>Ga0156238_152_pt1 | contig 30282 bp, 30 predicted proteins | sample RifCSPlowO2_12_FD_107885 | JGI IMG/M metagenome (GOLD analysis project Ga0156238, IMG submission 107885) | Omnitrophica bacterium RIFCSPLOWO2_12_FULL_45_13
ATTTTTCCAAAAATGGCAATATCTCTTTTCTGACCACATTCCTGAAATACAACGGTTCCTTATTAGTGCTGTCGATCCTGTATTCCAAGCCCCTTTCATCAAGATATTTCTCTATCTCGCCCTTTTCCAATTCAAATAACGGACGGATTATCCTTATCCCTCTTTCCTCTCTTACCGGTGAAATGCCTATGATCCCCTTTAAGGACGCGCCTTTGATAATCCGCATCAGTATCGTCTCGGCCTGGTCGTCGAGAGTATGCCCTGTAGCCGCAACGTTCGCTCCAGCCGACAAGGCAGCCTCATTGAAAAATTCATACCGCTCTTTGCGCGCGGCCTCTTCCATCGACGAACCCTTCGATCTTTTTTTCGATAGGTCTATCTTTTTATGGATAAACCCTAAATTCAAATCCTCAGCTCTTGTCTTAACAAATAGCGAATCTTCGGCCGATTCCTTGCCGCGTATACCATGATCAAGGTTGCATACGACGAGCTTTTTCAGTTTTAACTTCGTCTTAAGATAATTCATGGCCTGCAGTAAAAACATGGAGTCCTGCCCGCCCGATACGGCGATGAGAACCGTATCATTAGGTTTCAGCATCTCATAATTACGGATAGTCTTTAAAACTCTTTCGACAAGGTTCATTTCTTAACGAGCTTCGACTGGTTTGAAAGGTCCTTCGTCGGCCTACAACAAAAATTCCGGCCTCCTCAGGATCAAATTTTGCTGATCGAGATTTACCGGCAAAATTTGGTAGCGGGGACTGGATTTTCCCGCCAAAGAGTACCTTAAGAGACTCCACTTATATAGGTGTTTGGCGGGATCCCGCAACATACCTTTTAGAATAGTCCTTCTAAGGTAAAAGCTATGTTGCGGGAGAACCCGCTACTGTCGTGCTTGGTAGCGGGGGTCCGATTTGAACGGACGACACGCCGGGTATGAGCCGACTGCTCTGCCAGACTGAGCTACCCCGCCATAAAGTGTCTATAAATAGTATAAGCGCGTTGGCGAAATGCTACGAAGCCACCGCCTGTTTGCGTATCGATGGCGAAGTAGATGAGCTACCCCGCCAAAATTTGCATAGCAAATTTTGATCCTGAGCCCCGCCGTTGGCGGGGCGAAGGACCTTAATTTGGTTTGTATTATAACATAACACCTGCACTCCATAAAAGCAAAAAATTGTATTCGCGCGGAATTTTCTACTATAAATAAAAAGAAAATTTGCAACAATTTTGACCTTTTTTCCGTCTTTATATACAGGGACAAAAGCTTATATATGGGCAGGAAGGGGTTAAAATGAACAAATTGATATCTATCGGGAGGATCGAAAGTAAAATCTTCCACGTTAGGGGCAAAAAGGTGATGCTGGATAAGGATTTAGCCGAGCTTTACGATGTTCCGACAAAGCAGTTGACCAGGCAGGTTAGGCGGAATTCAGAAAGGTTTCCTGATGATTTCATGTTTAAGCTGACAAAAGACGATATCTTGAGGTGCCAAATTGGCACCTCAAGATATGGAGGCAGACGATACCCTCCTTATGTCTTTACTCAAGAAGGTGTTGCCATGTTATCAAGTGTACTAAATAGCAGGCGGGCAATTTTGGTTAATATACAAATTATGAGTGCTTTTGTAAGCCTAAGACGCGTTGCCCTAACATATGCCGGTTTAAGACGCAAGATAGACGATATGGAGAAAAAATATGATGGCCGATTTGCGATAGTCTTTCAAGTAATCAGGAAGTTGCTGGAGACTTCGTCGGTAAAGTCGCGCCGTATAACCGGCTTCAAGCCCATATGATTTTACATAGGTTATTTTTTTATTACCTTAAAGCTCCACACCGTATCGTGCCGACTCCAGATCCTCAATGAAGCATCGCGCTGTTCAACATACCAGCTATAAGTCACGCTGTCTTCAAACTTGTCGGCAGGAACTTCTATTGAAAATACATCCCGCTCCAATTCTTCCGATACGACAAAATCATATTTAAAACCTTTGATCAATTTGAACCGGTACGCGTCTCTGCCCCCTCCGGGGAGAGGGGCGTTTTTCCATTTAAATGTTATGCCCTGCTTTCCGGTCAGGTCTATCGTAGTCTCATCATCCGGTGAAAGGAATGGGACATTTGGCACATCGCTCCTTCTGCCGACGGCAAATACGGGCGAAGCGAGCATAAGGCATATCATCATTAAAATCAGCGCTTTCTTGGCCATATTAAGCCGCCTCGTGCATGCTGCCCGTGCGGTAGCCTTCGAGGTCGAGAACAACGTAAATAAATCCAAGCTTCTTCAGTCTACTTATAATCAAGCCCTTGAATTCCATCCCTAAACTTAAGTCTTTTTCTGGGACTTCTATTCTCGCGATACTATCGTGCAGCCTCACCCGCACCTGTCTGAATCCCAGGCCACGCATGAAATCCTCCGCCTTATCTATTCTTTCCAGGCCTCTTTTTGTAATGCGGCTATTGAACGGGAATCGTGACGCCAGACACGCGAATGGCGGCTTATCCCATGTCGGGAGTTTCAAGGCCTTCGAAAATATACTGATATCCTTCTTTGTTATCTTTGCCTCTAGTAAAGGCCTTCGCACGCCCAGCTCCTTTGCGGCCTTACTTCCATAACGAATATCTTTGAGATCGTCCATGTTGGTCCCGTCAACAACGTAATTCATCTTATGGGCGTCACGGATATCGCTAATCTCCCCGAATAATTCTTTTTTACAGTAGTAGCATCTGTCCACAGGATTCAATTTAAAATTTTTGATATTTAATTCGTCCGTTTGGATCGTTACATGCCTTGCGTGAAGACTCGCGGCGATTGCCTTTGCCTCTTTATATTCTGAATAAGGATATGTTTCTGAGCGCGCGGTAACGGCAAGCACGTTATTTCCCCCAAGCGTATCGACGGCCATCTTCAGCAGGAATGTGCTGTCTCTGCCGCCTGAATACGCCACGACCACGCGTCCAAGATTTTTCAAGATACTTTTTAACTTTTCCAGTTTCCCCATTAAGTCTTTTTTCTTCCTCCTAATACGTCAAGAACAACCCAGATTACGCTCAAAACACAGATCAACAGATACCCATACATCGTCTGCCATAGCCCCTGCTCTATCGAGATCTTTACGGCAAGGTTCGACAGATCCACTGTCATAAGATTATAAAGTCCCCCGATTCCAATGGCTCCGCTTGATACAGCCATTACTATAACGGCTATATTGCTCTTTAACCCCATAACCGCCAGGCCGATGTAAACAAGCGCGAGGAGCGGCAATAGATAAACGAGCGTACTCTTCTTGTCGAGATCCTTCGCGTCTTTCAATACGACGGACGCTATAGATATGGCTATCTGCGAGGATTTCTTATTCACCAGGGTCGGGATATCGTAACCGCTTACGGCTGTCTTTATCTCTATATCTCCGAGGCTCGTTATCTTTTCAGTAGTCTTAGTAAATGCCATGATAAACTTTCCGGCAAAAGGGGTATTTTCTAATATACCGCCTGTTGCCGAATCCGCGAGAGCCTTCGCCACTTTCGTAACAGAAGCGCTCGCCTTGGCCCATGGCAGGAAAAATGCGTGGATAATAGATATCGCGCAAATAATGATCAAAGCCGATAAAACTATCTTCTTCATACGTCCCTCTCTTTTTTGTAACCGTTTATATATTTTTTAATGCTTTCTCCTATGCTTTTAAAATCTTTCTTGGTAAGCCAGTCTTTTTTGAATACGCTCGCTCCGAACGCGATGGCGCTCGCGCCGCTTGAGAAATACTCTCGCATGTTCATAGGCGTTACGCCTCCGCACGCCAAAGTTTGTATATCATTAAACGGCCCTTTGATCTCTTTAAAATACGACGGCCCGAAAAATCCGGATGGAAATACCTTGACCATCGCGGCTCCGGCATTCCACGCGTTATAAATTTCCTGGGGCGTTAATGCGCCCGGAAATGCCGGGATTTTATTTTTGACGCAATATTTCATGACATCATCTATTAAGACCGGCATAACTATGAATGTCGCGCCGGCGTCGAGCGCGGCCTTTAAAGATTCCAAGCATAGGACAGTTCCCGCGCCTATCGTAAGCCGCTCATTGGCGCACGCTACGGCTTTCTTGATTAGCCCGGCAGCGCCTTTTGTATTCATCGTTATTTCGATGGTTTCTAAGCCGGACGAGATTGAGGTTTCCATCAATGGTTCGATTACGCCGATTTCGACGCCTCTCAATATTCCAAGTATCGGTTTTTTCTTAAATCGTTCTATATCCATATCATTCGTGTCCAAAATGGACTATGATTGCCGTCGGCAAATACATTTTGAGATTCAATTTTCTATCTCCCCCCCTCACCCTGCACTCTCACCCTTCGGGGGAGAAGAAAAAGGTGAGGGGGAAAACAGCATCATTTGGACGGCAATGTATCCATATATCTATTGATCGTCCATAGCTTTTATCCGCGTTAGATCTGCGAACATCCGCGTCCTGCTAATCTATATCGTCTCCCATCAGGCTTTCGTAGAACTCGCGATAATCCTCTTTTTTATTGCTGGCCCTTAACGCCATTGCCGCTTTAGGATGCTCATCAAGGATTCCGGTTATCGCGTAAGGAATCAGATAACCCCATTCCAACTTTTCTCTCAAACCAACAAATTCTTTTGATATTACGTCAAGGATCGGCCTTATGTCAAACTTGGGATTTTTCAAGAATCCCAAGAGAAGCTCTGTCGGACAATTTCCTGCCGCGCGGCCCAGGCCGTATATGCTGCCATCAACGTAATTTGCGTCGTGTATTATCGCTTCGATGGTATTGCTGAACGCGAGCTGCTGATTATTATGCGCGTGCATCCCTATCTCTTTTGTTTTTAGAATGCCATTAAATTTTTTAACAAGGAACTCCACGCTCTCCTGATACAGCGCGCCAAAGCTGTCAACAATGTATATAACCCCGGCCCTGCACTCCTCTTCAAGCTGATGCAGCGCCTCATTCAATTCATTATCGAGCGCGCGCGATATTGCCATGATATTCACGGTCGTCTCATAGCCTTTATCAGCGAAATGATTAACTAAGAATATGGCCTTGTCGATATCCTTTGCATACGAGGCAACCCGTATCATCGATACAGGCGAATCTTTCTTTGCCGGAACGTCTTCAATGTCAACACGGTCAACATCGACCATTATAGAAAGTTTTGTCTTTGACGTTATGCCGTCGATCGCTCTTTTTATATCATCTTCGTCGCAGAATTTCCACTTGCCGTAATCTTTCTGTGAAAAGAGTTTTTTTGAATTTTTATAACCGATCTCCATGTAGTCTATGCCGGCCCCGGATACGGCCCTGTAGACCTCTCTCACGAACCTAAGATCGAAATCGTGATTATTCATCAGGCCGCCGTCCCTAATCGTGCAATCCAGCACCTTGATCTTCTCTCTAAACATCAACTTCCTCCACTTTCTTACGTAACGCCTTCGTTTGTGAACGCATCGACTTTGCCCTTAGCATCTTCTCTTTTGCCCTCTTCGACCTCTTTCTCTTCTGCCTGCGAATCTTCTCGATCTTCTTGCGCTGCATAGACTCGCGCCCGAGGACCATTGTCTCTATCTTGTTGACGAGAACTTTACGGGCGGCGTAGCGGTTCAGCGCCTGCGAGCGCTCGCTGCATACCTTGACATTGACTCCGGTAGGTACATGCTTTAGATAGACCCCCGTCGATACCTTATTTACATTCTGCCCGCCGGGGCCGCGGGAGCGTATGAAATGCTCCTCGAGATCAGCTTCTTTCATGCCGAACCGAGCCATCTTATCGTGCAATGCCTTAACCTTATTAGAACTTACCCCGAATATATCCATGCTAAATATTGGATTTGAATTTAGACAGCTTCTTCATGCCGGTCACTCCATTAACTCAATTCCTGCTTGGGTGAATTCCCTGTCAAAAGCAAAGGCCTTAATGATATTGAGATCTTTCATTATCGCGAAGGAAGTAACATCTGTAAAACTAAACATTTTATCTTTACACTTCTGATAAAGCCCCCATGCAGCTTGAAGATAATCCGCAGAGACATGGATAATCTTAAGTATTTTGCTCGTAAAGAGCGCTTCGCCTGCCAAAACAGATTGCCTATGATTACCTCTTGCCAGAATAGTAGTAATAGTTTCATCAATGATATAGTCTGAGGTGTAAATGAGCGTACCTTTCAAGCTTTTAATATCCTCAAAGATGGAAACTGCCTTTTTGTGATTTTGATCGTTATCTACAAAAAGAGCCACCCACCCACTGGTATCCACAAAGATCTTTTCCATAGATTATCCTTTTCCCCCATATAAATAGTGATCGTGGTCCACAGAGGCATTGGTTACCGCAAGTTTGATTCTACCAATGGTTTTAGTAAGAGGGTCGCTATTCCAATCAACGCTTCTTGTCTTTGTCTCTAAGAGACGCCGTATCGCCCTTCGAATTAACTCAGAAATAGCGAGATGTTCTCTTCCTGCCTCAAGCTTAAGTTGACGCATCTGATCCTCTTCGATATAAATTTGAGTCCGATGTAAATTACCCATTTCCCTCACCTCCATTATACATTATACATTATACATCATATTTTGTCAAGAGGAAATTTTTCTGCTGGATTTTTCGAGCCCTCGCTACTGAAGCGAAAAAATTACAACGCTTCCTTAATCCATCCGCCGCCTACAACCATATCCTTATCGTAGAACACGACTGCCTGGCCCGGCGCGGGCGCTTCCTGCGGAGCGTCAAAATCCACTCTCACCGAATCCGAGCCAATGCGTGTCACTGCAGCGTCCTCTTTACTATGGTTATAGCGTATCTTCGCCTTGACCCTCAGCGGCTTATCTATATCCTCTATGGCAATCCAGTTGAGCCTATGCGCTGTCAAGCTCCCCTTCAACACATCCTTCCTCGTCCCCACGATTACGCGGTTCCCGGGCCTATCTATGCCTATAACGTATAACGGTTCACTGTATGCAATCCGTAAGCCGCGGCGCTGGCCTATCGTATAATACGGTATGCCTTTGTGCCGCCCCAGCACCTTGCCATTCTTATCCGCGATATCGCCCTCTTTTATCTCTACGCCCATCTTCTTCTTTATGTATTCGGCATAATTAAGGTCCTGAATAAAACATATATCCTGACTTGATACCGTATTATATGTCTTCAGCCTGAATTTTTTGGCGGTTCTTCTGGTTTTTTCTTTCGTATAATCAGCAAGCGGAAACGTGGCATATCTTAATTGTTCCTGCGAAAGGCTGAAAAGAAAATAAGACTGGTCTTTCCCCTTGTCGCGCCCTTCTTTAAGAAGGAACCTATTCCTCTTTTTATCAAAGACTTTATCCACGTAATGGCCTGTCGCTATTAAGTCGGCATCGAGCGCGAGAGCCTTTTCATGGAGAAGCCCGAATTTTATCTTTTCATTGCAGACGACGCAGGGGTTCGGCGTAAAACCCTTAAGATACTCCTCGCAGAAATAATCTATTACATTCTTTTTAAATTCTTCGCTAAAATCAAAGACATAATAAGGTATACCGATGTCCTCCGCGACGGCGCGCGCCCTCGTCACGGCCTCGAGGCTGCAGCAAGCCCTTTTGAAGCTCGCTGCGCACTCATTCTTAGGCCACATCCTGAAGGTTAGGCCTATGACCTCATACCCTTCCTTTAATAGAAGCGCCGCCGCGAGCGACGAGTCTACGCCCCCGCTCATAGCGACGGCCACTCTTTTTCTCTTGGCCTTAGAGATTTTCCACATGGATTTCATAACGCTTTTTTACCCATCAAGTTTATTTATAAAGAGTTAAAATGGCATCGCGTCTTATCTCAGGCTGGCAAGAACCTTGCCTATGTCGACGTGCTTCTTGACCATGTCGACAACGGTCTTAATCTTGGAAGTATCCTGCGGATGCAATTTTATGAGTATATGATGGATACGGGACGATACGGAGTACGTATCTTCTTTCGTTATAAGCGTAGGTATATTCGATTGCTTCAAAAAATTTAAAGTCCAATCTTTTGGCATGAGGCCGCCGCTTAATATTATGCCGGAAATTTTACGCTCTATTCTCAATTTCCCCGTGTGAAGATCGCAAACGGCCTTTATCATGTCGTCTCTGTCCCCCGGAATTATCATAAGCGTATTATTTTTGATAAAGCTCAGCGCGTCCCTCACTCTCATGGCGCCGATCAATATCTGCTCAGCCAACCCGTCAAGGTTTTCGCCTTCATATAAGAAGTCTATGCCGACTTCCTCTTTTATCTCCCGCATTGTAGGCGTATCTAAGATCTTCTGATACGGCAATACTCCAAGCAGGCTCAAGCCTTTCTTTCCCAGCCCCATCTTGACAAGCGATGATATCTTTTCGAATTTTTCAGGCAGCACCTTATTTATTATAACGCCGGCTATATTCACTCCTTCTCTATCAAATAGGGCTTTATTTAGCATAATCTCATCTATAGGCTTTCCCACGCCGCCTGAGGACACAAGTATTACGTTGGCATCCAAAAGCCTGGCGACAGTCGCATTGGATAGATCAAATACCGATCCTACCCCCGCATGGCCTGTCCCTTCTATGATAACAAGGTCGCTTCCTGACGCCACATGCTCAAAAGCGCTTTTGATTCTGGCCGCGTAATCTTCCTCCGGGCCATTCTCGATATAGCGCTCTGTGAAGCCTTTCTCAATAGCTATGGGGGACATATCCTTAATATTGCAGAGATCGCATTTTATACCGAAGATTGCTTCTATGAGCACAGAATCCTCGTCGACCTTATAACCCTGCTCTATGAGGTATCTCTGGCCTATCGGCTTGATGAAACTTATCTTATCGAAGTATTTTTTGAAAGCCGCGGTAAGGCCAAGCGAGACGGTGGTCTTGCCGTCATTCTGCATTGTAGCGGCTATAAATATCTTCTTCGCCATAGATTATTTCTATTTTCGGTAGATAAGCACAGTGGACACAACGGCCGTGAATAAAATAAGGTTCATGACATTGAACGCGCGCCAGACGATATCCGGAGAGCGGAAAGCCTCCGGAGACATCAACAAGAAACATATCCATACACCCAGCGCCCACGGTATACTTATATCCTTGGAGGACCTTCTTTTTATGACTCGCACAATAAGCGGTATGTTCCAGAGGGGCAGTATAATTGCGGCTATAAGCGCGATCGTCTTCATTAATTCATCTCTTCAGCTTCTTCATAACTTGATTCAATCGTTTTAACAAGATTTGTCAATACCTCGTTGACAGGCGTCGGTATGCCCAGGGCCTTGCCCTGTCTTATAATCGCCCCGTTTATATAGTCTATCTCTGTGCGCTTAGAGTTCAGGACGTCCTGCAGCATGCTCGATATGTTCGCGGCGGTGGCTTTGCAAACCGATTCGACCTTTTGTATCGGATCATCGTATACGAGTTTTATCCGTTTACGTTTAACTATCTTCACAGCCTCCTGAACAGCGCTCCTCAATATCTCGCGCGTGCCGTTATATTGTATCAGCATGCCGTTCTTCAAACGCGTAATACCTGTCAACGCGTTTATCCCGACGTTTATCACGAGTTTACTCCATATCACGGAATCTATATCTTTGGAAATTTTTGTTTCGAACCCGCATTTTGTAAGGAGGCTCGCCGCGTCCCTCATTGGGCCGAGTATTTTGCCGTTCGACATCCCTATTATTGTATCGCCTCTTCCCGCATGCCTCACATGGCCGGGCCCCAGCAGTGTCGCGCCATGGTTAGTCACGCCGGCTATCACGCGATCCGCGCCGAAGTGATCATTTAATACCTGAACATTCCCTATGCCGTTTTGCAATGTAAGTATCGACGTATTATCGTTTACGAGATCTTTAATATCTTTGCACACGTCCTCCGTAGAATAGCTCTTAACGCATATTATAACCAGATCGCACGGCGCGATCTCCTTAGGATTGGCCGATGTATTGATAGATACGGAAATCGAGCTCATCCCTTCTATGCGTATACCCTCTTCGTGGATGCGCCTGGCCCTCTCGGGCGATTTATCAACCAGCCACACATCTTCTTTTGTCTTAGCTCTTAAGAATCCCGCGAGTAATGTGCCTAACGCGCCAGGGCCTACAACGGCTATCTTCATCCCGCTCATTCTCCTACTCGTTATCCCGCCTTTAATTGAGACCTGTCCCCTTGGGACCTGACCCCAATCACCTTCTTCATCCATCCCGCGCCTTTAAGAAGGTGCGGGGTTCATCTCTTCTTCAATTTCCTTATCTCTTCCTCTTTGATGGCGAAGCTGTGCGCTTGGTCCGGGAATATCCCTTTCTCGACCTCATCCCTATATTTTTTCAATCCGTCCGAGATCAGGGTGGATAGCTTCACGTATTGTTTCACGAATTTGGGAACGAACCTATCGAATAACCCGACCATATCGTTCGTTACCAGGACCTGCCCATCGCAATATGGGCCCGCGCCTATGCCTATCGTTGGAATCATTAATTTTTCAGTAATAAGTTTTGCTACCTTATCCGGAACGCACTCTAAAACTATCGCGAAACACCCGGCATCCTTCAATTTTAACGCCTGTTCTAAAATCCGCTTGGCGGCTTTGGCGTCCTTGCCCTGAATTTTATATCCGCCGAGTTTTGAAATAGTCTGAGGCGTCAGCCCAAGATGGCCGAGAACAGGTATGCCGGCATCAATTATTGCCCTTGTAACATCCAGGACCTCATCTCCGCCTTCGAGCTTTACCGCGTCACACCCCGCCTCTTTCATAAAACGCCCCGCATTTCTGACAGCCTCTTCTTTTGAAACCTGATATGACATGAATGGCATGTCGCCTACTAAAAAAGCGTATTTTGTGCCGCGTCTGACGGCCTTAGAGTGGTGAATCATCTCATCCATGGTAACGGGCACTGTGGACTCGTAACCGAGAACTACCATGCCCAGCGAATCACCCACGAGTATAACATCTATGCCCGCTTCGTCAACCAGCCTTGCCATCGGATAGTCGTAAGCCGTGAGCATCGTTATCTTCCTGCCTTCGCGTTTTTTGTTCTGAATATCCGTAATAGTTATTTTCTTGCGTTCCATCCTAATCCCTCCAATTTTGCGAAGCAAAATTGATCCTGACCCCGCCAAGGCGGGGGAAGGATCTCTCCTTATAGTCCTAAGTCAGACGGAGCCCTTCCCAAAGATTTTAACAGCGCGACCGCCGACTCGATCCTTTTCGAAACCATTATCCCTGTCCCGGCCCGTCCCGGGTATATCTCGTAAAGCCGCTGGTATCTATCAGGTGTCACGTTTATCATCAGAGAGTTAGCGCCCGCGAGCAAACCCCGACGCGCGCCATCCTTGTCCAGCGTTTCCAGCGCCGAGGTCACAAGTATCTTTGAGTCAGGATACGATATTCTCGCGCGCGCGATAGTCTCAAGCGCTCGCTCGAGCTTCGGCCTGGCAGCGCCATTTAGCGGCGTGCCCGGATGAGGTAAAAACGGCCCGAATGAGAATATCTCGCCGCCAAGCTTGCCCGTAAGATCGATATCGTTTATTATATCCTCATCTGTCTGGCCCGGCAGACCTACCAAAAATCCGGTCATAACAAGGTATCCCAGCTCTTTTAAACTTTTTATCAGCCTTTTGCGGTCCTCAAGGATCTTACCCGGCCTGTATTTCCCGTACAATCCCGGATTAGCCGTCTCAAACCTTAAAAGCGCCCCGCGGGAGCCTGCCTCGTAGAGCCTCTTATATAATTCGACGCCCCTCTCGCCTACGCTTACGACAAGCAGGGTAGCGCAGACCTGCCTGACTTTCCGTATTATATCGCAGAGCATCTCGCCGGTATAATACGGGTCCTCGCCCGACTGTAAAACAAGGGCCTTGAAATTAAGCTCATTTACCGCGTAGTCGCAGGCGCTGACTATCTCGTCCGCGCTCATACGGTAACGTTTGACCGAGCTGTTACTTTTACGTATCCCGCAATAGAGGCAGTCCTGAACGCAATGATTGGAGAATTCTACTATACCGTGAACACAGCATGCGTTCCCCGTATTACGCTGCCTGACCGAGTTCGCTATCTCGTACATATTCTTCGGCCGCTCGGCGAGTCTTAAGTCGGCCTCGCGCAGGTTAGAGAATACTTCCTGCCAGCTCTCGAGAACGCCTAATGCCTCGTCTGGCAGAACCTTCTCGATAACGAAACCGCCCTGGGCATATATATAATCGCCCGGCGCAAGGTCGTGGAATTCGTTCCTCGCCCGCTTCCTCTCGCCGAAGTAGTCTACGGTAACGATTTTATCTTTTATATCCAGCACTTTACCGGGTATCGCGTAGCACATATCCATACCGCTTTAGAAATACAGATCCCGCGCGCCTTTTTTTATGCGGGCCAATCTTTGCCTTGTCCTTGCGCGGAGCGGTTCCCCGTCGATCCTGGCAAGGTGAAAGTTAAGGACCTCGTAGCCTTTCTTGTATGTATCGGAGCTTGCGAAATCCTCGAGGTATTCCGCGAATGTCAATATGCCGTTAGGCCTGCAGAGGTTATGTATATGCCCCGGCTTCGACAGCTCCATAAATGCTTCGCCTGTCCTGCCTGTCCTGTAGCAGGCAGTGCAGAAACTCGGAAGTATCCTGTCGTCGAGGACGCTCTTTATGACAGAATCGAGGCCGCGTTCGTCGCAAATAGCGAATTGCGCTCTCGCTCGCCTCTTATCTTTGTATCCGCCGACGCTCGCTGCCGACGATGCGCTGGCCTGCGAGATACCGGCTAGAAATGCCTTCTTCCTTATTGCCGGGGTCTCCCTCGTAGAGATTATCATGCCGGCGTACGGCACCGCAAGGCGCAGAAGAGCTACCAGTTTAAGAAAATCTCCGTCTGAAACAGGATATCCCGCCCTGTATGTCACGCTCGGAGCCGGCCTGAAACGCGGCACGGATATCGTGTGCGGCCCTACCTTGTGCATGGAATCCAGATATTGCGAATGAGCGATAAGCGACATGACTTCGAATCTCCAGTCGTACAGGCCAAAGAGCACTCCAAGTCCTAAATCGTCTATACCCGCCGAAAAAGCCCTCTCATAGGCCGTTATCTGCCTGTCGTAATCCGATTTCGGGCCATCGTGCAGTTTTCCATAGGTCGGACGGTGGTAGGTCTCCTGGAAAAGCTGGTATGTGCCTATCCCCGCCTTTTTAAGCTTTCGATAATTTTCAACTGTGGTAGCCGCGATGTTGACGTTAACTCTGCGTATATTACCTTTACCCGTCCTCACGGAATATATCTTATCGATCACTTTCGCGATATAGTCGATGGTATTATTCTCGGGATCTTCGCCCGACTCGACCAAAAGCCTCTTATGCCCCATCTCTATAAGAAGCCGCACTTGGCCCTCAACCTCATCAAGCGACAATCTTCGCCGAGAGAGTGCGGTATTGCTTCTATGGAAATTACAGTATCCGCAGTCGTTCACGCAGAAGTCGGAAACATATAGCGGGGCGAAGAAGACTATCCGCTCGCCGTAGATTTCGTTCTTGATCCATAATGCCGTATCGAGCAGCTCTTTTGTTAGAGATCCGCCTTTCAAATTTATCAGGATAGCGGCCTCGTCAAGATCGAGCCCCGTCTTGGCGCGCGCTTTTTTCAGGGCGGCCCGGCAGTCCTCTTTTGAGCTGCGAGCCCGCTTTTTCAGGATACCCTCTATCTTCCTTGTATCCATTTGGCTTTCCTTGCTTTCAATTTGTCGTGATGCGCTTCCTTGCGCTCCCTCAAGAGCCGCGATATATCCTTCTGTCTCCTCGTTATTGTTTGCTTCGCCATATACTCAGTCTATCACAAAGTCTTTTGCTCGCACACTTGAGTTTTTTCGCTTCAAGAGAATAGGCGTAACATTTTGGCAGCCGCCTTCCTCTGACATAAATTCACATTAGGCATGTGAATTTATTCTGGAAAAATTTTGACAAAATTTTAACTTCTTTCAGGAATTTAAAATTTTTTCTATATCGCCAAAAGGTGTCAAAATTTTTGACAGCAGCGTCAGGCGGACCGCCAAAAGTTCCGCCTGCAAGAGAAGCGAAAAAATCACTTCTTCCTGTATGCATCGAGAAATGAGTCACAATAGATATTTTTATTCAATATTAACTCTGCCGCGATCATCGCGTCCATGAGTTCCTTATCCAAAGGATCGAGAATCGCCGCTGTCAGCCCACTCGCGACGGCCATCACGAGAAACGTCCTGTTGACAAGGCTCCGTAACTTCGCGCCCTGAGACGCGTTAGAGAGCCCTACTATCGTATTTGGCGCGGGATCGCTCAATAACTTAAATTCCCTTATAGATTCCAGGACCTCCACGCCTTGTGACTGCGCGACATTGACAGGCAATACTATTGGGTCCAGAAATAGATCTTCCACGTTGATTCCATAATCTATCGCTTTCGCGACTATAGTCGCCGCAACCTCGAGGCGCTTCTCCTTATTGTTCGGAACGCCTGACTTGTCCATTGTCAGGCCTATCACCCGGGCATTGTACCTTTTGGCAAGTTCAAAAATCCTCGACATCCTTTCTTCGTCCGCATTTGTGGAATTTATAATAGCCCTATTCTTCGCGAGCTTTAGCCCTTCCTCGATCACGTCAAACTTCGTCGAATCTATCGATAGGGGGACATCAGTCACTTTTTGTATGCATTCGATAAGCCACTTCATGTCCTCTTTCGGATTTTTCGAGTAGGGCCCTGTGTTCACATCAAGCGCTCCCGCGCCCGCCTTTACCTGATCTTCGGCAAGATGCTGTATTACGTCTGCCTCTTTGCCTGTTATGGCTTTTCTAACATCTTTATACATCCCATTTATGAGTTCGCCTATGACAATCACTTGCACCCCTTTCAAATTTTCTATCTCTTCATCATCATATCTATATACTTCACTATAGCCCGCGCCGCTTGAGGATGCCTCATGACAAGCATATCGGCTCCTGATTGGAGCATAGCGGCCGCGGTAGCTATTTCCCATTTGACGCCCAGAGGCGCGGAGTCCTTCGCCTCTTTCACCCGCCAGACTTCCTGTCCGATAAAAAGTATAAACGGCATGGACAGCATCTTGTCCCCGGCAAGCGCCGAAAGGCGCGCGCGCTCCATTATAGAATATACATATTCCATACCGTAACCCAATGACGCTGTCGTTGGATCCATCACTATCCTCTTCGGGTCCAGCCCCATATCGCTTATGAGAATATTTACCTGTTTAGCGATATTAACGTCAACGGGCGACGCGGCTATTATCGAATGGCCGTCGGCAAGACAGCTTGCCGTAAGCGTCTTGTAATTATTCTGTGACGCTATTCCTAATATACATTTTTCATTCTTCGCGGCCTGGCTTGCTTTCGCCATAAGATCATTATCAATCTGAGCATCCCCGCACCCTATAATGACAAGCGGCACCGGCACTTCCTGCAGCAACGATTTCAGAAAAATAATCGCGTCATTAGTCGAACGGCCTCCCCAATCCGGATGCGGACTCATGAGCTTCACGCATAGAAACTGCGAGCCGAAGTCCGAAACGCATTTTTTAGCCCATTTTACGGGATCTTTTAGCGCGTCGCCAAACGCCTCCTTCAATCCATCAGGCCAGTCTGTCGGCTCACAATCGAATATCTCCATGCCCACAACAGGCGGATTCGGCATATCGCCTTCCTCAAACAGAAATGGCATGGTTGTTTCTCCGCCGATCTTGATAACGCCTGCCCTCGTGCCCCCGTTAGCGCGCGCGGCGCCCAGTTCAACGGTATTCACGCTTCCGGAATATTTTTCGCGCGCTAAATCTATGGCCACATTATCGCTCCATAATATTCTTCATTATATTTTCAATTGAGTTTCTGACCCTGTTGTTCTTAATATCCGACACGGGCTTATTTGTCAGGCTTAGGCGCAATAATTCCTCATCATAATCTATCGTGCCGGCCAAGGTTATACCGGATGAATCTATCTCGCCCTTTAACGGATCGAGAGAGCCCGCTAATTTATTTATTATAAGAAAAAATCTCCCGATTTTTATGCCCATATCTTTGGCAAGCGCGTATATCCGAACGCATGATCGGACGCCGATGACGCTGTAATCACTCACCAGGACCATCTTATCTATGATTCGCTCTGTCCTGCGCGATATGTGCTCCATGCCGGCCGCGTTATCTATCACGAGAAAATCATAACCATGGATAACATCGTTGAGGATATTACGTAAAACGCTATTTATATAACAATAGCAGCCGGGGCCTTCCGGCCTGCCCATCGCCAAAAGGTCAAAATCGCTTCCTTCGCCTATCGATTCCTGAATCTTCATCTCTATAAATCTGTCTTTGGTCATGCCTGCCGGCAGGCTGTCCTTTTTCTTTGAGGTCTCGTCCACAACGCCTACCATCGTCTGCTCGATTTTTATACCAAGCACATCCGAGAGCGTGGAATTCGGATCGGCGTCTACCGCTAAAATACTCCCGAGCTTCTTTGACGCTATATAATCAACGATAAGGCCCGCCACCGTTGATTTACCCGTGCCGCCCTTGCCGTTAACAGCTATTATCATCCCCATTACCGCGAGGCTCCTACGGAGGGAAATTTGGCAAGATCGGTATGCGGAAAAAATAGCGCCTGTATATACTCGTCCATATAGGCCGGCTCTACGCTCAGTTCCAGATACGTCATCTTCGATGCTATCTCCTCCGCTTTTTTAAAAGCCTCGTAAGAGAGCAGAGCCTCCCGCGCGCCTATGAGAGAGCTGTTTCCTATGAACGTAAAACGAGATCTTTCCAGGTCCGGCAAAAGGCCTATGGTCACCGCTTTCTCGATATCGAGATAAGTGCCGAATCCGCCGGCTATATAAAAATGTTTCACATCCTCGAAGCGCAGATTCAATTTCTCAAGAAGGATCGCTGTAGCGCTGTATATCGAGGCCTTTGAACGTTTAAGATTCTCTATATCCTGTTCCGTTATTACAATGTCCGCGCCTATATCCGTCTGGTCTTTAAACGCCAGAACAAATTCAAGGCCTGTCTCCATCCGGCGTATTCTCGATGATTTTATGGAACCGGATATCTTGCCATTTCTTTCGAGTATCCTATGCGTAAATAATTCCGCGAGTATGTCTATATAACCGGAACCGCATATGCCCCTCGGTTTAGCGTTGCCTATGGTCTCTAATACCGCTTCTTCAGGGCTATCGAGCCTCACACGTTGAATGGCGCCTCTCGTGGCGCGCATACCGCAGCTTACTCCGCTGCCCTCAAAGGATGGCCCGGCGGACGCGGCGGCTGATATTAACCATTCTTTATTCCCTATTATAATCTCCCCATTAGTGCCCACATCTATTAATACCGTCAAATCCTTTTCTTCGTTTATGCCGCATGCCACAGCGCCTGCCACCACATCGCCGCCCACATAAGTTGATACGCCCGGCACGCACGCCAATAGCCCCCGCGGGTTTATCTTTATGCCGGCTTCCGACGCGCGTATGGTCGGCACAAAATTGGCTGTGGACACATACGGCTCCATCCTTATAAATTTCGGATCCACCTTTAACAAAAGATGGATCATGGTCGTGTTTCCCGCGCATAAGACGCCATTCACATCGGTAAGATTCACCGACTTCTCGGTTATCAATTCCTTGGTTATCTCGTTCATGTTGTCTATTACCGCGTGGTGTAATTTCTCCAGCCCGCCTTCTTCCGTAGCGTATATGATGCGCGTTATGACATCATCGCCAAATACGATTTGTCTATTATGCGTCGCCTTAGTACCAAGCACTTCGTCGGTATTCAGGTTCACCAGCTGGCCTACCACAGTTGTCGTCCCGATATCGAAAGCGATACCGTAATTCCTGCCTGACGTATCCCCCGGCTCAATCGACACTATCTCTGTCGTATCGTTTCTCTTTCCTAATAATACCGTGATCCTCCAATCGCTCTGCCTAAAGAGCGCGCCAAGACGTTTTATGTTGGTCAGGGCTGTCTGCATAATGGGGATATCTTTTTTACTTCTTATTTCCCGATAAAGCCGCTCGAGATCGCTCACCTTATCGTCCAGTGTGGGAGGAGGAAGCTCCAGATACATCTTAGTGGCCAACGGGCTATGCGTGAAAACTTCCTTATACCTGATCGCCTCGACTTCTGTCGTATCTTCCGCCTGAGAATATATGCCCTTAAGCCGCAGGAGCTTCGCGTCCTCTTCCCCTATCTTGGTTATGTCGAGCCTCGAGGCAGGCGGGACTTTGACTACCAGGTCTCCCTGGATGCTGGTCAGGCAGGCCAGCACATAGCCTTTTTTGCGCTCTTCCAGGCTTATCCTTCCTACAGGCTCTGTAGTAAAAGAGCCTTTCTCTATTATGACCTTGCACCTGCCGCATATGCCATCACCGCCGCAGGACGAGTTTATGTAAATTCCCCCTCTTATCGCGCAGGAGAGAAGTATCTCGCCTCTATCCGCGAGCATCTCTTTATTATCCGGCCTGAATAACACTTTAAATTTTTCCACTACTTCCATCCCTTCAAGAAGGCCGGCAGGCCTGACGCTTCCCTGGGGCCCACTTCCACTGTCCAGCCGGATAATTCTTCGAGCTTTCCGCTCAAAACTGACACATAACCGGGAATCACAACTCTTCTGTGCGGCACCTTGTCCTCTATGCCGCATGTTTTAAGCATCTGGGCTATCTTTTCCGCGGTAAATTTTTCCGCGGCCCAGGCCGTTAGAACCGACATACCTTCCGCGTCGCAGCATATTATATACGTGGGCACCTTGCTCGCCTCGACTTCACCCGCGACAGTAAAATATGTAATGGAAAAGTTCGTTGTCACCAAAATCGGAGAATCCTTCGTCACTTTACCTATCCCATAAATCTTAGGCTCTACCTGGACCGGTTTCTGAGGATCTGTATATATGTCCTGCCTCGCCACAAGAAGCGGAAATACAAAATCTTTTTCTATATTCTTTATTATGACCAGCGATACATATTTCGCCACGTATGACACGGCCTCCGGCAGTTCCAGATCTGCCGTCACGTTAGCGGTAAAGATCATCACAGGAAACCCAAGCGGCCGAAAATTCTTTTTTAACGCCGTCCGCCTTATCAGGGCGCTTTCCTGAATCCGCTTCCATAAACTCTCTTGTTTTATGCCTAGCACTATCTCTTCGACCCCGCCTTTTTTAGCCTCATCCGCGAGGGCCGGAGCGTCTTCTATGTTAGTGAATGTGACTGCGACAGGAACGGCATTTTCTTTGGCTATTTTTACAAACTCATTCAGCTTGGCGCCGTCATGACATATAATGAGCGGCCTTTTATCTTTACAAATTTTCAACGCGTCTAGAATCTTGGCCGCGTCATCGCTGTATAAAGCTATATTCAAGCCGCAATTTGATATTACCGATAGAACTGCCTCTATAAATTTATCCTTATCGTTTGAAGAATTTTTAATACACACGAGATCCGCCTTTATCGTCTGGCCTACCCTTTCGAAACTTAAACTATTGATCTTGGAGGCGGCCTCTTTAATCTCGTCCCGTTCAAGAGTATCTTCAATCAGAAAACCTATGCCCGTGGGATGATAAAACTTTTGCTCATGACGATACATGACCGTTTCGTTCCCCATCTCTAACTTTCTCTCACCTGCGCCTATTGTAACGAGTTTGATCGGGGGCTGGCTTGCGCTCTCAAGGGCCTCCTTTGCCTTGAGCGTTACGTGAGGGCACTTGTCGAGCGATACCTTCTTCTGGGCAAGCGCCATCGCGAACGCCAAACACGTAGCGAACCCGCAGTCCTTGCAGTTAGTCTTAGGAAGCAGTTTATAAATGTCGAGTCCCGTCAAAGCCATCTCTTTACCTCTCGCCCCCTACATCAGCGGCGGCATGTCGAGCGCCGGATGCTTAACCTTCTTTAAATACGCGGCCAATTCCTGCGCATCGGTCGTAATCGTCTCATCCGCAATCTTGTCAAAAAGGTCCGGCGCGCCTATCTCTATGCATCGCTTTTTAAGCTTATCCGACAGCGCCTCTTTAAGTTCTTTTGTCATCCACACAAGCCGTTTCAATCCATCTTCCGCGGATACGAATTTTTTACTTGTTAAATACAACCGGCCGACTCCCATGAATCCCGGCGTCTGATTTCCGCCGCCTACCGATCCGGCCAGGACGGCGAACTTCATTCCGCACGGCGTCATTCCAGAATATCCCCTGTTTACTATCATTAATCCGTTAGTCTCAGGGATAACAGCCAATATACATTCAAAACATCCGCATGATGTCGACGGAGAATCCATAATCGAATACATGCTCACCTTCGATATCGTCTTATTCGACTTCTGATATATATATTCAGTGACACCCTGCCATTCGCCTTTTACCGGGTCCAGGCACTGGCCTTTCAAAATAGGCTCATTCCCGCCTAATGGATTTATCTCGGAGGCTGCTTTACCGTCCAGCCAGTTATACGCGCCGCATAACCCGAGTTTTTCAGGGCTTATTACACACACATGCGTCGGCGCATAAGACTGGCACAGTTTGCATGAATAGAAGACATCGACGCTTTCATCGGTCATGCCGGCAAGGCGCTCGTCTCTTTCCTGATACGCGGCTTGAGCCTCCGGCACCAGCATGGCCACATCCTCTAACTTCGTATAGATTGTAACCTGCGCCTTATCCACTATCGATGGAAACTCTTTGAGGAGTTTCGCGTGCACTATGACGCCGAAATGTTTAAATAATAATCCTGCCTTGCGGGCTTCTTTACTTACGCGTATCCAAACCATGTCGCGCTGGCCTGTATGCATTATACCCATCGCCTCGCTTAAAAAATTATGAAATCTTCTCTCAAGCACTGATTCGAAATCAGGCTGCATCTTCCTGCCGGCGACATCGACTATCATCGCGTATGGAGTAGCTCCGCCTTCAGGCACTGTGTCCAGCTCAGGCCCTATCACCTGGATCTTGCCGTTCTCGACATCCCCTGCCTTCTTAATCCTTAAAAATTCAAATGCCTTTGAAAATTTGCCGCCTATCTCGCACGCGGTCTGAGGCCTCCTAACGCGCTCTCCTTCAAACGCAGGGCCGTATGGAACGGGTATATCCAGCTTATCTATCGATAATTTTAGGCCGCGAATTTCAATCGCCTTATCAACCATCTTTTCGCGGGCAACCGGAGAGACCACATGTTCATAACGGCATACGCCTGTCGGAAGAATTTGGTCGATATCAGTATCCGCTACTACCGGAAAGCCGAAGCTGATCGCGCCGGCGGCCGTGGCATGTTTCTCATCATCCACGTCGCCTAATGCCAGGACAAACGCGTGCACTCTATTTTTATTGTAAAGAAGTATCTCTCTGGCCTCTTTTATTCCTTTAGGAGTAATGCCTCCGAATGTCATAGCTGCCCTCGCCGCAAAATTTAACGCGTAGACGGTCGAGGCGATGTCATTTCCGTGCGGCACGAGGAACGTCTCCCAACCCATCTGGACCCCTTCTTCATTAAGCTGCTGGGCTATGCACTTTCCATCAGATACGGCTGACATAAAAACAAGAATATGCCGCTCCTGAAGTTCACGGACCATCCTGACGGCTTCAGCATTCGTCGGCGCGGCCCCGACAATAGCCGCGAAACCCGGCATCCTGCCGTCGACCAGTTTTATTCCCTGCTCGCGCAAGATCGCGTCGGTCGTGAAACCAACCCAATAATCGTGCGTCGGGGTTACGGCATTCCCGAAAGAATACTTCAGGACCTCTATTATCTCTTCCGCGAATAGCGTGGCCATTCCGGCATCAAGGGTCGGGCCAAGATACGGCAGCCAAATGTTCTCTGTGGGTATAGGCGGCAGTAAGCTTTCGGCGTATTTCAATATCTCGAGAAGATCTTTTGCTTTTTGCGCTTTTATTCCAAGCATGGCGTAAGCGAACGGCAGATAGTAATTGGTATCGGGAAACGCCACGGGCGAATCTATGCCTGATTCGTCTATCGCCTTAGTCAAATCCTCTTTCGCCCTCGCGACTATCTTGTGAGCGCCGCGTATTGCCTTAGTAGCTATGATTTTGGACATTTCAACAAACCTCCAATTTTGCAAAGCAAAATTGATCCTGACCCCGCCGAGGCGGGGGAAGAACCTTAAACAATACAAAGCAAAATTCCTGCCTGCCAGCAGGCAGGGATACTGAAGCGGCGTTAAGCAACCCGACGAATAGGAGGATTGTAGCCGCTGAAGTACCCACTTCAATTTAATATAATGGCGAATATGTAACGCATGTATCTTTATATTCCGGCCTGATGAAAAGATTCGCTTGCCTCTTTATGAGCGGAATTACCTTGCCAAAATCAAAGTATTCATCGGCCAATATATCCTTGATATCGCTTATATCTATTTTCTGAAGAGCCAGGTGCAGTAATATACCATGCCTTTCCACGTCATTTATCAATACTCCGCCGACTATTCTTTCGCCTTTTACGACGATCTTCCTATATAAGCGTCTCTTCGCATCGAGCGCTATCAACTCCTCAAAACCGCCGCCTTTAGGCTTCACGACTCCGAACGACATAACGGCAAGATCGAAGAAATCCAGCGAATTAGTTCCATAGGAACCTTCATATTTTATTTCTTCGCCGGCCATATTAAGGCCAGCTATCTTGCCCTGCCGTATTGCCGCCGGCCATATCTGGTTCACATTGTTCTTTTCTTCCAACACGTCATAGGCCTGGGCCGCGTCGCCCGCGGCGTAGATATCTTTCCTGTCTGTCTCAAGGCGCTCATCCGCGAGTATCCCCATATCGGTCTTAACCTGTCCCTTCACTATCCCCAAATTAGCCGCCACGCCCTTGCCTATTATAATTAATTGGCAGTCTAGCCTGTTCCCATCGTCCAATATAACGCCATCGACCGAATCTTTGCCTGAGATCTCCGCTGCCTCGAGTCCCGTGGATATCTCTATGCCGTTTACTTCAAGATGCTGCCTCATGATGTCAGCCGCCTCAGCGTCTAACATCTGGGAGAATATGTGCTCTGACTTCACTATGACATGAACGGCCACGCCTCTTCTCTTCAACGCGTATGCCGCGCGCAGCCCTATGAGCCCGCCGCCTAAGATGCAGGCATTTTTAACATTCGGGAGCATCCTTAGTATCCCGTCGGCATCCTCAAGCGTCCTTAAGACGAAAACTCCTTTTTTATCGGCGCCTTTAATATTTAAGAATTTTGCCGATGCGCCTGTCGCTATCAGTAATTTGTCAAAAGAGATTTTCTTTTTACCTGAAATCTCAAGCGTTTTATTCTTAATATCCGCGCCTGTTACGGCAGTATTTAACAAAACCTCTGTATCATATTTCTTATAATAGTCCTCCGGCCTGATCCAAAGTATATCCTTATCATATTGACCGGCCAGATAATAACTTAAGAGGCATCTTGAGTACGGCCTCTGCGGTTGATTCGATATATTGACGATTCTTGAGGACTGATCGACGCGCCTTATGGATTCGATGGCCGCCAGGCCGGCGGCGGAGTTTCCGATGATCGCATATATGTTATTTTTTATGTGAGTGGGCATAAACCTTCTTCGCTTGTTTTATACGTTTTAAAAACTCGTCTCTACTCTCATAGGAGAGAGTCTTTGTCGGACACGCGTCGACGCAAGCCGGCGATTCCCTGTCCGGGCACAGATCGCATTTCAGCGCTTTATTCTTATCGGTTATATCGCGCGATATTATCCCAAACGGGCAAACCATGATACACATCCAGCACCCCACGCATCTTGAGCGGTCTATATCAACCTTTCCTGTTTTCTCGTCTTTGCTGATGCACCCCGACATACATGCCTCCATGCACGGCGGCTCTTCGCAGTGCTGGCATGCTGTCGAGCGCGAAACATCCCTCTCAATGAAATGGACAAACGTTCGTTTTTTAGGGCGGGGCCTTTCGAGCATGCCTAAAAAAAGATCCTTTGTAATTGAGTGCTCCACAGCGCAGGCGATTTCGCAAGTCCTGCAGGCTATACATCTGGTTATGTCGCAGAATATCTTTTTCGATTGAACCACCCCGCACCTTCCTTATTTTATCTTGATCTTCTTAATTATGATATTTAATGCAAACCTTATTATCAAATCCCGCGTTTTCTATCGCACAAAACAGCATAAGAAGGTGCGGGGTTACACCTGAACGGGGAAAGACTGCGCGTAAAGGAGCGGCTGCAGCTTCAGCGCTTTTCTCTTTTTATCTATGTGGGCTATCATCGCGTGCGCGCATTCTATCGGGTCTTCTATAAACGTCCACTTCCCGCCGACAATATTCTCAATATCCTTCGTTATATAATCGGTTAATGCCTGGCTGCCTGTCACTCTCAATGGAGTCCCGAAAGCCACCAATAGCCCTGAGGAGACGAAATACCAGCCGATAGCCATCGCCTTCTCAGCCATCCATTCGATCGCGGCTCCGGCGACAGGAAGTTCGTCGAGGCCGTTCCCGATCCCCCCCTCTTTCACCATCTCGCAGCACGCTATCAAAATCCTTGAGTTATCCACACACGATCCCGCGTGGAGGACAGGCGGTATGCCCACAGCCTTGCAGACCTCTTTTAAGCCGTCTCCCGCCATCTCGTATGCTGTCTCAGGGCGCAGCAGGCCCTCCTTGGCGCATTCTATCGCCGCGCAGCCTGTCTGGACGACAAGGCAATTATTTTTAATCAATTCTTTAACCAATTCTACGTGATGGGCGCCGCTGCCCATTTTAGGATTATCGCATCCAACAACGCCGGCAACGCCTCTGATACGGCCGTTTATGATATTTTCGTTCAGCGGCTTGTATGAGCCCCTAAACCGTCCTCCCAGGTGATAGAATATGTTTTCCGCCGTAAACCCCGCGACAAGCTCCATCGATTCTTTGGGTATATTCATTCTTGAACGATCGCGGTTCTTATAATTCTCTATGGCTAATTTAATAATGTGTTTGGCGGTATCCAGCGCCTTATCCTCATGGAATGGAATGGCCTCCGCGCCCGGTATGGATGCCTTCGGCGAGGTAGAGATCACCTTGGTGTGAAAATGTTTTGCGGCCTGTGTGACGCCGGGCATTATACATTGTATGTCAACGACCATCACCTCAATGGCGCCTGTCAATATCGCTAATTCCTGTTGTAGAAAATTTCCGGCCACAGGAAGTCCGCGCCTCACTAATATCTCATTGGCTGTGCAGCATATGCCTGCCACGTTTATGCCTTTCGCGCCATGGGCTTTCGCGAAATCCAAAAGCTCCTTATCCTGCGCCGCAGTGGCTATGACATCTGAAAGTGTCGGCTCGTGGCCGTGTATTATTACGTTCACCTCATCTTCTCTGAGAACTCCAAGATTGGCGCGCGCCCTTATGGGCTGAGGCGAGCCGAACAATATATCTGAAAGCTCCGTCGCTATCATTGAACCGCCCCATCCGTCAGCGAGCGCGACGCGCATCGTAGTCTGAACTAAGTTTTTGTAGTCCTGGTCCATGCCTTCGTGCGTCCGCGAAAGCGTTTCAACTACTTCTCTATCGATTCCGCGCGGAATTATATTCTGCGCCTTCCATATATCCTGCTGCTTTTTCGGCGCGCGCTTTGAGAATACCAGTTCGCCTTCCTGCTTTCCGAATTCTTCCAAAACCTTCTGCCCTAACTGCAGCGCAATCTCGTTATCTTTTTTATTTTCTACCTCAATTCCAAATTCACTCGCGACCCTCTTTAGCTTAAATGGGTCGCGAATAGCATAGCCTTGCGTCTGGCCCTTGCCAACCGCGATGAGCGTCATGGCAAGATCTCTGGCATGATCGGAATGAGAAGCGCTGCCGGCGGCGGTCGCCCTCGCCATGTCGCGGGCGGCAATCGTATCAGCCGTTGCCCCGCACGCCCCGGCCTTCGGCCCCGCGCCAAAAGGGTCTATCCTGCACGGTCCCATATTGCACATACGGCAGCATATGCCTAACATACCGAATCCGCATTGCGGGGCTTGAGCCTCGAACCTGTCCCATACGGTCTCGATCCCGGCTTTTTTGGCGGATTCGAGGACCTTTAGATTGGCTTTATCTTGTAACTTTTTTCTGCTCATCCCGTTACACCTCCAAGTATATGAATACACTCCACTTTAATCTTATAGTGAATTAATAGCCTCTTTCGCCCCCTCACCCTATCCCTCTCCCCCAAGGGGGAGAGGGAATTATGAGCGGGATAATAATTTCTCTTTAATTCCTTTGACTTGTAATAGAGGCTTCTCGTCTCCCGCGAGGTCCATAATAGAACCGCCTCTATCTATATCGCGCATGGCGTCATAATATGACACTATCCCTACCATAGAATCGCTCCCCAATTTCTCATGCAGCCAATCTTCATCCTGGCCCTCTCTTACTTTATTTCCAATAAAAAGTGTCTTAATCTTCAAATCTTCTGCCAATTTTCGCACACACATGCCTGTCTCTACGCTGGCGAGCGTCGGTTCGACAACCGCCAAAAGACAATCCATTGACGCGGCGGTGGATCTGCCGAGATGCTCTATGCCGGCTTCCATGTCCATTACGATATCCTCGCCATGGTTGAGCACAAGATGCTTTAAGAGCTCTCTTAAAAACGTGCTCTCAGGACATACGCACCCTGAACCACCGGCGTCTACCGTCCCCATCACGATGAGGTTGACGCCCGATCTTTTTTTTACAAATTTCTCCGGAATATCGTCTATCTTGGGATTCAGTTTATAAAATGAGCCTTTTGGATCCTGCTTTATCCCCATCCTCTCATATATAAGTCCCTTCATCTCTACTATGGGTTTAATTTCGCGGGCCTGCGGGAAACCCAGAGACCTTGCTAAATTAGAATTTGGATCCGCATCGACGGCAAGCACCCGCCTCTTATCCTCGGCAAGAAGCCTTACCATCATACTGGCAAGCGTTGTCTTCCCCGTCCCGCCTTTACCCGCAAACGCTATCTTCACCCAGCTCATTCTCCTACTCGTTACCCTGCCCTTAAGAATGGGCGGGGTTCACCCAGCTCATTCTCCTACTCGTTACGCCGCCTTTAATTGAGACCTGTCCCCTTGGGACCTGACCCCAATCACCCCCTCGTTACCCTGCCCTTAAGAATGGGCGGGGTTCATTTTTAAAGTTCTGCCGCGCTTAGCACCAAAGGGACTTTCCGGTCCCAGCCTATCGGCATTATATGTATGCCCTGACAAAGGGGCTTTAAATCTTTTATCAAACGCGCCGCTATCTCTATCGACTGGGCGCTCTTATCCTTCGTCTCTTCCATCTCTTTAATAAGGCTATCCGGAACGAATACGCCAGCTACATTCTTATTCATATATTTAGCCATGCCGGCGGATTTCAATAATACTATGCCCGCGAGTATCGTCGTCTTTAAATGCTTCGCCGCGTCCAGAAATCTTTTGAACAATTCGATATCGTAAACGGCCTGCGTCTGAAAGAATAACGCGCCGGAAGATATCTTCTTTTCCATTTTAATAATTTCCGGCTCTAATGGATCGGCGCCAGGATTTACTACGGCGCCAACACAGAATTTCGGCGCGCCTTTAAGCGCGTTGCCTTTCATATCCTTCCCCTCCTGCAGGGTTTTGATGACATCGAGAAGTTCAATCGAACCTAGGTCAAACACAGGCTTCGCCTCAGGATGATCTCCGAGCGTCGTATAGTCGCCGGTGAGAGCAAGCACATTCTCTATGCCGAGCGCCGCCGCCGATAATAGATCCGATTGCAGCGCGAGCCTATTCCTGTCGCGGCATGCTATCTGGAATATCGGCTCGATGGATCTATCCTTCAATAGATGGCAGACCGCAAGCGAACCCAGCCTCATCACAGAGCTCTGCAAATCCGTCACATTTATCGCGTCAACCTTACCCTTGATCAGATCGGCATCTTCGAGCGCCTCCTTTATGTCGATGCCCTTGGGAGGCCCTATTTCGCTTGTTACAATAAATTTATTTGCCTTAATCTTATCGCAAAAAGTCATTTTACTCCTCTACCTTTGAGTTTTGAACAACTCGACTGTATTTCTCATCAGCATCGTAGTAGTAATCGAACCTACTCCGCCGGGGACCTGTGTGATACACAGCGCCTTCTGCGACGCGCCCGCGAATTCAACATCGCCCACTATTTTGTCACCGACTTTGTTTATCCCGACATCAATTACTATCGCGCCGTCTTTTATCCAGTCGCCTTTTATGATACCTGCCTTGCCCACGGCGACTATGAGAATCTCCGCTCTTTTTACATGGCCCGGCAGCGCGCCGCGCTCGCCTGTTCCGATATGGCAGACTGTCGTTGTCGCGAATTTATTTAACAGCATCAATGAAAGCGGCTTACCCACTATCTCTGAATGGCCGACTATAACCGCCTCTTTGCCATAAAGATTAACTTTCGTCGATTCCAATAATTCCATTACCGCCATCGCCGTGCATGGGCCGATTTTGTATCGGCCTAATAGAATTTTTCCAAGATTCTGCGGATGCATTCCTTCGGCGTCTTTTTCGGGCGATATCAAATTTACCAATTTCTTAGCGTCCATCCCCCTGGGCACAGGCATCTGTAATATTATCGCGCTGACGCTTTTATCATTATTTAAGCCGTCTATCAAATTTTCCGCTTCGTCCTGTGAAGTCTCCTGCGGGACAACCTTTAACTCATACTCTATCCCGACACTGTCAGCAGCCTTCTTCTGCGCTTTCACATATACTGCGGACGATGCATTCTGGCCTACCTCGACCGCAACCAATTTCGGCGCTCTACCGCGCTTCGATTTTAATACCGCGACCTCTTGTTTTATCGCTTCTTTCAGCCTCTTGGCAATTACCTTCCCATCTAACAAAACCGCCGCCATGCCTTTCCTCTCCTCTTTCTCCCCCTCACCCTAACCCTCTCCCCGTTGGGGAGAGGGAACTGCTACTTTGAAATTCCATACAACAAGCTTCATTAAATGACGCTCTTTTATCGTATCACATCCTCGCACTTCTCGAGAATCTCTTCTTTTAGTTTCGGCAGTTCCTCTTCAAGCGGCTGAAGGACATGATGAACTTCCCCGATGAAAGACATATCCTTTATATATTTAAGATTTATGTAGACATTGAACTTTGCCGCAAAAAACGCGCCTTCGAGCATTATTGCCGCTATCGCGGTGTCAGTAATAAGATTCTTATTACCGCATTCAACTAAAGTGTCGCATAACTTCAGGCACTCAGCCGAAATCTTACAAACTTCATAAGCCGGCCGCAATGCTTCTTTGTACGCCGCGTCCATCTGGCCAGCGTCTTTGGCGCATTCTTTCATCGCTTTTGATAATTTATTATACGCTTCAACGTCAGCGTCGATTAAGAGCTGCAACCTCCTTCGCGCCTCTTCCGAACTCCTTAAGATATCGACGGCTTTCTTTTCACAATCTTTATACTTGGGATTTCCTATTGTGTAATTCGCGACCATCGACATCAGCGCCGCCCCCGCAGCCGCCTCTAAAGCCGCCGCGCTTCCGCCGCCGGGCGACTGTCTCTTCGCGCTTAGATCGTAGAGGTATTCCTTTATCGGCCTACCGAGATACATATATTAATCTGCCTTTCGAGTCAATATCGATCCTCTCGCCTACCGGATGCGTCGGGAGGCTGGGCATGGTCTTCATCTGGCCGCATAAGGCATATAAAAATCCCGCGCCTATAGATGCCCTGATATCGCTGATAGGGAGCGTAAATCCATCCGGCCTGCCTTTTAACTTCTCATCATGGGAAATCGATAGGTGCGTCTTGCCAATACATATAGGGAGATTCCCCCAGCCAAGCCTTTCGAAAAGCGCGATGTTATCTTCTACAATTTTAGCGTAAGTTACATCCTTGGCGCCATAGATATTATCAGCTATTACTTCAATCTTTTCTTTTATCGGCATATCCAGCGGATAGAGGAGCTTAAATTTAGATGCTTTCTCCGCCGCCCGCACCACGGCTTTCGCAAGATCAGTCCCGCCGCGGCCGCCATACCTCCACACCTCGCTTATCTGACAATCCTGCGCTCCATTTTCGAGCGCAATCGACCTTACGAGCCCTATCTATTTTTCGGTATCTGATGCGAATTTATTTATCGCAACCACAACCGGCACGCCGAACATCCTCACATTCTCTATCTGTTTAACAAGATTCCCCGCCCCGTCGCTTATAGCGCTGAGGTTCTCCTTGATAAGTCCTTCATCTAAAGGCTTGCCGGCAACCACATTGAATCTTCCGGAATGCATCTTTAACGCCCTGACGGAACATACCATGACTGCCGCATCGGGCCTAAGGCCTGATAAGCGGCATTTTATATCAAAAA
>Ga0156238_117_pt1 | contig 26960 bp, 30 predicted proteins | sample RifCSPlowO2_12_FD_107885 | JGI IMG/M metagenome (GOLD analysis project Ga0156238, IMG submission 107885) | Omnitrophica bacterium RIFCSPLOWO2_12_FULL_45_13
CTTCTTTTAAGGACGATTTCGCCTTTTTTGATGACGCCTATCTTTTCCCGCGCCTTTTGTTCGATGTAGGTAATATCGGTTTCGAGACGGGCATTTTCTTTTTCGAGCCTCTTTGTCTCTTCCTTCAAAGTTTTTATTTGTCTCTCGAGGCTCTTGTTCCTGGCTCGAAGTTCCTGATATTTTGCGAAAGAGGGGAGGAATATCGCTAAGATTATGGCAAAAATCAAGGCTGCTTTTGCTATCCCCTTTTTGGCCATTCTACTACGCCTTCCAATGGTTAAACTAAAGGTATGGCTTCGTAGGAATAAGCGCTGCGAAGCATACATGCTATTTAAGCGTTGAATGCGAAGCAGGCCATTCTACTACGCCTTCCGATGGTTAAACTAAAGGTATGGCTTCGTAGGAATAGGCCCTGCGAAGCATACATGCTATTTAAGCGTTGAATGCGAAGCAGGCCATATCTCTTTACCGTAAACGGCTTTCTTGCCCAAAGACTCTTCTATACGCAATAGCTCGTTGTATTTACATATCCTGTCGGTTCTGCAGACGGAGCCTGTTTTTATCTGGCCTGTGTTCATGGCAACAACCAGATGCGAGATAGTAGTATCCTCTGTCTCGCCTGATCGGTGAGATACAACGGCGGTATAACCGTGTTTTTTCGCAAGTTCGATAGAATCAAGCGTCTCTGTAAGCGTTCCTATCTGGTTTACCTTTATCAGAATGGAATTGGCCGCTTTCTTTTCTATCCCTATCCTCAAACGTTTTACATTCGTGACAAACAGGTCGTCTCCTACAATCTGTGTGGTCTTGCCTAATTTCTTGGTAAGCTTTTGCCAACCGTCCCAATCATCCTCGGCGAGGCCGTCCTCGATAGATACTATCGGATATTTGGAAACCCATTTGGAATAAAACTCTATCATGTCAAGAGTTGTGTTTTCTACTTTGGGCTCTGCCTCTAATATATAATTTCCATTTTCGTAGAATGAGCTCGATGCCGGATCGAGCGCGATAAATATATCCTTGCCTGCCCTGTATCCGGCCTTATCAATCGCGGCTAAAATAACTTCCACAGCTTCTTCGTTTGATTTTAAATCCGGCGCGAACCCGCCTTCGTCTCCGACGGCGGTAGATAATTTTTTATCATGCAAAATCTTTTTTAAACTATGGAACGTTTCAGCGCCCCACCGCAGCGCTTCGGAAAATGAGGATGCCCCTATAGGCATGATCATGAATTCCTGCAGATCGACATTATTATCCGCGTGGGCGCCGCCGTTTAATATATTCATCATAGGTATGGGCAGGACCTTTGCCTTATCTCCGCCGATATATCTATATAGCGGCATTTCTTTCGAGGCGGCGGCCGCCTTTGCCGCCGCTAACGACGCTCCAAGTATCGCGTTCGCGCCGAGTGAGGCCTTGTTTGGTGTGCCATCCAGGTCTATCAATGACTGATCCAACTCGCCCTGCTTTAAAGCATCCATGCCCTTAACGCGCTTTTTTATTTTGCCGTTGACGTTACTAACAGCTTTTAATACGCCCCGGCCCATATATTTTGACTTATCGCCGTCTCTTAGCTCAACCGCTTCGTGCTCACCGGTAGACGCGCCGCTCGGGACAGCGGCCCTGCCAAAAGAGCCGTCTTCTAATATAATGTCGACTTCAATTGTAGGATTCCCTCTTGAGTCCAGAATCTGTCTTGCCTTTACGTCCTTAATCCCAGTCTTCACCCTCTCACGACCTTTCTCCCTTTCAGTTTTAATTTACCTTCAACAAACAACTTTATCGCTTCAGGGTAGATATTGTGCTCCTCTTTATGGACGCGCCCTAAAAGAGCCTCTTCCGTATCGTTGTCGGAAACCTCCACGCACTTCTGCGCGATTATCGGCCCGTGGTCGAGATGCTCGTCGACAAAATGAACCGTGGGGCCCGTAACCTTAACGCCGTATTGAAGAGCGTCTTTTATGGCGCGCGTCCCCTTGAATGATGGGAGAAGCGCCGGATGTATGTTCATTATCTTGTTCTTATATTTCTTGATAAAATAAGGGCTCAAGAGCCTCATGAAGCCCGCAAGCACGATCAATTCAACATTTCTTTTCTTTAAATTCTTTATGAGTTCTTTATCAAAATCTTCGCGCGCGTTGTAACCTTCCGGATTTAGGGCAAGCGTTTCGATCCCCGCTTTTTTCGCGCGTTTCAACGCAAACGCATTTTTGTTATCGCTGAGGACAAGCGCTATCTTCGCCGGAATGTGGCCGGACTTGACGTTATCGATTATTGCCTGGAGGTTGGTCCCGCTTCCGGAACAAAGAACCGCGATATTCATCCCGCTCATTCTCCTACTCGTTACCCCGCCTCTAAGAGGGTGAGGGGTTCACCCTACCCCTCGTTTGTTATCTTTTCTATCTTGGCTTCTATTGCCTCTTTAGTATTCACGCCAATCAGGCGGGAGTGCTCTTTCCCGCTCTTAAAGAATACCAATGTAGGGATATTAAATATAGATAATGCCGTCGCGAGGTCCGGGTTATCGTCAACATTCGCTTTCGCGACCTTGACTCTGTCCCTATGCTCATGGGCTATTTTTTCGACAGTCGGAGCAATGACCTTGCAGGGCACGCACCACTGCGCCCAGAAGTCGACTAAAACAACTTTTTCCGAATCAAGCACTTCTCTATTGAAATTCTGGCCATTTATTTCTACCATCTCTTACCTCTTTCTTTATAGTATGTATAATATACACCTAACGACTTGCTTACTCAACAAAAAACTCAAACAAAAATCTTGTTATGCGCGGCGGCGTATGTTATTATAAGTTTGAAAGTCTGCCGGTGAAGCCCTTAGGAGGAAGAAGATGAAAAATACGATAGCATATATAGCGGGAGTAATAGTTGTGGTATCCGCCTCTTCATTTTTAGGCCTGACCACGAAACAACTAATAGCCGTAGGAGGGTTTTCCGCTATATTTTTTGGCGCGATATTCTTCTGGCATTACAGGCTTGCCTTCGCGTTATTCGGCGTAGGCATACTTTTGGTCACGGGATTATTGGATGTGCCGCATATCATTGAGTTCGCGAACGTAGACATCATTCTTTTCCTCATAGGGATGATGATAATAATAGGATTTCTTGAAGAGAATCAATTTTTTGAGCATCTTGTAAATAAATTGATATCTCTCGTTGGCATGAACGGCAACGCCCTCGTCGTGCTGATCTTAATCGCCTCAGGGGTTTCTGCGGCTCTTGTCGATGAGGTTACATCCATTCTCTTCATGATAACCGCGATGCTTAATATAACTTCCAGATACAAACTTAATCCCGTCCCTTTCATAATAATGGTAGTCTTCGCCACGAATATAGGCTCAAGCGCGACGGTCATAGGCAATCCGATAGGCGTTATGATAGCTTTGCGCAGCGGCCTGGGTTTTATGGATTTCCTGCGATGGGCGGCGCCGATCTCTTTTATCGTGCTTATCGTGACTATCCTGTTATTTTTCATATATTATTCAAAGCCGATAAGGCAACTGCATGAGGCAATGCAGGCTCATAAAAAAGAAAAAGCTATAACAGAGGCCATCCCGGAAAAACCTTCGGCGCCTCAAGGCGTAATTGTGTCGGGGACGGTCTTCGTATGCGTAATTTTGAGTTTAGTTTTTCACTCCCAGATAGAACATATTTTTGGCCTCGCGAAAAACACCATGCTGCTTGGCGCGTCGATCATGGGGGCTTCTGTGGCATTGATTATCGGACGGGGCAAAGCGCGTGACATAGTGGAAAGGAAGGTCGATTGGTGGACATTGTGCTTTTTTCTCTTCCTATTCGCTTCGGTAGGCACGTTAACGTATCAGGGTATCACATCGGTTATTGCAAAAACAATAGCGAGCGGCGCCGGAAACAATATTCCTTTATTGATGGCGATCTGCATGTGGACATCCGGCGCCCTTACATCGGTAATGGATAATGTTCTGGCGGTTGCCGTATTCATACCCATCATAAAAGATATAGGCGCGCTAGGCATAAATATATTACCTTTATGGTGGTCTATACTTTTTGGATCAACGCTGCTCGGAAATTTAACTATAATAGGAAGCACCGCCAATATAGTAGCCGCCGGCTTGCTTGAGCGGCGTAAAATGGGACAGCTCGATTTCCTTGAATGGTTAAAAGCGGGGATTGTGATCGCTATACCGGGCCTGCTTATAGCGCATCTTTTACTTTTGGCGCAGCTTAAGTGGATGATTAAATAGCTGCGGCCTTATCACCTTACTTCAAACCTTTTGATTATACTGATGATTTCGCTGTGGGTGACGGCGGAGGAGAGCTCTCTTCTAAAAAATTCCTCACTGAGAAGCTTGGAAAGCTTGGCTAGCATCACTAAATAGATATCAAGATCGCGCGGATTCGCTCCAATAAGAAATACAAGGTTCGCTTTCTCGCAATCCGGGGCATTGAAATCTATCCCGTTTTTGGACCTGCCGAATCCCGCGACAAGCCCGTCAACGGATTCACTAAGAGAATGCGCTATCGCTGTCTTCTTATCGAAACAGCCCGGGTTATGGCGCCATTTTCCTAAAAGATCGGATACAAATCTTTCGTTATCTTTAAGTTTGCCTGATTTTGATAAGAGGGCCGCTATCTCTCTTATAGCCCCTTCTTTGGTGGCCGCTTTCAAATCAAGCGAGCAAAAGTCTTTTTTAAAAAAATCGGACAGCCTTGCCTGCATCCTATAGCTCCTTATACAGCCTCTCTACCTCGGCGGCATTCTTAACAACCACGACAGGGCACGGGGCCTCGCGGAATATCCTCTCGCCCTCATCATAAAAAATTTCCTTTAATGATAACACTTCTTTTAATTCGCCCATGACAAGCATGTCCGCCTTCATGGCCCTTGTATGGTTAATGATCTCTTCGTGAATGGCTCCTTTTAAAAGAATTGTCTCGCATTCCACGCCTTTACTATGCGCCATTTCTCTGACCCTCTCCAAAAGGCGCCGGCTCCGCTCTTCCAGATCGCGGGCGTAGGAGTGCGCTTCGGCCTCCACAAATATCTTCCTTACCAAAAGTTCATTCAAGATCCTCTCGTTGACAACATATATGGCGGTAAGTTTTGACGATAGAAGCCTTGCCAGGTATATGGCATATTTTACCGTGGAGATACCGCCGTTCTCGCCCGCTACGGATACAACTATATTTTTTACCGCCATCGCTACCTCTTTAAACGAAGCTTTATCATCTTCATAGTCGCAAAAGAATTCCTTCCTTCTTCATCAAGCCTATCGCCTATATATTTAAGTATATTTTCGAAATCAGGGATATATATTTTTTCCAGCGCATTGACCTTGCGTATAGTCTTGCGCACCTCTTCCGCGATACGCAAAAGCGCGATCCTCTTTTCTGCTAATTGCGCTAAAAGGTTTAAGGCCTCTTTAAATTTCAATATGGCTTCGTCGAGGTAGAGGCTTACGCCGTAAGGACTGCAATAAGGCGGGTTGCCTTTGACATCCAGTTCTATAACGGGGATGTTCACTCCCATGATCCTTTTATTCGATATAGATATATCGTTATTGATATCTATTGAAAAGCTTATCTCCTCTACGCTTCTTTTGCCCATGGCGACTACGGCCTTATCCAGGGTTTCGTATGCTTCGTGAAGTTTTGAATCCGACCCTCTCTCAAGATTTTCAGTAATATAAAGAATGGATGTCAGCTCATGCATTAGTATCCTGCGCTTTTCATCTAATAATTCATAGGCCTCTCTGGTAAAGGCAAGCGATCTCTTTGTCTTTATAAGATTTGCTTTCGTCGCGGCAATGGTAAAACTCATTCTCAAGCCTTCTTCTTATAGCGCTTCTGAATATATTCTTCTTTTATCCTTACCAACTCCTCTTTAGGCAGAATCGAAATAATATCCCATCCTAAATCGAGCCCTTCCTCTATTGTGCGTCTTTCAAAATAGCCTTGGCTTAAGAACCTTTTTTCAAATTCGTCGCCGAATTTTATATATAATAGGTCGAGCGGCGTGAGCTCCTCTTCGCCGACTATAGCCGCAAGGGAACGGATGTCTTTCACGCGGGCATAACATGCGAAAAGTTGGCTTGCAAGCGGCGGATGGTCTTCGCGCGTCATGCCTATGCCTATATTATCTTTCATAAGGCGCGATAGAGACGAAAGGCACGCTATCGGCGGATATATGCCTCTACTGTGTAATTCTCTATCGAGAACTATCTGGCCCTCTGTGATATATCCTGTCAGGTCAGGGATGGGATGTGTTATATCATCATTCGGCATGGTCAATATCGGAAGCTGTGTGATAGAGCCTTTGACATCCTTGATCATCCCCGCTCTTTCATACAAACTTGCAAGGTCGCTATAGAGATAACCCGGATAGCCTTTTCTCGCGGGAATTTCTCCGCGGACAGTCGAAAGCTCCCTAAGCGCCTCGCAGTAATTAGACATATCCGTCATTATAACGAGCACGTGCATGCTTCTCTTGAAAGCAAGGAACTCAGCGCAGGTAAGGGCGAGACGGGGAGTAAGTATCCTCTCTATTGAAGGTGAATCCGCAAGGCTTAAAAAAACCGATACCCTGTCTAAAACCCCTGAATCTTCAAAACTCTTGATAAAGATCTGCGCTACGTCATACTTCACGCCCATCGCCGCGAATACCACGCAGAAACTTTCGCTCTTTACGCGGGCCTGCCTGGCGATCTGGGTCGCGATCAGATCGTGGGATAATCCGCTTCCGGAAAATATCGGAAGCTTTTGTCCTCTTACAAGGGTATTCATGATATCTATCGAGGATATGCCCGTCTCTATTATATTGTTCGGATAATCTCTCGCTGTCGGATTGATCGCCAGTCCGTTTACGTCCAACATCTCGCCGTAGGCAGGTTTCGGCATATTATCGATCGGATTTCCTACGCCGTCGAAAACCCTGCCTAATACATCCTCTGAAACGCCTATCATGAGAGGCTTTTCCTTGAACCGGACTTTGCAGTTATCGAATGAGAGGCCGCTCGTTCCGCCCAGGACCTGCACTACCGCGTATCCTTTCCCTACTTCCAGGGTAACGCCGAGCCTTGCTTTATTTTGTTCATCAACGATTTCTACGACCTCATTGTATCCGACATTATGAATATTGCGGATAACAAATATCGGCCCAACTATCTCCTGAAGCCCGACATATTCTCTCAGACTATAATCTTTCACCCCGCTCCTTCCTTAAATGTTTTCTATTAAATTTTCCACCCCAGAACCTATGCCTCCAAGCCTTTTAAGGACTCCTCTACCTTTGCCGGTAATTGCGCTAACTTTTCGAGGTCCTTTTCAGTATATTTGGTCTTCATCCTCATAATTTCCTGATGGATAGGGAGCTCTCTTATTTCTGTAACAGAGGCGCCTTGCTTAATAAGCCTTTCGCTGTCGTGATAGAGCGCCGCTATGGCTTTTAACATAAGGAATTGTTTGCGGGCGGAAGAATAGGTGTCTATTTCATCAAAGGCGCTTTGCTGTAAAAACGCGTTTTTAAAAATATTACATATCTCCAGCACGAGCCTCTGCGCCTGAGGAAGCACTTCGGTGCCCACTAATTTTACAACCTGTTCGAGCCTTTGCTCTTTCTGAAGTAACTCCATTATAGTGTATCGTAACGTTAACCACTCTTCGTCTATGTTGTCATGCCACCAACCTTTGATGTCATCTAAATATTCGGAATAACTCTCTACCCAGCCGATAGCGGGATAATGCCGCGAATAAGCCAGGTCTCTGTCCAGCGCCCAGAAACAGCGTATGAATCTTTTTGTGTGGGAAGTGACCGGCTCGGAAAAATCTCCTCCGGGAGGGGAGACTGAAGCTATGATGGTGACAGAGGCGCCGTCCCCATTTAATGTATTTATTCTGCCCGCGCGTTCATAGAATTCGGCCAGTCTGGCGGGGAGATACGCGGGGAAACCTTCTTCAACCGGCATCTCTTCGAGTCTTCCCGCAAGCTCTCTTAACGCCTCTGCCCATCGCGAAGTAGAATCCGCTATGAGCGCGACATTGTAACCCATGTCGCGATAATATTCCGCTATCGTAATCCCCGTATATATACTCGCCTCCCTCGCCGCGACCGGCATGTTGGAGGTGTTCGCGATGAATACGGTTCTTTCCGTAAGAGGTTTCCCCGTGCGGGGGTCGATCAGTTTCGGAAAATTCAAAAGAACGTCCGTCATTTCATTGCCCCGCTCGCCGCATCCTACAAAAATAACAACCTCGGCATCGCTCCATTTCGCGATTTGATGCTCAACGACAGTCTTACCGGTGCCGAATCCTCCCGGAACGGCGACACAGCCTCCTTTAGCCAGAGGGAACAGCGTATCGATGACCCTCTGGCCTGTGATGAGCGGCTCCCTTACCGTAAGTTTTTCTTTATACGGCCTCGGCTTGCGCACGGGCCAGCGTTGATACATCAGTATATCGTTACTCCTGCCGTCTTTTTCGACCACCGCTATTCTTTCTTCTAAATTATAATTTCCTTCTTTTGCCGCCCACTTCAACTTTCCGTCGATAAGAGGAGGGATGAGTATCTTATGTTTTATGACGGAGCTTTCCTGCACTTCCCCTATAACCTCTCCGCCTTTTATATTGTCCCCTTCTTTTTTTAACGGCGTGAAATGCCATATCTTGGTTCTGTCAAGCGCCAGGACGTGAACGCCTTTTTTTATATAAAAACCTTCTGCCTTTTCGAGCGCCTCTAAAGGCCTCTGGATACCGTCGTAAATATTACCCATGAGCCCCGGCCCTAACTCAACGCAGAGCGGGCTTCCTTTAGAATAAATGGGATCACCGGCTTTTAGCGATGTGGTGTCTTCATACACCTGGATAAAAACTCTGTCGTCTTTAAGCCGCATCACCTCTCCGACAAGGCGGTCTTCGCCGACCTCGACCATATCGAGCATCCTTAAGAATGTGATCTCCTCAGCCTCAACGACCGGCCCTACGACCCGGCATACCTTCCCTGCGGTCTTTTCCATCAAAAAAACACCTCTTTTAATAGGCTCATATAAATTTCGTCATGAGCGCGTTTAAGCCTTGCTGAAAACCTATTATCATAAATACGCCTGCCGCTTCGCGCCTGGACAATAACACCGATATCGCCAAAATCACTTTTTTTAAACTCGATCGATATCTTTTTGAATTCCGCCGTGCTTTTCTCTTCCACATCTTTTATGAAAACATTATCTATGATAGAGCTGTCTTTTGAAGAATACAATACCTCTGTCTCGGCATCATCGATAATTCCTACGCCTTCTATGACGGCCTTTTTTAGAAAAACAGGGTATCCGCCGTTTGAACGAAAATTTTGCGCCCGATCATTGACCTTCTTTAAAACCTCTTTGGCGAACTCATTCTTCTCTTCAAGGATCGCCCTGGAATTTTCCAGATGAAGGTTTGAGTATACCCTCTCTTTTATCCTCTCGATCTCGTTATCGGATTCTTTGAGCATTGCGTTCTTCTTCTCAAACACTTCTTTTTTCGCTTCTTCGAGTATGCGGTCTCTCGCCGCGCGCGCCTTTTCTAAAATATCCCTGACCTCGTCATCGGCCTCTTCTTTGACCTTAGCGCATATAGTTTTTGAATTTTCTATATTTCGCTCGCTTACGTTCGCTGAATTTTCCATATTTAAACGCTTATGCCGATAGCTTTTTTTAACATAGCTCCCGCAGAGAGCTTCTTCTTCGGCTCTCCTCTTGACGGGACCTCCAAGATCAGAGGGAGCTTTTTACTATACATGAGATCCTCTATTCTGTCCTGGATAAAAGAAGCGCATCTTTCGGTCACTATGATAACGCCTATATTCTCTCTCGATAAAGCGGCATCCAGCGCCTCCAATGCCTCATCCTTTGTAGAGACATCCCTTGTCTCGACGCCAGCCAGCCTGAATCCTAATCCGGAATCCCTGTCGGCGATGCATAAGATATTCATGCGCTTACCTCATACAATTATACTTTTCCTAAAATCATTATCGAAACGATCAGTCCGTAGATCGCGATGCCTTCCGCAAGGCCGACGTAAATCAGCGCCCTGCCGCCTATCTCAGGCTTTTCGCTCATCGCGCCTACCGCAGCTGACCCTACATACGCAACGGCTATGCCGGCAGCTATCGCGCCTATAGCTGTTGACAAGGCGGCCGCGATGAAGGCCCACTTCTTGTTTGTAAGATCGACTGCCTCTTCCGCCCAAACTATATCAACGAAAGAAAGGGCAAAAAGAGCCAAGCCTGCGTTAAAAATGATACTGCTAAGCCTTTTAATGCTATTCATTTATTGCCTCCTTTTTTGTTAGATTATACACTATTTACCTTTATTTGTCATCCCACGCTTCGTCCACGTTTCGTCTTCGGTCGAAGTGTTTTACAATGTTAAAGGCTTATAAGCATGCTTTCCGCTTATAAAGAACTTTGAAAAAAACTCATAATAATTTAATCTGACCGATTGAATACTTACCACCAATCCCTCGAGGAGTATAACCAAAGCATTGCCGAGGACAAATACTAAAATATCCCCCGCGGCGCTATTAACGAGATGGGATAGCGCGAATATTGAAAGGAATAGTCCCGCGTGGGCTAAGCAGAAGGCCGCGATACGTATGAATGAGACTGTATTGGCAAGGTAAAGCATCATGATCTCAAGCACATCTACCATGCCCTCCATAAAGGAGGCAGCGATTCCTTCTCTCTTTTTTTTAACGACAAATTCTACGATGGGATGCGAGAGGAATAATATTATACTGCCGATTATGATATAAAAATAAATCTTAGGGAATGCGCCCTTAGAAACGACTAATTTGCTCACCAACGCTATTCCCGCCCAGTACATGACACCGGCTATCAGACCGGACTTGTCAAAGATAATTTTCAGATAATCCCTGTCCTTAAAAGAGTTGATTATGTTTAGCGCTATGCCTGCGGTCATCATGACTATCCCAAACATTACGCATGTCTTGAATATAGTTAATATGCTTTCCATGGGCTTTATCCATAGCTGATGGAATTCGATTCCGAAAAAGCTTCCGTATAACACTCCGAATACAGATGAGCTTATTCCGCAGTATAGGGCTAAAGCGCCTACCTGTTTCAGGTTCTCTGTTTTACCTTTTATAAGTAGATACAGGCCTAATAAACCCACGACCATGCCGTGCCCTATGTCTCCGAACATAGCGCCAAACATCAGGAGAAAACTTATGGCAACGAACACGGTGGGGTCAATAGTCCCGTAGCGAGGCATGCCGTAAGCGCTTATCAAGAGCTCAAATGGCTTGAAGAACGGCTTATTTTTAAGCCTGACGGGTATCTCTTCTTTGGATACATCGATATCTTCGGCCGGCTTGGTTTCTATGTACGAATAGGGATCGAATTTTTTTATTTCTTCTATAAGTCTCGGCTTTTCTTCCCGCGGGATCCAGCCTGATATAAAAGCCGTTTTCCCCGTGGTGAAAGAATATTTTTTGGCTTCGAATAAAGATTTTTTTAACATAATGGAGAATTCGATTTGTTCCAACCTTGCGCGAAATTCATCTCCTAATTTTTTTATTCTATCATTTGCTTCCGTGACTTTTTTTAAGCATTCGGCTATTTCTGTCTGGGCCTTCTCCTTTAATTCTTCGGATAGCTTTTGGCGGTCTTGCGGAAACTCAAGCCTTTGCCATGAGGTATCCTTTAAGGCCGCTTCCAGATTATCTCTATCTCTTCTTAAGCCTATGAGGAGCGTAACAAGCCTGGCGTGGTCTCTTCTGAAAGGATAAAGCACATGAGGCGTATTTTTTAGATTTTCTTCCAGTATCGGGATATCCCGCTCTTCCAGTTTTCCAAGCTCTACCTTCAGGAAACTGTACGCATAAGGCCCGCTTATATATAAAGGAAGATCGTATCCCTTAAAAGACGAAAGCATGAGCTCTTTGGCTTTTATGTCCGCTTCGATATTCCGTTTTTCTTCGCTGAAGAGATTGACTTCTCCTTCGGCGTCGCTTAAAATCTTTCCTATCTCTATGTAGGTAAGGGCTTTTGTCTCGATTTTTTTTGTTGTTAGGGCGTCTGTGCCTGTCTTTTTCACGATATCCGCAAGGCGCATTTCGAAAGCCTCATATTTCGCGTATTCATCTTCTATGTGGAAAGAAAACACTCCTTTCAATTCTTCTTCTATGAGCCGTATATCAACCGGATGGAATATCCCCAATTCGATAAGACGCGAGGCTATCCCTTCCGTCTTATTTTTTAATACGGCTATACTAAAAAGCTCCATGGGGGCCGGTGTCAGCATATCTTCAGTTCTTCTTTCTTCAAGTTATAGCGCTTGACGTATATCAAAGAGATTATATTTTTAATCTCTCTTTGCTTCAATATAAGATAACCGAAGATAGTCCCTATGGTAAAGGGGAAAGAGGAGAGCGCCCTTTTTACCTCTCTTAATAAAATCTCGTAAAGAAAGCTTTCTATAAGGTGGATGCTGGACTCTGCCAGATCCTTGATCCGCGTATAAGGGCCTATTGCCAGACTTTCAGTTATCTTTGATAAGTCGTTGATCGTATGAAAACCTTCTATTCTTTTCTTCGCTATCCGCTCACCGCCGGGTATGATCCAGTCCAGCATCTGGGCCTTGTCGAGAGAATAGTACTTTATCCCTTTTATAAGCCAACTGATATTCTCGCTGTCTATCTCGATACCCAATATTTTTTGGGCGACTTTTCTATCGACTAAAGAAAGCCTGCGGCTCAGAGCAAGAAGCCTTTCATAGTAATCTAAGCTTAAAGATGTCTCTATGAAAAAAAGCGAGCCGCTATTTTTAAACTTATCGCGCGCTTTTAAAATAGGTTTTTTATACGGGGTATCGCCTAAAAGCGATATTATGTCTTCTATCGTATGCGCCGATATTATCTTGTTAAAATCTATGTCAAAACTGATTTTTTCGCCCAAGAGGTAGTCGTCTATACCGGAAACCTCCTTTTTATGCCAGAACCTTAATGCAAGCTTCAGCTCTTCCAGCTCATACCTCTGCATGAGCAGCCGCACAAAAGAACGCTCATTTTTACCCGGTAGAGAATCGTATACTTTTCTATATATATTAAGATTGTTCTTTGAGAGCTCTTTTTCCAAAAGGGCAAGGTCCGGATTTTCGATATTTAAAGCGCTTATGATATCTTTGTATGATGTGTTTTTTAAAGCCTCGAGGAGCTCATGAAGGTCTTTTACATCAAGAAGACGTGAAAATTCATCCTGTTTTAGCAGAAAGGATAAGAGGGCCCTTACCTTTGCGTTGGCAAAAGCGTATTTAGAGAGTTGCCGCATGGCTATTCTTGTATGCTCATTATTTGAGAGAAGATGCTATTGGCGACAGGATCTATATTCTTTTCTTTTTTCCTTCTTAGCGCGGCTGCCTGTTCTTTAGTCTGGCGAAGAACGTCGTCTTTTTCGGTTAAGAACTGATGTTCGTACTCATCCTTCTTTCTTTTGGCATAGTCAGCGGCCTTTTCCGTCATCTCTTTGATAAAGATAGAGGCCTCTTTCTTCGCTTTAGCGACAATATCCTCGGCCTCGGCCTCGGCCTTCTCGACTCTGTTTCTTGCAGACTCTTCCGTTTTGAGTATTTGTTCGATTACTTCTTTCATATGCCTACCCCCTTACAATTGCATATGGAACCTTTCCCGAATGCAATGCGAGGTTTCATGTGCCAACTCCCTTACGATTACACATGGAACATCGGCTACATTTTACATAAATTTTGCGCAAGAATCAAGGAATTATTGACATTTTGCCTTACGATTCCCGACCGATTACTTAGAATTATATTGACAATTATACCTGCATAATGTATCTTGAAAGACAAAGAGGGGAAATTAGTTATGCCCAATCCCAAGATGAATTGCTGCGAAACATGCCAGGTCTATTGGACTTGTGAGACCAAATGGTATCGCGGGGAAAAGGGAGAAGAGAACATTTGCTGCCCTATCTGCAATTACTTCAGGGTCTGTAATGCGGAGAAGGCAAAAAAGGAAAAAGATTTAAAGCTCAGATAATCTCCCGCCGCTTCGGTTTTCCGGAAATAAAGAGAGCCCCTATAAGGCCGCATATGGAAAATAGAGCCCCTACCGCAGTAAGCGTCCAGAATCTGTCTACGTATTTTGCCGCGTAAGCCGCCAGGAACATAAATATTAAAAACGCAAGGTGTATAACTGCCTCTAACGAGCTAAAAGTCCTCCCGCGCGCTTCTTCCGGCATCGTCTCATGAGTAAGCGTATTTAAAGAGACCATTATAGGGCTTGCCGTTATCCCTATGAGGCCTGAGAGTATACCGCTCGTTAAAATGCTGGGGTATCGTCTCACAAAAAATGTAAACAATATAATCGATATCCCCATCATCGCGAAACTCAAGAGTATGGCCCTTCGCTTCTCTATCCGCTGGCCGAACCTGCCGTATATAAGCGTCCCTAACAGCAGGCCCCCGACCAAGAACATGCCGATTAAGCCGAGGTCAAGGGTGGCTGTCCCGAAAGACTCCTGAATAAACACTATTATAACGCACGATATCGCGCCAAGGCCTGCCATGAGAAGGAAGAAGACGTATACGATAAAATGCATATCATCATATTTTCTTAAATACCTCGCGCCTTCTTTGATCTCTTCAAAAATTGATTTTCTGATAGAGTTTTCGAACGCTTCCCGTGTGACTTTTATATCTTCTCGGACATGACTTACGAATTCCTTCTGTGCCATCATCGTTATAAGGCCGGCTGAGAAAAAGAAGCTGGCCGCGTCTATATAGAAACCGCCTATAGCGCCTATATATTTTATGTTAACAAGGATACCGGCCGCGACCAACCCCATGACATTTCCCAGCATGTGCGTGGTGTCGGCTAAAGTGTTTGCCACCAAAAGCTTATCCTTTGGCACAAGATCCGGTATGATAGCCATTTTCGATGGTATAAAAAAGCGGGAAATGGAAAAGGTGAGAAATACGACCAGGTATATCGGTAAGATCTGCTTTGACATGATAAAGAAGGGGATTGTAAGTATAAGCGCCCCTCTCAATAGGTCCGAAATTATCATTACATTCCGCTTGTTGAGCCTATCGACCCAGGCGCCTGCTATCGGGCCAATCAAAAATACCGGTATGATCGTAATTTTCGATGGTATAAAAAAGCGGGAAATGGAAAAGGTGAGAAATACGACCAGATATATCGGTAAGATCTGCTTTGACATGATAAAGAAGGGGATTGTAAGTATAAGCGCCCCTCTCAATAGGTCCGAAATTATCATTACATTCCGCTTGTTGAGCCTATCGACCCAGGCGCCTGCTATCGGGCCAATCAAAAATACCGGTATGATCGTAAACGAAATGAGTTTTGCGAGGGCGATAGCGTTTCCAGGTGTGCGCTGATAGACGAGCGCAACGAGAGCCATCTGAGTCAGCCTGTCGCCGAAGTTGGATATGATCTGGGCGAGCCAGAGGCAAAAAAAGTTTCGATCTTTTAGGACGTCCCTGAATCGAGCCATATGTAGTGGAGAGGTCCTTCAGCCGCTAAAATCCTTCTATTCGTCGGATTTTTTAACGCAGCTTCAGGATCAAATTTTTTTCAAAAATTTGGAGCTGGCGAGTGGAATCGGACCACCGACCTGCGGTTTACGAAACCGCTGCTCTACCAACTGAGCTACGCCAGCATGTGTATATTAACTCTGAAACCTAAACGCGTGTCGCAGTTCCTACGAAGCCCTACCGGCTATTTCTAATTGAAGGGCGAAGTAGAACCAACTGCTTGCCCTACGAAGCATCTTCTCTATTACACATTGATTGCGAAGTAGGGAGCTATGCCAGCCTAAACCAGACTTTACACTATTCATGGCCAGTCCCGCCGCTCTTTGGCGGGACGCCAGCATGTGTATATTTATTAGCCGTTTGTATCAGGCAATCGACTTATGTGTGTTAATATTGTTGGTTTTGTTAATGAAATTATAGCAGATTTTAAGGTGGGTGTAAATGAGATATCTCTCAGTTGTTAATGGGGTCAGGTCTCGCCATTCGCCACTTTTTGCACTTTTTGACGAATGGCGAGACCTGACCCCTCCATCTTTATCGCGCATTTAATGCGGCATAAAATCTTTTGACTACGGGGTCGCATTTTACATCACGGACATTGATCGGTTTAATCAAATAAATATCCTCAAGCGAACGACAACGGCTGAGAGCTGCATAAACCTGCCCATAATCAAAAGCGCCTTCGCCAAGATCAACTTTAACTTTCTCGAGGGTCTTGCCTTGGCCTTTGTGAATCGTCACAGCCCATGCAAGCATTAAAGGATATTGCACATATGTGCCTACTTTTGTCGGAATGATACAATCTGACATTTCATCATATTTATACTTGAAAGATTCCCAAGTTACCTTCTGGACATCGTGTATAACTGCGCCATAGCGACTTTCGCTCTCTACACGAAGCATATCTCTATTTAGCCCCACCACTTTCCCAAGCGTTCCATTAACCCATCGCTTCTTGTCGTCATTTTTGGTAAACATAACTTGGGCCCCTACTTTAAGAGACAAATTCAATGGAGAGGGAAGTTTTTCATCCTCTATAGCAAACTTTCCATATATTTCTCCTATAAAGGTAATAGAATCCAAGGGAAGTTTATCTAAGTAGTCATCATTAATATGGTCTGCGACTCTATTAGTGCAGACTAATGTAATAATCGTTTGTTCCAAGTCGTTTTCCACGCCGCAACGCCGATTCAATAAGGGAAGAACTGTATTGAGATCCTCGGCATGCCGAATTTTATCCAAAAGATGCACAAAGTCTGGATCTGTCTGACGGTATATTTTTGTAAGGTCCTGAGAAACCATGCTGCGATGCTCAAGCGCCTTCGCGCTAAAGAAATGTGGGCTTTCATACCTCATGACCTGTAACGCTTCGGCTTCACGACGATTTAGCACCGGCGGAAGTTGAAAAAGATCGCCTACAAGCAATAGCTGTACACCGCCGAACGGAGCGGGATTTTCTCTGTTTTTTCGCAAAAATTTATCGATTGCGTCAATAATATCAGAACGAACCATTGACGCCTCATCAATAACCAAAAGCGACATTTTCCGGTATAGTCTCCTATCACGGACAAGCTTAATATCGCTATCAATAACAACTCTGGGAGGGAAACGAAAGAACGAATGGATTGTGACGCCTTGAATATTGAGCGCGGCCACCCCTGTCGGAGCAACTACAACAAGGTGTCTGTCAAGCTGTTCGCGTAAATAACGAATGAATGTGGTCTTCCCCGTTCCGGCTTTTCCGCTGACAAAAACAATCGGCGCCCCGGCCTTCAACCACTTTAGTGCTTGTTGATACTCTTCTGTAACCTCAATATCATCGGATATGCTGGAACGCGCCTCGTCTACCCTATTATGATCCGGTGACAAGCGAGAATAACGCGGAGTCATTTCGCTCGAGATGTTGCCTTCTATCGGCATTATCACGAAATATATCCTGCCTATAACCGCATATTTGAGTTATGTGATAGGGATAATGTAGATAACAATCTTTCCTTATTCCCTCTTCAAGAAAACTTAAGGAAGCAGCCTTTCAAATATTCTGTTTCGGGTATCGTCTTTATTATCGGATGGTCCTTGTCCTGACGACATCTCTTTAAGATACTGAATTTTCTACCCCCGGCCTTGGCCGAGTCTTTTAATATTTTAGAAAATATATCGTTCGGCATATTGTGAGAACAGGAGAATGTGCACAAAACTCCGTTTTCATTTAAGATTTTTATAGCAAGCGTATTTAATTCTTTATAACCCTTTGATGCCGTTATAATAGCTCTTCTATCCTTCGCGAATGATGGCGGATCTAACACTATGATATCAAATTTTTCTCCCGCATCAAGTATCTTTCTTAATATCAGGAACGCGTCGCCGTCGATAAAATTCATGCTTCCAGAAACGCCGTTTAGCAGGGCATTTTTACGCGCTAAAGTCAGCCATTCCTTCTTTTTATCTACCCCTAGAACTTTTTTTGCGCCTCCAAGGCTCGCGTTTATCGAAAATCCTCCGGTGTAGCAGAATAGATCGAGGACGGTTTTATCTCTTGAGATAGCGCCTATGGCAAGCCTTGATTTACGCTGGTCCAGGTAAAAACCGGTTTTATGGCCGTTCTCTATATCTACGACGAACTTTGCCTTGCCTTCATATATTTCTATGCTTGTCTGGCCATTTGAGCCAATCCAATTTTTTACTGATTTTAGCCCTTCGATCTTCCGAAACGGCGAGTCGCTCTTTTCGTATACATATTTAGGATTAACTATGTCTGTAAGTATCTTTAAAGCTACTTCTTTTAATTTCTCCATTCCAAATGTAAAGACCTGAAATACTAATGTGTCACTATATAAATCTGCTATTAACCCCGGCAGGCCGTCCCCCTCGCTAAATATCAATCTCTTCGCGTTTGTGATATTTTTAAGGTAGTCTCGTTTATCAATTGCGTCTTTTATTCTTTTATGAAGAAAGAGGCGGTCTATGGTCTCGTCTTTAAAAGTGAGGAGCCGTATTGAAATTTCTGAAGCGGGATTATAATAACCTCGTCCAATGAATTTATTTTCGTTATTTACCACAGTGGCGATGTCGCCGGGCTTAATATTGGAACCTACCTCCAGAATAGCGCCCTTGAATATCCACGGATGCCCGGCCTTTAGCCGCCCTTTTTTACCTTTCCTAAGTCGAATAACCTTGTCTTGCATAAAAGCGGCTTTATTGTGCTTGACTGCTGCCTTTTTTCGTGTTAATTTATTTGCCACATAAAGTTTTATGCCGAGGTAGCTCAGTGGTAGAGCGCTGCGCTGAAAACGCAGGCGTGGGCAGTCCGATTCTGCCCCTCGGCACCATCCTACTTCGCTCAAAGCTTTTCAGCTTTGAGCTTCGTAGCGATAGGTGCTACGAAGCCATACCAGAATTTTACGGTTTGAATGGCGAAGTAGACCTCTCTTTTTGTTAACGTTGGGGCGTAACTCTATTGAAACGCATAGGGATACGCCATTTTTGCTATATTATACACTATTGCATTGGCTTGTGTGGCTTTATTGTAGATGAATTGTTATTGCAATGGATAAGAATATGTGGGATAATTCATCCGTATGAAGAGGATAGTATATACATCACATTTAGAATTCAGGCTAAATGTAAGAAATATTCCACATAATCTGCCGAAGAGAATTTTTCAGGAAGCAAAAGAGCATTATTACGATAGCGCAACGGGTCATTGTATGGCGATAGGTAAATACGAATTTGAAGGTAAAATAAGAGACGTGGCTCTTACTTACGACGACAAGCGATACGCCATAGAAATAATTACAATTCATCCTATAAGACCATATCAAAAACATAGCCGTATAAATTCAGGGAGGCGGAAGAAGATATGAATAATAAGCCAAAGATAAATTACGACCCGAAAGCAGATGTGCTCTATATAGTCGCAAGGAAGGGCAAAGAGGAAGAGTTTGTGGAAATCGCCCCTGGTCTCAATGCGGAGCTTGATGAAAACGGCAGAGTTATCGGTATTGAGATTCTCAACGCCTCTAATGTTCTAAGATCCGTAGCCAAGCCCTTATATAAGCATATGCAGCTTGCCTAAGACCGCTATTCCGTAAGAAAAAACGTGATTTTCAACGTGATTTTTAGGACATTTCAGCTATAAAAGATGAACGCTCTGCCACTCGGCACCATCCTACTTCGCTCAAAGCTTTTCAGCTTTGAGCTTCGTAGCGATAGGTGCTACGAAGCCATACCAGAATTTTACGGTTTGAATGGCGAAGTAGACCACTCTTGCCTTATTTATATTCTATCCCTTTAAGCCGTTCGACGTAATGCTCGGCGCTGATGGCGGCGGTGGCGCCCTCGCCTGCGGCGGTCACAATCTGCCTTAACATTTTTTTTCGAACGTCGCCGCATGCGAATACGCCGTCCACGGAAGTCCTCATATCGTCATCGGATATTATATAGCTTCTTTCATCTAACTTGAGCGCGCCCTTAAAACTTTCTGAATTAGGGGAGAGGCCTATCAGGACAAATACACCGTCTGCCCTTATAATCTTCTCCTTATTTGTGGCTATATCTTTAACTTTAACGCCTTCTACTTTGCTGCCGCCGATAATCTCCGCGGCTACAGATTTCAGACAAAGCTCTATCTTTTTATTTAGAAGCGCTCTCTCCTGTAATATTCGCGCGGCTCTAAGTCTATCGCGCCTGTGCACTACAACGACTTTATTTGCAAAACGTGTTAAAAATATCGCGTCGCTCAAGGCAGTGTCCCCGCCGCCCACAACTACTATATCCTTGCCTTTAAAAAGAGGGCCGTCGCAGGTCGCGCAATAAGAGACGCCTCTTCCCTTAAGCCTGTCCTCGCCCGGAATGCCTAAAGCATTCCATCTGGCCCCAGTCGCTATTATGACCGAAAGGGTTTTGATATTTTCTCCTTCGCCCAGCTCTACAACGAAAGGATCGGCCTCGGCCTTTTTTAATAATATTTTTTCCGCTTCGCGGGTGGAAATTACAAGGCCAAACGCCTCGGCCTGTTTTAACATCAAATCTGCGAGTTCCGGCCCATTTGCGCCGCACGGAAAACCTGGAAAATTTTCGATGATATCTGCGGTCAGCATCTGGCCGCCGCATGCCGCCTTTTCAAGAAGAAGCGCCTTCATCCTGGCGCGCGCGGCATATATGCCGGCCGTAAGCCCGGCGGGGCCGCCGCCTATTATTACAACATCGTAAATTATTTCCATCTTAAGCGCCTTATACGGCCGTGCCGGATTTTAAATAGTACTTCCCGTAGAAATATTCATTAAGGTTCGCTCCCTTAGCCGTAAGCTTTTTACGCGCGGCTTTTCTTTTAAACCTCTGTTTTCTGGATATCTGATACTGGCTTTTCAAACCCATAAACGCTACCTCCTTTTCTGCTTCGCCCTTCAAATAGTAATAGCCGGTAGGGCTTCGCAGGAATTAGTTGCAAGGTCCTACGAAGCCATACCCGAATTCTACGCGTTGAATGGCGAAGTAGACCATCCTACTTCGCTCAAAGTTTTTCAGCTTTGAGCTTCGTAGCGATAGGTGCTACGAAGCCATACCCGAATTTTACGGTTTGAATGGCGAAGTAGACTACCTCCTTGCCGTAAATATAAACACTATTATGCCAAATACAAAAAAAACAATGTTCGCCAGAGATACCCCGATCAATGGCGGCGCCGTGCCTCTAAGAGAGATGGCTATACCCGCGAGAAATAAGCCCCAATATATCGCGAATAGTATAAGGCTTATTCCAAAACCTATCGACTTCTCGCTCCTATGTGCCCTTATACCTAAAGGTATGCCTACAAGTATCAGTACGAAAGACGCTATTGACATGTTTATCTTCTTATATGCCTCGACTAAAAGCGGCATGGGATCGATCTTTTGAGCCGAGTATTTACTAACTTCGTTACGCAATTCCCTCATGGTCATTTCCCTGACCTTTTTTTCTATCTTCTCCTGCTTCAATATCTTTGAAAGGTCTATCGTCATGTAGTAAGTCCTGAAATTCAATTTATAGAAATTCTCGGGATCCGTAGGCGAGGGCTCTTCGCTGGTCCCGTTAAATAATTTTAACTCCAGTTGATTTTTATCGGGAAATGTGTTTATCTCGCCTGATTCGGCAATGATAGTCCTTGTCGGCTTGCCTTCCTGTGGTTGGTATATTCTTATATTTTTGAATTTATTTCCTTTGACATCATATATAAAGATGACGTAATTTTCGAAACCCCTTATAAATGTGCCCGCCTCTAAGTAAGCGGCCGGCGAACGCAGGCCTATCTCCTTTATGACTTTCCTCGAAGCATAAGAGGCGTTTGATGAGATCTGGTCATTCAATATAAAGGTCGTAGAACTTATTATACCACCCAACATGAGGATGGGGAACGCGATCCTATACAAACTTATGCCGCTCGCCTTCATGGCAATGAATTCGCCGTCGTTTGAGAGCCGGCCAAACATTAGTATGACGGATGTGAGGGATGCCATCGGAAACGTAAAACTTAATAACCACGGTATCATAAAGAAGAGAAGTTTTAAAACCGAGATTATATTTACGCCTTTATTTATTACGAGATTGGCTATCTGAATTATATTCCCGATGAGAAACGCGAATGTGAATACTACGATCGAGAGTAGAAAAGAATGGAAGAACTCCTTTAATATGTAGTCTCTTAATATGCGCATTGTCCAAGGTTAGAAAAAAATATCTTTTACAAAATAGAGCAGTTCTTTCCACATATAATATGTGAAATATTCCCAAAGCGGTGGAAATACTTTTCGGACTTCGAAATCTACGTAGTCGCCGTAAACACGCACGACCAGATAATGCAAATATCCGCCATCGGCTTCCGGAATCTGAGAAAGCATGCCCCCTCCGCCGGAGATGATATAGCGCACGCCGCCGTAAGCGCCTTCTCTAAACATATGTTCATGGCCGGCAAAAACTATATCCACTTTGTACTCTTCGCATAATTTCATAAACCGGTAAGACCATTTCACTAGTTCCGGTCTGAACCATGATTGCTGATATAGAGAAAGAGCCTGTTTATGCATCAGCACGAATCTATGTTTAAAGGCGAGTGATTTTTTCAATTCTGCCTCAAGCCAGGCGCATTGTTCTTCGCTTAAGGCGTTAATCTTATTATCGAGCGCTATAAAATAAGAATTGCGCTGGGCAAACGCGAACTCTTTTTTACCTAAATATTTTTTAAACCGGGACTCGCCGCCTTTATCATCATCGTGATTACCCATTAGGCTTATAACAGGCCACTTTATCTTGGCGCGCAGCCTGTTATATACGCGGTAGTCCCACTCTGTGCCTTTAATAAAGCTCACGTCGCCTAAATTTACAGCAAAGTCCATATTCAGTTTCCTGAAACGATTTTCTCTATTCATGCGATGGATAAGTTTCAAAAAGGCGCTGTCATCGAATATGAAACCGGCGTGATTATCCCCGAATACGATAAATGAGAAGTAGCTGCCTTTATTATCTTTCAGCTTATTTATAATCTGCTCGTTGGTTGGGCCGGCCGCATCTTTCTGAAGGTAGAGTCCCGCGACGGGCAGGAGTGAACAGATAACGCCTATCAATATAATCAATCCTATTATTTTTGAAAATAGCTTCATATGGGCAATAATATCATAACTTTCCGTCAAAGTCCATTAACAAAAAAGCAGGGCAGGTTTTCCCGTAATTACTGGAAAACCTGCCCTGCTTTTGATACTTAAAATGCGAAACCTTATCGAGTTTTCTGTACTGACCTTACCTCGTCTTTTACGCGTTCGACCTTTACCGTGTCCCCAACCTTAAAGGTATTAAGGGTGGTAATTCTTGTCGCGGCATCAAGAAGCGTAACTGTGAGTGGGACGGTGAAGGAAACCGGGTTGCCGTCCGGGCCCAGAACCTTCATGTTGTTCTTATCAACCCCTTTTGTAGGATCGGCATATTCTAATGACACGATCTTACCTACAAAAGTCTTGAGTTCGCTGGTGCTCTTCGCGGCCTGGCCTGAGCCGTCAGCAAAACAGAGCGACGTTGCGAATGTTAAAGCTATTAAAGCGATTAGTATCTTTTTCATCGCAATAGCCTCCTTTCTTTAGTGCCTCATATTGTACACCAAAACTCTTCTTTTTACAAATTATACTTATTTGCGGCATGGTATTCACCACCTGTCCTACTGAGCATTAAATTAAGCCGGGGGTCCATTTTTCATACATTACAATTTCTTTAAGACGTAATCTATCCTTAGGGCTTGGGCGGAGTTTAACCGGATATCCTAATACTAGAAGTTCTACTACCCGGATATCCTGAGGGATATTCAATATCTCCTTAACCTTGTCTTCATAAAAAGCTCCTATCCAGCAAGTTCCTAAGTTCTCTTCGGTTGCTTTAAGCGCCATATGCTCAATGGCGATAGCAACGTCAATGGGATAACACTGTTGTCCGCAGGTCATGACATGACTATCGGTCTTGGCGCAGCAGGCAATCACAACCGGCGCTTGACCGACAAAAGCCTGGTTTTTGGCCGCCTGCATCAGGCACTGCCGGATATTTTTATCCCGCACCACGATAAAGCGCCATTCCTGCCGGTTGCTTGCTGAGGGCGCAAGTCTAGCTGCTTCTAATACGCTTTCCAGCTTTTCTGTTTCCACTGCGCGGTCCTGATAACTGCGCACACTATATCTTTTCTTAATTGCTTCCATGACGTTCATAGCATTCGCTCTCAGTTAATAATTTTATGGATCATTATAAGTTCGCTAAATTACGTTTTTTAGCCTGTCTCTTAAATCCTCTATGCCATCTCCTGTCTTTGCCCACTTTTCTCCTATCTTTTTCCATCCTTCCCAGGACATGGCTCTACCCTTATACTTCGGAGGAGGATAATTGCAATCTTCCTGACCCCAAATCCATTTATATGCCTTTAAAACTATCAGAGGGATTATATATCCATACCATAAAATCATCTCGTTTTTACGGTACCAAAACCAAATTTTCCACACGGCTTTGTAATAACAATTTTTCTGCCGTCCGAGCACAGCAAAATTTTCATCGTCTCTTTCATATCCTTTATAAATCACAATATGCCTTCTAAAATGGTTGGCATTGAAATACACGTGGCTAAAAAAGATATTAGAATTATTTTCATATTTCTTTTTTCAAATTTTTAATTGTTCTATAAATATGATTAGTAGGTCTTGGAAGCTCATATGCCATATAATGTAAATACTCATCCTTCTCTAAATAATCAAGCAGTTTACATAATTCCTTTTTATTTACCAAGACTTTTTCATTTTTCATATTAATTTATAGCTCCCCTTTCCAATAAAACCTAAGTAGCCTTTGTCGCGTAAAAATTGAAGCTGTTGGCGCATCTTATCTTTTATATGTTTATTATTTGGGTGAGCTACGGACAACTCTTTTTCAAAAGCATAAATCTCATCAAGATTGAATTCTTTTTTGCCCAGGGTATCTATGCAACGCATTATATCTAAAATCCAACCCTTATCTAAATTCAATTTTTTATCGCGCAAAAATAGAGTTTTTTTCCATGCCCCGATAACTGCTTTTTTGGGCTCTATTTGCCTATTTTTAATATAGAAAATTCTTCCGCTACTTGGAACCCCATATAGAAGAATATTACAACCAACCCATCCTGCTCGACGCGCGCTTGGTGAAAGTGGAGGTCTTTTTTCAATTATATCTGCTACAAAAAAATGTTTTGGGATTGTAAAAAAGTCTAGTACCGAATAATCTCGCAAGGAATAGCTTAAGAGAAATAAGCTGGGGACATCATTACTCGCGAGTCTCACAAGCATTGTTTTGTAAGCACCGTCTACGATTTTAGAGCCAATCGAATTGATTTTGCTTTTTAGCTCGTATTCTTCCTCGCATTTTGCACAGTAAAAATCAGCAACCGGTCTATTACTTTCATATTTTATGCCATCGATGCCGCAGGCGGGACAATAAATGTTAGACGCAACCCATGATTCAGTAAGCACCCTGGCTTTTTGAGATGAGCTCTTATATTGAACGGATAGCTCTGTTTCCAATCTCAATTTCATGCCGCTTATTACCAATCTTGTAAGCGATTTTTGAGATATCTATAAACTTGTTGTGTTGATTCTTATTGATCGTCATAAAAGAGCCCAGTCCACACGCTATCTCTGCATGATGGCAAGCCACATCATGATTATCGGATAGAGTTGTAAACGCAGTGATGAGACTTTTTTCGTCAATAGCGGCGAGCACTGCAAATTTCTTTTTTCTATTACTTAAAGCTGTTATATTTTTAATATGCCTTATTTAAACTTGTAGGAACGACTCATCATGTCTTCGTTTGTTTGTTGCGGAACGCTTACTATGCCATTATTATAACCGTTCATATTTTACCCCCTTATTTGGTTATATTCAAGCCAATTTGTCCTTCTACCCCAGACTACTCATTCCACCATTCGCATTCCTGCAGAGCGAAATGTGCGGTATATTCCAGACCTTTATCCGGATTTTTATTATATTTCGTAAGAGCCCACAGCGCCTCTTTCGATGGATGATGCGCCAGGATCATTAATATGGCTTCTTTTGCCCGGAGCGTTACATCAGGAATTGATATCAGTTCTCCGATTTCTACAATAATGTCTTTTGCAAGATTTTCATGGCCTTCAAATAATACAGAATGACCACCGAAATATGCTCCCGCAGCATCGACAAGTTTATCATCACTATTCCTATATCCGGATAATTGCGGAATCCTGCCTCTTGCAAGGGACTTGCTTAAAAACACCCAAAATTCCTTTTCTGTCACAATAAACCTCCTTTTTGCGGTTTTTACTCATAAGGGGACCTCATATCCCCTTACTATATAAGACGCAAAAAGTGGCAAAATTATTGCAACTTTTTTCAAAACAACGCATTAACCAGACGTTACACTTAGAGAGGTTCCTCATGCTATATATGGCAAGTTGGCAGGAGAAATATTTTTATACGAACTTCTAAGCCGCCACACTTTCACCATACTCGAGGCGTTTTTAATGGATTTGATTCCTGATGAAAGCTGATCTTGTCTGATTAATACTGGGGTTGTTTGTCGTCGGGGGATATAGAGGAATGGACAAAAAAAGAGCGTTCCTGATTGAATCCGGGAACGCTCTGAAAATACGATGGCGGAGAGGGAGAGATTTGAACTCTCGATACGGTATTACCCATATAGCGGTTTAGCAAACCGCCGCCCTAGGCCACTAGGCGACCTCTCCAAATTTTTGAAAAAAATTTGATCCTGACCCCACCTCTTGTCCCGCCGCTTTCTTGCGAAAGCAAGAGGCGGGGGAAGGACCTTTGTTGCCACTTTTACGCTTCTTCTTTCCCGCCTGCGATTATCCGGCTGACTCGCGGCGG
>Ga0156238_171_pt2 | contig 26212 bp, 24 predicted proteins | sample RifCSPlowO2_12_FD_107885 | JGI IMG/M metagenome (GOLD analysis project Ga0156238, IMG submission 107885) | Omnitrophica bacterium RIFCSPLOWO2_12_FULL_45_13
GGATTCGAACCCACGGTGGGATTGCTCCCACAACAGTTTTCAAGACTGCCGCATTCAACCGCTCTGCCACTCCTCCGATTTTTAGAAAGAAAACTCGGTCATTCTTCTTGAATTCAAAAGCATTCGTGTCCAAAATGGACTATGATTGCTGTCGGCAAATACATTTTGAGATTCAATTTTCTATCTCCCCCTCACCCTGCCCTCTCCCCCTTCGGGGGAGAGGAAAAAAGTGAGGGGGGAACAGCATCATTTGGACAGCAATAATTCAAAAGAACAATTGTCTTATAGCGGCCGTATAAATATATCTTGAAGACGACCACACATCAATGAAAAATTTCTTTATCGAGAACCCGGGAAATACCAGGCTGAATATAAGCGCTATGACGATTATATTTATAACGTATACCATTATTATGGAGAAAAAGTAACCGGATTTTACTATGTCGGGCTGCTTTATCTTCATGATCTCTATCGTAGAGATTATATGGAACGCGAGCGCGAACCCTATCAGGAATATGAATAGGGTACTGTTTATAGCGTAAGAAGACGCTATGACAAAATATACCGCCGTTATGATTATGGCGTAAATCGGGATAAAGTATGGGGCGAGCTCTATGACAAAGTTCGATTTATCCGTCTTGACGGCGCCGCCGTCTTCCGACACCTTGAACGATTTTATCTTTCCCCCGAAGATCCATGCCATACCGGCATGGACAGCCTCGTGCCCCAGAACGTAAAAATATGTCGGTTTATAAAACAATAGATGCAGTATGACGTAAATTACTATGCCCCATATGAAATAATCAAGCTTCTTGGCAAGTTCGCTTATAAGAATGGCGTTCTTGTAGAATGCCAGCGTAACGCCATAGGCAAGCGGAAGCGCTACAACTCCGATAATAAATTTAATGATGAGTTTGATCATCTTATTTTGGAGTTATGGCGGCCAGGCCGTCCATATACGGAATCAACGCTTCCGGGACTCGAATGCTACCGTCCTTATTCTGATAATTTTCCAGTATTGCTACGACGAGCCTCGCCAATGCCACGCCTGAGCCGTTTAACGTATGGACGAAATTTATCTTCTTCGTATTCTTGTCACGATAACGTATATTCGCGCGGCGAGCCTGAAAATCCGTGAAGTTGGAACAGCTCGATACTTCAAGGTACGCGTCTACGCCTGGCGAGTAAAGCTCGATATCGTAACATTTCGCCGCCGCGAACGAGATATCGCCTGTGGCAAGCATGATGACTCGATATGGCAGCTCTAAAAGCCGCGGCACCTCTTCGGCGTCATTCAATAATTTCTCAAGCTCATCAAAAGACGTTTCCGGCTTTACGAACTTGACAAGCTCCACTTTATCGAACTGATGGACCCTCACAAGGCCGCGCGTATCTTTTCCATAAGAGCCGGCCTCTCTTCTGAAACATGCGGTGTAAGCGGTATAATATACGGGCATTTGACTTTCTTCAAGGAGATCATTCGCGTGAATATTTGTAAGTGGGACTTCGGCTGTCGGGATAAGAAACAGGTCATCATCTTTGAGTTTGTACATATCTTCCTCTAACTTTGGGAGCTGCCCTGTGGCTGTCATGCTCCTTCTATTTACCAAAAAAGGAGGGAATATCTCAGTGTAACCATGCTTTTTGGTGTGCAGATCGAGCATAAAATTGATCAGCGCCCTTTCAAGACGCGCCCCTAACCCCTTATATAATACGAAGTTTGAACCGGATATCTTTGCCGCTATCCCAAAACTTATAATATCAAGCAACTCGCATAGCTCAATGTGGCTTCTTGGATTAAAATCAAAATGCGGGTTTTTACCCCATGATTTAACTATTTTATTGCATTCCTGGCCGCCTACAGGAATTGATTTATCTGGTATATTTGGGATTATATACTTAATTTTGTCAATTTTTTGGACTATTTCATCCACTTTTGCCTCAAAATCAGCTATTTTTTGGGATATTGGCTTCATTCCGGCTATAATCTCTTTTGGGTTGCCTTTAACCTTCATAACAGCCGTTATCTCGTCGTTAGCTTTATTGCGCTGGGATCTTAGCTCCTCTACCTCTGTAAGAATCTTCCTATGCTCTTCGTCAAGCTCGAGAAGCTCATCGATATCAAGTTTATACCCGCGATTTTTGATTGCCTCTTGGACGATTGTCTTATTGTCCCTGATGAATTTCAAGTCTAACATCTCATCTCCCTTATCCTTTAATCACTCCCAAAGGCCGCATCCTGCAGACTTTTTTCGATATTCCGGCGCCCGTAACGACGCTTACGACTTCATTGACGTCTTTATACGCTTCGGGCGCCTCTTCCGCAAGCGTCTCTCGCCCGCTCGACATGACCAAAATGCCTTTCTTCTCGAGCTCCCCGGATATGGACCTGCCGCGGCAGGCCCTTATAGCGGCTGAGCGGGAAAGTCTTCTGCCGGCGCCATGGCATGTCGAATAGAATGTCTCTTCCGCTTTCTTCGTTCCGACCAATAGATAAGAATTTCTTCCCATGTCGCCCGGTATTATGACGGGTTGGCCCGTCTTCTTATATTTCGCCGGAAGTTCCGGATGCTCCGGCGGGAAAGCCCGCGTCGCGCCCTTTCTGTGAACGCATAAAACCTTCTCATTCGCGTCAATATCGTATTTTTCCATCTTCGCTATATTATGAGCGACATCGTAGATGAGATCCATGCCGAGATCTTTGGGGCTGATTCTAAAAATCTTCTCAAATACGAGCCTCGCCAAATGCATCAGGCATTGCCTGTTAGCCCAGGCGTAATTTGCCGCGCACTTCATCGCGCCCAGATACGCCTTTCCTTCTTCGCTCTTTACGGGGGCGCAGGCGAGCTGCCTATCCGGCACATTTATATTATACTTGGAAAGGCAGCGTATAAAATCTTTCGAATATTCGTCGCATACCTGATATCCGAGGCCGCGCGAGCCTGAATGTATCATTAATGTAATTTGGCCTTTTTCCAGGCCGAAGACCGCGGCCGCTGTTTCATCGTAAACTTCGTCTATGACCTGCGTCTCGAGGAAATGGTTTCCTGAGCCCAATGTTCCGGCCTGATTCTTCCCTCTTTCGCAGGCCCTTTGGGATACTTTATCAGGATCAGCGCCTTTTATCGCTCCGCGCTCTTCTGTGTATTCAAGGTCCTCTTGCCTGCCGTAACCATGATCGACGACCCACTTCGAGCCCTCGACGAGAAGCTCCCGCTCTTCCTTCGCGCTTACCTTGATATCGCCCTTGGACCCGACACCGGCCGGGATATCATTGTAAAGAGCGTAGACTAAATCTTTTAATTTTGGCTGGACCTCGGCTTCTTTTAGGTTTGTCTTAACTAATCTGACGCCGCAGTTTATGTCAAAACCGATCGCGCCGGGAGATACAACGCCGGTATCAATATCCGTCGCGACTACGCCGCCGATGCATAGGCCATAGCCCCAATGGCAATCCGGCATGGCGAGCGAATATTTTACTATGCCCGGTAAAAATGCCGCGTTCGCGACCTGCTCAGCCGCCTTATCGGAGCGTATATCCTCGATCATCTTATCGTCGGCGTAAATAACACCGTCGACGCGCATCCCGTTCATGTAACTCTTAGGTATACGCCATCTGAACTCATCTATTTTTTCTAACGGCCCGTTCCAGGGTGCCATCTTTAAACCGTTCTCGTTTCACCGCAAGCGGCGCAAGGTATTACACATCAAATATTATATCGACTTCGTAATAATCGTCTTTCTTGATTATCTTCAAATTATAATACGTGGCGGCCTTTATTTCGGTCTTGAGCCTGTTTCTATTATCGCTGACCGCGCGGCCAAAGGCCTTCGCGTTGATAAGATCCGCGGAAACTAGCGTAACCTCGAACTTATAAAATATTATGCCTTTTGTATAAAAATTGTACAAAAGCTCATCGAGCCATGAGATGAGGAGCTCTTCATAATTTGGGGCAGTGAGTTCAAAATCCCGGGTGATATCGCCCTTAAGGCCGTCAAGATCGGCAATGATATCGAACATCGCAAAGGCCGCGTTCTCGAATAACTCTTCAAGCGTGCGCCCGAAAACCCTTACGCCGATATCCGCGGTATGGGAGAACTGCTCGTAACGCTTCATAAAAACGGATTTTATCACAAAAATACTATTTAAGCAATAGGGCTGTCCATGAGGAGGAATATGTTTTAATATTTTAGATTAGGGGACGGGCAGCTTATCCCCGTTTATGCGTATCGGCATTATGATGAACGGGATGCCCTGCTGGTGAAGCCTTCTCTGAACCGCGAAGCTCGTGTGGTTATAGAGAAGTTTCGTGAATATAGTATCTTCGGGGAAGACGATCTGCCCGCCGAAGAAGACGCTTTGAGGATATTGGTTGAATATATCATAAGCGACCTTGGATATCTCTTCGGCTATGTCTATTCCGGTTGCATGGAATGCTCTGGCGTAGAACCCCTGCCTCTCCATAAAATTTACATAATGCCCAAGCTCTTCCTGAACATATATTTTGAGACTTTCTATCTCCTCAACACCCTTGAAATTACCCGCGTCTACCATACCGGCCTGCATGAAGAAGAAATTTTTAAAATCAGCGCCGAATATCCTGACGACATTGAATAATGTATGAAGGCCCATTCCGTTAAAACCATTTACAAGTATAACGGCTATTTTAGAATCCGGATCGAATTGCGGCTTGATGTCTATCTTTGTCAAGCGTTTTTCCGCCGATTCCTGTTTAGTAATCTGGGTTACATGCGCTAATCTATCGAGATGTTTAAGAAGTTTCTGCGTCCTGAAATAGTAGCGTTTTATACTAACGGCGATTCCGATAAGCGTTGCGGTGATAAGAAGCGTTATCCATCCGCCTTCATGAAACTTTATTATGATAACGCTGACAAGTATAAAAGCCGTAAGGACCAGGCCGAGGCCGTTCACGGAGATCTTCTTCAGCCAATCTTTAGATTGCCCGCGCGCCTTCCACCAATGGCGCACCATGCCTAACTGTGACAGAAAAAATGTTATGAATACGTTTATACTATAGAGAACAACCAGAAGCCTTACGGAGCCCTTGCTCAGCAGCATCAAAGCGATAGCGGAACCGCCCATTATTAAAAGCCCGTTCTTTATGACAAAACGTTCGCTGATAAGGGCGAACTGAAACGGAAACCATCTATCTTTAGCCATATTGGCCAATACCCTCGGACCACCAAGAAATCCGGTCTGAGCCGCGACGAAAAGTAAAGCGGCTTCGGAAATCAGCGTGACCAGAACAAAAATGTACCCTAACTTACTATTCGCCCACCCCGCCGTAATATTCTCTAAAAGTATGGCGTTCAGTGTTTTCCCTGTCTGGTGTTGAACTCCAAAAATAAGATACGCGATAATCAGGCCTGCCGCCATAAATGCCAATGAAATAGCCATATATCTCATGGTCTTTTTTCCGGTTTCCACCTTAGGCTCTCTTAAGATAGGCAAGCCGTTACTTACGGCTTCGATGCCGGTGTACGTTCCGGCGCCCATGCTATAAGCGCGCATTATAAGAACCAGCATGCCGAAGATGCCGACTTCCATCCGGGTATTCTGAACATCAGCAATGACGTTATTTGTCAAAGCGCCTAATTCCGAAGAGTGCGTTATGACAGAGTAGATGATAATAAATACATGGGTTAATAAAAATATCAGGAAGATGGGGATCAGCGGCATAATAGACTCTTTAACGCCCCTCATATTCAATGTGATGAGAACAAAGATGCCCAGCACGGCAAACGCTAATTTGAAATGGTAAAAGGAAGGGGGCAGAAAGCTGAAGATAGCGTCGGCGCCGGCCGCGACAGAAATCGTGATCGTAAGGACATAGTCTATGAGGAGGGCGCAGCCTGATATCATGCCCAGAGACGGTGAAAGTAATTTGCTCGCCACTAAATATCCGCCGCCGCCCATCGGAAACAACTCGATTATTTGCGAGTAACTTGAGGAGATAACAAAAATGGTTATGGCGCTGATGATCGCGACAAAGACGCCAAGAAATATATGGCTCCCTAACGCGAGAAAAGCCTCTTCCGGGCCGTAACAAGACGACGATAAGCCGTCCGCGCCTAAGCCTACCCACGCGAAGAACGCTATTAAAGAAAGTTGATGGAAAATTCTGGGATCACGGATATCGTGGGCATTTCCTATAAAAAAGGTCTTTATCCGTTTAAATAAAGTAATCTTCTCCATGCCAATCCTTAGCCTTTTACATATTTCATTAATAAAAATGTCTTCTAACATATACTGTCAGAAGACATCTTAGCGTTAGAATCTATCAGCTATTATATCAATTATTCGTTATTTGTCAACTTTTTTACACTTATCATCATTTATTGAATCTCGTCAATCCTTATTAGCGGAGGTTTGTATTTTTTTCGTTCGATCCTTGAGAAGAGGCTGTAGGCGCACGGAACGACAAAAAGCGTCAGCAGTGTTGACACTATGACTCCTCCGATAACGGTTATTGCCATGGGAATACGCGTCTCCGCGCCAGGACCCATCGCAAGAGCCGGCGGAACGGCAGCCGCGATAGTCGCTAGTGACGTCATAAGGATCGGCCTCAACCTTACAGGACAGGCTGTCAGCAGAGCGCCGTTGGTATCGAGGCCCTGCTCGCGCTGTTGATTGGTGAAATCTACCAGGAGGATGGAATTTTTCTTTACTATACCCATCAAGAGGATAAGGCCTATGATACTGTAAATATTCAATGATTGGCCGAATAGCCACAGGGTGATGAGCGCTCCGGATATGCTGAACGGCAGCGCCATAAGAACGGAAAATGGCTCAAGATAGCTGTTGAATTGCGATGCCAGGACCATATACGCTACGAGGATACCCAGCCAGAAGGCAAGTATCAGGCTTGAGAAGGATTCTTTAAATGTCTGAGTGCTGCCGCTGAAGACTATGCGATATCCTTCCGGCAGAATTCTCTTAGCTATTTTTTCAACTTCTTTAAGAGCGTCTGTCTGCGACTTCTGGAGAGCGACGTTAGCGAAAATAGATATTGCGCGTTCTCTATTGCGCCTTGTTATAGTCAGCGCCGTCGGATGCTCGATAATGTTTATGACGTCTTTTAATTGGACGAGTTCTCCTCTATTATTCCACACCCATAGTTTATCAATATCCCCGGTCGCGGTTCTTTGCGAAGGGATAAGACGTATCCTTACATCGTAACGCCTTCCTTCTCTCGTATACTTTCCTACGCGTTCGCCTCCGATGAGCGCGTTTATCGTAGCTCCGATCGCCGAAACACTCACGCCTCTTTCATCAGCCTTCGCCCGGTCAGGCTGGACGCGCACCTCGGGTATCTTGGCAAGATAATCGGTATCGACATCAAGCAAGAGATTACTCTTCGACATTCGTTCGCGGATCGCTTCGGAATACGCCGCTAATTTTTCCCACTCGGGGCCTCTGACGGAAAATTCTATCGGGAAACCGCGCTGGGCCGAGAACCCGCTTAGCGAAAGGTCCTGTATAGTTGCCTTTATATCCGGAATCTTATTAAGCTCCTGCCGAAAAAGCGCCATCAGTTTTTTCTGCGAAAGCGGGCGCGAATTTGGCGGGACGACAGGCCTTTTCTTAGGCTCTTTTAAGGTTACAAATATCATGCCTTGGTTCACTTCGCCCCCGCCGAACCCGCCGATAATGCAGAAATACCCGTCTGTCTCGGGACGGCTTGAGACAAACTTCTCCGCTTGTTTAAAATGCTCGTCGGTAAAAACTATCGATGAGCCGACCGGCGTCCGGAGCCGGCACATGAACATACTCTGGTCCTGTGAGGGCAAAAATTCTTTGCGTAATGTTTTTAGAAAGAAGAGCGACCCGATAAAAAACAGAATCGCGGCTATTAACGCGAGAAACCGCTTGCGCAGGACTTTTTCCAGTATGGCGCGATAGGCCGCGGCGAGCCATTTAAAACCGGCGTCGACCGACTTACCTATAATCGTGACGCGCTCCCCGACCCGCAGGAATTGCGCGCACCGCATGGGCGCGAGCGTCAGCGCCTCTATCAGCGATAAAGCGACCGCCACGGAAATAGTAACGCCGAACTGATAGAAGAATTTACCTATGATTCCGTACATGAACGCGACCGGCAGGAATATGGCAATGAGCGCGATAGTCGCGGCGAGCGCGGCAAATGTTATTTGGTTAGCGCCCTTTCGCGCCGCTTCTATTCTCTCTACGCCCTTTTCCCTGTATCTCACTATATTCTCAAGCACCATTATGGCGTCGTCGACAACTATGCCTATGGCAAGCGACAGCCCCAGCACAGTAAATGTATTAAGGGTAAACTTCATAAAATAAATAACGATGAAGGCGCCCAACACCGAAGTCGGTATGGCGAGCAATATATTAAGCGTAGCGCTCCATGAACCTAAAAATAGCCAGCAGACCAAAGAAGTTACAATGGCCGAAAGAATAAGCATAAATATAAGTTCTCGGATAGCGTCTTCGCTGAATTTTGTCCTGTTGAAACGGACGGCGATATTTAGATCCTTCGGCAGAAGGTTTTTTATCTCTTCGAGGCGCTTCAGGACCTTGCGGCCGACATCTACTTCATTGGCGCCGCGCTGTTTACGTATACCGATCCCTACGGTCGGTTTACCTGACGAGCGGGCAATGCGCCGGACATCAGCCAACCCGTCTTCGATAGCCGCGACATCTTTTAGATAAAAAGGTTTAAATATCGGCAGGCCGTTCCTTCTCGGTATCAATAAATTCTCGAATTCCTTAGGGGTGGCCGCTTCACCCATGACCCTCACGTTGAATTCCTTAGTCTCGGTTTCGATGCGGCCCGCAGGCACTTCTTCATGCTCCTCTTGCACCGCGTCGATAACATCCTTCACTGTAAGTTGATACTGGTCTAATCTTTCCTTATTGACCCATATCCTTAAATTTCTTTCTACAAACCCTCCCAGGAATATGTCGCCTACACCGTCGATTGTGGCGAACTGGTCTTTAAGATGATCCTGAATATAGGTCATTATGTCGCGGACAGGCATCGTCGATGATGAAACAGCGAGCCAGACGATAGGCTGATCTTCGGGGTTGACTTTTGTAATAATAGGCGGATCTAAATCCTTAGGCAGCAGCCTCTGGGCCTGATCGATCTTTGTCTTCACGTCCTGGATGGCGTCATCGATGTTCCTCGATAATTGGAATTCCACGCTGATGACTGCGGAGCCCTGCCGTATGGAAGAGGATACCTCGCGCACCCCTTCTATTCCCATCAGAGAATCTTCTATCACATCTACGACATCCGTCTCCATTATCTCCGGCGCCGCGCCTTCCCATGTCAAGTTTGCCGACACGACCGGAAAGTCAACATCAGGCAATTGCCCCACGCCTAAACGGCCATAGCTGATAATGCCGAATATTATCAACGCCGCCATTAACATCCATGCGAAGACCGGATTCTTGATTGAAAGGTCAGACAGTGTCATCCAAGGCCTCTTGAGAAGTCTTCGCCTACGGAAACACGCAGCTGCCAGTATAGGCGCTTGGCTTCGTATAACGCGTGTATATAATTTCGCTGGGCATCCTGTAATGTCTGTATAGCCGCCAGAACGTCGAGATTATTCACAAGGCTTCTGTTGTAATCTTTCTTCTGCAGATAATAGTTCAGTTTTGCGGTAGTATACGCTTTTCTCAGGTATTCATGCACCGTGAGCGCTGTTTTAAGTTTTACATACGCATCCTTAATGTCGTAAGGCGCTTTACGCTTAAGCCTCGCATATTCCAATTCGCTTTCATGAGCCTTAAGCTTATATTCCTTGGATCTTCCGAGTATCTCTGTCCCATCAAATATGGGAATGCTTACATTGAGCGTAACATCCCAGTCCGTTCCCTTGTCGAAGCCTGTCCGCTGAGTATACCAATTGCCTTCCCAGCTTACCGTAGGCAGAAAATCACTGTTTACCGCATCAAGTTCTTTCCGGCTCACTTGCCACGCGTATTCCGCGGCTTTTAAGTCGGGCCGATTTATGAATTTAGAAACATAATAGTCTTTAGGCAGTAAATAGGCCGGAATCTCGTATGAATCCGCGACTTCGCCTACAGCCCTTCCGACCAGGAATTCCAAAAGCTGCCTCGCGACGATCTCCTGGCTTTTAACTACCTGTATATTCGACTCAACGCTATATAGCTGCGCTCTTGCGTTAACAACCTCGCTTGGCCTTGACCTGCCGAGATTCTGCCTGAATCTAAGCTCTTTGATGCGATTCATAAGGGCTGTTTTTATTTTCTGAAGCGCCGCTAAGTCCTCTCTCTCCTCAATAAGAAGATAGAAGGAGTTCGCCGCGTCGATTAGAAGAAGTTGTTCGGCGCGCGTCTTTTCGTCTGTGCGTTGTTTCTTTTCCAGCGCGCTGCCGGACGCGGCCGCGATTGCTTTGAAACCGCTGAATAGCGTCTGTTTTATATTAAATTTTCGTTCTGAACTTTTCGCGGGTTTTATCGTCCCGGAAGCCGGGCGGGCCTTATTCGATATCGCTTTCTGCGTATCTGTAGATTGAAACGAAAGATGCGGCATCATAATAGACATCGCTTCGAGGAGCCGGGCTTCGGTTTCCAGGATAAGATCGGCGTTGATGGCTATGATCTCGCTCTGTCTTAGGGCAAGCTTATAGCAATCGGAAAGCGTCAGCGGCCCTGACGGATTAAATGTTTTACTTTTATCGGTTAGGGTTGAATCTATATTTATGAGCGCGGTTTGGACGTCTTCGGAAGATCCCGATGGAATGGCCGTATTCAAAATAAACAACGACATAATAAGTATAAAAAACGCTTTTTTCAATAGCGTCATTCTCGCCCTTTCAACCCGTCCTGGATACGCGTTAAGATCTTAAGATACTCCTCACGCTCATCCCGCGACAGGACGCCGAATATTTTCGTAATCAGCCGCCTTCTCTGCTCGAGAATATTCTTCGCGGCCGAGCTACCTTTGGCCGTCAGTTTTATCTTTATTACGCGCCTATCATCGGGATCGGGTATTCTCATGACATAACCATCTCTTACGAGCCTGTCAATAATACCGGTCATGGCCGCGGTCGTTACATTCATAAATCGCGCCATATCAGACATGCTTAACTCGCCGAGTCTATTGAGCAGGTCAAGGATGGCAAGCTGGGGCAAGGTTATCTTTACTTTATAAAATTCGCCTGACTGCTGCTTCATAAATTCTCTGGAAATAGCGGCCATGCTCTCGCCGACTCTATCCGCAAATTCCGCTGCAGTGAGACTCTTCACAGTAAACCTCCTTTATATTAATGTATGTTAATAGTTAATATACTTAACTATATCACATAAAACGGGATTTGTCAACGCTTAGGCGGAACTTTGGTGGCCCAGCCTGACGCTGCTATTTTTTACAACTTCTCATGGCTGAGAAGGTGTTACAATTTAGAAGACAATTTCCTATTGGCAGTTCCCCTCACCTTAATCCTCTCCCCAAAGGGGAGAGGAGATGGTAAGGGTTAAAATTTGACCTCCTCTCCCTTTGATGGTAAGGGTTAAAATTTGACCTCCTCTCCCTTTGAGGAAAAAATAGGGTAGGGCTTAACAAAATTTCCTCTCTGAGGAAAAATAGAATAGGCATTCACAAAATTCCCTCTCCCCTTTAGGGGAGAGGGATAGGGTGAGGGGTATGAGGATTTGTAAATGGAAATCCGAGGCTATGACGCGGGGTTTATTTCGCGCTCCGCTACCTGCGGAACAGGCCTTTTACTCTGCCATATCGCCCATACCATGGCCGCGCTTAAGCCCGACACTATTATCCAGCCGGTAAGCCCGAGTTTACTATACTGAACGATTATGGGCGCGATTATAACGGAGACTAAATTTACGACTTTTATCATGGGATTTAAAGCCGGCCCGGCTGTGTCTTTTAATGGGTCTCCGACCGTATCTCCTACTACTGCCGCCTTATGCCTTTCGGAGCCTTTACCTGTGTTCGCGGCGATATCCTTCACTTCGTCTTCTATCGTCTTTTTGGCGTTATCCCATGCGCCGCCCGCGTTTGACATAAACACAGCGAGAAGCTGGCCTGAAAGGATTATGCCCGCCAGAAAACCGCCAAGCGCCTCAACCTGCAGAAGAAGCCCTACAAGAATGGGGCTAACAACGCTTATCAAGGCAAGACTGACAAGTTCTTTCTGAGCGGCTGCGGTAGATATCTCGACCGCCTGTTTGTAATCGGGCTTCACCTTTCCGTCAAGCACTCCCAGCCGGAATTGACGGCGCACTTCCAAAACGATGAGTGAGGCCGCGCGGCTGACCGCCTGAATAGAGAATGAGGAAAAAAGCCATGGTATTGCTCCGCCTATAAGCATGCCGACAAACACTTGCGGGACAGAGACGCGTATACCGACTGAACTTAATTGATCCGCCAGAGGGACACCCATAGCGGCCTGAATCTTGCTCACGTCAACCATGTATGATCCGAAAAGAGCTACGGCAGCTATGACCGCGGATCCTATCGCCACGCCTTTTGTAATAGCCTTAGTTGTATTGCCGACAGCGTCCAGGTCGGCCATTATCTTGCGCGCTGATTTTGTCTCATCATCATTCTGGCCATGCCACGCCATTTCGCCGATACCGTTCGCATTGTCCGATATCGGGCCGAAAGAATCCATCGCCACATTATTGCCCGTGAGGGTCAGCATTCCTATTCCTGTCATTGCCACGCCGTAAAGTATATACGCTACCCTTTCAACCGCGCTTATATCAGGGATTGTGCCGAATATCAATATTGATCCGAATATCGTCGCCGCGATAACTAATATTGCCCAAACAGACGATTCATACCCTACCGCTAAACCAGAAAGGATCGTAGTAGCGGGGCCTGTTTGCGTAGATTTTCTTATTTCCCGGACAGGCCGATAATCGGTCCCGGTAAAATATTCCGTGAGGCGGTCTATAGAAATAGCGAGCAGGACACCGAGAGTGGTCGCCAGAAACGGCCTCCACCAACCGCCCGGGATCTTGGCCATGTAGAAGAAACCTAATATGCCGAAAAGCGCTATTGACATAACGGCGGAGGTAAGGAATCCTTTGAATATGGCTTTCATGGCGTTGCCGCTCTTATTTCCATAAGAATCGCCTTTGACCGCGTAAGTTCCTATTATGGAACAGATAACGCCGATTCCCCTGACTAATAACGGATAGACTATCCATTCGAGCCTGTGAGTTATGTGGTACAGCGCGAGCCCCAGTATCAGGCCCGCGACTATAGTGACTTCGTATGATTCAAATATATCGGCTGCCATGCCCGCGCAGTCGCCCACATTATCCCCGACAAGATCCGCTACTACCGCAGGGTTTCGAGGATCATCTTCCGGTATGCCTGCCTCTACCTTGCCGACCAGATCCGCGCCCACGTCAGCCGCTTTAGTGTATATACCGCCGCCTACTCTCATAAAAAGAGCCAGCAGCGTTCCGCCGAAACCGAATCCAAGAAGAGCGTCAGGAGCCGCTATTCCGAAAATTATGAATATGATAGTTCCGCCGAACAGCCCGAGCCCGTCAGTCAACATGCCTGTAATAGTTCCCGCCCTATAAGCAATCCGAAGAGAATCATTGAAAGATTTTTTCGCGGCAGAGGCTACGCGCACGTTAGCCTGAACCGCCATGCGCATGCCGAGCTGGCCTACAAGAAGCGAGAATACTGCCCCCATGACAAACGCGATAGCTCTTCAGAATCCTATGATAAGACGCACGGATGATTCAGATTGCCCTTGAAACCGCTGCAGCGCTTCCTGCGAAGGCGGGACGATATAGACTGAAAAGAATAGCGCGAATACGAGGACTCCTATGAGGGGTAATATCGTAAAAAGCTGTTTATGGAGATAGGCGTTAGCCCCTTCGCGTATAGCGTTCCACACATCCTGCATCGAAGTCGTGCCTTTGTCTTCGCGTAAAATCTGGCGGCGAAGGAAAAGCGCGTAAATGAGCCCGAGAAGCGAAACTCCTAAAACGCTCCATAGCGCTATAATTTCAAAAAGATTAAGCCCATACATCATTTTGCTCTTCTCCTTAGGTTTTATCGCTCTTTCGCATGAGAGAACTATATTTTTCTATTAATTTATCTATATCTTTTATTTGAACGGGCTTGGTCAGATACTCATCCGCCCCCGCGAGCCTCATGAAATATTCGTTCGATTCCTGATATCCGGTAACAACTACTGTCTTGGCCTTAAGGTTATTATTTTTCATATATTTAACCAATTCCATTCCTGTCAACTCCGGCATATTCTGATCCAAGAATACGAGATCATACCGGTTTGTTTTTATCAGTTCTAATCCTCTCCTGCCATCGTAGGCGATATCCACCGCATGGCCCTTGAGGAGAAGCCTGTCATTCAAAAATGAGATAAATTCTCTTTCGTCATCAACTATTAAAATTGTCATGCAAACAGCCTCCCTATGCCTTATGCAGTTCGCTATTCTTGATGCCGTAGGAAAAATATACGATCAGCCCCAGGACAAGCCACATAATAAATCTCCACCATGTAACTCCCGGCAAACCGGTCATGAGAAAGATGCAGGCTGCGACGCCTAGAAGCGGCGTAATAGGATTAAAAGGCACCTTAAACGAGCGCGCTCTCGCCGGCTCTTTTACCCTCAGTATGATAACGCCAAAACAAACTAATGTAAACGCAAAAAGCGTGCCTATATTGGTCAGGTCTACCATCTCTTCGATGTTCGTAAACGCGGCAAAGAAGGCTATTATAATGCCGACAATAATTGTCGTAACATGCGGCGTCTTAAATTTTGGATGCACGCGCGAAAAGACGCGCGGCAGAAGGCCGTCACGGGACATGGAAAAGAATATCCTCGCCTGACCAAGCAAGAGAACTAATAACACGGCAATATGCGCCGCAACGGAGCCAAACGCTATAATGCCCGCTGCCCAATTGAGTTTGATATACTGCATCGCCAGAGTAAGGGGCTCTGCCTTTTCGTGCGCAAGAGAAGCCTTAAGGGCAGGAAACGGAATAAGCCCTGTAAAGACCGCCGCGACTGCCATATAGATTATTGTGCAGATAATAAGGGATCCTATTATTCCGATCGGCAAATCCCGTTTTGGATTACGCGTCTCTTCGGCGGCCGTCGATACCGCGTCAAACCCGATATACGCGAAGAATACGATGGCGGCGCCCGCCTTGATCCCCGCAAACCCATTGGGCGCGAACGGGGCCCAATTTTGCGGTTTAACATAGAAGGCGCCTACCAATACAAAAAACAACAGCACAATCAGTTTTACGGCGACTATCAGTTCATTGAATCTGGAACTTTCCTTTATGCCTCTGACAAGCAACGCTGTAATAAATACTACGATAAGACAGGCCGGAATATTACAGATGACGGGTATCCCCAAAATGCTGGGCGCTTCGTGTACCGCCTGCCATGTGTGTTGGAGCCCTGGATCTAATTTATCGAAAGGTACGCCGTTATATAAATAAGCGGATGCTTTTTCAAAACCTTTAATTGCTGAACGAAAATCGAGAGTTGACCATGCAGGCAGGTTTATTCCAAAGCCCTTCAAGAATCCGACGAAATATCCTGACCAGCTGATGGCGACCGCGATCGCGCCCACGCCATATTCTATCATGAGATCCCAGCCGATTATCCACGCCACCAATTCGCCGAATGTAGCATATGAATATGTGTAGGCGCTGCCGGAGATCGGGACGAGCGCCGCCAATTCAGCGTAACACAGAGCGGCGAGGGCGCAAGCGATCGCCGTAATGGCGAAGGAAGCGATCAGCGACGGACCGGCTCCAGGCCGTAAAGCGTCTCCTGCCGCCGCGGTGCCGATAGTAGCGAATATTCCCGCGCCTATGATAGCGCCTATGCCCAGCAAGATGAGGTCAAAGGCGCCTAACGCCCTTTTTAATCTTGTCTTGGGATCGTGCGTCTCCGCCAATATGGAGCTAAGAGACTTGATCTTGAAAAGTTTTCGTGTGAGATGCCTCATTTTCTGTAATATTTTAATTAACGTCTATACGGATACTTATTCAAAACCTTAAGCACGCCATCTGCCGATCGAGGCATCCGCGCTTTATTTTCAAGAAGTATCTCGCGGGCTGATAATTCCTTATTATAGAGTTCTTTATCGCCTTCCCAGTGCTGCGTTAGGACGGTGCCCGCCAAATTAACGCCTATAAATAAACCGCGATTTCGCGAATATGAGAGTATCCCGCCTTTTAGCTGTATATCTGTTGAAGCCTCGGCTGACCTCCCTACAGGACCGGCGGCCACATCCGCGTCAACCCCAAGCTTAAATTTGCCCTGCAGAATGCCGTCCACGCTTCTTCTGTTCATTATTAGTAATACGATGTCTGTAGCCTGCCCGCCTATCTGAAAGCCAAAGCTTGCGCCTACTATGGTAAAGATAGCCGGAGGGGACCATTTTCCGTTCTTTTCATCTCTGACCATTATTATGCCTTGGCCGTATTCTCCGCCGATACCAAACGCCGCCGACACTGTAGACGGAAATATCGCTATAGCCGAACTTTTTTCTATAAGATCTCCGGGTATGCCCTGATCCGGCATCTCCTGCACATCTGATAATACTTTTCCTGACTCCTCGACAAGGCTCGTCCATTTATTATCGGCATTTGCCGTAAACGGCAGGAAAACAAAACACAGTAATATTATAAAACTTATTCTTAAAAACATGTTCATTTTATACCCGCCTTTCTTTCACATAATCAAGATCTTAATCTGATTAGATTAGTTTTATTCTATCATTTAAGCTTATTTATGACAAGAAAGAAGCATTTCTACGATCAGGCGTTTACTTTTGTGGCCAGCCGCAAAAGTTCCACCTGTAACACTTGGCTATTCGAAATTTTACGGGTGACGCGAGTGAGCCTTTTGGATAATATGGCGAGCGGTAAATAAGACCGTCGGCTAAAAGACTATTGTTTAGCTCTCATAGATCTAAGGAGCTATACGCACAAAGTTGGATGAACAGCGGCATACCGCGAGCCTATATAAACAAAAGGCGAACTCGCGGCAGGACCCGTAAAATTCCAAAAGAGAGTTTACAGGATTGTTGACGTATCCGAAAAGCCCTTGTCCTTGACGTTAATTTATGGTATATATGCTAAAAACAGGGTGGGTCATTATGAGAACCGGTAAAACGTTCCTGAACAAAAAAATCTCGCTTGAGGACATCGGATTATACGACAAAATGATCTTCGCTTTTGTCTTCATGTTCGTCATCCCCATGCTTCTTACCTTATATCTCATATTTTTAGCTCCACGCCTCATAGATAATAAAGACAGCCTGTTAACGCACATACGCATTATCATCGTCTGGATGACCGCATGCGGCTTGTTAGGATACCTATTCATAAGGAGAACGATTAAAACGCTGGTTGCGATAATAAAACAAGCCGAAGAGCTCTCTTTGGGGAGTAACGGCCAGAGGATAGACGTTGCCTGGAATGATGAGCTTAAAGCCCTTGCGCGGTCATTCAATAAGATAAAGTCCGATTTAGAAACAAAGATAAAAGAGCTTCAGTATTCGCGAAGCCTCACGCGCGAACTATTTCAGCGAATGGGCCATGCTATGACCTCCAGCCAGAAAATGGAGGCGCTCCTCAATATAATAGTTCATGGAATGAGGAAAGTGCTGGAGACACAATCGACCTTCATCGCTCTATACGATAACGATAATAAGTTGTATCTAAAAGCGTACGCGGGAAGCCAAAAAGACCTGCGCGGCAACATGATGTTGTCCGATGTCAAAGGAGCCATAGGGCGGACCATACTAAATCTCGGCCCTATTATAATCAAAAAAAATCCCGCGGACAAAGCCGAGCAAGGTGAAGATATAATACACTACGAGACCAATATCGTCTGCGTGCCAATATTGGTCAAGGACAAGCTAAAAGGGGTGCTGGGCGCGACAGATAAAGCGGGCATACAAAACGTGGATAAGGAGGACATATTCCTGCTTGAAAACGTAGCGAGCCAAATCGCGATATGCGTGGAAAATATGGAATTGAGCAAAGATATAGAAGAGACGTATTATAATACGCTTGTTATGCTCGCGCGGATTGTGGAAGCAAGGGATCCCTACAGCGCGGGCCATCTGGAACGCGTTTCCTCTTACGTCGAGATGGTCGCGGAAAAGCTCGATATAGACGATGAGACTAAAAAAATACTGACGGGCGGCGCTTTATTACATGACCTCGGAAAAGTCGGTATTGAAGATACGATCTTAAAAAAGGAAGGGGTGCTTACTCCTCAAGAATACGAAATGATGAAACAGCACAGCATAATAGGCGAGAACATATTAAAACCGCTGCGCTCCATGTCAAAATTGAGCTCCGTAGTGCGGCACCATCACGAGATGTATGACGGCACCGGTTATCCGAATGGGTTAAAGGGCGAGGAGATCCCGCTTGCGGCCCGCATCTTGACCGTAGCCGATATATACGACGCCATAACCACTGACAGGCCTTATAGAAAAGCGATGAGCCGCGAGGAAGCCATAAAGACGCTCATATCCTACGCCGGGAATAAACTCGATCCGAAATTAGTTGAAATATTCACAAATGTGATTTGATGACTCTTCTACTTTGGCAATTCAATATTGAGTTTAGTGCCTTTTCCTTCTTCTGATTCTATCCAAATTCTACCGCTGTGCATCTCAACAACCCGCTTTGCTATCGAGAGCCCAAGGCCCGTTCCGTCTCTTTCCGCGACTTGCGCGTTGGAGGCCCTGTAGAATTCCTCGAATATCCTCGGGAGTTCGTTTTTGGGTATCCCGATGCCGGTATCGGCAATTTCTATCAAAATCACACTGCCTCTGTTCCGAAGGCCTACGTCGATCTTCCCTCTTGGCGGAGTATATTTAATCGAATTTACAAGAAGGTCGGTCAGCGTCTCCTGAATATACTCTCTGGCCGCCCTGATAGGGCCGATACCCGGCTCCATGGTAAAGTTAACCGATATGAATTTAGCTTTTGCTTTCGCGGAAGTGTCGTTGATCGCTTCCAGGCAAGAGTATCTCAAAGAAAAGTATTCCATCTTCATTTCTTTAGACAGTTTTATCCGGGTAATTTGTAACAGCGCCTTGACAAAGGACATTAACTTTGCCGTCCTTCGGACGGCTCTTTGGACCAGATCAAATTGCTTCGCGTTTAACTCGCCGGTAATCCCCCCAGACACTGGTTCCAGGCAGCCCTGGATGGCAGAGAGGTGTTCTTTGATACCATGGGTAACGCGTAAGACATACTCGCTCTTTATGCGATCCTTCTCTTCTAACTCTAAATTCGCTTCCCCCAACACCTTCTCCCGTTGTTTCAGCCTTCCGGAGATAGATGTCGCCATATAAACCGCTATATATAATGTGCTGATAAAAACAAAAGAAACACCGCTTATGTAAGTAAGATTATGCTGCTGATCATGAATAATGAATTTTTTTAAACAGTAGTGGGGTAAAACCGCGAAATATTCTAAGCTTACCATGATAGAGAATAATAATACGGCAAAGGTCGCTTGCAAAAAGGAAGCCCGCTTGCTTAAGAGGATGCTCGCGATAATCATGTGAAATATAAAATAAAACAAAAAAGGATTTTCTATTCCTCCCGAGAAATGTATCAGAACGGCAAGGCTCAACAAATCGAGCGAAATTTGGCTATTGGCTATTCTATTAACTATTACAAAAGATTCTTTTCCCTTAATGGACTTTAATAAGACAAAAAAGGCGAGATTATATACGCCAAGCGCTGTGGAGGCCGCGTAGAGATCGAATGCGGGCAGGGAGAACTTGAAGATATGTCCGGTGAGCAAAACCGTCAAGAAGACGCTGGCTGCGGCTATCCATCGTAATCTTATGAGCCAATAAAGCCTCTCGCAGAGCCCTTCGAGTTGTTTGAAGCTCGTCATATCATATGCTCCATGACTAAAGGCAGCGCTCATATCATCTTTTATTTAAAAGGGCCTCAACCTTTGATACCAGCTCGCCTGGATGAAGCGGCTTATCGCAATAATCGTCCACGGGAAGCCACTGTTCATCTCCCGCTTCCTTCATAAAATCCAGGCCGGTCTTTTCCTTTATGGCTGTCAGCATAAGAATCGGTAAATGTTTATATTGAGGATCCCATTTTATCTCTCTTGCCACATCAAACCCCTTGTCACCCGTCTCCAACATGACGTCCAGAATAACTAAGTCCGGCGCTTCTCCCCTAACTTTCCTTAAGCCCTCTTCGCCTGTTTTTGCCACGCTAACTTGATAATTTTTAGACTCTAAGATTACTTTCATCGATTCTACTATATCCGGGTCATCGTCAACGATTAAGATCTTTGCGTTCGCGCTCACGAGCCTACTCCTCCTTTCGTCCTTTTCTGGATAACGCTCATTAGACCATTCCAGGAATGTTCCTAAGGTTGCGCTACAGAACATTTCTGGATAACGCTTATTAGACCATTCCAGGAATGTTCCTAAGGTTGCGCTACAGAACATTTCGCCATAACCGACACCCAGATACTAATCTCGTAAAGACACAACATGGGTATAGCGAGAAGCGTCATATTAAACAGATCGGTTGTGGGCGTAATAACCGCGGCAACGGCAAATATAGCGATTACGGCAATGCCGGATTTCTTCCTCAAAACCCTGGCATTTATCAGGCCGATCTTTGTCAGGATAAAACTAACTATCGGCATCTGGAACATCAAACCGCAGCTCAAAATCAAACCGATCACAAACGAGATATAAGAATCCGCGGCAATGATTGGGTTGAGCTCGTCTGCGCCGAAACTGAGTAAGAAGGCCAACGCCTTAGGCAGTAATATAAAGTAACTGAACAGGATCCCGCTGACAAAAGCGATAGAGGATGATATTATAAAATATGCCATGTATTGTTTGAATCGTTTTTCTATCGCGGGGGCAAGAAAAGCCCAGAATTGATACAGGATTACCGGCAAGGCGATGACAAATCCCGCCAGAAAGCTAACCCTCATATATATTATAAAGGCGCCCTGCGGGCTAAAGACCGCTAATTTTTCCACAACCCCCGCGGCGGGCAGCTTCAAAATCTTCAAGACGTGCCCCGCAAAGGGCAGGCTAAATATGGTTGTGATCAGGAGCGAGACTAATACTATGATTATCCTCCGCCTCAGTTCATCGAGATGTTCTAATATCGTCAGTTCACGTTCCATAAAGCGTCTTTAAACCTTCGCCTTTCTTAAAGCGCTCCCACTATGGCCGCGCCTATCAGGATTAAAGCGGGGTTTACCTTCGTGAAAGCAAAGAGAATAAAGGATGACACCACGACCAGAATATTCTTAGGATACAATAATTGGCCGATGTCTATCAACTGAAACGCCAGCGCGATCAACATTGAAAATACCGCGAGCTGGACCATGCTAAGCGCGGCCTTGAAGTTTGGCAAATTCTTATATTTGCCATAGAGATTCGCGGCGAAGATTATTAATATGGCCGGCCCTGCCAGATTTCCGAGATTCGCGGCTATTGCGCCTGGAATCCCCGAGAGCTTATAGCCGGTATAGGTGGCATATTTTATGGATATGGCCCCTGGAAATATCTTAACCGCGCCCAGGACATCGAGAAATTCCTCCTTCGTCAACCAATGATATTTCTCTACAATCTCCTTTTCTAAGAGAGGCAGGAAGGAGTAGGCTCCGCCAACGGCAAATAACCCTATCTTTAAAAAAGAAACAAAGAGCCGTATCAATATCATGATCATGATAAATATTCCTCATTCATAGGCATTAAACGCGTGTATCTCTTCAAGCGGCTTTCTTAAACGCGGCGGCGCAAGATCGGCCTCCTCATAATAGCCCAACGATATAATAACATCCACTCTCCTGTCGTTCGGAATCCCTAATACCCTCTTAACCGCCTTTTCGTCGAACCATCCTATCCAACAGCTTCCTATGCCAAGTTCTGTGGCTTGAAGTATCAAATGCTCGCAGGCTATTCCTATATCCAATAAGCAATAATTCGTTCCCCTTATTCGACCGCCTGCCGCGCTTATGAATTTCTCTTTTTCCGACACTACAACCATGAGCGCGGTTGAATCCTTAGCAAATTTATTCATTGAGTAGATACCGCTAAACGCCTTTTCACACAGATCGTCTTTTAGCGCGTGGTCATCTACGACTATGAACTTCCACGGCTGCCCGTTGCAAGCAGAAGGCGCAAGCCTCGCGGCCTCAATGCATCTCAAGAGGACTTCTCTTGGTATCGGCCGGTTGGCGTATCTGCGCGTGCTGTGCCTTTTGTGGATTAAATCTAATAACATTGCTGGACAGCGCTTATTAGGCCATACCAGGAATGATCCCAAATTGTACTACAGATCATTTAATGTTCTTTTTCCGCAATCATATCAAGGCCGTGCGGCAATGCCGCGATAACGGCACTGAGCGACTCTTTTGCTCCTCGTGAGCTGCCCGGCAGATTGATAATCAATGTCTTCTTTCTTATCCCCGCGATACCTCTTGACAACATTGCCCTCTCGGTGGACCGCAGCCCCATCACGCGCATAGCCTCGGGTATACCGGGCGCCTCTTTTTCGATAACGGCCATTGTCGCCTCCGGCGTAACGTCTCTGGCTGTAAAACCGGTCCCTCCCGTAGTTAATACTAAATCCGCTTTGAGGTTATCACAATAGCTGATGAGCCTTTCTTTAATCATGGCCGGCTCGTCGGGTATTACCTCGTATTTTATGACCTCTCCGGGGATGGTCTTCGCGAGCTCTTCAACAATTTTTCCGCTCTCATCTTCCCTCTGGCCCTTAGAACATTTATCACTTATTGTCAATACAACTACTTTGTACAAGTTCATCCCCTCACCCCTTCGCTTCGCTCAGGGCAGGCTCTATCCCTCTCCCCTAAAGGGGAGAGGGAGTTTGTGACGACCTAACACAATATAGTTATCTTGTCGCCCGGCTTGACGGCCCCGCTTTTAATGACATTAGCGAATATGCCTTCGCGGGGCATAACACAATCTCCTGCCTGATAATAGATATTGCACCGCGCGCGGCACTCTTTCCCTTTTTCTGTGATCTCGACAATAGCCTCTCCTCCGACGCCTAACCTATCCCCTCTCTTGAGATTCAAGAGATCTATTCCTTCTGTTGTAACATTCTCCGCGAAATCGCCCGGCCCTACATTTAACCCCTTTTTTCTCATCTTCTCTATGGATTCATCCGCCAACAAGCTTATCTGCCGGGAAGACCCCGCATGCGCGTCGCCTATAATACCAGAGCCCTCTTTTAAAAGGGCTTCGGGGACGTTTACCTTCCTGGAACCTTTCGACTTGGATATCGAGACCGCCTTGACAATGCCCATAATCATCCTTTTCTAAAGTACGCTCCGCTCTTCCCGCCGGTTTTTCTTATCAGTCTTATCCGTGATATTTCCATATCCTTATCCAAAGGCTTGCACATATCGTATATGGTCAACGCCGCGGCCGTAACCGCGCTTAGCGCCTCCATCTCAAAACCGGTTTTGGCGCTTCCTTTTATGGCCGAAACTATTCTTATGCTGTCTTTTTCTAAATAAAACTCTACTCTGGCGGACTCTATCGGGATAGGATGGCACAAGGGAATGATTCCCGGGGTCTTCTTGGCCGCGAATATCCCGGCAACCTTAGCCGCTTCCAAAACATCTCCTTTGGGTATTTTCTTCTCTTTGATTAACCCTACTACTTGGGGCTTTAGGTAAATTGTTCCCTCAGCGACCGCTTCTCTTTCGGTTATTTTCTTGGCCGAGACATCCACCATCTTCATATAAATCCTCTATTTTGTAGCGGCATGTATTGCCGATACGCGCAAATTTAGAAAACAAAAATCCAAAGCGATAATTCTTGACTCATTTACCGCGCTTTGGCACCTGGAAACCTTTCAAGATATCATTAATCCAGGATAACGCGGCTATTGCCGAAGGCCAGCCGATAGTCGTGACACCGAGTAAGGCACAGTGGTATATTGCATCATCACTGATACCAGCCTTCTTACACTTACGCGTATGCGAATGCACTGCCCCTTCCATCCTTGAGCCAATGGCAATGCCCAGCTTCACCAGACGCTGGCAGCGTTCATCCAATCCTTTAACCGAACCGACTGCCTTACCCAAATCTTCATAACTTTCCCAAAGACCCGGATATTTCTTAATTACTTCCCGCAAAAATTCTGGCAACTCTTTATTCATTTTATCCTCCTATCTGGCACATACTGAAATTTTCATAAATCGCGCCGAGAGGCCTTTCCGACAAACTATGCGATTGTGGTTTCATAGCCACAACTTCCTTAATCAGCGTCTCGAGGCGGCCTTCCAAAATTCCTCTCCTCATCGCGCCCTTGATGTCAACCGAATGCGAGGAATGCAGGCAGCTTCTCAAATGACCGTCCGAAGTTAATCTCAACTTGTTACAGGAATAACAGAACGGTTCGCTAATCGGGGATATGAAGCCGATGGTACCGTAAAACCCCCTTATTCGAAATACCCTCGCGGCGCTGGATGAATGACCGTTGACAGGCTCAAGCTCGCCCAGGCTTTGACATATCGCCTTCGCGTCAAAAGAACTAAAGAATGAGTCCGCGGATGCGAGAGGCTCTATCCCTGTAGGCATATATTCGATGAACCTTATATGAACATGCCTCGTTCGCGCGAGATTGGCGAACGCAAGTATCTCGTCCTCGTTAATTCCTTTTATTAATATAGTATTTATCTTGACCGGCGAGAAGCCTATGGATAAGGAGGCCTCGATGCCCTCAAGCACTTTATAAAGATCGCCGCGCCTGGTTATGCTTCTAAACTTTTTAGGATCCAGGCTGTCGAGGCTTATATTCACCCTATCCAGCCCGGCCCTCTTGAGAGGCGCGGCGTAATCACGTAGATATATGCCGTTTGTGGTAAGCGCGATCTCCTCTAAACCATGTATAGTTTTTAATCCTTCGATGAGCAGCGGCAGATCATTTCTCACCAATGGCTCGCCGCCTGTTATCCTGACCTTGCGCACACCAAGCCGAACGGCGGCATTCACTATTCTGTAAATCTCCTCGAAAGACAATATATTATCCTGGCTATTATGGACGATGCCGTCAGCGGGCATGCAGTAGACACATCTAAGGTTGCATCTATCTGTAACAGAGACGCGAAGGTAATCGATCGTTCTGTCGAATTTATCTATAAGGTTATGCATACAAGTTACGCCAATAGTTGAGACCTGTCCCCTTGGGACCTGACCCCAATCATTCGTTTATATCACAGATCGATGATTAAATCCATTTTTTTGAGCGCGGATTTAGCGGAAGGCTTCAGGATGGAATCTTTCCTTTTCACAAATATCGCGAGGTCGGGATCGAGGTATTTAAGGACGCTCGTCCCTTCGATCAGTATACCCTTCGCGCCCCTGAATCTGGGGATAACTTTCCTTATGCCCTCTTTCAGGCCTTCGGGTTTCGCTCTAAGCCAGAGCGCTTTTTCGGCTCCCGATGCTTTAAACCGCGCCGTGTCCTTACCCGCTTCCGTTATTATTTTTTCATCGCTTACTATGCAAAATTTGGCTTTTAAATCGTCGCATGCGCCGCACGGTTTGCCCTTTGGACAAAAACCGGTATGTGACACCGTTACCTTAAGAGCGGACCATTTTTTAAGCTTCTTAAGCAGCATCTCGGCGAGCGTGGTCTTGCCGACACCGCTGTGGGCGCCTGATATAGTAATTATCTTCATCCCGCTCATTCTCTTATTCGTTTCCCGCCTTGAAGAATGGGCGGGATTCACCCTGCTCATTCTCCTATTCATTACCCTGCCTTTAATTGAGACCTGTCCCCTTGGGACCTGACCCCAATTGGGCGGGGTCACGAGTCTATCCCCATCTTCTTCATCTCGCTATAAGAGAAGTTCGGGCCGTCTAAACAGGCGTATTTATCCTTTATGTAACAATGGCCGCATTTGCCTATGCCGCATTTCATATACCGCTCTAATGACGCGTATATGTTTGGCTTTCCAAATCCCAGCTTCAATACATCCTTAATGGCGGACTTGATCATCACTGCCGGCCCGCACAAGAAAACCATAGCGGCCTTAGGATTTAATTTTATTTTTGGCAGTAAAACACAGACTACGCCGCAGGTCCCTCCCCAGGATTCATCCGGTTCATCCACCGTAAGATGGATATCGGCATCAGGATCACTCTTC
>Ga0156238_180_pt3 | contig 24797 bp, 29 predicted proteins | sample RifCSPlowO2_12_FD_107885 | JGI IMG/M metagenome (GOLD analysis project Ga0156238, IMG submission 107885) | Omnitrophica bacterium RIFCSPLOWO2_12_FULL_45_13
AGTATCTGCAGCCGATACAGCGTTCATATCGTTGTAAAACTAAGCCTCTCTCCTTATCCTGATATGTCGCGCCAACAGGACAGACAGGTACGCACGGAGGATTCTCACAGTGCATGCAGGGCCTAGGATCGATATCTACGTTCACATGCGGATACTCTCCTTTTTCCTTCATAAAATAGACCTCAGTCCACTGTATCCTACGCGCCAATTCTTTAGGTGAAGCTATCGAAATATTGTGCTCTACCTTACAGGCCACGGTGCAGGCCTCGCATCCTATGCATCTTGCTAAATCAATGACCATGGCATAGCGGTGTTTTGGCTTAGTGACATCTGCTCGTGCGGCCATAGGTTTTGCCAAATCCGATATCACAAGAGCTGCTCCGGCTGCCGCTCCCAATTTTAAGAAATCCTTTCGTTTAAGCTTCTTTCTTGTTAAATTTGAAACAGCTTCTTCAGCCTTATCGGTCTTTTCCATCTTAAATCCTCCCCTTAGAACTGGCTGGCTAATATTATGGACAGGAGGTTGTCTGTCGGGTCTTCGCCGCCTGTGCCTTTTTTCTCTAAATTGATATCGTATGATGCTTTCACTATAGTCGCATTCGTTAATCGATATCCGAATCCGAGAGAGTACCTCTCGTATAGATTGGTCGTAATGCTGTTAAAAGCGGCTGTATTATCACCGTTCAATCCCACATAACCGGCCCTTGCCGCGGTATAGAATTTTTTATTTAAATTATAGAGCCCTTCCACAAAACCATAATTGCCTTCTCTGTCTCTTACATTGCGGCCGAGATTAAAGCGTATCGCGTCGTCGTAAAAGTAGCCATATGCCAACCTTATGTATGCCAGGCTGTCGCAGTATGCTGGCGGGTTTAAGACCTTGCCCTTCTTAAAATCATACCGCGCGTCCACCTCTACTATTTGCCTCATCCAGTCCAACGCGTTGGTCGGCGGGGCCGCGACGCCTCCTATGCTAATTGCGGAAGAGGCGGCGCCGAGCTGGCCTGAATTATAGTAACTCATTGAAAGAGACAGCGGATCTATTATGTTGTAGGACAATTTTGTATTAAACGCTTTCAGCCAGTTGTTGTCTACGGTTGTAGAGTTGTTGCCATTCGTTATCCCAACGGTCCACCCTACCGGATTATCTTTCCCGACCCTGCCTGATAGCTGCAACCCTACATCATTTCCGGCGACATTCGAGGCGGAGCTTGACGGAAGCGCGCCTTCCACCATATTATTTGACCATGTCTCCTCACCGAAATCGACCTTCACCCTGCCGATCCTGCTCATAAGCGTGAATGGGGACTTTTCCCACGGGGTCAGTTTCATAACATTCGTATCCAGATATAAATAATCTAAGAGCGGGGCATTGGCCAACGCGTCATTAAAGTTCATTCTCATGATAACAGAATTAATGTCATCCGGCTGAAAAGCAAACTGCAGCTTAGCTTCCGGTACCCGAAATGAGTTATTAAAATAGGTTCCGGCCCTTTGCGAAGAGAAATATCCTGCGGCAAATCTTCCTTTAAGTTTAAGTTTAGATGATACCTTGTCTAATCCTACCTTAGACAGCAGATCCTTCTCCGTACTGGCCACCCTATCTTCCATCGTCTTCGGCGCTTCAGCTGCAACTTTCGGCTTCTCCTTCGCTATCTCTGCTCTCATATCATCTACTTCAGTCTGCGCGATAACACCTTTCTTGATTAATATTTTGAGGATCAATTCGCTATCGTCAGACGCAAACGCAAAAGAAGACAAAAAAACCATACCAAAAACAACCACTGATGCTGCTAATTTTCTACACATCGCCCCCCCCTTTTTATTAGCCAAAATTAAAGAGATAGTCGTTATTACCCGCTTATTATTTTCTCTAAATATACCATATCAAGCGAAAAAGTCAAGCGCATCCATAACTATCTAATTTTACAGCTTATTATATTCGTTTTATACTTTTGCTATTTTTACTATTTATTATATTTTAGATATTTATTCCTTTATTGTCAAGCTATTTTTTAGAGATTGCTTCGTCCCGCCTTTGGCGGGACTCGCAATGACAAGAGAAATGAATTTTTTCAGCAATCTCACATTATGCTATTGACAAAATTCATGCGCTAAGATAGACTCTTATTAACGGGAGATATGAAATGATCAAAATATTCTACACAACACATGAGATCAGTAAATTTTGCAATGTCTATCCCACCACAGTCATTAACTGGGTTAAGGAAGGGCTGCTCCCTGCCTATACGACACCTGGCGGCCACCGCCGCATTAAAAAAGACGACATCCTGAACCTTATGAGAAAAAATAATATGCCGATACCGGAGGAATTGACCAAAGGAGATAATAACAGGGTCCTCGTCATAGATGATGACCCAAAAATACTCTCGATGATAAAACTGATCCTGTCTCAGGAAGAATTCGAGGTTGCCGCCGCGGACAGCGGATTCCAGGCAGGGCTTCTGACCTCTCGCTGGATGCCCGATCTTATTCTCCTCGACTTTCTGATGCCGGAGATAGATGGTTTTGAGATGAGCCGCCGCTTAAAAGCCGATGAGAAAACAAAAGACATCCCTATCATTGCCGTGACAGTCCTGAAAGACGCCGAAGAGATTCAGAGGATGTTTTCCGCGGGTATTTCCGACTATATCTCCAAGCCTTTCAAAAGCGAAGAATTGATAAATAAAATCAAAAAACATCTCTTTGTCGAATAAAAAGTCGTGGACAGACTATTCATAGACGTTAAATCTCTCGCGCAGATCATAAAAGAGTTCTTAAGGGCCCTGGGACAAAAGCATACCTATAATATTTTCAAGAACTGGTATTGTCTGTTCGGGATCATGTGGGGGATCCCCATCCCCATTGTTACGATAGGGATCGATTTTTATTCCTCGCGGATCCCTGTCACCTTATCTCATATTATCAAGATCATGCTCGCTAATCCGCTGCACTTTTTCTTCTTTCTGCACCCTATATTTTTTGGTATTGTTTTTGGGGCCATGGGAACGGTCCGATATAACAAACAGCAAAAAATAGAAGAATTGGACAGGGTTAAGTCAAATTTTCTATCGATGGTTTCTCACGAATTACGAACTCCCCTGACTACCATCCAGGGATACATTTCTTTTTTGCTCACCGAGAAAACCGGGACTATAAATCAGAAACAAAGAGAATGTCTGAAGATCAGCGGTGAGAGCGCCGATCTCCTTAACCATCTGATCGAAGAATTATTGGATTTATCAAAAATAGAATGCGGTGGATTTAAAGTTCATCTGGCCCGTGTGGATATGCTGGAGGTTGTCCATAAAGCCGTCGCATCTCTTCAAGTATACGCCGCTCAGCAGGAAGTCAGGTTAGAGAATAACTTACCTAAAGATTTGCCGCCTGTTTGGGCCGACCAGGAAAGAATCCTGCAAGTCATGACTAATCTTCTCGGGAATGCCATTAAGTTTAACCGCAAGGGCGGCGTAGTTGATATCACGGCCTCCGGACCGCGGAAAGAAAAAGTTGCATTTTCTGTTTCTGACACAGGGATGGGCATACCTGAGGATAAGCTTGATATGATATTTGACAAATTCTATCAGGTCGACTCTTCTGGAAAGCGTAAGTATGGGGGGTGCGGGCTGGGGCTGGCTATCAGCAAGAGCATTATCGAGCTTCACGGAGGAAAAGTCCGGGCTGAAAGTAAAATCGGCATAGGCAGCAAATTTCATTTTGAGCTTCTCAACGCAACGTTAGCGCCAAGGCCGTAGAATTCCGTCTTTATAGTATTTTAATATCTCGCCCCTGTTTTCTTTTCTTCTTTAAACGAAAATAGCGCCTTGTGGTCAAATCCTCCGCTTAACTTATCAGATATTTTTTTAACCACGCTGAGGCACTCTTTCCTGGTCCTGCCATGTATCATGGAATAAAGATTATAATCCCATTCATGCTTTTTTTTTCTCTGATAACAATGGCTCACCTCGTCAAAAGAGGCCATTATCCTGCCCGCTTTATCTATTATGGATTCTGGAATATTCCAGACCACCATGGCATTATACCTAAAGCCTATTTTTTTGTGATTAAGGATCGCGGCAAACTTGCGCATCAGGCCGCTGGCCTTAAAGAACCGTATCCGCTTAAGGAGAGCTCTCTCTTTTATTCCGAGTGTACGAGCAATATCCCTGAATGGTTCTTTAACCAAAGGGATATCCCGGGAGATTAAACCGATTATGGCCTTATCAAGTTTTGACAGCATCTTATGCCTTTCGAGTCAGGGAATACCATATTAATCTGTGAGCAGTGTGCATAATTCTATCGTCATTCTGAGCCCCACGTTCGCTCCGCTCAGTGTAAACTCCGGGGCGAAGAATCTCAATTGTTTAGATTCTTCGTCGTCCCGCCTAAGTAGCGGCGGGACTCCTCAGAATGACCTGGTATGAATTCCTTATATTAATCTATAGCTATGAAGTAAGGCTAAAATGGGATGTTTCGTTATCATGCGCGGGCCCGCGTATTTCATAACTGCGGTAATCTTGGCTCTCATAAACGGATTATAACAATGTATGGTACATTTTGCGCAGGCCGGCTTCTTCTCGCCAAAAGGACATTTATCAAGACGCAGCCTTGCGTAGTCCAAGATGCCAATGCACTCCTGACAAATACCTGTCTTTGCCTTATGATGCGCCAAGCAATATATCCTAACCATCGCTTCGATAGTCTTTTTTTCCCTGGTCATCATACAGGAAATTTCACGCTGATCTTAAATAATTTTATCGCCGGAAACTCCGATATTTCTTTGATATTTTTATCGGATTTAAGCTGGCGCATGATGCGCGCGATCCTTTTTTTATTCTTCGCGACCAGCGTAAACCAAAGATCGTATTCTCCGCTTCTTCTGTAATTATGGGTAACCTCATGGTAAGAATTTATCTTCTTTACCGCTTTATTGATGTTGCCCGGAATAATTTTTACCGCCGCCAGAGTGGAAACGAAATTGATTTTGCGGGGAGAAAAGACCGCGCTTATCCTGCGGATTATATCTTTTTTCTTAAAAAAAGCGATCCTTTCCATAATAAAATCTTCTGTGATCCCGAGTTCTCGGGCTGTTATCCCCCATGGCCTTTTCTCAAAAGGGATATCTTCCTGAAGACGGTTCAGGATGCGCTTGTCGAGCGCGTTTAAGTCATCCCTTCGCTTTAAGCTTCGGCTCATATGCGCAGTAAGGTTCTTCCCCTAAATAGTCGCCGTATTTAGCGTAGGCCCGGGCGCGGCATCCGCCGCACACGGTTTTGAATTCACAAACACCGCATTTTCCATTATACTTGCCCCAATCTCTGATATTATTGAACACTTCGGATCCAAGCCATATATCTTTAAATGGCTGTTTACGGATATTGCCGCATTTAAGCTCAAGATAACCACACGGCTGCGCGTCGCCTACATGCGAGATAAAACAAAAACTTACCCCTCCCATGCATCCCCTGCCGGATAGGCTGGGCGCGGCGGCTGCGCGCTCCTGCAGCAGGACACGGTTGAAGTGCGGAGCGCAGGTTATCTTTATTTCCAGAGAAGAATCCTTTTTCTCCCGGGCTAACAATCTAAGAGTTTCTTCGTATTCTGACGCCGACAATTCTTCTTCCGCCATTTCTTTGGCGCGGCCTGTCGGCACAAGCAAAAAGATGTGATGCGCCCTTGCGGAGAGATCTTTAGCCAGCCTCATTATATTAGGAAGCAATTTGATATTTCTCTTCGTAACGGTGGTATTGATCTGGAATTCGAGGCCCGCCCTTCTTGCCCTTTCTATACCCTCGCAGGCCTGTTTGAACGCGCCCGGAACCTGCCTTAAATTATCGTGAGAGCCGGCGTCAGGGCCATCCAGGCTGATGGATATCCTTTTTATACCTGAGCTCATTATTTTTTTGACATTCTCATCGGTCAAGAGCGTCCCGTTAGGCGACATTACCATAACCAGGCCTTTCTTTTTTCCATAGCAGATGATCTCGAAAATATCTTTTCTCAATAACGGCTCGCCTCCCGTCAGGATCATTTTGGGTTTACTGAATAAAACAATATCATCGATGAGCCTGAAACATTCGCTCGTAGTCAACTCATTCGGATATGGCCCATGTTTACTCGATGCGCGGCAATGGCTGCAGGCCAGATTACAGCTGCGCGTCAATTCCCATGCGACCATCCTCAAATTCGCTTTTTCAACCATCCTGCCGCCTCTTTAGAATAATAACTAACGATCATGTCCGCGCCCGCGCGTTTAAATCCTGTCAGTGTCTCAAGAACTACATATTTTTCATCAATATATCCCTTGAGGGCCGCGGCCTTTATCATGGAGTATTCACCGCTCACCGAATAACAGGCAAGCGGAAACTTTAGCTCCTTCTTTACTCTGTAGATTATGTCCTCGTAGCCAAGCGCCGGCTTGATCATAATAATATCCGCGCCTTCTTCAATGTCAAGCTTCGACTCGAGGACCGCTTCGTCGGAGTTGTGATAATCCATCTGATAAGTTTTTCTGTCTCCGAATTGAGGAGAAGACTCGGCCGCATCCCTGAACGGCCCGTAAAGATTCGAGGCATACTTCGCGGAATAGGACATAATCTTCACCTTGCTGTGGCCGCCATTCGACAATGCATTTTTTATCGCTTTGACCTGGCCGTCCATCATCGCGCTGGGCGCGACCGTATCCGCTCCGGCCTGAGCGTAAGAAACCGCTATTCTCGCCAATATCTTTATAGTTTCGTCGTTATCAATATAATAATCTGGTAACTTGGTGACTTGGTGACTTGGTGACCTTTTTATGATTCCGCAATGTCCGTGTGAAGTATATTCGCACAAGCACACATCCGCAATGATCGAAAGGCCCTGTACATTTTTTTTGACCACGCGAATCGCCTGCTGAACAATGCCGTTTTCATCATAGCTGGATGAGCCTGCCTCGTCCTTATGCATGGGGACCCCGAACAAGATAATTCCGGAGATGCCGAGGTCGCGCGCTTTACGGGCTTCGGCGGCGACATCTTTCAGCGGCCATTGATATATGCCGGGCATGGACCTGATCCGTTTTTTTACAGTCATGCCCTCTTTGACGAATATCGGCATGATTAAATCACCCGGCAATACTTCGGGGATCTCGCGGTGCTTTATACGCGCCGCCTTGTCTTTTCTTTTTTCCCTCATCCTTATTTCCGGAAAGGCCATGCTAATCCCTCGACTGTGTTCGGGATTAATGGTGAGCAACGTCGAACCATTAATCCTCTCTTCCGCTAACGATCTCTTCTTCGGTCAAATAACACGCCGGGTCCTCCTGCCAAAGATCGCCATAAAAGGCCTCTGCCCTGACCCGAAAATTCCCGCCGCAGATATCCTGATAATGGCAGCGGCCGCATTTCCCTTTTAATAGACGAAGCCTGTCCCTTAAATTCCGCAATAAGGCGTCGTTTTCGTCGGACCAGATCTCGCTGAAATTTCTTGCCTTTACATTCCCCAGTGAATAATGTCTCCAGAACTGATCGGGATGGACGAAGCCCAGATTATCAATGTCCGCGATGCCGATACCAGATTTATTACCGCCGTTAATCTTGAGAAGCTCCAGCGCCTCGCTCGCTCTTTTCTTATTTTCCTTCTTCAGGCATAAATACAGATATACCCCATCCGTATGATTGTCGACGGTCAAAATTTCGGTATCTATATTTTTCCGGCATAGGCGCGCGGTTCTTTCAAAAATAAGATCCATGGTAGAGCGTGATTCCTGCTTCGTCAGGTCATCCTTTACCATCGCGCTTCCCCTGCCGGAATATACCAGATGATAGAAACAGGCGCGCCGGATCCCTTCGCTTTCGATAAGATCGAATATGCCGGGAATATCGCGAAAATTATGCTTATTGATCGTAAAGCGCAGGCCTAGGCGCACACCGCGCGCGCGGCAGTTTCTTATCCCATCCAGCGTCTTTTTGAAGGCGCCGCGCGATTTCCGGAATTCATCATTAACTTTTTCCAGGCCATCCATACTAATACCCACATAAGAAAATCCTGCAGCCTTTATATTTTCTGCCGCCTCTTTAGTAATTAATGTGCCATTGGTGGAGATTACGGTGCGCAGGCCCTTAGTCAACGCGTATTTACCCAATTCAAACAGGTCCTCGCGCATAAAAGGCTCGCCGCCGGAAAATAATAATACCGGCGCGCCGAAGGCCGCCAGATCGTCGATCATCGCCCTTGCCTGTTCAGTCGTAAGTTCGCCCCTGTCTTTCTTTGCCTTGGCATCAAAATAACAATGCACACAGCTTAAGTTGCAGCTTTTGGTGGTATTCCAGACTACGATCGGGCGATTGGTGTCAGCGGGCTTGCCCTTCGCATATCTGATTTCGTCGTAAAAACCTAATTTCCCAGAGAGTAATCTCGTGCAATTAATCATATTATTTACCTTTTGCCATGGCTCCCACTAACCCATCGGTCGTGTATATCCCTGCCTCTACATCCGCTTCTAAACCAAATTTTTTTAACGCGGTTGTCGTTATCGGGCCGATAGAGGCAAATTTTACTCCGCGAAGTTTACGGCGATAATCTTTACCCAGGAGTTTTATAAAATTTTCAACGGTGGAGGAGCTGGTAAAAGTAACAAAATCCACCTGTCCGTTCAACGCCTGGCGCAGGTTTAAGGCGCTTTCTTTTGGAACGGTGACGTCATACAAATCAATTATCTTGACCTCGAATCCGGCCGCTTTCAATCCTCCGGGTAAAATATCGCGCGCCCTTTTTGCCCTTAATATCAAGGCCCGGGGCGGGCGGCCGCTTTGGGGGCGTCTATTTTTAAAATGCTTGACTATCGCTTCGGCGACAAATTGCGGCGGGATATAATCCGGCATTATACCGATATTTCGTAAACTCTTCGCTGTTTCAGAGCCGATAGCGCAAATTTTAGCCCGTCCAAATATACGGCTGTCTTTGCCTGCCCTCTTTAAAAATGCGGCAAATTCGTAAACCCCGTTCTGGCTGGTAAAGAATATCCACTCGTATTTACCGAAAGAAAACGCATCCTTTAATTCTTCATCGGCTTTTTGCGATATAATCTTGATTGTCGGTATCTCCATAACCTCGGCGCCCAGCTCTTTAAGCTTTTCCGCTAATATACTTGCCTGCTCTCTTGTGCGCGTGACAATTATTCTTTTCGCGAAGAGAGGTTTCTTCTCAAACCAGTTCAATTCTTTCCTTGACTTCACGGTCTCGCCCACGACAATTATTGCCGGCGCGGATATCTTATTTTTGCGGGATAGCCGGGCAATGTCTCCCAGTATCCCTGTAACAGTTTTTTGCTTTGGGGTCGTCCCCCACCGTATCAGGGCAATCGGAGTCTCTTTCGGCTTACCGCAGGCAATCAATCTCTTCGCTATCGAATCCAGATTTTCTACGCCCATTAAAAACACCATCGTTCCGAGCCCCTTTACTAATGCGCGCCAGTCAATCCCGGAACTTGCCTTAGTTGGATCCTCATGGCCGGTTATGAAACCCACGGTGGAGGTCTTTGCCCTTTCTGTAAGAGGTATCCCGGCATAAGCTGGCGCTGCGATTGCGCTCGTAACACCGGGCACGATCTCAAAAGCTATTCTTTTCTTTCTCAGATAATATGCTTCTTCTGCCCCCCTGCCGAATATAAACGGGTCCCCGCCTTTCAACCGAACCACGGTGCGATGCGCCTTCGCTTCCCGCGCCAAAAGCCGATTAATCTTATCCTGCGTTAAGGTATGCGTGCCGGACCGTTTACCCGCATAGATCAGGACGCAATCGTCCTTCTTGAATTTGAGCAGGCCTGGGTTGACCAGATAATCATAGATGATACAATCGGCTTTTTTTATCAGCTCGCGCCCTCTGACGGTGATTAGTTTGTCATCGCCCGGGCCCGCTCCAACCAGATACACTGTCGGCCTTATCATGAATCCCGCCTTATACCTTCTTTGACCTCGTCCAGAATACGCCTGGCGGCCTCACCCTTGAGGATCCTTTCGGCTAATTGCCGGCCCAAGGACACGGCATCTTTTTTGAGGCCCATGATCTCGTCTTTTACCGCGCGCTTGCCATCCAGGGAAAATACTCCCGCTTTTATAGTAATCTTATTTTTGATTATATTTGCGTATACCCCTATGGGCACATGACAACCGCCTTCTAAACCCGCGAGCGCCTCCCTCTCCGCGTCGACAGATATATGACAATCGGCATCATCCAGAGACTTGACCAATTTTTTGACCTCTTCTGAATCCTCGCGAACTTCAATGCCCAACGCGCCCTGCCCCGCCTGCGGCAGCATCTCCTCTATGGGTATCACCGACAAATTTAATGTTAAACCCAGTCGTTTTATTCCCGCATGGGCAAGTATTACCGCATCATACGATCCCTTCCTTAATTTCTCAATACGCGTATCCACATTGCCCCGCAAATCCACGATATTCAGATCTCTCCTGGCGTGTAAAAGCTGGGCCCGGCGGCGGGAACTACTCGTTCCCACCCTGCAGCCTTTGGGCAGCGTTCCTATGGTAAAGGCCTGTTTCGAGACCAGTACATCCCGGGGGTCTTCTCTCTTGGCCACCGCGGCTATTATTAAGCCCTTCGGTAATTTTGTGGGCAGGTCCTTCATGCTATGCACCGCCAGATCGATATGGCGCTGTGATAAAGCATCTTCTATCTCTTTCGTGAATAAGGCCTTTTCTCCTAACTTGCTTAAAGCCGCATCCGGCATGGCGTCCCCCGACGTCTTTATGGCCATTATCTCAAAATCTAATGAGGGATGAAATTTCTTCAGTTCATTCATGACGTATCGAGTCTGCGTCATGGCCAGCTTGCTCGATCGCGATCCTATAATAAAGGGCCTACATTTCACCTTTAACGCCTTCTTCGGCTGTCCTACGCCTATAAGAAGGCGCGGGATTCTCTTTTGCCATCCACCCCATAAATATATCCGCCGCATTGCCGATGATCCTGGAACAGTCGCCCAGCTCATTCTTTCTTAAGCTCATATTCTCATCGACTATTCTTTTCAGATCGTCTATATCATAAAGGTATGCGTTGTCTACGGTGTTTACTCCCGCATCCACATCGCGCGGCACCGCCAGATCGATAATGAAAAGCGGCTGCTGCTTTCTCCTGGGCATAAGAGATGCGATATCATTCTTATGAATGATGTGGTGAGGAGCGCCGGCGGATGCAATGACTATATCAACATCGACCAATCTATCCAAAAAATTCTCAAATGCCACTGCGGTGGCTCGCGCCGTATCGGCCAGGCCTTGCGCCTTTTCCAGAGTACGGTTTGTTACCAAGATGGACTTGACGTCGTTTTTCCTTAAATATAATAGCAGCTGTTCGCCTACAGCGCCCGTGCCGATGATTAACACGGTCTTATCATCCAATCGGCCTAATATTTTTTCCGCAAGCCTTACCGCTACAGAACTCACTGAAACGGCTCCCTGGCCTATGAAAGTCTTGGTCCTTATTTTCTTCGCGGTATTAAGCGCTTTTTCAAATAACCGATTTAACACCTTACCTGTGGATAGTCCCTGCCGGGCGTCCTGATAGGCCTTCTTTACCTGGCCGGATATCTCCATCTCCCCTATAACCATTGAATCAAGCCCTGCGGCAACGCTGAATAAATGCTCCACCGCATCTCTGCCTTCGCGGACATACATCCTCTCCTCATACTCTGAAAGGCTCAAGCCATGATATCGGCTCAAGAAGCTCTTTATGCCGGACAGATAATCTTTGCCACGGTCACAAAGCGCATATATCTCCACGCGGTTGCAGGTAGATAAGATCAGGCTCTCTTTCAAAAAAACACTTTCCTTGAGCAGGCGATTTGCCTCAATGATCTCTTTAGGAGGGAAGGAGAGCTTCTCTCTTATCTCAACCGGCGCTGTTTTATGATTAATACCGATAACTATCAAATCCATTTACGTCACTTTCGAAATATTTTCTTTTCTTTCACGGCATCATCCCTATAGACGGCATGTTTAAGGACAAGCGCCGAATAGAGTGAGGATGATTACAAAAAAAGCCGCGATAGACAGAAGCGCGACTTTCCTTCCCCCCAGCCTGGCGGATAATCTTACATGCAGAATAAGGGCATAAATCAGCCAAAGAATAAGGGAATAGAAGTGGCGGGAGTTATAGCCCCGCCAATAAATGCCATAGACATTCTTAGCCCAGATCAAACCGCTGATAACAGAAATGGTCAGCATGGGAAAGCCCAGACAGATCGACCTGTAATTCAGCTTATCTAAAAAAGACAGGCTGGGCAATCGGCTGAAGATTACTCCAATCATCTTGTTCTTGAGGGCATTATCTTGAATTATATACAAAGATGCGGCCAACGAGGCCGCAAAAAAAGCAATATAGCCTATATGAATGGTTATGCTGTGTATTTTGAGATATATGGCCTGATGGAGTATATGAAAATTAAATTCAGGCATTATCTAAAATATCCTTCAGCTTCCGCATAACCTGCCTGCCTTTATTTTGCTTAAGAAGGTTCATTGTTTCGGGTTGAAGCGTTTTTTTAAAAAACGCTTTTCTCGATCGTGGATCTTTTATTTTTTTGCGGGCCTGAGGCCTAATCTTTTTCATTATGCGCAATAATGCGGCATACTCGGCGCCGAACATCTTCTCAAGATCTTTGCGGATCTTCTTTGACAATGCCGGACTAGAACCGCCTGTGGATATGCTTATAGTCAAATCCCCTCTTCTTATTATCGAAGGTAAAATAAAACTGCACTCTTCGGGAGAATCCGCGACATTTACCAGTATATTCTTCCTGCGGCAATAAGAGGAGACGGCGGCATTGACCGATCTATCGGTCGTGGCGGCAATTACCAGGTACGCGCCGTTTAAATCACTCAAATTGAAATTTCTATTCTTAAGTATGATGCGGCCGTTTTGCGCCATGGCTTTCAAACCCGGCGTTATAGCGGGGCTTATCACCGAGACTCGCGCGGCGCACTCCACAAGCCGCCTTGCCTTGCGCTCGGCAACATTTCCTGCGCCGATTACCACGCATTTTTTATTTTTCAATACCAGATTTATAGAATAATATCTTGGCATCGGCGATCAAGCCTTTTATAAACCGAAAACAGCCTATTTATTATGCTGCCAATGAAGGATCTAAAAGCGTACCGTGTGGCCGAGCCAGAAGATAAATGCCGCCGCTATGATATGAAGGACCCACCAAGCAGGTTTAAATAGCAAGAATCGGTACATGGTTACTCCTCCTTTATTTCCATATAATGCCGCCTAAGGTATATACTAGCGCTAAAGCAAAAAGATGCGCCAGCCACCAACCCATGTTCGGGTATCTGAAAAAACGCCCCTTCGCGGTTGCGTCCGTATCTGACTTTAAAAATTGCAGGTCAAACAACGCTTTTCCTACGGCAAATTTCCCCCATAGAATCGCGATATCGGCAAGCGTGGTATTCAAAATAATATTTATCGCGGTAACAGGGCCCTTAAATTTGGCAATAGAAAACTGCGCCATGGTTATCGTGCCGATTATAACCAAAAAACCATTGACGATATAGGCCAAGGCGATCGTTCGCCTGAACCAAAAAAGAAGCGGGAGACAAAAAACGCTTACTATCCCCGAGATAAAAGGAATCACGAAATCAGCGTCCTTTATGAGCGGATGTATTCTCAGGTGCAGCAACCATCCGCCGAGAGCAAGGAAAAGCAAGCCGGCGGCGAGAGTCGTTTTCAACATCTTTTTCCTGTTCATCCCGTCTATCCTCCTATTCGTTATCCCGCCTTTAAGAATGGGCGGGATTCCCTCCCGAATGTGTTATCGGCTATTATCATAACTCTTCAGGTCATCGTTCACGTAATCTGCTAAGGCAAGCAGGTTCTCCTTAAAACAGGAGCCGGCCAGGACGTTTAAATTATTCTTAGCCTTATCGACATAGCGGGATATCTCTTCTCTTGCCTTGACCAGCGCCCCGGAATTGATGAATCTCTCCCTTATCTTCTTAAATGCCCTGACGTCGCCAGTCTGTTTAAGCAAAGATATGATATGTCCATTATCCTTCTTCTGCGAAAGCAGTTTTAACACCGGCAGAGTAAGTTCTCCCATTTTGAAATCAGCGCCTGGAGCCTTGCCCAAAGCCCTGACTTCACCTATCAGATCCATGCAATCGTCCCGCATCTGGAAGGCTATGCCGAAATTAAGGCCGTATTTCCTAAGAGAGTCCCGCACGCATGGATCTTCGCTCGTAAGCATACTCCCGGCATGGCATGAGGCGGCAAATAACGCGGCCGTCTTCTTCTTGACTATGACGACATAGCTATGCTTTAACAATTCGAGGTTCTCCCTTTCACACACCTGGATAAGCTCGCCCTCGCACATGGCCCTGATCGCGGGACTTATGCAAGCTATGATATCAGGGTTACCGCAGTCCGAAATAAGGCTGAACGCTTCAGAATAGAGATAATCTCCCACCGCCACGGAAACATCGTCTCCCCACTTGGAATTGATCGTCGGCCGATTATGCCTCAAGTCAGATTTATCTATTACGTCATCATGGACCAAAGACGCCATGTGGGTCAATTCTAATGCCGACGCTAGCCTCACAAGGGGACGGATCGAAACGGATGACTGCCGCTTTGAAGACGCCCTGGCCGATAGTATTGCCAGGGCAGGCCTTAGGCGTTTACCCTTGGCGCTTAATAGATAGCGATTTATCTCGGACATAACCCCGCGGTCTTTGCCCCCCAGGCGCTCGGCGAGTATATCCTCGACTTTCTTTAATTCCGTTTTTATCGGCCCATATAGATCTGTTAGTTTCATCCCGCTCATTCTCCTACTCTAACCCCTCGCCTTTAAGAATGGGCGGGGTTCATCCCGCACCTTCTTTCGCCACATAATCTTTCTTTAGAAGGTGCGGGGTTCATCGAATTGATCCACTCATCAAATAAATTTATCGAGTATGACGCCGGCGCATAACAACACGCCGAAAAGCGAATGCAGGCCTATCGTAGACGCGTTAGCGGGCAAAAGCTCATATATCTTGTCGAAGTTTTTCCTCGATATCATAAACGCCTTGAAAGCCAACGGCAGGCTAAGGAAAACTATTAGGCAGGTGTTTGGCAAATATTTAAAAACAACGAGTAACAGCGCGCATATATACGCGCCTGCCAACAAAAGATGATACAGGATAACAGCCCTCCGCTTGCCCAGGATCACCACCAAGGTTTTCTTGCCGACAGCTTTATCGCCCGCATAATCCGGGAACTCGTTTATAAATAGAACCAGCGCTATCAGGATACCGACGGGGATCGATATGAGGAGGGCCTCAAGCGGCATCTTCTTTGCCTGTGTATAATAGGCCCCCATCACCATGAGCGGCCCGAAACCAACCCCTACTGCCAGTTCTCCAAAACTACCGTAACCGATCCTGAACGGCCTTGCCGTATAAAATATCCCTAAGAATACACCGATAATTCCGATAATCAGAATCACATTTTTGCCGCTTACATAATTTAGATATAGGCCGATTATGCTTCCTGCCATGAAACACAGCATTGACGCGTATAATATCTTCTTCGCGCTCATCAATCCTTCCTGTATGACTCTGCTTCCGCCGGAAAACGGGGTTGGGGTCTGGATAGCCTCATCGCATCCGGAGATATGGTCGAAATAGTCATTGGCAAGGTTCGTGCCCGCATGGATGAGCACTGCCCCTAACATGGTAATCAAAAACCTCATCCACATAAAATTATTTGTATTATACCAGGCAACCGCCGAACCCAAGGCAACCGGTATCACGGTCGCGGTAAGAAAAGGTACGCGGATAGCTTTGAACCAAAGCCTAAGCTTCGCCTTAAAACTTATCATTTTATAGTTAATTTCGGATTTTATATCATATGTCAATGATATTTGCAATGGAAATTTTCACTCATATCATCTCACTCATCTGTAAAGGGCAACGCGGCTTCCTTAGATTAGAGTCGGACAATCGCATATTAGCTTCTTTCCTCGATGTCTCTTATGAGATTATAAAAAATAAAATGGTGCAGGGGTAAACACATATACCAATATATCTTGCCGAATAAAGTATTAGTATCATAGTACGCAGTCACTCTCAATTCTCTCCTATCCCCTATTTGGGCTATATTAAACTCCAGCCAGGCCCTCCCCAGCAATTTCATCTCTGAGCGTAGAAGAAGTCTTTTAGCGTCCTTTAGATCTTCCACTCGCCAGAAATCTATCACATCGTTAATCTTTAAAATGGAATAACTCTTCCTCCCGCGCGCGGATCCTACGCCGAGCAGGAGGCGGTCTATTCCGCCTCTCAACCGCCACATCCAGTTGTTGTGAAACCATCCTTCTCTACCGCCTATCTTGCAGATAGAGCCAAAAAGAGATTCCGCCGTCTTTTTGGTGACAAGCGAATAACTGGCCGTATACGCAGGCGATCCTTTGATCTCATGCAGTTTTAAGACCAATTCATCCGTTGGAAAAGAGGCGTCGGACCACCTTGTATGGACTTTATCCTGTTCCTCGCGGGACATGGCCCGTATTATCGCTTCTCTATATGTCAGGGGTTTGAATGGTATCAAGGCCTTTATCGATTCGTCCTGGCAGATGACCTCGTTCTTCAGGCTCTCCATGAGGCACGCCGTTATGGAGTCGGGAACGGGGGTGAGAAGGCTCGCCGTATACGCGTAAAATCTGGTAGCCGAAAAAGGCGCCGGGATGAAGAGCGTCTTTTTCCGGAGAAGATTGCCTAAAATCTTAAGCATCTTTTCGTAGGTTAATACATCGGCGCCGCCGATGTCAAAGGACCGTCCGGCCGTGCCGGGCGTCTCTAAAACTCCTACGAGATATTTTATGACATCGCGGATGGCTATCGGCTGGCACTTATTCTTCGCCCATAAAGGTATTACCATAACGGGAAGCTTTTTTACAAGATGTTTGATAATTTCGTAGGAAGCGCTGCCTGAGCCGACGATTACCGCGGCCCTTAGAATAGTCGCGGGGACTTGCCCGCGCGTCAATTCCATGGCCACCTCCGAGCGGCTGCGCAGATGGGATGAGAGAGGGGTTCTAATATCTCCGAGGCCCCCGAGATAGATTAGCCGCTCGATCTTATTCTCTTCGGCAGCCCTCCTGAAATTTCTGGCTGCGTGTATGTCTGCCGCGGCAAACTTTCTCGGGCCCAGATGCAGCGAATGTATTAAATAATAAGCGGTGTCAATGCCTCTGAGCGCGCTTTTTAAACTATCTATTTTAAGCGCGTCAGCTGTTACGATTTCCGCGCCGGGCCAGAGAACGCGGTATTCAGGAAAATCCGCCCTGACCATGGCGCGGACTTTATACCCTCTGGCCAATAACTCCGGAACCAATCGCCCGCCGATATACCCCGAGGCACCGGTTACTAAAATTCGGCCTATCTGCGGTTGAAATTTGGTTGGCAGCTCATTACAAAATAATTCGCCTTTGTCCCATGGTTGGGCAGGTGAAGCGCCGCCCGGTAAATCATTACTCATAAAGTTCTTCGAACAATCGTTTATCAACAACAGCCCCACGCCTATGACTTGGGAGAAAACTGCTCAAGCTTTGAACATTTCGAATTCCGACATCCAAAATAGCACACCTGCTGAAGATAGTCAACACTTTGCCTTGCCCTTGCCTTGCGAAAATACATCAGACATCAGACTCTTTTATACTTGTAGATTATCCCAAAAATATATATAATACTCCTTTGGCTTTTATAACTATCTAAACTACCAAAAAATATGGGACAAGCACTCGTTATTAAAGATTACGCGTTCGTAGGCCTGTTTTTCGTCTTCGGAATTGCCTTTGTCGCGAGCGCGTTTATCGTATCGTGGCTGCTTCGCCCGCGCGCTCCAAATCCCGTCAAAACATCCGCCTACGAATGCGGAGAAGTGCTAAAAGGCTGCGCCAGAGTGCAATTCAACGTCAGCTACTATCTTGTAGCGCTTCTCTTCGTAATATTCGACATAGAAGTCTTATTTTTAGTCCCATGGGCTGTCGTGTTCCGGGAGATGGGAATCGTTTCATATATTGAGATGATGATTTTTATCGCGATCCTCATCTTTGGCTTGATCTATGCCTGGAAAAAAGGAGTTTTCGAGTGGCAGTGACAGAAAGGATCCCCGCCTCAAAATTAATACAGAGAATCCCGGGGGGAGGGGTGTTTCTAACAACGAGCGAAAATATTTTTAAATGGGGGAAGGCATCCTCGCTGTGGCCTATGACATTCGGGCTGGCTTGCTGCGCCATAGAGATGATAGCTACGGGCGCTTCGCGTTTCGATATCGACAGGTTCGGCGCGGGGGTATTTCGGGCAAGCCCCAGACAGTGCGACGTCATGATCATAGCGGGCACGATATGCGTAAAAATGAATGACTGCATCCAGCGCCTTTACGCGCAGATGCCCGAACCTAAGTATGTAATCGCTATGGGAAATTGCGCCATCTCGGGAGGCATCTTCTATTACGACACGTATTCGGTTACAAAGGGGACGGATTCGCTTGGCATCCCAGTGGATGTGTTTATACCGGGCTGCCCGCCCCGCCCGGAAAATTTGCTCTTCGGACTGATGAAGCTGCAGGAAAAGATAAGGAACGAAAAAGATGCGGACAAATGAAATATTTATGGCTATAAAAACTGACTTTCCGGAAGTAAGACAGGAGGAAGAGACGGGCGCCGTTATTATCCCGAAAGAGTCGCTTTTAAAAATAACGCGATATTTAAAAAATCATCGGCTTGCCTTTGATAATCTCCATTGTATAACCGCGATAGATAGAACGGGAAGGGTTGAGCTGGCATATACCCTATATTCTATTTCCGAACATCACGGGATAACCCTGAAAATATATTTAACCGCGGGAGAAGAGAATGTCGCGAGTCTTGCGGAACTTTGGAAATCCGCGAATTGGCTCGAGCGTGAAGTGTATGACTTATTCGGCGTCATTTTTTTAAACCATCCGGATTTACGGCGGATATTAAATCCTTACGACTGGAAAGGCCACCCTTTACGAAAAAGCTATTCTCACCCGGAAGTCTCGATCAAACCGAGGCTGTAATTAAACTTTATGAATACAAGCCAGACAAAGGACATATGCACGGAAGAGTTTCTCATCAATATGGGGCCGCAGCATCCCTCTACGCACGGCGTCCTTTCCCTTGAATTGAAGCTGGACGGCGAGATGATCAGGGACTGCACCGCGCACATCGGTTATCTGCACCGTTCAATGGAAAAATTGGCCGAAAACCGCACATATACGCAATTTATCCCATACACCGACAGGCTTGACTATGTCGCGTCTATGAACAATAACATGGGCTACGTAATGGCCGTTGAAAAACTATTGAATTTGGAGATTTCTGATCGCGCAAAATACATCCGCGTGATAGCGGCGGAACTGAACAGAATAGCGAGCCATCTAATCGCGATCGGAACATTCGCCCAGGACCTTGGCGCTTTCGCGACTCCTCTCTTCTATTGTTTCCGCGAGAGGGAGAAGATAATCGATATATTTGACCAGATATGCGGAAACCGGCTTACCTATAACTATATGCGAATAGGCGGGGTTCAGTTCGATCTTCCGAAAGGTATAGACGAAAAGATAAAAAAATTCATCAAATATATGCGGTCAAAGGTGGATGATTATGATTGGCTATTGACCTATAATACGATATTCCTCGCCAGATCAAAGCACATAGGCCTATTGCCGAAAGACCTCGCGATAAATTACAGCGTAAGCGGGCCTAACTTGCGCGCGTCCGGAGTCAAATGGGACTTAAGGAAAGATGAGCCATATCTGGTATACGAAAAGCTGGAATTCGATATACCCGTCGGGGAAAATGGTGATTCATGGGATAGATATAAAGTAAGGCTTGAAGAGATCAGGCAAAGCCTGAAGATCGTGGAGCAGGCGCTGGGCGCGTTGCCGGAAGGGGATCCTACTGTTAAAATAGGCCGTATCCATAAACCTTCTCCATCCGAGATATATCTCAGAACGGAGAATCCGCGGGGCGAATTGGGTTTTTTCATTATAAGCGACGGCTCCGCTTACCCGTATAGACTGAAGATAAGGTCCCCCTCTTTTTCTAACCTGGCGGTACTGCCCGAATTGGTAAAAGGCTTAAAAATCGCGGACATAGTCTGCATATTGGGAAGCCTGGATATCCTTATGGGAGAGACGGACAGATAATGTTAATGATGCTGATAGCGGGTATCGCGGTATTGGCCTTCATTTCCGCATCGGCCATGTTCCTCATCTGGTGGGAGAGGAAGGTCTCGGCGCATATCCAATCAAGGTTCGGCCCCATGCGCGTCGGATGGCACGGTGTTTTACAGCCCATTGCGGATGCCGTAAAACTTCTGCTTAAAGAGGACATAAGGCCCGCCGAGGCGGATAAACTGGTGTGGTGGCTTGCCCCTTTCTTTGCCGTAGTGCCGCCGGTCATGGCATTCGCGGCAATACCTTTTGGGAAAAGTTTAATTCCTAAAGATTTAAATGTCGGGATCCTATACATCATGGCCATCTCTTCCGTATGCGTTATCGGAATCTTTATGGCAGGGTGGGGTTCAAATAACAAATACTCTTTGCTGGGAGGAATGAGATCCGCCGCCCAGATAGTAAGCTATGAAATCCCCATGATACTCTCGATGATCACTGTCGTAATGCATGCTAATTCATTGTCGATGCAAAAAATAGTTGAGGCGCAGTCTCGGCACTGGAACATACTTCACCCCAATATGCTGCTGGCGGCGCTGGTCTACACGATAGCCGCCACCGCCGAGGTGAATCGCGCGCCGTTCGATATACCCGAGGCCGAGTCAGAGCTGGTAGCGGGATTTCATACGGAATACTCGGGAATGAAGTTCGCGATGTTCTTCATCGGCGAGTACACCAACCTCTTCATCATCGCGGCCATCTCGACCACCCTATTTTTCGGAGGCTGGCACGGGCCGTTCTTGCCGCCTGTGGTATGGTTCCTATCCAAGACGTATCTATGCATATTTATCTGGATGTGGGTCAGATGGACATTCCCCCGGGCAAGGGTAGACCAATTGATGGCATTCGCGTGGAAGGTGTTGACGCCAATCGCCTTTGTTAATCTGGCAATAACAGGATGGTTATTATTAAAATAATAAAACTTTCTAAAGACCTCGTTATCGGCGCATGGAGCCTTATAAAAGGGCTGGTCATTACACTGAAAAATTGCTTTATACCCGCCATCACATTGCAATATCCTGCCCAGAAACAACCTATGACCGATCGCTTCAGAGGATTGGTAGATCTGCATCCGGAGAAATGCATTATCTGTTATCAATGCGTTAAGATATGTCCCGTTGCCTGCCTCGCCATCGCGCATAAACAGGAAAATAATAAAAAAGTTATCAGCGAGTTCAAATACAATATGGAGCTTTGCTGTTTTTGCGGAATGTGCCAGCAGGTTTGCCCGACAAGCGCTATCTATATGAATAAGATATATGAGATTAGCGTATATGACCGCGATAAAACGCATATAAATCTGTTAAATCCGGGGAAATACATTGAGTGGCTTAATACAAGTATTAAATAACTCTCTTCTTTCACAGGACGCCGTAATAAAAGCGACCTTCTATCCGACCGCTTTCCTGACGATATTCTTCGCTTTCCTCGTTGTGATGAGCCGCAGCATATTTCACAGCGTGATATATCTTGCCTTTACGCTGATCGGCATAGCGGGTATTTATCTATACTTAGACGCGGAATTTTTAGCCATTGTCCAGGTATTGATCTACGTCGGAGCTATCGTCACATTATTCATCTTTACGATAATGTTAACCACGCAGGCCGATACCGAGCCGATTCGCGGAACGGTCCGGCGTATGTGGGCGGGCGCGCTCGCCGGGTTTGCGATCTTTCTTATCCTCAGCAAGGTCATTACCATGACTACATGGCATATCGGACTGCCGGAAGCGGCATTCGTCAACCTGCGGGAACTGGGAAGATCTCTCATGTCGAAATATGCCCTGCCTTTTGAAGTCATATCCCTGATTTCTCTGGCGGCGCTGGTCGGAGTGATAGTCATCGGAAGGGGCAGGAAGAGATGATACCTCAAAGCCATTTTCTTATCTTAAGCGCTCTTCTTTTTTCGATAGGCGTATTCGGCATATTGACCCGAAAAAACGCGATCGGGATTTTAATGTCTATCGAATTGATATTGAACGCGGCGAATATAAACTTGATAACGTTCGGCAAGTTTCTGGGCAGCCCGGACGGCTTGGGCCAGATCTTCGCCCTCTTCGTGATAGCCATAGCCGCCGCTTCGGCTGTGGTAGGGCTGGGTTTGGTGATCTCAATATATAGAAACGCGAAGACTATATTGGTAAACAAACTCAACTTAATGAAATGGTAGCTCATCTAATTCCGGCGATCCCTTTTCTGGCATTTGTGATAAATATCTTATTCGGGCGCAAGATTAAGAAGGTAAGCGCGTTCGTCTCTATCCTGGCCTGCGGCGTCTCATTGTGCCTTTCCATTTATACCTTTGCCTCATTACTGAAGGGCCACGGCTCGTATACTCTATTTAAGTGGCTTATATTCGGCTCCACGTCGTTAAATGTCGGAGTTATAGTCGATCCGTTAACCTGTATGATGCTTCTCGTCGTGACTATTATCGGAACGCTTATCCAGATATATTCGATCGGCTACATGAAGGACGATCCGCGTTTCTCGAGATTCTTCGCGTATATGTCGCTCTTTATGAGCTCGATGCTCGGGCTGCTTCTCGCGGATAATTTCATCATACTTCTGATCTTCTGGGAAGGTGTCGGGCTATGTTCGTACCTTTTAATCTCATTCTGGTTTGAAAAAATTTCTGCGGCGAAAGCGGGCATGAAGGCGTTCATAACGACAAGAATAGGCGATACGGGCCTTTTGATCGGTGTATTTATCCTGTTCTTCTCTGCGCATACTGTTCATTTCAGCGGCCTGACGGCGATTAGTAACGCCAATCCGCTATTCACTGCGGCCGCGTTATTGATATTCTGCGGCGCGGTCGGAAAATCCGCTCAATTTCCGCTTCATGTATGGCTGCCCGACGCTATGGAAGGCCCCACGCCGGTCTCGGCGCTGATCCACGCCGCAACAATGGTTGCCGCGGGAGTGTATTTAGTCGCCAGATGCTTTGGATTATTCCTGGCGCATCAGCCTGCGCTGATCTGGGTCGCGTATGTCGGCGCGGCTACATCTATCTTTGCCGCCACTATCGCGGCTGTAAACAATGATATAAAACGAATACTCGCGTATTCGACTATAAGCCAGCTGGGATTCATGATGATAGGCCTTGGGGTCGGCGGGTATTCCGCTGGAACCTTTCACCTGATGACGCACGCGTTCTTCAAGGCGCTTCTCTTCTTGTGCGCGGGCAGCATAATCCACTCGATTCACGCACAGGATATCCGCCGGATGGGCGGCATATTTCAAAAGATGAAGATCACGGGCACGACTTTTGTAATAGCGAGCCTTGCAATTTCAGGCGTGCCGCCATTCTCAGGATTCTGGTCAAAAGACGAGATATTATCCGAGTCTCTGCGTAGCGGCCATCCTTATCTTTTTATGATAGCGATGGCGACAAGCCTATTGACGGCCTTCTATATGTTCAGGCTCATATTTTTGGTCCTATTCGGAAAACCGCGCTCTGAACTTCACCCGTATGAATCTCCGAAAGTCATGACCATCCCTCTGGCGATCCTGGCAATATTTGCTATATTTATAGGCCTCGTAGGATCTCCCTTCATGCACAATGCGTTTCAAACCTTTATTCACCCCGGTCCGCCTGAGAATTCTGAGGGCCTGGCCCCGAATTATCTGGTCATGCTTCTTTCAACTCTTGCGGCGGCACTGGGGATCGCGGCAGCTTATCTATTCTATATGCTGAACAACAAAATATTACCTCTTGAGATACGAAATAAATTCACTTTGCTTTATAACCTTTTATACAACAAATATTATATCGATGAGATTTACGAATTTCTTTTTATCAGGCCGTCTATCCGCCTGTCTCGTCTTGCGTCCAAATTCGATTCAGGCGTAATAGACGGCGCGGTTAACGCATGCGCTAAGGCCGTTGTGGTATTGAGCAGGATAAAATCATGGATAGACCGTTATATAGTAGACGGGGCGGTAAATATGACGGCAGGTATAGTAGGGTTATCCTCGCTTGTCTTACGCAGAGTGCAAACAGGTTATATTCAGACCTATCTTTTGATAGCGTTCTTTGGTTTAGTGCTTATCATCTTTATTAAATTAATAGGAGGCTAACGATGCATTTCCCGATTTTGTCTTGTATTGTGTTCCTGCCGCTGGCTGGCGGCATATTAATACTATTCACCCCCAAAAAAAATATAGGCTTGATAAAAACGATCGCCACTGCCGCTACCGCTGTTTCTTTCATGCTTTCTATCGTTCTGTTGTTTAAGTTTGACTACGCGAGCAGCGTGATGCAATTTGAGGAAATCTCAAGCTGGATCCCGTCAATAAACGTATGCTACCACATGGGAATAGACGGGTTAAGCGTCGGACTTATGTTTTTAACAACCCTCTTGAGCTTTCTGGCGTGCATAGGGTCTTATGGCATAGATACAAGGCAAAAGGAATACTTCTTTTTATATCTTTTGCTCTCGACAGGCATGCTCGGCACCTTCGCCGCCCTCGACCTCGTTTTATTCTATGTCCTTTGGGAAATCGTGCTTGTCCCCATGTATTTTTTAATAGGCATCTGGGGCGGCCCGAGAAAAGAA
>Ga0156238_118_pt2 | contig 18780 bp, 18 predicted proteins | sample RifCSPlowO2_12_FD_107885 | JGI IMG/M metagenome (GOLD analysis project Ga0156238, IMG submission 107885) | Omnitrophica bacterium RIFCSPLOWO2_12_FULL_45_13
ATAGCGATTGCCCCGCCTACCTGAGCCTCAGGAGAAATATGCCCCAGGCATGGCCCTTGCGTCCCGCCCGAAAATCTTCCGTCGGTGATCAACGCGACGCTATCCGCCAACCCCATTCCGACTATCGTTGACGTCGGAGAGAGCATCTCCCTCATGCCCGGGCCGCCCTTCGGCCCTTCGTATCTTATAACGAGGCAGTCGCCTTTTTTGACCTTTCGAGCCATTATAGCCTGCATGCATGCCTCTTCCGAATCAAAGACGCGCGCCAAACCGGTAAATTGCATCATCGCTTTAGAAACAGCTATCTGTTTTATGACACTGCCTTCAGGCGCCAGGTTTCCTTTTAAAACCGCTATCCCGCCCTCAAGATGATACGGATTTTTTGGATCGCGGATGACGCTCTCATCGAGGACTTGGGCCTCATTCGCGATCTGGCTTATGGTCTTTGAGCTGGATGTCATGATATCATTTAACGAATTCTTCATTCTCTTCATTATCGCGGGAACACCGCCTGCGTATTCTAGATCCTCCATAAAATGTTCGCCGGCGGGAAGAATATTCGTAATATGGGGAGTGAGCCGAGATATGGAATCGAACATATCTAAAGAGATGTCGACGCCGAATTCTTTTGCGATAGCAAGTAAATGCAAAACTGTATTTGTAGAGCCTCCGAGCGCCATATCTATCTTTATGGCATTCTCGAATGCCTCTTTTCTCATTATGGTGCGAGGCAGGACATTTCTTCGAACTAAATTCACTATCCTTTCGCCCGACTCCTGCGCTATTCTGTCCTTCTTAGCTGAAACTGCTAATGCGGTAGCGCATCCTGGAACGCTCATGCCGAGCGCCTCGGTTATACAAGCCATTGAGTTCGCGGTGTATAGGCCCTGACAAGCTCCCGGACCGGGACACGCGCACATTTCAAGCGTATTGAGTTCTTCCTGTGAAATATCGCCCGACTTAAACCTTCCGACAGCCTCAAAAGTGTCTTTTACAAGCGAAAGACGCCTGCCCTTATAGTTACCGCTCAACATCGGACCTGCCGTAACAAAGATAGATGGTATATTAACTCTTCCAGCGCCCATAAGCATACCGGGCGTGATCTTATCACAATTCGTCAAACACACTAAACCGTCAAAGCAATGCGCCTTTACGATAGTCTCGATCATATCGGCTATGAGTTCACGCGAAGCAAGCGAATATTTCATGCCGGTATGGCCCATTGCAATGCCGTCGCAGATGCCGGGAATACCGAAGAAAAATGGCACGCCGCCGGCCATAGCGATACCGCGTTCGATAAAGCGTTCCAAACGGCCCATATGCGTGTGGCCGGGGATAATATCGGCCCTCGACGTGGCAACCGCTATGAAAGGCTTTGCCATATCTTCTTTTGATATGCCTGTGGCATATAATAGGGACCTCGCCCCCGCCCTTTCGACACCTTTCTTTATCTTATCACTTTTCATATGCCTACCCCCTTACAATTACATATGGAACCTCTCCCGAATACAATGTGAGATTTCATGTGCCGACCCCCTTACAATTGCATATGGAACCTTCCCCTGAATGCAATACAGGGTTTCATCTCTTCCCCCTAATTTGACTTCGGCTTAAAATTATATACTATACCTTAACGGATTGTCAAATCAATAAAAATAGAGGCTTTTTAATACTTGTAGATACGAGGAACTCGGTTGGATATTGAGCAGATAAAGTCGTAGGCTATAGTGCCCGCGAGTCGGGCCAGTTTTTCGATGCGTATCTCATGACGGCCCTGCTTCCCTATCAGCACTACTTCATCGCCGATTTTAACCCCTTTTATATGGCCGATATCTATCATTGTCTGATCCATAGTAACCTTGCCCACAACCGGCGCGTATTGTCCGCGGACCAGCACCTCGGCCTTATTTGAGAGGTTTCTATGATAACCATCCGCGTAACCTATCGGCAAAGTGGCTATCCTTGTATGTTTTTGCGTGATAAATGTCCTGCCATAACTTATTGAACGGCCTGGCGGTATATCTTTTATGAATACGATCTTTGTCTTTAGAGACATTGCCGGCTTTAACTTAATCAATTTCGGGAATGTATGCTTAGGATACATACCGTAAATGATAAGTCCAGGCCGCGATAGGTTAAGGTGCGCCCTTTTGAAGTCGACTGTTGCTATGGAATTCGCGGCGTGCCTTAAAGGTATCTTTATCCAATTCTTTTCTATTGAAATCAGAAGGTGTTCAAAAGATTCGATCTGATAATTTGTAAAGAATTCGTCACGTCCGGCGCTTGAAAAATGGGTATAGACACCCTCGAGAGCTATACATTTTTCATTCGCGACATCTTTCACAAAAGAGAGCGCTCCTTCGTGCCAGACACCAATGCGGCCCATACCGGTATCAATTTTGATGTGGACCCTTACTTTCGTATCGCTGTCCGTATCGTGTTTCGTTAACCTTTTTATCTCATTTAATATTTCATGGCTGCATAACGTTAATGTAATATCGCGGTCTTTGGCAATCTTGACTTCTTCCGGCAAGACTGAGCCCAATATCAATATCGGCGTCTTTATACCGTGGTCCCTTAAGCGTACCGCCTCGTCCGTAGTTGCTACTCCGAGATAGGCGACGCCCATCTTTTCCAGCGCCTGAGAGATCTCTACAGTGCCGTGGCCGTAGGCATTCGCCTTCACAACCACCATCAACATCACGTTTTTCCCGACGAGTCTCTTCACCTGCGCATAGTTATATTCTATCGCGCCCAAGTCTACATCCGCCCATGTAGGACGATAACGCGCCCGCGTAACCCCGTTTCTTGTCTTTACAGCGATACTTGTCATTTGCCTGTGATGTCGCACTCTCTCGAATACAAATAGAGCGGCTCGAGATCTTCCGGTTTCACAAATTTTTTCTTATTGAATATTTCCAGCCCAAGCCTTGCGGCTATTTCAGCTTTGGGATGCCAACCGGAGCATCGCGTAGTTTTGTTGTCGAATGCGAAGGCGGGCCAGTCTCTGCCGAAGTTATGCTTTTCCACTATATCTCCTAAAAATAAAACTTTATCATACTTTCCAATTTTCTTCAATAAATCCGCTAAAGGAAGCAGTAAATATTTCGAAATCCTTTTGATTGTTTTTCTGTCAGATTTATACAGGCAGGCGTAAACTTTATTTTTTCTCGCGTCCAGAACCGTGCATATGATACCAATAAAATCTTTAACGTTATTTGCTATGACATCAAGGGTCGGCACGGTAACGATCGGTTTTTTTAACGCGAACGCCATGCCTTTCACAACCGTAACGCCGATCCGCAGCCCTGTGAATGAGCCGGGGCCGATGCTTATCGCGAAACAATCTATATCTTTGAGTTTGAGCCCCGAGCTCTTGAGTAATTTATCTATCATGGGAACAAGCAGGATAGAGTGCCTCATGTCAGCTTTTTTATGAAATTTCGCCGCCACACTATCACCTCTTAATATGGCAAGGCTTAAATAATCTGTAGATGTATCTATGGCCAATACGTTCACCCCGCTCATTCTCCTATACATTATCCCGCCCTTAAGAAGGTGCGTGGGTCACCTTCTCCTGATCTCTATCTTTCTGTTTTTTTCACCCACCGCTTCCATGACAACTTCCCAGTATTTCTTAGGCAGCAATTCTCTTATCTTATCCGCCCATTCTATGACAGTTACACCATCGCCATAAAAATATTCGTTATAATTCATTTCATCAAACGACGTGTAATGGTCAAGCCTGTATAAATCGAAATGATACAGAGGCACTCTGCCCTTATATTCTTTTACGATGACAAATGTCGGGCTGTTGACGTAGCGCGCGTTCTTTACGCCGAGTCCTTTTGCGATGCCTTTCGTAAATATAGTCTTGCCCGTTCCTAAGTCTCCGACGAGCGCTAAACAATCGCCCTTTTTAAGCTTTTTGGCTAATCTTTCGCCAAGCCCTATAGTCTCTTCTACATTGTTAGATATTATTTTCACCCCGCTCATTCTCCTATATATTATCCCGCCTTTAAGAATGGGCGGGGTTCATCTTTACTAAAAGTGCAGATATCCTATTGCCTTTATTTTTTCTTTTCTACCGTCTTGCCTGATTATCTTATAACCCTTTTTCTTATCTACTATCTCTCCGATAAGCGTGAAGGGGGTCTTCATCTTTTGATAAGCCGTATTAACCCTTCGACCATGCTCAGGGTTGATACTGAGCGAAGTCGAAGTATTAAAGAACCTTCCTGCTTCTTTTGCGCCCATAGTAAACAAAAGTTCATAATCTTCGCCATCATATAACGCGTTTTTTAAAGACCGCGCATCTTTTGAGATTGGAATCGCGCCCTCATATATGTAAGCCCCGACTGAACTTGCCTTGAGAATTCTGTATAGATCCAGCGCAAGCCCGTCAGAAATATCTATCATGGAATTTATTTTAAACCCTTTTAAAATTTTTCGCGCTTCGCTGATCCTCGGCATAAAATTTAAATGTTTTCCTTTTATCGAGCCGCCCAAAGCGCCTGTTACAAGTATAACGTCTCCTTTTTTTGCGCCGCTGCGTAAAGTAAGTTTATTTTTTTCAACCTCGCCTATTAATGAAATATCTATAACTATTTTTTTGGCTCTTGACATGTCGCCGCCTACGATGCTTACGCCAAATCTATCGGCGAGGTTTTTAATACCTTTACAGATACCATCCGCAACCGATATATTCAATTCAGGACTTATCCCCAGAGAGACAACGGCATATCTTGGGACACCGCCCATCGCCGCGATATCGCTAATATTGCGGCCGAGCGCTTTCCACCCTATTTGAAAAGGCGCGGATTCCTTCAAATTAAAATGCACATCTTCGATGGCCATGTCGCAGGTAAATAGAAGGTATTTGTCTTTTGTCCATCGAATTACAGCAGCGTCGTCGCCAGCGCCTTTTATAACGGATCTATCGAGACGAAATCCTTTCGACAATCGCTTTATTAAATTTATTTCACCTAAATCTTTTATTTTCACCCCGCACCTTCTTTATCCATCCCGCGCCTTTAAGAAGGTGCGGGGTTCATACGGTTTTTTGAATATGCCTTTTTCGGTGATGATCGCTGTTATTAACTCATTCGGAGTAACATCAAAAGCCGGATTATAGACTTTTACGTTCCGCGGCGCTACCATCCTGCCGCAAAGAGCCCTTACCTCATCGCCGTCACGCTCTTCTATGGGGATCTCTTTACCTGTCTTTATACGAAAATCGAACGTTGACAGCGGCGCGACAACATAAAATGGAACTTTATGGTGATGAGCGAGCACCGCAAGATTGTAAGTTCCGATCTTATTCGCGGCATCGCCGTTTGCCGCGATACGGTCTGCTCCGACGAATATCATATCTATCTTACCTTGCGCCATAATACCTGCCGCCATATTATCGCAGATCAATGTCGTATCAATTCCAGCGCGCATCAATTCCCACGTAGTGAGACGCGCGCCCTGTAATAACGGACGTGTCTCGTCAACATAGGCCTTTATGCGCTTACCCTGCTTATTCGCTTCAAATAGTACGCCGAGCGCTGTGCCATAATCAGCTGTGGCAAGCCCTCCTGCATTACAATGGGTAAGGATCCTTGAGCCTTTCCTGACAAGGCTCGCTCCATAACGGGCCATACGGCGGCAGTTCCTTTTGTCCTCGTAGATTATCTTAAGTGCTTCTTTTAACAGAATATTTTTTATGCGGCTTATCGATTCTTTCCTGTGCCTGTACGCCGCCCCCTTCATCCTCTCGAGCGCCCAGAATAGATTTATTGCCGTGGGCCTTGAGGAACCGATGTATTTAGTTACTTTCTTTAATTCTCCAAAAAACTTTCTAAAATCCTTTGCCTTTGAATCTTTTATACCGACAATTGCGCCAAGCGCTCCGGCTATGCCGAGGGCAGGCGCGCCGCGTATCTCGAGGGCCTTTATTGCCCGCCAAAGCCTATAAATATCGTCAGTAGAAACGTATTTTAGTTTATGAGGCAATAGCGTCTGGTTGATGAATCTTACCTTTCCGGATTTCCAGTAAATAGTCTCTACCGGCATATTAGCCCCACACCATCTTGGTTAAAATATTGCGCTTGATGCTTATCGCTCTATAAGGACAAACCTCGTGGCAGCACAGGCATCTTACGCACTTTTTGTAATCGATCCTGCAATAATTTTTTTCTATCTCTATACAGCTTACCGGACACGCGATCTTGCAAAGGTTGCATCTCCTGCAAATTTCAATATCTATATACGGCTTAAACTTTATTAAAGACGCGATGCCGTTCATAACGCTCCTCGGTAAAAACTTTAAGGGCGTCGTCTGGGGCAGTTTAAAATCTTTAGCGATAAAAGTATCGAGGTCGTCCCCCATGACCTCTATTTTTGACATATCCGCTTCGCCCAATTTAGCCTCATAAGCCTCTTTTGTGACAAGTATATCTAATGGCTTCACGCCCATGATCTTCGCAAGGCATGAATCTATGGCAACCGCGTCCATGCCTGCCATGATAAGATTCATCTTTCTTATTGCGCCTGATGACGGGCCATCGCCTTCCATAGCGATGATTCCATCCACGATCGTAAGATGCGGCCTCGCTATAGAATAAACTTTGGCTATGATCCTGCAAAAATCTTCCTCCTTTGGCGCGCGCGAATGGCATTGGGCCTTATAAAGGCCCACCACCGCGCCAAACATATTTTTAATGGCTGCTGTCAATACGGTAACGGAATGAGTCTTGAGCTTAGGTATCGAAATAACGCGGTCGGAGTCGAATATCTGGCGAGCTATCGGTGTCCCGTTCACGAATCTGGATGCTGTAAATCTCTCTAGCTCAACGCCTTCCTCTTCGGCCATTCTTTTAATTCCTGATTTTTCAAATACCTCGTCGATATTCTTCCCGTACCCGCCAGGGGAGTCACCTATGCAAGGAACCGCGCCCGCGCCCTTAACAAGACGAACAACCGCCCTGACCACTTCAGGGTGCGTATCTACAGCGTCGTCAGGGACACGCGCTGAGAGCAGATTCGGCTTTAATAACACCTTCATGCCCGGCTTAACAAACGTATCGATGCCGCCTATTAAATCCACGGCCCTTTTAACAGCATTGAATACATTCGCCGTTTCATAATCAGGGCATCTAATAATAGAAACTTTAGCCATACCCGACCTGTTTTATTAAAAAAATTAAGAAGACCATGCTCAAATTATGTATGATATGCGCGGTTATCGACGAAACAAGCGTGCCTGTCTTCTCATAAATGTACGCTAATAGAATCCCGAGCGCCATTATAGGGAGAAAGCCTACAATCTGCGTATGCAGCGCGGCAAAGACAGCCGCCGTCATAATCATCGCCCATAATACTCCTAAATATTTCTTCAATGCGCCATACATGAATCCCCTGAAGAATAGCTCTTCTATTATAGGGCCGATTATAGCCGCGAATAGGCTCGAGTAGGTAAGGAACGTGACATCCTTTTCTTTTAAGAACAATTCCACAACCGGCTGCCTTTCGGGAACGTATTTTATGCTATTTATGACAACTGCGGTTATAATCAATAGCGCTATAAGAATAGGTATCAGGGCAATATACCCTACGATACCGTAAAAGACATTCTTAAAAAAATCCTTAGTTGATAGCCCGAGCGCTGCCAACCTCTCCTTATGCCGGTCGATTGTAAAGTATAATATTAGAGCCGCGGCAATTATATCAAGCAGCGAGGTATTGACTATCATTCTGAAATTATCAACTTTCAATATCGGAAAAAGTCTCGAGAGAAATACCTCTGAAAGTATTAAAAGATAAGCAAAAAATAAAAGTAATAGAACTACCTTCCCGACATCCAATAACCCCCATCTAACCGGCCCGGGAATGCGGGTATGCACATCCAGATTCTTTCCCGCTAACTTTGAAGAGAAAATTATCGCGTCGATGACCAGGCCTAGCAATATGAGGCCGAGGATGAGGATAGCGGCAAGGCTGAATAAAATAAGCGCTTCTTTATTCTTATGAAGCGCTTTCTCCATCTCCTGGCGCCTTACTAAACTTTCTTCGAATTTTTTCGCCTTGGCCTCTTCAGCGCTCAAGACGCTTGTAGGTCCGGGGACTACCTTCTGTTTTGATTTTGACTCTCCATGTAAAATGGCGGCTAAATTAAACAGCAAAACGAATACTAATATGAGTATGTATAAACGCTCCCTTTGAATAAATCCGATTATTTTATTCATATGGCCTAACCTACAATCCCTATATATCTTGATCTAAAACTTGCTCCCAAATACTCCGCTATCCTCTCGCATTCTTTAAGACTTACGCCCGGCAGATTCAGACAAGTCACTTCCGCTTTTATATTATTAGCAACGCAGTCTTTGATAAAGTTCATGACCGCTTTATATGAATGGGGCCCGAATCTCGGCTTGCAAATTTTATTATACAGATTCTCCTTATCGGTATTCAGGCTCACTGAAACTTTGTCGACGAGGCCGACTATCTCCTTGACTATAGGCCTCGAATTTATCAGATCGCCGTGGCCGTTAGTGACAAGCCGAATTATCGCGCCTTTCTGTTTCAATTTTCTTGAAACGGCCTTTACTACATTAAGCCGCGTTGTGGGCTCACCATAGCCGCAGAATACTATTTCTCTGTATCTATTAGGGTCGCCTATCGCATTAAGAATTTCTTCAGCAGTCGGCTCCCTATCGAGTTTTAAATTATGCCCTTTCAAAAAAGCCGTTTGCGCCCTTATGCAAAAAGAACAATTATTCGTACACTCATTGGTTATGTTCAGATATAACGAATCTCGTATTTCATAAGCGATCTTGGAATTTTGTTCTTTCAGATTCAACTTAAAAAGTTCATTAGCGTTATGCGTCGTTATTCTTTCTATGTCTTCTTTAGAAAGTCCCGACAGCTTAACCCACTCATCGACAAGGTACGTAAGGTGCGCGGGCTCATTTCTCTTCCCGCGCAGGCCTTCCGGAGAAAGATAAGGCGCGTCCGTCTCCAGAAGAACTCTTTCCATCGGCGCGGCTTTCGCCACTCCTCTTAAAGCTTCGGCTTTCTTAAATGTAAGATTACAAGTAAACGAAATATAAAAACCTATGTCGAGGCATTCTTTCAAGAATTCCCTGCTTCCGGAAAAACAGTGGACGACTCCGGTCAACTGTTTATCCTTCTCATCTTTCAGGATCCTCAACATATCTGAATCGGCCTCGCGTGAATGGATAATTAAAGGGAGTTTTAATTGATAAGCAAGATCTATGAATTTTTTGAATACAATTTGCTGGCTATCTTTGGACGATAGATTTCTGTAGTAGTCTAAGCCGACCTCGCCTATCGCGACTACCTTATCCTGATGGGCTAAATTCTTGATCTCTTCTATTATTTTATCTGTTACTGATCCTGCCTCGTGAGGGTGAATTCCTATTGAGGCATGGACCATATCGTATTTCTTGGCGAGTTCTACCGCGTGACGGCTCCCTTCGATGGAGCTTCCGACATTTATGATCCTTACAACGCCTTTTTCCCTGGCTCTATCTATAACGCTATCGCGATCATTATCAAAATCCTTGAAGTCAAGATGGCAGTGAGTATCAATAATCATTTAATTACCCTTATCAGACTAAGTCTCTATCCGGGGAAATAGCGGCTTGGATTTATTAACTTTTGCTGCGGTTTTTAACCTGCCCCAAACTTTTATATCGGCTAATTTCATTTTTTCCGTGTCTTCTTTTATACCCAGTTGAGCCATTATACTCCTTGAAGCGCTCGGCATAAATGGATATATCGATAGAGAAATTATCCTAAGCGCTTCTAATAGACTATAGAGCAAAGAAGCAAGCTCATCCGCCTTCTTCTCTTTCGACAGGGCCCACGGCTTTGAATCCTCTATCAATTTATTAGCGGTATTTATAACATCCCATATTTTTGACAATACGCCCGCAAAATCCAATTGCGGCATCGCATCATTTAATTCCTCCGCTAAACTAATTGCCTTGGTTTTTAACTCTTCCGCGCCCTTGACGTTAGAGCTTTGACCTTTGACTTCCGGCACTTTACCTTCAAAGTATTTTTCGACCATCGTAAGCGTTCTATTCAATAAATTTCCCAGATCATTAGCGAGATCGCTGTTATATCTCAAAATAAGAGTCTCTTCGCTAAAAGTTCCATCGAGTCCGAACGATACCTCCCTTAGTAGAAAATATCTGTACGCATCTATGCCATAGTCTTCTATCAATTTAAGCGGTTCAATCACATTGCCTTTAGATTTGGACATCTTCTCGCCCTTAACTACCCACCATCCATGGGCAAATATCGTATTGGGCGGCTCGATGCCAAGCGCATGCAGTATAATCGGCCAATAGACCGCGTGGTGACGTAAAATATCCTTGCCTATGATATGGAAATCCGCCGGCCAGTATTTTTTGAAACGCGCCATATCATGCGGATAGCCTATGCCTGATATATAGTTTATGAGCGCGTCAAACCACACATACGTTACAAAATTCTTATCGAACGGTATCTCTATGCCCCATGACATACGGCTCTTCGGCCTCGATATACATAGATCGAGAAGCGGCTCTTTCAAAAATCCCAGGACCTCATTCTTGCGGAAATCGGGTTTTATAAAAGCAGGGTTAGAATTTATGTGATCGATGAGCCAGTTTTGGTATTCTGACATCTTAAAAAAATAATTTTCCTCGTAGAGTTTTTCTAGCTGCCTCTTGCAATCAGGGCACAGCCCGTCATCGCTTTGCGCGTCAGACCAAAATGTCTCGCAAGGAGTGCAGAACCAGCCTTTATATATTTTCTTATAGATATTGCCTTCTTTGTATAACTTATCCAATATGACTTGCACGCTCTTTATATGATAATCGTCCGTCGTCCTTATGAAATAATCATATTGGACATCGATCTTATGCCATAGATTCTTGAAGATCAGGACTATCTCGTCTACAAACTTCTTCTCTTCGCCTTCTTTCAAGCCTTTGGCGAGAGCCGCCCTTTCTATCTTCTCGCCATGCTCATCTGTCCCTGTCATGAAGAAGACATCATAGCCCTTCATACGGTAGAACCGTGATAGGGCGTCTACCGCGATATTGGTATATGAATGGCCTATGTGTGGTTTTGAATTTACGTAGTAAAGCGGGGTTGTGATGTAGAATTTACTCATTATTGCTTATACGGCACTTCGATCAGGCTTCCGTCATCAAGCTCAACGGTTGCTGATCGCTTGATGGCATTAATACCTATAACCTTGCCTGAGCCTTTTTCTGTTTTTATGACGTCTCCTTCGCGCGGGGCGCCTTTCATCAGCTCTTTATAAGTCTTATGCTCGTAACTCAGGCAGCACATAAGTCTGCCGCAAAGGCCCGATATCTTGGTCGGATTAAGCGGGAGGTTCTGCTCTTTGGCCATCTTTATCGTAACCGGTTCAAAATCCTTTAAAAACGTCGCGCAACACAACACTCTCCCGCAAGGCCCGAAACCACCCAGCATCTTGGCCTCATCGCGCACACCTATCTGCTTTAACTCTATCCTTGCCTTGAATACGTTCGCCAGGTCTTTTACGAGGTCCCTAAAGTCGATCCTGCCTTCGGCCGTGAAATAAAACATGATCTTCGAGCGGTCGAAAGAAAATTCGGCGTCTATGAGTTTCATCGCAAGGTGACGTTCCTGTATCTTCTTGGAGCAGGTATCCATGACCTCTTTTATCTTCTTCTTGTTCTTCTCTATCTGGTGCATGTCCCATGGGTTCGCCTTTCTTATCACCTTTCGCAACGGCTCTTCGACATCCGAATCGAGTATGACTTCAGCTTCTGAGATCGCCTGCCCGTAGTCTAACCCCCTGTCGGCTTCTACGACCACATAATCTCCCGTCTTAAACTTCATCCCGCCCGTTGAGTAATAAGAGATCTTTCCCGCGTCCCTTAACCTTACCTGAATTACTTCGTACATTAACTCCCCCGATTTATTTTAATACCTAATACGCTCATCGCGAGCTTTTGGTTAACATTCCGATCTAAATAGGTAAAAGTTGATACGATATTACTTATGACGTCTTCGAGATATTCAAAACTCATCCGCCTTGCTTCGTTAGAGATTATATCTTTTTTGTCGATATTTACAAGCATATAATCTTCTAATCCAACCTTCATATTAAGTATATCTCTGTACCAGCTTAAAAGTATATTCAGATAAAGCCTGAAATCTTCTTTACGGACATTGTCAAAATCTAAATTCAACGGTCTGGACGAAATGCTTTTCATGAGCGAAGCCCTTTTGGTAAAAATATCATCGTCTTTAAATCTCATCGCCTCGCCGAGCCTGCCGCCTGATAGGTGCGCCAATATGTGCGCGGGTGTTCCATCGAGTAAATATTCTTTTGTCAAAATCCCTTCTATCTCTTTCAGTTTTAATGGGAAGAATCTGACTACCTGAGAGCGTGATACGATAGTATGGAAAAGCGCCTTTAGATTTTCAGTTATTAATATAAGGATAGAATCGGCCGGAGGCTCTTCCAGGGTCTTTAGTAACGCGTTCGCTGCCTCATGCTTCATATCTTGAGCGCCGTCTATTATATAAACTTTCTTCCTTGCCTCAAATGGCTTAAGATAAATATCCTTTATGATCTGGCGCACATCTTCTATCTTGATAGAGCCGCCCTCTTTCTGGGGACTTATAATAGATATGTCCGGATGCAAAGACTCGTTTATTTTTTTACATGACAGGCACATTTCGCACACCTCGTATGAGGAGGCCCTCTCGCAGTTTAAGGCCTTCGCAAAATTTATTGCGGTAAGGCGCTTTCCAACGCCGTCGGGTCCGGAAAATATATAGGCGTGAGATAATCTATTATTACTTATCGCTGATTTTAGAAATGACACAGCGCTATCTTGACCTTTTAAATCCGCGAAGGACAATCTCCGCCTCTTCTCTTATATGCGCCTGAACCTTATTGATCGCTCCGTCAACCTTTATAACCTTTATTCTCTTGGGATTCTTTTTTGCCAATTTCAAATAGCCCGCCCTAACCCTTTTATGATAAGCGATATCTTTTGACTCCATCCTGTCGGCGCCTTTTTTACGGGCCCTTTTCAGGCCTTCCGCGGTATCTATATCCAAAAGAATGGTAAGATCGGGGACCACGCCATCCGTCGCTATTCTATCGAGCGTCTTTATCACCGTCAAATCCACACGACCGCCATATCCCTGGTAACTTACTGTGGCATCGCTGAACCTGTCGCTTATAACCATAGAGTTCTTATCAAGCGCCGGTTTTATTATCTCTTTCATAATCTGCGCGCGGCATGCCTCGAACAAAAAAAGTTCGGCCAAATCCGATATCCGTATGCCGTTCGAATTTAGAAGCACTCTTCTTACCGCTTCGCCGAGCTTGGTCCCGCCAGGCTCACGCGTATACACAGAATTGAGCCGTATTTTTTTCAGGTATTCAAAGAGAAGCATGGATTGCGTGCTTTTACCGCAGCCCTCAATGCCTTCGAATGTGATAAGTATGCCTCTTCTTAAGGCTTCCTTCGCCATGTCGTTCCGTCTTTTGTGTCCTCGAGTATGATGCCTTTCATCACCAACCTATCTCTTATAAGATCAGACTTTTTAAAATCTTTTGAACGCCGCGCCTCGTCCCTTTCCTCTATTAATTTTAGAATATCATTCTTGTCGATTTCTTCTTTCGAAATAAGTTTTGAGAGATTAAGGCCAAAGACCGAAGCCAGTTTTGTCAAAACTCTTTTTATAACAATGAGTTCATTAACCTCGTATTCTGTAAATGACGTTTTCCCTTGCATATATATATTAGCGTAAGTTACGAGATCGAATAATACCGCCAATGCCATGGGTGTATTAAAATCATCATCCATCGCCTCTTCGAATCGCGTTGTAGAATTTGTAGACGCCGTGGTAACTTTTTTTATTTTAAACCGCGGTTCCGGCTCCTTGATCTTATCTAATTTATCAAACAGGATCAAGAATCGCTCTTTCTGGGACATCATCTCTTGTATCTTCTCTTCGGTATAATCCACAGGATGCCTGTAATGAGTGTTCAGAAAAAGCAATTTCAGATAATCCGCGTCTTTATACTTAGATATAAAATCTTTTATAGATACGAAATTACCCAAAGATTTGGCCATCTTTTCGTTATTGATAGTCAGGAGGCCGTTATGTATCCAGTATCTGGCAAAAGCCTTACCCGCCCCTTCGGACTGAGCTATCTCATTTTCATGGTGCGGAAATATGAGATCGACTCCTCCGCCGTGGACATCGAATTCATCACCCAGTATATCGGAACTCATCGCGGAACATTCTATGTGCCAGCCCGGACGGCCCATTCCCCAGGGACTATTCCATGAGGGCTCTGTATCTTTCGCTTTTTTCCATAACGCGAAATCGAGCGGATCTTTCTTATCCTCTCCCGAAGAGCCCCTCGCCCCTGCCTCCATCTTATCAAGATTCTGATTTGACAGCTTTCCGTAATCCTTAGCCTTCCTTATATTGAAATAGACATCGCCGTTCGCCTCGTAAGCGCGTCCTCTCTCTATAAGAAGCCCGATAAATTTAACCATCTTGGAGATATATTCTGTCGCCTTAGGTTCTTTATCCGGGCCGCCAATCCCGAGTAATGCCATATCCTCGTGGTACGAAGCGAGGTATTGCCGCGATATTTGACCGGCGGCCTCTTCTAGGCTGATGACTGAAAGCTGATGGCTGAAAGCTGACCGCGCTTTGTCAATAATTTTATCATCCACATCAGTGACGTTCCTTACAAACGTCACTTCGTATCCTCTGTATTCAAAATAACGGCGGATACAATCAAATATGTAGGCGCTTCTGGCATGTCCGATATGCGGCTCATCGTAGACAGTTGGGCCGCATATATACATTCCTATCTTGCCTTTTTTGAGGGATACGAATTCTTCTTTCGTCCTTGTGAGAGAATTATATATCTTCACCTAAGCACCTTCTCCGTCCATCCCGCGCCTTTAAGAAGGTGCGGATGTTCACCCCGCACCTTCTTCCGCCACGTAAGCCTTCTTTAGAAGGTGCGGGGTTCACTTCTCTAATCTGTCTAACCTCTCCTTCAGCTCTTCTATCTCCTGTAATAGCGGATCTAGGACATGGATATGGTCCAAACTTACATCAATCTTTTTACCGTCCTGCTTTGTGATCCTGCCAGGCACTCCCACAATAGTCGAGTTATTCGGCACATCCTTAATAACAACGGCATTGGAACCAATATAAGAATTATCACCTATCGTAATATTCCCTAAAACTTTAGCGCCGGCGCCGATAACCGCATTATCTCCTATCGTCGGATGACGTTTTCCTTTTTCCTTGCCTGTCCCGCCAAGCGTAACGCCCTGATACATGGTGACATTATCACCGATTATCGCGGTTTCACCGATAACTATACCCATGCCATGGTCTATAAATAGACCTTCGCCTATTCTAGCGCCAGGATGTATCTCGATTCCGGTAAGAAAGCGCCCTAGTTGTGAAATCCATCTTGGCAGAAACGGTATGCGCATTTTCAAAAATGCTTTGGCTATCTTGTGGAATACCAGCGCGTGCAGGCCCGAGTAGGTCAGCAGCACCTCTAAGAAGCTTGTCGCAGCAGGATCACGCTCAAAGACAGCCTTTATCTCTTTTCTGAAAGCTGCCGCGACAAGCAACCAGAAGATTACTAGTATCAAAATTATATTCAGCAGCAAACTAAGGCAGATTGTCATGTCTCACCTCTTTTTCAAGCGTCGCGACGGCATAAGCCGCTATCGCGTCGCCTTTACCAATAGAACCCACGCCCTCATTGGTAGTCGCCTTTATGTTAATCCGTGATTTGTCTACGCCTAAAATTTCGGCAATCACTTCTACCATCTTATCTTTGAACGGATAGATCTTTGGCTCTTCTGCTATTATTACTGTGTCGACATTATTTACAACGTAATTTTTTGACGCGGCCATTTCCGCTACTTTCTTCAGTATCTCTTTACTCTGTATATCCTTATAATCTGGATCGGTGTTCGGAAAATGCTCGCCGATATCACCCAGCGACAGCGCGCCCAAAAGCGCATCCGCTATGGCGTGTAAGACCACGTCTCCGTCCGAATACCCTATCAGCCCTTTTACATAAGGTATATCAACTCCGCCTAAAAAGAGCGGCCTTTCCTCGACAAGCCTGTGTATGTCGTATCCTATGCCTATTCTTACCCCGCTCTTTTGACAAACCAATCCGTTATCGCGCATATCTCTTTATCATCTTTCCGATTATATTATTCATTAATCTTATCCAATAAAAGCTGTACGTCAAAAGGGCTTAGGATCATATCAGCGCCTCCGCTATTTTTAAATCCTCTTTGGTAGTTACCTTTATATTGCGGGCCGAGGATTTAAGTATCTTAACGGTCTTACCCAAGCGCTCCAAAACACAAGCGTCATCAGTCATATTCAGATTACCTTTAATACGGCTTAATGCTTTTTTCAGGATATCGTATCTGAAGGTTTGCGGCGTTTGCGCGCTCCATAAATATTTTCTATCGAGCGTTCTTTCGACAAACAAATTCTTGTCGACTAATTTTATGGTGTCAGTCGTAGGTCGCGCGGCCACGCACCCGCCGAATTTCTTTGCGTAACGAATGGAATCTCTTATTGTTCTTGTCTCGGGAAATGGCCTTGCGCCGTCATGGATCAAAACTATATCGCAAGGCTTGTCGATCGCTCTGAAGCAATTTCTAACGGACTCTGTACGCGTCTTCCCGCCTTTAACTATCCCGATTACTTTCTTAAAACCGTATCTATTTATTATTTCTTTTAGGCGCTCTATGGATTCCGCTTCAACCGCAATTATTATACCGTTAATATATTTGGCCGCGGCAAGAGCTTCGAGCGAATACGCTATTAAGGGTTTACCGCCCAATAGCACGAAGGGCTTCTTTTCTTTGGACTTCAGCCTTTTCCCCGAACCGGCTGCCGGGATTATCGCGACAGTCTTCACCCCGCTCATTCTCCTATTCATTACCCTGCCCTTAAGAATGGGCGGGGTTCATCCCCGCCCCTTTTTATAGACATTTTCTCTTTTGAGGAAAGGGCGGGACTCATCTACCTTTCCAGCCGCCTTGCTGCCTCTGCCCTTCTTCTAATTTCGCGAATATCATCCTGCCTGCCGATGTCTGAAGCACGCTCGTAATAGTGGCTTTTATGACCTGCCCTATTAAATGCCTTGTATTATCTACAACGACCATTGTCCCGTCGTCGAGATATCCTACGCCCTGGTTATATTCCTTACCTTCCTTAGAGATCCGCACTTCCATGGTCTCGCCTGGCAAGACTACCGGACGCAACGCATTGGCAAGTTCATTTATATTAAGCACTATCACGCCTTGCAGCTCAGCTATCTTGTTCAAATTAAAATCGTTGGTGGCGACCTTCGCTCCGAGGAGCTGAGCAAGCTTCACCAATTTTGCATCGACATCTTTTATCTCAGGGAAGTCATCCTCCTGTATCTTCACATTCAGGGCAGAATCTTTCTGTATCTTATTCAATATATCGAGGCCGCGCCGGCCTCGGTTCCTTTTCAGCGAGTCCTGTGAATCAGCTATCTGTTGTAATTCCCTCAAAATGAATCTCGGGATCACTATACGCCCTTCTACAAATTTTATCCGCAATATATCGGCTATCCTTCCGTCGATAATAACGCTCGTATCAAGTAGAACTACGTCCTCTCGCTCATCCTGCCTAACGAATTTAATATAAGGAATTATGAGATTAAATTCGTCCTTTCCTCTCATGGCGATGACCATTCCTAAATAGCAGAATATGAGAATGAGGATTATCTGCAGTGACGAGAATAATTCTATACTCATCGGAATAAGTTTCAGGACACTCGTCAATATCCATGCCATGAAGAAACCGAATATGAGGCCGAACACAGCCGCCGATAGGTTTCTTATCGAAAATCTTCTCATGACGACTTCTATTACAACGATAAAGCTGGCGCTGATCAAGCCTGCAACGGCGCCGGCGGCCCGCCATGTAATACTGTAATCACCCAATAACGCGCCGACATAATATCCCACTATTGTACTTACTATAACGAAAAATACCCTTAAATATAATACGGTCATAAATTATCCCCCTCGTCCTGTCATTATCTCGGCCTATTTAACAACTTCCAAGGATTTCTTTTTATATCCTCGGTAAACTCCTCGAGGTTCTTATATACTTTATCATCTGTCAATAACTTTCCCACAGTTCCTTCCCCGTTCTTTAGTCTATTCACTATGACGGTAACGGAATCGGTCAGGCCTGCCAGATTCTCATAAACTTTAGTCAAAGAAGTCGGGTCCCTGCCCATTAAAAGGTCGCCGTCTTTTAAGAATCTTTTACCGCAGGCACCGGGAAATATCTCCAGATATTTCTCACCCATGAATCCAAGAGTATTTATTGTAGCCGCGGCATCGTCCTCTATCTTAACGCCTTCCTTGATCCACGCATTTAGCTCGGCCCTTGTCCTCTTCTCCTTCTCGTCGTAATATACTCTAAGGCCGTCGATCTGGCCAACTCCTACTCCGGCGAGCCTGACAGGGGCGCTGGGTCCGATGCCATCAACGAAACCAAAGTCCACCTTGATGTGATAGCCTTTTTTTATAAAATTTATATCCCCTATCGAAAAGACGATGATGAAAAGGACAGCAATGCCTATCATTATGAATATGCCGACCTTCAATTCAAAAACCCTTATGTTATCCATTTATTAACCTCCAA
>Ga0156238_147_pt1 | contig 18619 bp, 17 predicted proteins | sample RifCSPlowO2_12_FD_107885 | JGI IMG/M metagenome (GOLD analysis project Ga0156238, IMG submission 107885) | Omnitrophica bacterium RIFCSPLOWO2_12_FULL_45_13
CAAGGGAAAAGGCGCCCAAGGGGGAAGATGGTCCCCGGTCGCCATATCGCTTGCTATAGGGCCGACGACGCTTTCCCCCACAAAGGCAAAGCCCTTCTCGGTTATCACCGGCAAGAGATCTACGGCAAATGTTGCGGTGCCCGGCATCCTTAGCGCTATAGGCAGCCAGCATATTAGTTCTAGAACAAAGACGGCTTCTTACGCAGGAGGAGCCGCGTGCCCAACGGGCACGGAGAGCCGCGCCTCTCAAGGAAGATATAAATCCGGCTTGATCGGGAGAGTAGGGGTTGCCGCAGGGATGGGCCTACTGGCGGCGCGGGAGAGGGGCCCGGGGAGCGCGATAAAAGGCCTCAAAGCCACTTTCGATGTGACAGGCCGCGAAGCGGCGCTCACCGACATTCGGCTTAGAGCGACCATAGATAACCAGGGGACTCGCCGCATTGTGTATATCGATACGCCGATAGATTTCGAACGGAGAAAAAAAGTGGCGAATGGCGAGACCTGACCCCTGACCTTCTTAAGTAACGGCCCACGTTCCTTTTAGGGTCCAGTCATTATAGGCGCCATAATCATCCTTTACATATAGATACATATTCTTTTTCTTTGCGCCGATAAAGGTGGGTTTAAAGACAACATTCCAATTAACGGTTAAAGTATTGCCTGACCCCGAGATAGTCGTCGAGGCACAGTTAAGTTTCGCGTATGAGTTGCCAATAACGTTGTTTGAGCCGGGAGCGTAACCACCGAGCCATGCGGTATTGGCATTATTACGTATATAGAGCTTGTTTGTATTCTGATTATAGTAGCCATAAAAGCACCTTGAACCGCTTGTTGAGGTGTTTATCAAAAGATTCACATACTGTATATCCTGCCAGCCATCAGCGTCAGTATAAGTGGCAGTAAAATTTACTGCCTTCTTCGCGCGAGATGAGCCTGAAGAAGGAATAATAGCGCCGACAAGCGGCGCGTTATTGATAAAGACAGAAATAGTGTCAGAAGGATCGCTTTCATTGGCCGGCTGGGCATTGTCTACCGCGGTGACGCGGTAAAGATGCCGTCTGCCGGGAGGATTTGTATCGGTGTATACCGTAGGAACTATGAGGAGCGTGTTAAGCGGGATAAATGTCGCGCCTTGGTCATCACTGCGGTATATGCGATAACCAACAACGTCAGCTTCAGAATTAGCGTCCCATGACAGCGTTATTGAATTACCGCTTATGGTTTCCAAAAGCCCTTGAGGCGCCGAAGGTTTAAACTCGTCGCCTAAAAAGGCGATGTCATCGATATATATAGCGCCTCCGCCGGGCTTCGTATTGGTAAAGGAAATATTATCAGCCGCTGTTAAACGCATCCCTTTTTCGGCAAAATCTCTCAGCGGAATTCTGACCCCTGTCCACTGCGACGTAATCACTCCGCGCGTTGTAATCGCTCCGACGGGATAATATTTTGCGATAGGCAGCTTTATTTCGGTTGCTTCGAGCGGATTACCAAAAGGATCGGCCACGCTGTCTTTTAACCCTACGCTGTATTCTTCTGTTCCGGTCTCTCCTTTAATCCAGAATGAAAGCGTGTCCCAGCGGCTTAGATCGTGGTTCTTTAAGATAATAAATCCCCCCGAATCGATATTATCGGAAGCGGAAATTCGCTGGGCCCACTGCTGCGGCCCATAGGGAAGGGTTGGGAAGGGGTCGTCAATCCAGGCGTAACTAATGGCGCCATCTCCAAATTGATACGAATTGCCTCCGAATGAATTAGGATCTATGCCGCCGCCATTTGGGTCTTCATGAGGCGAAGGCGGGTTGTCGTCAAAATTCAGGATAAATGGCTCGACCGCGCCGGTATTGAATCCCGCGTTCCGCATCCCTGCCTGAATAAACTGATTACGCATGGCCATTTTCCATATAAGGCCCCTCGTATAATTTTCTATACTGCCTGCCGCGGGCCCCATGTCTAAACCAATAATATAGGCCGCGAAATGGCCTATTTGCGGCGCGTTGTAGGGCCTGCCTAAATTGAAAGAATTCATAAAGCCATAACGGCCGACCAGGGCATCATAGCCGCTTTCATTTGCTTGAAAACGAGTGAGCATGTTGCGCGTAAAATCGATTGTTTGACGCGGCGTGAACGGTGTCGAGCCGAGAGGCGCTGAAAGCAAAACCGTCCCGCTATCGTTATTGAGGGCAATATTATTGGGCGAGAAATCATCCCATGACATCACAATCGGCTGCAGCACGGCATAACCGGTATATGACGGAGTCCCGGCCATAATACCCCAGCTATTTGGCCCATACGTCTCATAAGGCTGGCGCAGAGTTTGGTCAGGGCTTGAAGGATCTCCTCCGAATGCATGGCTATTGAGATTAATGCAGTATTGCCGATTGGCCATGGAGGCGCTGATTGAGTTTGCAAAAAAATCTGTCTGCCATCGGTCGCGCCGCGCTCTAAAATCAGCGAAGAGGTGCGAGTATTGATGATTATGGAGCGAACCGGCATGGATATAATGAAATTCTGCCGCGGAGTTCCTATAACCGGATTCTTGGATAGTGTTGGGCATATTCGGCACAAACGCGAAATTTCGCGGGTCTTCTACGGGAAAAAGATGCGCATATTCATAGGGAAACATCCGGCTCGTTCCGTAGGTCAAGGCGTCCCATGCCGATGACGGTATTGCCATAGATGTGTCGCCGTTCCCCATGGATAGAAAGAGTAGAATCATAAGCTCTGAATACCTATTCCATAAATCGAGCGTCCGGCCGCCCTCAAACGCGCCCGCGCTGTCCTCAATCCATCCTTGGTATAAGAATGTTCCATTATAGAGCCAATTCCAGTCTGTGTTTAAATAAAGCTGCCGGGCTAACTGTTCAACCTCGGTTCCTTTATAATATTCCGCGGCTGCCAATGCGCCGGCAACGAAGAGGGCATGGTCAATTGTAGATATCTCGCTGTCAGGATAGCGAAAGCCGTAATCATCTACAAAATGATATAAATATCCATGGCGGTTTCCCTGTTGATTCGGCGGTGAGCCAACTTTGTCGTATGTCGAGCGCTGCAACTGAACTGCGCGTGAAAGCAGGGCGCGGATACGCTCATATGCGGCGCTGTGGTTGACCCAGCCGCGATCGTCGGCAGCAACATACGCTATCATGCTAAACCCTGTCGTCGCGATTGAGTTAAAATTGCCGCTATAGTCGGCGGGATTATTATAGTTCGCTTTATCGGCTGTGAAATAATAATAGGGCCGCGATTGTTCCCAGAAGTAAAGAAATGCCTTCCCCGCAAAAAGATTCAGCAGCTGGCCTTCTGTCATGCTGTTTGCGGCGGTGTAAAGGCGGGGATTTGTCCCGCAAAAAAATTCGTCGCGGGTAGTCAGTCGATCGCCGTCAGAATCAATTTCCGCGTCGGCAGGGTCGTCTGGGTTAAAGCCATTGCCTGCCTCCCATTGATCCGGCATGAGATCGCCGTCAGCGTCAATGTCATCGTAGGCAAGGGCATCTGTCTGTGTAAACATCGCCAGGCTTAAAATAACGACAAAAGCCAAAATCAGAAAATTATTATCCGTCTTTTTCATTGTTGCCAGTATACCTTATAGGAAAAAGATAAGCAAGAAAATAAGATAAATTTTAAAAAATAACTTTTTTATTTCGAACTAACATGTTACAATACGCCTAAAGGGGGCCGCTCATGGTAAAGATGAGGCGCTTATCGGATAAATTGGGGTTCACTCTTGTAGAGGCTTTATCGGCGGCTATTATTTTGGGCATAGGCCTCTTTGTTTTAGGAACTGTTTTTTTACAGGAGTTCTCCGTTATCAATAAATTAAGAGAGATGACGCTTGCGACGTTATCCGCCCAGGAGGAGATCGAACAGGTCAGGGGCGAGTCCTTTGATGTTATCAAAAACCTTGGCTCGTCTTTTACCGCCTCCGGCTTCAATTACTTAAATAATCCGGTGGGCACGATAACGGTTGATAATATTTATGGCAACGACAACATAAGAAGGGTCTCCGTTACCGTAAGCTGGGCATCTCGTTCCGGCGCTACTTTATCAAAAAGCCTTGTGACTTTAGTGACACGCAGCGGCATCGATAAACAATGACCAAAAAAATGGAGCCACGTCCATACATCCGGCGCGGCATACGCCGAAGTATTCCGTCAATTCCCAATCGACTGCGAAGACGGGCAAAAGGATTCTCATTAGCCGAGCTTCAGGTAGCTATAATCATCACGGCTATCGTATTAGTGGCCAGCCTCTCTTTATACATAAGTCATTGGCGGACTTTCCTTATAGGTAATGCCTATATAGATGTATATTCAAATTCAAGGCTGGCGGTGGACTGGATGGCAAGGGATATCAGATGGGCGGCGCAAGTAATGCCAAGCTCAGACTACGGCTCTTATGCAACATCTGACAATAGCCTGGTCATTAAGATCCCGTCCATAGACACATCGGGTAACGTTATGAACGGCTATTATGACAACATTATTTATCAATTACAAGGCAGCAACCTGCGGCGCATCGTACAGATAGACCAGCGGCTGTCTTCGTCGACAAGCGGCAGGCAGAATGAAACACGGATTATCGCTAAATATTGCAGTTCGTTAACTTTCAGCTCTAAAAACAGCTCTGGTAATGTTGTCGCATTATCGCAGTTCTCTAGTTCAGAAATGTCTACTATCAACTATATAGCTATATACCTGCCCTTAAGCGAGACGGTTGCTTCTCTAAGCGGGGCGGGAACAGGAACCGCGCAGCTAACTCCGACTACGATAGTTAAGCTGCGCAATAAATAATGGTTTGCGCCGGACATAATATGAAAAAGAATCTCAGGGGTTTCGCGTTAATCACTTCTGTTTTAATCATATCCATTTTAATACCTCTTGTGATAGCCTACATAGCCAGGGTTACCGCCGAATACCGTTTTACATCAAAATTTTATAACTCAATCGCCGCTTTTAATCTGGCGGAGGCAGGGATAGAAAGAGCTTTATGGGAGATAAACTATAACGACAGCGTATTTAGCGGTTGGAGCTCCTCTGTAGATGGCGGCGGCAATACAACTATCACGAGCCCCGCCTCTCCCGCTCCTTCTCTCGCAACCTTAGCAGGCCAAACCATAGGGGAGTATACCGTAACTGTATATATTCCTTCAGCCCAAAACCCAGTAACCATAACATCCACGGGTTTTGCGCCGAACAAACTTTCAGCAGACGAAGAAAGAACGATTATACTGCAATGTGAAAAAAACTACCAATTTACAAGGGGTATCGTAGGCCTTAATAGCGTTAAGTTTAGCGGAGGAGCTTATTCGGATAGCTATGACTCCTCCAAAGGCCCTTATAACTCGGATATAACTAGCCCGCTTTATAACGCCGGCCAACAGAGCAGTGTGGCAAGTAATGGATCTATAACGCTAAGCGGCGGCTCATATATTTATGGGGACGCAAATCCTGGGCCAGACTATCCTTTTAATCCTCCACCGTCGCCAACGGTAGTAACAGGTTCGTATGCTACTTTACAAGCCCCGCTGCAGCTTGACCCTATCCCGCCTGCGGAGATTAGCAGCGCGAGCACAAATAATAATAACGCGGTTATCGATCCCGCGATATTACCTCCTGGCACATACGCGCTTGTTCTAAACAGCGGAGGCGCCCTAACCCTGCCCCAGGGCACCTATTATTTTACTTCGATTAAACTAACAGGAGGTTCAAGCATACAAGTTTCAGGGCCTGTAAAAATATATGTTGACGGCGGCGAGATAGACTCCTCCGGCGGTTCATTCGTAAATAGCGGCGTCCCAAAAAATTTACTTATATTGTCTACCGGCCCCGAAATTGAACTAAGCGGCGGTACCAGTTTTATCGGATGTATCTACGCTCCTACAAGCAACATAAAGAATAGCGGAGGATGCACTATCTACGGCGCCATCGTTTGCGGGTCTAACGTGGATAGCGGCGGAGCGGCGCTTCATTTCGATATAGACCTGTTAAAGATATCCCCAAACTTCGGAACTTATAAAATCACTTATTGGCAGGAAATAAAGCAGTAAGCCCGTCTTGAGCCATCATGCCGGAAAATAAAGCAGGAAAAATTTTAACCATTCTAAAGAAGCGATATCCTGGCTTCACTACAGCTCTTCTGCATCAAAATCCGCTTCAACTTCTGGTCGCGACTATCCTCTCCGCGCAGTGCACTGATGCCAGGGTCAACATCGTAACCAAGGAACTTTTCAAGAAGCGCAAAACCGCCCAGGATTTCGCCGATGCCAATCTTAAGGCATTTGAGCGGGAGATCCACTCAACGGGCTTCTACCACAATAAAGCTAAAAATATAATCGCCGCCGCCAAGATGATCATAGACCGGTTCAATGGCAAAGTGCCTGATTCAATGGAAAAATTGATCCAGTTGCCAGGGGTCGCGCGGAAGACCGCAAATATAGTTCTCTCGCACGGATATAACAAGATAGAGGGCATCGCGGTAGATACGCATGTCCGGCGCTTAAGTTACCGCTTAGGCCTGACGAAGAATCAGGATCCGGAAAAGATCGAAATGGATCTGATGAAGATAACCGAAAAGAAAGACTGGGCGCGTTTAAGCGATCTATTGATCGCGCATGGAAGAGCTATTTGCGGCGCGGCGAAGCCGAAGTGCTTAGAGTGTGTTCTGGGCAAAATCTGCCCGTCGAAAAAAATCTTTTATCCGAAATAAAATTCCGCCTCAACTTCTATTTGCGCTGAGGCGGAATTCATGGTGGACGGAACAGGGCTCGAACCTGTGAACCTCTTGAATGTAAGTCAAGCGTTCTACCAACTGAACTATCCGTCCTACTATACCCAACTACTAAGGCCTTCTATCCATCCCTTAATTTTTGAACAAGTGTAAACATCGCCTATTACTATACTAAAAGTACCCATAGGCAAAGTATCTCTTTTGCGCTTGCTGGCTCTACTAATAGCTAAGAGAGGCTTATTAAATTGTTTAAGTGCTATCATGCTGATTCTTGACCAATATTTTTCTGCTTGTTTCACATCCAAATGAGGATGAATAAAAACCTTTCCCCGAAATTTGCTTTCTGGCACTTTACATATTTTCCTAAAAAAAAGCATTATTAATCTTATCATAGAGGGATCTGTATTTGCAAAAATAATCTCATTTCTGCTTGCTTTATACCCCTCAGCCCAATAGAGAGCGGCACCTATCATTTTTAATAATTCGTTTGAATATTTTCTGGGAATTTCTTTTTTTGATCCCAGTCTAATGGCGCTTCGAATTCTTTCCCATTTTTGCCTACTGCTATTAGGATGCTTTGCAGCTTTGGCGCGGCCTTTATCTTGGTTGGACTTTAACTGTATTATCTGGGCATCTGTTAACTCTATATCGGATATCCACCTGCTAATTGTGCTCTTAGAACATTTAACTTCAGCGGATATTGCCCGCAAGGACAATCCTTGAGAGCGCAATACACGCGCTAATTTTCTTTCTTTTGTTTTCATTATAGAACCTACAAACTATTTATGTATCAATATAGCATAAAGGTTCTTATATTTCAAACATTATTTATCAAAGAGCGGCTGCGCTGTTACTTTCTTGAACCCGGCTTAGTGACCGCTATATTTTTCTTACAAAGCGGGCAATTCTTTTCTTCAAAAGTCTCTACGCTCATCTTGGCAAGCGCTTGAAAAGGAACGCCGAAATCTAATTTTTGGGAACTTCTGTCAATGACGCTTCCGACGCCGATGACCTTGCCGCCCAAGGCCCTTACGACATCTATGACTTCTTTTGTCGAGCCGCCGGTCGTTATAACATCCTCCACGACAAGAACCTTTTCGCCTTTTTCTATTGAAAAACCCCTGCGCAAAACCATCCTGCCTTCCTGCGTCCCCTCCGAAGAATGCCTCTCTGTAAATAATCCCCTCGCGCCGAAAGCCCTCGCGACTTCATAGGCTATCGTTATACCGCCGAGCGCTGGAGCTACTACAACGTCTACTTTGGTTTTAGAGAATTTTTTGGCAAGCGCCTTTGAAAGCTTTTGCGCTATGTCCGGATATTGCAGGACGAGGGCGCATTGCAGATACTTTTCACTATGTAAACCGCTCGATAGTTTGAAGTGCCCTTTCAGAAGCGCGCCATATTTATCGAATAGCGATAGAATTTCTTTTTCCGTCATTATTTTATCTCTTCTAAAATCTTTTTCACAGCCACTAAAGGATCCGGCGCTTCTATGATAGGCCTGCCGACTACGATAAAGTCAGCGCCGTTATCAACCGTTTCTTTAGGCGTCGCGATCCTCTTTTGGTCATCTGTTGCCGCGTCAGACGGCCTTACCCCGGGCGTAACTATAAGAAAATCGCCGCCAAAATCTCTTCTTATTACTTTTACCTCGGAGGGGGATGCCACAACACCGTCAAGCCCCGCATCTTTGGCGATCCCCGCAAGCCTCAAAACCTGGGTTTCCATATTATCATTTATGCCTATTTTTTCCAAACTATTTTTGTCCATGCTCGTAAGAATTGTCACGGCTATTATCTTTGGCTGATTCTGCTTCGCTTTTTCAGCTTCATCTCTTGCCGCTTCGGCGGCCTTTTTCATCATGTCTATCCCGCCCAGCGCGTGAACGTTTAACATGAAGACACCCAGCCTTGATGCGGCGGCAGCCGCCCTTGCCGCCGTATGTGGTATATCATGAAATTTGAGATCCAAGAATACTTCGCACCCGTTCTTTTTTACTTCTCTTACTATCTCAGGGCCGCATGATGTAAATAATTCACTCCCGACCTTGAATATCTTTACATCGCTTTTTAATGTTTTGACAATCGCTATAGCTCTTTTTTTTGTATCAACATCGAGCGCGACGATTAATCGTTCGTTGGGCTTCATTTCCGGAGCGCTCCTGTCAATTCCTTGATACCCGATATCTTATGTTTAGCCATGTATTTCTTCACTCCTTCTATGATCTCGATCGATGCCCTGGGGTTCACAAAATTCGCGGTCCCTACCTGAATCGCGCTCGCGCCGCATAGGATGAATTCCACCGCATCCTTATAATCCATTATACCGCCTATGCCTATTATAGGTATCTTTACCTTTTCGTAAGTTTCCCGGACCATTCTTAACGCTATCGGTTTTATCGCAGGACCGCTTAAACCGCCTGTTACATTACCCAGGACAGGCCGCTTTGTCTCTATGTCTACCGCCATACCTATAAATGTGTTTATTAAAGAGACCGCGTCCGCGCCGGCCTCTTCCGCGGCTTTTGCTATTCTTGTTATATCTGTGACATTGGGTGAGAGTTTCGCGATTATTGTAAGAGACGCCGCTTTACGCGCTGCCTCTACAATCTGGCGTGTCGCGCTTTCGTTCTGCGCGATAAGAAAATCTCTCTTGCCGTGTTGGACATTCGGGCAGGCCCGCCTGCCTCGAGGGCTATAGGGTGCATTCGGGCAGGAGAGATTTATTTCAATCGCGGCTATTCTTTCAGTTCTGCTTAAAACTTTTGCCAACTTCCCAAATTCAGCCGCATTGACGCCCGCGATGCTGGCGATTATAGGTATCTTTATATTTTTAAGTTTTGGTAATTTATTCTTTACAAAATCATCCAAACCTTTATTCTCGAGCCCGATGGCATTCAACATCCCGGACGGCGTATCGACGACTCTCGGCGGCGGATTCCCTACCCGCTCATTCAGGGTAATGGTCTTCGCAATGTATGCCCCAAGCTTATTTATATCGACAAGCTCGCCATATTCAGGCCCAAAGGTCCCGGACGCGGCCATGACGGGGTTTTTCAGTCTCAGCTTTCCTATCCTTACTTCTAAGGTCACCACGCTATCTCCTTTGCGTCAAACACAGGCCCGTCTTTACAGACCATCTTATATTTATTCCCCTTCATTTTAACCGGGCAGCCAAGGCACACGCCGACGCCGCAGGCCATGCGCTCTTCGAGCGAGACCTGACATGGCAGTTTGCGCCATTCGGCGATTTTAGCAACGACTTTCAGCATCCCCACCGGACCGCAGGCGTAGATCGCGGCGTTTAGCGGATAGCGTATAATGTTTAACAAATCCTCCAACAACTCTGTGGCCAAACATTTTTTGCCTTTTGAGCCATCCTCGGTGGAAACCTTTACTTCGCATCCTATTTTTTTAAACTCCGATTCACAAAGTATATGACTTTTTGTCTTAGCGCCTATTAAAACATATGTCTTCTGCTTTTTCCTATACGCTATACGCTTTGCGCTAAACGCTAAACTTTCCGCCAAAGCGACGAGCGGAGCCGCTCCTATGCCGCCCGCGATTAGTATAATCGGCATTGGGCCGGACACAGGGGGGCCGGGTAATGTAAAACCATCGCCTAACGGCCCTATCACATCAAGGGCTTGGCCTTTTTCCTTTTTTGAGAGCAGCTCTGTGCCCCTTCCGACCGCTTTATACAAGAGTTCTATTTCATTTTTTAATACCCTATGTACGCCTAACGGCCTTCTTAAAAGCGGATCGGTCCCGCAGGAACACTTCACCTCTACAAATTGGCCGGCCTGAGCTTTTCTAGCTATATACGGCGCCTCTATGCGCATCTTATAGAACCTTTGCGCCACTTTTTTATTTTCGATTATTTTGCAGTTTAATTGCCGCATATTTCAGAAGAAGCTAAATTGTTTCTCCCGCTTCTCCTCTCCCTCTTTAAATACCTTTACCTTGCCGTATTCGCCGTCGTAACCAGGGACCACATTTACGCTGCCTTTACGCATACTAATTATGCCTTTTGCGATTGTTGGAGGGCATTTCTTCTTTAATTCGTCTTCGGGTATATCAAGGAGTATCGTAAATTCACTCCCTACATTTTTGATAAGCCGTAAATATTCCCGCTCCACCGTTAATGAATCAGGGCTCATGCCTGCCGCCTCGCCTATGATTTCGGCTAACGGCACAACGCTCTTAAATGAAGGGCTCGATTCCAAACAAAAACCTTTCTTTCTATCGGCAAGGCTGGCGAGCCTGTGCATTACTCCTACGGTGATATTCTTGCCGCATGCGGGGCATTTATTACGCATGCGCATCGCCTCTTCCGGCGAAAGACGCGTCTGGCATGCCCTATGCCCATCCCAGTGATATTTGCCTTCCTCCGGGAAAAATTCTATCGTGTATAGAAATCTTTTTCTGTCTTTTGCCTTTAGTATCTGTATGAGATCTTTATAATTTATCTTATCCAGGAATACGTTCGCTTCACGGCCTATTCTATACGGCGAATGCGAATCAGAATTTGATATAAGGCAGAACCTGTCGAGCTTGGACCATCGCCAGTTCATCGCGGGATCGCTGGATAGGCCTGTTTCGAGAGATAATATCTTGGGCGTCTGGCCGCCAAAACATTCTTCGGGCGAATCAAACCCCGAATTTGAGCCGAATATACTGAAGTGCGGCGTCCATGCGTGAGCCGGAATTATTAAAATATCGGGTTCTATGGCAAACAGCATTTTAGCCATCTTCTCGCATTCCAGGTTAAGGATGGGCCTGCCGTCGCTCAACAGCGCCCCATATTCACCCAGCAGTTTATTTATCTCGTCGACAATCTTGAAATTAGGGGCAAATATTATGTTGTGAATTTTTCTGGTTCTCCCGGCCTTAAAATATATATTCGAGACTTCTGTCGTTAGCATAAAATATACGCCTTCATAGCTATACACGCCTTTGTCAATATCTTCCAGCTTATCTTTTAACTGGGCAAGCCACAGGGGATGCGTGAAATCTCCTGTGCCTAACATGGATACGCCTTTTATCTTCGCCCATTTGGCTATAGATGCCGCGTCCATCTCCTTAGATGTGGCGCGTGAATATTTTGAATGAATGTGAAAATCGGCTATGAACATAGCTCTTGGTCTTTCATCACGAGGCGCCCGCCGACAAATACCGATACTGCCTTGCCTTTCAATACCCAATTTATGAACGGCGAGTTCTTAGATTTTGATTCGATAGAATCTTTTGTATATGTGTATTCTTTATTCGGGTCAATTATCGCGATATCCGCTACTGCGCCCTTCTTCAAAGTCCCTCTCTTTATACCGAGTATCTTTGAAGGATTTACCGACATCTTTATTATGAGGTCTGACCAGGACATGATCTTTTTCTCGACAAGTTCCATGGCTGACAGGCTTAAGCACGTTTCTAATCCGATGATCCCGAATGGTGCGAAGTCGAATTCGACGTCTTTTTCGTTATCTGTATGAGGAGCGTGGTCTGTCGCGATGCAGTTTATTGTGCCGTCTTTTAAGCCCATTTTTATCGCCTCAATATCCTCCTTAGTCCTTAATGGCGGATTCATCTTTGTATTGGTATCGTATGAGGCGCAGCATTCTTCAGTAAGCGAAAAATAGTGCGGCGCTGTCTCGGCCGTAACTTTAATTCCAGATTTTTTTGCTTTTCGGATCAGCTCTACAGATTCCTTAGCGCTTACATGAGCGATGTGGATAGCCGACGATTCTTTCTTCGCTAATTCTATATTGCGTTTAACTCTTTCGTATTCTGACCCAGCCGGTATGCCGCGAAGCCCTAATTTCGTAGCGACAAACCCCTGGTTCATCACCCCGTTTGCGGAAATCTTCGTGTCTTCACAATGTTCTATTACAAGAAGGCCTTCTTCCTTAGCCTGCCGAAGCGCCTCTAAGATCACCAAATCATCTTCTACCGATGAGCCGTCGTCAGATACTGCCACAATGTGCTCTCTCTTCAGTTTATGAAAATCGGTGGGACGCTTTCCCGCGCGGCCCTCGGTAATAGCGCCTACGACAAAGACGTTCGCGAGCGCGTTTTTTTCTATTATCTCATTTAATGATCTTACTATCGCGGGATTATCCAAGGGAGGCTCGGTATTGGGCATGCATGCCACGCTCGTGAACCCTCCTTTTATTGCCGCCCTTGTCCCTGTAAGGACCGTCTCTTCGTCTTCTCTCCCCGGCTCTCTTAAATGCGCATGCATATCGACAAGCCCGGGCGAGATGATGAGGTTTTTTGCGTCTATGATTTCGCATCCGCCTTCAGGCAGCCCTTTTTCTATTCTTTGGACCTTTCCTTCTGAAATCAGCATATCCAGAATGTCGTCTATCTTATTAGCAGGGTCTATCACTCTTCCGTTCTTTATTAGATACTTCATACTTTCCTTTTTACTGCCTCTTTGCGTGAGCTGCCAGATATAATACTGCCATCCTGACAGCGATCCCATTCGTGACTTGCTCCAATATCACCGAGTTCTGCCCGTCCGCGACTCCGCTGGACATCTCAACGCCTCTATTGATGGGGCCGGGATGCATGACCACTATATCCTTCTTGCATTTCTTCAGCCTCTCTTCGGATATACCGTATTGCTTAAAGAAATCTACTTTCGACGGAAAGACGCCCGCGGCGTCTCTCTCGAGCTGCATTCTCAGGACGTTTATGGCATCCGCGCCCCTGATTGCCTCGTCTATGTCATTTGTCACTTTTACGCCCATCTTTTCTATGCCTTCGGGGATAAGTATCTTTGGCGCGCATACAGTTACGTTTGCGCCCAGCTTTGTTAAGCCCCACATGTTTGAGCGGGCAACCCTTGAGTGGGCTATATCGCCTATTATGCTTACATTTAGCCCTTGGATCCTCCCGAGCTTGGATTTTAACGTGAAGATATCAAGAAGAGCCTGGGTCGGATGTTCGTGCCAGCCATCGCCTGCGTTTACTACGCTTGCCTTAACGGAACGGGCCAGGATATTCGGGGCGCCTGAGCAGTCGTGCCGGACAACGATTATGTCTATCTTCAAAGCCTCGATATTTTTACCCGTGTCTATTAAAGTCTCTCCCTTTCTTACACTTGAAGCCTCAACCGCGACATTTATGACGTCGGCTGAAAGCCTTTTTGCCGCGAGCTCGAACGATATCCTCGTTCTCGTCGAAGGTTCGTAGAACAGATTTACCACGGTTTTACCTCGCAGGGCGGGGACTTTCTTTATCTGGCGGGTTGTCACCTCTTTAAAGCTTGACGCGGTATATAATATATGCTCTATCTCTTCTTTGGAAAGATATTCAAGGCCGATGATGTCCTTCTTAGTCCAAACCATTTTCTTTTCGTTTGTCATGTTTAATCAGCCTTCTCCAAGATTACGACTTCGTCCTTACCGTCTGACTCTTTAAGCCGCACTTCAACTAACTCTTTTATCGCGGTTGGCACATTCTTGCCAACATAGTCAGCCTTTATGGGAAGCTCCCTGTGGCCTCTGTCCACAAGGACAGCGAGCTGTATCTGTTTGGGCCTGCCGAAATCTATCAGGGCGTCAAGTGCGCACCTTATGGTCCTCCCGGTGAAGAGGACATCGTCCACCAATATGATCCTTTTGCCTTCAATGTCGAATGCGATCTCAGTTGAATGGACTATTGGCTGCTCTGAGACTTGCGTAAGATCGTCTCTGTATAAAGTAATGTCCAGCGCGCCTACCGGCGGACGCTTGCCAACAATATCCTTTATTTTATCGGCAAGCTTTTCGGCAATATGAGAGCCGCGATTTTTTATACCTATGAGCGCGGTATCGTCCATGGTCTTGACATTCTCGATTATCTCGTGTGCCATGCGCTTCAAGGCCTTTTCTATGGAATCCTTATCTAATATCTTCGCTTTTTCCTTTAATGTCATCTTTTGCCTCGTACATCTGCCTTCGCATTCACAACATAAAACAAAAAAATCCCACCTATCCAAATAGACAAGTGGGCCTTTTGCTTCATTTTTATTCCTTTCCCGGGCTCTCTGTCCCGAATTAAAAGGTAATGATTATTTGCAAATAATAGCATGCGGAACGCGTTTTGTCAAGAAAAATCTGCGCTTGATGTTAATATACCACCGCGCCCTAGTGCCCCCATAAGAGAAAGGCTTCATCCAGCGTCACCCGTAAAAATTCAAGCGCATTCACACAGTATATTATATGTTACCGTGCTAAATTATCACAATAAATTCGCCTTTAACGCCTTTAGACTTGAAGTGCTTTATGGCCTCGCTTACCTTTTCACGGCGCACTTCTTCGAACTTTTTCGTAAGCTCTCTTGCTATAACGACTTGTGTATCTCCGAATATTTCTAAAATGTCACTTAAAAGCTTCTCGATCCTATGGGGAGATTCGTAAATAATAAGCGTTCTTTCTTCGTCACGTAATGCTTTCAGCTGATTCTTTCTCTTAATCGGCTTTGGCGACAAGAATCCGACAAATGTGAATTTGTTTGTCGGCTTACCTGAAACTGCAAGGGCTGTCATAATGCCTGAAGGGCCTGGGATAGGTATTACGTGGATATTGTTATCTACGCAAAGTTTTATGATCGTATATCCTGGATCCGAGATGCCGGGCGTTCCCGCGTCTGAAACGAGAGCGACGGATCTGCCTTCATTTAAAACTTTCAGCAAATAATCGCTCTTCTGTAATTTATTGTATTCGAAGTAACTCGTCGTGGAAGTTTTTATTCCATATTTATCTAATAAGATTTTGGTGTGGCGGGTGTCTTCTGCGGCTATTAAATCTACCTTTTTTAGCGTCTCGATAGCTCTTAGCGTTATGTCTGCCAGGTTGCCGATAGGAGTGGATACTACATATAGTGTTCCGGCCATATCATTCAACTGTCACTGACTTAGCCAAGTTTCGCGGTTGATCTATATCATACCCGAATTCACGCGCGACATAATACGCTAAGAGTTGTAAGGGCACCGCCACGAGCGGCGGCGAAAATAATTCGTCAACCTTCGGGATTTCGATTAAATAATTTATATTATGATGGAGTATTTCTTTGTCGCCCTCCGTGGCTATAGCAATGACGATGCCGTTACGGGCCTTTATCTCTTGTATGTTCGACACCATCTTATCGTATGTCCTGCTCTTCACGGCAATGCATACGACCCACGGATTCTCGTCGATCAGCGCTATCGGCCCGTGTTTCATCTCGCCGGCAGGATACCCCTCGGCGCTGATATAGGATATTTCTTTTAACTTTAAAGCGCCTTCGAGCGCGTTCGGATAGTTTATGTTTCTTGCAAGATATAGGAAGAAAGTTTTATTATGTTTTTCATGGTAGTATTTCCTGAAGCCTTGCGCGTAGGCGGCCAGTATATTATAGTCTGGCTTATATTCTGCGAGAAGTTCTTCCATCAACGCCGGAACGCGTTTTAGTTCTTTAAAAAGCGCGTTTAGCTTAGACGCGGCAACGGTCTTTTTCAGCCTGGCGAGATATAGCGTCAATAAATATAATACGGCAAGCTGCGCCGTATAAGCTTTTGTAGAGGCGACCGCGATTTCCGGGCCGGCGTGGGTATATATCACGCCGTAGGACTCTCTGGCGATGGAGCTGCCTAAGACATTGCAGATCGCCAGAACCTTTGCGCCGTGTCTTTTCGCTTCCCGCAACGCGGCGAGAGTATCGGCGGTCTCACCCGATTGCGAAATCACTATCATAAGCGTCTCTTTGTCTACGAGCGGATTCCTGTATCGGAATTCGCTCGAGACATCTACCCAGCACGGAATCTTAACGAGATCCTCTAATATGTATTTTCCCGTAAGGCCGGCGTGGTATGCTGTGCCGCACGCTACTATCGCTATTCTTTTAAATTTTTTGAATTCATCATCGCTGATCTTTAACTCTTCAAAAGATATCGATCCCTTTTTATACCTTTCATTCAGTATATTATTTAATACGCCGCTTTGCTCGAATATCTCTTTTAGCATGAAGTGCCTGTAGCCCGCTTTTTCTGCCTGGCTGATATCCCAGTTTATCTTCGACACTTTCCTGTTAATCTTTCTTCCTTCAAAATCTTTGACCAATACATGATCTTTTGTGAGAACAACGATCTCGCGGTTATTTAGATATATAACATCTTTGGTGTGGTCCAAAACCGCCGGCACATCGCTTGCCAGGAAATTTTCGCCTTGTCCGACGCCGACTATCAAAGGCGAGTCGCAGCGCGCGCCGACTAACTTTGCCGGCTCATCTTTGTGGATTACGGCCATCGCGTAAGAGCCGCGCAGCTTTTTTATGGCTCTTCTGACGGCTTCGACAATGTCGCCGGAATAGAATTTTTCGATAAGGTGAGCGATAACTTCCGTATCGGTCTGTGACGTGAATTTATGCCCTTCTTTTTGAAGTTTTTCTTTTAACTCGAGATAGTTTTCGATTATGCCGTTATGGACGAGCGCTAATTTGCCCTTGCAATCAAGATGCGGATGGGCGTTTATATCGCTCGGGATGCCGTGCGTCGCCCAGCGCGTATGGCCGATGCCGATCGCGCCTTCGATCGGATCTGATTTTAGTTCGGCGGATAAAATCTTGAGCTTGCCCTGCTTCTTGACAAGTTGTATCGACCTTCCTTTAATAGTAGCAAGCCCCGCCGAATCGTAGCCTCGATACTCTAATCTCGACAGGCTCTTTAAGAGAATGTCTTGGGCCTCTCTGTCTCCTATGTACCCCGCTATGCCGCACATATAAAACCCTTCTTTTCGTATACTATTTTACCATGAACCACGGTCGCTTTCACGTCAAATTCTCTATCGAATATGACAATGTCCGCGTCTTTGCCAACGGATATCGACCCCTTTTTATCTTCTACGCCCAAAAGCTTCGCCGGATTTTGCGTAATAAGTTTTAGCGCGTCCGGCAAGGGAACATTACAGTTCCTAACCGCGTTCTTTAGCGCCTGTATCATGGTAAGAGACGAACCCGCGAGCCTGCCGTCTTCGAAACGATACGCGCCGCCGGATTCTCTTACGCCTTCCGGAATCTCTGAGGCAAGCGAATCTGTTACAATAATAACATTGTCTTTTTTCTTCAATTTGAGCAAGATAGCGAACAGGGCCTTATGAACGTGAATTAGATCTAATATAATCTCCGCGACGACCCTGTCATCCAAAAGGACAGCGCCAACTACGCCCGGCTCGCGCCTATCAAGGCCGCTCATGGCATTAAAAATATGCGTTGCGTGAGTTATGCCGGCGTCAATTCCTTCGATAGCGGACTCATAAGCCGCGCCTGAATGGCCTATAGAAGATATTATTTTGTGTTTACGCAGCAATCTTATAAGCGGGCGGGCCTCTTTTAATTCAGGCGCTATTGTCATGATCCTTAAAATAGGCGCGCACTTTTCGATTATGGAAGAGAGTTCTTTTGCGTCGGGCCTTCTTATGTAAGAAGCGTTTTGCGCTCCGGCCTTGGCCTTGCTTATATAAGGCCCTTCGAGACGAAGGCCGAGCACGTTCGGGCCGAAAGGGCTCAGCTTGATAAATTCTTTTATACTTTCGGCTCTCTTATATATAAAATTAAGCGGCGCGCACGATTCAGCGATGACAAATGCCGTAGTGCCGTGCCTCGCTTCATTGAAAAATATCTTCTCCGGCTCCCCATGAATATGACAATCGATAAATCCGGGAGAGACGAAGCACCCCTTCGCGTCTATAATAACTTCGTCATTGCGAGGAAGCTGTTGCATGCTCACTGGCTGACGAAGCAATCTCTTTTTAAAAGGCAAGCTTCTGCTAATGGCGGCGATCCTGCCGCCATTTATCGCAACCGTGGCGCCGTCCACGATCATGTCATTTAGTATCACTTGGCCGTTCTTAATATAAATCATAGCCATAATA
>Ga0156238_132_pt1 | contig 17514 bp, 14 predicted proteins | sample RifCSPlowO2_12_FD_107885 | JGI IMG/M metagenome (GOLD analysis project Ga0156238, IMG submission 107885) | Omnitrophica bacterium RIFCSPLOWO2_12_FULL_45_13
CATGAACCTGAGCCCCGCCGCTTTCTTGCGAAAGCAAGAGGCGGGGCGAATGGTTCATGGTGCCGAGGGAGGGAGTTGAACCCTCATGCCCGTAAGGACATCGGTTTTTGAGACCGACCTGTATGCCAGTTCCAGCACCTCGGCAATATTTTTTCCCCAGTAAGCGCTATTATATGATTATTGGTTATAAGTAGCAAGATTTTTTTGATTGCTTATCGCATACAGGAGCTTGAATATGGTCTGTAGGCATGGTTTTGTTAAAGGGAAGCTATAGGAATGAAAGTGGTATAGATAATTATCATAATTGGTACACCATGACGGTTGAATAACATATTTGACAAAGGTGTTTTAATCTTCTATAATAATTTTACTATGAAAAGATTCTCTTCGGAAGTCATAGACAACGCGGTTAAGCTCAGGAAGAGAGGGCGCTCTCTTGCGGAAATATCGCGCATAACAGGGATATCAAAGAACACAGCATATCATTGGGTAAGCGATGTAGCGCTTACACCTCTTCAAAAGGAGAGATTGCACAAGAAAGAGATTAGATGTGGCAAGAAAGGGTTGCGAAAGGCCCATAAAATAAAGCGTGCGAAAAAAATAAAATGGGAGCAAGAGCTTGTTTATCGGACGAAACGATACGGTAAGATAGTTAACAAAAAAAGCGCATTTGCTAAATTACTGTGTGGAGTATTATATCTTTGCGAAGGAGCGAAATACCCTTCTTCAAAACAGATGATATTTGGAAGTACGGACCCCGGGTTAATAAAAACATTTCTTTGCCTTTTGAGAAATAATTTTCCTATTGACGAGAAAAGAATTAGATGTAGAATAATGCATAGATATGACCAAGACGGCAAGCAATTAAACAGGTACTGGGCGCGCATTACACAAATACCTTTACGGCAGTTTTATAAAAATTATGGAGATAGGCGCACAAAAGGCTTGGTTACAAAAAAGCCTGACTACAAAGGAATATGCGCTGTTCAATACAACAGCGTAAATCTTCAGTATGAACTTCAACTAATAGGCGAATCTCTCTATTTAGTAAAAGATTAGTGGGGCCGTAGCGCAGTTGGGAGCGCGACTGAATGGCATTCAGTAGGCCGGGAGTTCGATCCTCCCCGGCTCCACCAGTTTGCTTCAGCTTTCAGTGGTAAAAAATCTTAAAATCCTTTGATAGTAAAAATAGGCGAAGCCACCGGCCTCATGACCATAAGAAAGGGGCAAAAAATTATTTCGACGGTTCGCTAAAAACACCTATCGATCTGAATTTTTCGTAACGCATCTCGATAAGCTTATCCTTTGGCGTCTTCTTCAATGCCTCAAGATCTTTCTTTATAGCCGTCTTTATGTTCTCGGCTGTCTCCTGCGGGTTCCTGTGCGCACCGCCGAGAGGTTCCTTTATTATACCGTCTATGATGCCCATCTCAAGTAAATCTTTGGCTGTCAATTTCAGTGATTTTGCCGCGTCCGGAGAACGCGCGCGTTCCTTCCAAAGAATCGCCGCGCATCCTTCAGGCGATATTACCGAATAGTAGGCATTCTCCAAAACATAAATCTTATCGCCGACACCTATTCCCAGCGCGCCGCCGGAACCACCCTCTCCTATTACAAATATTATGATAGGTATTTGGAGGGTCGCCATCTCCCTCAGATTGTAGGCAATCGCCTCCGCCTGCCCCCTCTCTTCAGCGCCTATTCCAGGATACGCGCCGGGCGTGTCTATAAATGTTACTACAGGTAGAGAAAATTTCTCGGCCATCTTCATAAGTCTTATCGCTTTTCTGTAGCCTTCCGGATGCGCGCTTCCGAAATTCCTTACCAAATTCTCTTTTGTATCCCTTCCCTTCTGGTGTCCCATAACCATTATTTTTTCGCCGTTTAACGCGGCAAGGCCCCCGACTATGGCCTTATCGTCGGCAAAATGCCTGTCGCCGTGGATCTCGATAAAGTCGGTCATTATCATTTCTATATAATCTAATGTATAAGGCCTTTTTGGATGGCGGGCCAGCTGGACCCTCTGCCACGGTATGAGGTTTTCGTATATCTCTTTTTTTATCTGGGCGAGCTTCGCCTCTAATCCCTTCAGCTCGCCGGACATGCCTAAGTCCTCGCGGGTCGTAAACCCTTTCAGTTCTTCTATCTTTCGCTCTAACTCTATTATGGGTTTTTCGAAATCAAGCCCCGGCATATTAACGGCCAATGTATCCTCCTAGTGCACTAGTCGACTATGACAACTTCTGCGCCTTCAGGAACGATTTTATACAGCTCTTCGACGTCGGAATTCTTCATTCTGACACAGCCTGAGGTGACCTGTCTTCCTATGGATTGCGGCTCAGTGGTGCCGTGTATTCCGTAACCTTTGGCGGATAGGCCGAGCCATCGGGAACCAAGTATATTCTTGGGGCTATCGGGAGGTATCACGCCGCCGGCAGTATACCATGGCGGGTTTATTACCTTGTTTATAACCTTAAATGTCCCTACCGGCGTTGAATTATTTATTCCGGTAGAGACTCGGTAGGTCTTTACTATCTTATCATCTGATTTTAATGTAAGTATATTTTGCGATCTGTCTACGATTATATTTACTTTTTCATTATGAATTTTAAGCTTCCTCCCGAGAGGAACTATTTTAGAGTCTTTTAGGTAATTGGCCTTCAATATCAGGTCTTGGGTGGTAGAGAATTTTTTAGCGATCTTTGCGAGCGTGTCCCCTTTCACAACCTCATACATTATAGAATCCGGGGTCGGCATAGAAGAGAATAAGATGTCTATGTTAGCCTTCTCCATGCCTTCCTGAGCCGTTTGTACATTATCTGAATTTGGGAACTTTTCCATTATCTTCTTATAAGCGTCTCTCGCGCTTAGCGCGTTCCCTGACTTTTTACAACGCGCCGCGAGCGCAAACAGCTCCTTCTCTTCCCTTGAAGTATTTTCACTTTTGACAACTGCCGCAATTTTTTCCGGTATTTGAGGCTTATCCGCGGAAATCATCTTAGAGACAATTATTATGGCGGCTATCGCCGCCAAGGTTATACCCGCGACTAATAATATTTTATTTTTCACTTTATTACCTTACCTATACAGTAGAAGCGAAACGAATATCCCGAGCGCAATGCCCGCGAAAACCTCTACCGGCGTATGGCCTAGAAATTCTTTTAACTCTTTATCGTCGAGCCTTCTCTTCCAATATATGTCATCCAGCATCTTATTCAGTATCTCAGCCTGCTTGCCCGTTAAGTATCTGACTCCCTGCGCGTCGAATAACACTATAAGAGAGAACACCAATGTAACGGCAAAAAGGGCAGAATCGAATCCGTGCGACACGCCTATTGAGGTAGCAAGGGCTGAAACGCCTGCCGCATGGGAACTCGGCATGCCGCCCGTGCCTACAAACCATCTGAAATTGAAGCGCTTCTCCCTGAATACGCCTAAGACGACCTTTATAGATTGGGCTATTACCCAAGCGGCAACAGTGGTCCCGAATATGTAATTTTTAGAGAATTCGGTCAGATCGGTGAAAAACATGGTTTAAATGCCTTTCTTTGAAAAGCTTGAGTATTATATTATATTGGGGTATTATATTCAATTTATTTAGGCCGCAGAGCACACGGAGCGCTATCGCGAAGCGCATAGCCGGAACTTTTAATGTGTCAAAATTTTTGACAGCAGCGTAAGACTTAAGCCGCAAAAGTTCCGTCAAGACGAGACTCAACACAGAGGACTCACACAGAGAATTAGTTCGTCGCAGGACAGAGCAGGCTAACCCTTTATCAGGGCCATCACTTCAAACCTTGTCTTCTCATTCTTCCTGAATATGCCCCTGACAGCGCTTGTTATTGTCAATACGCCGGGCTTCTTTACCCCGCGCATGCTCATGCAAAGGTGCTCCGCCTCGATTATCACCAACACGCCCTTGGGTTTAAGTTTTTTCATAATTATGTCAGCAATGTCCGTAGTAATGCGCTCTTGAACCTGCAGCCTTTTAGCGAATATATCAACGACTCTGACAATCTTACTTAAGCCCGTTACTCTGTTATTGCTCGGTATATAAGCCACATGGGCTTTGCCGATGAAAGGAAGAAGATGGTGTTCGCATATTGAATACAGAGGAATATTCTTTAAAAGCACTATCTCGTCGTGCTCTTTCTCAAATATTACCTCCAGCTCCTTTTCGGGATCCAAGGCCGTTCCTGCCAATATCTCTTCGTACATCTCCGCCACGCGCCGCGGTGTATCTTTTATATCTTTTCTCTTCGGATCTTCGCCTACGGCTGTCAAAATATCATGGATGGCTTTCTCTATTTTTTTAGTATCCATCTTTTCTCGCTTTCCCCGCCGCCGCGGCGGTCATAGTTTACCTACCTGAGCAGTCTGGAAGTTTTCCCGACTTTCCGACTGCTCATCCTGACGAGCGAAGCGAGGAAGGATCTCAAAAGATCCTTCAGCCCTTCGGGCTTCAGGATGACCCCTCGGGGAGAAATAAAAAGAGAAACTCCCCGAGGGGTCACTTACCTATGCAAAAATTTTCGAATATTTTATCTAAAATATCATCTGAAACCGATTTGCCTACTATTTCGCCCATATTAAATATAGCATCCTTGAGGTCCACAGCCATCAGCTCTGGGTGCAGGGCATCTTTGATCGCCTTGCTTACAGACAACATATTGTTGAACGCTTTCTCAAGGAGCTCTTTGTGCCTGGCGTTAGTGACCATGGCGCTTTCGCCTTGAATGAATTTACCGCTCCAGACTATCTCGAGAATAGACTTCTCCAGGGCCTCTATATTCTTCTTTTTCTCAACGGATACTTCAATAATAAGATCATTCTTAAATAAAGCGGCCAGACCCCTTCTGGCCGCGCCTCTGGCGCCTAAATCTATTTTATTTACAATAACAAGCTTCTTCTTGCTTTCCACCAGCCTGATAATGCCTAGATCTTCTTCGTTGATTTCCGTAGAGGCATCGAGCATGAGAAGAACTATGTCGGCCTTCTCTATATAACGCCTGCTCCTATCAGCGCTCTCCTTATACAGGATATCTTTCACTTCGCCTATACCTGCCGTATCAACAAGTCTTATAGGAATATCGTTTAAGCTTATGGTCTCTTCTACCGCGTCTCTTGTAGTCCCAGGAATAGGCGCTACTATGACGCGGTCCATTCTCAACAATAGATTCATGAGGCTTGATTTTCCGACATTTGGTTTTCCGCAGATTACCGCCAAAACTCCTTCGCGCAGTATAACGCCTTCGGTGAAACTATCGATAAGCCGTTTCATCTTATCTATTATGACATCTACCTTCTTTGCCAAGTCCATTTCCTTTATGATCTCTATATCTTCATCCGGAAAATCTATAGAAGCCTCTACGTGAGAAGCAATATCGATCAACTCATCCAGCATATTGGCCACATCTTTGGATAATTTTCCTTCGAGCTGCCCTATCGCCGCCTTAAGGGAAGATTCTGTCTTGGCGCGTATAACATCAAGGACAGCCTCTGCCTGCGCAAGATCGACCCTGCCATTTAAGAATGCTCTTTTCGTGAACTCGCCCGGCTGGGCTATCCGCGCCCCGCATTTAATAACCAGGTCGAATACTTTTTTTACAGCCTGGATGCCGCCGTGGCAATTTATCTCGACAATATCTTCTTTGGTATAGCTTTTGGGGGCTTTCATCACAGTCAGGAGCACTTCGTCTACGATAGTTTCACTTGGCGCTTTATCAACGATGTGCCCATAATGCACAGAATACGTTTCATAATTCGACGGCCTCTTTCCGTCTTTTGAAACGAATATTTTATCCGCAATATTGAGCGCTTTTGAACCGCTCATGCGTACTATGCCTATCCCACCCTCGCCTACAGGTGTTGATAGGGCAGCGATTGTGTCGTCTATGCTGTTTTTAAACATTCGCTCTCTTTCTCGCCGGAATTCAGCTTAAGAGGCTGTGTTACAATGTCATCCTGACCCTGAGCACATTCGCTTTGCTCAGTGTAAACTCCGCGAAGGGGAAGGATCTCGTCTTTTTCATTACCGATGAGATTCTTCGGTCGCCCTGCTCCCTCAGAATGACAAAATGGTCATTTTAAGAGTTTACGACACAGCCTCTTAAGAAGAACAAAGCGGGATTTCTTTAAGACTTTCTTTTGCCTCTCCTACGACAAATAATGAACCTGTTGCCAAGATCAAATCGTCTTGACCCGCGATAAGGAGAGCTTTGTTCAGTGAGTCTTCAACGTTGGAAGTTAATGTTATATCCTTAACATTATGCTTAACTACATCGATAAACTCTTTTATCTTTGCCGGTTCCAGCGCCCTGGTCGAGACCTTTGACTTTGTTAGTATTAACGAATCGCATATTGGCAGCAGCTCCTCAAGTATGCCTTTTATATCTTTATCTTTTGAAACACCTAAGACCAGAATCAGTTTTTTATATTTAAAGATTTTTTTTATCGCGCCGGCCAATACGTGAGCGCTTGCCTTGTTTTGGGCGCCGTCCAATACCAGATAAGGTTTTCTATTAACGATCTCCAATCTGCCTTCCCATTTGGCATCCTCAATGCCGCTTTTAATAGTGTCAACGGGTATTGTTATACCGCGGGATATTAGAGCTTCTATAACGCCTATCGCGACAGCGGCATTGACCATCTGGTGAGAGCCGATGAGCTTTGAGTTCAAAGGCGAATATTTGCCGTATATACCGGATACGCTAAAGATCTCTTCTTTATCATTTGATCTTATCTCTTCAAAATTTATATCTTTTCCTATGAAGATGAGCTTTGAATGCCTCGTCCTGCAAGTATCTTCTATAACTTTAGACGCCTCTTTCTCCTGAGGGGCTGATACGCAGAACGAGCCTCTCTTTATTATCCCGCATTTTTCAGCGGCTATTTCTTCTAATGTATTGCCCAGTTTATCGGTATGTTCATAACTTAAAGGCGTAATAGCGCATACGAGCGGTTCTATTATATTTGTCGCGTCAAGCCGTCCTCCCAAGCCTACCTCATAAACCGCAAAATCTATATTTTTTTCTTTAAAATACAGGCATGCCAAGATTGTGCACACTTCAAAGAATGAAGGCCTGTCATCCTTCATGAGGGGCTCTATAACATTCTTAATTTTATTGAGAATCCTCGCTATCTCTTCTTCGCTTATGAAACAATCGTTTACCCTTATCCTTTCGTGAAAAGACATGAGGTGCGGAGAGGTGTATAACCCTACCTTAAAATTCGCGGCTTTTAGAATCGAATATATGTAAGCGGCCGTTGAGCCCTTGCCCTTGGTTCCTGCGACGTGAACTGCGGGCGCGGCCCTTTGCGGGTCGCCGAGAAGAGCCGCTAATCGCTTCATCCTCTCGAGTTTCAACAAAGACCTGTAGTTATAGCTGTCCGCCTTTTCATAATTAATGAACGAATCAAGGTATTGTAGGGCTTCCTCGTAGGTCATCTTTAATGCTTAAAATGCCTCACGCCGGTAAACACCATAGCTATGCCGAGCTTATCTGCCATAGCAATAACTTCGTTATCTCTGATAGATCCGCCCGGTTGTATTATGGCCTTGACGCCTGCTTTGGCAGCCTGCTCTATTCCGTCTTCTTTCGGAAAGAATGCGTCACTTGCGAGCGTCGAGCCTTTTGCGCGCTCGAGCGCCTTTTCAGCGGCTATCCTCACCGAATCAACTCTCGACATCTGTCCCGCGCCCACGCCCACGGTCTTTGTCCCCTGAGATAATACGACGGCGTTAGATTTTACATGTTTTGCGACTACCCAACCGAACAATAAAGAATTTAATTGTTCTTTTGTAGGCCTTATTTTTGTTACGACTTTTAGATCTGATTCTTTTACATGCGCAATATCTCTATCCTGAATAAGTAAGCCTCCTACGACCTTCTTCATGTCCTTGTCGTATTTAGATGCCTTGTCGCTGAAATTTCGCGAAGCTAAATTTTTTACTTCAATCAGCCGCAGGTTTTTCTTAACCTTTAATGCTTCGAGCGCGTTCGATTCGTAAGACGGCGCTATCATACACTCGACAAAATCCGATTCTTTTAGAATCGTTTGGGCAAGCTCCATGTCTACGGGCCTATTAAACCCTACTATGCTTCCGAAAGCGCTTAAGCGGTCGCAATCCAACGCATCAATATAAGCTTTCATCAGAGTCTTTGCCGTTGCGGTTCCACACGGATTGGTATGTTTTATTATAGTCGAAGCAGGCTCATCGAATTCTTTAACTATTTCCAATGCCGCATTCAGGTCTATAATATTATTAAAAGACAGCTCTTTACCATGCAATTGGACTGAGTTGGCAACGCTTGGCTCATCTATTGATTCATCTTTATAGAATGCCGCCTTTTGGTGCGGATTTTCTCCGTAGCGCAGCTCCTGGAGTTTTTTGAAACTTAAGTTAATCTTATCCGGGTATTCTTCGCCTTGACCCTTGACCGACGGTCCTTGGCCCTCCAAATACTCATATATCGCCGCATCATACGCTGAGGTTCTCGCAAACGCTTTTTTACCCAACCCTACAAGCAGCGGCTGTGAAATACTGCCCGCATTCTTCTCCATATCCTCAATTACTCGTCCGTAATCGGCCGGATCGCAAACTACACAGACAGACTTGTGGTTCTTTGCGGCGCTCCTCAGCATCGAAGGCCCGCCGATATCTATATTCTCTATCGCTTCCTCTAATTTTACGCCTGGTTTCGCAACCGTCTTCTCGAATGGATATAGATTTACCACTACCATATCTATGAGCCCTATATCGTATTTCTTCGTTGTTTCCATATGCTCTTCATTTTCTCGAAGAGCAAGTAGTCCCCCGTGAACTTTAGGATGCAGTGTCTTAACCCGTCCGTCTAACATCTCTGGAAATCCCGTATGTTCTGAGATATCTTTTGCCGCGAAGCCCAGGTCCCGTATCATCTTCGCTGTCCCGCCTGTCGATAAAATCTCGACATCGTATTTTTTTAAAACTTTTACGAGCTCCCCCAGTCCAGCTTTGTCCGAAACACTTATCAGCGCCCTTTTAATTTTTACCATTGGTTTTTCCTCCGGCAGCTCTCTTTAGACGTCTTGAGGAATAATCATGCGTCTATCTAGAGATTATTTCTTGCGACGATTGTCTTCCGATATCGCAGGAATAATCATGCGTCTATCTATGGATTATTTCGTGCGACGACTGTCTTCCGATATCGCAGGAATAATCATGCGTCTATCTAGAGATTATTTCGCCTTTCCCTGATTAGCTACTACTTCCATTGCCTTTTTAACGACCTGCGGATCGCCAAGATAATAGTTTTTGAGCGGTTTCAGCTTATTGTCCAGCTCATAAACAAGAGGTAATCCCGTAGGTATATTTAATCCGACTATATCCTTATCCGACATATTATCCAGATATTTTACCAAAGCCCTTAGACTGTTGCCGTGGGCCGCTATTATTACGCGTTTACCAGATTTCACGACCGGCGCTATCGTCTCGTGCCAATAAGGCAAAAATCTTGCGACCGTATCTTTTAAGCATTCTGCCGCGGGTATATCTTTTTTGGCGATATCCTTATATCTTGGATCGTTTCCCGGATATGTGGGGTCGGTTTTTCCAAGCGCCGGAGGCCGGACATCATAACTGCGCCTCCATATAAGCACCTGCTCTTCGCCGTACTTTGACGCCATTTCAGCCTTATTCAATCCCTGGAGAGCTCCGTAATGGCGTTCGTTGAGCCTCCAAGAGTTATACGCAGGTATCCACATCAGATCCATCTCATCGAGCGTAATCCACAGAGTCCTGATCGCCCTCTTCAATACGGAGGTATAAGCAACGTCGAATATGAAGCCTTCTTTTTTCAGAACCTCTCCCGCCTTTTTTGCTTCAGACATACCTTTCTCGGATAGATCAACATCCGTCCATCCCGTAAAGCGGTTCTCCTTATTCCATGCGCTCTCCCCGTGCCTTAACAATACCAGTTTTTTGCGAGGTTTCATCATACGCTCCTGTTTTAAGAGTAGTTATTGTAGCATAAATTAGAGAAAAAATAAAGGAGGGCGCGAATTCTGGTTTGAACTTTACGGATCCTGCCTTTGCAAAATTCGAGGGGTCCTGCCACTGCTACAGCCTTTTGTTTTTAGGGCTCGAGGGTGGCAGTGTTCATCCAATTTTAGCTTTAGTAGCTTGTCCATAGATCATAGGTAGCAAGTCTTTTAGCCGATAGTCCCCTCTCGCCCATTCACCAAAAGGCTGTAGCAGTGTCACCCCTCGAATTTTCCATTGATGCAAATTTCCCTTCGCTCATACTCAAGGAAATTCCACATTCGCTTCGTGGAATTTCGCTTTAAGCGTAATGTCGGGTGTATGCAAGATTTTACGGGTGACGCGAGCGAGCCTTTTGTAGAATATGGCGAGCGGTAAATAAGACCGGCGGCTAAAAGACTATTGTTTAGCTCTCATAGATCTAAGGAGCTATACGCATAAAGTTGGATGAACAGCGGCGTACCGCGAGCCTATATAAACAAAAGGCGAACTCGCGGCAGGACCCGTAAAATTTTTATACCTGAGTCAATTCGTTGTGCAGGACCCCGAGAATTTTCAGTGGCAGAGCCTGAATTTTAGCTTGAGTTTACTAAAGAATATTATGCGTTACCGCGAATTCGAATGGTGTCCCGAGAATTTTTTTGGGCGCAAACACTTACGCGGCGGACACAAAAGAGGCGCTTCAAATCGAAGCGCCTCTTGATGACGAATTTGTACCAAATAGCTTACTTTTTTACCTTATTCATCAGGTCTGACATCGCCTTCGCGGCTATGTCTTTGCAGCCCAAACCGAACGCGATGGCCGCGCCTAATCCTATTGACGCCAATATAATATTAACCGCAAATGCTATAAATGCGGTCGCTATATTCAGCTGCTCAATAGCGATTATTACAGCAAAGATAATTATAACGCTCTGCGTGATCTTGGCAAGTAGTTTCGCGTTGCCTAGTCCCGCGTTACTGGCTGTCGTGCGAACTATCCCGGCTATGAAGCTCGCCAGGAACGATCCAAGAACCAGCACGAATATGGCTACGATTATGTTCGGAACATACGCCACCAGCCTTGACAGTAGGTCGCCTGCGACTGTCAGGTTGAGCACATTAAGGGCCGCCGCCAGAACGGATAGCATTACTATCCAGTAGATTATTACTCCGATAAGTTCGGAGAGTGTCCACTTTATGTCGCCTTGCGCGAGCATATTGGCAATGCCTGCCTTGTCGCTTAATACGTCGAGACGGGCAGCCTTCAGCGCCCTTACTACTATGGCCTCAATAAACTTCGCCACAATCCAACCGGCTACTAATATTATTATCGCGCCAAAGATAGTAGGAACATAGCTCCACACCTTGATCAACATCGCCTTCACAGGATCGGCAACTATTAAAGCCAATCTGTCCATTATGCCACCTCCCTTTCTCACCTTTTATTAAATTACTGTTAAAACTATATATGTATTATTAATATATTACCATATAAATTGACTTTTGCAAGCCCCATTCGCAAAAATTTTGGGAACAAAAAATATTCCTACCCGCATTTAGAATAGCCGCAGGACTTACATACCATGCAGCCCTCAATGTGCCATAAGGCGCCGCCGCAATCAGGGCATACTCCTACTATATTCCCTATTTTTTTCATCGTGCCGATATTGGAAACGCCGCCTGTATCTACCTGAGCGGAGCTATCAGTAGATGCGCCTTGAGTTGCGGCCGCGTCTGTAGCCTGAGAGGATTTCTTACCCTTTGTATTCTGGGACCTCTGCTCTACTGCGCGCGCTATCGCGTCACTGCACGAGAATATCCTGCCGCCCTTTTCCCAGCTAGGCGAAGGACAACGTATACCGCGGAGCTGTTCAATTATGGAACCGACCTCTATGCCGCTGCGAAGCGCCAAGGACACGAGCCTTCCTATCGCTTCCAGCTGGCTCATAGCGCAGCCGCCCGCCTTGCCCATATGCATGAATACCTCGAAAGGCTGGCCCTGTTCGTCCTCGTTTATAGTTATATAGAGGTTGCCGCAGCCTGTGGCGATTTTAGTTGTGGTTCCTAAAATAACCGGCGGCCTAGGACGCGGGCTTATCTTAATTTTGTTAGCAGACTTCTTTTCGGTATCCGCAGGCGCGGAAGGCTTATTCAGCACTTGTTCTTCGCGGGATTTGTCTCTATATATGGTAACGCCTTTGCACCCGCTCTTATACGCAAGCATATAAATAGTCCGCGCGTCTTCCGGCGTCGCGTCAGACGGCATGTTGACCGTCTTGGATACGGCATTATTAGTATATTTTTGGAATGCCGCCTGCATCCTTATATGCCATATTGCTTCGATGTCGTGGGCTGTCACAAAAAGTTGCTGCACATCCTCCGGCACCTCGTGGACGCCTCTTATTGTCCCTTTTTGGGCGATCAAGTTCATTAGTTCAGGCGCATAGAAACCTCTCTTCTCGGCCACTTCCTGGAAATAAGGATGCACCTCTATCAACTTCGCGTTATCCATTATATTCCTTATATAGGTAATGGCAAACACAGGCTCTATACCGCTTGAAGAATTCGCTATGATGGAAAGCGTTCCTGTAGGGGCTATTGTGGTAAGAGTCGCGTTTCTTAAAGGTTTTGCGCCGGGCATATCATAAATACTGCCTTTAAAATTGCGGAATGCGCCTCTTTTTTCGGCCAATTTCTCCGAAGCGCGCCGCGAAGAAACAAGGATAAACTTCATTAATTTCTCGGCCAATAATATCGCGGCTTCAGAATCATACCGTATATCGAGCATTAAAAGCATATCCGCAAACCCCATGACCCCTAAACCGATTTTTCTATTTGCCTTCGTCATCTCCTCGATCTTTTTTATAGGATACACGTTCATGTCAATAACATTATCGAGGAAATGAACGCTTCTTTCAGCTGTCCTGGCGATCTTTTCCCAGTCTATCTCTTTATTCCCGGTTGCCATCTTCGCTAGATTTATTGAGCCGAGGTTGCAGCTTTCGTAAGGCAATAGCGGCTGCTCACCGCACGGATTAGTAGATTCGATCTGGCCGATATTAGGCGTCGGGTTATCCAGGTTTACTCTATCCAAAAATACTATCCCGGGCTCTCCGTTTTTCCAAGCCATCTGTATTATCGTATCAAATACTTTTTTAGCGTTTAGTTTTTGAACGGGCTTTTTTTCGCGCGGATCTATTAAGTCATAATCCTCTCCCGCGATAGACTTCTTCATAAAATCTTCCGTGATGGCAACGGAGATATTGAAATTTGTTATTTCCTTATCGTTCTCTTTACAACTTATGAATTCCAAAATATCGGGATGGTCTACTCTTAATATCCCCATATTCGCGCCGCGGCGCGTCCCGCCCTGTTTCACTGCCTGCGTGGCCGCGTTAAATACCTTCATGAATGAAACCGGCCCGCTTGAAATTCCACCCGTAGAACGCACGGGCGAATTCTTAGCCCTGAGCCTTGAAAAACTGAATCCTGTGCCGCCGCCTGATTTATGTATGAGCGCGGTATCTTTAATAGTTTCGAATATCGATTCCATTGAGTCGTCTATCGGCAGGACAAAACACGCGGATAGCTGCTGCAGATCGCGGCCAGCGTTCATGAGAGTCGGCGAGTTCGGCAAAAATTCCAGCCTTGCCATCATCTCAAAAAATTCTTCTTCTGTCCTTTTAACGCCTTCATCGCTTTCGCCGTAATGTGAGTCCGCCGACGCTATATTCTTCGCCACGCGGCGAAAAAGGTCTTCGGGTGTTTCGGTCACATTACCAGCCGCGTCTTTCTTCAGGTACCTCTTCTCAAGGACCTTCATCGCATTTGGCGACAACTGCGCGTTTACATCTACTCTACCATCCATCTTTGCATCACCTCCGCTTTTATCGCGTGAAAAAGTATAGCACGACTGGGAAAAAAGTCAAGAAAAATACTACATATTGTGGTTTTATAAGCATGGAATACAATTAGTAGGGGTACGCTACTTCCCTTCTTTTTTTGAAGAGAGCTCGTCTTTTATCTCGCTGATTCCAGCGATGACCGCTATCGCGCCGCCAAATATGAACATTGCCGGCAGGCTCCCTCTCATCACTGTTAGGAAATCGCCCCGCCAGCATATTATTCCTTTTAATCCAAGAAGCACAACGATAGCCCCGATAATAACGCCTAAATATTTACCCATCATTCACCTCTTTTTAATGAATTAATTGAGGGGTGTGCATAACTCATAACACGTCATTGCGAGGACTGCGAGCGAAGCGAAGCAGGACGAAGCCTGCCTGCCGGCAGGCAGGCAATCTAAAAAAAGAGATTGCTTCGCTCATTTCATTCGCTCGCAATGACGAAGGAATTATGCGCACTGCTTAATTAATTCGACGTGATCCCGTGGCGTATTTTTTCCGTCACTTGAAAATGCATGTACTTGCCTAACATGAGCCTGGTCTGCGCGTCGATGGCAGGCGTTGAGCCGACACATGCCGCCAGGATCGGCGCCAATAACCACTGAGTAAACATGACGAGTCTTCTCTGCGGCTTTACATCCTTCGGTCTCGGCGGCAGCAATCTTATGCTGATCAGCATGCATATGAACAGAGTCACGACCGTAACCCTGAAGAGCGCCGCCGCGACACTCGGAAGGTTATAGCCCATCATCGACTGCCTGAAAACCCCCCCGCCGAAGATCAGCGGAAGCGGCGCTATGAACGTAACGATGATAGCCCACACGGCCCACGTGTAATGGCTTTCCAAGAGATGAAATCCGCGCCGGATCTTCTTGGTGAGCGGTATATTTTCATTCTTCATGAACCCCATCATCAGATACGGAAAATTCTCCACGCCCCATGCCCAGCGCCGTTTTTGTTTATACTGTTTTATTATCGTAGGGATTATCGCCTTATCGGTTGCGATATCAAGCGATACGGTCACGTACATTGGCATTACCGAATAGTTCCCATCGAAATATAGAAAGCATTTCCAATAAATGACCGAATCATCGGAGATCATGTCAACCGGCCAGTAGTCAACGTCTACGAGCGTCTTAAAACTCATGCTATGGCTTGAGAAGGTAACGAACTTCTCCAAGCGCATCGTCTCTATCATCTGCATAAAAGAAGAGCCGAGTTCGATGACGCGCGCTATCGACCTGGCGTGCCAGATATTATTATTGTATACAGGTATAGGCTGATAACTCGATCGCGTCCTGTTCGGATTAGTCATATAGTGGTATGCGAGACAACCGAAATATTCTTTCTCGGCGCATGTATCCGCATCGAAGCATGAGATTATGACGTGCTCGTAATCTATTTTTTTTGAATCTAAATATTCTTTTAAAACTTTGGCTCCCCATGTGGCATTAGCGCCTTTTGTCTTCGCCTCGCCCTCCAAGTCATCCGGGTGGGCGGTTATTAAAAAGTCGCAGAAAAAAGCTTTGTACTTCTCCTGCAGCACCTTGGCGTTCTCCCAAACTTCGCTGCCGCCTCTTTTCTCAATTGTCAATTCAACTATCATTCTGTCTTTTCTATAATTGGAATCCAGAAGGGCTTGAATCGAAGATGTTAAAACATGCGGCCCCTCTTTATACACGGGAAATAATATCGCATGATAGATATTGGAGCAATCAAATAAGCCTGTCTTCCCCAGATCTTCACACCGCTTTAGCCAGTCTATCTTCTTTTCTACCGCAAGCCTCCTATATGCGAATAATAGCAACGTTGTAAAGTACCCGACCCTTATAACCCAGTATAGATCAAAGCATATGATAAATACAGCGACCCATAGAGGCTTTATAACGGAAAGGGCTGAAAGTCCGACGATCGTAGTCCATGTAAAAAAGCCGGGTATTATCTCGAAAAGGCGCCTTAAGCGTTCATCTCTTCTCATATATTATATCGAATTCTTTCTTTACCCTCTGCATTAACTTATCGAAAAATTTCTCTCTAAGATCGATCCTATAAAGGCGTTCCTTGCCTTCGTAAGAGTCATTAAAATATAAAGAATCGTTATTCTCATCATAGTAAAGGCCCTCGGCCGACTTTTTGCATTTGTGGAGCGTTACTATATTCTTTTTGCCTCCGCTTCCCAGTTCTACAACGCTTATATCTTTATTTACTACGAAGACTATGTGGTTAGACCCCGAATGCCAGAATACATCTCTTATTGAACCCGGTATTTTAAGAAGCTCCTCCACATAAGCAAGCTCGCCGTCTTTTACCGAATCGCGGCTGACCAAATACACAACCCAGATGTTGTTCTCGTTAAAATATAAAAATTTTCCCCCGTCGCGGGAGAATTTCTTGCCAAGTATTTTTTCCGGCCAATCCGAATAAAGCGACAGCTTTTTCGGATTGGTCCCATCCATATTAGATCTATATAGGCCGGACTTCGTCATATGATATATATAGTTCCTATTATCCGAGATCAAAAAATTAATGGTCTCATAATCTCCTATTTTACCCATCTCCTGCAGAACCGGAAATAGTATTATATTCTCTGCCCTGGTCACCATATTTGGCCGAATCGCCAGTTCTTTTTGCCATGGATAGAAACCCTCCCTCTTCACCTCCACCGAATATGTATCCGGCTTCAACTCTTCTATCCTTACGGGCGTAAGCTCCTGACGAAGTTTGCCGTTTATGTGTACCGACGCGCCGGAAGGAGCGCTCTTTAAAGAAAGTATGCCCATCTTATATATTTTAAAATTATGATAATCTATATGGTAACCCAAAGAATATGAAAGTACTATGGGCAGCAGGATAAAATACAGCGCCAGCGAAAAGAAGAACATGATATATCTTATTATAGCGTCGCTTTTTTGCATTCGATACGCCTTTTGGTTTTCATTACAACGCGGTTCTAAACTTGCCGTCAGAACTTCGATATCCTGAGCTGGCCGCATCCGGCGTCAATGTCCTCGCCCTTGGATTTGCGGCGCAGGACGTTTACGCCGCGCTTCTTCAATACGTTGATAAAAATTTTGACGTCTTCATTCGATGGCGCCTCATATCCTTTTGCCCGTATCTGATTATAGGATATAGTATTAACTTTGCAGGTCATGCCCTTTAAAAGCCGCGCTAAGTCAGCCGCGTCCTTATCGGAAACATTCACATCTTTTATAAGGACATATTCGAACGTGATAATCCTCTTCGTCTTCTTTACATAATTTTTACAGGCCGCTATCATATCCTTCAATCGGTATCTCTTATTTACCGGAACTAGTTTCGAGCGCGCGTCGTCGTCCGCGGAATGCAGGGATACCGACAACTCTACCTGTAATTTTTCATCGCTCAATCTTTCTATGCCTGGGATTACGCCGCATGTCGATATTGTAATCTTGCGCGCGCCTATCTTGAAGGCATCTTCGTCATTCAATACGCGTATGGCCTTCATTACATTGTCATAATTATCAAGAGGCTCGCCTATGCCCATAAATACTATATTTGTTATGACCGAAGACGGGTTTTGGTTTTTAATAAAAAGCGCCTCATCCAGGATTTCGGATGCCTTTA
>Ga0156238_152_pt3 | contig 16446 bp, 12 predicted proteins | sample RifCSPlowO2_12_FD_107885 | JGI IMG/M metagenome (GOLD analysis project Ga0156238, IMG submission 107885) | Omnitrophica bacterium RIFCSPLOWO2_12_FULL_45_13
AACGAAACAAGGGGTATTCTCGAGAGTCTGCATCAGGTTGGGCTTAATCGCGTCTTTTAACAGCGCTGTCATCGCGCCCGCGACCTTCAAGTCTTCGCAGGTTACAGGCTTGCCGTCTTTTGTAAAAGCGGCCACGACCCTCGATATCCTATTACGTAAGTCAGACAATGAATCTGTAAGCGCTAAGATAGCCATAAGTTCGCTCGCGGCTGTAATATCAAATCGTGTCTCGCGCTCGATACCATTATGCCCTCCGCCGACAGCGATCCTGATATCCCGTAGCGACCTGTCGTTTACATCGAGCACCCGCCGCCATAATATCTTATTTAAATCTATATTCAATGGGTTTTTTCTGAAGAGAGAATTGTCCAGGAACGCCGCGCATAAATTATGGGCCGCGCTGACAGCATGAAAATCGCCTGTGAGATGCAGATTGAACTCTTCCGCGGGGACCGTCTGTGAATATCCGCCTCCGGCGGCGCCGCCTTTTATGCCGAAGACCGGCCCTAAGGAAGGCTGTCTTATGCAGCAGACAGTATTTTTACCGATTTTGTTCAATGCCATCGCCAGGCCTATGGTCGTAACGGTCTTGCCTTCGCCAAGAGGGGTCGGTGTTATGGCGGTAACATCTATATATTTGCCTTTTTTATTACCCTTTATCCTGCTTAGAATGTCTAACGAGACTTTGGCCTTGTAATCGCCATATAGCTCAAGGTATTTCTTGGGGATGCCGAGGCCCTTTGCGACTGAAACAATTGGCCTCAATTTAGCCTTTTGGGCAATCTCTATATCGCTCTTCATATTATCCTTATGATTGAGTTATTATATCGCACATAACGAAAATTATATTTTAATATAAATGCGGCGCGGGGTCAATAGAATTGATACGGCAGTCAAGCCAAACCCCGCAACATTTCTACGATCAGGCGTTTACTTTTGTGGCCAGCCTTCCGCTGACATAAATTGGTATTTGAGCATACCAATTTATTCTGGAAAAATTCTGACAAAAATTTAACTTCTTTCAGGAATTTAAATTTTTCGCTGAATCGCTATAAGGTGCCAGAATTTTTGACAGCAGCGTCAGGCTTAGGCCACAAAAGTTCCGCCTGTAATACTTGGCTGTTCAAAATTTTTACGGGTGGCGAGGGATAAAGCCTTGAGGGCTGTGAAAAAATGAGTCGTTGGGCGGAATTGATATTAAAGACGCGGTTTACGCGGCAGTGAGGAGCTTGAGCAACCGTTCATTCAGCTTGGGTATATCATTCACCGGCGCTGAAGACGCCCTGGGCAGGACAAATATTATTCTACGCGCGAATTCTTTAGGATTATCCGATACGGCGTCAGGCGGATTATTGAAGCTCTCTTGCGCCATAACAGAATATAACCTCAAAAGCGCCGGCAGCGCATTTTCGGAATGGAGCGCTCTTAACGCGGCTATAACGCCTTCCAATTGTATATAATCACCCTGCGGCTTAAATACGAGCATCTTGAGCGACTTGTCATCAGGCACATTATCAATATGCTCTTCGCTCGAAAGCGCTATGTCAATTAAGGCGTATGGATTCTCTCGGCGTATCTCATTTATGGCATCCTCGATTGATTTCCCTTCTTCAATTATCCATATCTTTTCGGCGGCGTCTTTATTCTCTCTAAAGACCTTATTCACCCGCGTAACAATCGTTGATCTTTGCGGCGTAGGGATGACTCTTTCTTCGATGATATGCCATAACGCTTTATTCTCTAATACGGCGGGCCGCTTATTAATCTCATGTATAACTGCCATTTTAACCGCTTCTCTGACAGCCGTCGCGGGACATTTTCTTAACTCATTACTTATTGCGTTTATCAACGTCTTCGTATGATCCTCATCCGGCCCCGCCATCATATCCGCGAATCTGAAATAACCGATTCTGCCGTCTACAGGGACAAAAATACCTAATCCTTTTAACGCTACGAATTTCTCTTTAAGTGGTATGCCTGCTTGCGAATTTAGCGCGTTATTCATCAGTTTATCGTCATCCCTAATTGCAATGAGATACTCCAAGACAGGGCCAAGTTTATAGAGGATGTCTTTACGTTCTTTGATAATCTGCGGGATTCTTGACGGAACTAAGTTAACCCTCCTCGCGATGTCACGGGCAGTTATGTTGTCCATATAGCTTTTTTCTCCTTGAAGTGAAGTATACTGATGAATCCGGCTCTTCCTTCTAGAGCCTCTCTTGTCACGGATAAGCCCCAACATACTGCCTTCTATACAGCCGGGCACTTTTCTTCTTTCTACTACGCGGCTGCTTATAAATGTATTAAAACTTGTGTTTCTATCGGGATCAAAGCGCTCAGCGCCCCTTAAAATGGCTATCAGGCCTTCCTGAGAGAATTCGTCTTCGCCTATATCAGGATTCTTTGAATGCAACCTGCTAGCATAGTATTTAATCACGCCCTCGTGAGCTGCCGCCAGGCTGTCCCTCGCGGCAGAATCTCCTGACCTGATTTCCCTGCCCAGAGCGATGTCCGCCTCTTTATTCAGTCTGTTCCGCCTTAGCCAATTAAGGATGCTGCTTTCTCCTGTGACATCCAACCCATAAAATCCTTTTATTATCCCGCTTACCCTATTCCAGTCTCTCTTCTTCTCCTGCCACCTTGCTTTAGGTATATCTTTTATGTTTAGTTTCTCTTTTAAGGCTTTAAGGGCTTCCTTTCCAGAAAGCTTGCCACGATACATGTAGTTCTCTAACAGGCTCCACAATTGTTTACCATTAAATTCAAGGATGGGTTTTCCAAAATCAGATGTAGTGAGCGCTCCCGGTTCCCTGTCCAATAATTTGGCAAGTATCAATACAAACTCTTTCTGAATCTCAATCGTGGCTCTCTTCCATGATATATTACCTGCTTTAAATACCTCTAATGCCTCCTCGAAGTTCTTGTATGAGGCCTCGCTCAGATCATCTATATTTAATTTCTCTTTTAAGTCTTTAAGGGCATCCTTTCGAGAAAGCTTGTCGTGGCCCATGTATCTTTGTAACAGGCCTTCCAGGGATTTATTATTAAATTCGGGGATGCGGCGCTGTACAAAATCATATGTAGTGAGCGCTCCCGGTTCCCTGCCTAATGATTTGGCAAGCATAAATACAAACTCTTTCCGAATCTCAATCGTGGCTTTATCCCACGATATCTCGTCTGCTTTAAATACCTCTAATGCCTCCTCGAAGTCCTTGTATGGGGTTTCGCCCAGATCATCTATGTTCAATTTCTCTTTTAAGGCTTTGAGGGCGTCTTTTTCAGAAGGCTTGCCATGGTCCATGTATTTGCGTAACAGGCTTCGTAGGGATTTATTATTAAATTCTGTGACGCGGCACTTCATAAAATCATATGTAGTGAGCGCTCCCGGTTTCCTGCCCAATGATTTGGCAAGCATAAATACAAACTCTTTCCGAATCTCAATCGTGGCCCTATCCCATGACATATTACCTGCTTTAAATACCTCTAATGCCTCCTCGAAGTTCTTGTACACTGCCGCGGCTGACGCGATGTTGATGTCGGCGCTATTATCATCAGCGCCATAAACTGAATACGCTTTATAGACATTGACTAAGTCTAAAAGCGCCGCGGCATCAGCGGTTTTGCCGGTGTCGACAAAATTTTTATACCTCTTCTTTGTATCGGAGTATATATGATCGATATTATGCGAGGAGTCGTGAATTTTTCTTGCTATCTGGCGGGAGCTGAACCCTTCCATCGGATCGGGGACTGCGATATACTGCCTGATCCAACTTCGCATTCCATCATAAGTTAAGCCTTTTCTCCCTCTAATAGCTTCCCATCTCCCTATTTCGTCTTTATCGTGCTTCAATACCGCTTCATCGTTAAAATATCGGCTGTCAATGTAAATAACGGGCTTGCGGTTCTTCCTTCCTAAACCTACATGCGCAAGCTGCCCGGTATTCTTCAATAAGCCGGGAATGCCGACAATGGCAATCTCACGTTCTTCTTGTAACCCCCTGCCTATTTCTACGTAAATCTTATCGGGCCTATATTCGTTTAAGGCTGTTATGTCAATATGGTCTTCATTATGAGGGTTGATCTGCCCTCCAATGTATCTATTAACGGCGCTGTGGGATAAAAGAACCGCGCGAATGAGATATTCCTCTTCGAATTCTTTCTGGGTGAGACGCGATTCCGGAGAAAGCGCGTAGGTTTGGTCATTGAATAAAAATAGACACGCTATGACGAACGCCATTGCCCTGAATAATACGCTGTTTGTCTCTTTGTATCTTATCATTACGCGGCTTGCTGTAGTTTTTGCAGTATGCGCCTATTATACTCTATGGTATCAATGGAAAGAGGCGCTGGCTTAGGAAGGCTTTTGATGAACTCCAGAATCATATCATCTTTTATGTCGTCCCTCTTAAGGCCGGTCATGACCATACATTCCTCTTTAATGAACCGGATAAGCCTCTTTTCGGATTCGTCCATATCCGAATACCGAACCGAGGATCGTATATTTGAAGCGGCAAAAGCTATATCTAAAACCCCAAGAAGCGGAATCTCTTCAGCGCCGCATTCTATGTCAACGACGCCCTCGCCAAAAACTTTACCCGTACTGTGATGGGACTGATCTTTGTAAGACAAGATCGAAAGCAGTTTAACTTTTTTAGAAGGTATAAGGATGACGTTAGAGCTCATCTTCGCCCGGCCCTTCAATAAATCAACATACGCGTTTATAATATCCTCCCCTCTCGGACACTCGCGTATCCTGTCCTCGTTATATCTGATTTCATAAACCATGCCGCTGCCCATTTTATCGGATATGGCTTTGAAAGATAATTCCGCGAGCGCGGCTGACATGCGCTTATCGACTATTCTCGAAATAGCGGCATCGCCGGCGGAAGCGGCAGGCTCAGGGTTGAGAATATTTTTAATTCGGGAGCTTAAAACAGGGATGCGTTTCTCCGGCACCTTATATAGGTTTAATTCCTCTATACTTAATATCGCGTTAAATGCCTCGGGAGGAACTCTTCCAAAGTTCTCATTAAGATAATAAGAATTGCCTTTACTGGTCTTATTAATTTCCACTATTCCGAGAGCCGCCAGGGTCGTGAGCTCAGTCCGGGCGGTAGTATCTGAATATCCCCGCGCTTTCGCGAACTCACTGACCGTCAAGGCCTTATTTTTAGATACTTTGTTGTCAAATAAATATTTAAGGCCCTGCAACGGCGAGCCCTTCCTGTCCGATACCGGCACCGTAACCTTTTTGAGCCTTATTATTTCGCAGCCCTTGGGGCCAGTATTTACACGGAGACCTTCTCTAAATAATTTTTCCGCGCTTATCCCCTGCCTTTCTGTCGGGATCCACTCTCTCCCATCTTTATCAAGCTGGAAGCTCTCCTTTATGTAATAGAATGACCCCAACCCCAACCGCGAAGGTTCTGTCTGCGTATTGATAATACGCTTTAAGCTTAGAGCGGTCCAGCCTGAATTTTGCGTTACATTAAACGCGCCGATCAATATATCGTTGTTATCAAAACGGGCTGCCCCCATCGCGTACCGTGGATCATCTGTCTCAAGGTAAGAATAGCTTCCTGATAAAAGTTGTTTATAGACCATGGGAAATGAAAACATCATCCTTCTCACATCCCTTATCGCCGGATCTGAATCTACCAATGCCGGCACTTTGGCGGTGCGGTTCACTCCGTATATTTCTCCGTTGAAGACCAGGCTGTAACCAGGCAGAAGAGTATACAGAAAATACATTATATTCTTATCCTGATAAGACAGCTTCGCCCAGGCATCTTCATCATGGAACGCGTCGTGCTCGGGTCCGAGATTCACCAGATTCTCTTTCATCTCAAAAGGCGCGCTCTCCAGGTTCCTCAAGTAATTGGTCAGGTTAGGAAATTTATTTTCGTCTGTCAGGGCGTCTGTTATGTAACTTCTGATCTCATCAGCGTAAACTGCGCATCCCGTATTGCCGGCGAGAGCCAATAACTCCTTCTCTCTTTCAGATCCTTTAAAAAGAAAGAAACAGTCCGGCCTTACTCTTCTCATTTCTTTTATAAAATCACCGGTTAGGTTTTCCGAGACTTCTATGCCCCAACTTTCTTCTATCCTGTCAGGGAATGTGGAATGAGCCGCGACCACCCGGAATCCGTCCAAACCCCTGCCTAACCAGAATCTTCCTACTTCAATGGAATTTTTAATCACTTCGGGATGCGCCAGGTCCGGCTGGGCAAGCTGGCCAAGCCTACCGGAAAAATCCGTTTTCACTTTCACGGGATCCGTTGCGCTCACTAAAAACAAGGCGGGGCACCCTTCCGGCACTATTATCGGTATTACGGGGCTATTTTGCGCGCCGCTGATTTGTTTTCGTATCTCTCTGTCTCCGAACTGAAGCGTTATCTTGGGCTCGTCTATTTCCAGCCCTCCGGGCCTACTCAATTTATCTTCGGGTATTTTCTTCAATCCTTCCAATACTTTTTTTCCAAATTCTATGCGTTTGCGGAGTTCTTCTACCTGTATATCTTTGCCGCGATACAGCAGCGACTTCGAATCCAGCCCATAATATCCATCACTTACATTTGTATATAAGAACCATTCCGGATGCTCTTCGCATATCTTATTCGCCTTATGAACATGTTGATTTGCCAGCCAGTCCATAATAACGAATATGCCGAGGACATGCGCCTTATTTACAAAATCTTGCAAATCCTCAAATGAGCCGGCCCGTTTATCTATAGCCATGGAATCGATCACTTCGAACGGGGACCCGGAATTGCTCATTAACCCAACCAATGAAACATACCTGACCCCTGCCTCCGCAAGAAAGGTGAGCTCTTTTTCGGCATTTTTCAGGCCGGATATCCCCGCCGTCTCATCGCAATAATCCCTTATGACGATTTCGTTTATTATTTTTTTATTCCTCTTACTTCTTACGGCGGGTAGATACGCCTTCCTTACATATCTCTCCTCCATGGCAACCGCGCTTACGATCTTATTCGCGCGCAGGTATGCATTATGCGTCAGGTGTTTCCATTTACTCTTATCTTCATAAAAGAGCCTTGAGGATGTCTCGCACTTATCTAATAGATCGGCCGGCGCTTCATTATAGAATTTTTCTTCATCGGCTTCGAGCCCGCTGTCCGTATCTTTAGTATATGAACCTATGAAGAAACCGCATCCATCTTGGGGATTCTCGTCATAATCGATTATCCACTCAACAGGGCCCGCCCCTCTAATGGTAATATTCACTCCGCCGTTCAATCCTGTTCTCTGATCCGAAGTGCCGCACGCCTCCTCGAGTGGCCTGGGCACCGTGATGCACACATCGGCTCCTATCGCCTGCATCTTTAGTAAGTTAGTGTCCGAGTCCGGCGCATAAACGAATTTCCCTTTAAATGCGGAAATATAATTTGACCAGCGTTCAAATTCCTCCGCCCAAAACGGCATATATACAGGGCCGCCTACAACTATCTGAGCGCCCAAACCGTTTACTTTGTCTCTGTTTTTGAAAATATTATTCAAAACGGATTCCACCAGGCCTCTGTTGTATTCTTGAGCTAGATTCGGTATATCGTGCAGCCATACTGCCTTCAACTCATCTCTATTAAATGTCTTATCTTTATCCGCGGTCAGGATGTGGACGAGAAATCTCAACATCGGATACTGACTCTTATAGTCAACCAGCCTTCTCACTTCCCAGAACGTGGGTTTATCCGGATCTAATCTCACGCCCGTCCTGTCAAATATTTCCTGATAAGCCTCTTGCTTGCACTCGTCGCGTATTGTCATTAATTCGTCTTCGCTGGGCGCGCCTTTCTTCTCTTCCAGGTCTTTAAGTATATCCGATTTCCACGCCGGACCCGAGCCATTCAGCACCCCCACTATGGGCTTATTAAATTCGCCGGGGTACCTCTTTTTAAATAACTTTCCAACGGTTCTTGCGGACTCATCACTCGGAGCGTTTATGATATCGGCAAGTTTTATAGCAGTAAAACAAAAATCCACGGTACCACCCGGGCGCAGGAACGTGGATGTTAATTCCTCGGCTTTACTGCCACCCAACACATACATCATCCTGTCAACGCTGGTTTTCAATGACGCCTGTGAAAATGTTTCAAGGCCGGCGGGAACAGGAGTGTGAACTGTATACACTATGGCCATGTCATTGAACCTATCGTCGGCTCTCATCTGCGCGGCCGCTACCACGGTATGCGCCTCATTTAAATGCAATATGTCAGGTATTATATTTAGCTTTTTCACGAACTGATATACGGCTTTCCCGAATACTATCTCCTGAGTAAACCGCCTCACCCTGTCGTCATTGTAAAGGACATCGAACACCCGTGACATGAATATGTAAACCCATGTGCCTCCGTTATTGACCCTGTAGACTTCAACCTTAACTTGAGGATTATTTCTGTCTTTATAATCTTCTGCGCGCGCCTCGGGGTCTTCGCCCCATGCCCGGACCTTTATGGCATCTCGACCAACGAGCACTTTCTCCATTATGCCATTTTTCACCAGTGCATTGTAGTCGACCTCTACTTTGTTTCCGTCTTTGATAACGTAACGGTAACCCGGCTGCACCCCGACCGGATGCATGCCGTCTTCCGAGTCCCATTCTAAACGCATCTCGCCGGATGGATCCTTTATTATACGCGAATTGCCCGGGTGATTAGCGCTGCCCCTGACGCTTACATCACCCATGGCCCCATGCTTATCACCCACGAACGCGCCCAGGCCGCCCTTTGTGTTGGCGTTTTGAACTGATGGATAATCTTCTAAAGTGTACAGATTCCCTTCCATAGACAAGAACAATATAATATTGCCTTTTAATTCGGGAGCATTTTTTTCAATCCAACTCGCGGCAACTTCTATTCTATCCGCTTCCGGAGATATCTTCCGCGCGTCGTGGGCCGCTATGTTTACATCAACGCTCTTCTTGGGATCATATGCTACCTCTGTTGCGCTTTCTCCGTAAATGGATAAAAGCTTATGTAAATAATCTTCACGTATTTTGATCCTTTCGGAATATTTCTTATATAGATCTTCCAATGGGTGGGATGATTCGTGGATCTGTCGGGCTATTTCAACGGATGTAAGGCCAGCGTATTGTGTTTCCGATAGCTTGGGATCTTGTGAGGAGATATGAGCCCTTATCCACTGACGCATCCCTGATGAATCCATGCCCAACGAATCCCTGATACCTTCCCATTCATTTCGCTCATCATTCTCATGCTCGATCACTTCCATTAGACTCGACTTGTCATTATAAATGTCTGCATCTACATATATTACCGGCTTGCCGTATTGGCGGCCCAAACCAAGATGAGCAAACTGAGCTGTTCTTTCCAAAAGACCTGGTATTGGCACAACGCCTTCTTTCACGCGCTCATTTAACCAGTCTGCGCCCCTTGATTTGATTATCCTTTCTATCTGCCGTTTAATGTAGGCATTTTCGGCATCATGTGACAGCAATGCGCCCGCGGCGAGAAATCGTGATTTGAATTCTCCTTGCCTTAAAGACGTGCTAGGCGCTAGCTTATACGCATCATGGGATGCCCATGCTGTAATATCAGAAAGGATGAATAGGGCTGCCATTGAAAGGCAAGCCATTCTTTTGACTTTGTAGTAGATTTTCGCTTTCATGATTATATAACTACTATATCATTCGGTATGTAAGTTACAATACAAATTAACCAACTTTTTTATGTCTTAATTTGAATCAGATTTTTGACTGGCTGAAAGCTGTTGCGGTGTATAGGAGATGGGCCGTGGTTATTCAAGGCTTCTATGTGGGCTTTCGTTCCGTAACCTTTGTGCCTGGCAAAACCATATTGCGGATAGACTAAATCGTACTCTACCATTAGCCTATCTCTGGTTACCTTAGCTACTATTGACGCCGCCGCTATTGAAAGGCTTTTTGAGTCTCCGCTGACAATGCACCTTAACGGGCATTTCGTCGTAATCTTCATTTTGCCGTCTACAATCACATAATCAGGCGCAATCCCTAAATTTGCTATGGCAAGCTGCATCGCTTTTTTAGTGGCTTGGTAGATATTGATATCGTCTATAGTCTTTTCATCGACTATGCCGACACCGACGATAGATTTTTTGAATATTTCCCGGTAGGCCTTTTCTCTTTTTTTTGCGGATAATTTCTTTGAATCATCTATTCGTTCCTTGAATTTAAAATCTTTTAAAATAACGGCGCCGGCGACTACAGGGCCTGCCAAAGGGCCTCTCCCCGCTTCGTCGACGCCGGCTATCCTGGTATAGCCGGAGTTACTTATCTTCCTCTCGTGGAGGAGTAACGTTCTGGTGTTCGATCTTTTCTTCAACCTTTGTTTCTTTGCCTATTTTTTTCTTCAGATAATATAGTTTCGCTCTTTTTACATCGCCTTTTTTTACTACGACTATTTTCTCTACCGAAGGCGAGTGCAGCGGAAATACTCTTTCAACGCCCTCTCCGTAGGAGATCTTTCTAACGGTGAGTGTCTCTCGAAGGCCTGAACCCTTTCTTGCGATTACAACGCCTTCAAACGACTGGGCCCTGGCCTTGCCTTCCTCGATTATCTTTACCAGAACGTCGATGGTGTCGCCCACATTGAATTGAGGAATGCCTTGTTTTAAATACGCCGCTTCAACTAATTTTGTATACCTATCCATTTTTGTTCCTTCCTTTTTTGATCAAATCCGGGCGTCTTTCACGCGTCTTGTTCAACGCCGCGTCCTTACGCCAAGCTTCTATCCTCTTATGGTTTCCGCTTAATAAAACTCCCGGGACCTTCATCCCTTTAAATTCCGCGGGCCTTGTATATTGCGGATATTCTAATAAATTGTTCTCAAATGATTCCGATCTTATTGATTCGTCATGCCCCAAAACACCGGGAATTAATCTTACAACAGCGTCGATCAAAACAAGCGCTGGCAGCTCGCCGCAGGTCAAGATATAATCGCCTATTGATATCTCTTCGTCAATAAAACTTCTGCTCCTCTCGTCAATGCCTTCATAGTGGCCGCATATCAGGATGAGCCTCTTCTCTTTCGCCAGCCTCTTCGCGGCTTTTTGTTCGAGCTTCTTGCCTTGAGGCGTCAGCAATATGACTCGCGCGCGCTCGCTTCTACCGCGTACAGCGTAAGGCATAAGGCGTAAGGCCTTGAGCTCTTCGAGCGCGCGATAGACGGGCTCGAGTTTCATCACCATACCCGGGCCGCCGCCGAATGGCTTGTCGTCAGCGGTGCGGTGAGAATCGCTTGTCCAGTCCCTGAGGTTGTGAATATTTATCTTAACGAGCCCCTTATCTTGAGCGATCTTCAGCATCGACTCTCCCAGTATATTCTCGAACATTTTAGGGAAGAGCGTTAAGATATCTATTCGCATATCATTCCATTGCTGTCCAAATGATGCTGTTTTCCCCCTCACCTTTTTCCTCTCCCCCGAAGGGGGAGAGGGCAGGGTGAGGGGGAGATACCCTTCTTAAGGGTATGTTAAGGCGCCTTGACCTAATCTTTAACTTTTTTTATACCATGTTTCTTGAAAAGTAACTTTACAGCGTCGGACGGAGTCGCGCCTACGCCGAGCCAATATTCAGCGCGCTCCTTATTAAGCTTGACGTTAGCCGGGTTAGTCTTCGGATCGTAATAACCTAATGTCTCTATCGGTTCGCTGTCACGCGCTCTGCGCTTATCTATGACTACGATACGATGAAACGGTTTCTTCAGAGTCCCAAACCTTTTTAACCTGATCACTGCTGGCATCTTTACCTCCTATATGCTATTTTTCTTTTTCCCTCCACACTTTCGCGCCTAACTTAAGCAGCTTCTCTTCCAGATTCTCATAGCCCCTATCCAAATGATATATCCTATGCACATCGGTGCGGCCTTCCGCAACCAGCCCCGCTAAAACAAGCGCTGCTGATGCCCTAAGATCGGACGCCATGACAGGCGCACCGCTTAAATTCTTCACACCCTTTATGATCGCGCATGGGCCTTCCAATAAAATATTGGCCCCCATCCTGTTCAATTCGCTTATATGAATGAACCTTTCGGGATAGATCTTTTCTGTTATGACGCTTATCCCGTTTGTCACGGTCATCAAGCTCATGAATTGAGCTTGCATGTCCGTCGGAAAACCCGGGAAGGGGAGCGTCGTAACATCTGTCGGCTTCAGCTTTTTGATGTATTTAACCCTTATGCCGTTCGGGACCTTTTTTATGCTCAATCCTGATTCTGTTAATTTGTCCGCCAAGGCTATTAAGTGTTCGAGCTTGGCGTTCTTTATCATTATATCGCCTTTCGTGATGGCCGCAGCAAGCATGTATGTGCCCGTCTCTATCCTGTCCGGGATCACAGAGTGCTCCGCGCCATGGAGCTTCTTAACGCCCTCTATTATTATTCTCGGCGTGCCGTGTCCTTTTATCTTCGCGCCCATCTTCACCAGGAATGCCGCAAGATCTACGACTTCGGGCTCACAAGCCGCGTTCTCTATTATAGTAACGCCTTTCGCAAGAGTCGCCGCCATCATGACATTGTCGGTAGCCAGGACGCTGGAACCGAAATGACCGCCTAAATATATATGAGTCCCTTTTAAAAATTTTGCGCGGGCGATAATATAACCTTTTTCAATTTTTAGCTTGGCTCCAAGCGCGGTAAGCCCTTTTAAATGTATGTCGATCGGCCTGGGACCGATTACGCAGCCGCCGGGGAATGAAACCTCCGCCTTCTTTTGTTTGGAAAGAAGCGGCCCGAGGACGCAGATGGAAGCGCGCATCGTGCTGACAAGTTCATACGGCGCCACATACTTCGAATAACCCTTAGGCTCAACTTTTACTACATCGCCGTACTGCTGCACCCTGACGCCGAAGTTCTTCAGGATCTTGAGCATAGTTGACATGTCGCGAAGCGCCGGGATGTTCCTTATTACGGATTTGTCGTCTGAAAGCAGCGTTGCCGCGAGTATCGGTAAGCACGCGTTCTTCGCCCCGCTTATCGTTACGCTTCCATCCAATCTCCTGCCGCCCTCTATGACTAACTTATCCATTGCGCTACAATCACCCTATCGATTAAATATTGATCTTCTTTAACATCTATCAGCTTAAAACCTTTAAAGCCCTCTATCATCGCTTTGATCGCGGCGCGCTGCCCAAAGCCGATCTCCATTATACAATAACCGCTGTTCATTAAATACGCGGGCGCCTTGAGAAATATCTTTCTATAAAAATCGAGGCCGTCTTCCCCGCCGTCCAATGCAAGAACCGGCTCTTTCAATACCTCTTTAGGCAGAGTTTTTAATTCACATCGCGCTATGTAAGGCGGATTTGATACTATGATATCGTATCGACCTGCTATGTCTTTAAAAAGGTCGCTCTTTATAAATGAAATACCGTCATAAACGCCGTTAAGGCGGGCGTTCTGCATAGCGACTTCAAGCGCTTTATCTGATATATCAGAAGCGAATATTTTACAATCAGCGGCGCTTTTAGTCAAACCATCCGTTTCGCTCGGGTTTGACGGCAAGCTTAGTCGAACCATCAACGAGATTGCTATATTTCCCGAACCAGTGCACAAGTCGAGTATCCGCGCCGGCGTTTTTGAACGCGGCGCCGCATTGATTATCTCAAGCGCGGTATTTACTAATATTTCCGTTTCAGGCCGCGGAATAAAGACGTCCTCGTTCACTAAAAAATCTAGGCCTGAAAATTTCTCTTTACCTATTATATACTGTAATGGCGTATATGGCGCAACGCTCTTTATCATTTTGAGGCTAACCTCAGTTCCCTGTCTTCTATCCTTAAAGCATTTATTATTTCGTCGAGCTCTCCTTCAAGGATCTCTTCTAAATTATGTGCCGTAAATCCTATTCTGTGGTCTGTTACGCGCCTGTCAGGAAAATTGTAAGTCCTGATCTTTTCCGAACGGTCGCCTGAGCCGATCTGCGCCTTGCGCGACTGCGATATCTTTTTGTCGCGCTCTGTCTTCTTCAGATCGAATAACCTGGCCATTAAAACTCTTAATGCCTTAGCCTTGTTCTTAAGCTGCGATCTCTCGTCCTGACACGTCACGACCATTCCCGTGGGAATATGCGTCAGGCGGACAGCGGAATCTGTCCTATTGACACCCTGCCCGCCTTTACCGCCCGCCCTGAACACGTCTATCCTTATATCTTCAGGCCTTACTTCTACGTCAAGGTCTTCTGCTTCAGGCATTACGGCAACCGTTGCCGCGGATGTATGGATCCTGCCGCTTGCCTCAGTATCAGGGACACGCTGGACTCGATGAGTGCCGCTCTCAAATTTTAAAGTATCATAAACATTTTTCCCGGATATGGAGAATATGACTTCTTTATATCCGCCTTTCTCCGTAGTGCTCGCATCGATCGATTCCAACTTCCAGCCTTTTTTCGCGGCGTATTTAGAATACATCCTTAAAAGGTCTGCCGCAAATAGGCTGGCCTCCAGCCCGCCGGTCCCCGCGCGTATCTCCATTATGATATCCCTGTCGCCGCCTGACTCCTTTTGGAGTATTAATTCTTCCAGTCTCGCCTCGGACTTTTTAAGCGATGCCTTTAACTTGTGAAACTCCTCTTCGGCAAGGACGATGAAGTCTTTATCGTGGTGTTTCTCTTTCAGGACTTTCTCTATGCCATGAAGGTCCTTTGAGATACTATGATGATTATTATATTCGTTTATCAGGGGCGTTAGGATAGACATCTCTTTGGCATAATTCTGGTGCTTGGCCCTGTCCGAAATTACTTTCGGATCGGCCAATAGATCATGCAGCTCATCGTACCTTTTCTTCTTCTCTTCTACGAACTTTAAAATCATTTATTCTTTATTTCCTTCCGGCGCTTTTGTCTCTTCGGCCGGTTTTGATTCTTCGATAACTTTTAGCGCCTCTTTTTTCTTTTTGCCGGCATAACGTTTTGCGAACTTCTCGACTCTGCCCGCAGAGTCGACCAGCTTCTGCTTGCCGGTAAAGAACGGATGGCACTTCGAGCAGATATCCACATGGATAGTCTCTTTTGTCGAACGGGTATGGACGACCTCCCCGCACACGCATGAAATAGTAGCCTCCTTGTATTGCGGGTGAATTTTGTCTTTCATCTTTTCCTCCATAGTCAGCATTTACGGCTTAAAGCCTATTTCTGATTTAACGTCATTAAAAACTCCGCGTTCGTCTTCGTCTTTAACAGTTTTTCTATGAGTAACTGCATGGCCTCGTCCGAATTGAGTTCATTTAATACCTTTCTCATTAACCAGATCTTCTTTAATTCATCGTCATGCACTAACAGCTCTTCCCTCCTTGTATTCGACCGCTTTATGTCAATAGCGGGATATATGCGCTTCTGGAAAAGGTTTCTATCGAGTTGGAGCTCCATGTTGCCCGTTCCTTTAAACTCTTCGAATATGACTTCGTCCATTCGCGAACCCGTATCCACCAAAGCCGTAGCGACGATAGTCAAGCTTCCGCCCTCTTCGATCTTTCTTGCCGTGCCGAAGAATCTCTTAGGCTTCTGCAAGGCATTCGAATCAACTCCGCCTGAAAGTATCTTTCCCGAATGCGGGACGCAGGTGTTGTATGCCCTCGCGAGTCTCGTAATCGAATCCAATAGTATCACGACGTCTTTTTTACATTCAACGAGGCGCTTCGCCTTTTCCAAGACTATCTCGGCAACCTGAATGTGCCGTTCTGCCGGCTCATCGAACGTTGAGCTTATGACCTCGCCTTTTACAAGGCGCTGCATATCAGTAACTTCTTCCGGCCGCTCGTCTATGAGCAGGACGATCAAAACAACATCCGGATAGTTTGTAGTCACCGCATTGGCAAACTTCTGCAATAGCACAGTCTTACCGCTATACGGCGGAGCGACTATCATGCCGCGCTGCCCTTTCCCGACTGGCGTAAGCAAGTCCATTATCCTTGTCGATACTTCCTGATGTTTGGTCTCAAGGACGAACCTTTCGTTCGGATAAATCGGCGTAAGGTTATCGAATAACGTCTTGTCTTTCGTATCTTCTGGATTCCCGAAATTTACGGCCTCAACTTTCAGGAGCGCGAAATACCGCTCTCCTTCCTTAGGCGGCCGTATCTGTCCGCTTACAGTGTCGCCTGTCCGCAAATTAAATTTACGTATCTGCGACGGTGAAACGTAAATATCGTCCGGCCCTGGAAGGTAATTATAGTCCGGGCTTCTCAAAAAACCGAATCCGTCCGGCAGTATCTCCAAAACGCCCTCCCCAAATATCAGGCCTTCCTTCTCGGTCTTAGCCTGCAGGATCTTGAATATGAGATCCTGTTTCTTTAGGCCGCTTATTCCATTAACATTTAATTCTTTGGCCAATTTTGTCAACTCAGAGATGCTCCTGCCCTTTAGTTCCGCTATCTCCATAAAAACGCCCCCTTCTTTAAGTCCTGCCATATTTGTTTAACCTGAATTACGGTTTCCTT
>Ga0156238_166_pt3 | contig 15829 bp, 10 predicted proteins | sample RifCSPlowO2_12_FD_107885 | JGI IMG/M metagenome (GOLD analysis project Ga0156238, IMG submission 107885) | Omnitrophica bacterium RIFCSPLOWO2_12_FULL_45_13
CTGTTGTTTGTGAGATATATTGAAAGACGCAGTATATATTTTCCGATGAAGGATATTATCAGCAATCCTGCTTCAGTAGGGCTGCCTTATGAAGAAGTTTATTTTGATACGCCGGATAATAGGAGATTAAACGGGTGGTATATCGCCAATAGTAAAGCAAAATTTACGATTATCTTCTGCCACGGCAATGCCGGAAATATCGGTCATAGATTAGAAAAGATATCGATGTTTTACAATCTTGGGCTTAATGTATTTATTTTCGATTATCGTGGTTATGGGAAGAGTCAGGGAACGCCTTCCGAAGCAGGATTATATAAGGACGCAGAAGCAGCTTATGATTATCTGACCAGAGAACTGCGGGTTTCAAGAGACGGGATAATTCTTTATGGGGAATCCATAGGCGGCATCGTAGCGATCGATCTTGCGCGAAACAAGGATATAGCGGCGCTTATCACGGAAGAGACGTTTACATCTATTAAAGACATGTCAGGGATGGCTTATCCTTTTCTTCCCTATTTTGTATTTTCAAGCAGATTTGACGCTCTCTCCAAAATAAAGAACGTTGGTTGTCCGAAATTGATCATACACAGCATAGATGATGAAATCGTCCCTTTTCGTCTGGGTGAAAAGCTGTTTGATGCGGCAATGCCTCCAAAGAAATTTCTCAAACTAAGAGGCAGCCACAACACAGCCTTTTTAGAATCGGATGAACAATTTAAGGAAGGTATAAAATCTTTTTTAAAAAATAGTTGACATACCATACCACTGTATGGTATACTTGTCCTGCAAGCGGGGTTCGCGGGTATATAAGATATTATCACGGCTTAATATGAAACATGGGGGAAACATGAAGATGGAACATGCGGAGGTATTGTCCTATTTAAGGAAGATAGAAGGCCAGATCCGCGGCGTCCAGAAGATGATAGCGCAAAAAAAATATTGTGTCGATATCTTGACACAGTTACATGCTATCGTCGGCGGGATAGGGAACGTGGAAGACAAGATCCTCAGAAAACATTTTGAGAATTGCGTCACATCCGCGTTTAGAAGCGATTCCAAAAAGGATAGAGAAGAAAAGATGGAAGAGATCCTCAGGCTCATTTCAAAGTTCAGGGGGTGAATATGATGAAAAGGAGATTAACGGTCTATTTTTTAATTTTTATAGCTTCTATTATTCTTCTAATTAGCGCCCAGGCCGAAGATGCTCTGACGTTGAAAAGCGCGGTTAGCGAAGCGCTAAGATCAAACCCTGAGATACTATCCGCGAGACGGGCGTATGAGGCCGCAAGCGCGAGAATCCCTCAAGCGGCAAGCCTTAAAAATCCCACCATCGAGCTTGAATACGATAAGATATACGCCGACAGAATGCTCTCGGGCGACCCAATGAAGACATACGCCATATCGCAGGAAGTGCCTTTTCCGACAAAACTATTCCTACGAGCAAAAATCGCCTCAAAACTTGCCAGGATGGCGTATGAAAATTATAAGACAAAGGAAAGAGATATCATAGCGAAGGTCAAATCCGCGTATGCCGAGCTTTTTATCATATATAGGTCTATAGATATTCAAAACGAGAATAGGCAAATATTAGAACAGTTTTCACAAGTTGCTGTGCCGAGATATACGTTAGGCAAATCCACTCAGGCCGATGTTTTAAAAACGCAGGTTGAGCTTGCGAGGGCCGAGAATGAACTCATCGTTCTGGAGCAAGAAAGAGTTACAGCGCAAGCGCGGCTTGATATTCTCCTGAATCGGGATCCTAAAGAAGAGATAGGCCTGCCCGCGCCGGAGGGAGCTATTAAGTTCACGCATTCTCTTGAGGATTTTTACGTTATGGCTAAAGCGAATAACCCTGAGCTAAAGGCATATAAGTATGCGATAGAAAGAGGCAAGGCGGCATATGACCTGTCGCTTAATGAGTTTATGCCTGACTTCATGGTGAAATTCAAACAAATGGTTAAAAGAGACCGTGTTGATGAGAACGCATGGGCCGGTATGCTTGGGGTAACCGTGCCTCTATGGTTTTTTCAGAAAGAGGCGTTTGGCGTCAAAGAGATGAGATCAGAGCTTGAAATGATAAAAGCCGAATATAAGACGAAGGAGAACATGGTTCTTTTCGACATAAGAGATTCCTACGCCAGGGTAGAGGCCAGCAGAAAATTGATAGAGCTTTATACGGCCTCATTTATACCGCAAGCCGAACAGACCGTTGCCGCCTCCGTAAGAGGATATGAAACAGAAAAAACAGATTTCCTTACGCTCTTGGATAGCCAAAGGATGTTGATAGGGTTCAGATTAGAATATTACGATGCCATACTGGAATTAAGGATGTCTCTGGCGGATCTCGAGAGATCAGCCGGAATAGACGTAGAATTTTAAAGCACGATAACAAAACTTAACAATGAGGTGAAGGCCATGAGAAGATCAAAGGTTATTTTATTTACTATACTGATTTTGTTTATCGGCGGTTTTGCGTTCACTGTATCCGGCTGCGGGGAGTCACAGGATAAAGGCAAGATCGGTAAAGCAAGAGACGTATATTATTGCCCAATGCATCCTACGTATACCTCGGATAGGCCCGGCGACTGCCCGATATGCAATATGAAGTTCGTAAAGAAAGAAGCGGAGCGGGAAAAACCTATTAAAAATGACGGGCATAAAGGCCATGAGATAGCGGCTCAAGGCGCGCCGGCCGAGGAAAAAACATTCGAAGAAGTCTGTATTGAGCATAGCTGCACCATGAATAATTGCCCGATGCTTGTCAGGGCTACTATAAAACCCGGGGAAAGAGTGTTATGTCCTGTATGCGGGGAGGTTATATCGACCACAAGCGGCAAGGTCGTAGAGATAGGTAAAAAACCGGCCGCAGGCCCGACAGGCCCGACTGTAATGATAAGTCCGGAAAAACAGCAGCTTATAGGCGTTACCACAGGGCCCGTGGGAAGACGGGAACTTGAGAAGACGATCAGAGCCTCCGGTAGAATAGCGTATGATCCGGAGCTCGTAGTTACTCAGGAAGAATTTATCCAGGCGATTAATAACGAAGAAAAGATAAAAGATTCACCGCTGCAGTATGTGATCGATAGAGCGAAATCTTTGACATCCGCGGCCAGGCAGAAATTGAGGCTTTTGGGGATGAGCGAGGAGCAGATATTGAGTCTTGAAAAAACGAGGAAGTCGGAGACGACCCTGTACCTTCCTGGTAAAGGAGAGAGTGTCTGGGCGTACATATCTATATATGAATATGAGATCGGGCTTATCAGTATAGGGCAGCCTGTTGAGATAGAGGCCGTGGCATATCCCAGAGACGTATTTAAAGGAACAGTTATGGCCATAAATCCCGTGCTAGATCCCATGACGAGAACAAATCAGGCGCGTGTTGAGGTGAAAAATGAGGAAAATAAACTGAAGCCCGAGATGTTCGTTAAGGCGAGGATTAAGATTTCACTGGGAGAAAAATTGGCTGTTCCCGAAACAGCCATTCTCGATACAGGCATAAGAAAAATAGTCTATGTGTCGCGAGAAAACGGTATGTTGGAATCTCGGGATATAAAAACAGGCCTGAAGGTCGATGGATATTATGAAGTGCTTGAGGGACTGGATGAAGGCGATATAGTCGTCACGAGCGGAAACTTCCTTATAGATTCGGAGTCGAGATTGAAGTCGGCGGCCGCAGGTGAAGCCGGGCACAAGCAACACGGCCAGTAAGGATTAATTATGAGAAAATTTGTCGAGAGGATAATAGAATACTGCGCGAAGAATAAGTTCATCGTATTTATTCTTGTAGCGTTCGCTACGATCGCCGGCATTTTCACGATGAGAAATCTGCCGCTTGACGCGATACCGGACCTATCTGATACGCAGGTGATAATCTATTCAAGATGGGATAGGTCCCCCGACATAATGGAGGATCAGGTTACATATCCTATAGTAACCGCCCTACTCGGCGCGCCTAAGGTTAAGGCGATACGCGGTTTCTCCGATTTCGGGTATTCTTTTGTTTACGTGATATTCCAGGATGGAACCGATGTCTATTGGGCGCGGTCAAGGACATTGGAATATCTGTCCAAGATAACCCCTCTTCTTCCGGATGGAGTTAGAACAGAGCTTGGGCCTGACGCTACCGGTGTCGGGTGGGTCTTCCAATACGCGCTCGTTGACGAGACGGGCACGCATTCTCTGGCGGACCTTCGGTCATTTCAGGACTGGTATCTACGCTATTATCTCCAGAGCGTTCCAGGTGTGGCAGAAGTAGCTCCAATCGGCGGTTTCGTAAGGCAGTATCAGGTAAACGTTGATCCCGACAAAATGCTTCTCTATCATGTCCCCATAATGAAGGTGGTAGAGGCCATACGTAAAGGCAATAATGATGTCGGCGGAAGGCTCGTCGAGTTTTCCGGGGCGGAGTATATGGTGCGCGGCCGGGGTTACGCGAAATCAGTCAAAGATATCGAAGAGATAGTCGTCGGTGTTGATGAGAAGACGGGGGTTCCGGTTCTCGTTAAGAATATCGCTAACGTGGCATTAGGTCCCGATATACGCCGCGGCGTGGCTGATCTCGACGGAAAAGGTGACGTCGTCGGCGGTATTGTTGTGATGCGCCATGGCGAAAGCGCCCTTCGCGTCATAGAGAGGGTGAAGGAGAAGATAAAGGAGATAGAGCCAAGCCTGCCAAAAGGCGTAAAGATAGTAACCACCTATGACAGAACTGAACTCATAGAAAAATCTATCGATACCATAAATGAGGTTTTGATCGAGGATTTTATAATCGTCGCCGCGATGATAATATTCTTCCTTATGCATTTGCCTTCAGCCATGATGCCGATAATCCTCTTGCCTATTGCCGTAAGTATCGCCTTTATACCGATGGGAGGCATGAGACTTACCGTTAATATTATGTCAATCATGGGCATAGTCCTGGCCATTGGGGATATGGTCGATGTCGGAGTTGTTCTGGTAGAAAATGTCCATTCGAAATTACATGATCTTGGAGCAGGTAAAATAAGCGGGGCCCGGCAGCAGGTTATGATCGACGCCATGAAAGAGGCCGGCCCGCCCATATTCTCCTCTCTCATGGTAACCGTTATCGGATTTATTCCCTTATTCAGTTTAGTGGGCCAGGAGGGACGCCTTTTTAGGCCAATGGCCGCGACCCAGATATTCTCCGTCTTTTTCGGAGCCGTTCTTTCCATAACTTTAATCCCTGCCCTAATCATGATATTTTTACGTAAGACCAAAGGCAAAAACATGGAAGAACATTTTGCCTCCCGCTTTTTAGCCAGGTATCACAGGAAGATACTCGGCTGGACATTTACGCACCGTAAAACCACGCTTGCTTTACTAATCTTATCCGTTATTCTCACAATCCCCGTCTTTTTAAGCCTCGGTTCGGAGTTTATGCCGCCGTTATATGAGGGAAGCATACTTTATATGCCGACTACGCTCCCCGGGATATCCGTTACGGAAACGGCAAAGCTGCTTCAAATACAGGACAAGATATTAAAGAGTTTCCCTGAGGTTGAAAGGGTGTTCGGCAAGGCGGGCAGGGCGGAGACATCTACGGATCCGGCGCCGTTTTCGATGATGGAGACGACAACTATACTTAAACCAAGAAAAGAGTGGAGAAAAGTTCCCCTGTCAAAATATCTTCCCTTTATAAAGCGGAGCATAACGTTCGACGAACTGACCGCCGAGATGGACAAATCGATGCAGTTTCCCGGCGTCTCTAATGCCTGGACGATGCCGATAAAGGCGCGAATAGACATGTTGACGACAGGGGTGCGGACGCCCATCGGAATTAAGATCTTCGGCTCGGACCTGAAAGAGATCGAGAAAATAGGCGAACATATCGAGGCGGTATTAAAAGAGGTGCGGGGCACCCGTTCCATATACGCGGAAAGAACGGCCGGCGGGTACTTTCTCGATTTCGATTTAAAACGCGAACAACTCGCCCGTTATGGGCTGACCATCGATGACGTGGAGATGGTCATAATGTCCGCTGTCGGAGGCGAGAATATATCGACCACTGTCGAGGGGCGGGAGCGATATCCTATAAATGTGCGTTATCCGCGGGAGCTGCGCGATGATATCGAAAAATTAAAACGGGTCCTCGTTCCCACCATGATGGGCGCGCAGGTGCCGCTCGAACAGCTCGCCGACATACGCTTGACTTTGGGGCCCGCCATGATAAGAAATGAGAATGGGCTTCTTTCGGGTTATGTCTACGTCGATGTGGCAGACAGGGATATCGGTGGTTATGTTAGGGACGCGAAGATTGCGGTAAAGGATAAGATCAAACTTCCGCCCGGATATTCGATTACATGGAGCGGCCAATATGAAAACATGGAGCGGGTCAAGCAGAGGCTCCTCATATTCATACCGTCTACGCTCTTTATTATCTTTCTTATCTATTACTTTAATTTCAAGTCCCCCATGGCAGTCGTGCTTATAATGCTGGCCATGCCTTTCACAGCCGTAGGCGCCATCTGGAGCATAAAACTGCTTCGGTATAATATGTCTATAGCCGTTTGGGCGGGCATGATGGAGGTTATCGGCATAGGAGCGGCGCTATGCGCGCTTATAACGACATATATGGGCGAGGCATACGAGCGGGAATCCGGGGCCGGCCGCATAAAGACATTTAACGACCTTTACACCTGTATTACCGAAGGCGCGACACGCGCGTTAAGGCCTGCTATTATGACATGTTCAGCGGATATATTCGGGCTTATGCCTGCCATGTGGGCTACAGGCATAGGCGCTGAGTTCTTAAAACGCTATACGGTCCCGATAATATTCGGGTTATTTACAGCGCTTATCCTCGCGCTCGTGATACTGCCCACTTTTTATGTTATCTGGAGGGGAAGTTTTGGATCTTTGTCATTACGCGAGGAACAGGCAAAGGAATGAACCCCGCACCTTCTTAAAGGCGCGGGATGGATGAAGAAGGTGCGGGGTGAACCCCGCCCATTCTTAAGGGCAGGTTAGAGATAACGAGGGGTTATTGGGGTCAGGTCCCAAGGGGACAGGTCTCAATTAAAGGCGGGATAACGAGTAGGAGAATGAGCGGGGTGAACCACTGGCATTTAGGCATAGACGAGGTGGCAAAACAACTTGCTGCTGATTTAACCGGCGGACTATCCGCCGACGAAGCGGCCCTTCGATTAGGGAAATACGGCCTAAACCAACTAAAGGAGAAGAAGGGCCGCTGTCCTTTAAGTATATTCTTTGAGCAATTTCAGGACTTCATCATCTGGGTTTTAATCGGCGCGGCTCTTGTATCGGGATTTCTAAGGGAATGGGTCGACGCGCTCGCCATAGCGGCTATAGTCGTATTAAACGCTATTTTAGGTTTCATTCAGGAATATAGAGCCGAAAAATCCCTCGCAGCGTTAAAAAAATTATCCTCACCTACATCGAAAGTTATCCGCGACGGCCGGCACGCTGTTATTTCTTCATCTCGGATTGTTCCGGGCGATTTAATTGAGCTCGAATCAGGAGATAACGTACCTGCGGATAGCCGCCTTGTCTATGTGACGGCCAATTTCGCTGCGCATGAAGCGAGCCTTACGGGCGAATCAACACCTGTAGTGAAGACCGCTATTAGCCTGGAAGAAAAGGATATCCCCCTGGCCGATAGGGCAAACATGGTCTACATGGGCACATCGATTACATCCGGCAAGGCAAGGGCTGTCGTGACCTCTACGGGGATGAGCACAGAGCTCGGTAATATAGCCGGCATGATTCAGGAAATAGGAGACGAAACCACGCCGCTGCAGAAAAAATTAGAAGAGTTCGGCAAATGGATAGTTATCTTGTGTTTTGCGCTGGTGGCATTGATCTTTGTGATGGGTATCTTACGGGGCGGCAAAGTCCTCGATATGTTTTTGACATCAGTAAGTTTAGCGGTTGCCGCTATCCCCGAAGGCCTGCCGGCAGTTGTAACAATATCCCTGGCGTTGGGTGTCCAGAGGATGGTAAAGCGCCATGCGCTGATAAGAAAGCTTCCCTCGGTCGAGACCTTAGGATGCGCTACAGTTATCTGCTCGGATAAAACGGGCACACTTACAAAGAATGAGATGACGGCGCAGGCTGTCTACGCGGGCGGCCGTCTCTTTAAGATTACCGGTGTTGGATATGAGCCAAAAGGCGAATTCTTGTTCGAAGACAAGCCGGTAAATTCGAAGGATTTTCCGGATCTGAATAAAGCGCTTGTTATAGGCGCGCTCTGTAACGCCGCCGAGCTCGCGGGAGATAATAACGGATACAGGATAGTCGGAGATCCCACAGAAGGCGCGATACTTACAGCCGCCGCGAAGACAGGCATATCGAAAGAGTCGCTGGAAAAGGACTTCAGCTTCGTCGAAGAAATACCATTCGACCCTGAGCGCAAAAAGATGACTATAGTGCGCCGAAACGATAAAGAAACGCTTACGGCATTTGTCAAAGGCGCGCCGGACATACTTTTGAGCGATTGCGCGTATATAGAGGAAAACGGTTCAAAAAGAGCCATGACCGAAGAAGATAGAGACAGGGTGCTGAAAGCCAATATGGATTTGGCGAATCAGGCGATGAGAGTATTGGCTGTCGCATACAAAGTGTTGGATAAGAAGTATGAAAGATACGAGGCTAAATTAATAGAAAATAATCTCACCTTTGCCGGATTAGTCGCCATGATCGATCCTCCGAGAGAAGAGGTAAAAAAGGCGATAAAAGAATGTAAAGAGGCCGGTATAAAAACGGTTATGATCACAGGCGACCATAAGAATACGGCCGTTGCGATAGCGCGCGAACTCGGATTTTTCAAAGAAGATTCCCTTGCCCTTACAGGCGAGGAACTGGATGCCGTAAACGATGAAGAGTTTTATAAAGAGGTTGAAAAAATACCTGTCTACGCGCGGGTCTCGCCGGCGCATAAGTTAAGGATAGTGCGCGCATGGCGGAAAATTGGCGGGGTTGTTGCCATGACGGGCGACGGCGTTAATGACGCGCCTGCAGTGAAAGAGTCCGATATAGGCGTTGCCATGGGCATCACGGGCACCGATGTGACGAAAGAGGTCTCGGACATGGTGATTACTGACGATAATTTTGCCTCGATTGTCGCCGCGGTCGAAGAGGGCAGGGGGATATATGATAATATAAAGAAGTTTATCCACTACCTTCTCTCGTGCAATGCCGGAGAGATATTAGTAATGTTCATTGCATCCCTGGTTGGATTACCCGTTCCGCTGCTGCCGATCCATATACTTTGGGTAAATCTTGTTACCGACGGCTTGCCCGCCCTCGCCCTGGGTGTCGATCCCGTCGATCCAGGTATCATGCAAAGACCGCCGCGGCCCAAGAACGAGCCTGTGATAACAAAAGAACGGGCGATACTCATGTTGACACAAGGCGCGTTTATCGCGTTCTGCAGCCTGTTCGCTTTTGTCTTTGTGCTCTTCATAGAAAAGGAAGGCATCGGCCGCGCTCGAACTGCGGCTTTTATAGTCCTTGCCTGCAGCCAACTGTTCCATTCTTTCAACTGCCGCAGTATGACAGAATCCTTGTTTAAGATAGGTATATTCACGAATAAAAAGCTCATCGCCGCCAACCTCATATCGTTTTTCCTGCAGATGGCCGTTGTCTACATGCCGTTTTCACAAAGGATCTTTAAGACAGAGCCTCTTGGTTTGTTCGACTGGATCCTTGTGGTTACGATTTCGTCATTTCCCTTATGGGCAATGGAAGCCGTCAAGATGATAAATAAGAAAAGAAAGGAGGCCTTATAAAATGGCAAGAAATCATATGCGCTGGTTGATTCGACCGGTAGCTCGATGCAAAGAAGGTTGTGATACAGTGTCCTGGGCAAGACGCTAAACTGCCTCTTATTTTGTAGAACGTCTTAAAAAAAGAAAGGTAGAAATCTGTTGTCCGATGTGTATCGATGACTTCAAAAATAACCCAGAAAAATACGTTGAGAAAGTAGAAAAAGAACAGGTTTCTTATTAAACCCTATGATCTTTAGGGCTTGCCATGGTATTTATGAAAACGAAGATTATATGCACGATAGGGCCGGCGAGCGGAAGCCGGACCATGCTTCGAAAAATGATGCTTGCGGGTATGGATGTGGCGCGGCTTAACTTCTCTCACGGCTCGTTGAGTGATCATGCCGGCTACATTGAAACTATCCGCGGCCTTAATGCGAAATACCATCGTCGTATCCGTATCCTCCAGGATCTTGAAGGCTTCAGAATCCGCGTAGGAAATTTTGCGAATCCTGCGGGAATCGTCCTCGCAAAACATGCTATTGTCTGGCTCACACAGGAAAATCTCATCGGTGACGCCGGCATCATACCGTTTGATTATAAAGGCCCGCTCTCCGATATCCGGCCTGGACAGCATATATATATCGACGATGGAAATATAGATCTCCTCGTTGTGAAATGTGAAAAAAAGCGTCTCAAGGCCAAGGTTGTTGTGGAAGGATCGCTGAAAGCGCATAAGGGCATCAATATCCCAGGGGCACGCCTTCGCTTCAGCGGCCTTACCGAGAAGGATATCCGCGATATACGTTTTGGCGTTGAACAAAGAGTAGATTTTATCGCGCAGTCTTTTATCAGAAATGCCGGCGATGTGCGCGCCGTGCGCAGGCATATCTCGAAGCTCGGCGCGGCCTGCGCAGTCATTGCCAAAATTGAGAATAGAGACGGGATTCGTCATATCGATGAGATCATTGACGCCGCCGACGGCATTATGATCGCGCGCGGCGATATGGGCGTATCGATCCCTATATGCGAAGTGCCGATCGTGCAGAAGATGATCATCAGAAAATGTAATATGAAGAAGAAGTTTGTCATCACCGCTACCCAGATGCTCGAAAGCATGACAGAAAATGTCAGGCCTACGCGCGCGGAAGCGACCGATGTAGCGAATGCGATCCTTGACGGGACCGATTATGTGATGCTTTCAGCCGAGACGGCGGCCGGCAAATACCCTGCGGAATCAACGGCGATGATGAACGGGATCATTAAATTCACCGAAGGGTCTGAATATTTCCCTCCCCGCATCTGGTAATAATCCGCCCGCTCATTCCATCCAAAATTTCTATGCTTTTTATATGAACTGATGTATAATATCGCTATATGAAGAATGCTGTATTTTTATGCGTAGCAATTATTAGCGTTACCCTAATAAGCAATAAGCCCTCCGCCATGCTCTCCAGCAGGGAGCGTGTATTTATTATAGAAGAAAGATTGTTATTGGAATCCCCGCATCCTAAAATAAATGATTTGCGAATATGGATTCCAATCCCTTCCGATGACGAATGGCAAACCGTGGGCGACTTTAACCTAAAAAGCCCTTTTGCCATAAATTTTCTGACCGAAAATAAATATAGAAATAAAATTCTGTATCTTAAGTCAAAACAAAACGCTCCGCCCGAAGAACCGCAGGAAATAGTTTTATCATATAAAATCCAAAGAAAAGAGCGCGGCGCGGCAGAGGAGACGTCAAATTACAAAAGAGGCCCATCTCGCTATCTCAAGGCAGACAGAACCGTTCCGATTGACGGCGTAATAAAAGAGCTGGCGGTAGAAATAACCAGAGGGAAGACAGGCGATTTAGAGAAAGCGAAAGCCGTCTATGAATATCTTCTCGATAATTACGCATATGCGAAAGACGATCCAAATGTTTGCGGTATCGGAAACAGCCTTCTAACCTTGAAATACAAGAAAGGGATGTGCGCGGATTGGCACTCTCTATTCATCTCTTTAGTGCGCTCCTTGGGCATCCCCGCCAAGTTTGAAATAGGGTTCCCCGTCCCCGAGAATAAAAAAGAAGGCAGGATCGAAGGGCATCACTGCTGGGCAGCTTTTTATATAAAAGGCAAAGGATGGATTCCGGTCGACGTTTCCGAAGCGTATAAACATCCTGAGAAGAGAGATTATTTTTTCGGGCACATCGATGAAAACAGATTCAGTGTTGCTACGGGAAGAGACATACTGCTCGAAAACTCCAAAAACCAAGAGCCGATCAATTTTTTTGTATATCCCTACGTAGAAATTAATGGGTCAAAATTTAAGAATGTGGATTTCAAGGTATCTTTTAAAGAATCTGTATGGAAAGGAGGAGCGTATGAAGGTTAAAATGTTTTTTATGGTCTTTATGGTATTGGCGATCGCGCTTGTGCCGGCAGCTTTCGCCGCCGAACATGGCGGCAAGGAGCATGGCGGCGAGGAACATGGCGGGGCCAAGGTTTCAGAACCATCGGCGGACCAGATCCGCGGCGTTATGAACGATTATGTTATAGAGCAATCAAAGAAGACGGGCACGTTCGACGTTTACGATGACGAGGCGGGGAAGATGAGGAAGTTATCGCTTGTAAGAGTTCACGAACGAGTCGGTAAGACAGGAGACTATTATTATTCCTGCGCCGATTTCAGAGACACGGTATCCAATGAGACGCTCGACCTGGACATCGATGTAGAGCATAAGGATGGGAAGCTCGCCGTTAAAGACGTCAGGATTCACAAGGTTAACGGGAAAGAGCGCTATACTTATGATGCGAACGATAATCGCATTCCTGCGGCTGGCAGTTCCAAGTAAATGTAAAGACCGTCTCAAAGAGCTATAAACCGCCATCATATTACATAAAAACCTTCGTTGGCAGGCGGCCGATGAAGGCCTTTATCTTTATTGCGCATGACATGGTATGCGATAGGTTAAGCATGCGATATCTCGCTGTGTTTTTGATTATTTTTGCGATAGGAATCAATATGGTTAATGCGGAAGATTATGCCAATCGCCTTATCAAAGAAAAAAGCCCGTATCTGTTACAGCATGCCCACAACCCGGTTGACTGGTATCCCTGGGGAGCCGAGGCATTTCTAAAAGCAAAGAAGGAGGACAAGCCCGTCTTTCTTTCTATAGGATACTCTACCTGCCATTGGTGTCACGTAATGGAGGAAGAATCTTTTTCAAGCCCGGAGATAGCGAAGATCCTTAATAAGTATTTTGTATCCATTAAAGTTGACAGGGAGGAGCGTCCGGATATAGATAATATTTATATGAGCGCAGTTATTGCAATAGCCGGAAGCGGCGGTTGGCCGTTAACAGTTTTTCTTACCCCTGACAAAAATCCATTTTATGGCGGGACATATTTTCCAGCGGAGGATAGATGGGGCAGGCCTGGACTTAAGAATATACTTAATTCTATCGCCGATGCTTGGAAAAACCGCCGGGACGAAATTCTTCGCTCTGGCGAATCCTTAACCCAAGCGATTCAACAGCAGTCTGCAGCCAGCGGTAAGAAGGGCTTCCCTTTGGATAAAGAGACCCTTAAGAAATCTTATGATCAGTTTCTTCAGCGATTTGATTCTGCCCATGGCGGTTTTGGCAGCGCGCCTAAGTTCCCTATGGGGCATTCGATCTCTTTCCTGCTAAGGTATTGGAAGCGCTCAAATGAATCTAAATCACTTGAGATGGCTGAGAAGACCTTGACTTCCATGTCAAAAGGCGGAGTTTACGACCATATCGGCGGCGGTTTTCACCGTTATTCTACCGATGGACAATGGCGTATTCCGCACTTTGAAAAGATGCTCTATGACCAAGCAATACTGGCCAAGACATATCTTGAGGCTTATCAGGCAACCAGAAAGGAAGAATACGCCCGGATCGCGAGGGAGATTTTTGAATACGTGCTTCGTGATATGAGAGATCCCGAAGGCGGATTTTATTCAGCCGAGGACGCGGATTCGCCTTCTTTAGAAGACCCCAAGACAAAAAAAGAGGGAGCGTTTTATTTATGGGGCAAAGATGAGATTATAAACGTTTTAGAAAAAGAGCAAGGAGAAATATTCTGCTACTATTTTGGCGTTGAGCCTAACGGAAATGCGCTTAGTGATCCGCAGGGAGAATTTTCCCGCCATAGCGGGATCCCGCCTTTGGCGGGAAAGGAAAAGAATATCCTTTATAAAGCGCATACTAAAGAAGAGGCCGCTCAGAAATTTAGAAAATCAGTCGAAGAGATAGAAAAAATTATTAGGGAGGCAAAAGAAAAACTATTTGTTGTCCGTTCTAAAAGGCCAAGGCCGCATTTGGATGATAAGATTCTTACTGACTGGAATGGGTTAATGATTTCAAGTCTTGCCTTTGGTTCGCGCGTCCTTGACGAACCCCGCTATCGTGAAGCCGCGGAAAAATCGTCCCAGTTCATTCTTAAGCATCTCATCGGAAAAGATGGCAGACTCCTGCATCGTTATCGGAACGGCGAGTCAGCGATTGCCGGGACGATTGAGGATTACGCGTTTTTTATCCACGGGCTTTTTGACCTTTACGAAGCGACCTTCAATCCTGAATATCTCAAGAGAAGCAAGCGTTTGGCAAATGAGATGGTCGGGTTTTTCTGGGATGACTCAGGGGGAGGCTTCTTTTTTACTTCGGTTGACGCTGAAAAATTAATTATTCGTCAAAAAGAAACCTATGATGGAGCCATTCCTTCGGGGAATTCTGTCGCTGCCCTGGATTTAATTCGTCTGGGAAGGCTGACTATGGAGAAGGGATTTGAAGAAAAGGCAGAATTTCTTTTTAAGACTTTCTCCGGTGAAATTTCACAAATGCCCAATGTCTATCCCCAAATGCTCATTGCCCTTGATTTTGCTTTAGGCCCGTCAAAGGAGATTGTTATCGCGGAAGGAAAAGATAAAGAAAAATCTTTGGCTATGTTAAAGACTATTTATGAAAGATTCATCCCTAACAAAGTAGTAGTTTTGAGTTCTATCGGAGAGAAAGGGCAAGAAGGGATAACAGAGCTTATACCATTCATAAAAAATCAGGCCGCTTTAGAGGACAAAACCACAGTTTATGTCTGCGCCAGTTATATATGTAAATCTCCTACTACTAGCATAAGTAAAATGAAAGAAGTTTTGGAGGGGTAGCGCGATTCGGAACCTTTTATGAAATCATATAGTATATTTAGGCGTCTTACGCGCAGAGAATTTTTTAAAAAGACTGGTATCTTCTTGGCGTCTCTTTTTGCCCTGCATTACAAATATGAATGGCTCTCTAAAGCCTTTGCTGATTTTATTCCAGAAGGCTCTATTCCAACTCGGCTTTTAGGCAAAACAGGGGTTAAGGTTACCTCTTTTGGATTGGGCGGCGAAGGTATTTTGCGGACATACGGCAGGGCGAGGGAAGCTATCGCGGTAATTCAAAAAGCATTGGATTTGGGGGTAACCTATTTTGACACAGCCCCTGCCTATGCCCAGAGTCAGGATTATTACGGTGAGGCGCTGCGTGGAAGAAGAAATGGTATCTTTTTAGCTTCAAAGACGCACGATCGCGCAAGAAGCGGTTCATTGAGGCTTTTAGAAGACAGCCTGAAGAGATTGCGCACAGATCATCTTGATCTTTGGCAGCTCCATGATTTAAGGACTAAAGATGATTTGGATGAAATATTTTCTAAAAACGGCGCGTTAAAAGCGGCGCAGGAGGCCAGGGGGCAGGGACTGATAAAATTTATCGGCATAACAGGTCACCATGATCCAGGTATCCTGCTTGAAGCCATGAGAAGATTTCCGTTTGATACAGTAATGTGCTCCGTTAACGCCGCTGATAGATGGCACCTGCCTTTCAAAGATACAGTTATCCCCGCGGCGGTCAAAGAAGATATGGGCATAATAGCAATGAAGGTTTTAGCCCATGGCCTCATCCTGAAAGAAGGCGGCATCGAAACAGTCAGGGAAGCAGTATCCTATGTTTTAACTCTGCCGGTCTCAGTAGTTATTATTGGCTGCGGTAATCCAAAAGAGGTAGAGGAGAACGTACGTATCGCAAAGACATTCAGGGCTCTTTC
>Ga0156238_157_pt2 | contig 14292 bp, 15 predicted proteins | sample RifCSPlowO2_12_FD_107885 | JGI IMG/M metagenome (GOLD analysis project Ga0156238, IMG submission 107885) | Omnitrophica bacterium RIFCSPLOWO2_12_FULL_45_13
GCGAGCTGGGTTCAGAACGTCGTGAGACAGTAAAATGACCGTTGCTGTCTTTAAATCTGGCTATTTGCTGGAAAATCCGGTGAATTACATGCTACTTGACAATTTGAGAAAATAGAGATATATCATCTCTATGATGTCAAGTGATAAAGCACGGTATGCGGATAATCAGCAGGTAAGCAGGAAAACAGAAGAAGATTTACTAATTTCCTGAAACCTCAGAGACTATACGCCAGATCTCGCTAAATGCGGGAAAGATATAGTCCGAACTGCATAGCGATATGCAGAGATTGGCAGAAATGTCCAACCCCTTCATGGTACACGAAGAGTAACAGTATGTCGGTCTCTATCTGATGCAGGCGCAGGATATTTGTGGGGGGCTGTCCCTAGTACGAGAGGACCGGGACAGACGAACCTACGGTGTTCCAGTTGTCACGCCAGTGGCAATGGCTGGGTAGCCGCGTTCGGAAAGGATAAACGCTGAATGCATCTAAGCGTGAAGCCCTCCCCGAGAATGGATATCCCTGAAGACGCCTTGTAGACTACAAGGTTGATAGGCAGCAAGTGCACGAGCCGCAAGGCTTTTAGCTGAGCTGTACTAATCCGTCGTTTGGCTTGACCATTTTTATTTTATTGGTTTTGCCGGTTTACCTAATGTTGTTATTATGGGTTGTTAATGATATTTCGCTTCGCGGAATTTTCCGTACGAAGCGCCAAAAAATATTGCCGGTGTCATTAGCGGAGGGGCCACACCCGTTCCCATTCCGAATACGGAAGTTAAGCCCTCCAGCGTCGATGGTACTTGCCGGGCAACTGGCTGGGAGAGTAGGCCGATGCCGGCTTAAATTAAGCCCCGCAGCTTAAACTGCGGGGTTTTTTATTGTGTGCCGCGTAGCGCTCTTTTATTTTTATGTTGAAATGCCATTAATATTATATTATCATTATTACACTACTGTTTATAAAAGGATCGGGTAATATGGGCAAAGAAAATTTTTCATTCGACATAGTTTGTGAAGCGGACCTGCAGGAAGTCGATAACGCCGTCAACCAGGCCAAGAAAGAACTTGTCCAGAGGTTTGATTTTAAAGGGAGCAAGTCTTCCATAGAGTATAACCGCGGCGAGAAAAAGATAACTCTGGTTGGCGATGATGATTTTAAACTGCGCTCCGTTAACGATATCCTGTCTACAAAGCTTGCCAAAAGAGGCGTTTCCATCAGATTGCTTACGTTTCATGAGCCGCAAAATGTATTTGGCGGATGCCGTCAGCAAGTGGCTGATCTTGCGGCCGGAATACCTCACGAAAAAGCGAAGGAGCTGGTAAAAATAATAAAAGGGCTGAGCCTGAAAGTCCAGGCGCAGATAGAAGGAGAGAAGGTGAGGGTTTTTTCGCCAAAGAAGGATGATTTGCAGGCCGTTATAGCGCATCTTAAAAAGATAGATTTCCCGCTAGTCCTTACATTCTGCAATTATAGGTAATACAGCAAGCAGCCTAAAAGAGGAAAGGAAATGAGAAACGCTCTTATTATTTCATGTCTCATGTTGTTAGCGTTTGCTTCTGATTGCCGGGCGGAAGGCCTTGACTCGTTGATAGAATTAGGCAGGTCGCAGGCAGAAATGCAGAAACAATACGCGGAAGAAACAAGGGCCTTCGAAAAAGTGAAGAAAGGAATAGGGGCAGGCGCTATAGCGAAAGGCCAAACCAAAGATGCTATTAAGACAAAATACGGCGAGCCTGTTATTGCCGTAAAAGATTCAAATGGAAAAAGAGAAAAATGGATTTATAAACCAGAGGCCTCTTCATTCTTTAAAGGCATCAGGGCTGCGCTCGTTTTTACGGAAGAAGGGCTGTTGGATGAGGCCCGCTTGGAGGAAAGGTAATGGATCCGCAGCGCGGAGGGGAATGAAAAATGAGCGCTACAAAAAAGATTACAGTCCTTGTTTTATTTTACGCGTTATTCTTGGGCAAGTCCTGCGCTCACGCGGATGGAGAGGTCAAGAGCCTTAAAAAATTTCAATTCTGGGATACCGGCAAAGTACGGCAGTGCGATGTATATGACGTTAACGGTTATCTGAAGGCAAAGGTTTATTGCTACAGCGATGGCGCTATTGAAAAAATAGAGAGATTCAATATGCTGGACAAGAAGACGGAAGAGGCTCTTTACGACGGCCACGGCAAAATAAAGACAGGCATAGACGGATGGGCGGCTAAAAGATGGTTATACAGCGGCCCGACGCTTCTCTATGAGGTCGCTTATGATGAAACGGGTAAGCCGATGGAGATGAAGATGTATAGCGAATCAGGCAGGCTGATTGCAAGGCGCTACAGGGATGATGTAAATTTCAATCCATATGAGCAGGCAAGCATGTTCATGCTATTGGGCGGACAGAGCGCCGCATTTTATGATCCGACCGTAAGAAAAGAATACGAATCGGATATAATAGAGCCGTAAGGCAGCATAAAATTTTTCCGCTTCAAGCAGTCGGCGGTCCTTGCGTAGCCCGCCTTCGATGAGAGCAAACCATAAAACTCGCATTAGAATAGACAGGTTGGAAGCACAAAGGATTTTGTGACCGGTTGGTCGAATTTTTCGCCCGCGCCGCAGGCGGAACTTTGGCGGCCTACAAAAGTAAACGCCTTAGTGTTGAAGCGGAAAATTCATAGGAGATAGCGATGAAATCTTATACAAAATATCTGTGGTTTAATACGAAGAGCAGGTATGACATTGTAAATATTACGCCGCAGGTGGAAGAGGCGATTAGCGAAAGTAAGGTCAAGGAAGGGTTTTGCCTCGTCAACGCGATGCATATAACGGCGAGCGTGTTTATTAACGATAATGAAAGCGGCCTGCATCAGGATTTTCTCGCATGGGTAGAGAAACTTGCGCCGTATGGTAAAGATAAGTACAAGCACAATCTTACCGGAGAAGACAACGGCGACGCGCATTTAAAAAGGACCATAATGGGCCGCGAGGTTGTGGCCGCGGTAACGAACGGCAATCTGGATTTCGGGCCGTGGGAACAGATCTTTTACGGTGAATTTGACGGCCAGAGGCGCAAGAGAGTCCTCATCAAGATAATAGGAGAATGATGAGAGGGTTTTTGCCGGTATCTAAAGAGGGCTTAAAAGAGCGCGGATGGAACGAACTCGATATTATACTCGTGACAGGCGACGCTTATGTTGATCATCCCTCTTATGGCGCGGCTATCATAGGGCGCGTCTTGGAAGACGCGGGATTTAAAGTAGGCATAATAGCGCAGCCAGATTATAGAAAGACAGATGATTTTCAAAGGCTTGGAAAACCTAAATTATTTTTTGGTGTAACCGCCGGCAATCTGGATTCCATGGTTGCCAACTATACCGCGAATATCAAGGTCCGCAATATAGACGATTATTCACCAGCCGGCAAACCTCACCTTAGGCCTGACAGGGCAAGCATAATATATACCAATAAATTACAGCAGGTATTTAAAGATGTTCCGATAGTGCTTGGCGGCATGGAGGCAAGTATGAGGAGGCTTGCCCACTACGATTACTGGTCGGATAAGGTGAGGCGCTCGCTGCTTCTTGACGCAAAAGCCGATATTCTCGTTTATGGCATGGGCGAAAAACAGGTCCTCGAGATAGCGAAGCGTTTAAGAAACGGCGAAAAAATAAGCGAGCTTGACAATATACGCGGCACAGTAACATCGAGAAAAAAAGTGGATAGCTTGGAAAATTTTATCTTAATTCCGTCCTACGAAGAGGCGATCAGCGGAAAAGACAAATTCAACAAAGCCTTCAAAACGACCTACATGGAGTCAGACCCTATTCGAGGTAAGGCTGTCGCTCAGAAGCACGGCGATAGATTTGTAATACAATATCCCCCCGCGATTCCCCTGACAACCGAAGAAATTGATAAAATATATTCGCTTGATTTTATGAGAGAGTGGCATCCATCGTATAATAGGGAAGGCGGTGTGCCGGGTTTTAAAACTGTCAGAAATTCTACAATATCTCATCGCGGATGCGCGGGTGGATGCAGTTTTTGCTCATTATATCTGCATCAGGGCGGGATCGTGCAGAGCCGCAGCATCGAGTCTATGGTAAATGAGATAAAATTATTGTCTGAGGATAAAAAATTCAAAGGCACTGTTACGGATATCGGCGGCCCAACGGCAAATCTCTATATGGCCGAATGCCCTTCGTGGAAAAGCGCGGGCGTGTGCACGGATAAAAAATGCCTTATGCCGCAAAAATGTAAAAACTTAAAACTTGGCTATGCTTATTCAATACGATTGTGGAGAGAATTAAAAAAGATCCCCAGGGTAAAACATGTATTTGTAGGAAGCGGCGTCAGGTACGATCTATTGACCGACAGTTATGCGGATGAATATTTGAATGAACTCTGCGCATATCATGTTAGCGGGCAGTTGAAGGTTGCTCCGGAACATTGCGTTGATTCTATATTAGAATTGATGAATAAACCAAAATTTACAGTTTACGAAAAATTTATAGATAAATTCGAGAATATCAATAGACGTTTGAATAAAAAGCAGTTTCTGGTTAACTACTTTATCGTAGGGCACCCGGGAGCCGCATTAAAAGACGCTCTTCAACTGGCTGTTTATCTGGCAAAAAAGCGTATTCATCCTGAACAAGTCCAGGATTTTATTCCTTTACCAATGACTGTTTCAGGCGCGATGTATTATACCGAATCAGATCCTTTTACCGGCAAGTCAGTTTATGTGGCAAAGAGCCCTCGCGAAAGGATGATGCAGCGCGCCCTGCTTCAATATAAGAATCCTCAGAATAGGAAATATATACAAAAAGCGCTGAAAATACTCGATAAAGAAGGCCTAAAAAGGCTTCTTTTGCCTTGACATATCCTACCCCATCGATATAATAGTATAATCATTGTAAAGAAATAACAAATGGCGAACCTCCAACCACAGGATATACGAAATATCATACTGCTTGGCCATTCAGGGTGCGGCAAGACTTCATTAGCCGAAGCGCTTGCCTTTAACGGGGGCGCTATTCCTAAAATGGGCAGGATCGAAGACGGCACGACAATCTCCGATTATAACGAAGACGAAAAAGATAAGAAACATTCAGCAAGCACAGCGCTATTGAGCTTTATATATAAATCGAAGAAACTAAATATACTCGACGTGCCGGGTTATACTGATTTTGTAGGAGAAATGATAGGGGCATTGAGGGCAGCTGACGCGTGCATAGTAGTGGTTAACGCCGCCGCAGGTATAGAGATAGGCACTGAACGCGCATTCAGGATGGCGAGAGAAAAAGGCGTGCCGTGTTTCTTTTTTATAAATATGCTGGATAAAGAGCGCGCGGATTACGATAAATGTTTTGAAAGTATAAAAAATAAGTTCCGCAAACATTGCGTGCCGGTCGATTACCCGATAGGCAAGGAATTTGACTTTAAGGATGTGGCGAGCGTGATAACAAAAAAGGGCGCGGGATCTCTCCAAGGCGCGGAAGAGGCTCGCTTTAAAGCGCTCGGAGATATTTTAGCCGAAACAGTCGCCGAGACAGACGACGCGCTGCTGGAAAAATATCTTGATAAGGGGCAGCTCGCGGCGGACGAGCTTACGCAGGCGCTTCGGAAAGCCGTGAATACCGCTGATATTTCGCCGATACTTTGCGGCTCTACAACACATAACGTAGGCATCAAAGAGCTTTTGGAATTTATCATCGAGTATTTCCCGTTACCTATCGATAGGCCTAAGGTAGAAGCGACAAGGCCGGACTCGGGCGAGAAGAGAGCGATCGAAATGAATTCTAATGGGCCTTTCTCCGGGCTTGTATTTAAAACACTGTCAGACCCGTTCATCGGCCAGATATCAATATTTAAGGTATTTTCCGGCAAACTTCAATCAAACGGCTCTTTTTACAATGTTAATAAAGGTATGCGTGAAAAAATAGGCCAGATCTTTAGTCTCATGGGAAAAACTCAAAACTCTATAGACTCCGCGCAGTCCGGGGACATAGCGTGCGTCGCCAAGCTTAAGGAAACGCAGACAGGCGATTCCATCGCGGATGAAAAAAATCCGGTAAAATTCGATGAGATTGATTTTCCTGAACCCGCAGTGTCTTTTTCTCTGAAGCCTAAGACGCGCTCGGACGAAGACAAGATATCCGGCGCAGTTCACAAATTGATGGCGGAAGATCCGACGTTCAAGGTTGCTATGGGGGAAGAGACCAAGGAGATGATAGTATCAGGCATGGGCGATATGCACATCAATATGATGATAAACAGGATGAAGATGCGCTATGGCGTGCAGGTTGATTTAGGAACGCCGAAAGTGGCATACAAGGAAACCGTTCTTGGTAAAGGCGATGCGCAGTATAGGCACAAAAAACAGACGGGCGGCGCGGGACAGTTCGCAGAGGTGTGGATGCGCATAGAGCCGCTGCGGCGCGGTGAAGGGTTCCAGTTCGTTGACGAGGTTGTCGGCGGCGCCATACCTCGGCAGTTTGTGGTCAGCTGTGAGAAGGGCGTAAGGACAGCGCTTAATTCAGGGATACTGGCCGGCTTTCCGGTTGTTGATGTAAAAGCGATCGTTTATGACGGCAAGACGCACCCTGTTGACTCAAAGGATATCGCGTTCCAGACGGCGGCGCGCAAGGCGTTTAAAGAATCTATGCAGAAGGCAAGGCCGGTGCTTTTAGAGCCAATCATGGACGTTGACGTAGTCGTGCCGGATGAATTCATGGGCGATATCACAGGCAGTTTAAATTCAAGACGCGGCAGGATCATGGGCATGGAGCCTGGCGACGGCGTTCAGACCATTAAAGCAAAAGTTCCGTTAGAAGAAATGTATAAATATGTAAATGAATTAAAATCGATCACAGGAGGGCGCGGGGCTTACACTATGAGTTTCTCCCATCACGAAGTAGTGCCGCCTACCCAGGCTCAAGGCATAATTGAAAAAGCAAAACTGACGAAAAAAGAAGAAGCGGAGGACTAATGAGCGGGCATTCAAAGTGGGCAACGATTAAACATAAGAAAGCCGCAACAGATGCGAAGAGAGGCAGTCTCTTTACTAAGCTTATCAAGGAAATTACCGTAGCGGCCCTAAACGGAGGAAATTCAGATACAAACCCGAGATTGAGGGTTGCCATCGAAAGAGCAAAAGAGTCGAGCATGCCGGCCGACAATATCGATCGCGCAATAAAGAAAGGCACCGGCCAGCTCGAAGGCGTAACTTATGAAGATATTACTCTTGAAGGCTACGGCCCGGGAGGCGCCGCTATCTATGTCGAAGGGGTGTCGGATAACAAGAATAGGACTACAGCTGAGATAAGGACTATCTTTACTAAAAAAGGCGGCAACATGGCTGGCGCAGGTTCAGTTGCGTGGATGTTTGAGAAGAAAGGCTACATCGTTGTCAGTAAGAAGACTATTGACGAAGATAAGTTAATGGGCGTGGCGCTCGACGCGGGCGCTGAGGATATGGTAGTTGAGGAAGAGAATTATGCTATTAAGACAAGCCCGCAGGATTTCTTCAAAGTCAAAAAGGCTATTGACGATGCCGCGATAAATACGGAAGACGCGGAAATAACGCTTCTTCCCAAGAGCACGGTAAAACTTGCCGGCGACGACGCCAAGAAGGTCTTGGATTTAGTCGATGCGATCGAAGAGCACGAGGATGTCCAGCACGTATACGCGAACTTCGATATACCGGATGAATTGATAAAAGAATGATTCTGCTGCGCTCTTCACCGATTTAATTATGGTAGGGCTTCGCAGGAATAAGCTCTCCAAAGCGCTACCGGAGTATAATTGTAGAAGCGCGAAGGAGGATAATGCGGATACTCGGCATAGACCCTGGCCTCGAGACCACAGGTTATGGTATAATTGAAAATAAGAGCTTCAAACTGGTAGAAGCCGGTATAATAAAGACGCAGCCCAGCACGCCTATACAGACTAGGCTTAAAAAGATATTTGACGCGCTCACCGAGATAATAGAGGAGCACAAGCCCGGTGTTTTGGTATTAGAAAAGATATATTCGCATTACAAACATCCTGCCACAGCGATACTTATGGGCCATGCCCGCGCGGTTGTGTGCCTGGCTTGCGGAATACATAAAGTAAGGTTAATAAATTATCCCTCTACCAAGATCAAGAAGGTCATCACGGGTAACGGCCACGCCTCAAAGCGGCAGGTTCAAAGGATGGTTCAGGATATATTAAAGTTAAAAAATCCCCCAGAACCCGTCGATGTGAGCGATGCTCTTGCGATGGCGATAAGTTATTGTTATATGGAGAGAAAGCGTGATATCTGAAATAAACGGCAGGATAAAAAATAAAAAAGATTCGAGCGTAGTAGTAGATGTAAATGGCATATGCTACGAAATTTTAATCCCGCCCGCTGTAATGAAGACCTTGGGCAAGGCCGATACGAATGACGGCGCAATAAGTTTAAAAATATATCATTACTATCAAATGGATCCGTCTAAGGCTATACCTGTCCTGGTCGGATTCGCAAACGAGGTAGAGAAAGAATTTTTTGAGCAATTCATAACCGTATCCGGTGTCGGCCCGAAAGCAGCGTGCAGGGCGCTGACGCTTTCTTTCTCCGTTATAGCCGAGGCTATCGATAAAGGAGACATGGCGCTTTTGAAGACTCTTCCCGGCATAGGCGAACAGAAGGCGCGTGAAATAATCGCTAAATTGCAGGGCAAGGTGGGAAAATTCTGCCTCATACAGGATAGGATTGCCGAAAATCCGCCAAAGGCGGAAGAGGATATAAAGGAAGACGCCCTTAATGTTTTATTGCAGCTGCAATATAAAAAGAATGAAGCGAAGGATATGATAGAGAAGGCTGTCCGAAGAAACCCTAAAGCTTCTTCCTGTGAAGAGATATTGAACGAGGTGTATAAAGGGAGTAAAAGCCGCGAGCTTTAAGCTGTGTGCGATGAGGTAGGCATATGAAAACATTGCTGTCCAAATGATGCTGTTCCCCCCCTCACCTTTTTCCTCTCCCCCGAAGGGGGAGAGGGTAGGGTGAGGGGAAGATAGAAAATTGAATCTCAAAATGTATTTGCCTACGGCAATCATAGCCCGTTTTGGACACGAATGATATGAAAAAAGAAGTTAAAAACATAGACGGCAGAGAGAAGCTGATTGCGAGCCAGGAGACGGACGAAGACCAGATCCTGATACTTTCGTTAAGGCCTTCCAAGTTAAGCGAGTTTATCGGACAGAAGGGCGCCGTGGATAATTTAAAAGTCTCGCTGGAAGCGGCTAAAAAAAGGAAAGAGCCGTTGGAGCATGCTTTACTCTCGGGTCCGCCCGGATTAGGTAAGACATCTTTAGCGCATATAATAGCGCACGAAATGGGCACAAAGATTACTTCCACGAGCGGACCGGCCATACAGCGCGCAGGCGATCTCGTCGGAGTGCTGACGAATCTGGAAGAAGGCGATATTCTTTTTATAGATGAGATCCACAGGCTTTCCAATACAGTCGAGGAATACATATATCCCGCAATGGAAAACTTTGAGGTCGATGTTGTCATGGACAAGGGCGCGTATGCCAGGACTTATAAATTTAAACTTAAAAAATTCACCTTGATTGGCGCGACAACGCGCGCCGGGCTTCTTACCGCTCCGTTAAGATCAAGATTTGGCATATTTCATCATCTCGATTTCTACGAAATCCCGGATTTAGTGGAGGTAATTATGAGATCCGCGAAGATATTGAATATACCGACACAGAAAAACGCTGCCGAGGAGATAGCGAGGCGTTCAAGAGGGTCGCCGCGAGTAGCTAATAGGCTTCTACGCCGCGTCAGAGACTGGGCCCAGGTCAAGCGGGACGGGAAGATAACCTTGGAAGCCGCAGAAGAGGCGTTAAAAAGCCACGATATCGACAGAATGGGCCTGGATAATGTGGACAGAAAAGTATTGAATATAATGCATGAATCTTTCAGCGGCGGGCCTGCCGGAATCGAAGCAATCGCGGCTTCGTTAAGCGAAGAACCTGATACGATAGTTGATATAGTCGAACCCTTTCTTTTAAAGATAGGTTTTTTAAAACGCACGCCGCGCGGAAGAGAACTTACAAAACTCGCCTATGAACATATGGGCTTCCCTTTAAAGACAGCCGAGAAAGAACTTTTTTGAATCCCATTAGGCCTTCAGGATTTGTTATATACAGGAGACTTTATTTACAAATATTAAAAGGTCTAACGGGATGAAGATACTCCTTCACATATGCTGCGCGCCGTGCGAAATATATCCGGTCGAAAAACTGCGTAAAGACAAACACGCGGCAGGCGGATTTTTTTATAATCCTAACATTCATCCTTATTCGGAATATTTAAAAAGGAAAGATGAGGTAGAAAAATATTCAAAGGAAGCAGGGCTTAATATTACCTGCCCTGATTATGACGCCGCGGAATATTTTCAACACATCATGGACGGTAAAAATCTAAAAAATAGGTGCCCGGCATGCTGGCGGCTTAGGATTAAAAGGTGCGCGCAATTCGCGAAAGAGAACGGTTTTGACGCGTTTACCGCGACTCTATTAGGCAGTCCCTATCAGGACCACGAAGTTTTAAAAAATATTTGTGAGGATATCGCGCAAGCCGCCGGCGTGAAGTTCTATTATGAAGATTTTAGAACCGGTTTTAAGGCCGCGCATGATAAAGCGAAGACAAAAGGCATGTATCGTCAGAATTATTGCGGGTGTCTATTCTCGAAGAAGGAAAGAATTAAAAAAGAACGACCAGAGGCCCAGTCGCAGCCTGTCCTAATCAGTGGTAAACGGCAGGCTGAAGAGTAGCGGAAAAAATAATATGCTTGAACTTAATTCTGTCGGTAAAGTTTTGATGATATTTGGCGCGGTACTTTTCGTTTTAGGCGGCTTATTTCTGCTTGGCGGAAAGATCCCGTGGGTAGGTCGGTTACCCGGCGATATTTATGTCCAGAAAAAGAACTTTATATTTTTCTTCCCTATAGCAACTTCCATCCTGTTATCCCTGGCGCTCTCCGTGATATTACTCTTATTAAGGCGAAGATGAGGCCTTGCATGAAAAAAATGCTCATTTTTATTTTGATAGCCTCAGTGTCTCTTTTGATGATGGTCGAGGAGTGCGAATCTATCGAAAAGGAAATAAAACCTGTTTTGCGCATATGCATCCTCGATAATAAAGACAGTGTTACGCTTGCCTTAAAAGGCGCTTACAGGGTCTATACTGTAACTCAAGACAAGCTGTTGACCGGAGGATATATATTGCATACTCAGGTAAACCCAAGCGACCAGGGGATAATGTTCGGCGCCAGGGGTCTAAAATTTACACGCATACGGCTGAAAGTGGCGGAAGGCGCATTCATACATATTGACGGAAGGGCATTCAGGGGCGAGGTAGACATCATACGAAAAGATAATATGAAGATCATGGCCATAAACAGGGTTACTCTCGAAGAGTACCTTTATGGTGTTCTCTATAATGAGGTTTCGCACCGCTGGCCTATAGAGGCTATAAAAGCGCAGGCTATAGCGGCGAGGACTTTTGCGTTATATCAGGCGAGACAGAATAAGCTGCAGGATTACGATATGACTAATGATATATACTCGCAAGTTTATAGCGGCGCCGCGTCGGAAAGGTGGTCTACGACGAGAGCCGTTAAACTCACGGCGAGTAAGATCTTGACTTATCAGGGAGATATATTTCCTGCCTATTACCATGCTACCTGCGCAGGCCGCACAGAGGACGCGTCCAATCTATGGGCCGTAGATCTAGCGCCTCTTAAAGGCGTAGAATGCCAATTCTGTAAAGAATCGCCTCATTACAAATGGACGAAGAATATTCCACCGGCAGGTCTTGAGAAGAAGCTGAATGATAGCGGCTATAAGGTGGGTAAGATCAAATCAATATCCGTCTTAGCGAAGAATAAATCCGGCAGGGTTGATAAGATAGAGATAAAAGACGAAGCGGACATATCCTCTATCTTGACGGCAAAAGACTTTAGGCAGTTGATAGGGCCTAATGATATGCGCAGCACCACATTCACTCCTTCGGTAAACAACGGTAGTCTAATCATGGACGGCGTCGGATGGGGCCATGGTGTTGGAATGTGTCAGTGGGGCGCTAAAGGTATGGCCGAGCATGGCAAAAAATACGATGAGATTTTGAAATATTATTATCCTGGAACAGAAATTTCCACGATCGACAAGAAGAGTAAATAAGCTTTAGAATTTAATGTAAGTTTATAGAAGTTTTTTCGCCTCAGAAGACGTAACTTGCGGGGAGTTGCCTCCGCGGACGTCCCGTTACATTAGGCATGTAACGGGACTCGGAAAATTTTTGACAGAATTTTAACTTCTTCCAGGAATTTAAAATTCTTTTTTAAATCGCCATAATGTGTCAAAATTTTTAACGCCGCTTCAGCAACTACCCCGCAAGTTCCGCCTACAACACTCTCGAAGCAAAATTTTAACTTGGCTAGAATGAGGGTGTTTAGAAGCACAAAGGATTTTGTGAGCGGCCATTAGAATTTTTTTGGCATAGCGTAGTTATATAGTAGGTGTGCAAGGATTTACGTCGAGCGAATGCAGGAACTGACTGACCCCGCCGTTTAGATTTACAAAAAGCAAATCTGGCGGGGGAAGGAATTCCTGCAAGTGAGCGAGACGTTCCCGCCCTCTTTCAACTTCAGGCGGGATCCCGCCTCGAGATTGACTCACAGGCGGGAAAACCGTAGCACACGGCAAAAAAATTCAGGCCGCGAACAAAAGACTTTGTGCTAAAGGAAGCGCATAAGAAATTATGAAATTATCGGAGTTTGATTATATTCTGCCCAAGGAACTCATCGCGCAGTATCCCGTCAAAGAGCGGGAAAAGTGCCGGCTGATGGTGCTCGATCGCGCGAACCAAACCGTCAGTCATAAAACTTTTGAAGATATAGCCGGGTATTTTAAGAAAGACGATTGTCTTGTCCTGAATGATACGAAGGTTATAGCCGCGAGACTGTTTGGAAAGAGAAAAACCGGAGGCAAGGTAGAGTTGTTCTTGCTGGAAAAAAAGAATCCTATTTGCGAAGCGCTGGTAAGGCCGTCGTCACGATTAAAAGAGGGTGAAAAGATAACCCTCGAATCGGGTGATGATGTTGAAGTTCTTGATAGAGGGGAAGTCGGGAGACGAGTTAAATTTAATCGATCGCTGGACGATATTTTAAAAGAATCGGGCCATATTCCACTGCCTCCTTATATCGATAGGATTGACGGGGCTTCTGATAAAGATGATTATCAGACTGTTTACGGCGTAAAAGAGGGCGCGACAGCAAGTCCGACAGCAGGACTGCATTTCACGAGGGAGCTTATAGAAGAGATCCGGGATCAAGGGGCCGGTGTCCAGTTTGTAACGCTGCATACGAATTACGGAACATTTGCGCCGATAAAAACAAGCGAAGTTGAAGCGCACAAGATGCATAAAGAATATTTCGAGCTTTCTGCCGATACGGCAAAATTCGTAAATGAGACTAAAAAAAATAGCGGCAAGGTTTTTGCCGTCGGCACGACTACAACGCGTCTTCTTGAATATTGCGCCTCATTGTCATCGCTCACCCTGAGCGAAGTCGAAGGGTTCTCTCGCAATGACGGAAGCTTAAAAGGCTATACCGACATCCTCATTTATCCCGGCTATCAATTTAAAGTCGTCGATCATCTAATAACGAATTTCCATTTGCCGAAATCTACGCTGCTTCTACTGGTTAGCGCGTTCGCGGGAAAGGAGTTTATTTTCGAGGCGTATCGTCAAGCCATTCTGAAGAGATACCGCTTCTTCAGTTATGGCGATGCGATGTTGATCTTATGATTTTTCGCACAGACGAACGGTGGAACTTACGGTGTGCCGCCTGAAGCGGCGTTAAAAATTTTGACACATTATGGCGATTTAGAAAAAGATTTTAAATTCCTGAAACTTCGCATTGCACTCAATAAAAGTTCCATATGCGATTGTAGGAGAGTTAGCATATGAAAGAAGTTAAAATTTTGTTAAAATTTTTCCGAGCCCCGTTACATGCCTAATGTAACGGGGCGTCCGCGGAAGGCGGCGCACCGCAAGTTCCGCCTGCGATTGAGGAAGTGAGAAAAGATGTTCAAACTTATACGAAAAGATAAAAACTCGAAGGCCAGGATAGGGAAGCTTATTACCGCGCATGGAGAGATCAATACGCCGGTATTTATGCCGGTCGGCACACAAGGCACTGTAAAGGCTATTTCAAACGATGAGCTCAATGATTGCGGCGTCGAAATAATCCTCGGTAATGCCTACCATCTATT
>Ga0156238_161_pt1 | contig 13505 bp, 16 predicted proteins | sample RifCSPlowO2_12_FD_107885 | JGI IMG/M metagenome (GOLD analysis project Ga0156238, IMG submission 107885) | Omnitrophica bacterium RIFCSPLOWO2_12_FULL_45_13
TGCGCCGCCGTCTTAGTAAATACAGCCATAGCCATAGCCCAGGATCCTGTCGGGATGGCCAGGGCCTTTAGTGACGCTGTCCGAGCCGGGCGGCTGGCGTATCTGTCGGGCATGCCTTCCGCTTCTTCGAGCGCAAACGCATCCAGCCCGTTAACCGGTTTCTTAAGGGATATTTAATTGTATAAAAATATGGGTTATTACGAAATATGCTCAAAATATAAAAATTTTGAATGGGAGCAAATCTTTGGCGCGATTTCTGAAGACGATGTGGAAAAAGCGATCGCATCAGAGGATGTTGGCGTTAAAGGATTTATGGCCTTGTTGTCCCCCGCGGCGCAAACATTGTTAGAAAAGGCAGCCCGGCGTTCTCATGAAATTACGTTAAGAAATTTTGGCAGGACCATACAATTATATACGCCGATGTATCTGTCAAACTACTGCGACAATTCCTGCGTATATTGCGGGTTCAATACCAATAATAAGATAGAAAGAAGGGCCCTTACGTTAAAAGAGGTCAGGGAAGAGGCCGGATCCATAGCCTCTACCGGCCTTAAAACTATACTTATACTTACCGGCGAATCGAGACAGATGAGCCCGATAAGTTATATAAAGGATTGCGTCAGGGTTTTGAAGGAATATTTTTCATCCATATCTATAGAGATATACCCTCTTACGGAAACCGAATATTCGCTCCTTGTTTCGACAGGGGTCGACGGCCTTACTATATATCAAGAGGTATATGAGGAGGATATCTATAACAGGATGCATCCATCCGGCCCTAAGAGCAGCTACCGCTTCAGGCTCGATGCCCCCGAGCGGGGGGCGGAGAGCGGCATGAGAAGCGTAAATATAGGGGCGCTTTTTGGCCTCGGCGGCTGGAGAAAGGAGGCTTTTCTGTTAGGCCTTCACGCGAAATACCTTCAGGATAAATTCCATGATACCGAGATAGGCGTGTCTATCCCCAGGATTCGCCGGCAGGCCCTGTACCATGTCGGTACAGGGCAGGCAGGCGGTTTTAAAGCGCCATACGCGGTAAGCGATAAAAATATCGTTCAGATAATAGTTTCCTTAAGATTATTCCTGCCGCGTATCGGCATAACCGTCTCGACGCGCGAAGACGCTTCCTTTAGAGAAAGCCTCGTTCCTCTCGGCGTTACAAAAATGTCCGCGGGCTCCACAACGCGCGTCGGCGGCCGCATCGTTGCGCGCGAGGAACGCGAAGGAGCGGAGCAGTTTGAGATCCTCGACAAAAGAAGCGTAGAAGAGATAAAAAGGATGCTTGAATCCAAAGACTACCAGCCCGTATTAAAAGACTGGACCTGCCTGCGGTAAAAATAAAAAACTTGACTGCATATTTATCTTTTGGTATACTCTACTATGCTGATAGAGATTATAGAGATATGGAGAGTTTAGATGCATCTGACCTATAAAGGAGACTACGCTTTGAAGACCCTGCTGGACCTTGCCCTGCATTATGGCAATTCGCCTGTTACTATACATGATCTGGCCAGACGCGCGGATATACCCATAAAATTCTTAGAGCAGATACTATTGGATCTGAAAAGGGGCGAATTTGTAGAGTCCAGGCGCGGCAAGGTGGGCGGTTATCTTTTAGCCAAAGAGCCCTCATATATAAAATTGGGGGATGTCGTCAGATTCATGGAAGGCCCGATTGAGCCTATAGCCTGTGTTGATAAGAAATATCACGGCTGCGGCGATATCAGTAAATGCGTATTTAGAGATATATGGCAGAAGGTGGGCGGCGCGATATCCGATATAATTGACGCTGTAACGTTTGAAGATTTGGTAAATAAGGTGAGGAAAGAAAAAAAGCCTGTCACTTATCAGATATAGGGCTCCAAAATGCCCCCTCACCTTAATCCTCTCCCCTTCGGGGAGAGGAAATGACGGAGGTTAAAATTTGACATCCTCCCTCTCCTTCGGGGGAGAGGAGATGATAAGGGTTAAAATTTGACATCCTCCCCCTTTGAGGGGAAAATAGGATAGGGTTTCACAAAATTCCCTCTCCCCTAAAGGGGAGAGGGATAGGGTGAGGGGATTGAAAGGAGAGCGGGAAAAATGGGGTTACTGGAAAACAAGGATGATTTAAAGGTGTTGGTGGAGACGCTCAACTTTAAAGAGAAGGTCCAAAGGTCTCTCTCTCTTATAAAAGAGGCGTATAAAAAATACGGCGACTCGCTTGTCGTGGCAAACTCTCTCGGTAAAGATTCGGTCGCGGTATGGGACCTGGCTAAAAAGGCGAGCCCTGATATTCGCGGCTTTATCGTCACAACGCGTTTTAAACCCAAAGAGACGATTAAATTCATGAACGATATCGTGGCGGAATACCCGGAACTTAAAATTTATAAGAGCGACGTAAAGATACCGGGCAATCTTTACGAGACGGATCCGGACAAATGCTGCGATCTCTTGAAGGTAGAGCCTGTCAAGCGGGCTATAGAAGAGATGCGTGTCCAGTGCTGGGTAACCGGCTTACGCTGCACGGAAGGAAGGACGCGCACGGATTATAAAGAGGTTGAGGAGCGCGATAAGGACTTGATAAAGCTCAATCCCATTCTTATATGGAAGGAAAGAGAGGTATGGCAGTATCTGGCCCTTTACGGGGTAAAGGTAAACCCTCTGTATGGAGAGGGTTATAGGTCTTTAGGATGCGCGCCGTGCACAAAGATCACCAATGAGGATAACGAACGCGCGGGACGCTGGATAGGCACGAGTAAGTGCGGCGGCGAATGCGGCATTCACACAAGGCCCTTAAAGAAGAACGTGGGCGGAGACGGGATATGATCCTATAGAGGAGTCAAAGGATAGTGAAACCCCGTGCTGCACTCAAGGAGAAGGTTCCATGTGCAATCGTAAGAGAGCTGGTACATGAAATACACTTTGTTGTTTTTAGCAGCGATGTTTTTCGCCATGAATATGGGCGGCAGCGGCATAGCGCCGACTTTTTCGGCCGCTTATGGCGGCGGACTGATCAAAAAGAAATACGCTATTCTGCTATTTAGCGTATTCGTCCTTCTGGGCGCGGCGACTTTAGGCAGAGGCGTTGTAAAAACCTTAAGTCAGGGGATACTACCGAAAGAATTTATAAATCCTGAGGTAGCTCTTGTGATACTGGTTTCCGCGACATCGAGCCTCTTCCTGGCGAATTTGCTTGCGATACCTGAATCTACGAGCATGGTCACTGTCGGGGCTATAGTAGGCGCGGGCCTTTATTTCAGGCACATACAGCTAAAAACATTTTTGTGGCTGGTGCCGCTCTGGATATCGTTCCCTGTAGTATCATTTTTAATAACCTTTTGGTTATACCGCTACCTCTATCCCCCGCATAACGGTAATCTCTGGCTGTATCAGAAGATATTCTCGCATGAGAAAAAATTACGGGCGCTGGCTATTGTCATAAGCTGTTATGGCGCGTTTGCCGTAGGCACCAATAATGTGGCGAACGCGATCGGGCCTTTGGCGGGCGCCGGCGTTATCAACGCTGATGCGGGGCTCGTGGTTCTCGCGCCGCTATTCGGAGCAGGGGCGTTTATTTTCGGAAAACACAATATAGAGACGTTCGGCAAGGAAATAGTGCCGCTGGGATTGATCACCTCCAATATCATATGCCTCGTTACGGCGACACTCCTTATAATAGCGTCAAGTTTTGGCGCGCCGTTTCCATATGTTCAGCTTAACGCGCTATCGGTCTTCGCCATAAGTTGTATTAAAAACGGGCATCGTGTTACGCTGAGCCATCACATAACAAAGCGGACATTCATGGTCTGGACCCTTACGCCTTTATTATCGATAATCGTATCATACTTTCTATTATGCTTGTTTGTAAGGAGGTAGTTAATGCTTACTCTAAAAAGAGGCGACCACGATAAGATAATAAAGCATTGCGTAAAAGAATTTCCGAATGAAGCATGCGGCATACTGGCCGGGAGAAACGGAAAAGCGGAAAAAGTTTACGAGATGACCAACGCGGATAAAAGCGCCGCTACTTTTTTCATGGATGCGAAAGAGCAGCTTGAAGTTGCGAAGGAGATAAGAAATTCAGGCCTTGAGATGGCCGGCATATACCATAGCCATGCGGCGAGCGGGGCGTATCCGTCGAGCCATGATGTTGAGATGGCGTTTTATCCCGAGGCCTCGTATGTCATAATCTCCCTCATCGATAAGAGTAAACCGGATATCAAGTCATTCAAGATTAATGGAGGCAGGATAACGGAAGAGGAAATAAAAGTAGTATGAGGTCCACTCATGCCCAAATTATTTAGCGAAGCAAAAAAATATATCCCGGGAGGGGTGAATAGCCCGGCCAGGGCTTTTAAGGCTGTTGGCGGAGAGCCCATTTTTATAAAATACGGCAGGGCTTCAAAGATCTACAGCGAAGACAAGGATGAGTTTATAGATTATTGCCTTAGCTGGGGCGCGCTCATATTGGGGCATGCCAACGAAAAAGTGGGGTCGGCCTTAAAAAAGGCGCTCGCCAACGGCGTAAGCTTCGGCGCTGTTACAAAGCAGGAGATCGAATTATCCAAAATTATTATTGATGCTATTCCGTCTATTGAAAAGATCCGGCTGACAAACTCAGGCACAGAAGCGGTCATGGGAGCCATAAGGCTTGCCCGCGCTTTTACCGGGAAGGACAGGCTTATAAAATTCGAAGGTTCTTATCACGGCCACGCGGATTATCTTCTGGATTGCGCGGGGATTCCCAAGGCCTTCAAGGATAGCGTGATATCGCTGCCTTATAATGATGCGAAAAAAGCGGAAGAAGCCATTAAAGAAAAACACGGCGATATAGCGGCGATAATCGTTGAACCTGTAGCGGCAAATATGGGGGTTGTCCTGCCGAGAGAAGGGTTTCTACAGTGTTTAAGGAGGCTTTCGGACGCGTATAATATAGCGCTTATCTTTGACGAAGTCATAACAGGATTCAGGTTTGTCTATGGCGCGGCGCAGAAATTTTTTGGCGTGAGGCCTGATTTAACGTGCCTTGGCAAGATAATAGGCGGCGGCCTGCCCGTCGGCGCCTTCGGCGGGAGAAGCGATATCATGGATCTCCTGGCTCCGGAAGGAGATGTATATCAGGCCGGCACTTTTTCCGGCAACCCATTAAGCGTTGCCGCGGGCATAGCCGCGTTAAAAATTCTAAAAAAAGAGGGCTTCTATAAAAATTTATCTAAGAAGACCCGCTCTCTTTGCCGCGGGATAGAGGACAGCGCCAAAGAATACGATATAAAAATAAAGGTCAATTGCATAGGATCGATGTTCGGCATATTCTTTACCGGTGAAGAGGTCCAAGATTATGCGGCAGTGAAAAGGTGCGATATGGAGTTGTTCAAGAGGCTCTATCATGGGCTTTTACAGGGCGGCGTATATCTATCGCCGTCCGGTTATGAAGCTAATTTTGTGTCAAGCGCGCATAGCGCAAAAGACATAAAAGCGACTTTAAAAGCGGCCAACACAGCATTCAATATAGGGCTTCACAAAATGTCCCCTCACCTTAATCCTCTCCCCAAAGGGGAGAGGAGATGACGGAGGTTAAAATTTGACATACTCCCTCTCTGAGGGAAAAATAGGATAGGGCTTCACAAAATTCCCTCTCCCCTTTAGGGGAGAGGGATAGGGTGAGGGGATTTAAGATTCTTCGACGAGAAAATAATTTTGTGAAGGACACGCATTTAATGATTTGAGGAGGAAGCGATAATGAGCGTTAATATAATTATTAACGGCAAAAAAGAAAACGTGGAAGAGGGCATGAGCGTTTTGGCTCTGCTTTCAAGCAGGTCGATAAGGCCTGAAGTTGTAACGGTGGAGCTGAATGAAGAGATCCTGGGGAAGCCGAAATATAACGAGACAATTTTGAAGGAAAGAGATAAGATCGAATTTGTATATTACATGGGGGGTGGCGGGTATGCCTTTTAGCGATAGGATAGCGAATAATGTTTTAGAATTGATTGGGGATACTCCGATAGTGAGGTTGAATAGGATCGCGCCGGCAGACTCGGCGGAAATATTGGCGAAGCTTGAAAACTTCAATCCGGGAGGGAGCGTTAAGGACAGGATATGCTTAAGCATGATAGAGGACGCGGCAAGGTCGGGCTTATTAAAAAAAGGCGGCACGATCATTGAGCCTACGTCGGGCAATACTGGGATAGGGCTCTCTATGGCGGCTGCCGTGAAAGGATATCGATGCGTCCTTACCATGCCTGAAACTATGAGCATGGAGAGGATCTATATATTGAAAGCGTATGGCGCCGAGATCGTGCTTACTCCGGGCGCGGAAGGCATGAAAGGGGCCATAGCTAAGGCGGAGCAGCTGTTAAAAAAGACGCCGAATAGTTTCATGCCCCAGCAATTTAAAAACGCCGCTAATCCGGAAGCGCACATAAAAACTACGGCGAAGGAAATTTTGCGGGCGGCAGGCGGTGATTTCGGCGCGTTTATAGCCGGCGTAGGGACAGGCGGCACGATTACCGGCGTGGGCGAGATATTAAAGAAAGAGAACCCAAAGATAAAAATAGTTGCTGTTGAGCCTAAGACAAGCCCTGTGCTGTCAGGCGGCCGGGCAGGGCCTCACAAGATACAGGGTATAGGCGCGGGTTTTGTTCCGGAAGTATTAAACCGAAGCATAATAGACGAGATCATCCAGGTAAGTGATAACGACGCGTTTGAGATATCCCGCAGGCTAGCGAGGGAGGAAGGACTATTCGTCGGGATATCTGCCGGCGCGGCGGCGTGGGCGGCATTAAAAATAGCTAAAGAATTGGGTAAAGGGAAAAGAGCGCTGACGATCTTCCCCGATACGGGCGAGAGATACTTCTCAATGGAGCAGTATTTTAATACCTAAAACAGTTGAAATAGATGAGGGGGAACTTCATTATGAGTTTTGTAAAAGGCCTAAAATGCAGGGAATGCGGGAGGCACTATCCCAAAGAGGTGCTCTACGTATGCGAATACTGCTTCGGCCCTTTAGAGGTTGTCTATGATTACGAAAAGATCAAAGAGACGCTGACCAAAGAGGCCGTAGAGTCGAGGCCTAGAAATATGTGGAGGTATAGAGAGCTTCTTCCCATAGACGGCAAACCAACCGACGGCCTTAATTCAGGGTTTACGCCGTTTGTGGAAGCGAAGAACCTGGCAAAGGCCTTAGGGGTAAAAGAATTATACATCAAGGATGATTCTGTAGATCACCCGACGCTCTCTTTTAAGGATAGAGTAGTGGCAGTGGCGCTCTCGAAGGCAAAAGAGTTTGGTTTCAATACGGTGGCATGCGCGTCGACCGGGAATTTAGCGAACTCTGTGGCAAGCCAGGCGGCGGCCGCGCGGTTAAAAAGCTACATATTTATTCCAGCAGACCTTGAAATGGGAAAGGTCATAGGCACGCTTATCTACAAGCCCACGCTTATAGCGGTGGAAGGGAATTACGATGAGGTCAACAGGCTCTGTTCGCAGGTGGCGGCAAAATATAAATGGGCGTTTGTCAACATAAACATCAGGCCGTACTACGCCGAAGGGTCGAAGACTTACGGCTATGAGATCTTAGAACAGTTCGGATGGAAGGCGCCGCGCCATATAGTCGTGCCGTGCGCGGGCGGTTCCCTCATCACAAAGATATGGAAGGCGATAAAGGAGTTTAAAGAGGTGGGATTAATCGATACCTATAAAACGAAGATATACGCCGCGCAGGCCAATGGCTGCGCGCCGATAGTAAACGCTATAAAAGAAAATTCCGATATTATTAAGCCCGTAAGACCGAAGACCATAGCGAAATCGCTTGCCATAGGCAACCCCGCGGACGGCTTCTACGCCGCTTCAACCGTTCGCGAATCCGGCGGATGGGCTGAATCCGTAACGGATGAGGAGATAGTGGATGCGATAAAATTATTGGCTCAGACCGAAGGCATATTTACGGAAACTGCCGGCGGGGTGACGCTGGGCGCGGCGAAGAACCTGATTGAATCCGGCAGGATCCCGAAAGACGAGTCTATAGTCGTGTGTATCACGGGCAATGGGCTGAAGACGCAGGAGGCGGTTATCGATAAAATAGGCAAGCCCATAAAGATAAAACCAACCTTAAGTTCCTTCGAAGAGAAGGTAGGAAAATAGGAGGTGAGCCTTATATGTCTATAAAGGTAAGAGTTCCCACGCCGTTACAGAAGCTGACTCGGGACTTGGATACCGTGGAATGTAACGCAAAGACGATCAAAGATCTCGTCGAGAGCCTTGATAAGGATTATCCCGGTTTAAAGGGGAGGATATGCGATGAGAACGGCAAGATCCGCAGGTTCCTAAATATCTATGTGAACGACGAGGATATACGGTTCCTCGAGATGGACCGCACAGAGCTTAAGGACGGGGACGAGGTATCGATAATACCGGCGATAGCCGGCGGATAGGCGGTTACTTTTGGTGGCCGCCTTCCTCTTTCTATCTCCCCCTCACCCTGCCCTCTCCCCCTTCGGGGGAGAGGAAAAAGGTGAGGGGGGAAACAGCATCATTTGGACAGCAATGATTAGGCATACCAATTACAGCAAAGAGGGCAAAAAGAATAAGGCGATTAGATGAATATAGTGCTTGTCGGTAATCCGAATGTGGGGAAGAGCGTCATCTTTAACGCGCTAACCGGAAAATATGTAACGGTCTCAAATTATCCGGGCACCACCGTCGAAGTCGCCAAAGGCGTCGGAAAATTCAGCGGCCATACGCTTTCGGTTATAGACACTCCGGGAGTGAATAGTCTTACCGCTCATTCCGAAGACGAAAAGGTGACAAAAGATATACTGTCGCGAAGCGACATATCAGCGATAGTGCAGGTAGCTGACAGTAAAAATATGAAGAGATCGCTTCTTCTTACGCTTGAACTTATGGAGCTGAATATCCCGCTCGTCTTAAATTTAAATATGAGCGACGAGGCGAAAGAGCGCGGGATAAAGATAGATATAAAAAAACTATCCGAGAAATTAGGTATAGATGTTGCCGAGACCATCGCCATAACAGGCGAAGGCATCCCCCGGCTGAAAGAAGCCATCTTGAAGGCAAGGCCTGCGCGTTCTTTTACCGCGGCCGTGAAAGCGGAAGATTCCAAAGACGCGATCGCTTTATTAAATAAGAGAGGTAAGATTGCAGATAATTTGATCAAGGAGACGATGACTACATCACGGTCTTTAAAAAGAAGGGTCTCTGAAATCATCGGCCGCCTGACGATACGCCCTCTTAGCGGCATGCCCATACTTTTTTTAGTTCTTACGTTCATGTATCTATTCGTGGGAAAGTTAGCGGCGGGTCGCGGCGTGGATTTTTTTGAGAATATACTATTCGGGAAATATGTTAATCCCGCTGTTGCAGGTTTAGTCGATAATTTCATACACATAGGCATCATAAAAGAATTTTTAATAGGGGAGTATGGTATCGTTACGATGGCCATCACCTATTCGCTTGCTATAATATTTCCCATAGTGACGGCGTTCTTTCTGTTTTTCGGCGTCCTGGAGGATTCAGGCTACCTCCCCCGGCTTTCGATATTATCCGATAGAATTTTTAAGTCGATAGGCTTGAACGGAAGGGCGATACTGCCGATAATATTAGGGCTTGGCTGCGGCACAATGGCTACTCTTACAGCGAGGATACTCGATACAAAAAAGGAGCGGATATTAGTGACCTTGCTTTTGACGCTTGCCATCCCATGCTCTGCCCAGTTGGGCGTAATAATAGGAATCCTGGGCGCTCTTTCGGCCAAGGCCGCTATAATATGGCTTGCCGCTATATTATTTGTCATGGTAGTGGTCGGATACACCGCATCCAGGATCATCCCCGGCGCGCGATCTCCTTTTATTCAGGAGATACCGCCCATAAGGATGCCGCAGATAAGCAACATTGTGACGAAGACATTTGCGAGGCTCAAATGGTATCTGAAAGAAGCCGTGCCGCTATTTATTTTGGGCACTATCATCCTCTTCATATGCGACAAGACAGGCGTATTAAGGGTTATCGAATACATCTCAAGGCCTGTTATAGTGACCCTTTTGGGGCTGCCTGGAAAAGTCACCCAAGTTTTTATACTTGGGTTTTTGAGAAGAGACTACGGGGCCGCCGGCCTATACGCTCTTTCTAAAAATGGATTGATAGACGGTGTGCAGACCGTTGTAAGCATAGTGGTCATAACATTATTTATGCCGTGCATCGCGCAATTTTTTGTTACCATAAAAGAACGCGGTGTAAAGACCGCCTGCGCCATAGCGACATTTGTATTTATATTTTCATTCTTCTTCGGAGGCCTGTTGAATTTTATGCTGCGCTATCTTATCGCGCACGGCGTAGCGGCAGTTTAATGGGAGGGGCTGTATTATGGAGCACATTCAAAAGATAGAGGAAGCCTTAAGCGTGGTGTGGGAGGAGAGAGAAAAGGGCATATCCGGCAAAGACTCTCTGAGGGCAAGTATAATAGATAAGGTAAAAGAAGATACGCTGGAGGACCTGGCACGCGAAGGATATATAACATTGAATAAAGACGCTGTTATCTTTACCAGAATAGGCGAAATTAAAGCGAAGGATATTACAAGAAGACAGAGGTTGGCGGAGAGGCTTTTAATGGATGTTCTTGAATTAAGCAGAAAAGAGATGGATTCGTCGGCCTGCGAATTCGAACATATATTGTCGAAAGAGGTTGAGGAGAGCATATGCACGCTTTTGGCGCATCCTAAGGAATGTCCGCACGGCCTTTCTATCCCGCCCGGCGATTGCTGCGTAAAAGCGAATGGCTACTTAGAGAGCATAGTAGTGAGCGTATCTAAACTTAATCCGGGAGAAGCGGGGAAGATAGTCTATGTATTAACGCGCGGGCATCCGCAGCTCCATAAACTTATGTCGCTCGGGGTAGTGCCGGGGACGGTAATTACACTGCATCAGGTATTTCCTTCTTTTGTAATACAGGTTGAAGAGACTCAGCTCGCTTTAGAGAAGGAACTTGCGGATGAAATATATGTAAAGAGGCTCGGGAGGCTATAGATAATGTTAAGAGAAGACCAGATAGAAAGATATTCAAGACAGATAATACTGCCTAATATAGGCGGCAAGGGGCAGGAAAAATTATTGAACGCTAAGGTTTTGGTCATAGGCGCGGGCGGCCTGGGTTCGCCCGCAAGTCTATACCTTGCCGCGGCAGGCATAGGCACGCTCGGCATTATGGATTCAGATGCCGTGGAATTAAATAACCTTCAAAGACAGATCATCCATTCCACTAAGACTGTAGGCGCCAAGAAGGCCGATTCAGCGAAAGAGAGGATAGTTGAGCTTAATCCGGACGTAAATGTGATCAATATAAATAAGCGCCTGACATCAGAGAATATCTTAGGCATTATAAAGGATTATGATATAATTATTGACGGCTCAGACAATTTCCCGACCAGATTCCTTATAAACGACGCGTGCGTCCTGGCCAAAAAACCGTTATCGCACGGCGGGATATTCAGATTTGACGGCCAGGCGATGACCATAATCCCCGGTAAGGGGCCCTGTTACAGGTGCTTATTTCCCGAACCTCCTCCGCCGGGCGCGATGCCGAGCTGCCAGGAGGCGGGAATTCTGGGAGCGGTTGCCGGCGTTATAGGAGTGATCCAGGCCAACGAAGCCTTGAAGTTCGTCTTAGGGATAGGCGAGTGTTTGACAGGCAGACTGTTAGTATTTAACGCGCTCGAATCAAGTTTTCGAATTGTTAAAGTCCCCAAATCCAAAGATTGCGCGGTATGCGGGGAACATCCGACGATAAAGAAACTCATTGATTACGAAGAATTCTGTCAGTTGCGTCCTAAAAATAAAAATGGAGGGTGAGAGATGGCTAAAAGAATGGTGAAACTTACATTCCCGAAGAATTTGATCAAAGAACCATTGACATTTCAGATGGCGAAGAAATTCGATGTGCTGCCAAATATCCGCCGCGCTAAAGTTACCGAGGATGTGGGCGAGATAGTTTTAGAGTTGGAAGGCAAAGAAGAAAGCATTGATAAAGGCGTCGGTTATCTAGAGAAGAAGGGTGTTATAGTCGAGCCGATAGTCGGCGATATAATAGAATAAGAAACGTATTTTATATGGCGCACTTTATCCGCGTATTCATCCACTATCTCTACGAGGTAATTCCGGCGCTCGCGGCAGGATTTTTCATAAGCGGGCTTGTGCATGAGCTTATTCCCGAAGACAAGATATTGAAGTATCTTGGTTCCGGGGGGATCGCCCCCATATTTTATTCGACATTAATAGGCGCGATACTTCCTGTCTGCTGCTGGGGGAGCCTGCCCATCGCGGTTAGTTTCTACAAGAAGGGCGCGAAACTCGGGCCCATTCTGGCGTTTCTAATCGCAACTCCGGCAACATCTGTGAGCGCTTTTTTAGTCGCATGGTCTGTCCTTGGTTTGAAATTCGCGCTATACATATTCTTCGCCGTAATAGTTATGGGCGTTGCCATAGGCTTGATTGGCGACAGGATAAAGTACGAGCCAAAAAAGATCCCGGAGAAGCTGTCCTGTCCTCATTGTGAAATTGATCCCGAGCACGTTCATCTGCACGAAAAGAAGGCTATTAAGGAGAGGGCAGTCGCCGCGTTAAAGTACGCTTATATAGAATTGCCCAAGGAGATCGGCCTCGAATTGATCGTCGGGATACTGCTCGCCGCAGCCGTAGCTACGTTCGTCCCTGTAGGAAGCCTCATTAAGATGTATCTCGGAGGATGGCTCGGATACGCGTTCAGCGTAGTTTTCGGGCTGGCTATGTATATCTGTTCGACCGCGACAGTGCCTCTTGTAGACAGTCTCATACGGCAGGGCATGAATCCGGGCGCAGGCATGTCGCTTCTTCTTATCGGGCCGATCACAAGTTACGGAACAATACTTGTCCTAAGAAAAGAATATGGTGTAAAGGTTTTAACAATATTCCTGTCTGCCTTAATCGTTATTTCGCTTTTGCTGGGCCTTGGGTTCCAATTAAATTAAACCAACAATCCATGTTAATAAATGAGGACGATTTCGCTCACTTCGTTCGCGGAATTCGCCATGCGTAAACAAAAGCGAATTTGCCAAAAGAAGAATGATATGCTATATTTGTCAATAATATAGATATAATAGAGCCATAATTATTAGGAAAGAATATATCAGTGTAGATGTAGGGGGCGGAAAAATAGCGGAGGAATAAAAAATGAGGAAAAATATTTTAACAGGCGCTGTAATATTTTTTGTCGGTTTTGCGTCAGGCCTGATACTTACTCACGGCCCTCTGCGAGCTGAGGACTTGTCGAACGATAGAGACATCCTGGAAAAATTACATGAAGTGGCAATATCTCAACAGAATATACTCGCGGCGCTTAATTCGCTAAAAGAAGATATACAGGTAATAAAGATAAGGGTAACGCAGATACAATAAGTATCGGCAGCCTAATGACAAATGAGAATATAACATATATAGTCGCGTTCACGGCGGGGCTTCTTACATATCTGTCGCCGTGC
>Ga0156238_145_pt3 | contig 13091 bp, 14 predicted proteins | sample RifCSPlowO2_12_FD_107885 | JGI IMG/M metagenome (GOLD analysis project Ga0156238, IMG submission 107885) | Omnitrophica bacterium RIFCSPLOWO2_12_FULL_45_13
CTTAAGGATATGGTGGATATTATAGAAAGAAAAGAAGGCCTTCGCCGCAAAGAGCGCTACCTTAAGTCGATGGAGGCGCTGAAAGAAGCCTTAGAGAAGACATGGAGGACAGACCGGTATTTGCGCGCCTTTCATGATGACGGCACAGAGATTGGCGTGAAAGGCAGCGGAGTATGGGAAATCGACGCGTTGACGGCGGCATGGGCTGTAATGTCCGGCATAAATTTTGAGCGGGGACTTACCATCTTTAATACGGCCTTGCAAATTCTTGAGAAAGAGAACGTTATATTACTCGGATGGCCGGCGCTGCGCGAAGATACGAAACCCTATCTTGGCAGGAGCAGTAAATATCCTGAGGGCGTGCGTGAAAACGGCATGTATTGTCATGGCGTTCAGTGGCTTATCAAGGCGGCGCGGATACTGGCGGAAGAATTTGAAAAACGGGCTGATCGGAATAAAGCGGGCGAGTATCGACAGATTGCTTACAGGCTGTGGTTAAAGATTGCGGCGATCTCTCATGTAACAGGGCAGGAAATTGAGATCTATGGCGGCCAACCGAACAAGCAGCCAGCCGACCTATTGACTAAATTTGATCAAGGGCGGATGATATGGAACGGTTACACAGGAGCCGCCGGCTGGATGCTCCGTCAGGCTCTTGAAGGCGTGGTAGGGGCGTCTTTGATAAAGAATGAGCTCATATTGCCGAATGATCTTGATAAGCCAAGGGGCGAATTGATAGTTCGGCGCGTGAACAGATACGTGAGCAAGTGATTGGGGTCAGGTCCCAAGGGGACAGGTCTCTGCTTGAGTTAAAAATATTTTAAAATAGTTTGCAACAATTTGACCTCTTTTTCCGTCTTATAGTATAGGGGATATAAAACCTATGTGTAAGCATAAAGAAAATGAGGATTTTTTATGGGAAGAAAACCAAGGATAGTACTGGATGGAAGTTATTATCATGTAGTTCAAAGAGGCAATGATAGGAGAAAGATTTTTTTGGAAAGCCATGATTATGATTATTTTTATTCGCTGTTAAGAAAGTACTTAAAAAGATATCATTCTTTTTTATATCATTATTGTTTGATGTCAAATCATTTTCATATGCTTATGAAAGTGACTAAAGCCGAAGATATGTCTAAGCTTATGCAGGGGGTCGATCTTTCGTATACGCTCTATTATAAGCGAAAATACGAATTCATCGGCTCATTATGGCAGGGAAGGTACAAAAGTATCGTTATAGAGAGAGACGACTATCTTATGGATTGTGGACGGTATATAGAAAGAAATCCTGTTAGGGCAGGGATAGTCACTGATCCGACAAATTACGAATTCAGTAGTTCAAAATTCTATTTTTCCGGGAAAGAATCAAGCATAATAACGGAAGATATTTTATACGAAAGCTTAGGTCGCGATAAACATGAACGACAGACAAGATATCGAGATTATGTGTTAGAGGAAAGGGCCTACGATAAAATTCTAGATAGATATTTTAAGCTATAGAAGTGTTGACCTTACCCCTAAGTTTTCATGGCGTAACGCCTCCAGCTCTTTCCTGAGCGGTAACCAGTAGGCAATATCTTTTTTGCGTTCTTCCGCTTCTTCTCTATTAAGCTTAATAAGCAATCTGCGTTTGTCGCCTCTGATAGCTGATGAAATAAGAGGTCTGTTCTTTACGCTTTCTTTCGCGATAGTGCCGTATCTCTTTGTCAATTCTACCAATATATCAGCGTTTCTGCATTCGCTAAACCACCACTTTATCCTGCCCGGCGAGGCCTTATATTCTTTTAGAATAATATCATTGTCCACTAACCGTTTCAACATCAGCCAGTCTTTGTCCCGCTGTGTTTTTTTACTCCGGACGAGATCCTGTAAGCTTATAATATTTAAGATAACGCCTTTTTTTAATGATAACTTTTTTCTTCGTTTCCACAGTATATCAAACTCATCGCACCCCCTCATCTTCGCTATCACGTCTATACGCAAACCTTTTACATCTATGGCGCCGCACCTGAAATGGCAGGCGTGTCCTCTCTCAAGATATTTCTCGTCAAGCGGCGGAACATAAATAGACCCCGCCTTCATGGCCTTAAGCGCCTTGCGCATCCGCGCGAGGTTATCGGGGGAGCTAAAGATGACGAAATCCGAATCGCGGCTGAATTCCGCGGCGCCGTAAATGATGCAGGCTTGCCCGCCTATCAGAAGATATTGAACCTTATATTTATTTAAAATGGAAAGGACTTTGAGGATCGGGTTCGGGGTCAAGTGAGCCTCCTAACGCTATGTAGAGCTTCCATAGTTTTGTCGTCTGGCGCATCCTCTCTGTGGGAGTGAGCCTAAGCCACTCTACATCTTCATCTACAAAAAACTCTTCTTTTGAGATATTTCTTTCAGTCTTTCTCATCACTAATGATATTATATCATATCATTCTCAAAATTGAAACGGGGATAATTTTATTGGGCGGGATTTTTTATTTTTAACGGAGGATTTTGTTGTCTTGGCCATACAGTATATTATATAATGATTGGGGTCAGGTCCCGAGGGGACACTTTTTCACTTTTTGGACACGTATGAGGGTGTTGTAAAAATGGAATTTGATAAGCTCAAAACAGAAATAAAAAATGTAGGGCTTGATATGACGCGAAGCGATAATGAGGATTATTTTGAGGCGGTAATTAAAAAAGCCCGCCTCGAAGAATTGGCCGGGGTATTAGAGGACAATCTCGGACCTACGGCATGGCCTTCTCCCCATAAGCTTTCGAAGGAAGCGCAAATTGCGTTAAAAAATTTCGGCGGCATAAGAAAGGGCCAGACTTTGTATTTTTCAAATGATGGCGCTCATCAAATATTTGCGATGCTCTGGCCATGGCAGGATAATGAAAGAGTGACGATAAAAGCGGGAAAGGTGTAAAAACAAAGGAGCGGATTGATGAAAAAGGCCATAGCTATTCTTACAGCAGGCGGAGACTGCCCCGGGCTGAATGCCGTCATAAGGGCAGTTACCAAGAAGGCCATTATCGAATATGGGATGGAGGTCATAGGGATAGAAGACGGATATGAGGGCCTCATACATGACAGGCATAGGAAGCTTACCTATGAAGACGTCTCCGGCATATTGACCTTGGGAGGGACGATACTCGGCACTTCAAATACGGCAAACCCTTACAAATACGCGGCCCGTGAAGGCGCGAAACCGAGTTTCAAGGACCTTTCAAAAGTCGCGATAAGAAATCTGAAAAAGATGGATATCGACTGCCTGATTTGCGTAGGAGGCGACGGTACTTTACATTCAGCGTATAAGCTTTACAGGGACGGCGTCCCGGTCATAGGGGTCCCGAAAACAATCGATAACGATATCATGGGTACGGATGTGACCTTCGGTTTTGATTCAGCCGTTTGGATAGCGACGGAGGGCATAGATAGACTTCACACAACCGCGCAATCGCATCACAGGGTGATGATAATCGAAGTGATGGGGCGCGAGGCCGGATGGATAGCGCTTTATAGCGGCGTGGCAGGCGGCGGCGATATAATACTCATTCCGGAGATACCGTATGACATTGATATAATAGCGCAAGTCGTCAAAGAAAGGCAAAGACATGGGAAAAAATTCAGCATAGTCGTCGTGGCTGAAGGAGCAAGGCCTAAGGGCGGGGACACTGTTGTGAATCGGGTTGTAAAGGGCTCAGCATATCCGGTCCGGCTTGGCGGAATAGGATTTGCTTTGGGCCGGCAAATCGAAGGGCTTGCCGGCCTTGAAACAAGGACAGTGGTAATGGGGCACTTATTGCGCGGAGGCACACCGACGCCGTTCGACAGAATACTGGCAACGCGATTAGGCACGAAAGCCGTGGATATGGCTGAAAAGAAAGAATTCGGCCGCATGGTGGGCGTTGAGGGTAATTTGTTCGTCAAAGTGCCGCTGAAAAAAGCTGCCTCAGGATCAAAGCTGGTGCCGCTTGACCATCCGTTGATAAAGAGCGCCCGCTCAATCGGGACCTCTTTCGGTGACCGCAAGTGATGCCCCAGCCGTTGGCTTGCGGAAGGAACGGCAGGATATTCAATTTCCCGCGCTTAGAAGCCGTCGGCATGAAGGCCGGGAGGATATTACGGTTAAAGGCCTCGGATCTCATCAGGCTGCCCCCGGGAAGTGAAATTTTCGTCCTGCCGCGGAGATTGCCCGTCGCTTACGATCCCGCCGCGAAAAATTTTATTCAAGATAATAAGCATTTTGCGGCCGCCGCGTTTTTATCTCCCGGATATACCGTAACATACAATGGCGCGTATAAGGAAATGGCAATCTCGAGGGCGCTGCCGTTATTTTCATACGCTGCCTGCTCATTTTACAAAGGAGAGGTTTACGTAACGGCGGTAAGAGTTGATAAGTCCTTATGTCACGATTCGCGTTTTATGGATATGCGTTTGGTAAGAAAGAACGCGGCAGGCTTAAAAAAACTTTTTACCAAAAATAGATTAGTCAGACATCTTGAAAATTGCGCGCTATCTTACGGTTGTCCCAACGCGAAGAATTTTTTCTTAAGTAAATATGAAGCGCCGCTGCCGACATCGCCAGCCTGTAACGCGCAGTGTTTGGGGTGCATATCATATCAGCTAAAAACCAACCGCCGTGCCGCGCAGCCGAGGATAGAATTTATTCCCACACCGGAAGAAATTGCCGAAATAGCGTTATTCCATATCGAGAATGTTGAAAAGCCCGTGGTTAGCTTTGGACAGGGCTGCGAAGGTGAGCCGTTGCTTTGTGTTGATACAATCAAAAACGCGATAAAACTGATAAGGGCCAGGACAAGCAAAGGCGTAATAAATATGAATACCAACGGAAGCGACGCCGGCGCTATTTCGAAAATATTCGATGCCGGGTTAGACAGCATTCGCGTGAGCTTAAACAGCGCGCGCGAGATTTATTATAAAAGATATTATAAGCCGCGAGGCTATTCGTTTAAAGACGTGTTAAAATCTATAAATACGGCGAAAAAACGGCGCGGCTTCGTTTCAATTAATTATCTGACCATGCCGGGCTTCACTGATTCTGAAGACGAATTCGCCGTGTTTAAAAAGTTCGTAGCAAAAAATAAGATAGATATGATACAATGGCGAAATCTAAATTACGATCCATTGCGATATTTTGAAGAGTTGAAAATTTCTGTAGATACATCCAAGATGCTCGGCGTAAAAGAGGTCATCTCATATCTTCAAAAAGAGTTCCCTTATCTTAAGATGGGGTATTTTAACGTCAGCAAGTGATTGGGGTCAGGTCCCAAGGGGACAGGTCTCTGCTTGAGGAGAAGGCGCCTAAATGAAGGTATTAATAGTGGACGGGTATAATGCTATCCATAAGATACCCCGGATAGACAGCCTTCTTGATGACTCTCTCGAGGAGGCGCGCGAGGCTATAACAAAACTGGCTAAAGAATACCAGCGCAGGTCTGGCGGCATTGCCGAAGTCTATGTTGTATTTGACGGAAGAGACGAATACGGACAGCTGTCTTTTAATAAACCGAATCAGATTTTTTCAAAAACCGGCGAAGGCGATAGAGAAGTAATACGCTTAACTCAGGAAAAGACAGACAAGTTTCATGTCATAGTGGCGTCGGACGATAATCGCGTGGGAAATAGCTGCCGCGCCGCGGGCGCGACTGTCATATCGATTAAAAAGTTTTATGAATTTATTAACTAATCTTAAACATATATTCAGGGCGTTGCGTCACAGAAATTACCGTCTATATTTTACGGGTCAGAGTATATCTCTCATCGGCACCTGGATGCAGCAGATGGCTATAGGATGGCTCGTGTACCGTATCACGAATTCCGCGTTTATGCTTGGTTTAACAGGATTTTTAAGCCAGATACCTACTTTGATACTTACCCCGCTGGCTGGAGTCCTGGCAGACAGGTATAACCGTCATTACATTCTTATTATTACCCAAGTTCTTGCGATGATCCAGGCGCTTGTATTGGCTATTCTCATAATGGCGAAAGTCATTTCAGTATGGTATATCATCGCGTTGGGCATCTTCTTGGGTATTATAGGCGCTTTCGACGCGCCCGCGCGCCATGCGTTCGTCGTCGAGATGGTCAGTAAACGCGAGGATGTGAATAATGCCGTCGCTTTAAATTCATTGATATTTAACGCGGCAAGATTGATCGGCCCCTCTATAGCGGGCATCCTTGTCGCAATCATCGGAGAAGGGATGTGTTTTTTAGTCAACGGAATAAGTTATATCGCGGTTATCGCGGCATTATTAAGCATGCGCATCACTCCTAAGATAATTGAAAAACAACATAAGCATATAATACACGGTTTGAAGGAAGGGTTCTCTTATGTATTTGGTTCGGCGTCGATGCGTTCAATATTGCTTCTTACCGGGCTGGTAAGCCTTATGGGCATGTCTTATGTTGTCCTTATGCCGATATTCGCAAAAGATATACTTCACGGAGGCCCAAACACGCTGGGCTTCCTTATGGCTTCGTCCGGACTGGGCGCGCTTATAGGCGCGGTATATCTTGCGTCGCGCAAAGACGCGAAAGGCCTGAGAGAAGTTATATTTTTAACAACTAATGTTTTTGGTGTTGGTTTAATCGCTTTCTCTTTTTCACGGGACTTGTGGATATCAATGATAATTCTTGCGTTCATAGGTTTCGGCATGATGGTCCAGATGGCATCCAATGATATGGTATTACAGACTATCATACGCGACGATATGCGCGGAAGGGTCATGAGTTTTTTTCTGACTGCTTTTATGGGCATGGTGCCGTTCGGGTACTTATTGTCAGGCAGCATGGCAAGCAGAATAGGCGCGCCCAATACATTAATCGTGTGCGGCTCGTCCTCTATCATAGGCTCGCTTCTTTTTGGTATGAGATCCGGTTTGATGAAAAAGAGAACATAGAGTAACCTCATATAATTGCAGGAGCTGGCTAATGAGTATAGGCGTATGAACTTATTTGATACCGCGGTCTTCGATTTAATAAATCACATGATGAGTAACCGCTTCTTTGACTTTATTATGCCCCTCATAACGCGTCTCGGTTCGGGAGGATTTGTTTTTGCGGCAGGCGTTCTTTTGCTATTTTCGAGAAAGAAAGAGACAAAGACCTTAGGTATTTTATTGATAGCCGGACTTGCGATCTCTTATTATGCGGTAGGAGCCTTAAAAGCGATAGCAGCCCGGCCAAGGCCGTTTTCGGTTTTGTCGAATACTATAGTCCTTTGCTATACTGAAAAAGGACTGTCTTTTCCGTCAGGCCATGCAACGACGGCATTTATGGCGGCAGCCCTCTTCTCAAGCCGCTTTAAGTGTTATCCCGTATTTTATCTCGTTGCCGCGCTTGTCGGCCTTTCAAGGGTATATATGGGCGTCCATTTTCCCACGGATGTAATAGGCGGCGCGATAATCGGGTGTGTAATAGGTTGGTTTTCAATCTATACCGCAAAAAAGATATGCGCCTAAGGCTATTACTAAAACAATAATAATGTTGACTCATTTTTATCGCGGTGATATACTGATTGTTAGGAAATATAAGGAGAGGTCCTTCTCCCGCTACGCGTCGTCATATCCATAGAGGCGGGATCAGGATCAATTTTGCTTTGCAAAATTGGAGGAAATGGAATGAAGAAGGAACTTATTATAGTTGTGCTCATAGGCGTGCTTTTTCTTTTAACACTTGGCAGTATAATCACAGGCGTCGCTTTTTATAAAGAGTACAAAGAAAAAATAGATTATCTTGACCAGCAGGCCCAGTCCGGTAAAACCAAAGTAGAAGGCATGGAAACTAAATTAGATGATTTCAAGGCGGCGGTTGACGATATAAGCTCTCAGGTCAAAACTTATAGCGATAATATCAAAACTATTCAAAATACCATTACCTTAAGCGAAAGCGAAAGAAAGAATCTGCTCGCTAATCTGGAAGATATGAAAAAGAATCTAGTGGGCATGCAGAAAGATTATTCCTCAACGATAATAGACTTAAGGCAGAGCATGATTACCTTGAAGGATGAACTCGAGAAGATGAGCAATAAGGCTAAGGATATCGAGCTTGGCAAGATTACGGTTAAGCAGGATGAAAAGAAGTCCGCGTCAAATGAGATGACTAAAGATAGCAAGCAGCCAACCGCCTCGGCCAATAAGCCGGGAGGGTCAAATTTCAAGTCGGGTAACGTAAGAAAGGTGAGTAGCTTCTAAAACCTGGAGGCCATTATGCAGGAAAAAGAAATAGGCGCAGTCACCCATTATTTCGGCCACATTAATGTTATCATAATACAACTTTCAGACGCGCTCAAGATAGGCGACACAATCCACGTCAAGGGCCATACCTCGGACTTTACGCAAAAGGTAGATTCGATGCAGATAGAACACGTCAGCGTGACCGAGGCTAAGAGCTTAGACGCGGTAGGAATAAAGGTCGAGCAGAAATCCCATCCGAAAGATAAGGTATTTAAAGTAATATCTTAAGTAATAAGTCGCTCTACATGCACATACCATTCCCAAGACACAAGCGTCCCCACCGTGAATAATAATTGGAGCAGAATAGGCCTTATCAGGAGAGCGGGCGTTCTTATCCCTCTATTTTCTGTCTATTCCAAGAGGAGCCTCGGCATCGGGGAATTCGAGGATTTAAAGCTTATCGTAGACTGGTGCGTCAAGACAGGTAATTCTATTATTCAACTCCTGCCCATGAATGAAGTCGGCTCCACATTCTGTCCTTACGATTCATTGAGTTCTTTCGCGCTTGAGCCTATGTATATATCATTAGGCCTCCTAAAAAAAGGCGTAAAGACAGAATCAACAGGAGTAGGTCGAAGGGTTGATTACCGTATAAAAGAAGAGAAGACAAATCTATTATGGAATATATATCTTTCTAAAATCCGCCTCGATTCCAACCAGGAGTTAAAAATATTCTGCGCCGAAAATGCTTACTGGCTTGATGATTTCAGCCTGTTCAAGGCGCTAAAAGCCTATCATGGCCAGGCGCCCTGGTATGAATGGAGCGAAGGTTATAAAAATCGCGATAGTTTTTTACTCGAACAATTCGTCGAAGAGCATAAAGAGGAAATTTCTTTTTATAAATGGACACAAGCCCAAGCCTTCAAACAGTTCAAGGATGCGAAGGATTACGCCGAGTCGAAGAAAGTCTTATTGAAAGGCGACCTTCCCATGCTTGTGTCGCGCGACAGCGCGGATGTATGGGCGCATCCTGAATTCTTCAAATTGGAATACGCGGCCGGCGCGCCTCCGGACATGTATTGCGCAAAGGGCCAGCGCTGGGGTATGCCTACCTATAATTGGGATTATATAGAGGCAGATGAGTTTATATACGTAAAAGAGAAGTTGAAATTCGCGGAAAATTTCTACGACATATTAAGGATAGACCATGCGGTGGGGTTATTCCGCATATGGAGTATACCTTATAACGAGCCCATGGAGAATCAGGGCCTAAACGGATTCTTCGATCCCTCGGATGAGAAGGTTTGGCGCGAGCACGGTAAAAAGCTCTTATCTGTTTTACAGAATAATACTTCGATCGTTCTATGCGCGGAGGATCTCGGCATCATACCAAAAGTTTGCCCCGATACGCTTAAAGAGATGGAGATGCCGGGTAATGATGTCCAGAGATGGATGAAGGATTGGAAAACCAAACACGATTTTTTGCGGCCCGAAGAATATCGCAAGTTTGCTGTTGCGATGCTTTCAACGCACGATACGGCTTCCTTCGCCGCATGGTGGGAGAATGAGGCGGGGACAGTAGATGAGGATTTTTTTATCAGAAAATGCCGCGACCGCCAAGTCGCGTTGGACGCCGTAAAAGAAAGATTGTTTGATCCAACCCGCTCAAGGCATGGGAGGCTTCGCTGGAAAGAAGAGATCGACTCGGTTAAAAAATTGACGGATATTTTAGGCAAGCCGCCCGAAGAGATAAATGACCTTATAGAGCTTTATGAAAATACATACCTTGAAAAAGATAAGCTGTGGAAATATCTTGATATAAAGGGCCCAATGAGAGAAAAGTCGTCTTCTAAGATAGTGAAAGCCGCCCTGGGGATAACCGCCGCTTCTAAATCTTTTCTTTGCATCGAACTTATATTTGATTTGCTAAGCCTGGCCGATATCTGTAAAGGCGATCCGTATCAATACCGGGTCAATAGGCCCGGTACCGTAAGCCCGGATAATTGGTCGTTAAAAATCCCTCTTTCTCTCGAAGAATTGTTGAAGCACAAGGTAAATAAAGCGATAAAGGAAATAGTTGTTAATTCAGGCAGGGCATAATTTTTTCGCGTAAGAGATTAGCGCGAGGCGTTGTCTAAATCATGATTATATGGTAATATTTATATACTATGGATGATAAGGCCATAAGATTACTACTCATAGAGGATAACGAAGATCATATTTTTTTGATCCATAAGATGCTTAAGGAAGCGCGAAAAGCCAGCTTTCACGTTGAGATTAGAAAAACGCTGACCAAGGGGCTGGAGTTTATCGCTGAAGAAGCGATAGATGTTATCCTACTCGACTTGACCCTTCCCGATTCTATCGGCCTCGACACTTTCGGCAGGATCCATGCGCACGCGCCCGACATTCCTATTATAGTAGTGACGACTGCTTCCGATGAAGCGCAGGCTCTAATGGCATTTCAGAAAGGCGCGCAGGATTGCCTTATCAAGAGCGAGATGGATATAGACTTATTGGAGCGTTCTATCCGTTACTCCATAGAACGCAATAAGGTTAAGGCCGCGCTGCGCAAAAGCGAGGAAAGGCTTGAGAAGATAAACAAGTGTTTCTTAGGATTTGGCGACGAACCTTCTCAGAATATCTACCGCCTGACGTCTCTTTTTGGAGAACTTCTCGGAGCAACCTGCGCGCTCTATAATTGCCTTGACGATCGCGGGATGCTCTGCTCGATAGGCCAATGGCAGACGCCCAAAGATTATAATCCGAAAGATAATCCACAAGGCCATATATGCTATGATGTAATAACAAAAGGCGATAAAAAGTCTTTTCTAGTGCGCAACCTTCAGGAAACCGAATACGCAAAAAGCGATCCAAACGTAAAACGTTATAAACTTCAAACATACCTCGGCTATCCTATTAAATGGAAAGACAGTATAGTTGGATCTCTATGCGCTGTATATCAAAAGGATTTCGTCCCAAGCGAAGACGATCTGAAGGCAGTTGATATAATTGCCGCGGCTATAGAGGTAGAGGAGAACCGCAGGCGCGCGGAGGAGGGCCTGAGAGAAAGCGAGGAGATGTTTAGGATTATATTTGAATCAACCACTGAATGCATTACGGTGTGGGATAAGGATTATAACTATCTATACGCGAACCAGGCCGCCATAGACCATGTAGGCGCGACAAGGGACAAGGTTATCGGCAAGAATATCCAGAGCGGCATGGGCCACATACCTGAGTTTATGAAACTGTGGATGGGAAGAATAGACAAAGTCTTTCAAACGCAGAAACCAATGAAGGTAGAAGACTCATGTTTGGTAGGCGACAGGCTTATATACAGCGAATCCGTGATTGCGCCGCTAAGGAATAAAAACGGCGATATCTTCGCGGTAGGCGTTGTCTATAAGGACATGACCGAGAGAAAATATGCCGAGAACGAACTACAAAAATTAAATAAAGAGCTTACGAGATCCAACAAAAGGTTAAACCAGCTTTCGGTGAAGGATTTACACACAGGCCTTTATGACCACCGATACTTCGCGGAGATAATCGGTTCGGAATTTTACCGCGTTAAGAAATACGGCGGTTCCCTCTCGCTGATCATGATAGATGTAGATTATTTTAAATCGATAAATGATATGTATAGCCATAAGTTCGGCGATCTGGTCTTAAAACAGCTTGCCCAACAAATCAGAAAGATGATGAGACAGTACGATATCATCATAAGATACGGAGGCGAGGAATTCGTAGTAATATTACCGGGGACAGACAGAGATCAGGCCGCGGCCTTGGCCCAAAGAATTTTAAACGCCATCGGACTGTATAATTTCGGAGATAGCAAACATACGGTAAAGCTCAAAACAACCTTATCGGTTGTTTCATGCCCGAAAGACAGGGTGTCTAACGGTATGGATATGATCAAAGTCGCCGAACAGATTTTGACTCGGGCCAAAGAAGAAGGCGGAAACAGGGTATATACATCTTTAGACAAAACAAAGATCGGCCGTGAACTAAAAAAATATATAAAGCCTTCCGATATTAAAGCGTTAAAACAGAAACTGGGCAGGCTTCATAGACAGGCCAAGGAAAGCATAACCGAATCTATCTTTGCCTTTGCCAAGACGCTGGAATTAAAAGATCATTACACGGGCGAGCATGTGGAAAGAACGGTCAATTATGCGGTCGAGATAGCGCGCGCGTTGGGCCTTCCTTCGCATGAAGTAGAGATGATTAAAGAAGCGGCGACGCTGCATGATCTGGGCAAGATCGGGATCAGTGAAAAGATCCTTACTAAAAAATCGAAATTATCAAAAAAAGAATTTGAAGAGATAAGGAAACATCCCAGTATAGCCGCGGATATATTAAGGCCAATACATGTCTTAAACGCTATAATACCTTTTATACTTTATCATCATGAACGGTGGGACGGAAAAGGTTATCCCGCCGGGTTGAAAGGGGACGAGATACCTCTTGGCGCCCGTATCGTTGCTATCGCGGATGTCTATCAGGCCCTTATGTCGGACCGTCCTTATAGAAAGGCCCTTGCCAGGCCTAACGCCATAAAGATAATAGAAGAGGGCGCCGGCACGCAGTTCGATCCGCGTATTGTCAATATGTTCTTGGGCATACTGAAGAAGGAAAAAAATAAATAAGGATTGTATATGAAGCGATGCCCTTATTGCGGGGAGGAGATACAGGGCCAAGCGGTGTTCTGCAGGTTTTGTTCCAAAAAGGTTACCGGCATCTTCTTACGCCGTGTAATAAAAATTGCCGCCCTCGCTGCCGTTATAGCCGCTCTCATAATATACTATCCTTCAATAAAGAAAGCTGTTAAAGGCTCACGAGATATTTTTAATAACGTCGCGGCATGCCTAAAAAATATACCCACAGATCTGCGAAGAGGGCTG
>Ga0156238_181_pt1 | contig 11544 bp, 10 predicted proteins | sample RifCSPlowO2_12_FD_107885 | JGI IMG/M metagenome (GOLD analysis project Ga0156238, IMG submission 107885) | Omnitrophica bacterium RIFCSPLOWO2_12_FULL_45_13
AATATCTTGGCAGTCTTTCACCCGGGATTCTCCACCTAGCCGCGCAAACGTGCTAATCATAACTTCCGCGAAATCCTGAACTTCTGTATACAATTGATATACATACTTTTGTAGCAAGTTTTCACCAATACGGTCATTTAGCAGATCGGGATAGCGCTCGATATAGTATGTGGTAAGCTGTTCCGGCGACTCAAACAACTCTTTCTTAGCTTTAGATGAGAATTCTTTGAGCGTATCGGCAATTCTGACAGGACATCCGTCAGATTCACAAAAAGAATTCATATTTTGCAAATATATATCAAAACGTATCTTCGTTTCAAGAAGAAGCCTTCTTAGCTCATAAAACACGCTTCCATTAAACCCGCCCATTACCAATAAATGGATCCTTCTAAGGTAGACATAATCATCAAATAACAATGTGCTGGTGGAAACCACTATTTCCTCGGTCTCGAATATTTTAGAACCATTTATTTCAGAAAAACCACCGGGAACTAATCGATATTTAGTCACATATGAATACTGTTTCCGTGCGATGGAAGACTCTACCGGTGTTCCTGGCAACAACATAAAAGAAAAAGGAATAATATAATCTATCCCCATAGTTAAAAGCGTATTAATAGTGGCAAGATGCTTAGCTTTCGAATCCTCAGGTAACCCTACTATAATTTCTGACGATGTATGCTCATCTCGCTCTCTGGCATTATTATGGTACTGCTGAAATAGAACAAGCGGAAAATTTTTTCGCTTCGTAGCTGCAAGAACATTCCCATCAAGAGATTGAACAGAAAATGACATTTTAATTGAAGGAAAAGCGTTTACCGTTTTTAGCACGTTCTGATAATTGCCTTTTCCGGTAGTTATAATGACTTTTTGTGGAAAATTAAATTTGTCCTGGATTTTTTTTAGCTCTTTTGCTATCAAATAATCACTCTTATACATACCAAAATTTTGATCCGCCAACATAATGACAGGGCGGTACAGGCTATGCTGCTCGACAAAATTGGCAACGTATTTTATCTCATTTATAAGTCTTTCAGTGGAAAAAGCTCTCATCTTTTTATTTTCAATGCTATTCCGGCAAAACGTGCATTGAAAAGGGCATCCGCGCGTATGCTCAAAAAGCGGATAAAGTTCATAGCCATCGATGTTTTCGAGAAGGAACTGATCCAATAATCCCGCAAGATAAGGAGACGGGATCTCGTCTAAGTTGACTAAATATTTTTCAGGTGCGTAAACAAAATTATCACCTTGCAGGAAATAACATCCGGGGGCAGCTGTTTCTTTGCATTTCTTTATATTGTGCCCACAAGATATAAGTTTATCGAGGATATTAGAGAAAGCCACCTCTCCTTCACTGTCTATGACAAAATCAACATACGGATGCTTAAGAAGCCATGATAATATCAGCTTATCTTCTTTAAAAAAATGAGGCCCTCCAAGTACGGTGGTGCCATTAGGATTTGATAGTTTATATTGGCGTATAAGATATAGCGAAAGACTTGAGTTCCAGATATAGTGACTGAGTCCCAGCACCTCTACGGCATTATGCGCTATAAACTGCTGCATTTTTTTTACATCTTTAAATAAATGGATTGCAACGTTTGCTCCAAATTTCTTTCTGCTAAAGGAAGCAACTAAGGAAATATTAAGCGGGACAAAATTATTTGCCATTAGTTTCGTAGTATGTGAAAAATCTCCTAACACCACATTTAATTGTTTCATAATAGACGAGTCTTCTTTTGTAAATGATTAATCATTAAACACCAACCATAGGCTGAGATTATGGCTATAAAGGGCATCATGGACACGCGTAACTTCGTTCCCACCGCCCACATTTGTCCTCCGATAGAGGCAGTGATAAAATACAGGGCAACAAATAGCATAAGCTGAATATAAATGCTACGCATCGCCCTGATAGCGCCTATGAAAAATCCTGACAGCCAAAACACCATCCATGGATAGCCAAGTATCAGCCCTGCGATAGTTAATGGTTCGGATTGGAAATATTTAAAATTTCCAGGTCTGGTCATGAGCGACATAAGGCTTCTGAACGAAACGTTGATGTAATAAGGCAGCGGCGCCATGCCCTTCGTGTGGGGGTCGTCATGGCGCGCATAGCTCCCGACCAATACCTTGCCGCTATTCTCAATTTCTACGCTGCTGAATACAAAGCTATGGCATCTTATATGATTCCTGATTTGCCAGATACCCAGAAGACTGTAAACTATCAATACGAAAATAAGCGCGTGGGCGAATAATTTTTTAAGGCCCTCTTTCCGATTCGCATAAATGATGAAAAACATGATCATAAAACCCAGATAATAACTTACGGGCCTGATATAAGTGGCCATTACCAGCATAAAGGCAGAGATGACCAGATAACCTATTTTTTTGCATTTTAGATACAGGACAAAATTGAACATAAAAATTGAAATGCCTAACAAGAACAAGGGCTCCGTCAATATCGTCATAGAAAAGATCATGGTGGGTGGGTCTAGAAGTATGATTGCCATACTTAATACGGCTATATTGGGGTCTATCTCCACAGCCGTCTTATATACGACAAAAGCTACCGCCAAAGTCATCAATATCTGTAATAGGACTATCCCGTCGAGCGATATTTTCGCCAACCCGTAGAGAACAGCTAAAAATACGGGATAGCCCGGGGTCCTGAGCGTCTCGTATGCCAACCTGCCGTTTTCATCCTGCGATGCAAAAACTCCTTTAGTCGCAAGGGTCTTGGCCAACTCGATATATCTATTTGAGTCTGGCAGCAATTTGCCTTGCGGGGCATGGATGGCGGCAAAAACGAAGAGCGAAAGCTTTATCGCTAAGGCGATCGCAACGATAATACAAATGCGGCGTCTACTTTGAGGATTCAATTATATGGTCTGTTATGAATTTCTGTTCTTTGGCGCCCAATTCCGGATATAGCGGGATCGCAACTGTTTGTGGTGAGGCGGATTCGGATTCCGGGAGACTGCCCTTCTTATAGCCGAGATTCTTATAGCACTCCTGTAGGTGCAGTGGCACAGGATAATATGTCCTTGCTTCGATGCCTGCATCGTTTAGATATTTAGATAACTTCTCAGGGGTAGGTTTGACTCGTAACACGTAAAGATGATAGGTATGGGTGTTATAAGGGGGCGAATAAGGGATTATAAGGGTATTAATGTTTTTTAGACGATCGTTATAGTACTCGGCGACTTTGCGGCGGCCATCCAGCCGCTTATTCAAACATTTAAGTTTGACTCTTAAGACGGCGGCTTGGAGAGCGTCGAGCCTGGAATTTGTGCCAACGGCTGAATGAATATATCTAATTGTACTGCCGTGAACCCGCAGCATCTTTATTTTATCGGCCGTCGCTTTATCATTTGTTATTACCATCCCTGCGTCGCCGAAAGCGCCTAAGTTTTTGCTCGGGAAAAAGCTCAAAGCTCCTGTATCACCCATTGAGCCGGCCTGCCTGCTCTTGTATTTAGCGCCCATCGCCTGAGCAGCATCCTCAATAACTTTAAGATTATTTATTTTGGCAATCTCTAAAATCTTATCCATGTCAGCGCACTGCCCGAATAGATGAACCGGTATAATGGCTTTGGTATTTTTTGTTATCTTGTCTTCTATAAGAGAGGGATCCATACAATATGTCTTTGAATCTACGTCGACAAAAACCGGTTTCGCTCCCACAATGGATACAGATTCTGCTGTAGCGAAAAATGTAAATGGAGCTGTTATTACTTCATCGCCTTTGCCTATCCCAAGCGCTTTTAAAGATAAGATTAATGCATCGGTGCCTGAGGCGACTCCCACCGCATATTTCGTGCCACAATATGAGGCAACTTCTTTTTCGAAGGCTTCGACCTCAGGACCGAGAATAAAATGCTGGCTGTCGACAACTCGAGTAATAGCGGCGTCGATCTCGCTTTTGATGCTTTTGTATTGCGCGGTCAGGTCTAGAATTGGGATGTTCATGCAGCTCCTTTTAAGAAAATGGGCTCAGTCTCATTCAACGCGACATAGACGCTTTTGGGTCCCTATTTTCCCCGCAATGACGCGCGAAATAATCGATAGTTCTTAGAAGCCCTGTTTCTAAAACAACCTTTGGCCGCCATTTTAATATCTTCTTCGCTTTGGCGATGTCGGGCCGGCGAACCTTTGGATCGTCGATTGGAAGCGGATTGAATACGATTTTACTTTTGCTTCCGGTCAATCTTATGATAGTCTTGGCAAGTTCCAGCAAAGTCATCTCATTGGGGTTGCCGATATTTATCGGATCATTTGCCTTGGATAGAGCTAATTTATATATTCCGTCGATTAAATCCGAAACATAGCAGAAGCTTCTTGTCTGAGAGCCGTTACCATAGACTGTAATCGGATTATTATTTAATGCCTGGCTTATAAAATTGGGGATCGCCCTGCCGTCTTCTTCTCTCATCCTCTCGCCGTAGGTATTGAATATTCGGACTATCTTTGTATCAATCTTATGCACGCGATGATAAGCCATCGTTATGGCTTCGGCGAATCGCTTGCTCTCGTCGTAAACCCCGCGCGGGCCGATAGGATTTACGTTGCCCCAATAGCTTTCGGGTTGGGGATTAACCAAGGGATCGCCATAGACTTCGCTGGTTGAGGCAAGCAAAAATTTTGCTTTCTTTGCCTTGGCAAGACCTAAGGCGTTGTGAGTGCCGAGAGAACCAACTTTAAGGGTTTGTATAGGATATTTAAGATAATCTATGGGGCTTGCCGGAGAAGCGAAATGCAGGACATAATGAATCGGCCCTTTAATGTTGATATGTTCAGATACGTTATTTTTTATGAATATGAAGTTTTTATTTTTCAGTAAATGTCGTATATTTGACAGCTTGCCGGTTATGAGATTGTCTACGCAAATGACTTTATAACCTTTCTCAAGGAATAATTCGCATAGATGCGATCCTATGAATCCGGCGCCTCCGGTAATTAATGTTATTTTTTTCATAAGTTAACTCTTTTGAGATTGCTTCGTCGGCATAAAGGCCTCCTCGCAATGACGACGACTGCCGTGCTCCCGCAATGACGTAGCGAACCAATCTACTGTTAATTTAAGCCCCTCTTCAAAGCCTACAATACCTTTAAAACCCAATACATTTCGCATCTTTGTTATATCAGCGTATGTCTTTCTTACGTCACCGGCCCTTTTTGCGGCATATTCAGGTTTTAAATTTATTTTTAATATTTTATTCACATCTTTAACTATGTCCAGGATCGAAGTCGTCGTGCCGCAAGCGACATTAAAGACTTCGCCTGAAATACCCCTAACATGGCATGCCCTTAAATTAGCGTTAACGACATTGGAAACATAAGTAAAGTCCCTCGATTGCTTTCCATCCCACTCCACAATCGGTTTTTCATTCTTTAGCATCTTGGCAAGGATCGCGGGGATAGCGGCGGAGTACCTGCTTTCAGGATTCTGGCGGGGGCCGAACACATTAAAGTACCTTAAAGAAACCGTTTCCAGTCCGAACGTTTTGGCAAATGTAATACAATAATGCTCGGCCGCGAGTTTCGATACTCCGTATGGCGAAATAGGGACGGGCGTGTCGGTCTCTTTTTGAGGAAATCTTTTCGCGTCGCCGTACGCGGAACTCGATGAAGCGTATACTACCCTTTTAACCCCCGCCTCTTTGGCCGCCATAAGAAGGTTGAGCGTTCCAAAGACATTAACATCATTTGTGGCAAACGGATCCTCCACTGACTTGGCAACCGAGCGAAGAGCCGCCTGATGAATAACAAAGTCTATGCCCCTCAAGGCCTTCGATAGCATCTCTTTGTCACGGATATCCCCCTCTATTAATTCAATTTTTTTAATGAACGGCTCTATATTTTTTTTTGAGCCGGTGGAGAAGTTGTCGAGGACGTGGATTTCGTCGACTTCAGGGACACCCCCCTTCAATAAGTATGCGGCTCTTTGGGGACAGTCCCTGCCGCCGCCCTTTAGCCTTACAAGCTCTTCGACGATATTCGAGCCGATAAATCCTGCGCCGCCTGTAACTAAGTATTTAGCCATGTTTTATAGGGTTATAATATTTGACCTGTTTTTTATATTCTTTAGCGCATTTCTGGTATCGATAACGACTTTTGAATTCTTCGCGATAAACTGGTAATCGAGATTCGAATGATCGGTCACTATCACAACACAATCGGCCGAGGCCAATACTTCCTTAGTGAATTTTGCGCGTTTTAAGTCTATACCGTCCAGTTTCACATATGGAAAATATGGGTCATAATATGAAACTTTCGCCTCATTTCGCTTTAAGATTTCTATTATTTCAAATGCCGGCGATTCCCTCAAATCCTGCACATCCTTTTTGTATGCCACGCCGATAAGCAATACCTTAGAGCTTTTAAGCGCCTTCTTCTTTTTATTCAAGGCGCTTATCATTTTTTCTATTACATACTGCGGCATATGTTCATTGACTTCAGACGCAAGGTTTATAAATCGCGCCTCAAACCCGTGCGCCCTTGCCTTCCAAGAAAGATATATGGGATCCACGGGGATGCAATGTCCTCCAACCCCTGGCCCTGGATAGAATGGCATGAAACCGTATGGTTTGGTCTTTGCCGCATCTATGATTTCCCATATATTCATGCCGAGCTTATCGCACATTAGCGTAAGCTCGTTTATGAGGCCTAGGTTAACGATCCTGAAAGTATTCTCTAACAACTTTGTCATCTCCGCTGCCCTGCTTGAAGACACCGGTATGATTTTATCTATTATCTGCTTATATAAAAGCGCGGCGATTTCTGTCGAACATTGAGAGATGCCGCCAACCACCTTTGGAATATTGGTCACAAAGTATTTAGTGTTGCCAGGGTCGATTCTTTCAGGCGAAAATGCCAGATAAAAGTCCCTGCGCTCTTTAAGCCCTGTTGATTCCAGAATAGGAAGCATGACTTCCTCGGTCGTCCCCGGATAGGTTGTTGATTCCAGCACCACCACCTGGCCGCGTTTCATATGTTTCTTTATCATCTTGGCGGCGGAAATTATAAATGAGACATCCGGTTCTTTTGTCTTAAGAAGCGGCGTAGGAACGCATATAAAAAAAGCGTCTAATTTCTTTATATTGCTTATATCAGAGGTAAATATAATCGACCCGTCTTTTTGCATGTTGACTATATCCGAAGGCTTTAGATCCAGGATATAAGACTGCCCCTTCTTTAACCTTGTGACGCGGTCCTTATCTAGATCTATACCCCATACTTTAAAGCCTTTCTTCGCGAAGGCCATCGCAAGCGGCAAACCCACGTAACCCAAGCCGATGACGCCGATCTTCGCTTTCTTGCTTAAAATTTTATTTTTTAAACTATCGAACATACTCTTTCAACGCCTCCTGCCAACTACGCATTCTGTATCCTGTGAATTTAATGAACTTCGAATTATCAAGGACGGACATCGCGGGCCGCGACGCCGGCCTGTCCAATTCCTCCGACGATATTGGAACGATTTTTGCCGGCATCTTTGCTAATCTCAATATCTCTTTCGCGTAATCGAACCACGAAACTTTTCCTGAATTTGACACATGGTATATTCCATAGGGCGCGCTAAAGCGCGGCCTACTACATGTGACTTGGTGACTTGGTGACTTGGTGACCCTATCCAATAAAGCGCGGATTGCCTTTGCCAAATCCTTCGTATACGTTGGCGAACCTACCTGGTCATCGACAACTTTCAAAACTTTTTCACCCTTTGCCTTTGCCAAAATCGTATCTACAAAATTCTTGCCGTGTTTGCCATAGAGCCAGCTGGTACGTAATATAAAATGCTTTTTCACCGCTTTCTTTATCGCTTCTTCCCCTTTTAACTTTGAATCGCCATAAACACTTATAGGATTTGTTTTGTCAGTCTCTTTATACGGACTCTTCTTTTTACCGTCAAAAACAAAATCAGTGCTTATGTAAATTAAGGCGGCGCCTGCCGCTTTGCACGCCAAGGCCGCGTTCTTCGCGCCTTCGCTGTTTATTCTGCGCGCTTTCTCGGGATTAAGTTCGCACCCGTCAACATCCGTCATCGCCGCGGCGTGAACAACAACATTGGGCCGCGCCTTTTTAACAACTTGGAAGATTTCTTGCTTGTTCGTAATATCACATTTACGATAACTATACGTAGAGATTGCTTTGGCAATGTCTACTCCGATCAATTCGTAATCTACGCATAGTTCCTTACAAAGATCAACTCCAAGCATTCCGCTCGAGCCTGTAATTAGTATGCGCTTCATCTTTTAATATTGCTTCGTCTTTCGCAATGACGAAGTATGTTCGTCCACCAGGACTTATTGGCCCTGTACCAGTCTATTGTAGTCTCGAGCGCTTCTTTAAAATTATGCCTGGGATACCACCCGAGAGCCCTTAGCTTTGTTATATCGAGCGAATACCTTTTATCATGGCCGGGCCTGTCTTTAACATATTCTATGGACCTTTTATCTTTGCCGAGCATTTCAAGAATATTATAGGTTAACTCCAGATTCGTAATTTCGGCGGCGCCTCCGACGTTATAGATCTCGCCCGCCTTGCCCTTGTGCAAGAACGTATCGATGGCTTCGCAATTATCAATAACATATAACCAATCCCGCACATTCATGCCGTCCGCATATAGAGGAACTTTCTTATTTTGCAAAAGGAGAGTTATGAAGAGCGGGATGACCTTTTCCGGATACTGGTATGGCCCGAAATTATTCGAACTTCTTGTAATTATAACGGGTAATTTATACGTTATAAAATAAGACCGGGCGAGTAAATCACCTGCCGCCTTGCTTGCCGAGTAGGGGCTGTTCGGGTGGAGCGGATCTATTTCTTTAAAAGCGCCTTTTAGGATGCTTCCATAAACCTCGTCGGTAGATATCTGGATGAATAGCCCTGTCCCTATTTTTTTTGCTGCTTCTAATAATGTATATGTGCCGAATACATTGGTCCTTACAAAATTTGACGGATCTTTTATCGACCTATCGACATGCGTTTCCGCGGCAAAATTTATTACGCAATCGCAGCCTTTAGCGGCTTTTTCAACCGTATCGGCGTTCGTAATATCGCCTTTTATAAATTTATAGCGCTTGTCCTTTGATGCCTCTTTCAGATTATCGAGGTTGCCGCAATAGGTGAGCTTGTCAAGGTTTACGATGCGGTAATCGTCGTATTTATTGAGTATGTGGCGGATGAAATTGGAGCCGATAAATCCCGCGCCGCCGGTAACTAATAATCGCTTCATTTGAGATTGCTTCGCTCCTGCTTCGGCTTCGCCTCGCACTCGCTCGCAATGACGGCCTGCTTGGCTACCAGCATATTAGCTCTTAAAAGCGAATCGAATGTTCCGGAATCTGTCCACCAGCCGTCGAGCATGCTATAGGTAAGTTCCCTCTTTTTCAAGTAAGCGTTATTAACATCTGTGATCTCAAGTTCTCCCCTTCTCGACGGTTTTAACGTCTTTATTATTTCAAATACTTTTGAATCATACATGTATATGCCTGTAACAGCGTAGTTCGATTTAGGCTTTTTGGGTTTTTCTTCAATAGAGATTATTCTGTTTCCTTTTAACTCAGCCACGCCAAACCGTTCGGGATCCTCCACCTTCTTTAGAATAATCTTCGCGCCTTTGGGTTGCTTGCGGAATTCCTCAATAGGTTTTTTTATGTCCTTTTCGATGATGTTATCCCCAAGGATAACGACTATCTTATCATTGTCCGCGAAGTGTTCGGCGAGTTTCAAGGCGTCAGCTATCCCTCCCTCTCCATCCTGATACGTATAATTGATATGCTTTAAGCCAAACTCTTTCCCGCTGCCCAAAAGCCTCAAAAACTCTCCTGCATGGTTTCCTCCAGTTACAATTAATATCTCTGCAAGACCAGCATCAACGAGGGTTTGAATAGGATAATAGACCATTGGCTTGTTGTAAACCGGCAATAAGTGTTTGTTGCTCACCCGTGTCAAAGGGTACAATCTTTTTCCCAAACCTCCAGCCAAAATGACTCCCTTCATAATTTCCTCACTGTGCCATAACTTATAAATTCTTCTACCTTATCCACACACTTGGAAACGTTTTCTTTTATTTTAGATTCCCAAAATCTTATTACATGCCATCCGTTTTTTCTCAATATTTCATCTTGGAACTTATCTCTCTTGACATTGTTTCGCTGTATTTCGCTTAGTGAATCAGAGCTATAAAATAATGGATTTGCATGCCACCAATCACCGTCACACTGTATTGCGATCTTATGATTGGGAATAACAATATCCGGCTGACATATATTTAAGACAGGGCAATTAACAGTAAAGCTCACTTTCCTTCTCTTCAGCTCATCTTGAATCATTTGTTCTATTTTTGTAAACTTTGAAGGGAATACCTGCTTCATCCGTAACTTCCTGAATTGGGATATGATTTGCTTTTTCTTGTCTTCGGAAGCAACTCTTGTCCAATGCCTAGTTCGGATTTCTTCTGATTTGTTAAACATTGGGTTTCTAGAACCTGTCCTCTGGCGTAGCTTTTCTATAAAATCCATGCCTTCCTTCGAGGAATACCACGCCTTTATCGCTATTGAAATCCTGTTTCCCCAATTGATGACTCTACCCTTCTGTGCCCTGCTCATGTTCTCCCTTGCTTGTATGGACATTTTCTTGCCCGTCTTCGCCCTGCTCAATTTAACCCTAACATCAAGACGCTTAGCGGGATTTTTGTCACCTATCTTTGATAACGATAATTTTCTGCGGCTTTCTTCTGTGTGTCTCCTGCCAGGCCTCCCCTTATATCTCCGGCTATTGGGCATAATAGGTATGTTATGTCGCAGTAAGTTATTATAGATACAGGTAGCGCTATACCCTAATTTTTTTGCAATTTTCATTATTGAGATATCTTCGCCAACATACAACTTTGTCAGCATATCTTTGTCGAGAATTATTGTAGAGGGCACATGCGCTCCCAATCATAATAAATGTTTTTGATTCTAAACTCATCGGGTCTATTTCTATCATATTCTCGGTTGATACAGTTTACGATGTACGCCTCTCCCTTAAGGCTCTTAAAAGCATGGATTACTTTATTCGGAATCTTTACGAGGCAGAAATTCTCTTCGCCAATTTCTAGCTCATTAATTTCTCCTTTAGTCTTGCTGTCATCTCTGACATCCACTAATACAAGCCTTATCATTCCTTTCAAACAGCAAAAAAAATCTACTTGCCTCTTATGCATGTGAAAACATTGCTTGTCCTTTACAACATTTTCATACGCTGTAGTTAGATAAACTTGCTTTGGTTGAATGTTAGTTTCCGACACCCGCAGTATCTCCATGAGCCTTCCGCGCTCATCAGGTATTAGCTTAAGTTTTTTGACTTTAACACCATCTATCATATTTTTCTCTGATAGGGCAGGTTGAAACCTGCCCTACAACTAAACTATCAGCTATGAACTATTAACTAATCTATCCCCTGCCTACCCCAGCATATTTAAACCCGAGCCTCTTCATCTCAGCCGGATCATAAATATTTCTTCCGTCTATAACTACCGGCTGCCTCATGATC
>Ga0156238_130_pt4 | contig 10960 bp, 8 predicted proteins | sample RifCSPlowO2_12_FD_107885 | JGI IMG/M metagenome (GOLD analysis project Ga0156238, IMG submission 107885) | Omnitrophica bacterium RIFCSPLOWO2_12_FULL_45_13
TATTCCGAACGCGCCGCTGCCCGCGAAAAGTTCCAGCGCGTTCTTTCCGCTGACATCGCCCAGGATATTGAATATGGCTTCCCTGACCTTGTCCTGCGTCGGCCGTATCTCTGCGCCTTTCGGCATCGCGATAAGCCTGCTCTTATATTCTCCGCCAATAATTCGCATCTATCCTACTCTTATCAATTCCAGTTTTCCCCTGAATCTCTCAAATAAACTCTCTCTTAGCAATCGATGATGCTCTTCAACTAATTCGGGATCTTTCTCTATGAGCGCGAACGCCTCCTTCCTTGCCGATTCCATTATGCCGAAATCTTTAGCTATGTTGCCGAATCTTATCTCAGGAAGGCCGTGCTGCCGCATCCCGAATAGTTCGCCCGGCCCGCGGATATCCATATCAATTTCCGCGATCTGAAACCCGTCGAGCGTTCCTTCTATCGCCTTCAACCGTTCTATCGCGGCGTCAGTCTTAGGATTCGCGAGCAAAATGCAATATGACTCGCAGCCGCCCCTTCCGATCCTGCCTCGCAATTGATGCAGCTGCGACAATCCGAACCGTTCGGCGTCTTCTACCAGCATCACTGAAGCATTCGGGATATCGATACCCGCCTCTATAACTATCGTCGAGACCAATACTTTTATTTTCCCTTTTTTGAATTCTCTCATTACCTTCTCTTTTTCCTTCGAGCTCATCTTTCCGTGCAAAAGTCCGACTTCATATTCAGAGAAAACTTCATTTTTTAATTTTTCATACACCTCAACGGCGTTTTGCGTTTTACCTTTTACGCTATATGCCATACGTTGTATGCTGGACGCCGGGCTGTCTATCAACGGGCATACGACATACGCCTGCCTGCCCTTCTTCAATTCTTCTTTCACAAACCCATAAATATCCTCACGCTTGTCTTCCTCGACCCAGTAAGTCGCGATCGGCTTTCTCCCTTTGGGTAATTCCTTTATTATCGAAATATCAATATCCCCATAAACCGTTAAAGCGAGGGTCCGTGGTATGGGCGTCGCGGTCATTACCAGAACATGCGGCCTATAACCTTTGTCGCGCAATATCGCCCTTTGAGCAACACCGAATTTATGCTGCTCATCGATTACGGCAAGGCCGAGTTTTTTAAACTCAACCCCTTCCTGAATAACCGCGTGAGTGCCTATGATAATATTTACCTTTCCTTCTTTGACCTCGGAATACAATCCTTGTTTGGTTTTTGCGTCAATCCCGCCGATCAATAAAACTATATTTATTCCCAGAGGCATTAATAATTCGCTTAACCCCAGAAAATGCTGCCGCGCGAGTATTTCTGTCGGAGACATTATCACTCCCTGAAAACCGTTTTGAACGGCTAAAACGAGCGCATGCGCCGCTACAACGGTCTTACCGCTGCCCACATCGCCTTCGAGCAGTCTATTCATTGGTTTTCTGCCAGACATATCGCGTTCGATATCGGCAATCGCCTTTTTCTGCCCATCCGTTAACTCGAACGGCAGAGCCTTTTTGAAGGATTCGGACAGCCCGCCTGCGGCTATATGATAGCCAAACGCGGAGTCTTCCGACGCCGCGCCTTTCTTCCTGATGGCCAGCGCCAGCTGCAATATAAAGAATTCTTCGAATACGATGCGATTATACGCCTTTTCCAACATCTCGAAATTCTTCGGGAAATGTATATTGTGGACAGCGAATCTTATATCCACCAACTTCTCCCGCGCCCGTAAGTAAGTCGGCAGCTTTTCGATTAAGGTTTTATCATATTCCGATAAAGTTTTGAATACCAGATTCCTCAAAAATTTTTGCGTAAGCTGCTCTGTTAAAGAATATATCGGCACGATCCTTCCTATATTTATAGAATCCGCGTCACTAAGCCCTGATTCTTCCAATATTTCGTACTCCGGCTGCACCATCTGCAGTTTATCATATCGCTCTACCCTGCCGTAAAGCGTTACTTTATCTCCTTTTTTGAAATAATCCTTTAGATACGGCTGGTTAAACCATACAGCATGGATAAATCCCGTGGGATCCGCTATCGCGGCTTGAAATATAGGCGCGCCTGTCTTCGCCGCGCGGGACGCAAGCGTAAGAACCTGGCCCTGAATAGTCTGGCTCTCGCCGACCTTAAGGTCTTTTATAGGAGTGATATTCGACCTGTCCTCATATCTTTTAGGAAGATAATAGAGAATGTCTTCGAGCGTCCGTATACCGACCTTCGCGAGAGACTCGCCCTTCTTCGGCCCCACACCCTTGATATACCTGACCGGCGTTTTTAAATTTTTCTCTTGCATAAAAAAAGAACCTGTGCTATCATATCGCCCACTTAAAATGGAGCGATTCAAATGTCAAAAATCTGCGCGATCTGCGGCAAAAAACCTGTAGCAGGAAGAACCATTAAGCGCCGGGGCCTGGCTAAGAAAAAAGGCGGCGTCGGCCAGAAGATAACAGGTGTGAATTTAAGACGTTTTCTGCCGAACCTTAAGACTATTCGCGCTATCGTAAATGGCTTTCCTAAAAGAATTCGCGTTTGCGTAAAGTGTATCAAAGCAGGCAAAGTCGTCAAAGCGCCTGCCTGCCGTATAAATAAAATCTAATTTTACCACATCCCGTTATCCCGCGTCAATCCAATATCAGGCGTATATCTATTCTTCTTTTCTAAAAATATCAAATCAATATTGACAAATCGCAAAATTCGGTATATACTTTATACATAAATTCATAAGGAGTTCGAGTGATAGGTAAGATAATACATAAATTGCGCAAAGACCGCAAAATGACACTTGTGGAGCTTGCCCAAAAGAGCGGCGTAGCGCTTGCGACCTTGAGCAGGATGGAAAATGGCAGGATGACCGGCACGCTCGAATCCCACATGCATATCTGCGAGGCTCTCGGAATCGCTTTGCCTGAACTCTACAAAAATCTCTACCCTTCTAAAAAGGCGGTTGATATCCAGACAAAAAAATCCCGCACGGATGTCTTTATCCATGATAAGAAAACATCCGAAGAGATGCTCGCGTCAAAAGTTCTTAATAAGAAGATGATGCCCGTATTAGTTAAAATTGCTAAGGGCGGCAGGACGCACAAAGAGGAAACAAAATCAGGCATTGAAAAGTTTATCTATGTCCTCGACGGCAAAATCGAGGCGAATATAAGCAAGGAAAAATATAACCTCGGCAGGAACGATTCTCTCTACTTCGAATCGAATATCCCGCATTATCTTAAAAATATTGGCGCCGGCGATGCTCGTGTCGTCAGCGTCGTCTGCCCGCCCACACTATAGGAGGAAATGATGAAGAAAAGAATCCTGATTTGTGATGATGAAGAAGGAATAAGAGAATCGTTGAAGCTTATTTTAGAAAAAGATTATGATTTAACATTCGCTCAAAATGGCGATGAGGCCGTATTAGCCATGAAGGCCTCGCCTGCGGACATTGCTATACTCGACATCAAGATGCCGAAAAAAGACGGCCTCGAAACGCTTAAGGAATTAAAAAAGGTTAATCCGTCGTCAAAAGTTATTATCGCGACAGGATATAAGAGTGTTGACATCGCCCAGGAAGCGCTAAGCCTGGGCGCATCGGACTATATAGTCAAGCCTTTTGATAGAGAAAAAATAAAGAGGGTTATACAGAAGCACTCTTAAAATATACGCGAAACTCCGAGCCCGTTCTATTATTTGAAAATATGTTCAGAGTCCCGCCGTTTCTTTCTATTAACTGTTTCGCTACAAACAGATCAAACCCGAATCCACGCTTCTCCCGGTAAAGTCCTGATGCGGGCTCAAGCACGTCTTTGATGATATGCTCCGCCGTGATCAAATCTTTATTTCTAATTGATATATAGACAGATTTGCCGGTTTCCGTTAAATTTATTGAGACATTACTGCCTTTAGGCGCTTCAGCGAATATATATTTCATTATATTAAAGATCGCGTCCTGGACTGTGCCCTTGTTGGTTCTTATCACGCATCCGCCCTTACAATCACCGGATACCCCTATACCTGAAAACCTATATTGCGGCTCTAATAGCGACAACACGGTTTTTATAACATCCTTTGCGCCGAAATCTTCATCCTCCCTCTCCCCTTCCGACGATGAAAATTCGAGCAGAGAACGGGCGATATTTTCAATCCTGTCTATTTCTTTTGGGATCAACATATCAAATTTATTCATAAACTCTTTATCATCGTATCGCTCAGGAAGATAATCCGCGAAATTTCGTATCGTAGTCATAGGGTTGCGTATCTCATGCGCCATACCCGCCGCCAGCGTGCCGATGGTGGCCATCTTGTCTTTCTGGGCCATCTCTACCCGTGTTCTGGCAAGTTCCTCAAAAAGTTTAGCGTTAGATATGGCTATGCCTAATGTCTTAGCTAAAGGATGAAGTATATCAATATCTTCCTGTGTATAATCTTCATCGGACTTCTTATTCCCCAGGAGAAGAGTCCCCATGCTTTGATTGTGTAAAATTATGGGTATCTTAAGTTTAGAATCCGCCGCCGTAATCCCAATAACCACGTCGCAGGATTCGATCTTCATTACCTCAGTTAGTTTGTCCTTAGTTAACTTTATCAACTTCTCTAAGTCCAAAACCGTAAGCACTTCTGACGTAAATATCTTGACCAGCTTCCTATAATCATATTTCTTCTGAAATAAGAGCTTATCCGTAACGTTTATGAGTAAATTCTCTAAAGGCCTGAGCATAATAGTTACCGCCACCACGCTTGGCATCATCGATACCCATCTATTTGTTGTGATGAACTTTTCGAAGAATACCTGTCCTAAAAAAGCGAAGAACGCGAATGCAGCGTATACTGTTGTAAAGAGGCCTCCAAATATAAGCGTTTTCTTTATTATTACTTCTATATCCATAAGCTGATGGCGAACAATGGCATAAGCAAGAATACAGAGCATTGCAAAAATGAATATATATCCAAAAGGATAAATACTATAACCATAATTTGGTATATAATCAAGAGCGGCAATGGCTGCTATAAAAAATGCAACCGTAACATATTTCATTTTAATTCTTTGCCTTGATTCTATTTCTTTTGCCTTCATTTTCTTATAAAGCAACCATAAAGAATTCCCGTATAATAAAATAAATAACAATACATCAAGGGGCTGTAAAATAGCCGCTTTCGGATAATAACCCCAAAAGAATTCATGCCCACCTGAAATATATAGATTTGTAAAAAATAAAAATGCCATAAAAACTATTCCTATAAGATATGAAATTATTACAATATTTTTTTTATCTCTAATCTTTAAAAACGAAATCACAAAATGATAGAACGTGATGGGAATAAAAGTAACGCCAACAAAAGTCATTTTGGCCAAAAAATTGATTATTTTTTCTTCTCTCGGCGAAGAAAATAGTGCGGATGCAAAAAATAGCCATAAAAATACACTTATACAAAGAAATAGATATGTGATATTTTGTTTCTCTCTCTTATTCTTGAAATATACAAACAGACCCAATAATAAAGTCAACAATGAGATAATAAAGGGTGGGATAGAAAAAACGTTTATTTTCATATTATAATGAAAGTGGATACAAAATTTTACTTTTTTTAAACCTTAATCTAAATTTTGTTCCCTGCCCTACCGTAGACTCAACTGAAATCGTCCCGCCGTTTCTTTTCACAAGCTGTTTAACCACAAAAAGGCCTAATCCAAACCCTTCCGATCTTGTAGTAAAGAACGGGTTGAATATATTTTTGGCTATATCATCCGACATCCCGCATCCGGTATCTATGATATCCAGCTCTACAAATTCATTTTTTTCTTCCGCCTTAAAGGTTATCCGGCCTTTCCCTTCTATGGCATGCATGGCGTTTTGTATCAGGTTAAGCAGAATTCCGTCAAGCTCTTTTCTATTTACTCGTATTTTGGAAATATTTGCGGGGATTTCTTTTACGAAGTCAATTTTATCTAACATATCTTTGTCAAGGCCTGTTAGAGATGTCAGTTCATCGATTGACTCTTCCAAGGAAACCATCTCGATTTCCGCCGCGGAATCGTCTCCCGAGAAATCTATCAAAGTTTGTATTATATGGTCTATTTTATCTACTTCTTTTACGACGATATCTTTATATTTATTGGTAAATTCCGTATCTTTTAATCTGTCAGGGACATATTCCGAAAACACCCGTATAGTCGTTATGGGGTTGCGTATCTCATGCGCCATACTCGCCGCTAATGTCCCAACGGTCGCCATCTTATCTTTCTGGGCCATCTCTGCCTGTGTTCTGGCAAGCTCGTCAAAAAGTTTAGCGTTTGATATGGCTATGCCCAATGCCCTGGTTAAGGATTGGAGAATATCGATATCGTCTTTTGTATATTCCTCGTCCGATTTTTTCTTGCCCAATAGAAGCGCTCCTATAGCTTTATCGTTTAATGTTATCGGTATTTTCAGCTTTATTTCGGAATTGTATACGATATTTTTATCATCTTTATCCGTTATGACGATGCCGCAGTATTCGAGCTTCATTGTTTTTTCAAGCTTCTCCTTGGTAAGCATGACAAGCTTATCTATTTCTAATACTGTAAGCACTTCTGACATAAATGTCTTTAGCAGCTCTTTATAGTCGTATTTCTTCTGGAATAGATATTTATCCGTAACTGTTACAAGATAGTTTTCTAAGGGGCGAAGCATTATAGTTACTACAAAAACGCTGGGTATTAATGATACCCATCTATTCTCTATAATGTATTTCTCGAATAATGCCTGACTTAATAAAGCAAAAAAGGCAAATATAGTATACGCCGCGGTAAAAAGACCCGAGAAGATAATGGTTTTCTTTACTATTACTTCGATGTCGAGAAGCTGATGACGAAGTATGGCGTAGGTGACTATAATACAATATAATACAATTCCAAAATTACCCGCAGGATAAATCGAATCAATCCCAAGCATTGGCAAAAAAGTAGATGTCCCTCCCAAAAAACCACAGAAGAATCCTATTATCACATATGATAATTGTGTGCGCCTATTTTCCGCTACCTTGCCAAAAAATTTTATTAGCTCTAAAAAACTAGCTGTAACTAACAGTAAATATAATAAAATCCCCGCAATAAGAAATTCACTGGCTTGAACATAGTAGATACCGTATACATATCTAACCTTGGTAACCACTCGATCAAATCCTAAATTAATTATATTGAGAATTATTGCCTGCAAATACCCTAATATAATCAATCCCGTATATTTAGCTTTACAAAAAACACATACCATGTGAAAAAATAATATAGATATAAACATCCCAGCTGCAAACGCGATTTTCCACCCAAATATAGCCATATTCTGATCGGAGGTCGTTCCAGCGATAAAACATCCAAACCCCCATGTCGCTACAACGATATTGAAATAACCCCATATCCAATGTAATTTCTCGTGTCCAAATCTGAAAACTAAAAACCCCAACCCCAGACATGTTAATACCAGGGTGAGGGCAGCTATAGCAAATAAATTCATTATAGATTATGATTATCTTTACTGCCGTGATTATTCAGTATATTCCCTTTTTCGTAGGCTAAGAGGAAGGCGCTGACTATGATGGGGTCAAATTGTGTGCCGGATTTTGCTTTTAATTCCTGGATCGCTTCTTCAACTGTTTTCTTCTTGCGATATGGCCTGTTTGTAGTCATCGCGTCAAACGCATCGGCAACAGCTATTATTCTCGCTACGAACGGTATATCATTTCCCGCCAGCCCATCGGGATAACCCGAACCGTCGTAGCACTCTTGATGGCTCCTGACTTCCTTTGCCACATCGCTTAATTCTTTTATCGGTTGTAATATCGTAGCGCCTATAATAGAGTGTTTTTTTATCTCTTCAAATTCTTCGGGTGTAAGCCGCCCGTTTTTATTCAATATATAATCAGGTATCCCGATCTTTCCTACATCGTGAAGGAGGGATGCTATCTGAAGAGTCTCTCTGTAATCTTTGTATTGAGAAACTTCCGGAACTCCATCGAGCTCTTTAGCGATAGAAACACAATAATTTGTAACGCGCTCCGTGTGGCCGTGGGTGTAAGTATCTCTTGCGTCTATAGCGGCCGCCAGAGCAATGGCTGTATGTATAAATATCCTGTGTTCGTTTATATAGAGTTCTTTTATCTCTTCCACCCTCTGCTGCAAATTTTCTATAAGTTGGGCGTTAGCAATAGCCATAGCCGCGTCATTCGCCAGCGTGACAAAGAACCCCATCTCTTCACGGCTGAACGATTCACCCGCCGTCTTCTCTCCCAAAACCAATATGCCAAGAAGGTCTCTTTTGAAATAACATGGGACGCATAAAGCGGCTTTTAATAAATCCATCTGCTTTTTGACGGCAAGAAGATTATCATATAGATCGGGCTGGAGTTCCAATATGTTTCTATTTCTTAAACCGCATATAATATCGTCATAATTAAGTATCCCTGTTTCAGAAATGAAGAAACTATTCTTTTCGCTGAATACGCGTATCAGCGGATTATCCACGGTAAGCCGAACAAAACCTACGGGAATCTTCATCCCTGTCGCGCCTTTTGAGTCTATCAAAATATAATTTTTTTTCTCTTCCTTATATAATAGAACCGCGGTGTGCATTACCTTAAGCTGCTCGTCGATAGTCTTAACTATCATCTTGATAAGATGCTCCGGCTTCTTGAATCTTATCATGGTTCTCGATGCCGCTTCGAGGAATGACTGATAGTCCTGCTTTTGCAATCCTTCTTTAGGCAGGGGCGCGTTGAAAAGATTCGGATTGCCGCCTATCGGTGATACGCCGCCCTGATTGTCCATTAATTTCTCAACGAACCAATCCTGCAGCTTTCCCCAGCTTGGAATTTTCTTATGCGCGCTCATTAATTATCCTTTTAAATTCTTTAATACGGCCTGCTCGAGATAATCCAGCACCAATGGCTTCGTAATATAATCACACGCGCCCAATTTATACGCTTCATTCATCTTATCCTGGTCCTCAAGCGCTGTAACCATTATGATTTTTATACTCTTGTCTATTTCTTTAATATGTTTTAACGCGGCTACGCCATCCATGCCTTTCATCTTTATATCAAGCAGGACGATCTCGGGCCTTTCTTTTTTGACAAGAGAAAGCGCTTCTTCTCCATTCAACGCTATAAATACCTGAAACCCTCTATCCTTAAAGAAGTTTTTAACAAAATCGCATATGTCATGTTCGTCATCGACTACTAATAACTTATGCATATTCTCTCCTCATTCGTAACAGTTCAGTTCTACAAGTAACCCGACGAGAGTCTGTCATCCTGAGCGAGCGACCGAAGGGGCGAGCCGAAGGATCTCGCTTTTAGATTCTTCGTCGTCCCGCCTAAGTAGCGGCGGGACTCCTCAGAATGACACGCACTTCTACGACTGAACTGCTACCCTCATTCTTGGGCCGCTTTGTTGACCGTCTCCTCAAGTTCGCGCAATGACGATAATGGTTTATCAAAATGGGCATACGCTCCCATCCCAAGAAGTCTCGCCTTCGTCTTACCGCCGTCATCATATGCCGATATGAATATCACCTTTGGCGATGGTTTCATACACCTTAACAATGTAAGGACTTCGTCTCCGTCTATTCCCGGCATCTTCAAGTCCATCAAAACAACATTCGGCTTCCTCTCTTTTATTAGCTCGATGCCTTTCGCGGCGCGGACAGCCGCCGCCATGTCATAGCCTCTTGGCACAAAATAATTTGTAAGCATATCTATAAATTCCGCTTCGTCATCTATCGCTACTATTCTTGGCTTTGCCACGCTACACCCTGCTTTCCTGAACTATCGCCGCGGGAAATTCGACTGTGAACGTCGTTCCCTCGCCGACCTTTGTCTCTTTAAGATAAATCCTGCCGCCGTTCTTTTCAACGACCTGCCTCACTATGAATAATCCCAAACCAGTTCCCTTGCCCGGCTCTTTTGTGGTAAAGAAAGGGTTGAATAACTCTTTTAACTTGTCTTCGGGGACGCCGGAACCCGTATCTTTTATATCTATAAACACTCTTCCCCTGCGTTCCTTCGCCATCACCGCGATCCTGCCCTTCTCGCCTATAGCCTGCCCGGCGTTGCGAATAAGATTGAATAAAACTTCCTGGAACTGCTTCCTGTCGACCAATATATTAGGCAACCCCATGGGCACTTGTTTTTCAAATTCTATCTTCTCTAATTTTAACTCATATCCAACCAGGCCCAATACATCATCCACTTCTTTATCAATATTAACAATGTCCACCTCTCCCTTAGCTGGTTTAGCGAAACTTGAGAGCTTCTTCGTTATGGCAGTAGCTCTATCCGTTTCCTTTATTACCTTCGCCATAATATCTTTTGCCTTATCAAGGAGCTCCTCCGGACTCTTATCATTATATAGGCCGTCTTTTATATTCAATAAAAACGCTTCGCACTGGCCCCTCGCGATCCCAAGCGGATTACATATCTCATGATTTATGCCGGCCGAAAGAGTCCCTATAACAGCCATCTTCTCTTTCTGCGCGGCTTCTGCCTGCGCTATGCCAAGCTCCTCAAATAGTTTAGCGTTAGATATGGCTATGGCCAATGTCCTTGCCAGCGGCAAAAGTATGCTCATGTCATCTTGCGTATAGTCTTCGTCGGATTTTTTCTTTCCTAACGATAGTATGCCCTTGACCTCGGTATGCAAAACCATTGGTATTATAAGCTCAGCGTTCAATTTATCTATTATCTCCTGTATCGCCGGTGGTATGTATACTCTTCTTTCGATCAGTTCCTTCTTTAGTAAATAACCGTGAGTTTGCTCTAAAAAAGTCACTATGCCGTCTGACCGCAATAATGTTACTTTAGGGTCCCTTACATTGCGCGAAGCTACAACATCAAATTCCTGCTTTTCTTCATTAAGCAACAATACAGCGCTGGCGCTTGTCTTTACTACGTCTGTGAGCTTATCCACAGTTAAATTTACAAGCTTATCTAAATTTACGACTGTCAAA
>Ga0156238_175_pt2 | contig 10646 bp, 16 predicted proteins | sample RifCSPlowO2_12_FD_107885 | JGI IMG/M metagenome (GOLD analysis project Ga0156238, IMG submission 107885) | Omnitrophica bacterium RIFCSPLOWO2_12_FULL_45_13
TTGAATAATTCCGCCTTACCATAAGAATCTGAATGCCACGCCGCGTTCTGCGCGCCCGGAGCCGCATGTAGGTCAAGGATGCAGTATAATCCGTGTTTCCCGCACCATCCTACAATCCTGTCGAGATAACCGATCCCATCTTCATTTAAACTGTAAGGCCTATCCTCAAATTCTATCAACCTATAATTAAAGGGGACCCTTATACAATTAGCGCCCCAACCCTTTATTGTCTTTATATCCTTCTCCCGAATGAACGTGTCGCGGAAGGTTTTTGTAAAATCATCGAGCTCGGCCTTACCGAGGGCCTTTTCGAATGATGCCCTAAAATCATGCTCAGGCGTATTTCGTCCGCCGAACATGTAGCCTTCCATCATAAGCCACCCGCCGAGAGAAAAGCCTTTTAGTATTACCTCCCTGCCTGTCTCATCGATTATCCTTGTGCCGCTGACTTTTAGTAAGGGCAGGGCCTTTGCCATTATTTATCCTCTTTAGTTAATTCCGCCGGGTTGAGCAGCCCCCCTGACATGGCCAGCCTCATGGCCTCTCTTATGCTCATATCCAATATCTTCACTTCCTCCTTTGGGACAAGGACGAAATATCCCGTTGTCGGATTAGGGACAGACGGCACATAAACATTTAAAAGTTCCCTGCCTATCTTACCCTCGGCTTCTTTAAAGCCGACATTCGCTATAAATCCCAGAGACCATATCCCTTTTGAAGGATATTCAATGAGGACTACTTTTTTAAACCCCATCTTGGTTTCCGAGAATAGATAATCAAATATCTGCTTTAAAGAGGGATAGATATACTTCAGAAGAGGAAAACGCCCTACCGCTTTCTCCAAAAAATGATGAAGGCGCGCGCCGAAAAAATGCGTGCTTAATATGCCGGCAAAAAATATGATCGCGACAAAAAGTATTAATCCCAGCCCGGGTATATAAAACCCGAGAATACTTTTTAAATATATGTTAACAAATCTGCCGAGTATACCGTCAACAAGCCGAAATAATACGAAGAGTATATAGAGGCTCAGCGAGAAAGGCAGTATTGTTAAAAGCCCCGCGATAAAATATTTTCGGATCCGCGCTATCATATATTAAAGGTTAATGGGTTGTGGTGATCAAAACGATACCGAATACTACCAAGAATGTGCCTATAAATTTCATCTTATCTATTTTTTCTCCTAGAAATATATGCGCCAGAAAAAGAATCATGATATATTGCAGGCTGCCTATCGGGAAGACCAGGCTTAGGTCGCCCTGGGCAAGAGCTATCAGCCATATAACAAGGCCTATAACTATGGCGAGGAAGCCCAGCCATAATGACGGCCGCGCGAATATTTCCGATAAAAAACGTATACGGGCGCCATTACTTCTAAGACTATATCTTTCGAGAGAGTTTGCGCTTTTCTTGAAAAGTATCTGCCCTATTACTGTAACAGCCTCAGCCAATAGCACGAAAAGCACTATCTTAACCATTGATTCGCCTTTTCTTCTTTCATTATTGGTTTTTTACTTTGTGATACAAAATGAATGCCAAGAATAATACAAATAATACCAATCCATCTTACCATGTTTACATGTTCATGTAAAAATAATATTGCGAAGATGGGGATAAATATATAAGAGAAGCTTCCCACCGGCATCGCTATGCTCAGGTCTACCTTGTACAGGACAACTATCCAGATAAAAAAGTTCAACGCGTACACAAGTATCCCGAGCCACAGAAAGGCCGAAGAAGCGTTCCTTGCCGCAAATTCCGCTATATTGCTTAAATTTACGGAATCGATGCCGGTATGAAGTAATCCCTTTTTCATGAATAATTGAGCTGCTGTATCTACGAGATCGTTCAATACAATCAAAGAGAATATCTTAAATGTCAGATGGTTTTGCTTCATAAAGATCTCCGCTTCTTCCCTTTTTTCAAGGCCGGATCAAAATTCTCAAATTTTAAAAATTGGCATATAAGGTTGAAAATGGGCCGCAGCATCCTGTTGCGAAGTTTTACGTATAGATATAGAGGTATGAAATCAAATCCCAGCCTCCTCTTTGGTTCATAACCGGTGATTCCCATTTCGTATTGTTTTATTTTATGCCTTATGCACCAGTTTAAAGTTTCGCGGAATTTTACAAAGTAAAGGTGATATTTGAGCGCTAAAGAATAATCAAAACCGACATAATAATCTATGAAGAGATCTTTTGACGCCATGCCGAACAGGAACATGACGAGCTTTCCGTCGATCCTCCAGAGGAAAAATTTCGTATGACCCGGCATGTTTATAGATATTTTCTTGAAGAACTCGATTGGCAATAGCTCAAAATTCATGTCATGTTTCGCTACTATATCAAGGTAGAGTTTATATACTTCATGCAAGGCTCCGCCTTCGAGCGCGTCAACGATCTCCAGATAGATTTTTACATGGCCGTCTACTTTCCTGAATTTTCTCCTCAAGTCATATCGGCTTGCGCTGCTCAGCGTCATCAAATATTCCTCAAAGTCCTTAAACCAGACGTTGAGAATGGTCGTGGGCAGTGAGTCGAATTTGGAAAAACCCGCTTTTTGCAGAGGATCGAGTATCTTAGTGTGGGTTTGATCAAAATCTTTAAACGCGACTATTGGAGCTTTGTTCTTTTTAGCTATTTGTTCCATGCGGCGCAAGATGGCTTTCATTATCGTGTCCGCATCGCCGGCAATACCTATCTTTCCCTGGTTCATTGGCGCGCCGCAGATAACTGCCTTAAGGCTAAAAATATTCGGCATTACCTTTTTTATCGAATTAGTCACGCGCCTTAATGGGCCGCTGATACTGGTATCAAGAGGATAGTTCACCAAAAAACACGCGGTTGCCGCGACGGGATTCTTGCGGACATATACCACTATATAAAATAAGGTAAATTGACCGAGGCCCGCCTCGTCCAGCGTCTTATAAAAATTGTAGCTTTCCAGGATGTCGGGATAGACCTTATTCCAATCGTCAGCCGGTATCTCCGTTATCTTTCTTGCAACTCTTGTCTTAAGCGTTAATCTCTTGTGTCGTTTCGATATTATCAAGTAAATACCCCATCTAAATGTTCATCCAATTCCATCTCTTACTCTCTTCATGGCAGAACCAGTCACCCGTTCTGGTGAGATAATAGTTAACGTTTTCCAACGCATCGTAATGAAGCTCCTCCTGTTTCATCATCGCCTCATAGAAGCGTTTCTCCGCGTCAGATCCCGCTTTTTTAGATAGGTCCGAATACAGCTCATAGCTCTTCCGTTCAAAGTCCATGGCCTTTTTGATTATGCCCGCATCATCGCTATGCTGATCAAGCGCCTCCTTTTTTGTATTCACGAAGAAGTCTTTTATCTTAATCTCAATATCCGAGGCCTTAAAGGATGTCTCGGCGCTCGCCCATGGCTCTTTCTTATCCATGGAAAACGCTATGTCGTCTATCTTCATCATGTGTTCTATCTCCGCCGAAGCGAGCGAAAATAATGTTTTTCTAGCCAGGGCATTTTTGCTCATTGCGGCAAGATCAATGTAGGCATCGAGGCCTTTTCTTTCCAGATCATAAGCTTTTTTTAAAGCGGTATTCATACGCGCCTCCATTTCCCGGGTTTTGCCATTCTAACGCGCGGCGCTAAACATAAAAAGTGAGAGCGACAGAGCTGCCGCGAAACCTATCAGGCTATACCACAGGGGCACGCTGAACCTGCCGACCGTTATTTTTACTTTGAGCGATATTCTTAAGAGATGCATGGCAGAAACCGCCAGAAAAACAATACCTGCGGTTGTTAACGCTATTCTCCACATCTGTCCGCCTCCTGGCGTTATGTCACTTTGTCCGATGACGCCGAATTTTCTTATTTTTAAGAGCGGCGTTTATTTTAGACAAAAGGTTAGAAATGTCGAATGGTTTTGTAATAAAAGATACTGCCCCTTTTTCTAATCCTTTTGGCGCCATATCGTTTCCGGCGGCCGTCAGCATAATTATCGGAATATCTTTTGTATCATCATTTTCTTTAAGGCGTCTGCATGCTTCGATACCGCTTATTCCCGGCAGCAGCAAGTCTAAAATAATAATGTCCGGTTTTTCAGAAGCCGCTGTCTTGAGACAACTTTCTCCGTCCATCGCGCTAACGATATCATACTTATTATTTCCTAAATGGATTTTGAGCAGATCTAACATCTCGGGCTCATCATCTACTATTAAAATTTTTTTAGGCATTTACCCTCCTGCGAAATTTTAGCGTCCTGAGCGCGGAATGGCGCCAATCTCCCTTTCCCAAGCCGCCCCCATTAGGACAATCTTTCTAAGAGCGCGACTACTATTCGTTCACAATTCTACCACCTTCTTTTCATTTCGTCCATATTTACCTAAGAGGGGCAAAGGCTAAATGCCTACCGGCAAGAAAATCTAAAAATCAGGGACACATCCGGCAGTGTCCCTGATTTTGGTATGCTATGTTTGGATACTACGCACGGATCATGGTGAGGAGCATTTTGAAATGCTTGTTTGCCTGAACGGCATGGGGTTTACGGGCGGGCATTACGATCATCTCGCCTGCCTTAAGATGAAACGGCTTCTTCGAGATAAAGATATCGGCCTCGCCGTCCGCGATATATACCAGGGCATCGAACGGCGCTGTGTGCTCACTCAAACCCTGTCCTTTATCGAAAGCAAATAGCGTCACAGTGCCTGCATCTTTTCGCAGAATCTCTTTGCTTACTATCGACCTCTTTTGATAATCTACTAAACCGGATAATTTCAGCGCGCGCCCTATAATCTTCATCATATTTTTATCCTATTCTCCCATCTCCCTTTTTCAGGGAGACGGTCCATTTGTGGTGCAACCCTATCCCCCTACTGCTTCCTAATATATTATGCAAATACAACAAAAAAAAGCTAAAATACATAAGTTAATGTTTCTGCATTAAACAAACCCACGCCTTAGGCGGTTTTTGCATATTTGAATCGAAATGGCTTACATATAATGAAAGGATCTGAAAATACGGCTCTACAGCTTTAGTTATGTCTCTCGCGGTACGTTGGGGCGGCCCCGGATCGCGGTGCGGCTCATCTGCGCTGCCGACAAGCGTTAGCCACAATCCATCTTTTTTTAAATAAGAATGCGCGATTTTCGCATATTTATTTCTCTCTCTGGCAAGGTCAAAGCTGTGGAAGCATCCTCTATCGAATATGAAGCCAAAAGGGGCGCCTGTTATATTCTGTTTCATGAAATTTCTTACATAAAATTTGCATTTAACACCGGCCTCGGATGCTTTTTTTATTGCCCGTTGTATAGCTATCTCGGTAATATCTACAGCCGTTACTGAAAATCCTTGCTGGGAAAGCCATATTGCGTTACTCCCTGTTCCGCAACCGACTTCCATGGCCTTGCAAGCCTGTATCTGTCTTTCGATTACTATCTTACTAAGATTAAAGTCGTATTTGCCGGTATCCCAGGGGAGATCACCAGTTATATATCGCTCATTCCAATTTATTTCCCTGTTCATAATATCTCTATTGTGCCGCATCTAATAACCAAAATGGGGTCAGCGACTATTTATTTTTCGAAAAATGGTCGCTGTCCCTAGTTCATTGAGCGTCAACAATTGTGGCTTACTTTACCGTGTTTGGAGAAATACGAACGGTTTTACCATTTTCCCAAATAGAAAGCGGACGTCCTGTCTTTTTATGCCGCTCTACAACTCCACGCACAGCTTTTTTTAAAGCTGCTTCTGCTTTATCCTGCAAAGACATTCTCTTTTTCATCCTTCGATTCCTTTCAGTCGCTCAGGATGATCCTGAGCGAACGCAGTGAGTCGAACGGGTCATTTATCGCCTCACGCTTTTTTGAACAATCGTAAATAAATCATCGTTAACCACTTCTCTGCGGCCGTTCTTTCTTTTTGCGATCAATATAGGTTTTGCCTTGGAATTATCAAATAGCATCCAAGAATCAAGCAATGGCTCGTAGAGGCTAAAAAAATTATTAACGCCACGTGTAAATCTTCTGCGGACATCTTCGGCAGGAACATTATGCCCGCCTTCCGCAACCCTATCTTTAATACGGGCAATCGCTAATTCCGGGCTAGGGATCCAGAGGAAGAAAAGATGAAGTGCGCAACCTTTCTCTTTTAACTCAACGAGTAGGCTAGCATACGATTTACCGGATAATGTTGTTTCAAACGCAAAATCAACTCCGCGCTTGGCGAATTCATGGATTTGCTGAAGTACGAGTTTGCCGGCTTTAATGGCGGCAGCGTGAGGCTCAAATGGGGCTAATCCTTGCGCAATGAGGTCGGCATTTACAAAATTAGGGCAATTCACATAATCCGGCAAGAATAACTTGGCAAAAGTTGTCTTGCCGGATCCGTTCGGCCCCGCAATAATGTAAACTGTCTTGTTTTTCATAACCGCCCTTACGCGCTAAGCAAACCCTGAACAATTAACCTGTCAGGGTTCGCCTGAGCGTCAACAATGGCGGAGGATCTACCGAGCGGTTCGAGCTTACTTCAAGGGTTCCCTTGAAGTAAAAACCTAAAATTTTCAACCGCCGGCTCGGCATCCCGCCATCGCCGCCCTGTAGTAAAACAGGGTAGTATAACAGCTACAAGGGGCGGGATCGTGTCCTCGCCCTACTCGCGAGCCGTCATTGCGAAGCCGCCAATGTAGGATTCTAGCAGACGTCCTACTTTGTAACACCCTACTCGATAGGGTGTACCTAAATAGGACGTCTGTTATTGATGATATTTTTTAATATGGCAATCTCTTCCTGCCATGAATCACGTTGGGCTTGTTCCAATGAAAATTCATTTTCTGTAGCTAATTTTCCTAATATTTCATTAGTAGTGGCAGAACAAAAATTATCAATTGAATCGGAATAATATGCTCTTTTCATATGATTATCTTCTGATATGCCTTTGAGTCTTTTTTGAGTCTTTTAGGGACATGTCACTTTGGGACACTCTAATCAAGGTGTGTGTCCCTAAATAACGCGTCCCCTAATTTCCCTATCTAGTCTAGTACGTAATACTCGATTGGGCGTTCTATAACAACTACAAATTTATTACCGCAAGAGCAAGATATCTTATGCTCTTCACCATCCATAAAATCCCAACTGCCTTTAGGCTGAATGATATCTTTGCATTTAGGGCAGATGATATCTTCCATAAATTTTATTTACTCCTTACTTTTTCCCAAGACCTTCACAAATTCCGCTATAACCATAAAATTCCCATCTTCTGGATTTGATATAACAATGGGCTTGTAATCCAGATTGATGGGCAAAAGCGCTATCTGCTCGTGTTCCCACGTCTCATCTTTATTTATTTTCTTTTTACTTGTATACCTCTTGACAGTATAGCGACCGCCATTTTCAACATCAGCAATGCTGCTGTGCTGCACTAAAACGATTTTATTCATACGAGACCCTATTACAGGGGTACGAAATACACAATAACTGCCGCTTTGTATATCAGGTTCCATTGATTTACCGAATACTTGCGATACAAACATATTCTTGTTTAATTTCAGCCCGTCAACTTTAATCCATCCTAACTCATCCGCTGAGATGCCGTCGCCAAAATTACCACATGCAGCCTGAAGAGAATATACTGGCAGATAATCAGCATATTTATTTTGATCTGGTATCGATGTCAAAATCTCTTGCTTCATTTCTTGTTCTTCTTCCGGCGGAATAATGTCTGAGAACATAAGGACTTTTTTGTGTGTGTCCTGCCCAGAAATTTTTATTTTTGATTCGAAGAAGTTCTTTGTTTCTTCATCCATAAAATATAGATATACGCCCTTATGCGCCCTGGACATTAAAACCCTATAAACATGCTTTAGATGATCTGTTAAGGTTGACTTATCCCTAGTAACCTGGCTATCAAACGAATTTTCTGGCTTACTTATCCAACCCCCCTCTTTCTCACGCCACACCAAATCATTACCAAGTATAACTCCTATATAATCAAATTCAAACCCCTGGGCGGTATAAACCGTACCAACCTGATCCATGCCGCTTTTATCAGTAGCCCATTTCCAAAATTGTTTTTTATTTTCCCAGGGCATCTCAAACTGTCCAATCTTCACATCATTAACTAATGAACCATCCGCTTTAGGTTCACTCCATTCCCAACAAAATCCCGCCACAAGTCGTGCGCTATTTTCTTTATCTTTATTTTTCATATAAATGGCTTTTTTAAGCTCAAGAGGATCATCAAAGATCTTAAGTTCCATTTTTGCGTCAAAAATAGTCGTATCTGAATCCCTTATTTTTAGAATCTTATCAAGCCATTGTAAATATGCGTCAGAACCTGAACATCTGAATTGCGTTTTTAGCTCAAATTGCGCAATATGTCCATTGTCGATTCCAAATTTTTTTGCTGAATCTAATATTAATCCTACGTTGCCAATTTCATTTGGCCTGACTACCTGGTTTTCATCAATGAAAAATATCACTAACTTAGCTGGCTTAATCAAATCATCAACTTGCGGGGTGCGTGATTTAAATTTTCTAGGGACAGCCCAATCATTGCTATCTCTTCTGATTCTGTGTGCTTCGTCACAAATGAGAACATCTATCTCATTCTCTTTGCACTGTGTAAAATTAAAAAAGAATTTGAAAAGATTACTAGCCCGCCTGCCGGCTATTTGCCTTAGAGTATTTGTGAAGGCTGAGGAACCAGTCGCATGGAAAACAACCTTGCCTTGGCGCATCAATTCGCCCATTACTTCTAATGCAATAACCGACTTCCCCGTCCCAGGACCGCCTTTTACAATAACTATAGACTTGGTCGCAGTTTTAGCAAGATGCTTAGCTTTATGCATTATCGCATTATAAGCGGCAATTTGATCGTCTATTAGAGTAAATATCTGTTGCTTATGTATCATATCTCCGGTATGGTCTAAAAGTCTTTTGGAAGCACGAATAGGGCTGGTTATAAAACGGTTAAAAACTTCGAGGCCAGAGCCGTTCTGTAAGCGCTCTTTAAGATAATCGCCTAGGGCTGTTACGTCCTCTTTAATAAAAAGAGGAAACTTTTTTATATACCGCTCAAACTTGGGAAGCCCTAATACGTTATTTGCGAATTTTGAATAATTATGACAATATGCACATGAATTAAGTTCTGTCCTAGGATCTTCTTGAAATATTTTTAAGAAATCAATTAAATCAAAATGGTATCCCTCTACTTGCATACAGGGATGAGGGACTTCGCGCTTACCATGAAAATCGACAAAAACATTTCCTTCGTTTTCGCTATCATAGACATGGTCGTTCGACCATTGTTTCAACTCCATTAAAACAACGCTGTCTTTATGGGAGGCGCTCTTGCCAAATATTAATACATCTATTCGACGCGTGGAATACGGCAATTCATATTCGATTATAATTTGGTTGTCTTTTAGGCCCGAATATGTGAAGGAATTATTAAGGATATTTAGGGAATTAGACCACGCTCTATACTCGGATTCAGAAGGAGATTTGTAGTAATACAGTTTATAATTTTTTTCAACTATGTCGGCTATTCTATTGTGTATAACATCATCGGAAAATTGACTGATACTGCCTTCATATAGTCTCATAATTTATTATATTTTGTATGCTTACTCTTTGCTTTTTCTATAGGATATTTTGTTTCGTTTTTTTTCAATTTTTTGTCCATAGCTTGTACAAGATCTATACCGAGGTTATTTGCCAACTCAAAAAGATACATAGCGATATCCGCTATTTCATCGGAAATTTCTTCTTTGTTTGCTTTTATATATTCCTGTACTTCATCTTTGGTTTTCCATTGGAAATGTTCCAGAAGTTCCGCGGCTTCTATCATAATCGAAACCGCCATATTTTTAGGGTCGTGAAATTGCATCCAGTCTCTGTCATCGCGGAATTTTTTAATTTTTTCAAGAATATACTCAATATTATCCATTAAGATCCTCCTGCAAATCGTGTAAAATAACTATCGTCTTCCAACTAACTCATCTAATGCAACTCCAAAAGCATCTGCAATTTTAACGAGAGTTTCCATTGAGGGATTAGGAGTATAACCAGCCTCTATTTTGACCAATGTACTGAATGGAATATCGGCTTTTTTTGAAAGCCTATCCTGAGATATTTTAGCCTTACTTCTAAGCTCCTTTATTCTCTTGCCTATATTTATACTTGACATATATATCCATTCTTTGATATGATTATATGGGTAATATACTTTTGGTATCTTATGACCCATATTTTACCATATATAAACAATTTTTTAACCAAAATCTACACCCATCCTACTTCGCTCAAAGTGCTTGCGCGTTTGAGCTTCGTAGAGATAAATTGAGGCATTTTTGATCTTTTGAGTTATTAGGCGAAAGGCAAATTTTGCCGCGCCCCAAAATGTAACAGTTCAGTTCTTAAAGAAACTCTATCCGTCATTGCGAGGAGCTATTATATTTATCGTCGGGCGACGAAGCAATCTCTTTTTTAGATTGCTTCGTCCCGCCACCTTCGGTGGCGGGACTCGCAATGACGAGTCTCGTCGAGCTTCTTATAACACTGGACTGTTACCCCAAAATTGCCTTTTGGCATCGAGTCTTTCGTGGTGGCGGCTCGGCATACGCCGAAGCCTCGTGAGTTTAGACGCGCTGTAGGCTGAGGCGGATGTGGAC
>Ga0156238_182_pt1 | contig 10561 bp, 7 predicted proteins | sample RifCSPlowO2_12_FD_107885 | JGI IMG/M metagenome (GOLD analysis project Ga0156238, IMG submission 107885) | Omnitrophica bacterium RIFCSPLOWO2_12_FULL_45_13
AAAAACCATATTCCCGGCATCACCTTTGAAATAGTAACGAACTGGATAAACGAATGCTTCGGGAAAGGCCGGCCGGATTCAGCGGCACAAATAGCGGTGGAGGCAATTAAAAACCATATTCCCGGCATCACCTTTGAAATAGTAACGAGCTGGATAAACGAATGCTTCGGGAAAGGCCGGCCGGACTCAGCCGCGCAAATAGCGTTGGAGGCAGAGAAGGGTATACCGGTTACCAGCCGAACGGAGAAAATAATGGCTATTTTGCGGGAGCTTGCCGGGGATTTCGGCGCTAAAGCCGATAACCATTTTTTATACCTTATTACGGGCTATGCCCTACAGAATCACTTATTGCCAGAGTTACCTGTTTCGAGCAGGGTCATCAGAGAGAACGCGTTCATTATCCCGATGATAGAAAAAATAATCTCTATAGAAGGCGAGGGAATTACCATAAATGAGATATTAAGGAAGGGCGGCATGGAAGGATTGGTTAAGTTATATCACGAGACGTATGATTGTATTTTTAGCGATATCCTTCCCGAAGGCCTTGACCTGGATAACCCAAGGGTTAGCGCTCTGCTCAAGACAATCACGCATTTTGATACAAGTAAATTCTCAAGGCGGGCTCTCTCTTTCTCCGAATTATACAGGCAGTTTTCCGAAGATTATGGTCAGGGGAAAATAAAACCCATGCCCTCAAATTTACCCCCTATGCGGTCAATAGATGTTCATACCAGAAGAGCACAAGTCTTGAGCTCAGATGCCCGGAAGTATTATCAGGCGCTCATGGACGCGGTGAAGGCGGCATTATCAGCGATAGATTCAGTAAGGCAGGCCAAAGGGGCGGAGGAAGGCAGTGAATATGTCTATAAAGATACTATTCAAACGGTGTCGGGCATTATAGATGAGGAGATAAAATCATTAAAGAAGCGCGAAAATATAGTCTCGGACAAAGCAAGGCCTTTTCTAAATAAAAGAGTTGATTTATTAAAAGGATTAAAACAAAAACTGTCAGGCGCCATAGGCCGGAAAGGAGCGCCTCTCTTAGCGGTGAGTAAGGATGAGTTCAGGGAATTGGCGAGGCTTCAGGGCGCGCACTTGTTGATCAGGACGATGCTTTTTATACATGCCTTTTTGGATAACCCTAACTGGCAAGGCCATTTCAGAAACCCTATCGCGCGGGAGCCCGATTTAGCAAACACAGCCAGGTTTATAGAATTTGTGGAGAGCTTCATAAAACCACATTTGCTGGATGAAGCGGCCGCGGATGTAAAGAGGCTTATTCTTAATGAAGTCAACGCGCGGGTCTTCAAGGACGAAAATGAACATTTAATAGGGCAGAAAGATTCGTTTATAAGAAGAATCAATATCCGTCCAACCAGGGGGTGGCTGGCGGAATTCATCGGATATTTCTCCGATGAGTGCTGGACAAAGACAATAAACATTATGCGCGATAATCCGGACGCGATAGCCCTGGTTTTTGAGGATAGCGATTCAAAAGAACTCCTGGGAGGCACTTTGCTTATGCCTAATAGCGCAGGAGGAAGAAAAGTCCTGATTGATAGAGGGCTAAGCCCGCGCACAGAGGTAACCAGCGGGCTGGATGTGGAGGATTTTGTAGAGCAGGTCGCGGACTTTGAAGAAGAGATAGCCGCGGCGCTGGGAGCGGAGATTATTGTCGCGCCATTAAGGTCTTTAGAGCCCGGTTTGGGCAGTAATAATCCTGATATCATACAATATTATGAAGGGACTATAGGAACGAGTCCGGTGATTCATCTTGATATGCCCAATGACTTTAATAACCATGACATAAGCGATAAGTGTGTGGTGCTAAGGGAAGTTAACGTCAGGCGTAAAGATGAGGCGAGGCCAGCGGAAGCCGAAATACCACAGTTTCCAGATGCGAATAGAAACAGTTTTGATTCTATAGGACCCAGCCTTTTCCGAACGACAGCGAGTCCTTCTTCGGTAGATTTCCTGCGGGATATTGTCAATGCGAACGAGCTTGGCCGGAATATAGCGGAATGTATGCTATCATATATATTCTCGAATAAGCGGCTCGTGCTGGCATTCGATGATAATTTAACCGGGCTTAAAAAGCAGAGGGTCAGGCAGATTATACAGGCAGTTGAGGCATGGAAACAGACGACAGCTAATAAGAGCGATACTATGAGGAGATTGTTGACGAATAATTTAACCATTTTACAATACTCATCTTTAGATAAATTACGGGAAAAACTCGGGCCTGACCTGGATGATAACAAGAGAAATATCATATTTGCTTTCACCGCGCGCATAGAAGACGAAGCGCATAACCCTGCCAATATGGGACGGGCGGTGAGGACGGTGCTGATGGAAGGGGAAGAGAAGTTCACCGAAGAGGATTACTATCCGCTCGTTGAGGTGGTGACGCTCGCGCTTGCTAAGGAATTATCGGGTTGGGACAGACAGGCGCTTCTCTCAAATCTCGCCAAGCTAAATATCGATTACAGAAAGCTTGGTATAAGCGATATAGGCGAGGATAACCGCGGCATGATCATATTCAGGCTTTTACCCGTCATGAAACGCTACGATTCGAACGAGCGCGTTGACCGCTACGCGCGCCTGCTGCAATTCCTGCGATCAGCCTAATTTATAAGTTTTGACTCGTGAATCTTGGTGTAGATCGGGCCTTTCGGCGTAAGCGTGCTCTGGAAGAGCGTTATTGCGTCAATTAGCTGTAAGCTATAATCTTTAAGCCGTAAGCTGGAGATCTTCTCTTTAAGCGCTTCTTTGTTCTTAGGCGAACGGACTCGGCCGATGGTGAGATGGGCGGCAAAGGGGCGGGATTCTTTCTGAAAGCCGATTTTTAAGAGCGCGTCGTCTACTTTTTCAGCGACCAGCCTTGATTCAGCCGCTCCTTTATCCAAACCCAGCCATATTACTCTCGGATGATTCAAATTCGGAAACGCCCCCAAAAAGGGGATTGACTCCTCTTTTGAAATTTTTAAAGAAAGTTCGAAAGGCTTTGTTTGCTTTGCTATTTCATCAAGGATATATTTAATTTTTTCGCTTTTTTCTTCGGTTATCTCACCTAAGAATTTCAGTGTAAGATGAATGTTATCTTTCTCGGCCCATTTGATATCAGCTCCGGAATATTTGAGGTGGGATTCGATCTGGGCAAGGGAACAGCGGATTTCATTCGATAATTCTATAGCTATGAACGCGCGCATTTTCTTATCATGTCAAGCGCGGCTTGTGACGCTTGAAATTTTATATCTTTCCTATGGCCTTTAAAGCGGAACTCCTTTACAATTTGTTTCTTATTATCTACCAGCGCAATATAGACTAACCCAACAGGTTTACTCCTCGTGCCGCCAGTTGGCCCCGCTATCCCTGTTACGCCCATGCCTATATTAGCGCGAGCCAAAAGCCGCACGCCTTTCGCCATCTTAAGCGCCGCCTGTTTCGAGACAGCGCCGTATTTTTGTATGTATTTATTAGAAATGCCGAGTAAGTCTTCCTTGACCCGGTTAGAATAAGCGACTACTCCAGCGATAAAATAATCCGAACTGCCGCTAATGTTCGTTATGCGGCTTGAGATAAGTCCGCCCGTGCAGGATTCAGCGATCGCTAAAGTCATCTTCTTCTTCCGCAAGATCTGCCCTACCTCAGCCTCAGTCGTCATGGCTCATATTATACAAGGGCAATGGCCATGGGTCAAGGGGCAAGCGGGAGCGAGTAGCCGGGACTTTTGTGGCCGCCTTCCTCTGACATAAATTCACATTAAGCATGTGAATTTATTCTGGAAAAATTTCGACAAAATTTTAACTTCTTCCAGGAATTTAAAATTTTTTACTAAAGCGCTATAATGTGTCAAAATTTTTGACAGCAGCGGAAGGCGGCACACAAAAGTTCCGTCTCCCGTTCCCTCTTCCACGTTCTCAAGATAAAAAATTTGCAACAATTTGAGTGCTTTTTCCGTCTTTATATATATGGGTAAGGTATTTCAAAGCTGTCCCGCCGCGCCATGCCTATCGCCTGTCTAAAAGGCGGGAAAAATAGCTTTACAGAAAGGAGGGGACGAATGTATAATATAATGCTCCAAATAACATAATTATATTAATTGAGCTGTAAGTTTCAAGCTGTGCTGGCGAGGCAGGTAAGCAAGTTAAAAAAATACAAAAAGGAGATATAAAAATGGTTAAAACTAAGGTATCCGCCGCAAAGATCGGCGGATCCGCCATAGGCGGAAAAGAGAAGGAAGCTGTGAAAGAAGGGGCGCGGGAAGAGAGGGACATTGCGCAAGAGAAGAAGACAAAGGCGCTAGATCTGGCGTTGGACCACATCGAAAAACAGTTCGGCAAAGGCGCAATAATGAAGCTGGGCCAGAATTTTAAACTCGATGTGCCCGCAATACCTACCGGTTCTATCGCAATTGATATTGCTCTGGGAGTAGGCGGAGTTCCGCGCGGCCGGGTTACAGAGATATTCGGCCCTGAATCGAGCGGTAAGACTACACTGACCTTAAGCATAATCGCGAATGCTCAGAAGTCAGGCGGCCAGGCCGCATTCATAGATGCTGAGCACGCGTTCGATGCCGGATACGCAAAGAAGATAGGGGTGAATCTCGATAACCTATTAATGTCGCAGCCTGACACCGGAGAGCAGGCCCTGGAAATTGCCGAAACGCTCGTTAAATCAAATGCCGTAGATGTGATCGTTATAGATTCAGTGGCGGCGCTTACGCCAAAGGCAGAGATAGAAGGCGATATAGGAGCTTCCCATATGGGGCTTCAGGCGCGCCTCATGAGTCATGCGTTAAGGAAACTATCAGGCGTGATATCAAAGTCCAAGACGTGCGTGATCTTCATAAATCAGATCAGAGAAAAGATAGGGGTCTTCTTCGGAAATCCTGAGACCACGCCCGGCGGGCGCGCGTTAAAATTCTACGCGTCTGTCAGAATAGATCTGCGCCGCATCGCTTCCTTGAAGAAGGGCGAAGAGGCCGTAGGCAATCGTGTCAGGGCGTCCATAGTAAAGAATAAAGTCGCGCCGCCTTTCAGAAAAGCCGAGTTTGATATAATGTTCGATGAGGGAATTTCGAAGGCAGGCAGCATCCTAGATATTGGAGAGTCGCTCGAGGTTATCAAGAAGAGCGGAGCGTGGCTATTATACGGCGAGGAAAAATTAGGCCAGGGCAAAGAAAACGCCAGGATCTATCTTAAAGAGAACCCCAAGGTTTTGGCCAGGATAGAGAAAGAGATTTCGGACAAGGCGCTTAAATAAGCCGCAAGTTGAGCGTGTTGAAAAAGGTAACAGTTCAGTCATAGAAGAAGCGCGTGTCATTCTGAGGAGCCCCGCCGCTACTTAGGCGGGACGACGAAGAATCTAAAGGATTAGATTCTTCCCCTTCCCCTTCACGGAGTTTACGCTCAAGCGAAGCGAATGTGTTCAGGGTCAGGGTCTCAAATGACGTAACTTGGACAGCAATACCGCGAGTTAAAAATTGGAAATGGAAAAACAAAAATCCAGAGCCAAAAATAACGCCTACGCCCTTTTAAGACAAAGGCCGCGCAGCGTTTATGAGATAAGGAACCGCCTGAAGCTTAAAGGCTGCGACGAAGCCGTAATAGAAGAAGTCGTCGCAAGCCTTAAGCGGACAGGCGACCTGAATGATGAGAAATTCGCCCAATTTTGGGTAGAATCGCGGATGCATATGAATCCAGCGGGCGATGTTGTATTGAAACACGAACTTAAGACGAATGGCGTAAGCGATGAGATCATAGAAGCCGCGTTAATAGAAAAGGCAGGTAAATACGATGAATACGAAATTGCTTTTAATATGGCGAAGGAGCGGTTTGAGCGGCTGAAGAAGCTTGACCGTCAGAAAGCGATGAAGCGTGTTTATGATTTTTTACTTCGCAGGGGATTCAAATACGACAATGTCAGAAGAGTTATAGAGAGCTTAGTGTGAACCCCGCACCTTCTTCAACTCTTAAAGCGAATATAAGAAGGTGCGGGATGGATGAAGAAGGTGCGGGGTGAAGACGGATGATATAAGACAGGCATTTTTAGAATTTTTTAAGTCCAAGGAACACAAAATAGTCCAGAGCGATTCGCTTGTTCCCATGGACGATCCAACGCTCCTTTTTACAGGCGCCGGGATGAACCAGTTTAAGGAGAAGTTCCTCGGTTGGAATGTCACATACAAGCGCGCGGCGTCAAGCCAAAAGTGCTTGAGGACCGGTGACCTTGAGAATGTCGGAGGGACATCGGGCCATCACACTTTCTTCGAGATGCTTGGCAACTTTTCGTTCGGAGACTATTTCAAGAAAGAAGCGATTTTGTGGGCATGGGAATTCTTGACTTACAACTTAAGGCTTAAGGGCGAAAACTTATGGGTGTCGGTTTATAAAGACGATGATGAGGCATATGATATCTGGAAAGATGTCATAAAAGTTCCGAAAGAGAAAATAATAAAATTCGGAGAGAAGGAGAACTTTTGGCCGTCTGAAGCGCCGACGAAGGGGCCTTGTGGGCCTTGCGGCCCATGTTCCGAGCTTTTTTACGATTATGGCAAAGATGCCGGATGTAAAAATCAGACTTGCGCGCCGGCCTGTGATTGCGGCAGGTTTGTTGAGATTTGGAATTTAGTCTTTACACAATTCGATAGGCAGGCGGACAGCAGCTTAAAGCCGCTTCCGAGTAAAAATATCGACACAGGCATGGGATTAGAGCGCCTCGCGTCCGTGATGCAGGGAGTAAAGACGAATTTTGAAATTGATATATTCAAGCCACTGGTAGGAGAGATTCAAAAAATGGCAAGGCTCACCACAGGCCGCTCGGGACAGGCATGGCAAGGGACAAGCGCGAACGCCATAGCCGATCATATCCGCGCCGTGACGTTTGCCGTATCGGATGGAGTGATGCCGTCGAATGAAGAGCGCGGCTACGTGGTAAGGAAATTAATAAGGCGGTCGATGACGCATGCTAAAGATATAGGAATACACGAGCCATTTTTGTATAAACTCGTAAGCATTGTCGCCGACGTAATGAAGGCGCAGTATCCTGAGGTCAAAGAAAGAAGGGACGATATCGCCCAAGTCGTGAAACGGGAAGAAGAAAACTTCTTAAATGTTCTCGAAAAGCAATTGCCGAAGGTTGAAGAGATGTTCGGAAAATTATCCAATAAAAAAGATAATGCGGCGTTAGCCCGAGCCGCGTTTAACTTTTATGATACTTACGGAATGCCTTACGATATGCTTGAAGAGGCAGCGGAAAAATTCAGATTAAAAATAGATAAAGAAAAATTCGATGAATTACTCAAGAAGCAGAGAGAGCAATCGAGGGCGAAGACAAAGATAGTATCAGGGATATTCTCGGGAACATTCGCGAAAAAAGTCGAGGCGCTCGGGCTTAAAACTGAATTTTTAGGTTATGAGAAGACTCATGCCGAAGCGAGAGTTTTGGCTGTTCTCGAAGGCGCAGAAGTGATATTAGATAAGACTCCTTTTTACGGCGAGGCAGGCGGACAGGTTGGGGATTGGGGCAGGATTGAAACAAAATCAGGAGCTATGGAAGTCGAAGATGCTAAAAAGATAGGTGATGCGGTTGTTCATATAGGCAGGACACTGCGGGGCAAGATCGAAATAGGAGAAGTTGCGAAGGTTTCGGTAAATGAAGGCGTCCGCAATAAAATAATGAGAAATCATACGGCAACACATCTATTACAGGCAGCGTTGAGGAAAGTATTAGGCGGACATGTCCATCAGACTGGTTCACTTGTCGACCAGAACCATTTGAGATTTGATTTTACACATATGAAAAAGATAGGCCCGCGGGAGACAGCCCGCGTAGAAGAGATCGTTAACGAAAATATCAGGAAAGCAATGACGGTTAAAAAGGAGATCAAGGATTTAGATGCCGCTAAGAAAGAAGGGGCAACAGCGTTGTTTGGAGAAAAATATTCTGATAAAGCGCGCGTAGTTTCAGTCGGCGATATCTCGAAGGAACTATGCGGCGGCACGCATGTTAATAATACCGAAGAGATAGGATTTTTTAAGATCACAAGGGAAGGAGCGATCGCGTCAGGCATTCGCAGGATAGAAGCGATGACCGGCGAAGCGGCTAAAGAGTGGGTAAAAACGCAGGAGGAGATAGAAAAGAAGAGACTTGAGTCAGAAACAAAAAAAAAGGAAGAGAAAAAAGCTTTGAGCGGCAGGGTTAATACGGAAATTAAAAAGATAGACTCCTTGATCGCGGAAGGCAAGGCCTTGGGGGATACAAAAGTCATAGCCGCGATAATGGAAAAACTGAATGTACACGGGTTAAGAACGTTAAGCGATAAGATACGCGCTAAAGCGCTGTCATGCGTAGTGATATTAGCGACATCCGACAATGAAAAGGCGTCGTTTATAATCTCGTTGACAGAAGATCTGATAAGGAAGGGCCTGAAAGCAAGCGATCTGGCAAGAGAGTTGGCAAAATTTTTGAATGGTTCGGGCGGAGGCCGTCCAGATTTTGCTCAGGGCGGAGGTAAAGATGTTTCGGAATTAACCAGGGCGTTAGAGAAGATTACCACCGTGATTAAGGAGAAAATAATATGAAGCTCGCAAGAGTCGGCAGTAAACAATTCCAAAAATTATGTGAACGGAATGCGGGCAGCAATAAGCGGGTTGCGGAAAGCGTGAGAAAGATTGTAGAAAACGTGAAACTTTACGGCGATGACGCGGTCATAAGGTACGCGAGGAAATTCGACAAGATAAAACTTACGCCGAAAGAGCTCAAGATCTCTGAATGCGAAACTTCCGGCGCTTATCAGGACATAAAACCGGAATTCGTCTCAGTGCTTAAAGTCGTGATCGACAACATCACCAAATTTTATAAAAAACAACTTAAGAAATCATGGAAGATAAAGGATGCTAACGGTGTACTGCTGGGAGAGAAGGTTACTCCGCTTGAAAAAGTGGGCGTATATGTGCCAAGCGGCACAGTGCCGCTCGTTTCCAGCGTATATATGTCTGTCATACCGGCAAAGATGGCGGGAGTCAAAAAGATAGTTTTGGTCACGCCGCCCAATAAGTATAAATCCGTTGATCCTTACATCCTTGTAGTCGCGAACCTGCTTAAAGTGGACGAGATATATAAGATAGGCGGCGCTCAAGCCATAGCCGCGCTCGCTTTCGGAACAAAGACTGTGCCGAAGGTGGATAAGATAGTAGGGCCGGGCAACGCTTATGTCACGGAGGCTAAGCGCCAGGTATTCGGATATTGCGACATAGATATGCTCGCGGGTCCAACAGAGGTCGTGATAATCGCCAACCAGTTCTCAAATATAAATTATATAAAGGCAGACCTCGAAGCGCAGGGCGAGCATTTTATGGGGTTATCGATACTCATAACAAATTCGAAAAAGATAGCGAAGACGCTGAAAAAAGAGGTGGTCAACGGCTACATAATTTTAGTGAAGAATATGGAAGAGGCGGCTGATGTAGCTAATAAATTGGCCGCGGAACATCTCCAGATATTGACGAATAACCCTAAAAAGATAGCCAACAGGATCAATAACGCGGGGGCGATATTCTTAGGGCCGTATACACCGGTCGCCATAGGTGATTATGTCGCGGGCCCAAGCCATGTCCTTCCGACGGGCGGGAGCGCCAGATTCTTTTCAGGGTTAGGCGTGCAGGATTTTTATAAGTGCTCGCATATATTGTCTTATACGAAGAGCGCGCTCGAAAATATCCGCGGGCCCCTTGAGAAGATCGCCCAGATTGAAGGGTTAAAGAAACATTTAGATTCGGTAAGAGTGAGATTTGAGTAGCTGTAAGGGCGAGGCAGGTGAGTAAGAAAAGGAGATGTTGATGCCAAAAAAAATGCGAAGCGCAAAAATAAAACGCAAAACAACGGAGACGGATATAACGGGTGAGCTCTTAATTGACGGAAAAGGAAATACCGATATAAAGACAGGGATCGGCTTTCTTGACCACATGCTCACGCTTTTCGCTTTTCACGGATTATTTGATCTTACGTTAAAAGCGGAGGGCGATCTCAGTGTCGATACGCACCACACTAATGAGGATATAGCTATATGCCTTGGCAAAGCATTCAAAGAAGCGCTCGGTGATTGCAAAGGCATAAAGCGCTTTGGATCGAAAGAAGTTCCCATGGATCTGGCGAGCGCGAAGGTGAGGGTCGATATCGGCGGTAGATACGCATTCTTATGGAAAGCTCCGCTCACAGCGCCGATGGAGAAGTTGCAGAAAGAGGGCGGCTACTCCTTTAATGACGGCAAGGACTTCTTCGACACGCTCGCGAAGAGCGCGAATATAAATTTGCACGTCGAGATATATTCCGGCGAAGATATGCACCATGTTCTTGAAGCCGTCTTTAAGGCGTTCGGCACGGCGATGGATGAGGCAACGCAGATCGATGTTCGCCGCAAAGGCGTTCCATCGACCAAAGGACGGATAGACTAAAAATGATAGTAGTTATCGACTACGGGATGGGGAACCTGCACAGCGTGCGCAAAGCGCTGGAAGTTGTCGGCGCAAAGGTAAAGGTAAATTCTCATCCAGAGGAT
>Ga0156238_138_pt1 | contig 10534 bp, 11 predicted proteins | sample RifCSPlowO2_12_FD_107885 | JGI IMG/M metagenome (GOLD analysis project Ga0156238, IMG submission 107885) | Omnitrophica bacterium RIFCSPLOWO2_12_FULL_45_13
CGCTTCCACATATTTGAATTCTTTAAAGAAGAAGAATATAGACACGCTCATACTTGGCTGCACCCACTATCCGCTCTTGAAGAATGTCATAAGAAAGGTCATGGGTAATAAAGTTTCATTAGTGGATTCCGCCGGAGAGGTTGCTAAAGAGGCAAAAAGCATCCTCGACGCCGGAGGGCTCATGAATAAAAAGCCGGGGAAAAAGAAACATAAATTCTTCGTGAGTGACGAGCCGGAACAGTTCATAAGATTGGGCGAGCGGTTCTTAAATAGAAAGATGAAGCGCGTCCAGAAAGCGGTATAAGCGATATATGTATGAGATAAAGATCCAGTTGGATTTTAGCGCGGCGCATAATCTAAGAAACTATCGCGGTAAATGCGAGAACCTTCACGGACACAATTGGAAGGTGGAAGCGGTATTCGCGTATAAGTCTTTGGATAAGGATGGTATGGCGGTAGATTTCAAAGAAGTGAAAAGCCTGCTCAAGACGATATTAGAAAAGCTGGACCATTCATATTTAAATGAAGCGGGTATTTTTAAAAAGTTGAATCCCACCTCCGAGAATATCGCTAAAATTATCTATGGAGATATAAGCGGTAAGAACAAAAATATAGCGTCGGTTTCAGTTTGGGAAAATGAAAATTCCTGCGCTACTTATACCGAAAGGTTGAGCTGAGTTGGCGCCTAAAGCGGTAATCTTACTTTCCGGCGGCCTCGATTCGGCAGTTACGTTATATATAGCTAAAGAAAAAGGATACGATTGCCGCTGTCTGATATTCGACTACGGGCAGAGGCACAAAAAAGAGATAAGGCAGGCAAGGAGAATAGCGGCGAAGGCCTGCGCGAAGCCGTATATAGTAAAATTAGAACTGCCATGGAAAGGCTCCAGCCTTCTTGACAAGAAAGAGAGGCTGCCGCTCGACAGAACTTTAAAAGAAATTAAAAGCGGGATACCCTCGACTTATGTTCCGTCGAGAAATACGATATTTTTAAGCTTAGCGAGTTCTTTAGCCGAGGCTATAAGCGCTAGCGCCATATTCATCGGCGCTCACTATGAGGACTCGAGCGGTTATCCGGATTGCCGTAAAGAGTATCTGAAGGCGTTCGGAAGCGCGTTAAAGCTGGGCACGAAGGCAGGAGTAGAAAAAAGCCTCGCTTTAGAGTTCCCGCTGATAATGAGTAGAAAAAAAGATATCATAAGGATAGGTAAGCGATTACACGTGCCTTTTCAGCTTACATGGTCGTGTTATGAGGGCGGGGCAAAACCCTGCATGAGGTGCGATTCCTGTATCTTAAGGGCCAAAGGTTTCAAGGAAGCGGGGATAGAAGATCCGCTGGTTAATTTAGGTATTGGCAAGAGGAGAATGGGTTTTAAGTGAATACGCCCAGAGCGGAGATTACAGAAATTTTTTCTTCAATCCAGGGCGAAGGAATATTCGGCGGCGCGCGCCAGATATTCGTGCGCTTTAAGACTTGCAATATGGCGTGCGAATTCTGCGATACTCCGAATGACGGCGCGGCGAAAGAATATTCACCCACTCAATTGATGAACGAGATAAAGATTCTCGATGAGGCCAAGGGCGCGCATCACTCTGTTTCGCTGACCGGCGGCGAGCCTCTTGTGTATACGGAATTTTTAAAAAGATTTTTACCGCTCTTAAAGAAAGCCGGGTTCAAGAGCTATTTAGAGACGAACGGCACGCTGCCGAATGAATTAGATAAGATAATCGAATTTACGGATATCGTCGCGATGGACTTTAAGCTGCCGTCGTCTACAGGCGGCAGAGAATATTGGAAGGAACATTCGGAGTTTCTTAAAATAGCGGCAAGGAAGAAAGTATTCGTAAAGGCAATAGTGACTGCAAATACAAGCAAAGATGATATAGAGAAGGCGGCTTTATTGATAAGGCAGGTTAATAAGAATATTCCTTTTATCATGCAGCCCGCCGCGCCCGTGAAAAAGTCTGATAGGAAGGCGGGAGCGGGCAGGCTATTGGAATTTCTTGATATAGCGCTGAAGAATGAGATTGAGAATTCCCGCGTAATACCGCAGATGCATAAGATATTAGGTATAAAATAGTATTTAGTTGCCAATGCCCAATGCCCAATGGCCATGTGGAGGTGAGTAAAGAGATGAAGAGGTCGTCGTATGAAGGCCTGCAGAAAAATATCAAGAAATTACAGGCTGCGAATATCGAAGTATGGAATAACCAATATCCGGACAGAGACTATACCATTACAATAGACATTCCGGAGTTTACGTGTATATGCCCGAAAACGGGACTGCCTGATTTTGCGGCTATCATAGTTCGATACATCCCCGACGAGCTATGCATTGAATTAAAATCTTTAAAATATTACGAGATATTTTATAGAAATGTAGGCATATTTCATGAAAATGTCGTTAATAAGTTTCTGGACGATCTCGTTAAGGCCTGCTCGCCGCGATGGATGGAAGTTGTCGGTGAGTTCAACGCGCGCGGCGGGATCAGGACAACAGTGAGAGCGGAATATAAAAAATGAGTCCCGCCCCTTTGGCAAAAAGCCGTATGTGGCGATATTAGACATAATGGGTAAACAAACAAAATATTATAGGCGGAAATAAAAATAAATCCGCCAAAGGAGCGGGATGAGAGAGATAAACGTTTTGAAAATAAGAGAGGCTGTCGCAGAACTTTGTCTCAAGGCGAATTTCGAATTACGCGAGGACGTCCTGAAGGCGTTAAGGGCAGCCTTAAAAAAAGAGAATATTCCCCGCGCCAAGGATATGCTAAGGGCAATTATAGAGAATGCGCGGCTTGCGAAGAAAAGAAGGATAGCGATATGCCAGGATACTGGATTTGTCTCGGTGTTTTTGGAGATAGGAGAAGATGTTGTCATAAGCGGAAATATAAAAGAGGCGATTAATGAGGGGGTAGAGGACGCGTATAAAAAAGGTTATTTACGCAAATCCGTTGTCAGCGACCCTCTGCTAAGAAAGAACACAAACACCAATACCCCGTGTATTTTAAATATCGACATTGTCGAGGGTGACAGGTTAAGGGTCATTGTATCGCCAAAAGGTTTCGGAAGCGAAAATAAGTGCGCGATAAAGATGTTCAGGCCAACGGATTCCGAAAAAAATATTATAAATTTTGTATTGGATGTTGTGAAGAATGCCGGGCCGGATGCTTGTCCGCCGTTAATCCTCGGTATAGGGATAGGCGGGACTTTTGACCATGCCGCGCATCTATCGAAGAAAGCGCTCCTGCGTTCCATAGAAATTAGAAATAAGAATAAGCGTTTTCGCTCACTCGAAAAGGATTTATTAAAAGCGGTCAATTCTCTTAAGATTGGACCGATGGGCCTTGGAGGAAAAACGACTGCTTTAGGAGTAAATGTAGAAGAGTTTTCCACGCACATCTCCGGCCTGCCGGTAGCTGTCGGCGTGAGCTGCCATGCGACGAGGAGCGCCCAAAAAATTTTATGAACGTTATCAATATTACGACGCCTTTAACGGAAGGGGCCAGAAAAAAATTAAAAGCGGGCGATGAAGTTTCTTTGACCGGAACCATACTCTCCGCGCGCGACGCGGCGCATAAAAGATTAAGCGATCTTATTAAAAAAGGCAAGCCGCTGCCATTAAATTTAAAGGACGCTGTTATTTATTACGCCGGACCGACTCCCGCGCGCCCTGGCAGCGTGATCGGCTCATGCGGCCCGACGACAAGCTCAAGGATGGACCCTTTTGCGCCGCAGCTTATGCGGTTTGGCCTTGGCGCTATGATAGGAAAAGGCGGCAGGTCAGGCGAGGTTATAGACGCGATAAAGAAGCATAAATGCGTTTATTTTCTCGCGATGGGCGGTGTAGGCGCTTTGCTTTCGACTAAAGTGAAGGCGGCAAAAGTCATTTTATATAACGACCTGGGGCCGGAAGCAATCTATAAACTGGAGGTAAAAGATTTTCCCTTGATTGTGGGGATAGATTCGAAAGGAAGAGATATCTATGACAAGGCAGGATGGAAGAAAAAATAACGAACTCAGGGAGCTCAAGATAACGAAGGATTACATAAAATATGCCGAAGGATCATGCCTTGTCGAGCTCGGTAATACAAAAGTCATAGCAACCGCGTCTGTAGAGGATGGGGTGCCGCCTTTCTTAAGGGGCAGCGGTAACGGCTGGATCACCGCTGAATACGGGATGATACCGCGTTCGTGTAAGTCACGCGTGCCGAGGGAAGCTTCTAAGGGAAGGCTTGGCGGCAGAACCCACGAAATACAGCGGCTTGTCGGCAGGTCTTTGAGGGCAGTGGCTGATATGTCGAAGCTTGGTGAGAGGACAATATGGCTGGACTGCGATGTTGTCCAGGCTGACAGCGGCACGCGGTGCGCGAGCATCACAGGCAGCTTCATAGCGCTGGCGTTAGCTTTAGAAAAGATGAAAAAAAATTCGATTCTTAAAAATATCCCGTTATCTGATTATGTCGCCGCGATAAGCGTAGGCATCATAAATGGCGAGACGGTCCTCGATCTCGATTATGACGAAGATTCCAAGGCAGAGGTCGATATGAATGTGGCCATGACAGGAAAAGGAAGATTTATAGAGGTACAGGGGACCGCGGAGAGAGCGCCTTTTAAAAAAGAGGATTTGAATAAATTAGCCTCTTTAGCGGAAAAAGGGATACAGGAAATTGTAAGGATGCAAAAGAAGGTTCTTGAAGGAATAAAAATTACTTGATGGTAGAAGTAGTTATAGCGACTAAAAATGAAAAGAAATTACGCGAACTTAAACGATATTTAAAAGGTATCAAGGCGAGAATAGTTTCTTTAAACGAGATGGGCCATTCGCCCAGGATAAAAGAAGATAGCGGTACATTTAAAGGCAATGCGGTTAAAAAAGCGGGCGCAGTATCGAGGTTTACCAAAGGGATTGTATTGGCGGATGATTCAGGGCTTGAGGTTGATATCTTGGGAGGACAGCCCGGGGTAATGTCGGCTAGGTTTGCCGGCAATAGAAAAAAAGATCGCGATAATAACTCTAAATTATTGAAGATGCTGGAAGGAATTCCGTCTAAAGACAGGTCGGCGCGGTTCGTCTGCGCGATCGCTATCGCTGATAATGGTAAAGTCGTAAAGGTTATAGAGGAGTATTGCAAGGGGCGTATAGCGCTCTCGATAAGAGGCGCTCACGGGTTCGGTTACGATCCATTATTTCTGATACCCAGATATAACAGGACATTCGGCGAGCTCGGGCTTAAGATAAAAGACAAGATGAGCCACCGTTCAAAAGCGCTTAAGAAAGCGCGAAAGTTTTTGAGGTCCTACTTTGCCCTTCAAAGCTAACACGAATGGTATTTTTAAAATGATATTTGTCAAAAGGGCGGGGCGTAGCGCAGTTGGCTAGCGCGCTTGCTTTGGGAGCAAGAGGTCGACAGTTCAAATCTGTCCGCCCCGACCAGAAATTATATGTGTTACGTTTACGCGTTATTTTCAGAAGGTTATAATAGAATCTACATAGGTCTGACAACGAAAGTAGGTCGCAGGGTAGAGGAACATAATTCAGGCATAGTAAAATCAACAAAGCATTATTTGCCATGGATATTGTTTCATGTAGAAAAATATCAAACGCGTCTGAAAGCGCGAAGCCGAGAAAAAGGCTTAAGACAAGTTTTGGCAGAAAGTATTTGAAAGAAATTTTGGATAACAAGCGCCTGTAGCTCAATTGGAAAGAGCACATGCCTTCTAAGCATGGGGCTGGCCGTTCGATTCGGCCCAGGCGCGCCAGTTTGATGGTGGTCGCCTGCCTGCAATTAATAGATTGCGAGCAGGCGGGTTCGAATCAGGCCAGGGACGCCATACCTCGGCGCAGAAATGCCTCTCTACTGTAAAATTGTGGAGAGGCATTTCCTTTACGTTAAGTCAAAAAAAGTTATCTAAATTTCTATTGATTTAACAAAATATTATGCTATATTATGATAAGTATATATGAAACCTCGCAAAAACCAGACTTTACACTTAGATGAGGTTCCATATGCTATTGTATAAGAGTCTGCATATGAAAAAAATGTTTAGAGGCAAAATAGGGACAGACACCATTTTTCAGACAGGATACAAGATGGAAAAATGGTGTCTGTCCCTATTTTGTGTAGTACTCACTATTCTTATAACGCTGCAGGACGTATCCTACGCGCTCTCTCCTCCCTCACGGTTTAGGCCTATTCCGGATTCGGAGAAACAATCAAATCAGCCATACCCCGCGCCGCCTCCGGCGGAAACGGTTTTTGCTCCCGCGCCGGATGTCCTCAAACCACAAAAAGAACCGGATAGCGATCCGCGGAAGCTTAGCGGCGCTTCGATAGAAGAATCTCTGAGGTTGTTTTTTAAGAAGATAAGAGATGATTTTTATAGAGAATTGGCTAAAATCTCCCCCGAGGAGATAAAAACCTTGAGGGTGTGTTTTCCTGCCGCTGTTTTACTTAGTATGATGATAACTCAAAAATACGGCCTTCCCTTAGGCAGATACGAGCATACTATTGACCATCAGGAATTGCTTATCACCGGATATAAAATTAATGATAACGGCAAAATAAGCCATCAACAGCATTTAATTTTACTTCTTTATCTTGGCGGAAAAGCTTACTATGTTGATGGCACAGGCGCTGATAATGGCCAGTTCATACACCCTGACCTTGAGAAAGTAGAAATTGTATTTGAAAAATTAGAGTCAATTACCAAGGAAGCGATATATAAAGAATTGGAAGAGAAACATAACCTTGTCGAGCTTGATCCATTTCTCTCTATCTGGAGAGAGGCGCTTAATCCTGAAAGCATGGGGGATTATGTTGCTTTCTTAAGGTCCCTGCAGTTACTTTTTGATATTGGTGATTATCCCCAAAGCCTGGCCCCGCTATCGGAAGCCGCTCACAGGATTGCCGCGGTATATTCTCCTATTAACAATAATCAGGAAGAAGAGAAAAGACTGGCGGCCCAGGGAGCGCTCGATTATTTATTAGGTTATATTGCCGCTATCAAGATTAAGGATAGAGCTGTGGTGATTGGATTAGACAGCGGCACAACAATGAAGCATTTTATTGGTTGTCTCGGAAAGGCTCTAAAAGAAAGAAAACTACAAAACATCATAGGGATCCCTACTTCAAAAGAAATTGAAAAATTGGCCGGAGAAAACGGCATACCTTTATCTAATCTTGAGGATAACCCGGTAATCGATATTTACTTTGGTAGCGCGGATGAGCTCAATATCCGCACTCTTTATAGTCTCAAGGGCGGCGGTGGAGCATTAACCAAAGAAAAAGAGGTAATGAATAAAAGTAAGCGCGTGGTTATCATTGTAGATTCAGCTAAATTGGTAGAGCATACAGCCAGCAAATCTCCTCTGTGTATAGAAATTAAAAGCCCGGGTTCAAACCTTCAAAACGAAATAATAAAAGGATTAAGGGCAATCGTGCCCGTTAATGAGGCAGGGTATCGTCGTACCCAGGAGGGAAGGCATATTCTTGGTGTGAATATTTCTTACCAGAACCTGCATGAATATATACGGAGTTTGCCCGAGATAGAAGAAAAAATCAATAAGATTAGCGGAGTGATAGCTAACGGAATCTTTACCCGAACGCCCGATGTGGTTATTATAGGCAGAAAAGGTGAGGAAGCGCGCATTATCGAAGTAAGAAAAAATAAACCTAGAGGCAACATTCGTAATTTGACTGAAGAGACAAACGGTATTGCAATAAAGCAGTTTACCTTTATCCAGATGGATGAGAATTTTACTGACGAAATCAAAATAGATGAAAAAATTATAAAAATTAAACAAGAAATGAACGGATTATTTGACCAAGACAAAAATATTGTTTTTACCGGACCATTTTTATACAAGGTATTTACCCTGGCAATGCTTGATACCATATTTAATAACTCCGATAGCTTCAAGGGGGCGGTTGTTGTCGATCTTGGCGCCGGAGACGGCGTGCTTTCCGCTGCAGCTCTTGGGCTTGGCGCGAAACAAGTTATCCTTGTAGAAAAAAATAAAGCTGAGTTAGAAAAAGCCAAGATACTCTTAGAGGCGAGAGGATGGCGTAAGGATACGGATTTCTTTATTATGCCTATGGATTTTGCTCAGGTTGAGTGTATAGAGAAAATTAAAAATTTTAAACCCACCGTTGCTCTTATAAATATTGGACCCTGGGCTGAATATGGCAGTTCTAACCAAACGGCAGTGTTTAGAGCTAATGCTTTGCCGGAAGTTAGTTTAATACTTAATGGGGGATACCACTTTTTACTTACTTCGGACGACCGGCAAGGCTTAGAATTTTCTTATATGCGGGATTACCTAAGAGCCGCGGGATTTACTATTTCTGATTCTTATTATCCCTCTTCTTCCATACATATCTTAACCGCAACAAAAGTAGAAAAAGGGAACGGTTCTGATTTGAATACCGATCTTCCTAATAGAACTATCATTGCAAAAGATATATCTTCGGGAGCCGAGGACAATAGGGATCTAAAGCCTTTTTTCAAAAGGCACGAGTTAGGGTTTCAAGATATAGCCGCAGTAACTATGGCAGCGAAAGCATTGAAAGATCTTATTATAGATAAAAAGGCCAGAGAAGGCGCTATCTATAAGAAAATAGGGGAACTGAATAAACTATTCCGCGATGGTGAGATAGAAATAGGGAAGAAGATTAAAACAGGTGTCTTTAAACGCAGCGGGAAAGAATATAAATACGCGGTCTTTCATTTCAAAGAAGAAAATAAGACAATCAACGTATTATTCCTTGAAGGTCACGCCGTTCTTACTCCCGCCGAATTGGCGGAGTTAAGGATTCAAAATACGGAAAAGCGCCATCTCGATTATCCGGGACTCGAAGGGGTGTGGTTTATTAATTCTACCGCAATTTCAAAACAAGCCAGTTCCGCGCCGCCCGACACCGAAACGAGGCCGCGGCCAAGAATTGGCGAAGTACGAGAACACGGTTTAGAACGAGAGGGGGCGCAGAAGGAGACAAATCTCTCAGAAGACGCTAAAAGGAATCTTGAAAATAATAAAAAAACATCTATTGAAGCTCGGCCGGCAGTTATTAAGGAAATAGCCGAAACTCGCCAAGCGACAATCGTCGAGATGCTTAACACTTTAGAAGAGAAAGATAACGATGTGAAAGTAGTTGTAGGTGTGCCCATAGATATGAATAGAGCAAATGTCCAACCTGCGCTTAGCGCCATAAACAGAGGCCTTGCTAAAAACGGATTTGGCAGTATAGAAGACAATAAACAGGTAATAACATTTGAAATAGATGTAAATGACCCAGTAAAAACAGTACAAAATCAAGAACGTGCTGTGCAGAAAGCTCACGAAGGATTAGCGCCCAATGGTAGAGTCGTTTTATTTGCTCCTCAAATGGAAAGGGGCCCTCAACTTGCAGGAAAGGCGCAAGAAGCGTATAAAGATCAAGGCAATATTACCGTTGTTCCGGATGCATATACCGATTCTGCCCCTGAACAGAATGTCTTTCCGGATATTATGGTTAGAGTCGCCTTAGGTAGAAATATCGCATTCTATTACACAGGCAGGGATCCTCAAGGGACGCTTGCAGCCATAAATAATCTCCTTGCTAAGGTAGCCGATGGTTTCGCGCCTATAGCAACAGTTGATGATCTGTTAAATATCCTGAAACCACTAAGAATCAGGCCTGCCGATTACAATGCTATCACAGATTGGCAAAGAGCCCAAGAAGCCGTCGCCACGGCGCTGTAAAAAGTGTCTTTTGGTGATCCATCCGATAGCGAAGACTGTTACATACAATGACATTCATATTGTGTAGTTTAACGTGTAATCAATTTGACAATTCAATTGGCATATGATATACTTTACATAGAGAGGAGGGGTAAGATGCATACCATAAGAGAAGACACTACGCTGGTCGGCGTATCCGAGCTTAGGACCAAGATTGAGAAAATACTTGAAGAGGCGAAACTGCATAAGATTGTAATAGAGAAGAGAAACAAACCTATAGCCGTTTTAATAGCGATAGAGCAGTATAACGCCATGGAAGAACTTCTCGATGGCATCGAGGATTTAGAGTTAGGCCGTATGGCGAAAGAGAGAGAAAAAAGATCCTCGAAAAAGGATTATGTTTCTCTGAGAAAAGCGTTAGAAAGGTTCGGCTGATCAATGTGGAATGTAATTGTCCACAAGCTTGTTCTAACCGAAGATTTTGAAAAGATAGACCCCTCGTCAAAACGGTTAATTCTGAAATCTATTCATAAAAAACTTACCCATGATCCGGAGAATTATGGAAGTTCTTTATCGGCAGAGTATAAAGGTTATTGGAAACTTCGCGTTGGAAGCTATAGAGTGATTTACAAGATCGTAAAAGACAAGATATTGGTCATGGTAATCAAGGCTGGTATCAGAAGAGATGACAAAATTTACAAAGAGCTTATTTACCGCCTAAAAAAGATGTAATTTAAATTAAAAATTTCATGGTGGCTATAGTGTAAAGGTTAGCACAACAGACTGTGGCTCTGTTCGCACGGGTTCGA
>Ga0156238_125_pt1 | contig 10416 bp, 12 predicted proteins | sample RifCSPlowO2_12_FD_107885 | JGI IMG/M metagenome (GOLD analysis project Ga0156238, IMG submission 107885) | Omnitrophica bacterium RIFCSPLOWO2_12_FULL_45_13
CCCCGCATCGGCGAGAGAGCCCAGATTAACATCGTCGGACTGCGACGCGGCATTTTTCATATCGGCCGTCGTCATGTATATCAGCGCGCCGGTGAAGACGGTAAGTATCGTCATGAATATAAAAGTCAGAAGCAGCACAAAGCCTTTATTATTCCTCATCATATCGTTCTCATGCGTATCTTTGTGCGAAGATGAAATGTTTCATCTCCTTTGACGGCAGCCGCGTCCGCTGCCGCCAGTTGTATCTCGGACAGGGTCACGGGAAAGCTAAGCAGGACATTATTCGCGCCATAATAGGAAAACGCGAACGCGCTTATAGAACGGGCCAGCGCTTTAGTTTCAGTGTCGTTGATTATTCTATTTAAAGGCGCGCCGGATACGCCCGACCATGTATATTCTATCTTTTCATCGATTCCGTCGCTGTTGATATCCGCGTAAAATACGGCTGATGTCGCTGTCGCGGCCGCCGTGGAAACTGCTTGTTGAAGTTCATTGGTCATGCTTATAAATGCCGATGATAATTGGCCCTTTATATCGTAGCGGGATACTTGATTATAAAATACGGTAAAACCGGTGTGATATATAGTCCATACGGCGAATAGCATGCTGGCTATCAAAAGGACAGATATCATCAGCTCTAATAAGGTAAGCCCTTTAGATGTCCGAGACATATGTCACCATGTTTGCGCTCGTCTCGGCCGATTTCGCGAACCAGTAGACAGTAACGCTTATTTGTTTAAGCCCTGTCTGGGGAGTGGTCACATCGACCTGCCGCTCAAAGGCAGAGAACCCTGACACTGTTGCTTTAACCTCAGAGGCTATAGCAGGGTATGCGGCGTTTCTTAATTCCTCTATCTTCTCTTGGGCGAGGTTCGCGGCTATTATCGTATCTTCGTTCTGGCCTCCGACAAACAGGCCTGTATTCACGACCTGTAGAAGCATGGCAAACCCTGTGCCAAGAAGGAGGATGGTCAGCATAATTTCCAGCAGGCTGAATCCTCTTTTTCCTTTTCTGCTCTTTAAAAGCGGTAAATTACGGTTGTGTATCAACAGGAGAGCCGTTTGTTGCATAGATACAGCTTGAACCGTTAGTTTCGGTAACAGCGCCGGCGGCGTCTATTGCCGCTGTCCCGTTTAAGCTTGGCCCCGCGGAGTAAACTACAAACCAAGCCCCGTTCTTAGCGTAGCCATAAGCGGCGCCGCCAAACGGATCCGTTGGAAGAGTGGATGGGGCTATCTGCGGAACAGCCGTGGTAAGATTACTGAGCGCGGCGGGAAGCGTATTATTATTATGTATATAGTAACTTTCGACCGCTGTCTGGAGCATCCTTAACTCGCCCTTCGCCTTCGCGATGTTACCTTCATCCTGCATGCCTTTGAACCTCGGTAATGATATGCCAACCAGAATAGCTATTACCGCTACAACTATTAATAATTCTAAAATCGTAAAACCTTTTCTTGAAAACATCCTAATACTCCTCCTTGTTGGATTTTAATGTCTTAAGGTTTTCACCATGTCAAATATCGGCATCAACATAGACGCCATGATAATACCTACCATACAGCCCATTATCACCAAAAATATCGGTTCGATTATGGTGGTTAATTTTTTTATCGTATAATTTATGGTCATATCGTAAAAATCAGCTATTTTATTCAGCATGCCGTCGAGATTCCCTGACTCCTCCCCTACTGAAACCATCTGGACGACGTCCGGAGGAAATTCGCCGCTTATCTTCAGGGGCTGGGCAAGCTTCTCGCCCCTTTCTACATATTTGCGGACATCAGCGATTGTGCGGCCAAAGACCTCGTTACCGGCTACTTCTTCAGTTATATCAAGCGATTCGAGGATCGGAACGCCGCTTCCCAAAAGCGTCGAGAGCGTCCTCATAATCCTTGAGATGGCTACTTTACGGTACAAAGACCCGGCGATCGGGATGCGCAGCTTAAGCGTGTCCAATAGAAACATTCCCCCCGGAGTGGTAGAGTAAAATTTTATCATGATGAACAGCGCGATTGAAAAGACAAGGATCCAATGCCAGAAATTTTTGACGGCGATGCCCGCGTTGTATACTATAAACGTAGGCACCGGAAGTTTTACTCCGGCTTTTATATAAATCTGCGCGAACTGCGGTATGACAAAAGTCACTATAAAAAGCATGACGGCTATGCCGAAAGACAGGAGTATCACAGGATAGAAAAGAGCCTCCTTCGCCTTTTGCTTTACCTCCTCATGGCGCTCAAAGAACACGGCATACCTCATCAAAACACCGTCCAGCTTTCCGCTCGCCTCTCCGGCCTTCACCATATTTACGAAGAGCCGGGGGAATATTTTGTTGTATACCGCAAGCGCCTGCGAAAGCGCGCTCCCGCCCTCGATCTGCCTTGTAACGTTACTGATAATGTCTCGTAAGGATTTGTTCTCAATCTGATTGGCCAATGTCGACAGGCTCGCCAATATCGGTATACCGGCGTTTATCATGTTCGAAAACTGAATATAAAACATCAACATATCTTCGGATTTTACGCGTTTAAATCTCTCGAATATCGAACCTGCGCGAATGCCGGGCCTTGCTTCTAAAACCTTGGTAGCCATATAGCCCATCGAATTTAGCTTGTCTATCAACTCTGTCCTGGCGCGCGCTTCCATGGCTCCGCTAACAGCTCTTCCGGTTGAGTCGCGGGCCTTATATATATATGTGGGCATAGAATTTACCTCTAAATTAAACCAACAACGCACATTAACGTATGGTTGGTTTAATTTATCCTGAGCCTGCCGAAGGATTACCCTTCGACTTCGCTCAGGGTAAATGCGACCGATATGTTAATATCTATTATTTATTGGTCGCATTTAATCTTCCGTAACTCTCAGGACCTCTTCGACCGTCGTAACGCCCTGTTTTATCTTTTGTATCCCATCGTCTTTCAAAGTAATCATGCCGCCAGCCAACGCCAGTTTTCTAATGTTGCCCGAAGAGAATTTGGCTATAATAGCATTGCGTATCTTGTCATCGGGAATCATAAACTCATATATGCCCGCGCGGCCCTTATAGCCGGTGTTCAGGCATTTCGGACAACCTTTGCCCCGATAGAATAATATTTTTCGCCGTTCGCCTGTGAGCCCCATGTCTTTCAACTCTTCCTGCGTCGGCTCATATTTTTCCTTACATTCAGAGCAGACCATCCTTACCAGCCTCTGCGCCAGTATGCCTATAACAGATGACGACACGAGAAATGGCTCTACGCCCATATCGATCATCCTTGTCACCGCGCCGGGGGCGTCATTTGTATGCAGGGTAGAAAAAACAAGGTGCCCTGTCAGGGCGGCCTGTATCGCAATCTCGGCTGTTTCATAGTCTCTCATTTCACCGATCATTATTACATTAGGATCCTGCCTTAGTATAGACCTCAACCCGTTTGCGAACGTAAGTTCAACTTTAGGATTAATCTGTATCTGCCTTACGCCGGGCAGATTATATTCCACAGGGTCTTCTACAGTTATTATATTCTTCTCGATAGTATTTATCTTATTCAGGGACGCGTAGAGCGTCGTAGTCTTTCCGCTCCCCGTAGGCCCTGTCACTAATATAATCCCGTGCGGCCGATTGATGAGTTTATCAAATTTACTTAACACCTCTTTCGAGAACCCTAATTCCTCTAACCCTAAGACCGCGCTGGAGGCGTCCAACAAACGCAATACCGTATTCTCTCCATATATCGTAGGCACACACGATACCCTGGCGTCTATATGCCGGCCCTCCATTTTGATAGTAAATCTTCCATCCTGCGGAATACGCCTTTCGGCGATATCGAGTCCTGACATTATTTTTATCCTGGAAATTATGGCTGACTGCAAATGCTTGGGCAAAGAGCTCACTTCGCGCAGCATGCCATCGACCCTGAACCTCGTCTTCAACTCATTTTCTTCCGGTTCTATATGTATATCGCTTGCCCTTTCTTTTATCGCTTTCGTTATAATCATGTTCACGAGTCTTATGACAACGGGCTCCTCGACGACATCCTTAAGCTTCTTTACGTCCATTTCTTTCCAGGCGCTTACGCCGAGTTTTTCGTTGTCGATGGATTTTATGAGATCCTCCATGCTTCCCTTAGCTCCGTAATATTCATCAAGGGCCTTCCTTATCTCGTTTTCCGTAGCTATAGCGGGCTCTATGATAAGATTGGTCTTTGCCCTGATCTCGTCCAACGCGAAGATGTTCCAAGGATCCGCCATGGCGCATGTAACGCGGTTTCCGATCTTAAGAACCGGTATAAGCTCGTGTTTTCTTGCGAGGGATTCCGGTATAAGCTCTATGATCTTCGGGTCTATCAGATAGTTGCTTAGTTCCAGGCGGGGGATGCCTAATTTCTTGCTTAGAAACATCATTAGATCGTCTTCGGCAACGTAACTGAGCTTGACTATCGCTTTACTGAGGCGCTGGCCCGAGCGGGCCTCCTCGGCCTCCGCTTTCTTAAGTTGTTCGCTGGTTATTATACCTTCTGCCACCAAGCTCTCGCCCAGCGACTTCTTTACTTGCGCCATCTCTTATTCCTTGCAATAGTTCATAGTTCAGCGTTATAAGAAGCTCGACGAGACTCGTCATTGCGAGCGAGCCTTTAGGCGAGCGAAGCCTGCCTGCCGGCAGGCAGGCAATCTAAAAAAAGAGATTGCTTCGTCCTGCTTCGCTTTGCTCGCAGTCCTCGCAATGACGAAAAATACGAGTTACGACACAGTCTCTGGACTATTACTATTTCTTTAACAGCTCCTTGATTTTCTCCATCAGCGCCGTTGGCTCGAACGGTTTGATGATATACGCGTCCGCGCCGAGCTCCACCCCTAACCTTCTTTCGGAGTCCTGCGCTCGCGCCGTAAATATACATATGGGGATATCCGCGTAATTCTTATCTTTCTTGAGCGTCTCCAAGACCTCGTAGCCGTCTATCCTCGGAAGCATCAGGTCCAATAGAATCAGGTCGGGCTTTTCTTTCCTAGCCCAATACAGTCCGTCCTCGCCGTTATAGGCCGCGATTATCTTATAGCCATGGGCCTCCAGCCGCATCTTCACCATCTCGACCAACTCGACCTCATCTTCCACTATTAATATTGTTTTAGGTTTTCCCATTCTTACTTCCTATGGTATCTGCCGGACATATCCAAGGCCGCTGTTATATTATCGATCTCCTTTGAGAGGTCATTGGTCTTAACGATAAAACCTGAGGCGCCGAATTTATTCGCCATTTTGAATCTTTCCTCAGTAGAGAACGCCGTGATTATGTATATCGGAAGTTTCTCGTCAACCTTTCTTATCATCCTTAAAAGCTTCAACCCGTCTATTCCCGGCATCAATATATCAAGAAGGACGGCGTCCGGCTTATCTTCTTTAACCTTCTTAAACGCGTCATTACCGTTAGAAGCCGTAATAACCTCATAATCATTCTCTTCTAATCTTATGGTGATGACCCCTAAAAAATCAGGCTCATCGTCTACCACGAGTATTTTTTTCTTTTCCACAAAGTCTCCTTATGCCTTTTTAGAAGAGTATAAAGCGTTTTTTGCTTTCAATACCAGATTCATCTCGTCGGCAGCGTCGTCCGGATAAGCGGCGCATCCGAACCACAGCTTTATAATGCCGGACATCTCATTATCCGATAAATATTTCCGCATAATTTCCTCTATCCTGCTCTTGACCTTTAAAGAATTTTGCTTGCTGCAGTCTTTTAAAATGACCAAGATATCTCCGTCATTTCTAATTATATCGTCTCCAACGTGGTTAAGATTATGCTTAACGAGTCTGACAGCTTCAGATAGAATATCATGCATCTTCCGAGCCGGCACCTCTCCTCCCGCCGCTTTAGACGTCTCGGAAGCGATCATAACGATAGACATCTTTAAACCATTTTGCGCGGCATTCTCTATCGCGTCTTTCACAGACTTATCAAACAGCTCCTCGGATGTATATTTGTGAAGTTTGAAGGTAAATTTTGTTCCTTTCCCAAGTTCGCTCTCTACCGACATAGACCCATTATGCATATCTATGATATTCTTGGCTATGGAAAGGCCTAGGCCGGTTCCTTTCTCGCCGGCGCCCGCGACTCTTCCGAACTGTTGGAACTTATCAAATACCTTGGGCAGGTTCTCCTTTGAAATACCTACCCCCGTATCGGCGACAGAACATTCGATAAAGCCCTTCTTATTCTTGCATGATATTTCTATATAGCCTTTGTCGGTAAATTTTATCGCGTTATCCAGAAGATTTGTCACTACTTGGGTTATCCTGTCCGCGTCGGCATATACTTTTTCGGTATCCTTGTCAATATCCAATCTTAATTCTAATCCTTTTTGCTTTATTGTATTTTCGAAAACAGACGCGGCATGACTTATCGTATCTGAGATACTGACAAATACTTTTTTTAGTTCGACCTTGCCCGCTTCGATCTTGGATATATCAAGCAAACTATTTATGATGCGCGCGAGTCTATCTATGTTATGCAGGGAAACATCAAGTATCTTGAGCTGTTTTTTATTTATCTCGCCCGGTATCTTATCCAGAATAAGGCTTATCCCTTCCTTGATTATCGCAAGCGGAGTCCGAAGCTCATGCGATACGGTGGCTATAAAGCCGGATTTCAACTGATCGAGCTTTGTCAGTTCTTTATTAGTTTTCTCAAGCTTTTCCTTCGCTTCCTGCAAGTCTTTTTCTATTCTCTTGCGCTCCGTAATATCTCTTGCGACATGCACCGCCGCGACTAATTTGCCTTTATCGTCAAAGATGGGCGAAGTGGAAATCAGAAGAAAAAGCCCTGTCTCGGAAACCTCTACTTCTTCGGTGTGCGGCCTTGAGTCCAGCTTGGTATCTTTCAACAGGCAGCTATGTAAGGGCTTATTGAATTTATTTATCGCCGCATAACATTTTTTACCTACAACATCTTCAGGCCCTGCCCCAAGCATCTCGAAGAAGGCCTTATTCCCCTTAAGGACGACTTGGTCTGTGGTTATGATAAATATCGCGTCAGAGACCGCGTTAAAAGTTCTTTCCCATTCTTCATTCGCCTTGCGCAAATCATCTTCTACCTTAACGCGCCTGGCCTCTATCTCATATCGGATGCGGTAAAATTTTGTAACCTGCTGGTTCCAGACCAACGCGATGAAAACTATTGAGAAGGCCATTAAGAAAAAAGCCATGCAGGAAACACGGAAAACCTCAAGCTTGACAGGCGAATAAGCCTCTTTCTCGTCGATCTTGGCTATTAGATACCAGGAGGTCTTGGGAATTCTTTGAACCACGGATAAAACCTTTGCCCCGCGGTAGTCTATCCCCTCTTCTATGATGCCTTCCTTTCCTTTAGCCGCCATCGCTTCCACAAGTCCATCACTATTTAAGGGAAACTTTAGGGACAGCGCCGTCTCTTTCTGGTGGCGCAGGTCATTTAAATATAATACATAGTCGCCTTCGCGCCGCACTAACAGAGTTTCCGCTGTGCGGCTTGGCGTGGGGTAATACTGGATAAGCGGATAAAGAAATTGATTAGGGTTGATTCGTAAGAGCACAAGGCCTACGGGCTTTGCGTTATCCCCTTCCGCTGCCAGCAACGGTATGAGTATATCTATATCAACGGCATTATGGACGTCGCACCGGTATATATCTGTCGCTGTAATCTTTTTTGTGCGGAGCGCCTCCAGGATAAATTGCTGTGAAGCGGAGCATATCTTTTTATCCTTATAATCAATTGCCAATTTAACAGAGCCATTTGCGTCGAGCAGCATTATGTCTCTGTAATTGGCGGTTTTTTGAAAGGCATCCATCCATACCAGTATCTCTTTTGTTATATGATTATTTCTCTCGCCGGTTTTGTCTACTAGAAATTCTTGAAGGAGAAGCACCATAGGATGATCGTTAAATATGGTAGACGCGTCCCCTAATCGCTCTTCCCACCAGGTCCTGATTCGGGCAACCTTCAGGTAGGCTACGCTCGCCAAATTGTCCTGCGTACCTTTCTTTATATCCGCGATCTTAGCGGTGAGGTAGATATTCCCGCCTGTAGTAATCCCTATGATTAAAAAGATGAGCACGAGCAGTAGATATATCGATAACTTACGTTTTTCGGGTGGAATAAACATCTTTATCCTATCGCTATTAGCATAATTAGTATATATTACGCTAAAGTCTGCCTAAAAGTATACCTAAATTATCCCCATATGTCAACCCCGACCATGCTTTGACTCAGGTATAAAAATTTTACGGGTCCTGCCGCGAGTTCGCCTTTTGTTTATATAGGCTCGCGGTATGCCGCTGTTCATCCAATTTTATGCGTATAGCTCCTTAGATCTATGAGAGCTAAACAATAGTCTTTTAGCCTACGGTCTTATTTACCGCTCGCCATATTATCCAAAAGGCTCGCTCGCGTCACCCGTAAAATCTTGCACCAGGTACAGAATTACGATGCAACCTGTCCCTAAATTAAGCTTCAACCTGTCCCCATGGCCTGTCAAAATTTAGGCTCAGAGCGCGAACAGGCCTCTCTTGTAACGATGAGATTCACATTGAGCGCCAAAAAATTTTCCGCGATTACCTCTCCTTGTCGGACGCTCTTTTTTATACGCATTGATTTAATCTTATTCATCGCCTCTAACATTTTGAATTTTGGTATGGGGCGATCTGTCCTAACCGGCACCATCTTTAGATCAAGGCCCTCGGCAAGGATCGTTGATGTTAGAATCCTTAAGGGGTTCTCTATTTCGGATACGGCATAAGTCCGGCCCTCAGGACATTCGTTACCGCTCACCTCGATTACGCGGCTTTTTTTTATACTAACTGACAGCATACAGCCCTTAGGACATTCTATGCATGTCAATTTTTTTATCATATCAACTCTTCCTTATTGAATATGTAGGCAGCCGCCATCTTTCCGGCCAGCGCGCTGTCTTTCGAGACCCAATCAACAAGGTCATACACCTTGAATGAATTGCCGCATACGAATATCCCGGGGACGGATGTCTTATTGACTTCTTTTGAAACAGGTGAATTTGTCTTTTTGTCTATCTCAACTCCGGCCATCTCTATAAGCTCGTTTTCCGGGATAAGCCCGACAGAAATTAAAACAGTGTCGCATTTGATTTCAAACCCTGAAGCCGCGGCATCCTTAAAATTATCGTCCTTCGATAAACTCAGGACTGACCCTGAGCTTGCCGAAGGATCGTCGATCTTTACAATACCGACTTTTTCTACCCTGTCTTTACCATAAACCATTGAGACCTTATGATTAAAATATATCGGTATATCAAAATCCTCGACGCACTGCGCGACATTGCGGATGAGGCCCTGGGTCTCTTTCTGAATTTCGATAATAGCCTTGACATTAGCTCCTTCTAATACAAAACGCCTTGCCATGATAAGGCCTATATCGCCGGAGCCGACTATCACAACCTCCTTGCCCGGAAGAAGGCCTTCTATATTTACAAGTTTCTGGGCGAGTCCCGCCGAAAATATTCCCGAAGGCCTCGTCCCCGCGACATGGATCATCTCCCTTGTTTTTTCGCGGCAGCCTGTCGCCATTATGACAGCTTTTGCCTTTACCTCTTCCATGCCGCCTGGCTTTACGTAGGTAACGTGCCTGTCTTTGGTAAGCTTGACGGCAAAAGACCTCAGGCTGACCTCTATTTCAGGAATATTCCTAATATGATCCATAAACCTGTGCGCGTATTCCGGGCCGGTCAGCGCCTCTTTAAAATATTCTACGCCAAAACCTGTGTGAATACATTGATTGAGCATCCCGCCAAGATACTGGTCTCTCTCTAAAAGCAAAATATTCTTCACGCCATTTTCATGGGCTTCGATCGCCGCGGCCATTCCCGCGGGCCCGCCGCCGACTATGACCAAGTCTCTTTCAATCATTCTATCCGCCTTCGCAATCAACGCTTAGTAGACTGAGTGCTACGGCGGATTTATCCGCCGAAGCACTCAGTCGATCTATCCTCTTTAACTATCTCGGAGCCGCGGCCCCTCTTCGTTATGTCCGTTAATTTTTTTTGAGACTCTTCGGCAAGAATCTTCATCAGCCTTGTTGTGCAGAAAGTTCCATGACACCGACCGGCCTGCGCGCGAGTCCTAAATTTTATTCCGTCGAGCGTCTTAGCCCCGCGCCTTATGGCGTCCTTAACTTCTTTTGCCGAGACCATTTCACACCTGCATACTATATCGCCGTAACTTGAATCCTCTTTAATCAGTTTTTTTGTTTTTGATAGAGTTTTGTTAAATAGATGCATATCTTTCCGTCGATGTCTATGAAAAAATATCTTCTTCCTCAAGCTTAAACCATTATTTTTTAATATGCCTGATACCATCAACGCGATTGCGCTCGCGGCTGTCAGTCCCGGCGACTGTATCCCCGCTACATTTACAAATCCCGGCGCAAAAC
>Ga0156238_102_pt1 | contig 10131 bp, 5 predicted proteins | sample RifCSPlowO2_12_FD_107885 | JGI IMG/M metagenome (GOLD analysis project Ga0156238, IMG submission 107885) | Omnitrophica bacterium RIFCSPLOWO2_12_FULL_45_13
GTGGTCTTACCGTGGTCGATGTGGCCTATAGTGCCGACGTTTACGTGAGGTTTATTTCTAACAAATGTTTCCTTTGCCATAAGTCCCTCCTAATTTTGTTATTGCGGCCCTTCGACGCGGCCTATTAGATATAGATTACCTTGCTTAAGGACCATGGTGAGCAAGTAAAAAATTGCATAAGCAATTTTTGGCGCGCCGAACCATGGAGCCCACGATCAGAATTGAACTGATGACCTCATCCTTACCAAGGATGCGCTCTACCGACTGAGCTACATGGGCGCCGGGGCGAAGCACATCTGGCGTATGGTGAAACTCCAGGAGATAAACTTGTCTAACCGCAAATACAAAAAATCCCCTATCTCGAGTTATTTGGTGAAACTCTCTATATGAGGCTGACTATTCTATTAAATTTTCTACGAAAATTTAATGCCTGCTGCTTGCCTATGGCCTTGCGGGCTATTGTTTAAAAACAAGGTTTTTATTATAACAAAAAAGCTATTTTTGTCAAGCATTATTTTGGGGATTTACGGGATTTAAGATTCTCTGATTATTCGCAGGCCTTTTAACGTGAGGTCTTCGTCGATAATCTGAATAGATTTTGCGTATCTTTTGATCAACTTAGAATTACCGCCCGTGGCGATTACTTTTGCGGATTTACCTAAGATTTTTTTATATTGCGCGGTTAGCCCATCGCACATTAAGCCGAAACCAAATAGTATGCCGCCTCGCATGCTATTAACGGTGTTCTTGCCTATTATAGACGAAGCCAACTTTAATTCTACCTTTGGGAGCAGGGCTGTATTTCTATAAAGGCTCGAAAGCGATAATTCTATGCCGGGGAGTATTAAACCGCCCAGGTAATCCCCTTTTCTTGATACGATGTCGAATGTTATGGCTGTCCCAAAGTCCACTATCACCGCTGGCGCGCCATAAAGCATTTTTGCCGCATAGGCATTCACAAGCCTATCCTGCCCTACCTCGCTCTTTATCCCGTACATATTTCTTATCGGCACTTTTAAATCTTTACCTAAAATAGCGATTTTTACTTTTATCATCTTGCGTAATTCTACGATCAGGCGCGCCAAGACAAGCGGGACAACGCTTGAAATAATAACATCTTCTATATGTTCGACTTTTAAATCAGCTTCTTTTATTAAAACTTTCATACGCCTTGTATATAAAGAATAGGCATTTGTCGGTATCTCCGTTTTCTTAAGCAATTTCTCGCCTTTGAATAAACCGGCTGTTATGTTTGTATTGCCTATGTCTATCGCGAGCAGCTTATTCATCTTATCACCACCACATCGCCGGATGATACCTTTTCAAGCACTCCGGAATCGAGGCGCACCACGAGCGCGCCGTCAGGATTTATATCGTGCGCCTGTCCTTCAAAATTCCTATTCGGCAAGGTCACCTTGACCCTCGCTCCAAGCATGGCAGTTAGATCCTTCCATGCGTCTATTATAGGCTCGAAACCTTTTTTACCCAATATATCATAATATTCTTCGAACATTTCTAAGATTCTTTTTGCTAATTCAGTCCTCGAGACAGCAATTTTTACACCGCGGCGGCGTAGTTCATCTTTTAGCGATGAGGCCCCTTTCGGAAGATTTTTGGCCGGCGTCGAGACATTAACGCCTATACCGACCACAACAAAATCAACGCTATCCTGTTCTGCCTTCATCTCTGTCAGTATGCCGCATAACTTGCGCCCTTCTATCATCGTATCATTCGGCCACTTTATTAGGGCCTCTAACCCGGTTATTTCCCGTATCGCCTTAGTTACGGCCACGGCCGCGAGAAGCGTTATCCGCGGAATTTCATTCGGAGCGATATGCGGCCTAAGGATACAAGACATATATATTCCACTCTTTGGCGGCGATATCCAGCGCCTGCCATACCTTCCCCTGCCCTTTGTCTGCTCTTCGGCAAGTATCACGGCGCCCTCTCTAACGCCTTTTTCCGCGAGTTCGTAAGCCGCGTCATTCGTTGAATCGACTTTTTTGTAGGATATTATCTCTTTACCGAATATCTTAGCCTTCAACTTCCATTTGATCTCCGAAGGTATTAAAATATCGGGAATCGCGATTAGCTTATATCCGAGATGCGGCGTTGCCTCTATCTCGTAACCTTCCTCGCGAAGCTTTTCCACATGTTTCCAAATAGCGGCGCGGGAGATATCGGCAAGTTTACATAGCTCTTCTCCGGAAACATGCGAATCCTTATTATGCCTCAATATGTTTAGAATCTTCTCGTCTAACAAGTTTCTTTTTCAGTTCCTTAATTTGGTCGCGCAGGATCGCCGCTCTCTCAAATTGCATATTTCTCGCGGCAACCTCCATGTCATGCTGCAATTCGCCAATAAGCGATGTTATGTCATACTGCTCGTCGTTCTCTTCTATGACGCCGCTAACGACTTCTCTCGCCTTTTTGTAAGATTCGATGCCTTCCCTTACGGCTTTTTCTATCGAACGCGGCGTTATATCGCGTTTCTTGTTAAACGCCGTCTGGATCTCGCGGCGGCGGTTTGTCTCGTCAATGGCCTTTTTCATGGACTTTGTAAGCGTGTCCGCGTACATTAAGACTTGGCCATTTATGTGCCGTGCAGCCCGGCCGGCAACTTGTATCAGGCTTGTGCCGCTTCTCAAGAACCCTTCCTTATCCGCGTCAAGGATCGCAACGAGAGACACTTCCGGTAAATCCAGGCCTTCCCTTAAAAGGTTGATTCCCACAAGACAGTCGAACTTCATTAAACGCAGATCCCTCAATATCTCTACCCTCTCGATCGCGTCAATCTCGGAATGCAAGTATCTCACTCTTAAACCAAAGTCTTTTAGGTGCCTCGTAAGATCTTCAGAGAGCCGCTTTGTCAACGTTGTTATGAGGACCCTCTCTTTTCTCCCGGCGCGGATCTTTATCTCTTTGATAAGATCGTCTATCTCGCCCTTAGTCGGCCTTACTTCAATATGAGGGTCTATAAGCCCTGTCGGCCTTATCACCTGTTCCACTACCATGCCTTTAGATTTTTCTGTCTCGTATTCATCCGGAGTCGCGGAGACAAAGACCGTCTGGCTTACGAGTTTTTCAAACTCTTCGAATTTCAGCGGCCTGTTGTCAAGCGCTGAAGGAAGCCTGAATCCATATTCAATGAGCGTCTCCTTCCTGGCCCTGTCGCCTTTATACATACCCCTTATCTGCGGTATAGTTACATGCGACTCATCGATAAATAATAGAAAATCCTTCGGAAAATAATCTATTAAACACCACGGCCGCGAACCGGCGGCTCTTCCAGATAAGTGGCGCGAATAATTTTCGATGCCGTTGCAATATCCAATCTCGCGCGTCATCTCGATATCATACTTCGTGCGCGATTCAAGCCTCTCGGCTTCGACTATCTTGTTCCGCCGCCTTAATTCCGCGAGGCGAGAACTTAATTCTTCTTCTATAGATTTGATCGCGCGTTCGATCCTGTCGCCCGTTGTAACGAAATGCTTTGCGGGATATATCCCTACCTTTTCGATATTCGCGATTGACTCCCCTGTCAACGGATTTATCTCGTATATACGCTCGATTTTGTTTCCGAACTGTTCAATCCTATACGCGAAGTTTGTATATGCGGGAAAAACCTCTACGGTATCTCCCCTGACCCTGAAAGTAGACCTCTTAAAATCATAATCATTTCTAGCATAATGGATCGATACCAGCTTTTTCAAGATATCGTCCCGCGAAACTTCCTCGCCCTCTTCCAAAAATACCAGCATCTGGCCGTACTCTTCGGGTGAGCCCAAGCCGTATATACAGGAGACGCTTGCCACGATAAGGCAGTCCTGCCGCGACATGAGAGAGCTTGTAGCGGAAAGCCTCAGACGATCTATATCCTCATTTATAGACGCGTCTTTTTCTATATATATGTCTCTCTGCGGGATATATGCTTCGGGCTGGTAATAATCGTAATAACTTACGAAATATTCGACCGCGTTTTTCGGAAAAAATTCTTTGAACTCGCTATATAGCTGCGCTGCCAGTGTTTTATTATGCGACATAACGAGGGTCGGCTTGTTTATTTCGGCAATGACATTTGCCATCGTAAAGGTCTTGCCGGAACCCGTGACACCGAGAAGCGTCTGAAAGGGCGCGCCTCTCTTAAGACAATCAACCAATTTTTGAATGGCTTGCGGTTGATCGCCTTCAGGCTTGAAGCCGCTTACGAGTTTAAAACTCATATTAAACGATTTCCATGGATATGTCGATAGCCTTTACAGAATGAGTTAGCGCGCCTATTGATACCATGTCAATGCCTGCCTTCGCGTATTCTTCGATATTGTCTAAATCGATGCCGCCGGAAGCCTCCAGAAGGGTCTTTATTTTGGACATTCGCCTTACCTCAACACACGCTTTTACGTCCTTAGGGCTCATGTTGTCGAGCATTATGATATCAGGCTTACCCTGAAGCGCGTCCTCGAATTCCGCGGCCGTTGCCGCTTCGATCTCAATAACGGTTCCTTTGACATTTTTTTTTCTCGCCGCCTCCACTAATTCTCCAAGGCCTGACGATTTACCCGCAGCCGACGGCTTATAGCTTACAGCCTTTATATGATTATCCTTTATCAGCACTTGGTCATAAAGGCCCATTCGATGGTTTACCCCGCCGCCGACCGAAACAGCGTACTTTTCAAGATATCGCAGCAACGGATAGGTTTTACGGGTATCCATGATCTTTACACCGTATGGTTTTGCCTTATCGACAAAGGCTTTTGTCTTTGTCGCTATCCCGCTCAAAAATTCCACGAAGTTCAGCATGACGCGTTCTGCCCTAAGGATGGAATTTACGCGCCCTTCCAGAAATACGAGCTCTTTATCCTCCCCGACAAAATCACCGTCTTTACAATTCGGTTTAAAACGCACGCTATAATCCACTTGCGCCATCACCCATTCGGCTATCTGAAGTCCGCAGACGACGCAGTCATCATGAGTGATTATGGCCGCCGCGGAACTCAAGAATTTATCGACCAGAGCGCTGGTAGTGATGTCGCCCTTTCCGATATCCTCTTTGAGAGCCGCCCTTATTATCGGCAAGACCCTTTCTTTTTCCAGCTGCATGGAAAACCCTTTATTATCTTAATTCAAAAGACTTGTCGCTTTGTATGTTTTTGGGGTCCGTTTGAGCCTATAGTTATCCACATTCGTAGGGCACCCTTAAGGGAGAGTGTTGAAAAACTGTTTTTTTCGTCATTGCGAGGCCGCAAAGCGGCCGAAGCAATCTATTTTTGAGATTGCTTCGCTCACTTCGTTCGCTCGCAATGACGACAGATTGGAGTTTTTCAACAGTCTCTAAGGGTGCCCTACTCTATTTGTAGTTTTGCGTTATTATACAGTTATAAGTCATGGGGAGCAAGAAATTTCTGAAATTAGACTTATAGATTAAGCCGCGGCCTCTATATTCTTCCTTATGATTTCATTCAATCGTCTTATATGGCTGTAATCTACCACTTTGGCGGCGGGCAGGATAAATGTTATTCTTTTTATGAGTTCATCGATATCCGATATGCCTGATAACTCCCAAGGCAGTTCCTTTCCCGCAAGTATCTTAAAAGCTTCTCGAAGGATTTCTATCTTGCCTGAATTAAGGGCCCTTAAAGCCAATATAATGTCTTCGACTTGCGCCAAGTCAGCCTCTTTGCAAGGCTCGAAAGCAAGGGCTTTTATGCCCAGATTAGTTCCAAGTATTGCAGCTACAAGATCGGTGTTGGGACAGGCAACGTCAAAATTAACGATGTAATCTTTATATAACTCTCTTTGCCTTGCCATAATGGTCTGAAGCTGGTCTATAAATTTATCCTGTTTATTAATAGTGAGAGATGCCACTTTTTCACTATAACTTTTATCTCTCATATTCTGTTCGAGCGTCTTTAACATAACCCTTTGCCCTTCGGGTAGTATAGAATCTACGATGATGTGGCAAAGAATTGTTTTCTCGGGAATATTTGGCATATATTTAAAGTTCTCATTGTGCGTTCTATCAATTTCTTTTTCCAATACGGTTGAAGCTGTGGGCTTTTGCGCGTCTTCAGCCAGGAGGTTGTGCCACGAAGCGATTAGTTTTGCCTCAATCTGAGACTTAGCGCTATCATTTGCGGCAATCACTCTCCATGCCGGCCTTGTCGAATACCCTGCGATCGTCGCCATAAAATTTGAATATATCGATTTATCAATAAAATCGCCAAACACCACGTGGAATTTATGCGGGGCGCCGTCATTAAGGCTCCGTTTGAATGAATCCAGCGAATTTTCGATTGCTGGTCGCTCTGGCAAAATAGATATACAATCAACATCGCTCGACCTGTGCGCGACGCCTCTCGGCCAACTGCCGTATACGACTACGCCAACTATGTTAACCCCATCACGGTTAGCATCCGCGATCTTGCCTTTGATATATGATTCAATGCGGCGCCAACTATCCGGCCGTTCGGTATCGGACGAAGCAATCTCCGCAAGAACACGTTGACTAATTTCGTTGTACAACGGGCCGATACGTCGTCCTATATATATATTTATCGCGCGGGAATCTCTATTCTCTTTTGAGATATTATTTTCTATTTCCCGCCATAATGAGTCGATTACGTCTCGCATTGTTTTATACAATATTTGAGTCGCTCGCGCGTCCGCAGTATCTATTGATAGGATTTTATTACTAAGGAATTCCCGGAATGCGAGCCCGGAGCGCGTCATATTACCATGATCGCCCTCTAGGCTATGAAGTGTGATTTCCAGAGAATTAAACAGCGCTTCCCTCGCAACAAATACATCCCGTGACGGCAACTTCTCAAATTCAGCGGTTGATTTCGCCCCTGCCGCGCCAGGATTAATAAACCACACTCCTTCGAGTCCCGGACAATCGAGATGATATTTCTCCGTATTTTTGATTCCCAGCTCTTTTAATTCGGTGGATGTAAGAGCGGCGCGATCTTCAATGAATAATATGTTGATTGCCTTATCTTCTTTTTTGAAATGGAAAACAGCGTATTTATACTCTTTCCCGCTGCATTTAAAGACACCTGTTTTAATCTTCTTCCCTATTTCTATCTCACCATTGCGGAATAGTTGATTCAGTTTACCGATTTTCGCATAGATAGCGCCTTCTCTGGCCTTTTTAACTATAATAATATCTTTCAAGTCGCTCACTGCCATAATTACTGTGGCTATATTTTGAAATCCTAACTCGTGCTTTTTGAAAAAAGGCTTTAAATCCCTATTGTCCTTGGCTCCCGAAGATATATCTTTTGAAATGATAGTTCTATTGCGAAAAGCGGTATCTTTTCCTACCAAAGGGACGGAACCGGATGTTTTTATTGGCGCATTTCCCGCCAGCGAGGCGACGGGTTTAATTTGCCTATTGGCATCTTTACGGGAAAGCGGGTTGGGGCCTTCAGGCTGAAGGCCAAATCCCTGTAGTTTCTTTAATGCTTTGGACTCAATCTGGCGGACACGTTCACGGCTTATATTAAGAATCTTGCCAACTTCTTCCAAAGTACTATCCGATTCATACCTTAATTTTATAATCTCTCTTTCTCTCTTATCTAAACTCCGCAATGCCTGCTCTAACTTCCCGCCGATAATAAGAGCATCTCCGGGAGGTATTTCGATCTCTCTATTAGAGGGGAATTTTAACCCCAAAAGGGAATATTCTTCATCCTCTTTATTAAAAAGATTTTCCAAAGAAACTGGTTTTTTAAACGCTCTAAAAATATTTTCTACCCGAGAGACCGGCAGGTTTAATCCTGCGGCTACTTCCTCAACGGTAGGCTCTCTTTTCTCTGTTTGGATAAACTTAGCGATAAACTTATCTATTTCAAACTTTTCTTTCCAGAGATAGTCTGGAATTTCTAATAGTCCTTGCCTAAGCATTCTTTGTATTCCTCTGCTTATCGCAGGAACCGCATAGGTAGAAAATTCGAACCCTTGATGAGGGTCAAATCCCTCTATTGCGCTGATTAAATATATGTTACCGATTTGGAATAAATCATCCGATGAAACCCCTGAGTTTTCCCATTCCTCGCCTAATCTACGAAGACAATCCTTAACAACCATCCCCACCAATCCCTGATTCTCTTTTACCAATTCATTCCTTATTTCATCGTAACGCCTCTGCATCCCTAAAATGTCTTTCATCTCATCGTCTTTAACCTTATTTTGCATCTCAGAAATTATCCGCCTAACCGCTCCCATGGTGAAATTAACCCCGGCAATTATTGCTTTTTGGTCTTCCGGATTATTTGCTCTTGTCAATTTCGAGTGAAGCTTTTTTATCTGGGGGATCCTTCCTTCTTCTATGAAGCCGCCGGGAGACAGCTCTCCTTTAATTATTTCATCCAAAATTTTTACAAGGGCCTCTCCTACAGCTTCCATAGCAAAGAGCTTCTCTCTTAAGCTTTTCTTTATATCTTCAAGCTCTACCGCTAATTTCGTTGTTTCCATATGGGCCGGCGCGGCGGGAGAAACGGGGACAGCTTCATTTTCTTTTGAAATATTCTTTATCGGCAAGTCGGCGGAGCTTAAATTAGTACCGTCCCTATTTCTAATAATTTTTAATCTCTTAATAAAATCTTCTATCTTATTCCCGGTCAAATCTATAGACCATCCTTTTCCTTCTTGATAATTGAATTGTTTCCAAAATCCTTTTGACCTTGCGCCTTTTCCGCGTAATAATTTTGCCCCTCTCTGTTGAACAATAAGTGCGGTAAGATAAATTATAGCTGTGCCGATTCCTCTATATAAAGACCTTTTTTCTTCATTAACTTCAATAGCAGCCATGGAAACATTAAAATATTTTCTTAAGATTCCCATGATTTCTAGGGTCATTGCATCTATTCTAGCGTCAGCATGGTGAGTATATGGCTTAGACATATCCATCTCTGCTATGCCGTCAATTATTCTGGTATGCCCATAGCCGATTTGCTCTTTTCCTAAATATACTGATAGAAGTATCCAGCTACCACCGTTATTAGCTTTTTCTACTTGATAAACAAAGCTAAACTCAGCTCCATCTGTAGCATTAATCACTAAAGGAGAACCTTCACCATCCTTAAGCCATTTCCCCACATCGCTTTCTTTTAAGGTGGAAATAGGAGAAACGGGGACAGCTTCATTTTCTTTTGAAATATTCTTTATCAGCGAAGCGGCGGAGCTTAAATGGGGTTTATTTGTATCTGACGTGTTCGGAAAAACCGTTTCCGCCTGGGGCGGCGCAACGTATGGCTGATTTGATTGCTCCTGCGAATCCACAATAGGCCTGAACCGTGAAGTGGGAGAGAGCGCGTAGGATACGTCTTGCAGCGCAATGAGAATGGGCAGCGCTAAAAGTATCGTCTTAAAAAACTTTTTCTTAAACATTTTTTGCATGTATACTCGCCATCAATAGAAGTTAAACCGCAGCCCCCCATCCGAACGAAGCAAGGGGTTCGGGGCTTTACTATAGAATACTATAGTTTCAATTATATCATAATATTTAGTTAAGGCAATAGAAATTTAGATAACTTTTTTTGCCTTAACGGTAGCAGGGGAAGTAGCTAAGTGAACGGGTTAGGGGGGTGGCAGGTCAACGGTCGAAGGACTCGGCCATGAGCCTATCGAATGGCCTGGTTATCCTATATCTTTCAAATTTTTTCTTAGCTTCTTCATCTGTAATTCTAACTCTGTCTTTCTCATCCTCTGTTTCTCAACGACATCTTCCGGCGCTTTTAAAACGAAATCTTTGTCTTTCAGGCGGCCGGCTATCGCCTTTATCTCGCTATTCAGCCTATCTTCCTCTTTTTGAAGCCTCATCCTTTCCTTCTCAAAATCTATTAATCCCTCAAGCGGAATATAGAGTTCGAGCCTTCCGACAACGCTGACAGCGGAATTTTTTGGCTTGGGTATCTTCGCTCCTATTTTTAGTTCCGCTACCTTAGACAACTTCTTTATAAAATCGCTATTGTCATTTAAGAATTTCTCGTCTTTCTTCTCGTGAATATTTATTACAGCGCTTATCTCGCGTTTAAGCTCTATATTCCACACGGCCCTTATATTCCTTATGGAGACAACAATATCCATCAGGCGCTTCATGGCGTTTTCCGCATCCTTGGAGATCATATT
>Ga0156238_103_pt1 | contig 9800 bp, 14 predicted proteins | sample RifCSPlowO2_12_FD_107885 | JGI IMG/M metagenome (GOLD analysis project Ga0156238, IMG submission 107885) | Omnitrophica bacterium RIFCSPLOWO2_12_FULL_45_13
CATCTCCTAAAAATATTCCTATAAACTCTGCTAATAACTCCGAAGGTTTCGGGTATCTTATTTGTTTTCTTCTGCCGTAATTATTTGTTGCCACTTTTACGCTTCTTCTTTCCCGCCTGCGATTATCCGGCTGACTTGCGGGGGGATCCCGCCGACATATCTATCGGCTGTCTCAGGCGGGAAAAGAACTCTTTTAATAGCGCGGCGCACTCTGTTTCGAGAATGCCTTTTGATACTTTAATTCTGTGGTTGAGTTTTCTGCTATTCGTAATGTTAAAGACCGAGCCGCATGCGCCTGTCTTGGGATCCACGGCGCCATAAACCAATCTCTTGATGCGCGCCAGAACGAGCGCTCCCGCGCACATTGAGCACGGCTCAATTGTAGCATACATAGTTGTATTTATCAAACGCTCGTTCCCTAAATAGGACGCGGCCTGCGTGATTGCTATAATCTCCGCATGCGCGGTGGGGTCTTTGAGTAATTTTATTTGATTGTGGGCCCGAGCAATTATTCGGCTATCATGGACAATCACTGCTCCGACGGGAACTTCGTCTTCCTCAAAAGCAACTCGCGCTTCCTTTAGCGCTTCTGACATGTATATGGAATCGATTTTTGACATCGAAACTTTTGTGGCCCGCCTTCGTCTTCAACACGCGATAGCGGGAAGATTACGGCGGGTTTATCCGCCGAAGCATTCATTCTATTTCGAGTTGAATGCGAAGGCGGAGTGGCGCGCCCGGGCCGGATCGAACGGCCAACCTACTGGTTCGTAGCCAGTTACTCTATCCAATTGAGCTACGGGCGCTTTAAGTCAAATTAGCGCAAAAAAATTACTGTATTTCACTTGATCCCGCTTCCGGGAGGAACCTCTTTATCAGGTATTAACAAAACCGGGCCATTATCATCTGAGGCTGCCAAAAGCATGCCATTGCTCTCTATCCCCATCATCATCCGCGGCTCAAGGTTCACAACAACAACTATCTCTTTTCCAATCAGATCCTTCGCCTGATACGCCTTTTTTATACCGGCGACTATCTGCCGCTTCTCGCCTCCCAGATCTATTTTCAACTTTAACAGCTTCTCGGCGCCGACAACCTCTTCTGCCTCGACAATTTTAGCTATTTTCAATTCAACTTTTATAAAATCATCATATGTTATCATGTGCCTGCCTCATACGATTGCGCATAGTAAGCTCGCTGATTATATCATGCCTTCAAGCTGAAACGGCTTCTAACTTTGAGCGAACCTCATCTTTAAGCTTTTCGAAGTCGCCTGAGCCCAATCCGGACGTATCTATGGCCGGAAGAACGGTTAAAGCGCAGTAAATATTTGCCGAGAACCGTCTCCCTCCTTTCGGGATGGCGTCCCTCGTTCCGGTCAAACGTATAGGCAGGATAGGCCTTTTCTCTTTTATCGCAAGCTTAAAGGCCCCATTCTGGAATTCGTTCATTCCGCCAGTCTCGCTCCTTGTACCCTCCGGGAAGAATAGAACGGATATATCTCTCCTGAGCCACTGCGCCGCTATGCGGTACACTTTTTTTATGCTCGAAAATTCGCCGCGCTCTAATTTTATGTGTTTTGTAAGCGACAGGCACCACCCGATGAATGGCACCTTAAATAAGCTCTCTTTTGCGACCCACTTGAACTGAGTTTTTATCCGGTAAAGGATAATTATATCGACGAGGCTCTCGTGATTTGCCACTATAACATATGTCTTCTTCTTGTCGATATTTTCCAGGCCGTTGATGCGGATCTTCCAATAAGGGTTGAAATGGGTAAGGATATCGCTCCACCAATAACACTGGGCGTGAGCAACTTTTCTCTTTTTGTCGATGGGGTAGAGAGTTATCACAAAGAACAGCACCGCTAAATATAAAAGGATAGTAAGGAATATTCCAAACACCCAAATAACCATAGAAAATAATTGTTTCATTTAAATAATTCCTTATAGTAAAAACTCCGGCATGATAATATTATATCATCATATCATTCCGGAGAGTAAGGTTTTTATCAGGCAACCGGGGGGCTTAATCCTTGAAGAGAAAATTATTAAAGCACCATGTATTTCTTTTGTCGAGATGGGCATTTGGGTTTTCTCTGAAAAATACCCGATAATTTTTTAATGGTGTCCAGTCGGACGGCTCGGATATAAACTTGCCGAGATATGGCCTTGCTATATCGAGTATATATTCATGAGGCAAATCATCCGGAACGCGCACGCTTTTGTTGGGATTTTCTATCATCCACATTATGCCTGATACAACCCCTATCGCGACCTGCATAGTAGTGGCATTCTGATGCGGAACCAGCTTCCTCGATTGCTCTATACTTAGGATGCTTCCAGTCCACCAGGAATTATATTTATGGCCCATTATAAGAGCGCCTAATATATCATCCCCGCCTATTATCTCGTCACTCATGATCCTCTGCTTTTCTTGTAATTCATAATTTCTGCAGCGAAGTTCGTGCAATGAACTTATTGTCTCATTGCACGGCATGTAAGCATAGTGAACCGTGGGCCTATAGATCGCTTTTCCGTCTTCCCAAACGGTAAGGTGATCTGAGATACTAAACGCTTCCGCATGCCTTATTACCATGCCCACTATCTCTTCATGCGGGACCCACGTCCTCACCCATGTATTCATTCCCATCTGTGATAAGAAGATTTGATTCTTTGGCCCGTAAGGGGGGATATTGATTAGAAGCGGCAGTCTCTTTTCATGAATACCCCACCCCATCTCGGCGGAAGATATACCCTCTTCCCTTAATCCTTCGATGCTCCAGGTGCCGACAAATTCTTCGACTTCTTTCGGTTTATTGGTTATCTGCGTATCGCGCTCGCTTACGTGGATTACCTTGACGCCGAGCCTCATAGCAAGATGCGCTAATTTTTTTTCCTGAATGAGTTTTCCGATCCTTCCGGCCTGTTTCTTTGGCAAGACATTGTCCCTGATTAATTTTGACGCAATATCGATCAGGCCCTTTTTAGTAAAATGCGATATGAGGCCCGGGTTAGCTCCGTGGTCAATGACCGCTGTCGTCGAGTCGCCATTCCATCTCGAGACCATGTCGCGTATCTGCATCTGTTTGTAATAGAGCGACTTCTGAAAAGGGGTTTTCTTGTGTATATTCGCGTAAGGGTCCCATTCTTCTACGGAAGTATTGATATATAATACTTTATTATCATGGCACCAACTCATCATGTCGAGGCATTCTATATTCCACGCGATATCTATGATAAGCCCGCCCGCGGAAACGTGTTTTGATAAGATCTGAGTTATGTTGATGGGCGTAATCCTTTCCTGATAATATTTAATGCCTTTTTTTATCCAAGGCTGTAATTCTTTGCGTTTATCTACGAAATCTATTATGGTGATATTCTTGTATGGGATGTCGATGTGTTTTAAAAGAATGGGAAGGGCGCACTTTGCGACGGAGCCGTACCCTATCATCAAAACTTTATTTTTGAATTTCATGATCTTCTTTTCATGTTAAAAAGTATACCACAGATTTTTGTTTTGGGAATGGCATGAAATATGCGGCGGGTAAAAAAACATGGATAAAAAAATCTTGATATATGAGGGCTATGAGGATATAATGGGCGGTATTGATTAAGGTCCTTCGGGCGCTCCATTTCGTCGCGCCCTCAGGATCAAAATTTACAGAGTAAATTTTGGGGACGTAGTTCAGTTTGGTTTAGAACGTCAGATTGTCGATCTGAAGGTCGCGGGTTCGAGCCCCGTCGTCCCCGCCACAATATATTTACAAATACCCAAGATATTCAAGATTATATATCTTGGGTATTATTGTGTTTATTATATATTTTGAATGTTCGATTGCACAAAAATGGCGCACTTATTGCTTGATTTAAAAAATTCCTCGGGTATAATTTTATTCATAAATATGGTATAATCACGTTGGTTTTAGATAAGCGCTTCCTATGGGTGCTCCACACAAGCCAAAAACGAGGTATTAAAACTTGCGAATAGAAGACATTAATAAACACAAAGATCCGTGGGAATATATTGAGAAGAAAGCGATTGAGATGACCGCAAAAAATATAGGCGTCAAGGAATCAATGGTACGGTTGGCGTTGGAGCAAAGTAAGCGCAAAGTTGCTCTTGGCTACGCTTTAAAATACGCGAGACAGAAACGTCGTATCAGCGTCAAAAAAATGGCGGAGTTTTTGAAATCGACTCCTGATAATATCAAGAATATAGAATCAGAAAACATAGCGAACTTTCCATTAGGGTTAATCACAGCTTATCTTAATACCCTAGGGAGTGTATTAACTTTCAGTATTGAAAATCCCGAAGAGAAATAAAATGACAGAAATAAAATTTACAAAACAGCAATATGAAGACCTGGTAAAGCTAGTGTATTTGGGGACATGGCTGATCAATAGCATTCGCACTAATGATGTTGTCGAGAAATATGAGGACTTGGAACAACATATCCTATCCTTCGCTAATATTTTTGGCTGCGGGAAACTCATAGTGTATGACGCAAAATCAAAGAGTTATTTTCATACTGCCGATTTCGAAGAAGATGAAGAGTTGGATCGTTACAGAGACGAATATGATGACGAGTGTTTCTGGGAAGGCCTGATTGATCGATTAGCTAGACGCGACTTTATAAAGACGTATGGAGAAGATGCTATAAAACGCATGGGCTGGGAAGAACGCTATCGGAAGGAAGAGCCTTTTATTGAAAAATACTCTCATGAGGTCTCCGAGTACGGCATTGATCATATTGGCATGCGAGAAATGCAATAGAATGTACCATGGTCTCATCCCGCACTGTAATTTTGACGTCCTTGCCTTCGACCTATTTTTGTGATATAGTTAGCTTGCTTAAATTATCTATGTAAAAAAGATAAAACATTCGATAACTATATGGGGCATAACCTGTTTCTAGAGAGGTTGTTATGATTGCAGATACTGATAAAAAAATAATACGAGACATCTCTAAGCAATATCATGCAAAAAAAGTGTTGCTCTTTGGATCGAGCACGGATCCTGAAAAAGAAAGTAGCGATATTGATATTGCCGTAGAGGGGATATCTGCCAAGGATTTCTTTAAATATTATGGCGATCTCATCTTTTCGCTATCAAAACCCGTAGATGTAATAGATATAAAAGGAGAATCTAAGTTTATTTCGCTGATATTGCAGGAGGGAACGCTTATCTATGGCTGATTATAAAGCATATATCGATGCCGAATATGAAGCTATCGAAAAGGTATTGGCTTCTTTGCCAATAAAACCTTTTTCAGAACTCTCTAAGCTTGAACTAGCTGGTATCGGTGCCCTCCTTCACAATTTTTATAACGGCATCGAAAACGTGCTCAAGCAGGTGTTTCGTATTAAAAACATTGAAATCCTACAAGGCGAATCCTGGCATCGCGATTTATTACTTAGAGCCGCCAAAGAGAATATTCTTTCAGAACCGCTATCGGATGAACTCAAACAATATCTCGCTTTCAGGCATTTCTTCAGCCATGGTTATGCCATGGATTTATCTCTCGATAGGATGGAACCACTTATCTCGGCTGTTCGGGATGTCTTCAAAAACTTTAAATCGGAAATAGATAAAACGCTTGTTTAAAGCATGAAACTTATAATATCCAAGATACTTCAAGCTATATAGAGCGGCACAAAAACGGCACAGTTTCGTTTTTAGTTTCCATAACTCATTGATTTAATGGCGGATAACATTTCGGGTAATACTTCCCCGTCGTCCCCGCCATTCTACTTCGCATTCAAAAGAACGCAACCGAATGCTTCGTAGCAATGTCAGTATCTTTAGGAAGCAGTAGTAGGCTTCGTAGCAATTGCTCTATGAGGCCATTTATTGTATCATATCCTCATGCATACCGTTTATATCCTTGCAAGCATAGATAATCCTTCCAAATATTATATTGGAATAACCGATAATCTTGAAAAGAGGCTGGCTGAACATAATAACAGCTTATCATACAGTAAATAGGGACGGTTCTATTTAAGCGGTCTCCGCTACATTTTTGCAAATCAGAAAACGTATAATATTATCCGCAAATATGGTATAATTTTGCCATGCCGTATCCGACAATCTTTCATTTAATCTCGGCCATTACTAACAAAGAAGGCGTTAGGTGTGTATTGATAGGTGGATTTGCTGTTAATTATTATAAAGTAACGCGACAGACAATAGATGTCGATTTCTTGACAACTAAAGAGGATTTTAACAAAATATCGGATCTACTGAAAAAAGCCGGATTTGAATTAGGCTATGCCCAAGAAGTATTTACAAGATTTAAAGGGCCCGATCATTATTTAATGGATATCGATTTTATGTTTGTTGATAAAGAAACCTTGGATAAAATCATTAAAGATAGCAAAGAGACTTTTATCGCAAAGCAAAAATTTATTGTCCCGTCCTTAAATACTCTTATTGCATTGAAACTTCACGCGATCAAATATAACCAAAAACTTCGAGTGCACAAAGATTTCCCTGATATTATAAATTTAATACGGGTGAATAAAGTTAATTATAAGAGCAAAGAATTCCGTGAACTTTGTTTAAAATACGGCACGGAAGAGTTGTATAATAAGATATTGAGCGAGGTATAATATATGGAACGGCTTAACTTACCGATTTTCAAAGAAAAGACACATAAAGAAAAAAGATTAACAATGGATGAATACCTAAGATTTGTCATTGATAATTTGAAATACACGGTTAATATGCCTATAGCTAGAAAGCTGAAGAAAGGCCTGTTCGTTGGCAGAAAGTTTATTTTGTAAAGTAATAAGGGGTCAGGTCTCGCCATTCGCCATTTCGTCAAAAAGTGGCGAATGGCGAGACCTGACCCTGACCTTCCTATTTTCTTTATCTTCAAAAAATGGTAAAATAAATACCAAAAGAAAGAGAAAGGAGGTACGCATATGTTGAAAAAACGTAAATTTAAAGTGTTGTTTGTAATGGTTATACCTTTACTTTGGGCATTGAGTATCTCGATACCGTCTTATGCTAAAGATCCAGGCAGGGGTGGCGGCCACAGCATAGGTGGTGGTCGTAGTAAGGGTGCTAGTCACGGTATGGGTAAAGGCGTTATATCAGAAAAAGGTGAGGCACAAGGAATAACCGAAGGTGCGGTACCTCCGGGTTTGGCCAAGGAAGGCAAAATGCCGTATGGATTGGAAAAACAGGGTAAGACGCCGGCCGGTTGGAGCAAAGGTAAGAAGAAGGGTTGGAAGAAACAAATAAAGAAGCTAAGAAAGAAAACGCAGAAATAGAAAAACATGAAAAAGAGAAAGAATAACTGCCTAAATAACAAGAAATGGGGTCGCGTCTCATCTTTCCATCTTTCGTCAAAAAAAGTGGCGAATGGCGAGACCTGACCAAAAATAAATCATATTTTGCTCTCCTTAAAAAATAGTGTATAATATAGATGTGAATTTTGCGTTGATACTTAAATTTCTGATAGAAAATTTTACCCGCGAGAAGATAGATTTTGCGTTGATGGGAGGATTCGCGCTGCAGGCTGTTGGCGTTACAAGAACGACGCAGGACATCGATTTACTGGTTTTAAGCGAAGCATCTCCAAAAATAAAAGACATAATGCTCAAACATCGATATGAACTGCTTTATGAAAGCAAAGAAGTGTTGAATTTCACAAGCAAGGACTTTGAACTCGGTAAGGTGGATTTTCTTCTTGCCCATAGAAAGTATACCCTAGCTATGTTAAAAAGAGCGAAAGAGGAGCCAGTCTTTGACGGTAAATTTAAAGTAAAAGTACTGCGCGCGGAGGATCAAATCGGCCTCAAAGTCCAGGCAAGCTCAAACAACCCAAAGCGATTGCATAAAGATATGTCCGATATAAGAATGATCCTGGAAAATAATTATTCGAAACTCGACTTGAATCTTGTAAGAGAATATTTTTCGCTGTTTAGCAGAAGAAAAGAGTTTGATGATATGATAAAGGAAATAAAAGATGCTCGATAAAGAAGAAAAAAAGGAAATGCTTATGGACGCTAAAAGCATCCGTCGAAGGAAATTTTTCCAACTAGGAATGGAAAAGAAAACGGCTAAAATTTCTTTCGACGAATATCTTTCCTTCTTAGATAGCATACAGAAAATATTTTCGCCTTTTAAAACATCTACCGGCCCAACCTTAGCAAAATTCAACAAGCTTTAATATACAACGTCAGGGTCAGGATGAAGAAATATTTTTTATTCTTTCTAAGTATTGCTATCGCATTAAGCCTTACCGGCTGCGGCCTCAAAACGGTTGAAGACGGCCAGACCGGCGTAAAAGCTGATTTCGGGAAATTTTCCGAAGAACCTTTACGGACAGGCTGGCACTGGTACGTGCCTGGTATGACTTGGATAGAAGTCTGGGATGTGAAGACCCGCGAAATTAAAGAGACCGCTAATGTGCCGTCTTCCGAAGGGCTAATATCAACACTCGATGTCTCGCTTCTTTACAATGTTCCTATAAACAAAGCGGTTTTCGTAAGAAAGACCGTGGGGCGCGATTTCGAACAAACGATCATTGAGCCTTATTTTAGAGAAGCTATTCGTAACGTCGCCAGCGGATATGAAGTTAAGTCGTTATACAGCGAGGAAGGAAGAGGTAAAATAGGTAAACAGATACTGGAATTCTTAAAAGCGAAACTGGAGCCGAGAGGCATCATTGTCCAGGATGTTTTGTTAAGGGATGTTAGGCTACCCGCGGCATTTTCAGACAGCATTCAGCAGAAGTTAAAAACGGAGCAGGAATCTTTGCAGAAACAGTTTGAACTCACCAAAGCCGAGAAGGACGCGGAGATAGCCATAGCAAAGGCAAGAGGCATTGCTAAAAGTAATAAGATTATCGCCGAAAGCATAACAGAGACCTATCTGCGGTATTTATGGATAGAAGGCCTGCAGAAAAGCGAAAAACAGATCGTCTATGTGCCTACAGAAGCCAATCTTCCAATAATGGAAGCCAGCAGACTTAGCGATAATAAAAAATAAGGAAGAAGCGCCATGCATATCAAAGAGCTCGGTAATAAAATTCTAAGTCGAAAAGTTTTAATGCTTGTTATTGTCAGCATTATAATATGCGCATTTATGCTCGTGGTGGGTGAAAATGCATTTGCGAAGTGCGAAGCGGCTCTCAAGAGATTGCAGGCCGCCGAGGCTGAATTAGATGCCGCCAATGCCGCGTACAACGCGGCTAAGCAAGCCATGGCCAATTTAAATGCCGCCGTTGCAAACTTAAATGCTGCAGCTAAAAAACTGGGCGCGACCGGAAAGGCGACGGCTGAAGGTATGACATTCGGCAGATCCCCATCAAATTCGTCTTTCTTTGAAAACCAAGAATATAAAACAGCTAAGCAGGCATGGCAGGATGCGAGGGATGCTTATGACAAGACGGGAGGCATCGACGCGGCTGGCGCAAGGCGCATGAGGGCACAGGGCGAGTACGATGAAGCTAAGGCGGAATACGAGAGGCTGCGCGCCGAGCACATCGGCGATGCCGGATATTTGAGAGAGCCGGAAGCGCTAAAACTAGACGAGAAATTAAGTAAGGATGTCGAAGATCTTATCAAGGAACAGACGCTGTCCTACCAAATAGATAAAGATGATACCCTTTCGGATATCGATGTGGAGCTGAAGAGATTGGGCAAAAAGACCCTGCTCGAGGTTTCCGTAGTTAGCAAGGGCAAAGGCGACCAGGGAGGAAGATGGTCCCCTTCCGCCATATCGCTTGCTATAGGGCCGACGACACTTTCTCCCATAAAGACAAGGCCCTTCTCGGTTGTCACCGGCAA
>Ga0156238_109_pt1 | contig 9087 bp, 10 predicted proteins | sample RifCSPlowO2_12_FD_107885 | JGI IMG/M metagenome (GOLD analysis project Ga0156238, IMG submission 107885) | Omnitrophica bacterium RIFCSPLOWO2_12_FULL_45_13
ATAAATACGAATAAAACCCCCGAAGAGACAAAGAAGGAACTTGGCGTCAAAGGCGGGATAAAAGTTTTTACGGTCGATGCGTCTACGATATCGAAAGAGACCATAGGCAGGCCGATGCCAAATACGCCTATGCTGGGAGCCTTGATAAGGGCAACTGGCATCCTGGATTTTAAAGAGATGATCGAGGAAACAAAGGTAAAGTTAGAGAAGAAATTTAAATCTAAGTTAGAGGTTGTAGAAGGAAATTTAAAGGCGATAGAGCGCGCATACAATGAGGTAAAGTCTTAAATATTATGGCTAAAGAAAAGAAGAAAGGGTGGAAGGCCCTTACAAAAGGCGGCGTCATCGAGGGCGGCGGGACCGCGAAAGAGTTTAAGACCGGTGACTGGAGAAGCTCAAGGCCAATCCTCCTATCTGAAAAATGTATCAATTGTCTGGCATGCTGGATGTACTGCCCTGATTCCGCCGTTATAATGAAGGACGGAAAGGTGGCCGGGTTCGATTACGATTACTGCAAGGGCTGCGGGATCTGCGCGCATGAGTGCCCTGTTAAAGGTAAAGCGATAAAGATGATTCCTGATAATCATGGCTAAAACTAATATAGTTGCGAGGACCGGTAACGAAGCGATGGCCGAGGCAATGCGCCAGATAAATCCCGATGTTGTCGCGGCTTATCCTATTACACCCGCTACGGAGATAGTCCAGATATTCGCGGGCTATGTCGCTGACGGACTCGTCGATACGGAATTTGTGCCTGTAGAGAGCGAGCATTCCGCGATGTCCGCGTGTATTGGCGCGAGCGCGGCCGGCGGCAGGATCATGACGGGCACATCCAGCCAGGGATTGGCGTTAATGGCGGAGATGCTATATATAGCTTCAGGCTTAAGGCTTCCGATAGTCATGGCAGATGTTAATAGAGCGTTGTCTTCCCCCATAAATATACACTGCGATCATTCAGATACGATGATGGTAAAGGATGCGGGCTGGATCCAGATATTCTCCGAAAACGCGCAAGAAGCCTACGACAATATGATACAGGCGGTAAGGATAGCTGAAGAAGCGCTTCTGCCCGTTATCGTTACAACAGACGGTTTTATAATAAGCCATTGCATGGAGAGGATAGAGATCATTGATGACAAAGATGTTAAAAATTTTGTCGGTGAGAAAAAATTGGGAAATTATCTCTTAAATGTTGATAAACCGATCACCATCGGCGCCATGGACCTCCCTGATTACTATTTTGAACACAAAAGGCAGCATATCGAGGCCATGATAGAGTCAAAGGATATCATTCTAAGCGTCGCGAAAGAATTTAGCGGCTTGTTCGGCCGCTCATATGGCTTATTTGAAGTATACAGGCTTGAGGATGCCGATTGCGCTATTGTTTTGATGGGTTCGACTGTAGGGACCGCAAAAGCAGTAGCCGATAATTTGAGAGAAAAGGGTATAAAGGCAGGCGTGCTTGGCCTGAGAGTCTTCAGGCCATTTCCGAAGGAAGAAATCGCCCAAGCGCTAAAAAATATAAAGGCGATTGCGGTTATGGACAGGTCCGACTCGATGAACGCGCAGGAAGGGCCTGTTTGCCTTGAAGTCAAGGCTTCTCTGTTCGATGCCTCGGCTTCGCCCAACAATGTATTAAATTACATATATGGGCTTGGAGGACGTGAAGTAAGGATAGAAGATATAGAATCCGTGTATAAAGACCTCGGTGAAGTTATTAAAGGAAAATCCAAAAATAAAATAACATATTTAGGCGTGAGAGAATAATGCCCGTTTATTGAGCTGTAAGATGGCTAATATTAAGGAACTTGTCAAGCAAAAGGAATTATTTACAGGCGGGCATCGCGCTTGCACGGGATGCGGGGCTGTGATCGTCGCAAGACAGGTATTGATGGTTGCCGGTCCCAATACCGTAGTTGCGAGCGCAACGGGCTGCCTTGAAGTGGTGTCTACGATATTCCCATACACGGCTTGGAACGTTCCTTTTATTCACAGCGCTTTTGAAAATGCCGCGGCGACTATAAGCGGGGTAGAGGCATTATACAAATCCTGGGTGAGACAAGGTAAATATAATAAGAAGATAAACTTTATAGCCTTCGGTGGAGACGGCGGAACTTATGATATAGGTTTACAGTCGCTCTCAGGCGCGGTCGAGCGGGGGCACAATATATTATATGTTTGTTACAATAACGAAGCATACATGAATACAGGCGTCCAGCGTTCAGGAGCTACGCCAAAAGGCGCTGATACGACAACCGCGCCGGTCGGAAAAGTTAGAAAAGGGAAAGAGCAATCCCGCAAAAATCTTACCGAGATAATGATAGCGCACGATATGCCGTATGTCGCGCAGTCTGTAGCAGGTAATTGGCGCGATCTTACGTCGAAAGTCGAGAAGGCGCTTTCTATTGAAGGGCCGAAGTTCATCAATGTATTACAGCCTTGCATGCTTGGATGGTCATATAAACCGGAAATTACATGCCAGATGGGTCGTCTTGCGGTAGACGCGTGCGTTTGGCCTTTATATGAATTTGTGAATGGCCGGTATAAGATCACTTATAAACCTAAACAAAAAAAACCGGTCTCTGAATGGTTTAGCCCCCAGGGTAGATTCCGCCACCTGTTAAAGCCGGAAAATAAACAGATGCTTGATGAGATACAGGCCCAAGTGGATAATTTCTGGGAGAACCTATTGAAGAAAGAAGCGCCGGCGCAAAATCAGTAAAGAAGAGCCGCAGGGGAGTTTAAAATACGCCTTCATCCGCTCACCACGACTATCGCCAATATAGATTTTTTCGGAACCATCATGCGCCCTTCTGAGAGTGAAACGCCGATTTTGGAAAAATCTATAACCTTCGCCATCTTAAACCGTTCTTCTATGGGCCAGTCGCAGTAACCCGGACTGAACCGGCTCGAGACGCTTTTTTTGTTTAAAGCGTAATCTTTACGCAATCTCTTTTCTAGTTTATCTGCCAATGATTCTACCGCGAACGAGCCTATCCTATCCAATAGATATCCTTTTAGAGGATCCTTATCTAATGTAAGCAAACTCGCTTCCTTCTCGATGCCGTCTCCGATCGTTACCAGAAATAAGACAAGGTGAGAAGCGCCGCGTATAAAAAGAATAGTTTTTTTTGTATAAAATTTTATCCCGCCCTCTATCTCTATAGAATCGTCCTTGAGAGCGGTTATTTTTTTCTCTATAAATGTATGTTTCGGCATAGAAAGGGATCTCGCCTTACGCATGCATTCATCCAGCGCTAAGCGAATTGTTTCGGCGCGCTCATTCTTATTATACGGATTCATCTTTTCTGTCCTTAAAATCTGTTTTTTAACCCACGGCCAGTCCACGCCTATATAGTGACGCGGGAGTATAATCCCGTGTATAAAATTATTGTAAAAATCGGCTATCAGGATAGGAGCTTTTTCATTAACAACCCTGTTTATTTCTTCGTGTTTTTCTCTATAGAAGAGCAGCAGAACGCCTAAGGCGATCATAAGAATGCCGGGAGCAACAGGAAGAACGAGACCGGCAATTCCTATTAAGATAAAAAGGATGGCAATGAGTTTTGCGAGCATCGGCTATTTCTTCGTCCTTCGACCTTGCTCAGGACGAAGTCCCGAGCTTTTGTCGAGAGGCTTCGTCCGTTCGAAGGGAGCGAGAAATCTCTTTATCCTTAGCAGGGCTTCTTTTATATTGCTTAAGGATGCAGCATAGGATATGCGCGCATAGCCTTCGCCGGAAGGACCGAACGCGGTTCCGGGCACTAAAGCCACACGCTCTTTCTTTAGAAGCTCTTTGGCAAATTCCATGGATGAGAGGCCGGATATCTTTATAGATGGGAAAGCGTAGAAGGCGCCCTCGGGTTTGTGGCAAGTTAATCCTATCTCATTTAAGCCCGCAATGATAAATTCCCGCCTTCTTCTATATTCGCGTTTCATCTCCTGCGTTGATCTTTCACCGCTCTTCAGGGCCTCTCTCGCGGCCATCTGCGACATTATAGGGGCGCAAAGCATCGTATATTGGTGTATTTTTGTCATTAGAGATATAATATTTTTGGGACCGCAGGCATAGCCTATGCGCCAACCTGTCATAGCGTAGGATTTAGAGAATCCGTTCAAGCATATGGTTCGCTCCTTCATGTGAGGCAGCGTCGGGAAAGGCGTATGATTAAAGTCATACGTGAGGTCGCCGTATATCTCATCGCTTATCATTATAAGGCTGCGCTTTATTACAGCCTTTGAGATAGCCTTTAGTTCCGGCTTTGTGTAAGAAGCGCCTGTCGGGTTATTCGGATAATTTAGGACTATGCCCTTGGTTCTATCGCCGCAGTGCTTCAAGATATCTTTAGGCGTGATCTTAAAGCTATTTTCCGGATTTACTTTTATGAATATCGGTTTTCCGCCGGCCAATGTTACAAGAGGGCCGTAGGAAACATAATATGGTTCCGGGATTAGGATATGATCGCCTTTATTTATTATTGCCCTTAAAGCAAGATCAAAAGCCTCGCTCACGCCGACAGTTATCAGTATCTCATCGCTCGGGTCATATTCAAGAGAGTGTTTATGTTTTAAATGGCGCGATATATCCTGCCTGAGTTCTAATAGGCCCTTGTTTGAGGTGTATGATGTATATCCCCCCTCAAGGGAGTATATAGCGGCTTCGCGGACATTCCAAGGCGTTACGAAATCCGGTTCGCCTACTCCGAGCGAGATAATATCTTTCATGCCGAGCACAAGGTCAAAAAAAGCCCTGATGCCGGAAGGCGGTATTTGTTCGACTATTTTTGAAGTTTTCATTTATAATGATATTGCTTCCCGTTTATCTCTCTTAGCCTGTCTTAAAATGTCTCCATCCTCTTTATATTTTTTGAGGATAAAATGCGTCACTGTCCCGCGAACGTTCTCCATCGGCGCTAATTTCGAAGAAACAAAGTCCGAAACCGTATGTATGTCTTTTCCTTCAACTACTACGAGAAGGTCGTAGGTGCCGCTCATCAAATAACATGCGTTAACTTCAGGGAATTGATATATCCTTTCCGCGAGGTAATCGAATCCCAAATTCTTTTTAGGCGTTATTCTTACCTCTATGAGCGCGCGCACATCGGAATGCTCATCTCTCACAAGTTCCTTATTGACGATCGTCTTATACTTTAATATTACGCCTTCCTTCTCGAATTTTTTTATAGCGGCCTTCACGGCCTGCGCTTTCATGCCAAGCATCTTTGCGATCTCTTCAGCGCTGGTGCGCGCGTCCTTCTCTAAAATCTCCAGTATTTCGTTCATCTAATCCTCCAATTTTGTGAAATAATTCTCATTCTCCACTAAATTTAAAAGGGGTTGACCTTATTCAATAGCGAGGCCAGCCCCTTTTAAATTTTCCTTCGTTAAATCTATTTAGTGCCAGCTATTGCCTCCTCTTCGACGCCGCTCGCAGAGGCTGCCCCACCCGACGAATACTTGCCTAAAGCCTCCCATGTCCGCCTGCCGACTACGCCGTCAGCATTAAGTCCGTTTGCCTTCTGGAATTTCTTTATCGCAGATCTTGTTTTACGGCCTTTTACGCCGTCTATCTCACCATGGTAGAATCCCGCATTTTTAAGGCATGTCTGGATTTCTTTTATCCGTTCTCTGTCCTTGCGGCTTCCCTTTCCTTTAGCCTCGATGTTTGTCTTCGCAATCGGACGGACTCTTTCGGATTTCATCTCTTCGACTTTTTGAGCCTGCTCCATCGTCAGGCGCTCTGTCTCTGCCTGTTTTGCCTCGACACCTTCGACCCTAGTCTCGAGCGTATCGACCTTTGTCTTGATCCCTTTCACCTCTTCCGACAGTTTCTTCTGGGCAGAACCGCAGCCAGATATAGTCAAGCCCAAAGATATTATTAGGGCAAGGAATACGAAGCTAATTCTTTTCATGCTCACTCCTCCTCTTTTCATTTATAGTTATTAGGTGAAATTATATGTTAAAGTATAAAAAAAATCAATAGTTATTTTTTAACGTGTTGTATTCTTCCCACATCTCCTTGGGCATGCGATCGCCGAACTGTTCTAAAAATTTTCTTACATCTTCAATCTCCTGCTTCCAGTCATCCAGCTTAACCTCAAAGAGTTTTTCCAGATTTTGTTTATCTATATTTAAGCCGTGTAAATTCATATCCTCCGACTTGGGGACAACGCCGATCGGCGTTTCGCGGCCTTTTACTTTACCCTTCGCTCTATCAATTATCCATTTCAGGACTCTTATATTTTCTCCGAATCCCGGCCAGATAAAATTGCCTAAATTATCCTGCCTGAACCAGTTCACGCAGAATATTTTTGGCGGCTTCAGCATCTTCTTGCCCAAATTAATCCAGTGTTTAAAATAATCGCCCATGTTGTAACCGCAGAAAGGGAGCATCGCCATCGGGTCGCGTCTTAAAACACCGACCTGGTGGACAGCGGCGGCTGTCGTTTCCGAACCCATGCGCGCGGCTGAGAATACGCCGTTTTGCCAATTCAGGCTTTCATATACTAAAGGAATGAGAGCGGTCCTCTTGCCGCCGAATATCATAGCCGATATCGGGACGCCTTTCGGGTTATCGGCTTCTTTAGAAAGAGTCGGGGCATTGTATATCGATACGGTAAATCGTGAATTAGGATGAGCCGCCTGATGCCTGAGCGAGCCGCTCCATTTATTTCCTTGCCAGTCCGCCAGATTTTTGGGCGCCGCGCCGTCCATTCCTTCCCACCACGGTTCGTTGGTGTCAGTATTTAGCGCGGTATTTGTGAACAGCGTGGGATAGAAGCCATTTTTTTTCAAAGTCCTTAGCATGTTCGGATTTGTCTTCGCCGAAGTTCCGGGCGCGACTCCAAAAAATCCCGCCTCAGGATTTATAGCCCATAATCTGCCGTCAGGCCCTATATTCATCCATGCGATATCATCGCCGAGCGTCCATATCTTGTAACCCGGCAAAGCGGACTCCATCATCGCAAGGTTAGTCTTCCCGCACGCTGAAGGCATTGCTGCCGTTATATAAGTGATCTCGCCTTCAGGATCCTGGATACCCATTATTACCATGTGTTCCGCAAGCCAGCCTTCTTTTAATCCAAGCCAGGAAGCGATTCTTAATGAGAAACATTTTTTTCCTAGCAAAGCGTTCCCGCCGTAGCCCGAACCGACGCTCCAGACCAAATGTTCGAGCGGGAAGTGCATTATAAAACGTTTATTGGGGTCAAGATCGCCGATAGAGTGCAGGCCTTTGACGAAATCACCGTCCTTGCTTATTTTTTCTATTGCAAATTTTCCCACTCTGGTCATTATCCTCATGCTGATCGCGACATAAGATACGTCTGTCAGCTGGACGCAGGCCTTTGCATAGGGTGAATCAGCGCTGCCCATCATGTATGGGAGGACATACATTGTTTTTCCAGTCATGCATCCGTCAAAGAGTTTGCGCATCATTGCCTTTGCCTCTTCAGGATCCATCCAATTATTGTTAGGGCCGGCAGTCTCTTTGTCCGGATAACATACGTAAGTGAGGTGTTCTGTGCGCGCTACATCCGTGGGGTGGCTTCTATGCAGATAGGCGTTGGGCCAGACTTTTTGATTTAATTCGTGAAATATAGGTTGTCCATTGATACGCTCTTCGCGAATACCAATCTCTATTAACTTATGCGCCTCAGCCTCGGAGCCATCGCACCAATAGATCGACTTTGGCTTTGTCAGAGCCGCTTGCTCATCTACCCATCTTTCAAGCGATGTTGCCATAATTTGTTTTGGACTTTATGTTGTAGCGGTTTTTTCAACGAAGATGTTATGAAAAAATTTTCAGTGGTGTAAACCTTTATATATTATCAAATCCCTGCCTCTAATACAATACAATATATAAAATATTTGAAAATCTAACCGGTATGTGATATCATCTATCTGTAAATCGTTTTTTAAAACTATCGCTCCAGCATAGAAGAGCATCGTTCTTTTAAATAGATTATCGCTCCCCTGTAGCTCAGCTGGTAGAGCATGTGGCTGTTAATGAGGCCGCGACTTATGGAACGAGTGACGTAAGTCGCATGGCCGAATTAAAGTTAGCAGCCCTCGCCGGAAACGACGAGGTGAAGAAGCGAGTAAATTCAGGGAAAGCCCTTGAAGGGTCAATCCTGAGCCAAGTCCGCCGAAGCATTGAGTCGTTTGCTTATTGAATGCGAAGGCGGGAAGGTGCAGAGACTAGACACTCGCTGCCTAAAGCCTGAAACGGCCATGGTAATGGTATAGTCCGACTCTCCGAGTAATCGGAGTCAGATCGTAACCACAGTGTCAGAGGTTCGAGCCCTCTCGGGGGAGCCAATTTTGAGGGAAATTGTGGAAATTGGGCACATCCCAATTTCGTAAAAGAGAAAGGAGTTTTTCAGTGAGAAAAATGACCGAACAGCATCTTATCAACGCGTTTGGAGGCGAAAGCCAGGCGAATATGAGATACTTGCATTTCGCTGATCAGGCTGACAAGGAAAAGTTTAGTAATGTTGCCCGCTTATTTCGCGCAATCGCTCACGCTGAATATATACACGCTGGCGATCATTATAAGGAGTTAAAACATCTTGATGGAGGATTTGTAGCGAATAGCATGGCGGCCTTTGGTCCGGGCGGCACAAAGAAAAACCTTAAGTTATCCATTGCCGGAGAAACATTTGAAATTGAAGAAATGTATCCTGTATACATAGAAGCGGCGAAATTTCAAAGAGAAAAAGGAGCGGAAAGAAGTTTTGAATGGTCGTACGGAACCGAAAAAATGCATAAACGCCTTTTTAAAAAGGCGCTGACTTCGGTTAATTCAAAGCGGGACGCAAAGCTCGGCCCGATTCAAGTTTGCGAATTATGCGGATATACCATAGAAGGCGAAGCGCCGGATAAATGCCCTTTATGCAACGCCGCAAAAGATAAATTTATTGCGTTTAAATAAAATAGAGGAGGTGAGTTCTATGGGATGTGGTTATTGCGGACCAAAAAAGAAAGCTACATATGTATGCACGAAATGCGGCAAAGAGGACGTCCGGGAAGATGAAGGAGGCAAGCAGGTTAAAAGTTGCTGCGGTCAGCCGATGAAGAAGAAATAAG
>Ga0156238_110_pt1 | contig 8718 bp, 5 predicted proteins | sample RifCSPlowO2_12_FD_107885 | JGI IMG/M metagenome (GOLD analysis project Ga0156238, IMG submission 107885) | Omnitrophica bacterium RIFCSPLOWO2_12_FULL_45_13
CGTACCGCGAGCCTATATAAACAAAAGGCGAACTCGCGGCAGGACCCGTAAAATTTGCATCAATGACAGGACACGAATTTTAGCTTGGATTTACTAAAGAATATTATACGTTACCCTCGACGAATCTCACCGGATCTATTTAGCCTCGACTTTGCGGATATGCCCTGATAGATAGTTGCCTGTTAAATCATCTATTGCCTGCGTGAGTTCCTGCAGCCGCGACTCCTTCTCAAACTTCGCGCCCATATCCTTGGACGGATTTGTCATGAGCTCGAATTGCAGGCGTTTACGCTCATAATACGCTCGGCGCAAATCGTCAAGTATATCATTCCGTAACTGAACCATAAGCCTGGATCGGACGTCTATGTTTGTCTGGTCATCGCTCCAGATGAGATCCCCCAATTCCCAGGATAGGCCGACGTTCCAGCCGTCGGATGTATCATCCGGCCCTTTTATAACATAATCCTTAGCGGCGCTTGTATATATCTCGTAAGTATCGGAACGGTTTTTGCTTAATCCGCAAGAAACTTTTGGCAACAGCGCCCTCGCCCTCGCTTCACTTCTCCATCTCTTTATCTTTTCAGGGCTAACCTCGGCATACCTGATAGCCGCTTGCTGTAATTCTTTAAAAGCAGGTTCGCCGTCCAGGGCTATCTTAAGCGTCTTTAGGCTCATTTCTATGTCGGGGTATTTGTCCATAAGATAATCGCCTGCCTCGAAACTATACATGCCCTTATCCGTCACGGCCAGTAGAGTCTTTTCATCTTCGCTTCCGAATATCACGCGGCTTACATTAAGGCTTTTGGCCATCCCCTTATATAGTTCAAGCCACCGGGATTTTTCATTTATAAACTCAAAAACACCTTTATCTGTCGCGCAGAACATCGACTTATTCTTCGCCGGTATCATAAGGTAATTTATTACGCCTTTTAAGCCGGCGCAAGGAAAATTATTCCAACTCTTGCCGCTATCGTCGCTATACAGGATATCTTTATCAAATGTTATATATACCCTATTATCGTTTATGGCGATAGAATGTATTGATGTGTATTTTTCGCTTTCTTCATAATCATGTTCTTCTATTTCTTCGGTTTCGTTTTTTTCGCCGGCGCTTTTTACGAATGCGCGCTGCCATCCTTCAGCGCCGGGCCTCATCACATATAGTCCGCTCTCCGTTCCGGCATACACCAGCTCTTTATTCAGGGCTAAACACTTAACCGGCGCGTCTTTTAATCCGCCGCTTATATCAAGCCACGTATCTGCGAGGTCATCGCTCAAAAATATACCTTTCCGAGTGCCGATCAGCATCCTGTCGCGGCTGTGATTAGAAAGCTCTATGCAGGTAATATTATTTTTATCCGGCAGGATGGTCCTGAAGACATTCCTCCATCTCGCGCCATAGTCTTCCGATTTGAATAACCCGCGTTTTGTTCCTAAGAATATTACCTTCGATCTTCCCGCGATACAATTTATTTCATTGCTGCCGCCTTGAGGAAGCGAAAAGACCGGCTCCCACCTTTCCTTCAAATCTCTTGCCTTGTATAGAGCGTTTCGAGTGGCGATGTATAGGGCATCGTTATTAAATATAGCCGCTTTTAATTCAGAATTCTTTACAGCGCCCTCTTTGGAGACCCATGCGTCTTGCGCGCTGAGCGGCGTAAAATCAATAAACGACAAAAGCATGGTTAAGGCAATTACTGACATAGCTATCTTCCTCATAACGTCCCTCCTGTAGGCTGCCTACAATACTATATGTTTCGTTTTTTGTCAAGTTTTATTTTATTATTCATCAAATATGCCTTTTTCCTCTTGTCTTTAAGAGTTGATGTGCTATAATTATTACATGCCAAAGTACAAAAGATTTCAATCCTTAGTAATAACGATTTTTCTCTGCTTGGTATACGCCCTTTGGTTAACCCCTTTAAAGCCCGTCCAGATTGCCAGCCTTAAGATTGTAGATACATACTTTGGCTTAAGCTCCAAATTAATCCCTATGCCGAAGGCCGGTACAGGCGTCGTTTTAGTCGCGATTGATGACGAATCATTACGAGAGATGAATACGCAATGGCCTTGGCCGAGAAGCGTAATCGCCGATACTATAAAGAAGATATCTAAAGGCTCCCCTGCCATTATTTGCGCTGACCTTGTCTTTGCCGGAAAAAGTGTTGACCCGCAAGAAGACCTTATTCTGATAAATTCGTTAAAGAGCGCTAAAAATGTTTTCAGCGCGGCATACTTTGGCAGCGATGGTAAATATGTCATACCGGACCATATAATAGCCTTAAACTTGGCTGATTTCGGTTTTGTCAATAAACCAAGAGACGCTGATAACGTCATAAGAAGAATGAGGCCTTATTTCCTATCAGAGTCCGGTAATATTATAGACTATTCTCTCTCCCTAAAAGTGGCAAGCCGCATGCTTAATACACCTGCCGGCAACCTGGCGCTCTCGCTTCCGTTGTCAAAAGACGGCACAGCGTATATCAAATTTTTCGGCGCATCCGATAAATTCAACTACATTCCGGCATATAAGATAATTAAAGAGTCGGCTGATATTTCGTTATTAAAAAATAAGCTCGTATTCTTTGGCGTAATATCCGAATCCTTCCATGACACATACAATACGCCGTTAGGCGCGATGCCCGGCCTGCTTATTGACCTTAATGAAACTCTTACCTATATAAATAAAAACTTCTTCCGCTACGCGGCGAACAATATGAACTTCGCGCTTATTTTCCTGTTTGTTTTGATAGCTTCCTGGGGCGGGATGAGGCTTCCAATATTAACCGGAGCTTTTTTGAGCGGTTTGTTGATTATCGCTTCTTTCTTTCTGGGATTTTTTCTGTTCCTACAGCATATAATAATTGATTCTTTCGGCCCTATCTTTCTCATCGCGGCGGCTACGGCAGTTTTACACGGGACAAGGTACGTCGTACTTGTCGTGGAAAATATCGCGCTAAGAAAAGAGGCTGCTACAGACGGCCTTACGGGATTGTATGTATACAGATATTTTGAATTGCGGCTAAAGCGAGAATTGAAAAACGCGTTCTACTCTCGTAAAAATCTTGCCCTCGTAATATATGATATCGATCATTTTAAAAGAATAAACGATACATACGGCCATGAGTTCGGAAATGTCGTATTAAAGTCTATAGCGAAAAACCTGAAGAATCATTCGAGGAAAAATAATGTCATCGCCCGCTACGGCGGAGAGGAATTTTGCGTAATCATCCCGGGCATGAAACGCCTAGATGCGGTAAAATACGCGGAGAGATTGAGAAATTTAGTCAGTTCTATTGAACTCAAGACAGACAAGGGTGAAACCGTGAAGGCAACGATGAGCGCCGGTATCGTAATGATAGAAGATGTCCGCGAAAATTATACAGATTTTGTAAAAGCGGCCGATGAGGCTCTGTACAGGTCTAAAAATGAGGGGCGGGACAGGATAAGCATCTTCGATAAAGCGGCCTGCGTTACTTCTCGGCCTTGATCCCTTCAGTTTTTATCGAAGGGCTAAAGGGCTTTATATCTTTCAGCTCTAATTGTATTGATTGAACTCCCTGCCAATTATTTATAGATGGTATATAAGCAAGGTCCACGCCCGAACCGAGATTAGGAGGTTCAAGCCCTCCCCTGCCAAAACTTACCGCTTCGCAGGTAACGGCGTTGTCGGTTACCCACATTTTAAAACCGTTTCTGCCTATTTGCCTCGGGCCATCCTTGATTATGAGGTTGCGAGACGAAAATACGGGACGAGGATTCTCTTCCCCAAAAGGGGCCAGGCTCTCGATCTCGCCTATAATGTCTTCAGTCAGCATATTAAGCGGTATGTCCATATCTATGTCGAGCCGCGGGGAAAAGATCTGTTCATTAACATCTTGGCCGGCCGCGATATTTATTTTTTCCCTGAACGCGTCGATCCTGTCTTTTTCTATAGTTATACCGCAGGCAGATTCATGCCCGCCGAATGTTACAAGCAGATCTCTGCACTTCGAAAGCGCCTTGAAGAGATTGAAATCCTCTACGCTCCTGCCCGAACCTTTCCCGAATTTTCCATCCAGAGATACGAGTATTGTCGGCCGGTAATACCTATCCGCAATCCTTGAAGCTACAATGCCGATTACGCCCGGATGCCATTTTTCGCTTCCAAGCACGATCACCTTGTGGTGCTTAAAATTAACTTCTCTCTCGATTTTAGAAAGCGCTTCCTCAAGTATTCCCGATTCTATCTTCTGCCTGTTCCTATTCTCATCATTTAGCGTCTTCGCCAGCTTCATGGCCTCTTCTTTATCGTCTGTCAATAATAGTTCTAAAGCCTTTTGCGGGGATCCAACGCGGCCCATAGCGTTTATTCGCGGCCCTAATATAAAACCTATGTGGCCGCTCGAAACGTCTTTTCCGCTTAAGCCGGAAGCTTCTGTAAGCGCTTCCAGGCCAACCCTGTTTCTCTTGTTGATCTCATCCAACCCATGCTTGGCGAGTATTCTATTCTCTCCTTTCAGAGGAACTATATCGGCTATGGTGCCAAGGCTAACGAGATCGAGAAAGTCTTCAGCAAAAAATGATGTCCCTTCGTATAGCGCCTTAGCCAATTTATATGCAAGGCCCACGCCCGCAAGATGTTTAAAAGGATACTCGCAAGATTCCTGCAGCGGATTTATTATCGCGTAAGCGGGCGGAAGGCGCGATCCTACTATTTCATGATGGTCGGTCACGATCACGTCTATCTTGAATGCCCTCGCATATTCGATCTCCTTAAACGAACCTATGCCGCAGTCGACTGTTATTATCAGTGACATTCCGTTCTTATATGCTTTTTTTATGGCAGCGACATTAAGACCGTAACCTTCTTCAAGTCTATTAGGTATATATGTTTCGACTATAGCGCCCAAATGCTTCAGCGCTGTATAGAGGAGCGCCGCGCTTGTCATTCCGTCCACATCGTAGTCTCCATAGATCAGTATGTTCTCTTTACCGCGTATAGCCTTTTTGATCCTCGCCGCCGCCTTCTCCATGTCTTTGAGAAGAAAAGGATCGTGGCAAGACGACAGTGAACAGGCGAGAAATTCCGCCGCTTCCTTTGCGTTGTCGATACCTCTATTGGATAAAAGCTGCGCGGTTATTTTTGAGATCTTCAGCTCAGAATAGAAGTTCTTCTGAACGGCCAAGTTAGGATCTTTTATCCGCCATATTTTACGCATTTATTTAGTTCACCTATTTTTCTTTTGCGGCTCTATGTGAACGACTACATCGGTAACACCGTGTATCCCGCCCTTAACAGCGTTTTCTATTTGATAACTTATCTGATGAGCCTTATCAACGCGCATATCGGGATTTACCTGTACGTGAAGATCTATATGTATATCGTCAATCCTACCGCGCGTCCTTATCTTGTGGCAGGCCTCGACCCCTTTAATAGATAAGACTACGTTCGCCACTCTTTTATCATCCAACATAATAGCGTCGCAGAGAATGTTCGAACTTTGCCTGGCGATTGAAAAAGCCGTATATGCTATAAAAAGCGCTATCATAAATGTCACGATAGGGTCAAGGATAGGATATCCCATTTTAATGACGATCATGGCGGCAATGACAGAGAGCGACGTAAATATATCCGCTTTCGTATGCGCGGAATCCGATACAAGGATATCGCTATTAAGGCGCTTTCCCTGTTTATATTCGTAACTCATGACGAATATATTAACGGCCATCGTTCCTAACGTCACTATAAGGCTTCCGATATCTATCTTAGGATTAATGGGATGGTGAAAACGCTCAATAGCTTTTGACGCGAGTTCGAAACACGCTAAAAACAGAAGGCCTGCTATGCCTAACGCAAATAGTGTCTCGTATTTTTTGTAGCCGTAGGGATGGTATTTGTCTGCCGGCCTGCAGGCAAGCGTTACGCCGATCAAGCCTATTATATTTGAGGCCCCGTCTGAGAGAGAATGAAAACCATCCGCTGTCATACTGGTAAACCGCGTAATCAAACCATACGCTATCTTCGCTATGGCCACGGCCCAGTTCAATGCCAATGTAAACAGCAGGATGCGCCTTATCTCCTTGAATCGCGCTGCTTGGTCACTATCCATAGAATTATACGATTATCTCTTCCCTGATAGTTTCCCGTGCCATGATATTACCATGGGGCTTGCGATATAAACCGTGGAATAGACGCCCGTTAAGAAGCCGACAAAAATACAGAATGAAAAATTATTCAGCACTTCGCCGCCGAAAATTAAGAGAGCGATAACAGCGAGCATCGTAACGCCGGTCGTCAATATCGTCCTGCCTAACATCTGATTTACGCTCAAATTTACTATATCGCTAAAGCTGCCCTTTCTGACTATACGCAGGTTCTCTCTTATCCTATCGTATATAACGACCGTATCGTTTATAGAATAACCGGCTATCGTCAATAATGCGGCGATTACCGTCAGGTCAAATTGCCTGCCCATCAAAGCCATGGCGCCGCCGGCAACGATTACATCATGAATTAGGGCGATTATGCCGGCCAATCCATATTTTAAATCGAACCTTATCATGACATAAAGCGCGATACCGCAGAGGCCCAATGCAAGGCTCATAAGCGCATTCTTCCTCAAGCCTTTTCCCACTGCCGGGCCGACGGTTTCAACGCGTAATATTTGAAACGGATTGTCCGCCATTTTTTGTTTGAACTCGCCGGTCAGCTGCGTTGTGATATTATCCTGCGTTCTAACGATGATCTCTTTTGGATTACCATATTGTTGAATAGCCGCGCTTCCGCGGCCTATGCCTTTGAGGATTTCCCTTATGTCATTAAGTTTTACGCTCTTTTCAAACACGAATTGCTGCAGAGTCCCTCCTGAAAAATCGACTCCATAATTCTTATCGCCGCGTATTATAAAAAACGCTATGCCGCCTATTATGAATATGCCGGATAATATGTAGCATATTCTCCTCTTACCTATAAAATCGAAGTTAGTTTCTTTGCGGAATATATGCATAAAGTTCAGCTTTGACAATCCAAACTGGTCGTATAATAGCTCCATGATAACCCTGGTGCATACTATGGCTGTGAAAAGGTTTGCCAAAAGGCCTATCGTTAAAGTAACCGCAAACCCCCTGATCGGCCCTGTCCCGAATTTAAAGATAAGAACGGCGGCGACCATAGTGGTGACGTTTGAATCAATTATCGCTGAAAGCGCCCTATGATAACCTGACGCTATAGCTGCCCTTAAAGACTTGCCGAGTTTCAACTCCTCTCTTATCCTTTCATAGATCAAGACGTTCGCGTCGACAGCCATACCTATGGTCAATATCAAACCGGCGATACCCGGCAAGGTAAGGGTTCCTTTGAATAGCGAAAGACACGCCAATATCAGAAGGACGTTCAATATGAGCGCGAAATCCGCGATCAATCCCGCAAGGCGGTAATATAGAATCATGAACCCGACTACCATGATAGTTCCTATGACCGCCGCGTTAAGCCCCTTTTTGATGGAATCCGCTCCGAGTAACGGCCCGATAGTCCTTTCCTCTTCCACTATGACAGGGGCCGGTAATGCGCCTGCCCTCAAGACTATCGCAAGGTCATTAGCTTCCTCAACGGAGAAATTTCCGCTTATCTGCGCTTGACCGGACGGGATCGGTTCACGTATTACGGGCGCTGACTGGACTTTTCCGTCAAGAACTATGGCTAATCTTTTCCCGACATTCGCCTGTGTAATCGCATAGAATAGTTCGGAACCCTTGGGATTGAGCGCCAACGAAACGTATGGTTCGCCGAATCCACTGGCGCTGAAATCTGTTTTCGCGTTGACTATTAAATCGCCTGTCAGAGAGGCTTCCTTCGCGACTAAGAGCGGCTCCCTGCCGCCTCTTTCGCTTTCATGATATAGCAACTCGCCGCCTGGAACCTCTTCTTTATTAAGAGCTTTTTTCATATCTTCCGCGTTATCTGAAACCAATCTAAATTCAAGATGGGCAGTTTTGCCTATGATATCCAGCGCGCGTTCCCTGTCTGTGACCCCGGGCAGCTGCACAATAATGTTCTCTTTGCCCTGCCTCTGTATGGACATCTCGCCTACGCCGAACTGATCTATCCTGTTTCTGATAATCTCTATGACTCGTTCGACAGCGTCTTTTCTAGCCTCTATAGGAACCTTGGCGATATCCACCTTTAGGACGACATGCATCCCGCCCTGTAAGTCGAGACCAAGATTTATCTTCCCTTTCTGGACGACATGCCCTTCCTTATCTTTTATTGAAAATGGCGGTATTATCAAGTATATCGCTGCGATAGTAAGCGCTATGATCCCAAGCAATTTCCATTGCGACGCCCTGTTCATTGACTTAACCTCCAATTTTACGAAGTAAAATTGATCCTGAAGCGCCGTTAAGCAATGCGACCAACGGGAGCATTGTAGGCGCTGAAGGACCTTAAACAACACGAAGTAAAATTCCTGCCTGCCGGCAGGCAGGGATCCTGATCCCGCCGTTTAGATTTGCAAAAAGCAAATCTGGCGGGAGAAGGACATCTCCTTATTAATTAATTACCCCGATGTTTTATGCTTTATTCTCGCGATACAGTTTTTTTCTACATCTATCTTAACATTGTCGTCTACCTTTAAGGTCACCGTTGCTTCCTTGACATTAACTATTGTCCCATGAATCCCGCCGGTCGTTACGACTTCCTCATTTTTCTTCAACGCGGCTATCATTTTCTTGTGCTCA
>Ga0156238_154_pt1 | contig 8226 bp, 11 predicted proteins | sample RifCSPlowO2_12_FD_107885 | JGI IMG/M metagenome (GOLD analysis project Ga0156238, IMG submission 107885) | Omnitrophica bacterium RIFCSPLOWO2_12_FULL_45_13
AAAGCTGACAGCTTGGTTTCAGTCTGTGGAATATCGCCTAAAGCGGGCCTGACAACTAGTTCGCCCTCATTAGAAAATACATTCTCTACGGTTGACAGGCTATCAACATCCCGCGCGATTACGCCGGGGATTTGTCGAACGGCATTCGTCAGATCCTTCACATATGTAAGTGTTCGCGGGTTAAAAATTCCATCCATGTTGACTATTCCCAATACAATAACATCAGGATGAAGAACAAAGTCTTTTTCTACCTTATCATTATACTGGCGGACAGGCGAAGTAGCGGGGAGCATATGCTTGGGATCGGTATCGATTGTAATCTTTGGGAACTGCGCTATGAAGAAAAGACTAATGGCAGCTACAAGCCCAATGATAAGCTTGGGGCGGCCTAAAACTATTTGTGTTAAACGTTCGAGCTTCATTTCTCACCCCTATTGATCCATTTACCCAGACGACCTCCATCTGCGAGCTGTTCCATCAATACTTCTCGTAGAATCGCGCAGGCTTTGAGCATTTTTGAATTTGCGCATTTATAATAGACATTAAGGCCTTCCCTTCTTGCGGCCACAATCTTACGTTGGCGCAATACACTCAAATGTTGAGAAAGATTTGCTTTTGGCAATTTAAGCCTTCTTCTTAATTCTTCGACGCTTTTTTCTCCTTCACCCAATAGATTTATGATCTTCAGCCGTGTTGGGTTAGCCATGCTTTTACAAACCTCGGCATGCATTTGAAACATTCGCTCTTCCATATTCTTATCCATTGATATGCCCCCTTTATAGTTTTCATAGTTTATGTATTTCGAAACTACTTTACTATGCAACTTACATATTGTCAAGCATTTTTTGGGAGTAAATAAAAATGTAACATCTGAGGGTGAGTTTGGGGTAATAGTTCAGTGTTATAAGAAGCTCGACGAGTCTCGTCATTGCGAGCCCCGCCGCTTTTTGGCGGGACGAAGCCTGCCTTGCCGGCAGGCAATCTAAAAAAGAGATTGCCCTGTACCACTCAAAATGACTTTGTCATTTTTCGGGTACAGGGCATGAACCCTACAAGGCAAAGCGAATGGTTCATGGTGGTGAGGGTGAGCTCCGAACCGAACATACAAAAATTTATTCTAACCGTACGTTCTTTCATTTCTTTTTCTTAAGGCCAGAATCCACACGGTCTTTATGCGATCATCTACATCATAAAGAACTCTGTAATTTTTGATAGATATTCGGTATTGAGCTGTAAAATTATAGACTTCGAGGGGTGGCTTAATCTTCGGCTCTCCCTTAGGACGCGGATCATTCGCAAGAGATAACGCCGTTTTCAATATCTCATCCCGCAGATTCTTAGGCTGCACGTCGTCGAACTCTTTATAAAACTTTTTCTCAATAGACACGTTGGGAAACTTAACCTTATACACCCTTCCCTCTCTTTTTAAGGGAATCCGACAACAGTATCCCCTTAGCGCCTCTACTGATAGCGCGTCTGCCTTCCGCTATTATTTTAAGTAGTTTTTTATCGTTTAGCTCATCAATGATGTCTACAAGCTCAATGGCATCTTCGTAAGGCAGAAACACTCCTGCTGGCTGTCCGTGCTCGGTCACAAGATAGGCCTTGCCTCTCCTGATAAACGAACAAGCTTTATTGCGGAATTCCCGCGCCCCTATGCGCGGGGCTCTTAATAATGCTGCCGCGAGAGTCATTTTTCTTCACCTCCTAATGTAGCGTCAATTGTAGCCACATTAATAGTATACCTGAATATGCTTCACTAAGTCAAGTTTTATTAGAATTTTTTACTACTCAAAATGGCTAATCCTTTAGGCAGCGGTAAGAGATGGTGGTGAGGGCGGGCTCTGAACTGAACAGACAAAACCCTCCCGCTACTACGAATACCGCTCCGCGTACTTATCTACCAAAAACCTGAGCATTTTCTGATACTTAGTATGATACTTTTTAGCCTGCTCCTTGAAAAAGTCAACGCTCTTTTCGCTAAGCCTCAGAGTAACCATAACGGTCTGCTCCGGAACAGCTAGCTCTTTAGGCGGAGGTAAGAAATCGTCGATTCTCTTTAACTCACCTATAGGCATATCATAATCAATTTTATGCTTCTTCATAGTATCTTCTCCCCTTTCTCCAGTAACCCGCGACTATTATTCTTATCTTGTCACCTCTACGAGTAAAACGCACGGTTACTATCTTATTATTTACCTTTCCTATGCAAAAATATCTTTCTCTTTGGATCCTTGAACGCATGGGCTGCCACAGTAAAATCGATGCGGTGTTTTATTATATTGATTCTTTCCTTTCTTGGATCCCATGCAAAACTACCATGTTCTTCAAGCATGATTAAGTATATCCTATATACATATTTTTGTCAATATAAATGTAAATATAAATTGCGGCTTGCTTATTCATCCTTTTTCTCTTCGAATATTTTTCCCTGAATTAGTAACAGCTCAGCCGTAAGAAGTTGTAAAAAATAGGTCCCTATTTTCAGAATTTTTTACCGCTCAAAATGGCTAATCCTTTAGGCAGCGGTAAGAGATGGTGGTGAGGGATCGTCGTGAACTTTGCTCCTGCTAAATATCCTGAGTCGAGTTGGCTGTGCCATGAACCTAAGCTTTGCCCTGTACCACTCAAAATGACTTTGTCATTTTTCGGGTACAGGGCATGAACCCTACAAGGCAAAGCGAATGGTTCATGGTGGTGAGGGGTGGATTCGAACCACCGAAGGCTTTCGCCGCCAGATTTACAGTCTGGTCCATTTGGCCGCTCTGGTACCTCACCAAAAATTGCTTTGCAATTTTTGATCTTGAGCCCCGCCGTTGGCGGGGCGAAGGACCTAAAATATTTTTTAAAATCTGCTCAATTCTAATTTTTTCTTGCGTGTCAATCCCTGTATTTTCAATTCTCTCTTACGCGCTGCTGACTGCGTACCACATTCTTCCTGATAAAGTAGCTTTACAGGATGTCTATGCTTGGTAAACTTACAACCTTTGCCACTATTATGAATACCGACTCTTTTTAGAACATCGTTCGATATACCGGTGTAAAGTTTATTGTCCTTACATAATATAATATAAACGGACCACGGTTTTTCATTCATAAATAAGGAAGGTCCTTCGTCGGACTGCAATATAACTACATCCTCCTCAGGATCAAATTTGCTTGAGTTCAACTGTAGTAAATATGGTCCTTCACTTCGTATGTAATCCTCCTATTTGTCGGATTTCATATCTCGTTCAGGATCAAACTTTGCTTCGCAAAGTTTGGAGCTGGGGAAAGGAATTGAACCTTCAACATTCGCATTACAAATGCGATGCTCTGCCAATTGAGCTACCCCAGCGCCTTTATCGTAAGCGTCTTCAAAACTTCCGGTAATTTATTTAAAATATCTGTCGCGATAAGGCTTAATACCCCTTTTTCTTTTGCTGCCATATCTCCGGCGAGGCCATGTAAGTATACACCGGCCACCGCCGCGTTAAAAGGTTCCATGCCCTGCCCTATGAATGATGCTATTATTCCGGTAAGGACATCACCTGTGCCGCCGGTTGCCATGCCGACATTGCCGGTCTCATTTATATAACATTCGGCGTTCGGCCCCGCGACTATAGTTTCTCTACCCTTCAAAACCAAGACGCTATTATACTGATGCGCGAAGCTTGACGCAATATCTTTTCTATTATTCTGGACTTCTTCCGCTTCTTTTTCGATCAATCGCGCCATCTCGCCGGGATGCGGCGTAAGGACCATTGGCGCGGGCCCTTTCTTTAACAGGTCGAGATGCCTCACGAACGCGTTCAATCCGTCTGCGTCTAAAACGATCGGTTTATTAATCTTGCTTACAATATTCCTTATAAGCGCTTGAGTCTCTTTATTCTGTGAAATTCCCGGGCCTATTGCGATACAATCGCACTTTTCGCCAAAATTTATCAGCTCCTTCTCCGCCAAGAGACTTAAGCTATAATCTTTTGTCTCGAAGAACGGCTTTACCATCACTTCGGTCAGCTTTGCCGCCATTATACCGTAAAGGCTCCTGCCTATGGCGAGCGTCACCAGCCCGCTCCCTGAAAGCATGGCGGCCTGACTCGTCAGGTATGCCGCGCCCGTATAACCATTCGATCCGGCCATGACCAGGATATGGCCGAAATCTTTTTTATTAGCGTCCGGAGCTCTTTTCGGAAAGCCTGCCAGGACTTCCTCTATCTTTATCATTTACCGCTCTTCCTTAACAAGATTACGCTTGCGACCGCGTAGTTCTTGGAATGCGACATGCTCACAACGACCTCGCTCACATTTTTCCGTCTCTTTAATTTAAGGGCCTCGTTACTGAGCAACATTACGGGCCTGCCTTCTTTGTCGTTAAAGATCTCTATGTCCGTCCAGTTTACCGGAGATTTTCTCGCCTCTCCGAAAGCCTTAACAACCGCTTCCTTGGCGGCAAATCTCGCCGCGAAATGCTGCGGCGCGAACCTTTTAGAATTTGAATAACTGATCTCTTTATCCGTGAAGACCTTTGTAAGGAAACTGTTCCCCCATTTGCTTATGGCATCTCTCATCCTGAATACTTCTACTATATCTATTCCGGTCCCGACTATCATCTTATCAGGCTCAACATCTCTTCGACAGCCTGGCGCATTCCCACGATGGCGGCCCGCGCAACTATCGAGTGACCTATGTTAAATTCATTTATGCCTTTAATATCAGCAATATCTTTTGTATTGGCGTAATTCAATCCGTGGCCCGCATTCACTTCTAATCCTATAGATAACGCGTATTTGACGGCGCTTCTGACACGATCCAATTCTTTCAATCGCAAAGCTTCGGTACGCGCGTTCGCGTACTCTCCTGTATGCAATTCTATGATATTCGCGCCGGCTTTTTTTGAGGCGTCGATCTGTGATCTTGAAGGATTTATAAAAAGACTCGTTTCGATATTCTTTTCGTTGAATCTTTCTATCGTCCGGGCGATTGTCCGGCAGAGCTTGGCTACATCGAGCCCGCCCTCTGTCGTAAGCTCTTTTCGTTTCTCCGGTACAAGCGTAGCCTGATCAGGCCTGACCTTGCAGGCAATATCAACTATATCCTTTGCAACAGACATCTCGAGGTTGAATCGCGTCGAAATCTTCTCGCGAAGCCGCCATACGTCGTCATCTTTTATGTGGCGCCTGTCCTCGCGCAAATGGCAGACTATGGAATTACAGCCTGCCTCCTCGCAAAGACGCGCCGCCTCGATCGGGTCCGGGTAAGATGTCCTCCTCGCTTCCCTTAAAGTCGCGACATGGTCTATATTAATACCGAGTTTTGCCATAGAAACTATTGTGGTTGAGCATCCTTTTCCACTAGATTACGTACCAGAGGATCGCGATCTCTATCGCTATCTTTGTATATGGCCAAAAATACATTATTAATTCTTCCCTGATTTAATTACGCTGTCCGCGACACGCGCTGCTTGAACGGTTTCTTTAACATCATGGACCCGTAATATTTTAGCTCCTTTCATAACAGCTATGGCGCAGGTCGCGAGGGTTCCGGCTAACCTATCGCCGGAATCGTCGGAATTAAGCATTTTTCCTATAAAAGATTTGCGCGACGTCCCGACGCATATCGGATAACCCAATCGCTTGAACTCATCGAGCCTTTTCAATATCTCGATGTTATGCTCCAAGGTCTTTCCGAAACCTATGCCCGGGTCTATTATAATCTTGTCGGCGGTTATGCCTGAGCTTTTTGCTTTTTTTATAGATTCTTCTAAAGTTGAGATAATTTCTTTAACGACATCGCCGTATGCCGGGTTAACCTGCATATCTTTTGGACTGCCTTTCATATGCGTCAATATGCAGCTAACGCCGTATTTAGCTATTACCGCGGCCATTCCCGGATCATAGTTTAACGCCGACACGTCATTAACTATGCATGCGCCCGCCTTCAGGGCTTCTTCGGCGACTTTTGCTTTTCGTGTATCTATAGAAATTGAAACGGATATCCTCTCCGATATGGCCCGTACTACCGGTATAACGCGGCCCAATTCCCTCTCGACGTCAACATCTTCCGCGCCTGGCCGCGTCGATTCGCCGCCGACATCTATGATGTCAGCGCCTTCGCGCGCCATATCGATGGCATGCCCAACCGCTTTTTCCTTATCAAAGAACCTTCCCTTATCGTAGAAGGAATCGGGCGTTACATTAAGAACGCCCATTATATAAGTTCTGCCGGTATCTATTTTAAGGAACTGCCGGCGCATCTTTAGTGAACCCCAATAATGCCCTAACCTCTTCAACGTCCATCACTTCTTTGTCCAATAATTTCCCGGCCAACAGCATAAGTTTGTCTATATGCTTATTCAATTCTTCCTTAGCGCGTTTATAGCTTTCATCTACTATCCTGCCAACTTCCTGATCGATGACCAGCGCTGTCTGGTCGCTATAATTTTTTTCTTCTATGATGTCGCGGCCAAGAAAAATCTGCTCTTCCCTGTGCCCGAATGTGCGGCTTCCCAACCTTTCGCTCATACCCCATCTCATGACCATCTTTCGGGCGAGGTCTGTCGCGGCCTCGAGATCATTGCGCGCGCCGGTAGACAATTCTTTAAAAATAATTTCCTCGCTCGCGCGGCCGCCCAGTAAGCCTGTTATTTCACCCAGAAGTTCGTCCTTCATCTTTATATACCTGTCTTCGGTCGGAAGCAGCATCGTATAACCCAACGCCATACCGCGCTGCAGTATAGTAACTTTATGCAGGGGCGATGCCCCGGGTATAAGCAGCGCCAAGAGCGCGTGGCCGGATTCGTGATACGTTATGACTTCTTTTTCTTTTTTCGAAATCACGCGGGATTTCTTCTCTGGGCCAGCCATGACTCTTTCGATCGATTCTTCAAGCTCCTCCATCATTACAGTTTCTTTATTGCGCCTGGCGGCCAGCAAGGCTGCTTCGTTTACGAGATTAGCGAGGTCAGCGCCGGAAAATCCGGGTGTCTGCCTTGCTAAAGAATTTAAATCTGCTGCCGGATCTAATTTTACATTCTTCGTGTGAACTTTAAGGATCGCTTCCCGTCCTATGATATCAGGCCTGTCAATGACTATTTGCCTGTCAAATCTACCCGGCCTAAGAAGGGCGGGGTCCAGAACGTCGGGCCTATTCGTAGCGGCGATTAAAATAACGCCCTCCTGCGTATTGAAGCCGTCCATCTCCACAAGGAGCGCGTTCAGGGTCTGCTCTCTTTCGTCGTGCCCTCCGCCAATGCCGGCGAACCGCTGCCTTCCTACGGCGTCTATCTCGTCGATAAATATGATCGCGCCGCGTCCGGATTGTTTTGCGGAACGCTTAGCCTGGTCGAACAGATCTCTTACCCTCGATGCGCCGACACCGACAAACATCTCGACAAAGTCAGAACCTGATATGGACAGGAATGGGACGTTTGCCTCTCCTGCCACAGCCTTTGCTAGGAGCGTTTTGCCCGTCCCCGGAGGCCCCATCACAAGAACCCCCTTAGGTATCTTGCCTCCTAACCTCTGGAATTTTCTCGGATCCTTTAAGAATTCGATGATTTCTTTGAGCTCCTCTTTTGCCTCATCAACCCCAGCGACATCTTCAAAAGTAATCTTTAGACTTTCGCTGGTCGCTAAAGTAGCGCGCGATTTACCGAATGACCAGATTCTTCCGGCGCCGCCGCCCGGAGACCTGTACGCGAACAACCATAAAAATAAGATCAAAAGGACTGTTGGCCCGATATAATATAAGATATTGGACCAGAAAGTCCTCAATGGCTTTATATCGAAGTCTTTGACGTTCTCGCGGAGAAGTTTCAACAGTTCCTGGTCATTATCAGGCATATTGACGACGAATTTCTCCCCGCTTAAAAGGTCTCCCCTTAAGATACTATCCGTCTTGTAGCAGGATTTTATCGTTTGCGCCGCGGGATTATCTTTCACCATCGAAAAAAACCTGGAATACGTGATTTCCCGCGTAGGTTTTTCCGTGCCCTGGAACCAGGGATGAAATATCGTAAATACACCAAGCATGATCAGGAACCATATTATTATATTTGAACCACTGCGCTGCGGCTGCGGCCTTTGCGGCTTTTTACCTTTATTTTTCATCTGCGCGAACACTCCGTTTCTTTTGCCCTTCTATAGGTTTTGTGCGGCTATTGTAGCAAATTATATAAAACATATCAAGGGCATAACCTTTTCTGGAATAATATTGACGCCGCGGTTCTTGTTATTCGGATATCTC
>Ga0156238_113_pt1 | contig 8198 bp, 8 predicted proteins | sample RifCSPlowO2_12_FD_107885 | JGI IMG/M metagenome (GOLD analysis project Ga0156238, IMG submission 107885) | Omnitrophica bacterium RIFCSPLOWO2_12_FULL_45_13
CTTAATAAAATTTTATGGGTCCTGCTGCCCTTCAACCTTTTGCTCCTAGGGCTCGCGGTAACGACACTGTTCATCCAACTTTATGCTTATAGCTCCTATGATCTATAATAGCTAAACAATAAGCTATAGCCGCTGGTCTTAATTACCGCTCGCCCATCATCCAAAAGGCTTCAGGGCATCACCCATAAAATTCTCCTGACAAAAATTATTACGCGTTACAATAATTTTAACAAAACGAGTTTTACCAAACTTTATATTATATAGTTTATTATCTTCTAAAGTATAATCAGGGTCGGTAATTTTTTCTCCATTTATAATTATTGCTCCTTGCTTTATCAGGCGGCGGAATTCACTTTTGCTTTTTAGCGCCCAGCTAAATGTAACGCGCTCGGTATCGAAATATTTGGTTTTTTCTTTTAGGCTTACTTGCTCAGAATATAATCTTATATCTTTAGCCTTACACAAAACACTAGATAGCGCAAACCCTGAATTAGAAGATGTATGCAACTTTATTGTGGCCAAACCTGTAAATGGGTCCTGCTTCTGAAATGTCTGTTCAAATCTATCTTTTGCTTCCTTGGCTTCTGTTTCTCCGTGATATTGCCGCACAATTGTGGCTGATAGATTCTTCTTGGCTTCCATTGGATGCATATTTTTTATTTTAGCCACATCTTCATCCGTGAGAAGCTCGTAATACTTATACATAAGCTCATCCGATATCGACATCAGTTTGCCGAACATGTCTTTAGCGGGCTCATTTATACCCACATAATTTCCAAGCGATTTAGACATTTTGTTTATGCCGTCCGTGCCTTCTAATAACGGCATAGTAATAACCACCTGCGGCGACTGCCCGTAAAGGCCCTGGATATCCCTGCCTACGAGCAAGTTGAATTTCTGATCCGTGCCTCCAAGCTCGACGTCAGCTTTCAAAGCAACCGAATCATAACCTTGCAGCAGAGGATATAGAAATTCCAGCATGCTTATAGGTTTTTGCTGTCTATATCTATTGAAGAAATCATCCCGTTCAAGCAGCCTTGTAACGGAGTATCTGGACATCAGCTCTGCGACAGCGGCAATATCCATCTTGCCGAGCCACTCGCTGTTAAAGCGAATTTTGAGTTTCTTTGTATCTAAAACTTTCGATATTTGTCTTTCGTAAGTTTTCGCGTTATCCTCGACTTCCTGATTAGTCAGTCTGGGCCGTGTCTTTGATACCCCGGAAGGGTCGCCTATCATCGCTGTGTGGTCACCGATAAGAAAGACAACCTTATGGCCGAGATCCTGGAAATGCCTCATCTTTCTTAAAAGGACCGTGTGGCCCAAGTGGATATCCGGAGCGGTGGGGTCAAAGCCGGCTTTTATGATAAGCGGTTTATTTGCCTTTATCGCTTCCTCTATCTTCTTCTTTAATTCATCGGCTTGAATTATCTCGATTGTGCCTCGTTTGATCAGCTCCAATTGCTTATCTATATTTTTTTCCATATGGAAGTATTTTACCAAATTTATCTTAACATAACAACAAAAAATCCCGCCCATTCTTAAAATGTTTAAAGCCTTGAAGAATGAGCGGGATTATCAGCTTCGGGTTACAACTTTGTTACTTTTGATGCCTGTTCACCTTTTGGACCCTTGGTGACCTCGCACTCGACGTCTTGACCCTCGTCCAAAGTCTTATAGCCATCACCCTGAATCGCGCTGTGATGTACGAATACATCCGTGCCCGAATCAAGTGTAATAAATCCATAACCTTTTTGATTATTGAACCACTTTACTTTTCCTTTTACCATTGCTTCCTGCTCCTCCTTTCAACTAAATTTGAGCCTGAATGAGCCGCCCTTAAATAATGGCAAACAAAAAAACCGTAAGGTTTAGTCTGCAACCCCACGGTCCAGGACGCTAATACCCTCATCTACCACTCGCGCAGAAGTATACATCATTGATACGATTTTGTCAAGAAAAATCTGCCCTGAAAAATCTGCCCTGCGGGCGCTTATTTTTCCTCTAATAAGTGGTATAACTTCTCCCGCTTCAATTTTCCACTTGTCCTGATCTCGGTAATTCTTTCTATCCTAACTTTAAAAACAACCAGGCGTTCCGGGAAAGCGACATCGAACGCTTCATGATGAGTCGTGCCCCTGACATCCTCTATAATACGCTTTGCGGTAAGCTTTATCTCTTTATCCCTCACTTCTTTCAATAATCTCTTATGTTCCATTCCTTTCTCTATTATCTCTACAGAACCGTTTATCTGATAGCCCATAAGCGTGTTTGGATCTACGACCGCAACTGAGGCGCACGGCCTAATCTTCAAATTTTTATAGGTCATGCCCATTACATGGTCTATAAGATATAAAAAATCATTCTCTTTCTTCAGTAGAAATTTAGGCGCAGCGTTGGGCTCGCCTTTAGAACTAACGGTGGCCACATACGCGAATTCTCTATTTTTTAAAATATCATCCAGCTTTTTTACCATCATAAATATTACCCTACCCCTGCCTCCATCCTATAATACGAAAAGATTATACCTCATCGCGTCAAATTTTAACAGGAAATTTTGAGTAAAAATTTATTGACCTGGCGGCGCGGGCATGCTATTCTTTTCAAAGAGGTGATGAGCTATGGAAAGATCAAACGAACTGGAACGGGATGGGGCGATTGAAGTCGCAAAATATATGGCGCTTGCGGCAAGGACCGCGCCTAAGACGTGCGGAATAGACAATATCGAAGTAGCGGCGATTAATGATAGACCGACAAAGAAAAAACTCGCCGAGAAAATGAAGGAGCTATCGAAAAAAGAAAATAGGCCGAGCTTGGAACGCGATGCGAATTTGATTGAGGACTCTCCCGCAATTATAGTAATCGGGGTAAAGTCCAACCCTGCGGGACTTAATTGCGGTTTCTGCGGTTATACGACATGCGCTGAGCTTAGAAAGACAAAGGGAATCTGCGCTTATAACTCTATCGATTTAGGCATAGCTGTTGATTCCGCGGCAGGAATAGCAAATAGCTTCCACGCTGACAACCGCGTCATGTATTCAATAGGAAGGGCCTGCCTCGATTTAAAAATTTTCAGCCAAACCGTTAAGCAGGCCCTCGGGATTCCGTTGAGCGTAACGGGTAAAAATCCGTTCTTCGACCGGAAATAACCTATAGTCACCAGGTCACTACGTCACCAAGTCACAAGTAAAATTTTACTGGTGACCTTGTGACGTGGTGACATGGTAACCTTTTATATCTTCAGCGACAACGCTATCTTATGCTGAATTGAATCTACCTTTATAACCTTGATCTTTACTTCATCCCCAACCTTGAATCTGTCTTCCAATTTTTCACTTTCGGCCAGCGGTATCTCGGATATGTGCGCCAACCCTTCCAACTCCTTATCCATCTCTACAAATAGCCCAAAATTAGCCACCTTTGTCACCTTGCCTGCCAGCTGGCTCTCCGGCGCGTACTTGGACGCAATGTCATCCCACGGATCCTGAAGAAGCTGTTTTATGCCGAGCGATATCTTTCTATTAGCCGCATCGACAGCCAAGACAACCGCTTCGACCTTCTCTCCTTTTTTGAACATATCCTTGGGGTGGCCTATCCTTTTCGTCCAGGATATGTCGGAGACATGAATCAAGCCGTCTATGCCGTCTTCTAATTCAACGAACGCGCCGTAGTCTGTCAGGTTGCGAATCCTGCCTTTAACTTTTGTTCCGACCGGATACTTTGCCTCAACCTCGACCCATGGATTGGCCTCAAGCTGTTTCAGGCCAAGAGAGATTTTACGATTTCCCTTGTCCACGTCCAGCACCAACGCTTCGATCCTATCTCCTATCGCTAACAACTCATTCGGATGATTGTATTTCTTTATCCATGATAGTTCCGAAATATGAAGCAATCCTTCAACGCCTTTCTCGATCTCCACGAATGCCCCGTAAGGCATCAGATTTACAACAGTTCCTTTTATCTTGCTTCCTGCTGGATACTTCGCGTCAACCATCTCCCATGGATTGGCGGTCTTCTGTTTTAATCCCAGAGATACCTTCATGGTGTTCGGATCGAAATCCAGCACCATAACCTCTATCGCGTCGCCTATGGCAAGAACCTCGCTCGGATGAGAAACCCTGCCCCAGCTCATATCGGTTATATGAAGCAATCCGATAATGCCGGCGCTGAGTTCTATGAACGCTCCAAAATCCGTAATATTCCTGACGATACCGCTCACCATCGCGCCTTTTTGCAGAGTCTCGAATACCTTCTTCTTATCCTCTTCCTTCTGCTGCTGCATCGCGTCTTTCCGTGAAACCACTATATTCTTCCGCGGCTTATTTATCTTGATTATCTTAAACGGGAAAACCTGGCCTACCATCTGATTCAGGTTTCCAAAGGTCTTCAAGGCAGCCTGACTTGCCGGTAGAAACGCCTCCACGCCGATGTCTACCATAAATCCGCCCTTAACCTTTTTCGTAACCCGCCCGTCAAGTATGTCGCCCTCGCCGTATCTTGAAATTACCATATCCCAACCGACAGCGCGTTCTGCCTTCTGCTTCGACAATACTACCATACCGCTCTCATCTTCTTTAGATTCAAGATATACTTCTACCTCATCTCCGATTTTTAAAGCGTCGGGATCCTGAAACTCTGACAAAGAAATAGCGCCTTCGGACTTATAACCGATATCCACGACGACATCTTTTGGAGTGACTGCGACTATCCTGCCTTTTATTATCTCGCCCTCGTTGAAAATTTTAATACTCTCCTTATAGAGTTTTTCGAATTCGCTTTCCGGCGCCTCCCCCTCGTCGTTTTTTTCTACATCTATGTTGTTTTTCTCTTCAACCATTTAACGTTTGCAACCTTCCTTTCTTTGAAATTTACGCGTAGGATTCATCTTCTTTTTTACTTCACCCGCTACACGCCTCACTATCCAGTCAGGCGTCGACGCGCCGCTCGTAATGCCTACGGCGCGAACCATCTTAAACCATGAAGAGCGCAAATCAGCTTCTGTCTCAACCAGATACGATTTGCTTAGGATCTTTTTACATACATCAAAAAGCCTTTTTGTATTGGCGCTGTTTTTCCCGCCCACTATAAGCATTAGGTCGACTTTCCGCGTTATCTTCTGAGCCGCCCCCTGCCTCTCCTCGGCGTCTTTGCATATCGTATTAACAATCTTCAACTCTTTTGGTTTCTTCTCTATTATCGCCCCTACGGAAGCGATGAAATTATCCATCGATTGCGTAGTCTGCGACAATACGCCTATTCTTTCGCGCGGATTTATTCGTAAGCGCTTTATGCCCAATGCGTCCTTTACCACATAAGCCTTTTGGCGCGCAAAATCCACCAGCGCCTTAACTTCGGGATGGTTTACGTCTCCTACGATTATAACTTTATACCCAGCCGAACTCAAAGAACGCGCCTTTCTTTGCGCATTACTGACAAATGGGCACGTCGTATCAACCAATTTTAAAGAGCGCTTTGATATCTTATCCGCCACATGCGGACTTATGCCATGTGACGATATTACGATACAACCGCTTGCCGCGTCATCGATGCTGTCTATAACCTTAAGCCCCTTACGCGAGAGGTCTTTTACTACCTGGGTATTATGTATGATCGAGCCCAGCGAATGCGCTTCACCTTCCTTTTTTAAAACCTCTTCAGCCATTTCGACCGCGCGCTTGACGCCGAAACAGAAACCTACTTTTTTAGTTAATCTTATCGACATATGCGCGCCAATAACTTGTCAACTACCTCATCTATGGATAGAACCGTGGTATCTATCGTTATGGCGTCTTTGGCCTTCTTTAGCGCGCCGACGCTCCTTTTCATGTCAGATTCGTCTCTTGCGGTAATGTCCTTCTTAACCTCTTCAACATTCGCCTTTTGGCCTAATTCAACTAAGTCTTCCAGCCGCCTCTTAGCCCTTTCTTCGGGGCTTGCGTCGAGATAAAACTTATAATCCGCGTTGGGAAATACTACCGTACCGATGTCCCTGCCTTCCAACACAGCGCCCTGTTTAGAACCTATCGAACGCTGCAATGCTACCATCTCATGCCTGACGCCGGGGACCCTGGCGATATATTTTACCTCTGCCGTTACTTCCGGCGTCCTGATGGGAATACTGACATCCTCGCCGTCAAGAAAAACATGCAGCTTGCTTTTCTCTTCAAGCTCTATCTTCGTCGTCTTAGCAAGCTCTACGAGAGACTTCTCGTCATGTAAATCAATGCCTTTTCTCATCGCTTTTAGCGTCAAGGCCCTGTACATGGCGCCTGTGTCTATATAGAGAAGGCCTAATCTTTTAGCGATAAGTTTAGAAACGGTGCTTTTCCCGCTTCCCGCGGGGCCGTCAATAGCGATAACTATCCGCTTAGAACTACTTTTCATAGATGAGTTTGTCTCTCTTGGCCTTTGCCTTTTTTAGAAGATTGACTGTCTTAGAATAATCGCCCTCGGATATCGCCTTAAGGATCTGTTTATAATATTTTTCAAATGCCTGCCCTGCCTTCAAGATCTCTTTTTTATTTGTCAAAAATATATCCGCCCAGAGCTTCGGGTCGCTTGATGCTACGCGTGTCGTGTCCTTAAAGCCTTCTGCCGCGTATGCAAGTTCTTTTACGGGAACAGCGCCTGCGAGGCCGAACGCTGCTATGTGGGGCAGGTGACTTATCAACGAAACGGATTTGTCATGCGCTGGGGGGCTCATGACTTTAACTTTTGCGCCGAGCGCTGACCAGAAAGCTGCGATTTCTTTTAATGCCGCCTTATTGGTTCGCGCGGTCCTTGTCACTATGCACGGCGCGCTTTCAAGTAAATCCGCTCTTGCGAATTCGACGCCGGCATGCTCTGACCCTGCCATCGGATGCGAGCCTATGAAAGAAATATGCCGCAAATCGCTCAAAATCTTTTCAACCTCATTAACGATCCAGCTCTTCGTGCTGCCTACATCAGTTATCATCGCGCCTTTCTTGGCGTGCTTGGCGGCTTCCTTAATAATCTTGGGTATCGAGCGGACGGGCGATGCCGCAATAATCAGGTCCGCCTTACTGACCCCGTCGGCAATAAACATCGTTGCTTTATCGATCGCTTTATGCGTAAGCGCCTTCTCAAGCGTCTTCTCGCGCCTGAATACGCCGATCACCTCTTTCGCGAGGCGCCGCTTCTTTATGGCGAGGCCGATCGATCCGCCTATTAAACCAACGCCTATTATCGCAATTTTTTTAAATCGCGCCATCTTATAGTTCTCTATCCACCGCTTCAGCCACTCTTTCTACTTCGGCCATAAGCTTTTCAAAATTTTCCGGCAATAAAGACTGTTCGCCGTCTGACATTGCCTCTTCGGGCTTTGGATGCACTTCGATGATAAGGCCGTCCGCGCCGCATGCGATCGCTGCCTTAGAGCACGGTTCCACAAGAGCCCACTTACCTGTAGCATGCGAAGGATCCACTATTATAGGCAGGTGGCTTAAGGACTTAACGACAGGCACCGCGTTTATATCCAGCGTGAACCTCGTCGCGTCCTCAAATGTCCTTATGCCTCTTTCGCAAAGCATGACGTTAAAGTTCCCTTCTGAAAGCACATATTCCGCGGACATTAACAATTCTTTAACTGTGTTAGACATGCCGCGCTTCAGAAGCACCGGCTTTCTCGTCTTGCCAACCTCTTTAAGTAAATTAAAATTCTGCATATTTCGCGCGCCTATCTGAAATATATCGGCGTACTTGGAGATAACTTCGACATCGCGCGTATCCATGACTTCCGTAATTATAGGCAAGCCCGTTTCTTTTTTCGCATTAGCTAAAAATTTAAGGCCTTTTATACCTAACCCTTGAAAGGCATACGGTGAAGTTCTCGGCTTGAACGCTCCGCCTCTCAAAACTGTCGCGCCGGCCTTTTTAACCTTTTTGGCAATATCGATCAAGAGCTTTTCATTCTCAACAGAGCAGGGCCCGGCCATTACGACGATTTTTTTAGCGCCGACCTTAACGCCGCTTCCTATGTCTATTACGCTATTTTCTTTTTTGAAATCCCTGGACGCTATCTTATAAGGCTTTAGTATGGGCAAAATCTTCTCAACGCCCGGGAACGCCTCTAAAGGCTGCACCCTTATGACATCCTCTTCTCCTATTACGCCTACTATGGTCCGCTCAACACCTTTGGAGACCCACGGCTTCAGTCCCAGTTTTTTGATCTTTCCTAC
>Ga0156238_143_pt1 | contig 7734 bp, 9 predicted proteins | sample RifCSPlowO2_12_FD_107885 | JGI IMG/M metagenome (GOLD analysis project Ga0156238, IMG submission 107885) | Omnitrophica bacterium RIFCSPLOWO2_12_FULL_45_13
TTCTTCTTCAGCCCTTCCAATTTTTTAGTTAAATAGACTCCCATCCTTTTCGTGTTCTGTAGTAATTTCTCTTTCTTGATCGCCTCAAAAACCGCAAGCGCCGCCGCGCATACTAACGGCGAGCCTCCGAACGTTGATGCGTGCGTTCCCGGCGCAAGGACATCCTGAAATTTTTCTCTCGCAACACATGCGCCGATCGGGACGCCGCCTCCGAGCGACTTGGCAAGCGTCATGACATCAGGCGTTATTCCATATAGTTGATAGCAGAACATCTTTCCTGTTCTGCCCATTCCTGTCTGAACCTCGTCCAGGATCATGATTATATCTAATTCGGCGCAAAGCTTTCTTGTTTCTCGCATATATTCTTTAGTGGCAATATTTATTCCGCCTTCGCATTGTATTGGCTCGAACATTATCGCGACCGTCTTTTCGTTTACTGCTTCTTTGAGCGCCTCAATGTCGTTAAATGGTATATGTGTGAAGCCTTCTACGAGCGGCTCAAAACCTTTCTTAACCTTATCTTGCCCGGTGGCCGATATCATGCCAAGCGTTCTTCCGTGGAAGGACTTGGTCATAGTTATAATTTCATACTTACCTTTATCGTGACCGTATTTTCTGGCAAGTTTCACAGCGGCTTCATTCGCCTCGGCGCCTGAATTCGCGAAGAATACCTTGCCGGGGAAAGACTCTTCAATGATCTTTTTCGCTAATCTTGCCTGCAATTGAGAATAATAATTATTCGAAACGTGCATAAGTTTATTCGCCTGTTTCGCTACGGCATTCGCGACAAGAGGATGGCAATGGCCTATACCCGACACGGCCCATCCAGGAAAGAAATCAAGATAACTCTTGCCGTTTATGTCCCAGATCTTCGCGCCCTTGGCCTTTTCGGGGCAGAGCGGCGCCCTCTTATACGTGTTCATTACATATTTGTTGTATAATTGAATAATCTTGTCAGTTTTATTCACTTTGCGAATTTTCCATTTTTCAGTTGTAAGCTTACAGCATATGGCTTATAATTATTTAACTATCTCTGTTCCTATGCCTTTATCGGTAAATATTTCCAATAAAAGCGCGTGGGGGATGCCTGCGTCGAGTATATGCGATTTTCTAACTCCGCCCTTAATAGCATTGACACATGCGGAGGCTTTCGGTATCATCCCCGAAACTATTGTTTTATTCTTTATAAGCTTATCGATATCGATTACCGTAAGCGTGTTGTATAGCGTCGACGGATCATCCTTATCCTTCATGATGCCCCGCACATTTGTAAGCAGCACAAACTTCTCGGCCTTTAAAGCTATCGCGATCTCGCTCGCGGCATCGTCCGCGTTCACGTTATATAAGTTTCTGTCCCGCCCTACGCCGAGAGGATATATTACAGGTATTATATTATCCTCTATAAGCTGCTTAACGATGGTTGTATCGACTGACGTAACTTCGCCTACAAAGCCAAGGTCAACTTCGCCTTTTAATTTCTTTACCCTAATAAGATTATTTTCTTTTCCGCTTAATCCGAATGCCTTAGTTCCCAGATCTTTAAGGGTATTAACGATCTGCTGATTGATGCTGTGCAGCGCCTTGTCTATTATATAGGTAGATTCCCTGTCGGTCACTCTTCTACCCGCGATAAACCTTGGCTCTATTCCCGCCTTCTTCATGAACTTTGAGATGAGCGGCCCTCCGCCGTGGACAAGTATCGGCCTCATTCCGGCGTAATTCATGAATACGATATCTTCAAGAACGGCAGGGTCTATGCCTTTTTCATCGACTGCCGCGCCGCCATATTTTATCACAACGACCTTTTCAAAGAACTTCTTTATATAAGGCAGCGCCTCTATTAAGACTTCGCTTTTCTTGATCGCCTCTTTCATCCCGCACCTTCTTCATCCATCCCGCGCCTTTAAGAAGGTGCGGGGTTCACGTCGAATACTCCGAGTTGATCGCCACATATTCTTTTGAAAAATCGCACGTCCATGCTGTCGCGTTTGCCCTGCCGCTTTTTAGATCAACTTTTATACGAATGTTTTTCTTCTTAAAAATAGCCCTTGCCTTCCCCTTGTCAAAACCTTTTACACTCGTTCCGTTTGCCAATGCTTTTATGGGCCCCAAATATATATCTATCCTTTCGGTGTTAAACTTTACGCCGCTTGCTCCGGCTGCCGCCGCGACTCTGCCCCAATTCGGGTCTTCTCCGTATATACAGCACTTAAAAAGATTGGATGTCGATATTCTTCGCGCAATCACTTTCGCGTCTTCCTTACTTTTCGCGCCTGTCACAGAAATCTCTATAAATTTTGTAGCGCCTTCCCCGTCCCGCGCCAATTTTTTAGCAAGTTCGCTTGCCGTAAATTTTAGCGCTTGGGTAAACTTGTAATAATCGCCGCCTTTAGACGCTATCTTTTTATTTTCGGCAAGGCCGTTGGCCATGATAAAGCATGAATCATTCGTGCTCATATCGCCGTCGACCGAAATCATATTGAAGGAATCGTCTATCGCTTCATCTAATGAAGCGCTTAGCGCGCCCTTTGTTATCGCCGCGTCAGTTGTGAGAAAGCATAACATCGTCGCGTGTCCCTCGGTCTTCATAAGCGGATATATCATGCCCACGCCCTTACACGTTCCGCCTATAGCAACAGTCGCTGTGCCAAGTTTTACTTTAACAGCCAGTTCCTTCTTAACTGTATCGGTAGTCATTATTGCTTCAGCGAATTTACCGGACTTGGTCTCAGATAGATCGCCTACGAGCTTTGGTATCGCCGCCTCTATTCTTTCGATCGGCAGATATTCACCTATAATGCCGGTAGAGGCCGCCAAAATCTCTTTCTTATCAAGTAAAAGGGTCTTGGCGATGAATCCCGCCATCTTTATGGCGTCTTTATCGCCGACTTTGCCGTTAGCGCAATTGGCGTTACCGCTATTTACGATTATCGCCTGATGCGTTTTATTCTTCAGGTGCAGCTTACTGACCTTAACAGGCGATGCCTGAAATCTATTAGTTGTAAAAGCCGCCGCGGCTACTGCCGGTACTTCTGAATATAGAAGAGCAAGATCTAGCTTGCCGGATTTTTTTATTCCGGCCTTAACCCCGCTTGCCAAAAACCCTTTAGGCGCCGTCACGCCGCCCTTTATTATAATCATCGCTTACTCACAACCCCTTGGTTTCGTCTAAACCTGTCATTATATTCATATTCTGGACTGCCTGTCCCGCAGCGCCTTTTTTCAGATTATCTATACAAGCGACAACTATCAACTTATCGCCCGCAACCTTTACACCGATGTCGCAATAATTTGACCCTACGATATCTTTTATCTGCGGAAGCTTTCCTTCGTCGTAAATTCTCACAAAAGGCTTACCTTTATAGAATTTATTATATATATCGATGACGCCTTTCGTATTAAGCCTCTTCGTTAATTTCATATATATGGTCGAAAGTATACCCCTATTTATCGGTATAAGATGCGGGGTAAAAACAACGTCAATCTTGGTTCCCGCAACTTGAGACAATATCTTGTTTATCTCCGGCTTATGCTGGTGTTCATTGACCTTGTATGCCTTGAGATTCTCGTTGACCTCGCTAAATGACAGGGCAATATCTGGTCTTCTGCCTGCTCCTGTAGCGCCGCTCTTTGAATCGATGATAATGGAATCTTCTTCGACTGCCTTTTCCTTTACCATCGGCGCCGCGCCCAGAATAGCGCTGGTTGGATAGCAGCCAGGATTAGCGACCAGCTTTGCCTTCTTTATCTGGTCGTAATATAGTTCGGGCAATCCGTACACGGCAATAGGGAGATTATCTTTATCCTTATGCTCTACGCCATACCATATTTTATAAATATCGTAATCGAGCCTGTAATCGGCGCTCAGATCAACGACTAATTTTTTCTCTTTCAAAAATTGGGGCACGACCTCCATCGAAACCTTGTGCGGCAGCGCCAGGAACACAAGATCGACATTCTTTGCCGTCTTTTCCGCGTCAGGTTTATGACACATGATGTCAAGCCTGCCTTTAAATGCGGGAAAGATGGAGGATATCGGCTCTTCCTTATCGATTACCGCGGATAGTTCCGTTATCTTTACGGACTTATGGTTTATTAAAATCTTTATAACTTCTTCGCCGGCGTAACCTGTAGCGCCGACAATTCCAACCTTAATCATATCTCTATCCCTCCGTCGGACATATCAACTATATTAAATTAAAAAACCTATCCTGTCAACTAAAATATCGTCGGGAGTTGACAGGATAGGTTTAAAATTTCCGTCGGGTTCTTATCTCTTACTGTACTGGAATCTTTTCCTTGCCCTCTTCCGGCCGTATTTTTTGCGCTCCCTGGCGCGCGCATCGCGGGTCAAGAACTTCGCTTTCTTTAATACGGGTTTAAGGCTCTCCTGTATTTTTACAAGAGCCCTGGCTATGCCAAGCCTCAAAGCGCCTGCCTGTCCGCTCGCTCCGCCGCCAAGCACTTTAGCGTAAATATCATACTGGGTCGGAAGCTTAACCAACTCGATTGGCTGCATGATGATCAGGCGATGGCTTTCCCGCGTAAAATAGTCGTTGAACGGCCTCGAATTGACGGTTATCTTACCGCTCCCTTCGAACATTCGAACGCGCGCGGTTGCCTCTTTACGCCTGCCTGTAGTGATATACTGTATTTTCTCTGCCATTATCTGTCTATACTCCTTTTATCCGTAGAAGGGTTTTATTTCTAAACTGCCAACGGTGTGGGATTTTGCGCCTTATGCGGGTGATTCGCATCGCGATAAACCTTTAGTTTCTTCAATAGCTTCGCGCCAAGCTTATTCTTCGGCAGCATCCCTTTTACCGCATGCCTTATTACGTATTCCGGTTGTTTTTTCATCTTTGTTTCAAGCGTCTCCTGATGCAGCCCGCCAGGATAAGCGGAATACCTCTTATATACCTTATAAGCCAGTTTCTTACCTGTAGTTTTAATCTTGCTTGCGTTTATTACGATTACCTCATCCCCAACATCCTGATGCGGTGAATAGATAACTTTGTCTTTACCCATCAGGATAATGGCTACTTTGCACGCAAGTCTGCCCAAGACCTTATCAGCGGCATCAACAAGGTGCCAGGCCTTCTGTATATCTTTAGGTTTTGCTATGTATGTATTTTGTTTTTTCACAATAAAAACCGCCTCTTACATAAAAAGAAAATTTATGTTAACATATCTACCAATAAATGTCAATTGCGATTTTTCGCGGTGTCAAGCGTGTTATTGCAATTTTCAGAAATTCCGGTGCAAAAAAGTTAGCCGCAGACCTCGAGGGCCTTTTTTATGTCTTTTGTGGAAAATACCATTAAAGATTCAGAGCCGCTGCTTGTGGAACCGTAGCAATAGTTAAGGTCTATGCCGGCCTTGGCGAGTTTGTTGGCAAGCTCGCGCGCCGAGCCAATCTTATTGCTTAAGGTCACGGATACCGCGTTCTTCTCCCCTACAATCAGCTTCTTCTTCCTTAATGCTCTCATGGCTTTCTGATTATCTTCCGTAACTATCATAAATTTTGCCTTTTTACCCGCAGCGTGAGCGCTTATCGCTATTATATTAACGCCCGCATCGGATATGGCATTTGTAATTTTGGCGAGCATGCCAACCTTATTAGGCGTGGTCGCCACTATCTCTTTAACCTTCGACGCTTTTGCCATTTAGCACCCCCTTTTTAATTTTGCGAAGCAAAGGATTTTTCGCTTCTTACAATACCCCTTTTTCTTCCAACACCTTTTCCAGTTTATCGGCGCCTTCGAATCTTATAGATTCTATGCCGAAGACGTTCGCTTCCTTTATCAGATCTTCACGGTCATCGATATAAAGAACCGCGGACTTGTCACCTCCCGCTCTCCTGACAGCGTCCTCAAAAATCATCTTCTCCGGTTTTATCGCCCCGACCGCATATGAGAGGATCACTTCGTCGAATATTTTTATTATATCAAATTTCTTTTCGATATATTCGAAATGCAGTCTGCTTACATTCGAAAGTAAAAACAGCTTATATCTATTTTTAAGACGCCGCGCGAGGCCGCAGGCCTTTTTGTCCTCCCAGAATATATCGTTCCAGATGGGAACAAAATCCTTGAAAGACAACGTAATGCCGAGGGCTTTCGTCATCCGCGCAGAAAATACTTTAGGCGACATAAGGCCTTTTTCAAAAGCCTGAGTCAATTCAGAATCGAAGAACAGCGCCCGGACCTTCTCGGCATCGAGATGAAAAAGATTTGCCAGCTTTTTCGCCGAGATATTGTGGTCAAACCTTATCAGCGTATTGCCTAAATCGAATATTATAACCTTGTAGCGTTTCGACACCTTTTAACGCTTATGATAACACTTCGCGAAATTAGCTTTAGAGAGGCATTTTATAGCCTTATGACCGCATATTGATTTACCCGCCATAAAAAACTGTGAAACGCTTTCAGCGGCGCCGTATAAAAGACTTAATGCCAGTATCGCTGTCCCGATCGTATAACCGACTGTCCTTAACAACCCGTCCTGCTTCTTCGCCAATATACATATCACGTATCCTATGGCGAGTGACATAAATAATATCAAAGCGCCCTTCATTATAAACATAGCTCCTCCCCCACTTTTTGATCCTTCACCATAGCCCCCTCTCAAGGGACTTCAATACTCTACCTTCATTAAGCACAGGCCCTTGGCAGGCGCCGTAGGACCGGTCAATCTTCTTTCCTTCTTTACAAACATTTCTTTGATCCTGTTCTCGGGTAACTTGCCGCGGCCTATTTCGAGAAGCGTCCCAGCTATTATCCTTGCCATATTATATAAAAATCCATCGGCCCATACATCAATATATATCAAATTTGACTTCTTTTCAACCCTAATCTTTTTTATTGTCCGCACTGTTGTATTCCTTTCGCCTCCGTCTTGAGCCTTAAAAGCGCCAAAATCATGTTTACCGACCAATTGATTAGCGGCCCTCCTCACGGAACTTATATTCAACGGATAAGAAAACCGCGCGACAAAATGCCTTATGAATGGATCTACAAAACGTGACGTGGTAACGGTGTAGCGGTAGTGTTTTAATTTCGCGCAGCGTTGGGAATCGAATCTTTTAGAGGCCTCTTCCATCGTTATTATTAAAATGTCATTCGGAAGCGCGCTGTTCAAGGCTATTTTTATTCGCTCCAGCGGCAGGCTCGATCTTGTTTTAAAATTCGCGACTTGATGTTTGGCGTGGACTCCGGAGTCAGTTCGGCCCGCTCCAGTTAGCTTTACTCTTTCGCCAGTTATTTTTTTTAGCGCGGACTCTAAGACTTGCTGGACCGTTTTCGCGTTCCTCTGGGACTGCCATCCCGCGTAATTCGTGCCGTCGTATCTTATGGTTAATTTTATATTACGCACAGCGTGACGGCTTTAAGAAAAGTATAGGAACTCACTCTTCCTCCTGTTCGATCGTATTCTTACCGCTGTCCTTGGCCGTATACATAACGGTCACTACTTTCTTCATCATATTTTCGACGGAAGCCGGAGCTTTAAGGAAAGTGACTGTGCCGAAAGAAAAAGTAACGGGCCACGAATTCTTGTCCATATTATTTAAAAGGACGTTGCGGATCCTGCTTAAAACGACTTGAGCCGGTTCCGCGGCTGTTTCCGGCAAAAGAATCGCGAACTCATCACCGCCGAACCGGGAAATGAAATCGACTTTACGGAGATTCATCTTTATGGTGTCGGCAACCGAGTGCAAAAGCCGGTCGCCTGCCT
>Ga0156238_153_pt1 | contig 7653 bp, 6 predicted proteins | sample RifCSPlowO2_12_FD_107885 | JGI IMG/M metagenome (GOLD analysis project Ga0156238, IMG submission 107885) | Omnitrophica bacterium RIFCSPLOWO2_12_FULL_45_13
TTTTCTATTTTTTGCCACTCTTCCTCGGTATAAGGATCCTGCGGCTGGACTTTCATGGCTACAAGCAATACTCCTTTTCTTGTGGGCTCAAATCCAATGACACATCCCCTTCTGATATGCATGATTTCCCTTATATCTTGCGGGATTGTAACCTGCCCCCTTGACGATATTATCGCCATCCTGAAGTAAGACGCTGCATTTGAAACCGTTTTTTTAGATGTTCCGCGCCTTTGCCTTTCTATTGTGTTTTTCATATGCCAGCCCCCTTACAATTGCATATGGAACCTCTCGTGAGTGCAATGCGAGGTTTCATGTGCCAACCCTCCTACAATTGCATATGGAACCTCTCGTGAGTGCAATGCGAGGTTTCATTATGCGTATTCCTCTTATACTTATTTACTTACTTTCCGTATATAAGTATACACTATATTTGATAAATGTCAATATTAAATTTCTGCTTGGACTGAGAAGTGGAAATTTGAAGGCCCTGAACCTTGCGTGGGATCCGCTCCGACATTTTGCGCCCATTCAAATCTTGCGTACACATTTTTGTAAAGCCTTATTCTTACTCCGCCGCCTACGCCTATCAAAAATTTGTCGCGGCGTTCGTTCGGAAGCTCCTTATTGAGCCTCCCTGCCCCAAAATCAGCGAATATGACGGGCTGTATCTGCTGGCGCACCAACGCGTCAGAATGAGGCAAGGTCCAGTCCTTTGGGACTATATATAGGGGGAATATCCAGTCAAGATTGATTATTGCCCCTGAATCCGCGCTAAAGTCGCCTTCAGGATAGCCTCTCACTGAGCTTGCGCCGCCTATCTGAATCTGCTCTGAAGGGGTTAAGGTGTGCGTGGAAAGCTGGATATTTGAATGAATAACACAATAACTTTCTAAAAACATCCTTTGCATGCGCGTGATACCTTGGGTATATTTGAAGAAGAACCCCCCAGTGTTAGCCCTGCTTGCGGTAGGGTGGTTATATTTGGACGCCCCAAGGAATCTGCCTGTTCCAAAGTCGAAACGCGGTGAAAGGACGGTCTGGCCCCAATAATCTATCTTGGAGATCTCCGCGCTTATATATGGCACTCTGAGCTGGTCATCGGCGGTCGTAACCCCGCTGAAATGCTTCTTTACAGACATGATATCCATGCCGGCGGTAACAGAGGACTCGTAGCTGTCTGAAAGAGAGAGCTCTTTAGTCACGTAAGGCGTGATTGTTTTCGTATCTCCGGTTATTGCCCTGAACTCCTTGCCTAATATCAGGTTAAAATGCGAATAGTTCACGCCAAATTTCGTGCCTTTGGTATCTACGGGGACAAGGTAGCTTATGGACTGGGCGTTAGAGTAGGTCGCGAATAATTGGCTGACGAAGAGCGTGTCGTTGTTCGCTGTGGCGTCGGTGCTTCGAAATGAGAGGAGGGCCCTGTCTTTACCCGAAAGCCGCGTGCCCTTGTTGTCGGCTGTAACTCCGACGTGGTAGGGAAAGTGATCCTTGACCTTTAAGGTAATGTCCGATGTCTGCGGCTCTTTACCCGCCCCGATCACTGTTTTTACTTCTACGTCGGGATTTGCGTTGACCCTGATGAGGTCGCGCTCTAAGTTTATTATATCGAGGAGTTCATTTTTTTTTATATGGATGTATTTCTTCAGGAGCCGCGAGGGATACCATTTATTCCCCTCGATATTAAGATCTCCCGCTTTGCCTTCGGCGATCCGTATCTCGACACGGCCTTCTTTTACCTCCTGTTCCGGGAGATATACTATCGTCGTGAAATACCCTTTCTCTCTATACTTTGATTTTATCTTATCCGCGATGCCGCTTATGTCTTTCATCGTCACGGCTTTGCCTATATAAGATTCGTATATCGATTTAAAATCTTCGGGCTTAAAAATAGTGCTTCCGGTAACGGTCAATTGCGCAAGGGTGAACGATATTTTGTCTTCGGCGGACGGCGCTTCTTCTTTCGGTAATTCTATCTCGGGGGCTTTTTTCTTCTTCTCTTCGAAACGGCTTTCAATCTTTTTGACATCGCCCTGAAAACGGACGGCTTCAGAGCCGGGGGACGAACCTTCCGGAGGCTCGGCGGCATAAGACAGGCCCGATAGGCCGCATATTATAAGCGCTGTCATTGCGAGCGGCCACATTCCGGCTATTTTCACATATATACGCATATATACAAAAGTATATGTTAGAAACTAACTGTCGTCAAGTCTATTTTCTCAAAAAGCCTTGTACCTGGTGCGAATTGCATCGGCAACCCGTCCCTGCCATAATCTTCAAAGCGTCCCCTTTCAGTTGTTTTATTTGTAATAAATAACTTTTTTAAAATAATTTGCAATAATTTTGACCTTTTTCCCGTCTTTATATAGGGCTTCACAAAATTCCCTCTCTGAGGGGGAAATAGGATAGGTAGTTACAAAATTCCCTCTCCCCTTTAGGGGAGAGGGGCAGGGTGAGGGGAAATGAAGCGAAACAATATTGAAAAATGCAGAAAACTACGGAAAGATCAAACGGATGCCGAACATAAACTGTGGTCAATATTACGTAATCGTCAATTATCTGGGGTAAAATTTAGAAGGCAATTTCCTATCGGTAGGTATATATTAGATTTCTATTCCCCGAAATACAAACTCGGTATTGAGGCTGACGGAGGACAGCACTATGAAGATAAAGGCAAAAAGCAGGATGCGCTAAGAACAACAGGCCTTGCCAAGCATGGGGTAGAGATAATAAGATTTAGTGATTCGGATATATTGAATAATATAGATGGGGTTTATGAAATAATTCAGGGGGTTATAAAAGACAAGAAAGGCTGTCCCCCTCACCTTAATCCTCTCCCCAAAGGGGAGAGGAGATGATAAGGGTTAAGATTTGACCTCCTACTCCTTTGAGGAAAAAATAGGATAGGGCTTCACAAAATTCCCTCTCTGAGGGGGAAATAGGATAGGTAGTTACAAAATCCCCTCTCCCCTTTAGGGGAGAGGGGCAGGGTGAGGCTTAGTTTAGGGACAGCTTGCATCGTGTTTTTGCGCCTGGTACAAGATACTAATAAATGGTCGCTGTCCCTATTTAACCTATTCAAACCAGGAAGGTATGTCTTATCTCGTTTAGCCACAAAAATATAAACTGAGCATCCTAAGGCGTTAATAAGCGGTATCCGTTCTACAAAGGGTTCGATTAATTTCAAGATTTTTACCAGCCAATCTGGGCAGAAAAATGGCACAAGCCCGGCAAATCTCCGAGCGCATACCTTGCCCCCTATATTGCTTATCCAGTGTCGCAGGGTAATCGGAGCATAAGATTTTTCCTTATGTTCAATATGATACTTGGAAAATTTTTCTAACAATTTCAATACCGGATTATAGCCGTTTGGTTCGACTACAACCACTGTTTCGGCTATTCTTAAGGCCTCCCGCAAAACATCCACCGGTTTATCCACATGGTGTAATGCACCCCTTATATGCGCTATATCAAAACTATCTGACGCATAGGAAAGCGAACCCACATTTTGTACTTCAAAGAAAATCTTTCGGTTCCCTTTTTTTTGTTGCGCAATTTTAATCGCCTCATTAGCCAAATCCGCTCCATATACATACTCCGGTTTCCCGCGGTCGAATAACTCTATGGTATAAGTCCCGTCTCCGCAGCCGATATCAATCACCCGCTTACCGGAAAAATCAACACATTCTAAAGTAGCTTCGGTGTTGCGTAAATTCGCCATTCTGCTGCTTAAGGGGGCGTTGGTTGTATACTTATAACCCGCGGAAGTGACAATATCTCGGTTAAAAACATCGATGACTGATTTTTTATTATTTTGTTCTGGCATCATATTCCCTTTAAAATATTAGGTTCTTTTTATACTCCTGTCCGCTAAAAGTTTTTATAGAGTATTCCTCCTCTGTGATTTTGGTTATTTGATACAATCATTATATCACAAGGAGCGTAATGCCCTTTATTTTTATGCCCCTGTTCAAAATCTATTTCTGGTGATACAATATATAATTAAATGGGCAAATTAAAGGCGGCGAAGATAATTTTACTGATGACCTTAGGCATAATACTCAGCATCTTTATCTTCAGTCTTTTTAAGAATATTCAATACCCTCTCCTCTGGAACGATGAGACCGAAACGGCTATGTACGCAAAACGTATTTTACACTATGGGTACCCCAAGATCCATGACGGTAAAAATATCGTGTGGTTAAGCGAACCTCCCGATAAGAGCATCGGCATCAACAAGAGGATGGATTCTTGCAGCGCGCTCTTATGGGGCCAGTATTATTTTGCGGCTATCGGGGAATTTTTTGCCGAAATGACGGATGATATATACTTCAAGACGGCTTTGATGAGAATCCCGTTTGCTCTCGCCGGCCTGGCCGGATTATTTATTATGGCATTATCGATATCGGGCCTCTTCGGGAAAGATGCGCTTTCAGAATTGACCTTTTTAAATATTTTTTTCTCTTTTGCGATCCTTTCCATCCCCTTGACTCTTCACCTGAGAGAGGTGCGCCACCCCGCGCTGGTCACATTCTTATCGGCATGCATTATCCATACATATTTCTATTACCGGTATTATGGTAAAATTAAATTTGCGCAATACTTTATCATGCTCGCTTTACTGCTATTCCTCCTCTACCATGTTTTGCATGTTGTGTGTTTCATATTTTTCGCCGCTATAGGCCTGTATGAATGCGCCGCGCTGCTGAAAGAAAAGGATATCAAGTCCTTCCGGCGCAACATAGCGCCCCTTTTTGCCGCTTTCATACTGGTAATCCCATTTTTCCTGTTCTGCCAGACGTTCGCGCTTGGCAGGGCGCACCGGGCTTTATACCACATAAATGATATGTCGCTGTGGAATCGTCATATCCTGGGGTTTTTCCATATTTTTCAAAAATATGAATTCATTTACCCGGTTTTGGCGGCGAAAGCGATCTTTTTTTGTATTTTTGCGTATTTTTCAAACAGGCGCGTGAGCTTAGGGTCGGCAGTAAGACAAAAAATGCGCGTATCTAATTTCCTTAGCTTTCTTGTAATTATTTATGGATTTATAGTGACTTTTTTCCCTAACCAAATTATTTTTGAACGTTACTACATAGTCTTGCATCCCATAATGATAATCATATTATTGCTTGATCTATTCGGAACATTTGCGTTGCTTTCTCATGCGTCCTACGCGTCGATAAGGATATGGGGTAAAGCGCTATGCGCGGCAATGCTTCTACTTACCTTGGCAATAAATGGACAAGAAATAAAAGCGCGCGTAAAAGGTCATGTATATGAACTTCTGCACCAATATATAGGTCCATTGGATTTGGCGATACCATTTATAAAGTCCCATTACAAAAATCCCGAAAGTTTAGTAATCGCGACTAATTATGAAGAACTTGCTTATATGTACTATTTGGGAAGCAAGACCATCGTAGGCTTTGTGGGAAATAACCTGGACGAAGACCTGAAGATGCGCCCGGATATTATTATTTTCCGCAAGAGAGCAACCTACGTTAATCCCGCGGTATTTAATCAATTTTTTCTCAAGGATAGATACGCGTCTTTTTTCTTTCCCCTGATCGATTACCCTGTTAACAATATCCCGGAAACCGCGTACCATCTTTATAAGACTCTTCTGTGCGATGATGAAAAAAAATGCGTAAGCATCTTAATACGATCGGACCATATCAATGCCGCCTCGTAAAAGAGTCTATTTAATAACCGGCGCGACAGGGTTCATCGGCTGCTGCTTGCTTAGAAGGCTCGTCAATAATGATGAGAAAGTCCATATCATAATAAGAAAAGAAGCAAAATTATGGCGTATAAAGGATATACTGGATAAGGCAACTTATCATATATCGGATCTTTCGGATCCTGGAGAGTTAGAAAAGATTGTCGCTATCGCCCATCCTGATATCGTATATCATCTTGCCGCATACGGCGCCTACTCCTATCAAAACGAACCGGATAAGATCGTCCGCACAAATATATTGGGGACATGGAATTTACTCAAAGCGGCGTCTGTTATTGATTACGAACTTTTTGTCAATACGGGCAGTTCTTCCGAATACGGGTTTAAAAAAAATCCTATGAAAGAAACGGATCTGCTTGAGCCGGCAAGCTGCTACGCGGTTGCTAAATGTTCGCAGACATTGCTTTGTTCTCATATCGCACGGGAGGAGAAACAGCCAATAGTTACCCTGAGGCCGTTTTCGGTCTATGGCCCTTATGAGGAGCGGGATAGATTCATCCCGACGCTTATGAAATCTCTGTATAATAAAATACCGCTCAAGCTGGTCTCTCCTGAGATTGCCCGCGACCAGATCTACGCTGACGATGTTGTTGACGCTTACCTATTGATAGACAGGCTAAAGAAATTCCCCGGAGAAATCTTCAACATAGGCACGGGCACGCAGTCTACTATCAAAGACGTGGTCGAAACCGCCGTGAAGGTGACCGGTAGGACTACGGATTTTAAATGGGGTGGGATGAGGCAAAGAATGTGGGATACCGCGAACTGGACGGCCGACATAACAAAGGCGGGAAAACTGTTAGGCTGGCGCCCAAAGATCGATCTAGAAAAAGGCCTGTCTTTGACGTGGGAATGGTTTAAAGAACATAGCGCTTTTTATTCTTAAAAAAGAGTGACATATGAAATTGATCGCTACGAAATGCGCCCTCTGCGGGTCTCTTGAAGATTACACTATAGTCTATCAGGAGAATTTTAAAGAGCGCGATGTGACTTCGGATATATTTTCCGCCAGAAAGATGCCCGATCGTATTCACCACCGCATCGTTCGGTGCAACAAGGACGGTTTGATCAGATCAAACCCTGTTCTCGATGAATGTATAATGCGCGATCTTTATAAAAAAAGTGGCTTTACCTACCTAGAAGAGGTCGAAAATCTGGCCGATTCATATTATAAAGCCCTTCGCCCTTTTTTATCCGAAGCGCCGAAGAACGCGAAGATACTGGAGATAGGCTGCGGCAACGGGTTCCTATTAAAAAGATTATATGAAAACGGGTATAAAAATACGTTTGGTATCGAGCCCAGCATCGATGCCGCAGAAAAGTGCGATAAATCTATACGGCCGCGTATAGTGGTCGATATGTTAAAACCGGGTATTTTTAAATCAAACACATTCGATATGGTGTATTGTTTTCAAACGTTCGACCATATACAGGATCCGAACAGCTTTCTGGAAATATGCCATGACCTGTTAACGCCGCGAGGTATCATCGCGGCATTTAACCACGACGTAGAAAGTCTGCAGGCAAAAATATTGAGAGAAAAAAGCCCTATAATCGATATCGGGCATGCGTATCTTTATAGCAGGGTTACAATGAGAAAAATTTTCGAAAAGCACCGCTTTCTGCCTATCTTGATATATTCTCCGTTTAGTATAGTTTCATTGAGACACCTTATATGGTTAAGCCCCCTGCCGGAAGCGTTCAAAATAAAGCTCTTCAATCTAAAGAAAGGCATTTTGGGCATTTTTTTAAAACAGCGCATAAAGATAAGGCTGGGCAATATCTGCCTTATAGCCAAAAAAGATTCAGTTCCATAAAACATTATGAGACTAACTGTCGAACAAAAATATCTCCGCCGACGGATCATCGAAATAAGCTATAAAAATAAACTCTCGCACCTGGGTTCCTGC
>Ga0156238_134_pt1 | contig 7518 bp, 7 predicted proteins | sample RifCSPlowO2_12_FD_107885 | JGI IMG/M metagenome (GOLD analysis project Ga0156238, IMG submission 107885) | Omnitrophica bacterium RIFCSPLOWO2_12_FULL_45_13
GCCCAGCTTGATGGCAGGAAGAGCGCCAGGAAATACGGCGTCATTGACAATTTTAAAAGAGCAATATGGTTTTTATGTTATATGGCGATATTTTTATGGGAATGTGTAAAAGGCAACGTAGATGTCGCGTATAGAGTATCGCATCCCGATCTTCCGATAAGGCCCGGCACAGTCAAGGTAAAAGTCGATTTAAAGTCTGATTTAGGACTTACATTTTTGGCAAACTCGATAACGCTCACTCCAGGCACGACAAGCGTTGATGTCGATAAGGAGAACGGGTGCCTTTATATTCATTGGATATATGTAAGAGATGAGTATTTACGCGGCGGTATGAAGCTGCCCGTAGTCGCGAAGTTCGAAAATATACTTAAAAGAGTATTCGAATAATGTCTAAGAGAGTTTCTTGGCTGATAGGCGTTTTGACTTTTTGCGCGCTTGTGGGGATCATATTATTTTGTCCGATGCCTTCGATATTAAGGTGGCAATCCCATTTTCTTGCCCGCTCGCTTCTTTTTCTTCTGATGTCGGCCTTCCTTTGTCTTTATCGTATATTAAGAGGGCCTTCCGCGCCTGACAGGGCGGTCGCGATAGACATGCTGGGCATATTGATTGTCGGATTCTGCGCTATTCTCAGCCTACCGACAGGGAGAGACTGGTACATTGACATAGGAATAGCGTGGGCCCTGCAGAGTTTTGTAGGAATAATGGCTTTAGGAAAATATTTGGAAGGGAAAGATTTTGATGAATGAACATGTCGGCGCAGTATTGATTATTATCGGGATGATATTCGATTTCTTCGGCTGCGTCGGTCTTATAAGATTTCCGGATGTGTATGGACGGCTTCAGGCCTCGGCAAAATGTATCACGCTGGGGACATGCGGCATACTCTTTGGAACCTTTCTCTTTAAAGGTTTTACAGCCACGGGGATCAAGGCTCTTTTATGTCTTTTGTTTATAATACTGACAGCCCCTGTATCTGCCCATGTCTTGGCAAGGAGCGCCTATTTTTCAGGGGTAAAGCCGTGGGATGGAAGCGTAGTCGATGAGTATAGCGAAAAAAATAGCAGCAGTCCAGATGATGTGTCATCCTGACCCTGAGCCTGTCGAGGTGTCGAAGCATCAATGAGCCGAGGCATAGCGCAATCCGCGAGATAGGCGGAGCTTACGGGGCGAGTTGCTTCCGCGGACATAAATTGGCATTGGGCATGCCAATTTATTCGGAAAAATTTTGACAGAATTTTAACTTCTTTCAGGAATTTAAAATTCTTTTCTAAGTCGCCATAATGTGTCAAAATTTTCAACGCCGCTTCAGCAACTCGCCCCGCAAACTCCGCCATCGATAAGTTAACGAAGCCAGCGGAGGTTCACTTTTCGCATGGAATTTTAAAGTAGTCCCCTCTCCCCAGCGGGGAGAGGGATAGAGCCTGCCCTGAGCGAAGCGAAGGGGTGAGGGGAGAGTCCCCGAGCGATAGCGAGGGCTAAGTTCTAGATGATTTTGTCGTAGGTATCCGTAGGTTAATTTGGACACGAGTGATGAGATATCCTAAAATAAGAGAACTGATAGAAGCGGTCAAGGCGCTGGTCCGCGGGCCATATACCTATAATTTTCCGAATAAGCCTATCGAGCCTGCAAATAGGTTTCGGGGTAAACCGGAATATTCCAACGAGGGGTGCATAGCCTGCGCCGCATGCGCGTTAGTATGCCCTGTCAGAGCGATAGAGTTCCGGGACGTGGTGACAAAAGAAAAAGCCGCGAGAAAAATGATACTGCATCTTGACGAATGCCACTACTGCGGCCAGTGCAGCGCCCTATGCACGACAAGACTCGACAACCCGCCTGGCATAAAGCACACTAAAAAATTCGACATGGCTGGATATGACAGAGCGACAATGGTCTCTACTACCGATGAGAAGGAACTGGCCCTTTGTGAGGCGTGCGGTGAAGTCATAACGGCAAAAGCGCACCTCGGCTGGCTTGCGAAGAGATTGGGGCCGTTGGCATTCTCAAATCCTACTCTTTTTGTTTCTTCGCTAAAAGATATGGGTTTCTCAGAAAGCGTTTTAGATGTCGTCAGGGATGGGCTGCGAGCCAGGTCTGACAGGATAAAGATACTCTGTTCCAAGTGCAGGAGGCGCGCCACAATTGAAAAGTTTTAACACCTCTATTAATGACGGCCTAAAAGACGATATTAGAAATAAGTTGAAAGGCATTGTCGCCGTGATAGGCGTAGGGAATATCATGCGCGGTGACGATGGATGCGGCCCGAAACTTATAGAGAGCCTGAAAAAGAAGAGGCCGAAGGCAAACCTGTTTGACTGCGGGACAGTCCCTGAAAATTATATATTTCCCATCCTTACGACATCCTGCGATACGGTTATCCTTGTCGACGCGGCGGATTTTGGCATGAAACCGGGAAGCGTAAAAGTATTTTCTTTAAACGAGGTGTCAGGCGCAGGGATATCGACGCATAATTTTTCTTTAAGGTTATTTACGGATCTACTTATGACTGGTAAGGATAATTTAAATATCTTCGTGGTTTCGATCCAGCCAAAGACTGTCAGGCTCGGGGAGAGCTTGAGCGAAGAAGTGCGGTCCAGCTTGGATGCCTTGACCGATATCTTCGCGGAATCTTTGGCTTAAGAGTTCTTAAAAAGATGCCTATCCCTTTAATTGAAGAGATAAAGAATCAAAAAATCCCGCCTCACATACTATTTAATAATATCGAACAATATCCCTACAGTTTTCTTCTCGACAGCGCGATCTCTCATGAAAAGTTCGGCAGATACTCTATTTTAGGCTGCGAGCCTTTTCTTGTCTTCAAGAGTAAAGGAGATTCCATAACCTTGGAATGGAACGATGGTAGATATGAAAGCTTAAAGGCCAGCCCTTTTCTTACGCTTAAATCCTTATTCAAAAGATTTATAGTTAAAAATATCGACGGCTCGCTGCCTTTTATATGCGGCGGTGTAGGATATTTCGCCTACGATATGAAAGATTTTATCGAGAGATTGCCGGACATCGCGATCGATGACATGCAGGTGCCTGATTGCGTGATAGGGTTTTACGATGCCGCTTTGATGTATGATAACTCAAATAATAAAATTTATTTAGCCAGCGTGGAATTTCCTGGAATCAAAACCAGCCCCGCGAAAGACAAGATTTTAAAATCAATTTTTTCGCGCAATTTCAAGAAAAGAAAGAGCTTATCCTCAAGCGGCCCAATAGGCCTAAGATCTAATTTCTCAAAGGCCGGTTATATTAATACAATCAACAGGGCGAAAGAATATATAAGATCAGGGGATATCTACCAGGTAAATCTGTCCCAGAGGTTTGAGGCGGGGTTTAATACGAACGCTTACGATCTTTTCTTAAGGTTAAGGGATTCGAGCCCCGCGCCATTTGCTTCATATCTGAATTTCAAAGACTGCATTATAGCCAGTTCATCTCCGGAAAGATTTTTGATGAAGAAAGGCGACTACATAGAGACGAGGCCCATAAAGGGGACACGGCCGCGTTCCAAAGACGCTTTTATAGATTCCATAAATAAGAAAGAACTCCTTGCCAGCCAAAAAGACAGGGCAGAGCACGTCATGATAGTGGATCTTGAAAGGAACGACCTTGGCAGAATCTGCGAATACGGCTCCGTAAGGCCCGCGGAATTTATTACTTTAGAAAAATATTCTACGGTATTTCATCTGGTCTCAACCGTTTCAGGAAAATTAAAGAAAGATATAGACGCGATAGATTGTTTATTAGCCGCGTTTCCGGGCGGTTCAATAACGGGCGCCCCAAAAATACGTTCGATGGAGATAATAGAAGAATTGGAGCCGGTAAAAAGATCAATATATACCGGCGCCATCGGGTATATATCTTTTGACGGCAATATGGATACCTCGATCGTTATACGGACCATTATTGTGAAGGGTAGGAAGGCATATTTTCAGGTCGGCGGCGGTATTGTGGCCGATTCCGATCCCGAATCGGAATATGAGGAGACCTTGGATAAGGCAGAAGGTTTTATGCGGGCAATGGGAGTGGAATCAAAAGAAGGAGCGTTGTCAGGGTGATAAACAAAGTCTGGATAAACGGTAAATTTTTTCGCGGCGATAAGGCGAAGGTCTCGATTTTCGACCGCGGCTTCATGTACGGCGACGGCGTATTCGAAACGATGAGAAGCTACGCTGGTCTAGTGTTCAAATTAGATGAACACCTGAATAGATTGTTCGGGTGTTTAAAGATTATAAAAATCAAACCCCCTTTTTCAAGAAAATATTTGAAGGACGCGGTATATAAAAGTTTACGCGCCAATAAATTATCAAGCGCTTATATAAAAATTACAATAACGAGAGGGGAGGGCAGGTTTGGCATAGGGTATGAAGATTTATTCTTTCCGAATGCCGTGATAGCGGCAAAAAATTTCGACGGCTATCCGGACTGGATGTTTGAACGCGGATTAAGCGCGAAAATCATAGGTATCCGGGACGAGGAGTCGGTAATTTCAAAAATAAAGTCTCTCAATTATCTACCATATATCCTCGCAAGGCATGACGCTAAAGATATGGGTTTCGATGAAGCGATCCTTACTAATACAAAAGGTTATATTGCGGAAGCGGCGACGAGTAATATATTTTTTATAAAAAAAGATAATATTATAACGCCTTCTATCAATAGCGGTATTTTACACGGCATAACGAGAGATGTTATTATCAGGATAGCCGGAAAATCAGGGTTTCACGTTGAAGAAAAATTTATTTCGCGCCGTGAGCTGCTCGATGCGGATGAAGTATTCCTCACCAACTCCCTCGCCGAGGTCCTGCCTGTTACAAAAGTCGATTCCAAAAAGATATCTTCGGGCAAAGTCGGCGCCATAACGAAGCTCCTGCGTATTTCATACCAGAAACAAGTCATTCGCGAAGCGCTGCGATAAAACAAACTATGGTTATGGAGTGAAAGTTGAGTTATAAAAAAGTAAGATTATTTATATTGACTTTTATTTATGATATGCTATACTCGCTTTACTAAATGTTAATTCTGTTAACACATGTAAGAAAATGAAACTCTCTGGAGGCTTAAAATGAGAAAGACTATGGCACAAAAAATTATTTGTATAGTAGTGGCATCTTTATTTTTAATTAATAATATTGCTTATGGCCTAAGCCCGATGCCAGGATCGAGACAACCAGGCACGCAAGATGCCATGCTTGCGCTCGGAGTAAAATTACTTGCGGCAAAAAACGGACCGGGCGCGATAGATTTTGACAGTTATAGGCCACGATCCTTTGTAGGCGACGAATTATTAAGCCATACGGATGTCGGAGCGTATATAGAGGAAGCGAATGGTTATAAAACTAAGTTCGTAAAAGCAGACTACGATAACCCTCCCGAAGCATGGGAAAACAATCCCATTCTTATCAAAGAAACAGACCTTATAAGAGCACTTAAGGGTTTTAGCGCCACCGAAGCAAAGATTTCGGCAGAGAACCTTGATATAAGGGAAGGCTACTTTCTCGTAGATGAAGAAAAGGGTGAGCTTCCTGTAGCCCGCATAGAGAAAGTAGGCGAGAATAAATATGTTTTAATTGTTCATACAAAATTTGTCCAGTTGTGGAATCACATACGAAAGAATGATGTATGGTTCGAAGCTAATCTCGGGCCCAATGATAGGCGGACAATAAGCGTTGCGTGGGGAATATTCTATCGTCTCGCAAAACACGAGCTTACTGACTTAAAACATGAAAATCTCCTCCCCAAAAGCATCGGGCATATAAGGTCTATCAATGGCGAAGTCATCCTCAATAAGGATGAAATTGCCGCTAATACGATAGGCGGCAACTATCGCCTGCTAAATGACGCTATATGGATGTGGTTTTTAGGAGCATACTGTTTTAGTAATGCGACAAGATATAATAATGAAACGTTTCTACAGCGCATAAACTGGATGTTTGACGATAAAGGAGCAGCAGAATTAGGGATTGACAGCGAGCTTCCTCAGTTATTTTCAGATAGGGAAAATCGTACCCTTGCGACGGCATTTGCATATGCCATAAATTACCGTTTTTTTAATAGGCCTGGTATAGTAGTCCCCAAGACAAGCGTTGATGAAAAATTTATACGCGAATCCGAAGAGCGTGAAAAGGCGCGCAAGGCCATTGGCATTACTGAAAAACCAATATATGCCACCGGGCAAGCGCCAGCGCCTGATAAAAAAGTAACCATAGAAAATCTAAGCGTAGACACCCTCACTGAAGCGGTTACCACCGAGATAAGGAGCGACTTCGCCACAAAAACGCGGGAGAAAGAAAAAGTCGTAAAACTATGGAACAATTTTATTGAAGAGCGCGCCACTATAGGCATGACTGTCAATATCGCGGATGTTAAAAAAGCCATTGCCGCTAAGATTAAAATGGATAAGATTGACAGAGATGTCGGAAGAGTGCTTGGCCTCGCATCTATTGGCGCAGGTATAGTTTTCGTAATTCGTTATCCCGACTTTTGGCCGACCTCGGTATTTCTTGGTGTGGTAGGATTCGCCATTATTGTTGCTTCAAGATGGGCTATTGATCGGGAAAAAAGATTCGCAACACTGGCAGGCTATCTCGAAAAAGCCGAAAATGGATTGGCAAGTCAAACAGTAAGCACTGTTAAGGAAGAGCAAATTTCAGCAGTTACTGAAGTAGCATCTGAAGAGAAGACGCCGGAATCAAGAGCATCATCGACCAGCGAAGAAGCGGTGCCTACAACGCGGCCTATTGTTGAAGAGCACCCATTTGTTAAACTCATATCAGAGTATATTGTGAGGCTTGGACTTGAAAAAGGGCCGGGCATAGAGGCGCTTTCGACCGTAGAGTTAGAAAATCTCTATAAGACAGTGAATCTGCTGAGCGAAGTTCATGTAGAGCTTTTTATTCCGCAACAAGTTAAATTGACTGAAAATATGCAAACAGCGATCAAAGATATGGGAAAAAAGGAAGGTGGAAGTTATATTATCTGCAGACAATACTCTGATTTACAAAATCTTACCAAGCTGCTTGAATCACCGCCTGCCGGGAAAAGAATAGTTATAACTGATATTGCCGAAGAAAAAGATCAAGATGAGATGGCTCGACTTGTAGCAAAGCATCCGGAATCTTTTAGGGTTACAAGGTTATTGAACATAATGCTTCCCGTCAACTATTCAAATATGGACAATATAGAAAAAACGGTATACCAAGCCAAAATAGTAACCATCGCTATATTGGCTCGTCTGTTTGAAAAAAATAAAACGCCGATGGTGGAAATGCTCTTGAGATATATGATCAAAGGCTGCCTCGATGTTGACGATAAGGGAATGAATGAATACTTTGATGAATTAGGCAATCCGAATGATGGTCAAGGATTGTCGCGTGAAGCGCTGATAAAAAGGATATTATTCTTGATAGGTAAAACTATCAAGGTTGTAGAGAGAATAGGCGAAGAAATTCGCTTAATGAAGGCATTCTGGACAGCGGCATAATTTCAGAAGCCTAATTCAGCATTCC
>Ga0156238_135_pt1 | contig 7183 bp, 6 predicted proteins | sample RifCSPlowO2_12_FD_107885 | JGI IMG/M metagenome (GOLD analysis project Ga0156238, IMG submission 107885) | Omnitrophica bacterium RIFCSPLOWO2_12_FULL_45_13
CATCTGGATATAGATAGATTTTTCGCGCAACTGAAATTCGTTCTTAAAGAAGGATGGAGGGCTATTTTTGTGGATAATGCCTACTTTCCTCAGTGGAGATACTTAAGGAAGTTGTTACCAAAAAGCAAGGTGGACCCCAAAGAAGACCTCAAGGAAGAGTGCCTGGCCAAAAGAGCCGATGAGCATGGTTTTTCGCATTTCAGGGCAAAAAGATTCAATTTTTTTGCGTATCTCATCAATAAGTTAATGAGAAATATGGGGTTCGATGTAAGATTAGCATTTCTAGAGCATTTGGACAATTTTTGTTCCGGATGGAAAATATTCCGGGATAATATGAGAAACATGGTCTGGGGTTTCGAAAAATAACTAGCAATAGATCACATGAAGATATTTTCAGTTACAATGACGCCGATAAGCCCGCCTTATGATGACGGGCCGAAGAATATTGTCATGGCATTGGCAAAAAAACTGCCTATGCACGATTATTACTTTATTTCATCGACCGGAGGCGGTTTCCCGGGAAGCCCTAATACTATATTTATAAGGTCTCCTTTTCAGAAGACGGGGAGGCACAGCATGACGTTTTTTCAAAAAATTTATATATTTTTTCTGACGGTTTTTTACAGGGGCAGGATGGACCTGTTCCAGTTCTTCTTTACCCCGCAGCCCTATTTTTCGATTATTTTCAAAAGGCTTCTAAAGAACAAGAGGTCCATTCAGATAGTCTCATCCATACATACTTTACTGGATAAAAATAAGGATAAGGCGATCAATTCTCTTTTCTTTTCGGATTATATAGTGGTGCATTCCGATTATGCCAGGCAGAGGCTTGCAGAAAAGAATATTAAAAATATCGTAAGGATATACCCGGCTATCGAACACGAGCGCTTTGATAACGTAACGGCACAGGGCACAGGTGGCGAGATTAAGATAGTCTATCCGGGAACATATAAAGTGCTGAATGATTCTTATTCGTTGCGCGAGTTCTGCAAGATAGCGGCGCTTGTAAAAGATGATGTGAGTAATGCCGTGTTTGTGATGGCCTGCCGTATCAGGACAAGAGAAGACGCCGCCATGGAGAAAGAGTTCAGGGCGCTCATAGAAGAATACGGGCTCGGGAAGTCGTTTACATTGCTGAATACAATAGACGACATGCCGTCGTTTTTTAATGGATGCGCAATGGGCGTAATGCCGGCCAGGCGTCCCATGAGCGGTGTTTTAGAGATACCGCTTGTTCTGCTCGAGCTTGCGATTCTCGGCAAGCCTGTAGCGTATGGAGATGTTCCGCCGTTAGGCGAGCTTGACAGCAAGGGCTTGGGCATAATGGTGTCTGACGGATCGCCAGATTCTTACGCCGGGGTAATTACAAAGTGCGCAAAAGATAATGATTACGCTTCAATGGTAGGAGAAAGGTCTAAGAATGCCGTAAAGGCGGATTTCACAATGGATATCGCGGCGGGTGAATACCAGCGGTTATACGATAGGCTTCGGAATTAATATGAATAACGATCCAAAAGTCCGCTTGATCACACATGACGTATATCCGCCGGATGCCAGGACGGAAAAGATACTTTACGAAATGGCAGATGCGGATGGGGTGATAAAACCCGTTGTGGCTCTTCCGGACATCCACTTTAAACACTCTTATCATACGCCGACAGGCGTCGTCGTGATGACTAAAGACAGGATAATACCGAAATTTATCAATGCTAATTGCGGCATGTCTTTTATTAAAACGCCCTTCTTTGACCGCGAGATCAATGATACCGCCCTGGATAAAATATTTAATTATCTGAGAAAAAATATCGCGGTATCGACAAGGAGCTCGCCCCTTATTAATAATGCCGACCTTAAGGAGATAGTCAGGAAAGGCGCGGAGTGGTCGATCGACAGATATGGGTTATGCCCGGACGATTTGGCTAATTTTGAAAATAACGGTTCCTTGCTAAAAGATGACCCTAGAGGCATAGATGAGATAATGTCGTACATACCGGATGCTTGTCAGCAAATGGGGCTGTTGAGCTGGGGAGTTCTGGGATACGGCAATCATTTCGTGGAGCTTCATGTGGTAGAAGATATCGTGAATTCGGATATAGCGCAGAAATTCAACATATCAAAAGGGCAGATCTGTTTTATGATTCACGGAGATTCGCGCGCTTTCGGGCAGTCTATATTTGACTTTTATTCCGGCAAGGCAAAAAAGCTGTTCGGATTGCAGCAGATATATAAAAAATTACACTATAAAATACTTTCATCACCGATTAGCTTGCCCGCGGTAAAAAGCGCTCTTAGTAAGGTTAATTATTATCTTAACAGGGCAAAATCAACGGTTTATTGGAAGATGGACGGATGGAATAGGAAACGGAGCCTATCTTTCAGCGGTTTTGATGCCAAAAGCAAGGAAGGGGTCGCTTACCTTACAAGCACTTACTGTGCAATTGACTATGGGTACGCCAATAGAGCTTACATGGCCTCTATTATACGCGATGCGTTAAGAAACGCGCTGAATAGCGATACCGCAGGAGTAAATATTCTGTATGACGGAAATCATGATGCCCTGCAGAGAGAGGTTATAGACGGCGATCTATTTTATGCGCACAGAAACGGCGCGGCGAGGGCGCTGCCTGCCAGCTATTTTAAAGGTCATCCCGTATTTTCACAGACCGGCCAGCCGATTTTACTGCCAAGCTCGTTAGGAAGCCCGTCTTATTTATGCGCTGTGACAAAGGGGTGCAGGGACTCCTATTACTCTTCCTGCCATGGCACGGGCAGGGTAATAGAGAGGGGCCAGGCCAGGCAGTTATTCACGGCAAAAGATGTTTTTGAGAATATGAAAGGCAAGAATGTAAAGATATATGATTATGGAAAGGGCAATACCTCCGAAGAGGCGCCCGGCGCTTTTAAGGATGTGGAAAAAATCCTGGAGTCCGTAATGGAACACGGGATCGCGGAGCCCGTAGCAATGCTAATGCCGCTTGCGTCACTTAAAGGTTGGAGGTAATTTGATAATAGCATTTTCCGGGATTGACGGTTCAGGCAAGACCACATATGCGAAGTTTGCAGCCGGTCATATACAGAGCAAGAATCTGAAAGCCAGGTATAGGCATAACGTCAGAGATTCTTTTTACCATCTGATCCTTCATAATGTGATAGGGGGTGTTTCGGAATCGTCCAGGGCGTCCATTGAAGCGGCTTTAAGGAGTAAAGGAAATCTGGTATATTTTTCTATCGCTGGATTTGTAAAAAAAGTTATTCTTCTCACTGACCTGGTTTGTTTTAATATCAGGTATGGGGGGTATAAGGGCGCCAGGGCAAAGACATTGGCTTGCGATAGGTATTTCTACGATGAGATCGTGCAGATGAAATATCTCGGGCTTGCGCGCGATAAATTCCTGCGTTTTTACAAAAGCCTGATAATAAAACCCGATATATTATTCTTCGTAAAGTCCGACCCAACGGTTGCGTATGAGAGAAAGCGCGAATACAATGAAGACTATTTCATGAAAAAAGCGGGCCTCTATTCAGATATGTACATGACGATTCCCCATGTAGGGATACAAGACAGCGATCTGAAAAGTAATGAACAGGCCATAAGGGCGGATATCGATAGAGTGTTGGGTTAAATATGACAAAAAAAGGCGTTTTGCAGACATTGCTTATACTAGTAATTACGCTGGCGTTTATCTTTTATATAAGAAAGAACTTCAACCAGCTTAAGGATGCGATATCTATACGGCCTTCATTCCTTGCCATCTTGGCGCTTCTGAATCTGGTGAATAAGTTATGCTTGGGGTTTAAGACAAATAGAATAATGAAATCATTTAATATACAGCTTTCGTTCAAGGAATGGTTCGGTATGTCATGTGTCAGCAACTTTTATAATTATCTTGCCCCAAAAAGCGGCACAGCGGTTTGCGGCGTATATTTGAAGAATAAATACGATTTTGATTATCATAAGTACATAAGCGCGCTTATAACCACCGGCTTAATAACGATACTCACTTCAGGGCTTGCAGGCTTAGCGGTCAGCCTGTTTTTCTACTTGCCGCATTTTATCAATACCATAATTTTTATAATATTATTCGCTGGAATGGCCGCTGGATCATTGGTTATTTTTCTCATGCCCAGGATCAAGTTTCCTAAAAGCGGTTTCTTTGAAAAGATAAATGAATTTTTTGAAGGATGGGAGATATTGCGCAAGGATTTTAAAACGATCTTGGTGCTTGCGGCGGCAGATCTCCTGATATTGTTGTCAGTGGCGACGCGCTACTTTGTGATATTCAAGATGTTTTCTTTGCCGGTTGCGTTTGCATCCTGCATATTACTATCTCCATTTAATATCATCACCCATTTCGCGACCATAATCCCGGGCGGTTACGGCATTAAAGAGGCCACGGTAGGCGCCGTTTCAACATTGACCAACGTATCGTTCGCAGCAGGCGCCCTCGCTACTCTTAGCGACAGGGTGATAATGATGGCGGCAGCATTCATCCTGGGCCCTATCTTCAGCTTTATTTTATTAAAGCATAGTTTTAAAGCGAAAAAGGAGGGTAGTCCTTCATGAATAGTCAAGGCTCATGCGTCATAGCGATAGCCGTATTCTTCGTATCGCTATATTCTTTATTCTGCATAGGTCATTATGGCGGCGACGGATATGAAGATTTTTTAACAGCCAAAAGCATCGCGCTAAATCATAGTTTGGCATTTAAGGGCAGCTCTGATAGCAGCGAATCTAACGATATAGATGAGTTAAATTACAAAAAAGACGCTGGTATAAAAGGACGGGACGGAAGAATTTATAGCTCGCGGGGAGGCATTATTATACCGATAATACTTTCTATCTTTTACTTTATAGGGCATATCATATCTGGATCTTTCAAAAGTATACCGCATGATTTCATAACGATGTTCTTTGTTTCCTTTTTCAACCCAATCGTTTCAGCGATGAACTGCCTGCTGATATTTCTCATCTCATCATGCCTTCCTTTTTCCAGGCGCACGTCTATTTTTCTGGCACTTATATATGGCCTCGCCACCATGGTCCCTGTATATGCGAGAACAGGTTTCGAAGAACCGGCCATGACATCATTCATTCTTCTGGCGATATATTTTATCCTGAGGTTTAAAAATACCGTGAAAAGGAAATATCTCGTCATGGGGGGCATTGCGATGGGGCTGGCTGTTTTTACAAAATCAACCGCTATAATATTTTTACCGGCCATTATTTTTTATGCCGGCTGGGTGATGTTGTCGGACTTAAAAAAGAGGAGCAGTTTCCTTAAAGACGCGGCAATGTTTTTGATACCATTGCTTGCGGTCTTGGTTGTGATAATCGGCTGCAATTATTTCATATACGGGAAGATGCTGAAATTTGGCGGCAGAGAGGCATTAAGCGTCGCGGGGCGCGTGATGGAAGCGCCGCATGTTTTAAAGGGTTTGTATTATTATTTATTCAGCACGGGAAAGGGCCTCTTCCTTTTCAACCTTCCTCTTATACTTTCATTCGCCGGATTGATGTCCGTGCCTTCTAAAAGAAGAAAAGAAGCGGCGCTTTTTATCCTGATATTTGCCTGCAACCTGCTATTCTTCAGCATGTCGTTCAGAAGGGGGTCTCTTTTTGCGTGGGGGCCCAGGTATCTTTACCCTTCTGTCGCCGCGCTTGTATTTTTAGCGGGATTTTTTATTGAGAACAACAGGAATCTCAAAGGCAATCTAATCGCGGCCGTTCTCTCTGTAACAGGATTTTTGATCATGGCGCCTTGTATGTTTATAAACCAATCGAAATTCTATCTTTTTGTCAAAGAGAAACTGAATTTACCGGAATACATGATTAATTTTATCCCCGATCTTTCGCCTATCCTGGGGGCGTGGAAGATGTTTGTCTCCAACTTGATTTTCATTGCGAGAGGTATAGATGCGCCTTTCGTATATAGTCCCGACCAGAAGTTCATTCCCGTGACGAGCGCCAGCATGGCCGGATATAATAATTTTGATTTTTGGTTTACAAAGATACTTTATTACAAACCTGAATACGCTCCCGCGGTATACGGAATTATCCTCGCGCTTGCGGCGGTAGTATTCATTTCGCTTGTATTTATTATAAGGGAAGCGCGTAAGAGGGGCGTTTAAACAGAAATGGATTCGCTTATTAATATTAAATTAGGCCTGATAGGCAAGTCATGCGAAATCATGTCGATGCTCAGGCAGGAAGGCATCCCGTTCTCTGAGTACGATTCTTTGGAATCCTGTAAGTTGAACGGCAGGGAATCCATGCTTATTATAAGCAAAGCTAGCGGCCGCGATGTGGAGCTTTTAAAAGACCATCTATGTAAAGGAGGCGCCGTTATATGCGATATATTGAATAAGGATTTAATATCCCGCATGCGCGCGAAAAAGCTTGATTACGATGATAGCTTATACGGTGGGTCCATAGGGCGCTATGAATCAAGCGGAGGATACATTGTATACGTAGACAAAGACCTGCGCAAAGAAGCCAGCTATAGCCGCGCTGTCATTAAAGAATTTTTTACATCAGCCGGGACAGTCAGGGAAAAAGTCGCATCTTTTCCTAAATATAGGGATAGAGAAATCTTATCCCGCGCCTTGATGGCGTCGTTTCACGTGCGGGGCCTGCCATTCGTCAGGCTCTGGTATTATCCTAAAGGTTTTAGGTCTCTTTTTAATTTCCGCTTTGATCTGGATGAAGATACCGGCAACGATCTGGAGCTCATTGCCGGGGTTTCGGAGAAATATAAGGACTGCACGACGTGGTTTGTTTCATGCGCATCTTTTGAAAAGAACGCTCATAAGATAAAAAAATTAATTGATGATGGCTTCGATGTGCAATCGCACGGCTACTTCCACCATACTTATAGTGACAGTGAACAGAATGAGATAAATATAAAGAAATCGATCGGTTATATCGGCAATCTTCGCGGATCCGTTGAGGGTTTTGCCGCTCCGATGGGCAGGTGGAACGAGGGCCTTCAGGTTGTGTTGGAAAGATTAGGGTTCCTTTACAGTTCGGAGTTTTCGCTTGATTATGATAATCTTCCTTTTTATCCTATTTCGCGTAGCATATTTTCCAGCGTTTTGCAAATACCGATACATCCTATATGTTGGGGCATATATAAGGATGCCGGTATAGTAAATGATAACGCTATCAGAGAATTTATGCAGAAAA
>Ga0156238_128_pt1 | contig 6656 bp, 7 predicted proteins | sample RifCSPlowO2_12_FD_107885 | JGI IMG/M metagenome (GOLD analysis project Ga0156238, IMG submission 107885) | Omnitrophica bacterium RIFCSPLOWO2_12_FULL_45_13
TGAAAATAGAATTTTTTATCTTTTCTCTATAGAAATTATCGGCAGGATCGTCAAGAAAAAATTTACGCATAAGTGCGATGGCTTTTATGTCGCAGGGCCGCACGCCATAGAATATCCTTTTTTTCTTATCCTTCATCGCAACAAAATTGCAGTTCTTGGCTGACTTTATTTCAAAGAGCGGTTCGGTCTGCGGCAGCAAGAATGCCCTTGGCGAAATAACCGAGTTGCCGTCGTAGTCAAGAAGTTCCGCGCCGCTATTCTTTACGTCGCCAAAAATAATATCATCCAAATGCTCCTTCTTTGGCGCGATAAATTCGCCGCAGGACCGCTTTAAAATCTCTGTCAGCAGCCGCAGGTTGTCTTTAGTAATAAATAATTTTTGCATCTTCATAGGTTAGCCTTGCTTATGCTGGCGGCGCACGCCTTGTATTCGCCGATTTTACAGACCGGGTCAAAGGCGCTGTTGGTAAGCACGTTCGTCGGCTCATCGGAAAAATGAAAGGGCATCCAAAGAACGCCCTTCTTTATCTTCTCCGTAACTTCTGCCTCAACGGTGAGCTCGCCCCGGCGTGTCTTTACCATTACCTTTTGGCGCCGCTTTATGCCTAAATTTTCCGCGTCCGCCGAATTTATCTGCACAAAATTGCGGGGAAATTCCCTTAAAAGATTAGTAACTCGTCTGGTCATCGTGCCGGTATTGTAATGAAAGAGCGTCCTGCCGGTGCTTAAGATAAAGGGGTATTCTCTATCAGGGACTTCAGCCGGCGGCCGATGTTTAACCGGAATAAATTTACCCAAACCCCTTTTAAATTTTCCTAAATGCACCACCGGCGTTCCCGGATGATTTTTTGCGGGAACGGGCCATTGTAAACCGTTTTCTTCCAACCGTTCAAAGCTCACTCCCGCGTATATAGGAGTAAGCGACGCCATTTCGTCGCAGACCTTTTTGGGGTCAGGTTCCATTTGATAGCCTAAGCGATTAGATAATTCGCAGATAATCTCACCGTCAGTTTTACCTGCGATGGGTTCAATTGCCTTTCTTACCCTTTGGAATCTGCGCTCCGCGCAGGTAAATGTCCCGTCCTTCTCCGCGAAAGACGCCCCAGGCAAAATTACATCGGCAAGCTTTGCGGTTTCACTTAAGAAGATTTCCTGAATCACCAAAAATTCTAAGCTCTTCAAGGCCCTTTCTATCATATGGGTATTGGGGTCGGTGCGCACCTGGTCCTCGCCGATGATATAGAAACACTTTAAAACACCTTCGATTGCCTTGGCCATCATATCGGTCAAGGTAAGGCCTGGCTTTGAGGGCAAACGAACTGCCCAGGCGGTTTCAAACCTTTTGCGCGCTTGTTCATCAGTCACCGGCTGATAGCCTGAATACACATTCGGCAAAGCCCCCATATCGCAAGAGCCCTGCACATTATTCTGCCCGCGCATTGGATATACCCCCGAGAACTCCTTACCTACATGTCCGGTAATCATCGCTAAATTTGCCATTGAGATAACATTATTAGTGCCTACAGTATGTTCAGTAATGCCTAACGAATACATTATGCAGGATTTTTTACTCGTCGCATAAAGTTTTGCCGCCTGCTTAAGAAGCTCCGGCTCAACTCCGGTAATATCTTTGACCGATTCAGGGGTATAATCCTTCACCATTTCCCAAAGCTCATTAAAACCTTCTGTCCTGGCATGGATAAATTCTTTATCGTGCAGATTATTGGTTACGATATAATTTATCATGGCATTGATAAGGGCAATATCTGAGCCGGGATAATGCTGGATATAGAAGCGGGCGCTTTCTGCTAATAAAATCTTCCTGGGATCACAGACAATCACCTGAGCGCCATTATCAATAGCAGTGCGCACCCGCCAGCCAACTATTGGGTGGGCCTCGGTAGGATTTGAGCCGATAATCAGGATACAATCCATCTGCGGCAATTCATCATAGGAATTGGTGCTTGCCCCTGAGCCAAAAGATTGGTTTAAGCCGGAAACTGTGGGGACATGACAGGTTCTGGCGCAGTGGTCAACATTATTTGTGCCCAAAACCGCCCTGGCAAATTTCATCATCACGAAATTCTCTTCATTGGTGCAGCGCGCTGAAGTGCAGACCGCCAGCGAGTCGGGGCCGTATTTGTCTTTTATTTCTTTGAGCCTTTTAGCGGTGTAATCAAGGGCTCTCTCCCATGAGACCTCTAAAAATTTGCCGTTTTCTTTGATGAGCGGTTTCTTCAGGCGATCGGGATGCTGGACGGGTTCATGGGCATGCCAGCCTTTTACGCAGAGATTTCCTTTGGAAACAGAATTGGACTTTGAAGGGATAACTCCTACTATCCGGCCGTCCCGCACATCCAGGTAAAAACCGCAGCCCACTCCGCAATACGGACAAGTAGTCAATACCCTCTTCACCCCGCACCTTCTTCCGCCATGTAAGCCTTTTTTACGCCTTCAACTCTTTTATCCGCCGCAGTTCATCCGGCGTGTTAATATTTAACAAGGAAAGCATATTCTTATCGAACTTCTCGATCTGCCGTCTTGATAGGAAGCGCGCCTTTACTTTAGAAAATATGCTTCTGACCTCAAGCCTATCGTGTTTTAACGTCTCCTCGATAGCCGGAATGCAGTTTTTAGAGTAAACACCAAAAAGGGGGTGAATCCTCCCGCCGATTTTGGGTATCACGACATCATAATCTTCTCTATTCTCTATTATGTATTTTATGAGCGGCTTATTTATGAACGGCATGTCGCAGGCTACCACAAAATTATAGAAAGAGTCGGATGCCAGAAGGCCTGAATATATGCCTCCTAAAGGCCCCCGGCCGAGCACGACATCACGCGCTATCTTTACCCCGTTAGAAAAATTATTTCTAACGGGGTTTACCGACTTAAAACTGGTATACTTTTGCGGGTCGTTGGTTGCAATGATAATGTTTTTGAAAATATTCTTTAGTACGCCTAACTGCCTCCCTATAAGGGGCTCGCCCTTTATATCCAAAAAGGCCTTATCATGCCCCATGCGGCGAGACATCCCTCCGGCAAGGACTATGGCGGTTACGGCTTCTTCTTCTCTTCGTCGTCGGATCCGATATCCTTTAGCGATTTCTTGAACTCGCTTATTGTCTTGCCCAGCGCCTTCCCGATCTCCGGAAGCCGCGCGGCCCCGAAAATTAAAAGGCATATGAGAAGTATTATTAACAGTTCCTGCATGCCTATTCCGAACATTCTCATTCTTCACCCCCTTCTATTCCAAGAATCTGACTTTTACCTTGACACCCTTCTCGATGTTTTCTTCCTCCTCCGGAAGCACTATAAGACTATTCGCAAGCGCCATCGACTTCAAAATCCCTGATCCTTGAGGGCCTGTCGTGCGAGTAAAATATGTCCCGTCCTCCCAGCGGGTTATCGCGCGGAGAAAATAGCGAAGGCCTTTCTTTTTTGTTATATTTTCCTCTAAGACGGCATCTACGTCCTTCGCGGCGAGGCCGTTATCGCCTTCCATCTTCAATATGGCCGGCTTTACGAATACCTCAAAAGTTATCATGCTTGAGACCGGATTACCGGGAAGGCCGAATATAGGGATGCCCTTTCCGCCATAATTCATGGCGGATCCGGCGCGTTTTGCGGCGGAAACGAGCCCGAAGACCAAAGGTTTCCCAGGCCTCATCGCCACTTTCCAGAACCTTATATTTGTCCCCATCTTCGCCAGTATGAACTTGACCAGGTCATAATCACCCACCGAAACGCCTCCGGATGTAAGTATCATATCGCAGTCAAAGCCTGCCTTGAGCTTCGTCTCCAGCATATCAGGCTTGTCTTTCGCGATACCGAGATTTTTTGGGATGCCGCCGCACTTCAATACCTGACTATGCAGGGTATAGGTATTCGAACTGCGCAGTTTCCCCGGCTCCAATTTCTCGCCCACATCCACCACCTCATCGCCGGTTGCCAGTATGGCGACCTTTGGCTTTCTGACAGCCAAAACTTTTGCCTTGCCCAGGCTCGCCAATAGGCCTATATGGGCGGAATTTAAGCGAGTTCCTTTTGCGATGACCATCTCGCCCTTCTTAATATCTTCGCCTCTTTTCCTTACGTTATCTTTGCGTGAGACTGCCTTAAATATTTTCGCGCCGGCCGCGCCGCGCCTTTCTGTGTCCTCAACCATCACAACGCTGTCCGAGCCCTTTGGCATTACCGCGCCCGTCATGATCCTTATCGCCTGGCCGCTATTTATCGCGCGACGACTGATATAACCGGCCCTGAGGTCCTCGATAACGGTTAAAATTTTCGGATCGGTTTTGGAGGCGCCCTTAGTATCTTGGGCCCTGAGGGCATATCCGTCCATCGCGGAGTTATCAAATCCCGGTATATCCGAATTCGCGTAAATATCCTCGGCCAACACCCTGCTTAAAGAGTCTGTAAGATTTACAGGCTCTTTACCCAATGTCTTTATGTCATTGAGTATAATGTTTAACGCGTTATCGACCTTTATCATTTCTCATCCGTTTGATTTTTCCAATGATATTCTTACACGATATCATGAGTGAATTTCATTTTTAGAAGGTGGTTTAGGAAATTCGATGATTTTATCTTTTAGGGTCTTGCGCAGTGTCTCGATAAACGAATTCCATTCTTCGGGGATCTGTAAAATTACCCCCAGCCTAGTCCTGCCGTACTTTTTCCCGTTCTCTTCATACCATTTCGTTATCGTATCTATGAATATAGGCACATCCTCATCGGAAACAAATTCCGCTATTTTGTGCCCCGTGATGGGGTGCCTCCCATGCCTGCCTCCGACGCGCACAACCCACCCCTTGATATTCTCCCGCCAGCTGTCCGTAGGGCAGGCGCGGATGCAATCCGCGCAGTACAGGCACTTTTCAGGATAGTATATGGGCTTGCCTGTCTGGGCGTCGCTTTCGATAGCGCCTTCCCTGCAGGCCTTTGAACAGATGCGGCAGCCGATACAGGTCTCTTCATCCCACTCCGGATTTACCGCCCCCTGAAAACCCAAATCGTTCTCGCTCGTCCTCGCGCAATCTATAGGACAGCCTGAAAAGGATATTTTAAACTTATGAGGCATATCCCGTCCGAAATATTTTTCATCCACCAGCCGCACCATCTTCTGCGTATCCGCGAGGCCATTTGGGTTATATTCGCATCCCGAGCAGGCAGTGGGCACCCTGACGCGCGGGCCGCAGGAAGCGACTTTCTGATTATTCTCGGCAAGTTCGTTATAAATGGCTTTAAAATTGCGATAGTCTACATACGGCAATTCGATAGACTGCCTGAAAGAGAGATGAACGTAATCTCCCGCATATTTCCTGGCGACCGTTACAATTTTTTCCAAATTGGAAAGCGGCACCCTGCCTCCGGGACAGCGCAGACGGACCGTGAACATATCCTTTTGGCGCTGTTTAATGAGGCCTCCGGATTTTAAAGTGTTAAAATCTATCTCTCCCGTTCTTCCTTCGATTTTTGCGTCAACTTTCACTTTATCCGTCTTGTCTTCCATGAAGCTATCCCGCACCTTTACCACCGCCTTTCATTATTAACAATCTGAAGCTGTTATCCGAAAGCTTTTCAACCTTTGTGATTCGGTGCCCCTCTTCCTTTATCGAGCGCGGCACATTCTGCATAGGCTCTCCGTCATCTATGATGAGCTCTAAGACCTGGCCCTCGCTTAACGTTTCCAGCTTCAATTTCGTTTTGACAAAGTTGATCGGGCATGCGACTCCCCTTAAGTTTAAACTGCCGTCAATTTTTTCTTCCGTCATATCTGAATCAAACCATATCCTTTTCTTATGCCGCCGGCGTTAGCTTGCCGGACAGATGGTTGTGCTCGCTGTATTCTTCGTTTTATCGATTACAAAATCATCAAAAATTACGGGGACATATTCTTTTATCTTCTCCAGCAGCATTATCGCTATTTGACGAATCTGCGGATGCGATCCTTTACTGCCCCTTAAGTAAAAAAAGTGCCTCCACTCTCTCAAGTTGTAAGTGACGACCATCTCCGTCTTGAGCGAATTGGGCAGGACTGAGCGCGCCTGTTCGGGAGCGGCGCCAAGCCGCCTTAAGTCTTTATAAGCAGCCTCTATCTTCCTCATAGCATCTAACCAAACCTCGTATATCTGGCGGTTGTCAGTGAAAAAAAACGGCTCTATCACCTGCATGCCCGCGTCCTTTGAATAATCGCAGTATCGGGTGGATTCCTGACTGTAGGAACCAACTCTGTGCCTCACGATCTCATGAGAAACCCCGCGGTCACAGATGATTCTCGCGGTTATCTTTTCATGTTCTATAATAGAAAAATGCCCTTGCTTGATGGCCGATCGCACAAAATTTTCCGCGGAATTATCCGTGGCCTTGCTTTCGCTCTTATAACAAACTCTCCCGTATTTTTCAATATTTCTTATAATCTCCGATCCGGTTTTATAATTTTTTTCGATCTCAACGCTTGGCTTAATAACTATAGGCATGGATTCGTTCTCCTTTCGGCTGATTGAGCGGTGCGCATAATTCATTCTCTGTCATTACGATTTCTTTTGAAATACGCAGAGTGTAACCCCGCCAAATAGATACGCCGATCGTCTTTTGATATGGAAACCCTGCGCCTTTAAAATATCTATCACTTTCTCCTGATTAAAAAA
>Ga0156238_140_pt1 | contig 5626 bp, 6 predicted proteins | sample RifCSPlowO2_12_FD_107885 | JGI IMG/M metagenome (GOLD analysis project Ga0156238, IMG submission 107885) | Omnitrophica bacterium RIFCSPLOWO2_12_FULL_45_13
AGTTATTTCTTACCCTCAAAATGGGGGGAATGTGAAGGGATATCAGTATTTAGAGATGGATTTCTTCGATCTATGCAAGACCCGCAAGATCAAGCGCCTGCCTATGCTGTTATTCATCTACCTACGCGGCCTCTACTGCCGGTTTCAGAAACCCTGCTTTACTTGGCGGGATACCGATATAATTAAGCACCTTGGCATCTCCCGGCCTACTCTTCAGAAGTGCCGCAAAGAACTCTCCGAAAAAGGCTTATTACTCTTCACTTCAGGCAATGGCGCAGCAAACCCCACCGAATATACACTACTCGGGAACATCCTATTGCCGGAACTGAAGGTGAAAGGAATGAAGCCTAAAGGTGAAAGAATCTTGCACCTTCCACCGCGAAAACTTGCACCTTCTATATATACAAGTAAAGAAAGATTAAAGAATAGAATAGGGAATTCCGAACAGGAAAGGGAAGAAGCAAAAATAGCCTTACAGAAGCTGGGGCTAAGGCTTAAATCGGTAGAATTTTGAAATCTAATCGCCAGGGTTTCGCATCACAGGGATACGAAGCTCCCGCGTTTGGAGCCTGGAACTAGGCAAAGAAGGGCTCGATGTGTCACACAACCCATTACGTGGCACATTGGGTCTGTTTCTTTTTAGGCCCGGAAAGGAGCCGTGATTTAAGCGTGAAAGGCAAGGTTAAGCTGTGGAATGTAAGGCGTGGTTGGGGATTTATAGTTGCTGAGGGAGTTCAATATTTTGCCCATCACTCAGGCATTAAATCCAACCAGTCTTATAAGTTGTTAGTCGATAATCAAACCGTAGAGTTTGATCCCGTAAATACCGAGAAAGGACCAAAGGCCGTCAATATTAGGCCTACTGACTGCGTATCTGAGGAGGTATGCCATGAGAATATCAATTAGATATTTTGATTTTGAGGAAATTCCATCTATCTATGAATACCAATACCCTACCGACAGGGAGCTTTTAGAGATCTTCCCTGAAGCAAAGAATATCATCCCGCTTAAAATTAATGACTGGTTGAGGCGAAAAGGCAAGCTTCTTTCAAAGGAGACAATACCTTTTTTTCGGAAGTGCAACGCCCTAAGCGACGAATTCGCCCGGGCCTTCTGGAAAGAGGCCTACGCTTATTTGGCAGGCGGGTTTAACGAGATAATCAGGCAACTCAAGAGGTTAAGGCGGCTTGAGGCTCTTATGGCCGATCCGGAACGCGCCAGTAACTTCGAGGCCAAGCTTCAGAAAGCGAAGGATACGCCGATCATTGAGCTTTATGACTATGAGGGCATAAGACGTGCAGGACGAAACTTAATCGCGCGCTGTCCGCTTCATGCTGACAAAAGCCCCTCTTTCTATATCTATGATAATAATTCCTGGTATTGTTTTGGGTGTAACAGGGGTGGCGATTCAATAGACTTTGTTCGGGCGGTCCACAATGTAAGCTTTAGCAAAGCACTCGACCTTCTTACGGGAGGTGTCAAATGCTAAAAGACACCTTGGCAATAGGAGAGTTGAAGAAAGTAGACGAGAAAATACAGGCGCAGGAGACTAGCCAAAGTAGAACAAAGGTCAGTATTGAAGATGTGAAGGAAGCAGTTTTGAAACATTTCCCAAAGCTTTGGAATATGGTCGAGGCCACATTAGCAAATTTTGCCACTCTTTTGTTGAAAAATAACGCTAACTGCTCAGCGTTGGTGTTTGAGGGAGATTCCTCTACCGGCAAGTCGACGGTATTGAAGATGTTTTACCCCTCTAAAGAGACGCAGCATTTGCTCTATAGAAGCGATGATTTTACCCCTAAAAGCTTTGTCTCGCATCACGCAAATAAGAGCGAAAAGGAGAGGGCAAAAGCTGACATGCTCCCAAAAATAAATAAAAAAATGTTAATTTATTCGGATCTTCAGACGCTTCTCACAAAACGTGAAGAAGACCAGACAGAACTTTTAGGCATGCTCGGCAAGGTATTGGATGGCGAAGGGCTGACGCGAGATACAGGAACTTGCGGACAGAGAGGCTATACAGACGATAATTACATCTTCGCCTCGTTGTTCGCCACTACGCCTATAGGATGGAAGTCCTGGGAAATTATGTCAAAATGCGGCACACGGATGATGTTTTATAAGATTGACAAGGAAAATATCACGGCAAGCCTGCTGAAGGAAGGGCTAAAGGATAACTTTTATAATTCAACAATAAGCTATTCTGAGAGGGTAAAAGAGTGCCGGGATGTTGTCCAAAAATTCCTGCTTTCTCTATGGGATAGATACGGCGGCTTTGGGAGTATGATATTCAAAGATTCTCAGGTGCAGGAAAATATCAAGGATGAAATTATAACCCTCGCTTTATTTGTTACAAGGGCCAGAGGTCAGTTGCGTATGTGGGAGATAAAGAATGGCGATGGGGAATTTGACTATGAACCACCGCGCATTGAGAGCCCCGAGCGCATTATGACCCTTCTCTTAAATTTAGGCAAGGGTCGGGCGCTTCTTTATGGGAGAAAGGTAATAAGCGAGGATGACTATGCCTTTTTAAAGCATGTAGCCATATCTTCAATGCCTCAAAATAGATATGTCCTTATCAGACATATGTTGATGACTGATGGCCGGATAGGCACCGAGGATGAGGGTAAGTTTGATTTGACGTATAAAATGTTGCTGAGGGCCATGAGTGAGCTTCGGGCTTTAGGATTGGCAGAGGATGATTATGGTGAGGAGAGCGCTCTTGCAGTGGGTCGACCACGCAAAAAGATTAAATTAAAGCCAGATTTTATCATTTTCTAAGAGGGGTTTTTTCCCCATGTTGACGGTGTGGAAGACTTTTTAACGCGCCCTGCCGTTAGTAAGTATGATAGTAGATAGATGGTTGTATATAAAAGTGCTATACACCGTCAGAATAGGAAAAAAAGGCATAAGGTAGCTATGTGGGGGATTGCGGCCATAAGGCTTCGCAATTTTAAAAAATTTAAGGTTAAAAACGGGTTTTTATGAAAAAGTCTCAATGCTGGCCGAAACGTTACTACACAAGAAAGTTAAAGGGGGGTAAGGTAGGCTAAATTATGGCTAAAGAACGATTAAGCAGATTACAAAAATACATAATAAATAAAATATATAAAAATACTTCTACGAGTAGAAAGTGTATTAGGGCTTTCTTCGGGAAAAAGGCGGGTGGTATGTTTAGTAGAGGCGAGACTATGACTACCGCCGAAAGGGTAGTTATTCATAGAAGCGTTAACAGTTTACTTAAGAGAGATATTATTAAGATAGGGAAACATAAGGACTATTACCTAACCGAGATAGGCTTTAGCGTCTTTCTTAAAGTTAACAAATCACGAGACGGCGAGACAAATGTTAACTTTAAGGACTACGAAGATAGGCGAGACCAGAGCCTAAAGGAATATGAAGCGTGGCTTGCACCATTAAAGGCATTTGGCGGGTTAAGCCAAAGGCGGAAGTATAACACCGACAAAGATACTGCGTGCGCCGGCGCACAACAGGATAATGAGAAAAAGAAGAGCCCAAACAATCCTCCCCTGCAAAATGGAGGTTTTTAAGCACAGTAAAACAGAGAAAGTAAGAAGTAAACATACGAACGATTGTTTGGTATGCGCAAGAAAGGATAATTCAATGGCAGATCTGAATTGTGTCACCGTCGACACTACGCCTTGAAAGTGGCAGTTTTTGCGGAGGTAAAGGCATTAAAATCGATTATATAAGGAGGTTGGCAGTATATGACCAAGTATAAGCAATTACCAGGATATTGGACGCCGAAGCAGCTTAAAATGCAGGAGTTGCTCGCTAACCCGATGGATGACAGGAATATCGCCGATAAAGCGACAGAAGTGGGTATCAGCAGTCGTATGGTCTACACATGGAAAAGGCTTCCCGGGTGGAATGACGCTGTCTTTGAAATCGCCCGAAGTTGGATAGGCGACAAAGCCCCCGAAGTGCTCAGGGCTTTAGTCAATTCGGCCAAAGAAGGCGATCCGGCGTCTATCAAATTATATCTGGAGATTATAGGCAAATACACGCAGACAAGCGAAATAGATTTAAGGGTAGGCAGATTGGAGGTTTTATCAGATGATGAGCTTAGAGAAATTATCAAGAAGGGAGCTTCTCCTGAAAGCGGAGGCGGCGCGGGAACTGGAGCGAAGGCAGATAGAGGGCAGAATAAACTATTACCGGCCCCACAGAATGCAGGAGAAGTTTCACAAGAGCCAGGCGACAATTAGGCTTTTCTTAGGCGGTAACGGTTCAGGTAAGAGCACATCCGGAGCAACAGAGACAAGCTGGGCGGCTACAGGAGATCATCCGTATTTGAAGTATCCTCTACCCTCCCGCGGAAGGATTGCGACGACTTCGTTTGACAAGATAGACCAGGTTATAATTCCACAGCTTAATGCCTGGATTCCCAAAAGGGAGATAGCCAATAGAAAAAAGAATAATCTCGGTATATATACTCGCTGGTGGCTCAAGAATGGAACTTATTTCGATATCTTGAGCTATCAGCAGGATGTCGAAGAGTATGAGGGCGTGGATCTCGACTGGTGCTGGTTTGATGAACCGGTCCCAAAGGATAGATATCAGGCAACTATAGCAAGGTTTAGAAAAGTTGGGCGTATCTGGCTTACCCTAACGCCTCTTACCGAGCCGTGGATACTTGATGAGCTAGTGGACAGAGCCGATGGAGAATACATTGATACAATGACGGCGGATATTATGGATAACTGCGTAGAACACGGCGGGTATCTTAGCAAAGAGGCCATTGACCTAATGCTTAAAGGCTACGATGAGGATGAGAAGGAAGCGCGCGCTCACGGAAGGTTTATATTCTTGCAGGGTCTTATATACAAGTCTTTTGATAGGGATGTCCATGTTGTAGAGCCGTTTGATATACCGGAAGACTGGATACGAAAATGTATTGTAGATCCTCATGATAGAAAGCCGTTTGCTATTGGATGGCAGGCTATCAGTCCGACAGGTGATATATATGTCTACGATGAATGGCCGGATTATGAGTTTCACAAGAGGAAAAGCTGCGACCTGACGATAAAAGAATATGCCGATATTATTAAAATAAAAGAAGATGACCAGTTTATATCAAAGAGGATTATAGACCCGAACTTCGGAAATGCAATAAATGTCCATACCAAAACAACGATTAAGCAAGACCTCGAGAAATACGGCCTTGAGTTCGACGACGCTAACGATGATATCCAATCGGGCCATCTCAAGGTTAAAGAATATCTTAAGTATGATAAGATCGAGCCATTAAGTAATACCAATAAGCCAAAACTGTACTTCTTTAAGACATGCTTTAACCATATTTACGGAATGACCCATTATATCTGGGATGAGTTTATAGATAAATCGCGTGATGTGAAGCAAAAACCAAAGGACATGAGCAAGGACTTCCCGGACCTTGTCCGCTATGGTGCTATGGATGAAGGCGATGGGATAAGGATTTTCTCGAATGAATTTATAGAGGGCCTTAAAAAAAGACAGCAGGAGGAGTATGCAACATGAGAATATGAGAGGAGAATGGAATTTCAGAGACAGAGAGAAAGACGATTTTCGTATAAGATGTGGTTATTTAGAAAAGCCGCGCTTTTTAATTGGAGTTGCTCCC
>Ga0156238_144_pt2 | contig 5188 bp, 7 predicted proteins | sample RifCSPlowO2_12_FD_107885 | JGI IMG/M metagenome (GOLD analysis project Ga0156238, IMG submission 107885) | Omnitrophica bacterium RIFCSPLOWO2_12_FULL_45_13
GGCTTCATCCAGCGTCACCCGTAAAAATTTACGGTGAGCCGTCAAAAGTTCCGCCATCGATAAGGGAGAAAAAATTCAGGCCGTGAACAAAAGTCTTTGCGCTACGAGAAATATGGGAGATGAGTGAAGAGCGTTACCTATAAGGCGGCTGGGGTTGATATTGATAAGGCGAACGCGCTTGTTAAAGATTATAAGCGCTTCGCGAAGTCCACAGCGACAAGAGGCGTGGTAAGCGGCATAGGGAGCTTCGGAGGGCTGTTTCGCCCCGATATAAAAAGATTCAAAGACCCTATTCTCGTATCCTCAACAGACGGCGTTGGGACAAAGTTAAAGATAGCATTTATAGCCGATAAACATGACACGATAGGGATAGACCTCGTAGCAATGAGCGCGAATGATATCTTGTGTTCCGGCGCCGAAGGCTTATTCTTCCTCGACTACATCTCTACAGGCAAAATCAAAACTTCTTGTTTAAGAGATATTGTTAAAGGGATCGCCAAGGGCTGCCGTCAGGCAGGCTGTGCTTTGGTGGGCGGAGAAACTGCGGAGATGCCCGGATTTTATAAAGAAGGCGAATACGATTTAGCCGGATTCTGCGTGGGGGTGGTAGAAAAGTCAAGGCTTATTGACGGCTCAAAGATAAAGGCAGGCGATTATTTAGTAGGCATCGAATCTAATGGTTTACATTCCAACGGTTTTTCTTTAGTAAGAAAGGCCTTTTCTAAAAAAGAGCTTATCAAATACGCTGACGAATTACTCAAGCCCACCCGCATTTACGTTAAGCCAATATTATCTCTATTGCGCACGACGCACGACGCACGATGCACGACGATAAAAGGAATCGCCCACATCACCGGCGGAGCGTTTTACGATAAAATCCCGCGCATTATCCCTAAAGGCTTAGGTATTCGCATCGATAAAATAAGTTGGCCTGTCCCGGATATTTTTAAGCTAATCCAGGAGAAAGGCAATGTCCCTGAAAGCGATATGTATCGCACCTTGAATATGGGGATTGGTATGGTCTTAGCGGTGGATAAAGATTGGGCCGATAAAATAACTATCAAGCTTAAAAATTTAGGCCTTAGATCCTGGGTAATCGGCGAAGTCATTAAAGGTAAAGAGCGGATTAAGACTGTATAGCAGTTCCCTCTCCCTGGCGGAGAGAGGGAACTGCTACTTAGGGGAAGGTGAAAAATAGATAATGATTCGGTTCAGAAAAATAAACCATAATCTTAAAGAGAGACTTCCTTGCTTAATAGAAGCCTTCAGGAAGAATCCCGACATAAATGCCTTGTATATATTTGGTTCGTATGCCCGGGATAAAATTAAGCCTTTAAGCGATCTAGATATTGCTGTGCTCCTTAAAAAAAGCGTGTCAGCGGCGGATTATTGGGATATAAAGCTTAAGCTTTTGAATAAGTCAGGCGCAATCTTAGGAACCGATGAGATAGATTTTGTAGTATTGAATGAAGCGCCTTTTGAATTACGCTATAATATCTTAAAAGAAGGCAAAATTTTATTCTGCCGTAATGAAAAAGAAAGAGGGGGGTTCCAGGAAAAGGCAGTTTTAGATTATTTGGATACCCATGCCTTGCGGGAAGAAGGTTTTTTTCATCTTAAGGAGCGTATCAGAGAGGGGAGGTTTGGCAATGACGAAGGAAAGCATAAAGAAGATTTCGAGTTTGTTAAAAGATTCTTTGGAGAAACTGCGCGCAATCGCTAAAATGTCTCAGGAAGAATTTTTAAATAGTCCGGTTAGTCAGGATATGGCGAAATGGAATTTTTATGTAGTGGCGCAGGCTTGTTTAGGCTTAGGTAATCACATCATCTCCATAAAAGGCTTTGAAATGCCGGGAAGATACGAAGACATCATCGCGATCCTCGCGAAAGAAAAAGTGATTTCTGATAATTTAGCCAAATCTCTGGAGGGTATGGGTGGTTTTAGAAATCTCATTGCTCACGGCTATTTTAAGATTGACCTGAATAAATTATACGGTTATTTAAGAAAGACAAAAAACATTAAAAAGTTTCTTGAGAGAATAGATTCTTATTTATAAATGAAAATATTGGTTACAGGATCCGGCGGAAGAGAACACGCGCTGTGCTGGAAGATAGCGCAAAGCAAAAGCTGCGAGAAATTATATTGCGCGCCGGGGAACGGCGGTATCTCTGAAGTCGCCGAATTGGTTGATATAAAAGCCGACGACATGGACGGTTTATTGAATTTTGCGAAAGAGAAAAAAATAGATCTGACCGTTGTGGGGCCGGAAGCCCCGCTCGTCGCGGGAATAGTCGATAAATTCGAATCGCGGAGTTTAAGGATATTCGGGCCGAATAAGAATTGCGCCCGTATCGAAGGAAGCAAGGTATTCTCGAAAGAATTGATGAAGCGCTGCGGCGTTCCTACGGCGGATTTTATGGTCTTTGATAATAGCAATGACGCGTTAAAATATCTGGCCACGAAGAAAGCGCCTATAGTCGTGAAAGCGGACGGCCTTTGTGCCGGTAAAGGCGTTGTGGTTTGTAATACTATAAACGAGGCACAGGGCGCCGTCAATGATATGATGGTCAAGAAGATATTCGGCGACGCCGCGAAAAAAATCATTATCGAAGATTGTTTGATAGGAGAAGAAGCGTCGATAATAGTCGTGGCAGACGGTAAATCCGTCGCCGCCTTGGCATCGAGCCAGGATCATAAGAGAATTTTCGACGCGGATAATGGGCCGAATACGGGCGGCATGGGAGCTTACTCGCCCGCTTCGATAATTACGGATAAATTATTCAAAGAGATAATAGATAAAGCCGTATTTCCGATAATCAATACATTAGCGAGAGAGGGCAATCCTTACAAGGGCGCCCTTTACGCTGGTATAATGGTTACTAATGACGGGCCAAAGGCGCTGGAATTCAATGCCCGGTTCGGCGATCCGGAGACCCAGGCTATAATGCCGAGGCTCAAAAGCGATCTTGTGGAGTTAATGGAGAGAGCCTTGAACGGGAAATTGGATAATTATTCCCTTGAATGGGATCCGAGGCCTTGCGTATCAGTCGTGATCGCGTCAGGCGGATACCCCGGTGATTATGAAAAGGGCGCCAAGATAAGCGGTGTTGAGTCCGCAAAGGCATTAAAAGACGTGGTCATTTTTCACGCCGGGACAAAGCCCAGCAGGCGCTCTACAGACGGAGTCAGCGCCTTTCTTACGAATGGCGGCCGGGTTTTGAATGTTACGGCGCTCGGCGTGACAATAAAGGATGCCATCGACAATTGTTATAATGCCGTCAGTAAGATACATTTTGACAGGATGCATTATCGCAGGGACATTGGGCTTCGGGCGGTCAAAAACTTAAGTTAGCTATAAGTTGTAAGCAGGCCATTCAGACTGTGTCATAATGCTATTTTTCGTCATTGCGAAGTTGTGGTTCGGCTGTATGCTGACGAAGCAATCTCTTTTTAGATTGCTTCGCTCCTGCTTCAGCTTCGCCTCGCAGTCGCTCGCAATGACGCATGTTTTACTATTACGACATAGCCTGCATTGCAAGGAGGGAAGATGCTAAAACATGCAAAAATAGCGGTTATAATGGGGAGCGGCTCGGACATGCCCACGATGAGTGAGGCAACGAAAGTCCTTGCGGAATACGGCGTGGCGTACGAAGTGAAGATACTCTCCGCGCACCGCTCGCCCGACGATACGGCAAGGTTCGCCAAAAACGCGAGAAAGCGGGGATTTTCGATTATTATTGCCGGCGCAGGCGGCGCGGCGCACCTGGCAGGGGTGGCCGCGAGCCACACGACATTACCCGTTATAGGCGTTCCGATGGAAACGAAAGAGCTCAAAGGCATAGATTCTCTTCTATCTACAATACAGATGCCGTCGGGTGTTCCTGTCGCGACGGTTGCTATCGGAAAAACAGGCGCGACGAACGCGGCTATTCTCGCGCTGGAAATATTAGGGGTTACCGATAATACAATAGAAAAGAAGCTTAATTCTTTTAAGAGAGCGCTTGTCGAAAATGTACGCGGTAAAAATAGATCCAAAAAGGCCTGACAAGAAAATAATCGCTTCAGCCGCCGATATAGTCAAAAAAGGCGGACTCGTTGTTTTTCCGACAGAGACCGTGTATGGGATAGCGGCTAACCTACTCGATGATAAAGCAATAACAAAATTATATGAGGTAAAGAACAGGCCCAGAAGCAAACCCTTTACGGCCCACATATCCGGCATAAAAATGATAGAAAAGATGAGCTGTAAAGTTACTAGGGGCGCGAAGGCGCTGATAGATAGATTTTGGCCCGGCCCATTGACGATAATCTTAAAATCCGAAAATGGCAAGAAGATCGGTTTTCGCATGCCGGCAAACAGGATAGCGCTTGAATTTATAAAGGCTGTCGGCGCGCCAATAGCCGCGTCGAGCGCAAATTTAAGCGGTAAGGCCGCGCCTACGTCAACAGAAGAGATCCTTAAGGATTTAGAAGGAAAGGTCGATATGGTCCTGGACGCCGGATTGACTGATATCGGCCTTGAGTCGACCGTCATAGATCTGACCGCCGAGCCGCCAAAAGTTTTAAGAGAAGGAGCGATAAAAGCCGAGGATTTAAAAAAGTATGCATAAAATAAGATCGGTCCTGCTTGTCTGCACAGGGAATAGCTGCAGGTCAATAATGGCCGAAGGCCTGTTGAAAAAATATCTTAAGAAGGAAGGAAAAGAAGATATCGAGGTAAAGTCCGCGGGGGCGCGCGCCATAGATGACATGCCTCCGACGGCCGAAACGATAGAAGTCATGAAGAAAGAAGGCGTGGACGTCTCAGGATTCAGATCCAAGCGCCTCACCTACGACTTGATAAAAAAAGCCGACCTGATATTAGCCATGGCCTCGCATCACATGGACGAAATAATAAAGACCGCTCCGGATGCCGCGCCGAAGGCGCATTTATTAAAACAATACGGCCTTAAAACCGATGACGTAGAAGCGCGAGAAGATCCGGACATATTAGATCCGATAGGAAAGCCGATAAGCTATTATGAGCGGGTGTTCGAGACGATAAAAAAAGAGATAGAAAGAATAGTTAAATTGCTTTAAAGGCGCAAGATGGGTGGATAGACGAAAGAAGGCCCTAAGATGAAGATAGTGATAGGAAGCGACCACGGTGGTTATGAATTAAAAAATAAGATACTTAAGTTCTTGAAA
>Ga0156238_158_pt1 | contig 4312 bp, 2 predicted proteins | sample RifCSPlowO2_12_FD_107885 | JGI IMG/M metagenome (GOLD analysis project Ga0156238, IMG submission 107885) | Omnitrophica bacterium RIFCSPLOWO2_12_FULL_45_13
GGTTCGCTCTTTGCCTATCAATATCTTAACGCATTCTTTGATTTAAGGAATATACATGATGCCCGTAATGTAGATTGGTGGCAAAATGCCGTAGACGCCACAATAGCGAACAGGCAGTTCTGTATAGACCAGGATAACACAGGCGCTTATGGCTATAGCTGGAATGTATGGGGGCTGAGTTCAGCTTATAACACGGGAGCTACCTATGTGGGAGAATACGGCGCTCCGCCAACGGGAAACCCGAATGGCCCTACCCACGACGGGACCGTTAATCCGAGCGTGGTCGCGAGCGCGATAAGCATGCTCACTTCGGAAGTTAGCGAGACTTTAGTGTCGATGAAGAGCGACCCTAATCTGTGGCGGCAGGACGCTTATGGCTTCGTCGATTCTTTCAAAAACGGCGCTCCGCCCGTATACTCAGATTATTTCGTAGGCCTCGATTTGGGGGTATCCTTGGTGATGTTGGCCAATCATACCGATTCAGGCCTTATCTGGAATAACTTCATGAGTGCCCAAACCCGCTACGGAACTATGCGCGACCTATTGACTCAACTCAATTTCCGTCCAGATACGGATACCAAGCTCTATATAGATGTCGATGATATTACGCCAAAGAGCCAATTTGCTTACGGATTGATTGATTCGGCTAACACGACCTCAGAGATAAGTTTCAACTTGATAGACGTCGTTCCTAATAGCAAATACATCCTCGCCATTCATACATTCATGAATAACTTCGCAGGCAATTATCAAGTCATCTTAAACGTAAACGCGAACGGGAATGATGGAGGTAATCAGGCGATCTCCCATGTGACGGATAAGCCGGATGAGATAAAATACATAGAAGTGGATAGCTCGCACCTCCAGCCGGGAGAGAATGTCATTACTATAACCTGGCAAAGCGGCGCGAGTTGGGTTGCTTGGAAGAACCTCGAGATATCGTCGCCTATTACAAATAATGAATGGACCATAACAAGATCTTTGTCCGCGACTGAATACAGATTAGACGATACCTACTATACGGGCCACGCCGATAAATACGGCGCCATAGCGTATAAGACTTTCGAGCAGGCGCTGAATAACCCTGCGGATCCGTATACCGATATCCTCTTTTTTCTCGATGACTTAGATCATGACAGAAAGCTTACGCTAACGCCGCATGATTCCAACGGCGCTGTATATGTTAACATAATGGTAAACGGCCAACTGTCTTCGGAAAATATACTTTTGAATGGTCAGCAACAGCAGCAAGTGATTATACCCGCCAACCTCTTAAAGGCCGGTTGGAACAGCGTAAGTTTGACGATGACTAACCAGGGAGGGGAATGGATCATATGGGATAACTTAAAATTAGAATTAGGCGATTTGGCAAGGATAGAGGCTCCTCAGGGATTCGTCGCGGCGTCTTTCGGAAAAAACACCTCCAAGCTTCGCTGGAACAGCGTGAACTTAGCGGCTAAGTACAATTTATACAGGAGCCCGACGAAAGGCGGCCCTTACACAATGGTTGATGAGATAAACCCGCCGGCCGCTTCGTATACAAATACAGGGCTACTTGATAACACGGTCTATTATTATGTAGTAAGGGCCGTTAAAGCGGATAGCGCCGAATCACAAAACTCGCAGGAAGCGGCTGTAACTACAGGTTCTTATCAATTAGATTATGGTGACGGGCGCTCACCGAACGTCTTCGGCCAGGATACATTCGATAACGCCGGCAGCGATCTTGGCGATAACGCGTTTGCGCAAATCGCGCGGTACAACGGTTTACCGGGGAAGGTGAGGATATTCAATTTGGCATCGTTCCAGAAAAATACAATAGGCCTTAATAACGCGGACATAAACGATGCCACCATATTCTCGTTCAGAGTCAGGGGCGAAATCGGCGGTGAGAAATTTCAGATCAAATTAAAAGATAATGCAGGCGCTCAAGACTTGGTTTCATTAGAGATTCCCCAAGGCGGTATATGGCAGGAGATGCATTTTAATATGGCGGATACTTTTGCGGGGGTCGATTTAACAAATCTGCAAAGTATGGAAGTTGTATCGCAGACGACAGGCAGGCAGATAACTTTTTATTTAGATGAAGTGGAGTTTGCCACCGCGGCTCTTACAGGAGACAAACTGGATGTCAAGATAAGAAGCGGAGTGTATGACAGCCTGACGACAGGCGTAGATTTTGGCACGACGACCGCGGAAAACGGCCCTGTCCTCTCAAGCCAGTATATCGAGATCATTTATGTATCTTCAGGGTCTTGGGGAATTCAGATTTTCACGGACAACAAGGCCGAAGACGCAAGGCCGAGATTTACAGGGAGCGGCGACCGGGCCAGTGGTCTTGTGGGTATGACGGACTCCGGATATCGTGTTCCGGTTCTCTGGCAGGTGTGGCAGGAAAAGAAGGGTTATTATAACGGCGCGGAAACGCCTGAATTTGACACCACGGTTGATGATGGCGACCGGGCCGAATTCGCGTTTGTTATGGATAAGAGCGATTCTGACTGGTCGGTTCCTTACGCGCGAAATTACAGAACCCTTATAGATCACGATGGTTTGTTGGGCGCCCCGGTGCCGTTGGCAGCGCCGCCACCGGGTTATTGGCCGCGTTCGGGCAATACAGGGCAGCCCATATATGTGTATTTGGCAGCCGACTTTACAGAAGCTCCGGCTCAGCAATACACGACTAATAAGTTAATAATAGATATTTATCATGAATAAAATAGTGTATAATATCGCGCATGGCTTCCAGAACAGAAAAAGAAGGTATCCAAATAATGTTTAAAAAAATTATGCTTGCTGTAATAATTCTGCCCGGAATTCTATTCTATGCGCGTGAATCTTCCGGCCTTGTAATGGGGCCGGCCAGATTTGAGGTGAGCCTCCCTCCGGGCGAAATCGCCGAAGGCGATTACTATGTCCAGAACGACACGAATGAGAGCGCTCATATAGTTGTGGAGCCGGAGAACTGGTTTAAAGAGGCTTACGATTACGGGAAGCTCGACATCAAGGATTGGGTAGAATTTGACGCATACGAATTCGATCTTAAGCCCAAAGAGATAAAGAAGCTGAGGCTTAGGATAAAAGTTCCTACCGATGTCAAAGGCGAATTGGTAGCGCAGATATTTTTTACGTCTACCGTATTGAGAGAAGACGGACAGCCGGTGGAAGGCATCAAGGCGAGGGTCGGCGGCGTTCTATACGTCGCGATCAAGGGCACAGAGATAATTAATGCCGAGATAAGAAATATCGCTGTTTCAAAAGAGCTCAATGAAGGCAAGGAAATTATCAAGATCGAAGTTAATGTTAAGAACAAAGGCAATGTCCACATCAGGCCGGAAGGCTTAGTTACGATAGAAGATAAGGCCGGGGGAAAACTTATTGAACTGGCTTTGACATCAGGTCAGCCTGTGCTGCCAGCCCAAGAGATCGGGCATTACGCCTTATGGGACAAGCCTGAACTTAAAGCAGGCAAGTATAAAGTATCAGCCGCAATAAGTTACGGCAAAGAATTAAACATGGAAAAAACAGCGGTGTTAGAGAAGGTATTCGAGGTAGATAAAGATGGGAAGGTGATAGTAAAATGAAGTCCAGCCTCCTTATGTCGGTTCTAGTCGTTTCCTTTTTTGTTATCGCGAGCATAAGCATCGTTTATGCGTATACTGAGCTCTCCGCTACATCGGCCATTCGCGGAGAGGGGCAGGTGCCTTTTACGCCTCAACCGCTTTTAGATGATTTTAGGAACGCAGCTCCTGTTAATATATGGGGAATGCTCACAGGAACATTCAGCAGCTCACCCGCAATTCCGCCGCCTGCCAATGCGATATGCGCGGCATCATACACGAATAATACGGCCATAGCTTACGGCGGCGCAGGATATTCGCTGCAATTAGATTATAACGTCTCTGCCGCGAACAGCCATGCCGGTTATTATAGCTTATTAGGCTCGGCGAGCCTGACCGGTTATAACGCCGTATCCTTCTATGTCCGCGGCGCGGTCGGAGGAGAGTTTTTCAAGATATCGCTCAAGAATGCCAGCGGCACACAATATCTGGACGGAAGCGTCCATTATTACAGAAATGAAGCCTCTTTGTACATTACCGATTATCTTGATGGCGGAGTAACGACGACATGGAAAAAGGTTACCATACCTTTCCATAATTTCACCAATTTAGACGGTTGGAACGCGATGAAGGAATTTGTAATTGTATTTGAGAGCGCTCAATCGGCTGCAAACTCAAGCCTGTCTCAAGGCGCGGTCTATATCGATAATATCCAATTTGAGAATATCCCCGCGGCAACCCCTGTTAGAATA
>Ga0156238_105_pt2 | contig 4181 bp, 4 predicted proteins | sample RifCSPlowO2_12_FD_107885 | JGI IMG/M metagenome (GOLD analysis project Ga0156238, IMG submission 107885) | Omnitrophica bacterium RIFCSPLOWO2_12_FULL_45_13
GCAAAGCGATTTCGGCTTAACGTTATTGTATGATAAAAGCATTTCAAAATTGGAAAAACGCGACATTGAAACAAAAAAGAAGAAGCATTATCAGGAGCGTTATCAGATATTTTTAGGCATAGCAGTCCTATTTTTACTGATCGAGCCGTTATTTTCGGAGAGAAAAAAGGCAGCATGAAGGAAAAAATTCTGAGAGCTTCATTTGTCATGATCCTGGCATTGATTTTAGCCTCTAACCCATTATTTGCATCCACAGCAGCTGATGTAAAAAAGGGAAATCTATTGTATAATAGTAAAAAATATGATGAGGCGATCAAGGTATATGACTCCGCCATGGAGAAAAGGGGCGATAACGGTATGCTGCGATTCAATAAGGGCAACGCTCTTTATAGGAAAGAATCGTTCAATGCGGCGGTAGAATCTTTTAACAAAGCCATTGCTTCGGGCAGCCAAAGGATATTGCCCGATGCCGATTATAATATAGGTAATTCTTACTACAGGATAGGAACAGCCCAAGCCAAAACTGATTATAATAAGACGAAAGACGCCTATGAAACCGCCTTGCAGTTCTATAAGCGCGCCATAGATCTTAACCCTAATGATAAAAACGCTAAATATAATTACGAGTTTGTAGAGCAGAAGCTCTTAAGCCTCAAAGAGAGAAGCGAAAAAGAGAAGAAGAAACAAGAAAATCAAGAGCAAGATAAGCGGCAGGATAAAAAAGATCAGCCATCACAAAATAAAGGCGGCCAGGGCGGCGAGGGCAGCAAGGATCAAGATAAACAAGAGCGGAATCAACAGCAGCAACAAGCCGGACAGAATAAGGAAGAACAGCCAAAGGGCCAGGAGCAAAGTCGAGAGAAGGGTCAAGAAGAAAAGAATAAGAGCGAGGAAAAGAAACAAGAGGTTCAGCCCAAATCAGAGACAGGAGAGACGAAGGAAGAGGAAAAACAAAAAGACGAAGAGCGGCAAAAGGCCGAGCGGGAAAGCAAAGAGCGCAAAGAAAAGGAGAAGCCGCGGCCCCAGGGAGAGAAAGATCAGCAGGGCATACAATTTTATCAACAGGCTGAAGGCGAGCCAAGACAGATGAGCGAAGAAGAAGCGAAGATGCTCCTTGAAGGGTATAAGGGAGAAGAGGCGACAGGGCAGACTATCAGGATGAGGAGAAAGCAGTCCCCGCTTCCGGAACCGGAAAAAGATTGGTAGCCATGTTCAAATTTTTTAGAGTTACGATTATTTTTTATTTTTTTGCTTTAACCATTGCCGGGCCTATATCCGCCGATGAAATTAAATTCGAGGCAAGCTTAGATAAGAAGACCGCCGCAATCGGCGAAACCGCTCAACTCGGCCTCACTTTTTACGGAACACAGAGCGTGCCGGCGCCCGATATAGGGAATATCGACGGTTGTGATGTGCGATATCTGGGCCCATCAACGATGACGACCATTATAAACGGAACCGTTTCATCTTCCATCACGCACATGTATAGAGTCCAGCCTCTTAGGCTTGGAAAATTCCAGTTTGGCCCGTTCACTTTTAAATATGAAGGAAGCGCATATAAGTCGAACGCGGCTTTTCTGACAGTGGACGAGGAGAGGCAGAAAGAAGGGCTTTCCGCTAAAGCAGCGGCAGTAGGTCCAGCAGCCGGAGGAAAGGAGGAGGAGGAGTCTATACTTGATTCTCTTGATATTAGAGATAAATTGTTCCTTACGTTAAAAATAGACAAGCCGCGCGCTTATGTCAACGAGCTTATTCCTGTGACAATAAAACTTTATGTAAATAGACTTAATGTAAGCGACATACAGCTGCCGGACCTCGGACAGGAAGGCTTTTCAAAGGCGCAGTTCGAAGAGCCGAAACAATACAGAGAACGCATGGGAGGGGAATTACATGATGTATTGGAATTCAGGACGACTATTTTCGGGACGAGGCCTGGCGATTACAAGCTTGGGCCGGCTAAATTAAAATGCAATATCGCGGTAAGAAAAAGGGTGAGAAATATATCGGCCTTGAGCGACGACTTCATGAACGAACAGGGCGGCGGGAGTCCTTATTTCGATGACTTCTTCACGCGTTACGAACGGTATCCCGTTGAGCTAAAATCAGAAGAGACGCGGCTCATATTGTCGCCGTTACCGGCTGAAGGAAAGCCTATTGATTTTTCCGGCGCCATAGGCGATTACCAGTTCATATTTCAGGCGGGCCCAAAGAAGGTCAAGGTCGGCGACCCTGTTACCTTGACCATGGAAATAAACGGAACGGGTAATTTTAATACTGTAATTATTCCGAAACTTGAAAATGTAGAAGGTTTCAGGATATACGAACCGCAAGCTAAGACCGAGCCGAATAGAAAAGTGTTCAGACAGGTTTTAATACCGGAGACCGACCTCGTCTTTCAGACTCCCAAGGCGATATTTACATACTTTGATCCAGATAAAAAAGAATATAAGACTATAACTCAAGGCCCGATTTCCATACAGGTTGAAAAGGTTGCTGAGGCGCCGCCTCAAGTTATAGGCGCCGCGCCTGCCGCTGTTCCATCCGCGCCGATGGGAATTGCCTCCGTAGAGGAGGAGAAGGAAGCCCAAGGAGATATCCTGTATATAAAGGAATCGCTGGGCAGGATCCAAAGCGCGGATTATGAGATATACAAGAGCCCTTTTGTTTTGGTTATCGTTATCATCCCTTTATTAGCGCTGCTTGCGGTTTACGCGGTCTATGCTCGACGCGAGCGTTTTATACGTGATACGAAATACGCGCATCGCTCGGCTGCGTTCAAAAACATGAGGCGTGAATTCTTTCAACTTAAACATTGCTTGAAGGCAAATGACGCGAAGAGTTTTTACGAGGCGCTATTCCACACGCTGCAGAATTATCTCGGCGGGATGTTCTACATACCGGTTTCTGGGTTGACATTCGATACAATAGAGCCGGTTCTAAGATATAAGAATATAGATATTGCGGTAATCAACAAGATCAAGAATATATTCGATCTCTGCGACCGCGCAAAGTTCGCGCTGTCCAATGTCGATGCATTAAGGATGAAAGACGATATGAGGGAACTCGAAGAGATAATCCGCGATCTTGAGCGAAAGAAGGCGCTTAGGTGAAAAGATATACTCTGGTTTTAATGTTTTTGGTTGTATGTCCTGGTATTTTGTCCGCCAAAGAGGCGTCGGATGATCCGCATAATCTCTTCTCTAAAGGAAACGCGTTTTACGAAAGAAAGGAATACGAGAAGGCATTAGAAGAATACACTAAGATACTCAATAGCGATATCGAAAGCGGGCCGCTCTATTACGATATCGGAAATGCGTTTTTCAAGATGGGTAAGATCGGCTACGCGATCCTCGCGTATAAAAAGGCTCAGAAGTTGATAACGGGCGACAGAGATCTTAAATCGAATCTTGCATACGCGCAATCGCTTACCGAAGATTCCGCGCTTCGGCTCCCCCCGCAAAATTCGCTCATATGGTTAATAAGGCTTCCGTTTGGTGACTTTAATCTGAATACAGTCGCGTCAATATTGCTGGCGTCCTACCTGACGCTGATTATCTTGATGGTATTCGGAATAATGAATCCGGTATTTAAGACGAGGGCCTCATTCCCATTTTACCTGGCGCTGCTGCTGTTTTTAATGACGTTAGCTAATTTTTCAACGCGATATTACACCGAAGAAGCGCTGACGCACGGCATAACGGTCGTGAAAGAATCCGAATGCAAATATGAACCCATAGACAAATCGACAACATATTATACTCTCAAAGAAGGCCAGGAAGTTCTGGTATTAGCTACCAGAAACGGCTGGCGCCGCGTCAAGAGGCTCGATGGGAAGCTCGCATGGGTCAAGAAAGAGGCTATTGAAGAGATTTGACACTTCGGCACCTCGACCTTTCTTGATGGCGAAGGACAAAGAAATTTGGGTGACGCGAACTCGCGGCAGGACCCAAATTTTAGCTTAAATTTACAGGATTTTGTTAACGTAACCAGCAGAGCGCGTCGTATGGATTGACTAAAATACGGCCTTGTGATATATTAGGCTTCTATTTACGCTAATTATATTAATAGGACTATGAAAATAAAAAAGACGAGGAAGAATATAGGGATAGTAGGCGATGGCGGATGGGGCACTACCTTAGCCGTCATTTTGGCTAAAAAAGGCTGCAACGTGACCCTGTGGG
>Ga0156238_180_pt2 | contig 3734 bp, 2 predicted proteins | sample RifCSPlowO2_12_FD_107885 | JGI IMG/M metagenome (GOLD analysis project Ga0156238, IMG submission 107885) | Omnitrophica bacterium RIFCSPLOWO2_12_FULL_45_13
AAAGGGGGTCTGCCTTGCATGGCCTTAAGACCGTATCGGATGTGCCGGCATCTTTGGCAATCTCTCCAAGCGCCCAATGGCCAAAACCATGCTGTAAACCCACAACCTCAGGATGCATCCCTTTAGTCAATTTGACTTTTGCCTTCACCCTGCCATAGATAGATTCAACCCATACCAAGTCGTCATTGTTCAGGCCCATCTTTTCGGCCGTCACGACATTGACCATCAGAGGATTATCCGGCTTTAACTCAACCAACAACGCGTTATTCTGCGTGCGCGTGTGAGTATGCGACGCCTCTTTCCAGTTGATGAGATAGAGCGGATAATTTGCGTCCGGCTGCCAATCGCGCGGCTCGTAAACCGGCAGCGGATCTACGGGCCTACCCCATGCGTCCTTCTTCTTGGCAAAATCGGCATTGTAAAATTCGACCTTCCTTGAAGGCGTGGAAAATCCATGGACCGCGGCGCCGCCTTCTATAATCAACCCGATCGGTTTGTCTTTAGCCCCGTCTGGTTTCTTAGAATATGCGATATTGCCCTCCAGAATAGAATCGGCGAGTTTCTCAGGAGAAATCGCATCTTTATATTTTTCATAGCGCGTGCCGCTTTTGCTCACCCATACCGCGCCGGGAAGCGCCTTCAATTCCTCCAAAGTCATCTTTGGCGCGCCCTCTTTTAGCTCCTTAGAGAGGAACTCCTCATACCATTTCGTCTTATCCGCGATACGTTCGCCTGACATCCGGCCTACCCAAAAGATATCATTTCCATCGGCTTCTTTCAATCCCAGCCTTCTTCCCAATTCGGTAACGAACTCGTATTCAACGGGTTGCCCGAATATGGGCTTTACCACGGGCTGCCTTAAGCCTAACACCGGCCATGTTACCCAGTGGGTATTTAAGTCGTAGCGTTCTAAATATGTGGTCCCGGGAACTACGATATCGGCCATAAGCGCTGTCTCAGATAAGAATATATCATTTACCACTACAAACTCCAAATTCGCCAATGCCTTCTCCACTGTCTTGAGGCCTGGCACAGACATCATTATGTTCTGAAAGACGATCATCGCCATCTTAGGCTTATATGGACCCTTACCCTCAGCCAAATCAGAGAAAGCTTGGCAATATATCCCTGACTTGTGGCCAAATGGATATAATTCTTTCAATTGGTCAAACCTCTTCTCCTTTAGGGTCTTGTTTGCAATTTCGTCTGGCTCCACTTCAATATGTTTATTGCCCTTATTATCCGGAATTAACAGCGTACCGGGCCGATCGCAGCCTCCGACCAAAGCCGCTAAAATCGCGATCGCCCTTCCACCCTGAACACCATTGGAATGTTGTCCAGGCCCTGACCAGACATCCACAACCTGCGGCTTCGTCGCGGCAAATTCAATGGCGATCCTCTCAATTGTTTTTGCCGGGACCGTAGTAATCTTTTCAGCCCACTGGGGCGTCTTATCCTTTACATATTCCGCGTACTTCTCAAAGCCAATTGTCCAGTCTTTGATAAATATCTCATCGTAAAGCTTATCGCGGATTATCACATGGCCCATTGCCAAGGCCATTGCCCCGTCAGTTCCGGGTATAATGGGAATCCATTCTTGTGCCTTATTAGCAGTATAAGAAAGATATGGGTCAACCACTACCATCTTCGCCCCGTTTTCAATTCCCCGTGTAATGATTCGCGGCAGATGCGACCATTTGGTCGCGGATAGCGGATTCCATCCAAAGAGGAGGATGTACTTTGACTGCAGCGCGTCCATTAACGGCCTGTCGAGGCCCATCACCATTTTAAAAGAGGCTTTACGCGCCGTATCGCAAAGATTCGAATGCATGGAATAATTTGGGGTGCCGAAGAGCTTGCAGAAATCACTTTGAATATGCGTGAATGAGTGGTCCTCAGAAAACCACAGGAGCTTATGCGCCTCGCCATTATCGCGAAGCCCTTTTAATCTCTTTGTAATCTCGACATACGCCTCTTCCCAGGAAATCTCTTTCCAGCGAGGATCGACACCTATCCCCTTCTTAGGATTCGTGCGCTTTAACGGCTTCTGCAGCCTATCCTTATCATAAAGAGTTGAAATCCCCGCGTTTCCTTTGGGGCAAATACATGTGCCCTCTTTCTCTACGTTCTCGAAAAAATCAGTAGAGATATTGGAAAAATTATTCGGATTGTATGGATTTGGGTCTATCTTGACCAGTTTGCCGTTGACTACACGGCACATGATTCCGGATTGGCCTCCGCACATATTGCAGCAGGAATAGATAAAATCGCTCTTCACCTGCGTCAATTCGCTTTCTTTAATTTTAGCCTGCGCGGTTGATACAAATTTTGCCACGCCTGAAACCGTTCCAACAGTAACGCCGGCCAATTTTAAAAATTCTTTGCGCGTTAAGGTCTTTGTCTTCATCGCCTTTCGCCTCCTTCCAGCATCGGGATGACCTTTGCAGCCGCAATGAAAAGCACGGCGCTTAAAGCAAAAAGGCCTGTCACCAGTAAAAATTCTACTCCTGTTGGACGGTAACTATAAGGGATTCTCAAGTTCATCAAGGCTGGATGGAAAAAGGAAGGCAGGACTATGTCGATCCTTTCAGCAAAAACTCCTAGAAAAGACAATAGCGATGCTGTCCCCACGCCTGTGATAGTCTCGCCGAATCTAGAAATGATTATTAAAAATGGGATGATGATCCCCAGTCCAATATCAAACCAAAATATGCCGGCGAATTTCCCGATGAAAAGTTCTCTCAATACCACCGTGTGCGTAGGAATATTTGCAAAGCCGGCAGTTAGAAATTCGCAAAATAGAAAATAGAAAAGCACGGGCAGAAGTCCCTTAAAATATTTACCCAGGCTTATGATCACATCGTCATCGAAATGGATGCCCAAAAACCGTCTAGAAAAAAGCATAGTCACAAGCACGCAGGCCAATCCAGACACAAGCGCTGAGATGATAAACAGAGGCGCCAAGATTGCTGTATGCCAACCTGCCTGTGATTTCATTAAACCAAATATCCATGCTGTGATTGAATGCACCAATACAAACGCAGGGATGGAAATAACGGCGAACACCTTGAGCAGCTTCGTCCTGCCTTGGATGCTAAGAAAGAGCATTGCAACGCAGAGGACAAGATATATATTGATTACAAAGACATCCCAGACGAGCGGAGAATTTATTTGGGGATACATAAAAAGATGCATCAGGCGGTCCGGCCTTCCGAGGTCAAAGACTATTGCAATCATGGCCAGGATTAAACTGATTATCGCTACTACCTCCGCAACCCTGGATACAGGTTTAAACTTTTCTATGCCTGCCAGATGCGATAACGCGGCCACAGCTATGCCTCCAGCGCTGATGCCGATAAAAAATACGAAGGTAACTATATAAATCCCCCAGAATACGGGTTTATTCATCCCCGTGACAGCCAAGCCGATTTGCAGCTGGCACAACCAGCCAATAAAGGCGACCCCTACTACTATTAATAGAAATATCAATGTCTTTTTCATCCCCTTCGCTCCTCCCGCCTCATGCCTTATTTCCCAACGGCCTTAAATAGATGACCTTGGGTTCAGTGCCTAATTCTTCCAACAAACGAAAGGCCCTGCCAGAACGCGCTAATTTCGAGACTGTGCTTTCAGGGTCATTGAGGTCGCCAAAATGCCTGGCCCTTCCCATGCACGTATTGACACAGGTGCATATATTGTGAAGCTCTTCGTCTCTAATGGCCCTGCTTTCTAAT
>Ga0156238_111_pt2 | contig 3304 bp, 5 predicted proteins | sample RifCSPlowO2_12_FD_107885 | JGI IMG/M metagenome (GOLD analysis project Ga0156238, IMG submission 107885) | Omnitrophica bacterium RIFCSPLOWO2_12_FULL_45_13
GTTTGGCGAGGGCGCGGCAATGGTTATTCTTGAAAATTTAGAGCATGCCCGCAAACGAAACGCTAAAATTTATGCCGAGATATTGGGTTACGGCACGTGTTTCGATCCAAAGAGCAGGAATATTTACAGCCCGAAGGCAGAAGGGGCTATAGAGGCGATCAAGATGTGCCTGGACGATGCCGCAATAGGAATAGATGATATCGATTATATCAGCGCGAGCGGCAACTCAACTCTCGATTGCGATTATATGGAGACTAATGCGGTGAAGAATGTGTTTGGCGGGAGGGCCAAGTCGATACCGATAAGCTCGATCAAGTCTATGATAGGCGAGAGCTTCTCGGCATCAGGCGCTTTGAACCTTGCGGCATCTTTGGGTGTTCTTGAGGAGGAGTTCATTCCTCCTACTATCAATTACGTTCAGCCGGACAAGCGCTGTGACCTGGACTATGTTCCAAACAAAGCGCAGAAGAATCGGGTGAAGAATATCTTAATCGATTCTTTCAGCCCCACCGGCTCAAACTCGACATTAACGATAGGGAAGTATAAGGAGAGCAGGCCAAAATGATCGGAAGAAAGCCGAGAGAAGAATTACTGCGCCAGGAGCTCAATAGGATTATCGATAGAATAGACAGAGTTGGGATACAAAAAATTATCCTTTTCGGCTCTTTAGCCAAAGGCATAGTTAATCTAATGAGCGACATAGATTTGATTATAGTAAAAAGAACAGATCAGCGTTTTTTAGACCGTCTGGACACGGTGTATAGGCAGATAGAGCCGAGTATGGCCGTTGATATACTTGTATATACGCCTGAGGAAATAGCCAATATGATTCAGTGGAACAGTTTTATTAAAAAAGCTTTGGATGAAGGGAAAGTCTTGTATGAAGCCCAATAGCAGAAAAGAGGCGGAAAGATGGTTTGCCCGGCGGGATTCCGTCAGATGTCTACCAGGAAGAGGATGCAAAACAAGCAATTCTTTTAATAGACGAAATAATCGCTTTTATCAAGGGTAAGATGGGAGTTAGGTAAATGCGAGCCCACCGGCTTAAACTCGACACTTATGATAGGGAAGTATGAATAGATTCGGATTTATAGCCCATCCAATAGATCTAAAGACGTTTTATGGTCACCTGGGACTTCTGGGTAAACTAATGAAACATCTTCCAGAAAATATATCCAGGGAGCTCGCCGCTTCATTACCCCCCAGACGCCTAACCTCTTACAATAAGATACGCTCCCTTAAAGGAGCTGTAAGCGGCGAGATAGTAACTCTCCCGTTATTGCCTATTCAAATCGCTTCGCTGCGTGAAGAAAAGGTGTTGGATTTGATAGAAAAAGGAATTGACCTTTGCGTTAAAAAAGGCGCGCAGATAGTAGGATTAGGCGGCTTTACTTCGGTCGTAGGCAATGGAGGGGAAGTTCTTTCTAAGAGGGTTTCTGTACCATTAACAAGCGGTAATACCTTTACTGCGTCATTGGCGTTGGATGGTATTTATAAAGCCGCATATATTATGGGATTACCATTATCAAATTCTGCTGCCGCTATAATAGGCGCAACCGGTGACATAGGCTCTATTTGCACAAAGATTCTTTCAAAGAAACTAAGGAAATTAAATATAGCGGCTCGTAATGAGCAAAAACTTCAGGAATTTGCAAATGCGATCAGACTATATGGCAATGCAGAGGTCGAAGTTTTTAAATATACACAAGATGCTGTTCGCGACGCAGACATTATTTTGAGCGCAACCAGCGCGGTAACGACAATAATAGGCCCGGCCAATCTTAAATCGGGAGCGATTGTTTGTGATGTCGCAATACCGCCCAATATAGCAAAAGAAGTGGCTCTTTCCAGAAACGATATATTAGTTTTTGAGGGAGGCCTGGCAAAACTGCCGTATCCAAATGATATTATCAATGAAACAGTATTAAACATTCTTCCTAAGAATAGCGTATATGGATGTATTGCGGAGACAATGACATTAGCCTTAGAGGGAAGACTTGAAGCATATTCAATTGGCCGCGGAAACATTACGGAAGAAAAATTGACAGAGATTAAGTTAATAGCGTCGAGACATGGGATAGTTGTAGCAGACTTTTTTTGCGGCTATAAAACATTTACGGAAAAAGATATAGAAGACATAAGAAAGAACGCTGAAAGGAACAAGGAAAGAGTTTATGCTGCTCAAGGATAAAGTCGCGATAGTAACAGGCGGGACAAGGGGTATCGGTAGAGCCATTGTATTTGATTTAATTCAAAATGGCGCAAAAGTCTTATTTACATATTTAAAGAGCGATGAATCTGCCGGAATAATGCTGGATGAAATTAAAGAATTAAAAGGCAAGGCCGAAGCAATCAAGGCAGACGTGCGGTTATATGATGAAGCAAGAAAAGCTGTAGAAGAAGCCATTAATAAATTCGGCAAGATAGACATACTCGTCAATAATGCCGGTATCATAAAAGACAAGGCGCTGATGATGATGGAACCGTCGGAGTGGCTCGATGTTATAAATACAAATCTCACAGGCTATTTCAACATGGCAAAGGCATGTATAGTGACAATGATGAAGCAAAAAAGCGGAGTTATCGTAAACATTTCTTCAATAGCGGGTGTTGTCGGTATGCCGAGGCAGGTCAATTACTCAAGCGCTAAGGCGGGTGGAATAGGGCTAACTAAATCGTTGGCGAAAGAGGTTGCTCCATATAACATTCGAGTGAATGCCATAGCGCCTGGTTTTATTGACACTGATATGACGAAAGACTTGAAACAAAAAGATGAACTTATGAAAATGATCCCTTTTAGTAGATTCGGAAAACCTGAAGAGGTTGCTAAGGTCGTAACCTTTTTAGCAAGCGATAAGTCGAGTTACATTACAGGACAGGTATTAAAAGTAGACGGCGGATTAGCAATTTAAATATAGAGGATAGAGCATGCCTAATATCGATACGAATAATCTCGAGCAAAGCCTAAAGCAGATTATAGCCAATATATTAGAGGTAGAACCAGACAAAATAACGCCCCAGGCCAATTTTGTCGAAGATTTAGGTATGGATTCTATGATGGCGCTCGAAATTTTAGCGTCTATAGAAAAGAAATATAAGCTAAGAATCCCGGAAGAAAACCTCACAAAAATAACAAACCTTTCAAAGGTGATAGAATTAGCTAATAAATTTTTGAGCAAATAATATGAAACGACGCGTAGTAGTAACTGGTCTTGGAGTTGTTTCCTCAATAGGCATGGGAAAAGATGAGTTCTGGAAGAACTTAATAGCTGGGAAATCCGGCATAAGTGAAATTACCACCTTT
>Ga0156238_180_pt4 | contig 3059 bp, 3 predicted proteins | sample RifCSPlowO2_12_FD_107885 | JGI IMG/M metagenome (GOLD analysis project Ga0156238, IMG submission 107885) | Omnitrophica bacterium RIFCSPLOWO2_12_FULL_45_13
GCTGCCCGCCCAGATAATCATCTTTATAGCATTCTACCTGGGATTCGCCGTAAAGGTCCCTGTCTTTCCTTTCCACACATGGCTCCCCGATGCGCACGTCGAAGCGCCGACCCCCATAAGCGTTTTACTGGCCGGCGTTCTGCTTAAGATGGGCGGATACGGTTTTTTCAGGATAAGCTTTCCCCTGCTTAAAGACGCGGCGCACCATTTCGCGTTACCGTTCGCGATCTTAGGCCTTATCAACATAGTCTACGGCGCTTTTGTAGCAATGGCGCAGACAGATTTTAAAAAGATGGTCGCCTATTCATCTGTAAGCCACATGGGGTTTGTCATGCTTGGCCTGGCAAGCATGACTTCCACGGGTTTTAACGGGGCGCTTCTGGAAATGTTTAACCACGGCATAATTACCGGCGGGATGTTCTTTCTCGTGGGCATTCTTTATGACCGCGCCCACACCAGAGAGCTTGATAAGTTCGGCGGGCTCGGGGTAAAGATGCCTGTCTATGCGGGAATATTGACCGTATTCACTCTCGCCTCGCTGGGACTGCCGGGCTTAAGCGGATTCGTCAGCGAATTCATGGCCCTCATGGGAACATATCCTGTGTTTAAAGTGATAACCATAATCTCTGTTTTAGGATTGATTGTAACCGCAGGATATTTCTTATACATGATTCAACGCGTGCTTCTCGGGCCTTTGAATGAAAAATGGGCAGGTATCCTCGATATGAATAAACGCGAGCTATTTACGTTAATTCCTCTTATGATAATCACAATAGTTATAGGCGTATATCCTTTATTCGCGCTCAAATACCAGTTTGCATCCATTGGGGCGCTCATACAAAAATTAGGGGGTTTGGTATTTTGAACATCATTGAAAACCTGAGATTCATTACGCCGGAGATCATATTATTTGTTTTTTCGATCATGATCCTGATGTCGTCGCTATTAATCAGGAACAAAAATGTCCTGGGCATATTCGCGTGCCTCGCGATTGTTGCGGCGTTATTATATCTGCCGCAAAGCCATAAAACAAATCCATCCTTATTTTTTGACATGCTCAGAAACGATTCCCTTTCTCTCTTCTTTAAAGAAATATGCCTCTTTATCACCGGCATAGTCATCCTGATCTCAATGGGTTATAAGGCATTGAGTGAGGAACGGATCGGGGAATACTACTTCTTAATCTTGAACGCCGCGATAGCCATGTTATTGGCGGTGTCGTCAGATAACCTGCTCATGATATATATATCCCTTGAGATGCTCTCATTGATTTCATATATCCTCGTGGCCTTCCTGAAACACGATCCCTTGTCAAGCGAAGGGGCATTAAAATACTTTCTCTTCGGAGCTCTTTCAACCGGTATAATGCTTTACGGTATCTCGCTCGTTTATGGATTATTCGGCACTACAGACCTATCCATTATCTCAAACGCCGTAAGCGCGGGACAAGTAAACATTTTCGTAGCGTTTATTTTATTTTTATTTATACTGGCGGGGATCTGTTTTAAATGCGCCTTTGTCCCGTTCCATATGTGGGCGCCTGACGCCTACGAGGGGGCGCCGACAGCTATTACGGCATTTATTTCCGCTGGGCCAAAGGACGTAGGATTTGCCATACTATTACGCATATTTACAAAAAATTTCTTTCCGCTATACGTGAACTGGTCGGCATTGGCCATGCTCATATCAATTTTTACTATGACCATCGGAAATGTAATAGCTATCTCTCAAGGCAATATAAAACGCATGCTGGCATACTCATCAATCGCTCAGGCCGGATATATGCTCATCGGCTTTGTTGTCGGAACCGCGTCCGGCATGGAAGGCCTTATGTATTATATCCTTGCCTACGCTCTCATGAACTTAGGCGCGTTTGGATGTGTTATCATGATTTCAAACTCTATAGGAAGTGACGCGATAGAGGATTATGCGGGACTTTCTAAAAATAACCCTGTTCCTGCATTCATGTTGACTGTGTTTTTACTATCGCTTGCGGGGGTGCCGCCATTAGCGGGGTTTTTGGGAAAATTCCTGGTATTTGCCGCCGCAATACAATCGAAGTTCATACTTCTTGCGGTAGCGGGAGTCGTGAATAGTGTGATAGCCGCGTATTATTATATGCGAATCATTAAGTTTATGTACCTTGATGAACCGAAGGCGGCGAGCGCCGGACAAAGATCATTGCCTCTCCAGGTCGCGCTGGCGATCGTAATGGCAGGGGTATTGATAGCCGGCCTGTACCCCTCCCCTTTCTTAAACTGGATCAGGGCTTCGCAGTCGTTTTTCTTCCAATAATGTATTACTTATCAGAAAAGGAACCCCATTATCATCCTGGCCTGCAGATCATCGCTTCGCTTATTGAGCCCGCCTGCAACACCCACGGAAACCCAGAATTTGGATGCCGCCCATCCTATGGTCGGGCCGATATAGTATTTTCGGTCCGTGTAGTTGCCCTTTGACTCAACCCCGATTTTAAATGACGGCGTTATTTCGTAACTTATGCCGGATGCGTATTCGTGTTCTGTCTTGCCGCCTGACGCGAGTTCCTGTTTAAATATTTGGTTATAAGATATATTGAAATTCCATATATCTTTTGCTAATATCACTTTCCCTTCCATCACATTCGGCTTCTCGAGATTGTCATTCCTTATATATTCAAGGTATAACATGGTATCGACGGGCAGTTTATCTTTCTCCAAAAGCCGGTACCTTGTCCTGATTTTAAACCCGTCGTACTCGAATGTGCTGGATTTAGTCGTATTGGACTGCTTGAACTGCTGATACATGCTTATATCCCAGTGGTCCGTGATGCCGTATTCTAGCTCGACCCAATGCTTCCAGGTATTAGGCCTGGTCTTTTCTATGTTTATCTGCTCCTCTGTCAAATAGTATTCAATCTCGGCCATCCCTTTCGGCATGGTCTGGTATTCATATGTCCATACATAGCTTCGTCTGTCGGCGAGAGCATTTTCCGAAATCCCTGCGGTGCCTAAAAGACAGATTGTAAAAACAGCTGCTATTTTTTTAAACATTCTTGTCTCCTTTTATTGAAATCGATT
>Ga0156238_160_pt1 | contig 2980 bp, 3 predicted proteins | sample RifCSPlowO2_12_FD_107885 | JGI IMG/M metagenome (GOLD analysis project Ga0156238, IMG submission 107885) | Omnitrophica bacterium RIFCSPLOWO2_12_FULL_45_13
ATTGTAATTAACCTCCTATTTAATATTACACCAAAAACTGCTTAAATTCAAGAAAAAAATCAGCTAATTTGCGTGAGAGGCTCTTGCTATGGTAGCGAGCGCGCGCGGTATCACGTATATTTTCGCATATTTGCCGACAACATCTTCCGCGCGCTGTAAAGCATCCGACAGATTTTCGCAATATTCAATAGGGAGGCCTTCCATGAAATTTTTAAAGCCTTTTGTCACAAATATAACTTTATAATCTAACAGCGCTTTCGCGACCATATAGGCCCTATGTTCTCCCGCAACGCAGCCTTTTATTCTGACATGATTAACAAAATTCTCCGCTGAACGCATATTTTTCAACTCTTCATAGAATCTTTTCTCAGCATAGCTCTCCCCTATCCCGTCTCTAAGTTCTGCGGCCACTATCACTACCCCGCCTTTTCTGACTACCGGCTTATCAACGCTCAAAATATAGTTTATGGCTCTTGATGCCTGATAAAGGTTAGCATCTTTTGGACAGCCTATGCCGCATATTACGATATCGGCTTTTGTTTTCGCCTCGACCTCAAAAACAGTCTTCGCGAAATCCGTGCCTTTTTTAAATACATCTTTTACCGGCCCCGCGAATACTTTCAAGGCCTTACCGTCCGGATCATTGACAGTATTTATTGAAAATACGGGAGAGATATTTTCTATAATATGCCAAAGCGTCTCTTGGAAATGGTTGCCTTCCAAGGAGCCTATGTTTGTAGCCGCGTCATCCAAAAATTTTACGCTATGTGTCGCGTTTATAGTCGCCTCGCCGGCAAGCCCTATCGCAATCGTCTTGGCGCCCCCGCTATATCCCGCGTACAGATGCGGCTCTATGACGCCTATCGATATTATAAAATCGTAATTAAGCACTCTCTTGTCTAATGCCGCGGGAACGTCATACTTGGTCTTTCCGAAATGTAGGCATGATTTACCATACGGGTCATGCTGCAGAATTCTGCAACGTTTTAAAATAGGGAATCCTAAAAGCCTTCGAAGCTGATCGGGTGTATGTTTTTTGTGCAGACCGGTGGCTATTATTATATCCATAGACCTCGAGGGGATGGAAATTTTTTTTAACAAGGCCGGCAGGATCTCTTTCAGATGGCCGCTTCTCGTGGCGTCAGGAACTACAATCAGAACTTTTTTCTTACAAAAAGGCACATCTTTTTCTCTCAAGGCTTTTAAAACTAATTTGCTTATACTTTTTGCAGGCTCCATTTTATTCTGCAGTATTCCCAGAAGCCTATTTTCCGGCAAAGAAAGTTTTAAAGCGCCTCTGCCGTAAGGAATATTTATTGTCATACTAAGCCAAGCGCCTCTTTTGGAAAAATATTATCTAATCCGAGAACGCAATTAGGGTCGAGGGCCTTTTTTATCCTGGCCATTTCCAGTATGCCTTCATGGCCATACATTTCTTCCAGATATTCGCGCCGCGTCTTTCCTATTCCGTGTTCGGCTGAGACTGTTCCGCCTAAAGCGACGGCTTTCTTTACAAACTTAAGGCATATCTCTTCTGAAATCTTAAGCTCTTTTTCATCTCTGGGGAGAAGATTTACATGGACGTGGCATTCACCGATGTGGCCAAATACGGCATGCTCTATTCCAGCTCTTTTTAGAGCGCCGGCATAGCAGCGCATCATATCCAGAAATTTGCTTTCGGGAACGGCTATGTCAGTGCTAAGTTTCCGGAAGCCGTTTCTCTTGACGATCTCATTTATTGACTCAGGGATCGCATGGCGAAATTGGGTAAATGTCTCGCGCATCTTTTCTGTCATCGCGACCCATGTATTATCTAAAAACGCGTTGTGTTTCGAGATAAGTTTTAGCCAGCTATCCACGCTTCTTTCTTCATCCGCACCCGCTGCTTCCTGCTCAAAAAATATCGCGGCAGAGGCATCTTTCGGAACCGCGCTATTCTTTTGACGCAATAATTTAAGCGCGTTTTCGTCGAAATATTCAATGGATAGCGCGTCGATACCGTCGGCTTTGTTTTTATCCTTTGATAGGGTTCTCGCTTCAGCCGCAAAATTCCATGAATCCGAATATTCCTTAAAGAACACGAAAGAGCTGAATATCTTTGGCGGTTTTTTTGTCAGGCCCAATTCCATCTCTACTATTATAGAAAGCGTCCCTTCCTGCCCTATAAATAAATCAATCGCATCCATTCCGGTTCGCGCAAAATATCCCGCGGAATTTTTTACCTTTGGCATTTTATAGGCCGGTAAAGGTATTTTTATTTCTTGGCCGCTATCAAGCCGAATCGTAGAATATTTTTTTGTTAATAAATTTTGCCCGCGCTTTATTTCGTATATTTCACCGCTCGCCAGCACCATCTTCAGGCGCTCCACATAAATTCTAGTAGAGCCATATTTGAACGATCTTGAGCCGGAGGCATTTGTCGCGACAGTGCCGCCTAAAAACGCGGTTTTTTCCGTAGGATAACAGGCGTAAAAAAGGCCTTTCCTTTCGCACTCGTTCTTAAAATCCTCGACCAAAACGCCTGCCTGAACGATAGCGCGGAATCCTCCTTCTGAAATCTCGATTATTTTATTGAATTTTTCGAGCGATACCACTATACCGCCAAAAGGAATGCGCGAACCAGTGGTGCCTGTGCCTCCGCCGGATATTGTTATGGGGAGTTTATTTTGATTTGCTTCTTTCACAAATTCTGATAAAGCGGTTATATCTTCGGGAAAAGCTACGCTATCGGCGTGACCGCCTTTTAAGTTTGAGCTGTCCTCAAAATAGCCCCTTATCACATCCTGGTCTTTTTTGATTAACACGGCTGTTTACCTCAACATATATTGTGATTAAGTATATACAGTAGAGAGAGATTTGACAATAAAAATCCGTAGAAAAAGGGACAGCGACTATTTATCACTAATGAATAGTCGCTGTCCCTACGAATATTATTTCTTAATTGAATTCAGCGCTTCGCGCGCCTCTTTATCTTCCCACT
>Ga0156238_131_pt1 | contig 1916 bp, 1 predicted proteins | sample RifCSPlowO2_12_FD_107885 | JGI IMG/M metagenome (GOLD analysis project Ga0156238, IMG submission 107885) | Omnitrophica bacterium RIFCSPLOWO2_12_FULL_45_13
TAGATGTGATGCCGGGAATATGGTTTTTAATCGCCTCCGCTACTATTTGTGCCGCTAAGTCCGGCTGGCCCTTCCCGAAGCATTCGTTTATCCCCCTTAGGATTTTACTTAGTAGAATCAATTTATTACTGAAATTATTTTTTTGCTCATTGCCCCGCAAGGCTCCTAATTGAACTATCAATCTTGTTAATTTGCGGTCAAAATCAATCCCGCCATTTGGCGGGCTTGATCCTGAGCGCAGCGAAGGATCTACGCCAGAACCATCAATCCCGTCGGGCCTACTCATCGCTTTAGTTGGCTGAGTGGTCTCTTCATTCAAGGACAACACTTTCTCTCCTTCCTTGAGCTCAATCGGGGGCTTTTGGCTGCCGTCGGCAAGCGTGATGAGGGAGTCAGATTCAAATATTTTTTCTCCTTCACGATTATATACGGGCAAGTTATATTTTTTTGCCAAAAATAGGAGATAATCCTTTATTAGCACATCCCTATCAAATATCTTTAGTTCTTCTTTGAGTTGCTCTGCAAAAGCAGCGAATATTAACTTGGCCGCCTCTTCAAATTCCTGATTTTCAATTAAAGATGTAATGGTTTCTTTTTTATCAGAAGGAATTTTAAGAATAGACGGAAGGCCGGATAATACCAACTTAATATTCGGAAGATAATACTCTATCATATTTGCCTTCCATAATTCCTTTATCGGATTATTAATCATCCTCTCACTAACAATCAATCCTTTAATTTTTCCTGGCGGTATATCCTCCATACAAAATGTTTCATCATAAAAGCCGGCATCCTCTGCGGAAGATAGTTTTGGTATCCTAGCCTTTATTTCTTTTGCTATGATTATTACGATTCCACTAACGTCAAACGCAAGGTATTGACATGACCTTCTTCGTTCTTGCGGCGGCCCATCCCAAAGAATATTCTTTAAGTTTTCTACCTCAGGGTTATATGGATCATATAGACTTATAACATTAGCCGGAAAGTTATAAGCGGAGTATCTAGGAATTACTCCATCCTCTTTAGGCCGACGTAATCCATCTTTTAAAATAGAGGAAAGATTATATAAAGGAGTGCTGTGAAATTTTACTCCTGACTCTGGATTTAAGGGGTGCTCCTTTGGAAAACTACTATCTCTTTTTTCCACCGTCGAAGGGGCAGCAATAAATTTTTCTTTGCTTCCTTCGGAAAATTCCGCCGCATCTTTCTTGCCGCCATTTTCTCGCAACTGAATGGATTCGTCCGGTGAGATTACGGCCTCGTATAACCTGCGGGATGTGGACTTGTAGAGCGCGCACGGAAGAATGGTATTTTCGCCTTCAGGATATTGCCGGTCGAAATTCAGATCGACTCTAATGCCTTGCGCGTCCATCGGAAGAGTAAGGCGATAATTAAAGTCTTTTGAGTATGAGATGGAGGCAAGCACATATTTTATCCTTGCCTCAAGCGCCCGTTCGTATCTGTCTAATCGAACATCCTGAAACATCGAAGGAATCTGCAGAGAACTTCGCGAAGGCGCGCTTTGGTGCGTCTTGGGAAACGCCGAAACGATATCCTGGGCAATAAACGCCGCCATCAAAATTACCGCTATTATTTTTATTATTTTTTTCTTCATATTCTTCTTTTTGAAGCCCGGGCTAGAGATGAGGGATCGCCCCTCGGGGGAAGGATTCCCTCATCCCGTTTAGCCCGAGCTAACTCAATTTTTATTTCATTTTGTTCTCTTAACACACACAAAACGAAAGATTATATTAAAATGATTATATCATATATAATATAACCGTCAATTCATAATAGATAACTTTTTTATATTTTAATGAGTATGGTAGAGGCGTGTAATTACCTGCAGGATAAAGTTTGTATAAATAGCGGCAATAATATCATCAAACATTACGCCGAACGCGCCTGAGAACTTC
>Ga0156238_106_pt3 | contig 1581 bp, 1 predicted proteins | sample RifCSPlowO2_12_FD_107885 | JGI IMG/M metagenome (GOLD analysis project Ga0156238, IMG submission 107885) | Omnitrophica bacterium RIFCSPLOWO2_12_FULL_45_13
CGCAAGTAATGCCGCCCCAACTGACGTAGTAGATCCTTTAGATGACAAATCTTACAATATCTGGGATGTTACTGGTGATGTGCAGTCTGATTTAGCGGACGATTCCAGCACATGGGTTTTGAAATATTACAATCACGATGAAAGCTCAAATGTCCTTATATGGTCTCAGGAGCATACCTCTTCCGATCTCACTGATGAAGCAAAACTTGTCGGGACTTATCTTTCGGCCCTTGGGTCAGGGGATATCACTTTAATCGCTAATGGAGACGGAGCCACGAAAAATGATATTACCCTGGGTCAGCTTATTACCAACGGGGATGTCTATTTAGATTCTTCTGTGCAGGGAGCGGTTGTTGACGCCAACGGCCTCACCAATAATGTATTTGCTAATGACCTCTCTGCGGCCGCGTTCAATGGGATAGACCTTGACACCAATATAGATACCCTAACCGCTTATTCGGCTGATTCAGGCGATATTATAGTTGATGAAACAGATGAAATCATCCTTACCAGTGTTCTTAACGCGGTTGGCGCTATTGATATAACTGCTGGGGGAGAAATCACCGCTGTTTATGTAGCCGCCACCAATGGACTAAATACGGATGATATAAGATTAGAGACCACTTCAGGCGATATCTTGGTGGATACTGTAAGCGCTGCGGGCTTAGGAGATGTAATTCTTACCTCAGCAGGCGCGATTGAGGAAACAAGTGATGATGATGTTGACCTGGAGGCAGACAGCCTTGACTTAAACGCGCAAACAGGGATTGGCGCAATAGATACGCTTGAAACCTCGGCAGCTACCATTAGCGCCGACACTACAAATGGAAACATTGATCTTGATAATACCAACTTTGCTGATACCACTGCGAGCTCCTTGACTACCGGAATCGGAGACATTGATTTCGTCCAGAATGGCGACGGCTCATTAGAGGTAGTGACTGCGACTACGGGTGGAAGTGATATCGATATAACTGTCAACGATGGCGGAGACCTCACGGCCGGTGATGTGACTGCTGGCGGCAGCGGTGATATAACATTAACCACCATTGGCGGCGGAACCATATATATAGGTAAGGCGACTGCTTTAGATGATACAATTACTGTAACTTCCTCAGGCTTAATTGATGAGAAGACTCCTTACGATGGCTCTGCGGACCTAACCGCGGCCATTTTAGACCTGAACGCCGTATCCGGGATAGGCACCGTTTTGTCTGCAATTGAGACCTCTGCCGCCACTATCAGTGCAGATAATAGTGGTGGTGGAAATATAAACTTAGTGAATACCAATGCTTCTGACACTACAGCTACTTCCTTAACCACTGGCACCGGTGATCTATACTTTAGCCAGACAGGCGGGGGGGCATTGCAGGTAGATAGCGCAATCACTGGAAATGGGGATATAAACTTAGATGTAACCGGTAATGACCTTACTGTAGTTATTGCCACTGCTGGCGGCAGCGGAGATGTGAGCTTAACCACTTACACATCCGGAGATATATATGTAGACGAAGTAAAGGCCCTGCTTAATCAGATTACGATTGATTCAGCCGGCAAGATAAGTGAATACGGAGACGATCC